>Ga0315910_10000078_pt1 | contig 134773 bp, 106 predicted proteins | sample EdamamesoilMG_FD_204470 | JGI IMG/M metagenome (GOLD analysis project Ga0315910, IMG submission 204470) | Garden soil microbial communities collected in Santa Monica, California, United States - Edamame soil | ecosystem: Environmental > Terrestrial > Soil > Garden | place: USA: California...
CATTGAAGTGTTCTACAATCGGAAGCGTCGGCACACGAGCCTGGGTGGGCTAAGTCCGGTGGAGTTCGAGAGTCGATTGGTGGAGCAGAGTGCTTAACTTCGTGTCTACGAAATCGCTAGAGGACCATAATCACTCGCTCGCCGGTCGGAAGCGCTGCATGCGGCGGCGCTACAATCGCGGCTTGCTCCGCCGTGCCCGCTCGAGTCTCCGTGGCATCCACTGTCGGGGCCGCCTGCGCGCCAATAACATCGAGAACTGTTCGCGCTCCTCCATTCTCTACTTCAACCAAGCGCAAGTAGGGAAAGCTGTGGGGCCCGAGCTGGACTGAGTGCGGGCCAATACCGGCACCTTCGCGTGCGAGCGTTACACCGGGGCCCTCAAGCACTGGCAATCCTTCAACCAAGTACTCACTCGTCTCTTGCTCGTGCCAAACCGTCCACGCCACACCACCAGACGAGACACGCAACCCCGAGATCTCAGCGGCTGGGTTAATATCACCACAGCTCGTTGGAAGCTGAACCACCTCACCACTGGCGAGAACTCGGTTCTGAGCCCCACAGCAATAGAGGAGGTCTATCGCCTCACCATCTAGAGAATGTGGGTATCTGTCATACTCCTGAGTGGAGAGCGCGGACATCACGCTGAAACAGTCGGCATCCGCTAGTCCGAGCACATGGCCGATTTCATGAATCATGACCGACTCGAAATCAACGTAGCCAGCGCTTGGAGTGTCATAACCAACTTCAAACCAGTTGTCAGCGTTGTTGATCCAAATCGAGCCGACATTGATGTATCCATTGACATCCTGGGTGTATTCCATGGCCGCTCCGGTGGTATGCAGATCCACGAGGTTAGCGGGCCAGTTAGCCGTTACCCAAACCACGTTCGACCCAGAAGTGAACGAGTACGACGAGTTCTGGCCTGCCCACGAGTTCTTTGCTCTCTCCACCCCAGCGTTCCAGGCGTCCCCTGGACAGTTCACACACCCCAACGCAATCGAGGCAGCACATGGCCATCGCAAGTACAGCGGTCCGCCCGTGAATCCAGCATTCTGGATGAGGCTGTACTTCGTGCACTCAGAGGCTACTTCCGTAAACGGCAGGGTTACTAATACGCAGAAAGCCACAACCCCAAATCTCGGTCGCCTACTCACCGCTCGTTGCCTCCAGCATGGATGCCACAAACTTGTCTCTCGTAACGGGGAGCTCAACGCGATCAGCCTGCATGAGTCTCTCACCCTCAACGCGAAACACCCCATTTGTTCCGTCAAGGACGTAGAGCCCTTGTTCGTCGCGCGCCAAGCAAATCAGCCACTCCTCACCGACGGCAAATCGTGGAACAATGGTTTGCCATTTAAGATTCCCGGGTTTTCGCGTTGCGCGGAACAAAATCTCTTCTCCGCTTCCCACCCCTTTGACCGAACGCAGGACCCTCATGCGAACATCCTCCACCACCGCGCCGCCTTCCTCATGTGAGGTGAGACTTATGATTCTCCCAACTGCGGCGACATCAGCTTTTCGGAAGATAGTTTTTGGCTCACAACGTGACGCCACTTCACGCAATTCGTCTAGCGGAATCACCTTAGATGGGGCGCCGCGCGCGACAAGTTGCCCTTCCCAGCGTTCCCCCACCTTCAAAAACCTGCCACCGTCGTTGGTGACCATGAACGATCCGCCCCTCATGAACTTCCAGTAGATCATCGAAAGAACGATCTCGTCCCCAATGTTATAGTTCGTTCGTATTGACTGAATCTGATCGGGAACGACGACGGTAAGGCCCGCTCCATTGTGATAGCCTTTCAGGACATCAATAACCTCAAGCTCAACGAGTATGATGCCCAATGTCTTGTCCGGACGTGGGTCTTCGGGCATAAACTCTTGGATCGGAACCTCATCCCGAGACAAGCCGCGCACGATAGCACGAACGACAAGGTCAGAGCGCTCTATGATGACTTCATAGCTGCTATTGCTCGATGCAGCCCTTGATGGACTCGCGAGACAAATAAGCTCTGCGGCTACTACGAAAAGGGCGCTCAACCGGCGATAACACATCGGAGACTCCTTCATAACGAATGTTTTCATGTCAGCGAGCTGAGCCGTACGCCCGTTGCATTGCCCGATCACAGAGAGTGAGGGCAGGCACGGAGGTGAGCGCAGTATTGAGGCACTTGACGCGCAGAACGAACACCACGACACCGTGCCAACGTATCAACGCCGAATGACCTAGCCAAGGTTACAGGTGATCGGTTGCTCATGTCAACAGACCGGTTTACGACTGGCAATGGTTTCGCTCTAACCAGGCGCGTTTCCGTGGCAGCCAGGGATCGCGAGTTGCCCGCTGAAACTTGTCTGAGGACTAGGTTCAGCCAATGGTGCACAGGTGAATGCCGGCATACTAGCAACGAAGAGGCCCGGCAGTCGCGGGAACACCGGGCCTCAAGGGGAGAACTTCCAGTCGCGCTACTTAAGAATGGTCAGTCTCTTCGCTAACGTGAGTGAGCCGGCGGCCACACGCAATTTACTTCAACAACACCATCTTGCGCGTCTGTGTGAAGCCGGGGGCTTCGAGGCGGTAGAAGTAGACGCCGCTTGCGAGCGTGTGGCCGTTGTCGTCGCGGCCGTCGAAGGTGACGCTGTGTTCGCCGGCGGAGTGGGTGCCCTGCATGAGGGTGCGCACGCGTGCGCCGGAGGCATCAAAGATGGTGATGCTTGAGGCACCCGGTGTTGCCAGCCGGTAGCGGATGGTGGTGGACGGGTTGAAGGGGTTGGGGTGGTTCTCAAAGAGTTCGGTGCGAAGCGGTGTCACGTCCGCGCCGGTGTAGATGGGCGTCAGGGATACTTCCTGGCACTGGGTGGTGCCGTAGTTGACGTTCAGCACCAGGTCCTTGTTCAGGTAGCCGGGTGCGGCGAACTGAATGGTGATGGCTTCCGCGGGGCCGGACGACGCGTTGGCCATGTAGCGGAAGGTGTAGCGTCCCTTGTCGGGGACGTGCTGCACGAAGCCGCGCTCTACGGACGTCGCGGTGAACTCGTTGACGATCTCGGTGGTGGTGGCGTCGCGAACATGACCGCACACGACGGCCACGGGATAGGTTGCCGTCAGGCTGGTGTTGACGGCAAAGCGACCGTCGGTTGACTTCTCAAAGTAGTCCTCCCACGCGCGGCGGAAGTTGGCGATCTTGGTGAGCTGCGCCGGCGACGGCGTGGTGCCTGCCTTGATGAGGAAGATGAAACCCTGGCGAAGATCCTTGTTCTCGGCCGCAACCGTGGGTGTGCGCGCACCTTCGGCCGCGATGATGTGCTCAATGGTAACCGGCGTGTAGGTGCCGGTTGCCGTAGCGCCCAGGGTGGGCGTGCCGTCGTCGCGAGCCGACAACTGGTTGTTGGCGGCCGACGAAATATAGAAGAAGTCCTTTACCTCGTCCGCGGTGCGGAGCCCAAACATGTACTCGTCCACCTGGGAGAAATAATCAACCTGCGTGGGGCACTGGTAGTTGGAGCCGCCGGTGCTGACCCAGTTGCCGCCTTCGAGCGAGCTGTGGTCGATGTCGGCGTAGTAGCTCCAATGCGCGTCGTCGCGACCGAGAATCAAATTGCTCGCTCCCCCGCCGCTGTTGAAGTACGTGAAGGCACCCCAGCGGTGGCCGGCTTCCTGCCCCATGATGGTGAGGAAGTTGTTGCCCCTGCCGTGCACGCGCGCCGCCGGGTCGCTGTTCCAGACGTCGATACTGTTCATGTTGCAGCGACTCTCCAGCACTCCGTTGCTGCCGTACTGGACACTCGCGTCAAAGATGCCAAGCCCGATGCCGGTGACGTCGTTCTTGATGTTCAGCTCGTTGGCAAAGCCGCCCATGGTTTGCGTGAAGTTGGTGAAGAACACGAGCTGGAAGTAGTCGTCGCTGAACTGGTCGTAGAACCGGTTGAGCAGGGCCACCTCATTGACCAGCGGATTCACATAGCTGAAGTACTCTTCGTACACGGCCGAGCCGGCGTTGCCGTTGAACGGCAGGGCTGAAAAGTTAACCTGCTGCAAGAGCGGCGAGCCGCCCGGGTGGTAGCCGACGATCACGGGCAGCCCGTTGTTCTGTGACGTGGACGCGATTCCGTTGTACGTGATGGTGAAGACACCGGTGTTGTAGAGAACAAGCTGAATGGTGTTGAGTTTCCCGGTGCCGTACTCGGGAACGCCGCTCCACGTGATGGTGCACTTGGTGGCTTCGCTTTTGGCGCTGACCGTGCCGCCGGCTTGCGGGTTCAGGTCGAGATACAACGGCGCAATCTTGGGAACTTCGCTGAAGAAGTCGGCGCTGTCGTAGAAGCCGAGCGGATTCAGCGCGGCGCCAAACGACACGGCCCCGTTGCCGCTCACGCGCACCTGCGCCCAGTTGCTACCCGCGTAGGCGAAGTTGAACAGAAGGTTGACCGTCACGGCACCATCGTCGCCCGGAGAAATGTTCAGGCCCAGCGCGAAATCGAACGTTGGCGCAATGCTGGTAATGTTGTACACGCCGCCGCCCGCGGGTGCGTAACGGTGCGTCTGCCCGTTGGTGTCGAAGAGATTGTTGCCGCTGTAGGCCAGGGTCCCGTCGTCCTCGATGATCCACACGTCGTCGTACACGTAGTCCAGCGACCCGGCCTGCATCAGCCGGCCCGCCTTGACGTCCGACTGCACGCGTTCGTTGAGAGACTTGCGCCACGCGTGCTCGCTCTGGTTGCCCTTGTAGGTCCCGCACTGGAAGGCCGCTTCGCCGCCCAATGCCATTGGCTGCGTCCCCGACGCCGTCAGTGGGAGTTGCCCGGGGCGCTGCGCGGCGAAGGCCGCGGAGGCCAGGACGGACAGGGCGACTGCCATACAAACGAATGTGAGCCGGGTGCGGGCTGCGGACATGAACGGGGCCTCCTGGCTGAAGAACGGGGCGTAGCAATGGACGGTTCGTGGGGTGCCTCAATTGTAATAATTGAGGGGCGCTTTCGCAACCGCTGGCGGGAAATCAAGCCGCGGAATCAGAGTCGGGGGCGCTGTTGCGGGCCGGCTGCTTGCCCGCAAAGAGATCGAAACGTGCGAGCCGGCCATCCAGCCCACCGTTGGCCACCGGAATCTTGGCCGACGCACGCAGGCCCACCGACTTGATGAGCTCGCGGTCGCCAAAGTACACCCAGGCCGTGGAACCGGCGCAGCGCTGCTTCAAGAAGTCGCCAAATGCCGCCATGAACTCCGGCATCGCATCGCGGTTTCCCACGCGCAGACCGTAGGGCGGGTTGGTGAGAATGGTGGCGCCTTCGATGCGCTCGATGGTCTCGTACTTGCGGCCCTCGACGCGCACGTCCTTTCCACCCGGCAGCATCGCCAGGTTGATGCGCGCACCGCGCACCGTGAGCGGCGACGCGTCGCTCCCGCGAATGAGCCCTTCCGGCAGCGGACGTATCGCCTTGTCCGCTTCACCGTGCACGGTCTCCCATGTGTCGCGATCAAAGTCGGGGAGAAAGAAGAGTCCAAAACGCTTGCGCAGGAAACCGGAGGGAATGCGGCTGTAGTGCATCAGCGCTTCACACAGGAGCGTACCCGAGCCGCACATGGGATCCACGAGCGGAGTTTCGCCGTCCCACCGTGTGTGTGCCACCAGCGTGGCGGCGACCGTTTCCTGCATGGGTGCTTCCACGGTCTCAACGCGGTAGCCGCGCCGGTGCATGGAACCGCCGCTCACATCCAGACTCACCGTGGCGACATTGGCGTGCAGGTACAGATTGATCCACACGTCGGGTTCATGCGGTTCCACATTGGGACGCCGCCCGCCCGTGGCGCGGAACTGGTCGACAATGGCGTCCTTCACCGTGAGTGCCGCGTATTGCGAATGCCGGATGGCACTGTTGGACACGGTTGCAAACACCGCAAACGTGCGGTCGGCGCCGAAGAGGTCGGGCCAGCGAATGTCCTGCACGCGACGGTACAGGTACTCGGGCGAGTGGCACTGAAAGCGCGTCAGCGGGACCAGCACGCGCGTGATGGTGAGCGCACAGTACGTGATGCGATAGAGCGCCGCGCGGTCGGCCTGGAAGTAGAGCCCGCGGTAACCGGTGCGAATGCGCGTGGCACCCAGCCGTTCCAGTTCCGCACTGGCTACTTCCTCCCCGCCATCCACCGTTTGCGCGAAGAAGACCGGAACTTCCTGATACAGGAAGCCGCGGGCGGTGCTGCCTTCTTCGCGTCCCGGCGTCATCGCGCCGACTTTGTCTTGTACTGCCCGGACTCGATGTACGGCTGGAAGCGCTCGATCAAAAAGTGACGCCACACGCCCTCAATCACTTGCGGCCATCCCTCCGCGACGTGCCCCGAACCCTGCACCCGCAGCGTGAGTGTGGTGGAGTCCTTGCCTGCCGCCGCGAACTCGTACGTGTGCACCATGTGCAGGGCGTTGCCCGTGAGCCCCAGCGGTCCCTCGAACCGAATGAGCGACGGGCGTTTCACAAACGTCACCTCGGCGTGGCGAACACCATTGCCCTGATCATCAAAGACTTCCAGGAAGGCGCCGCCCACTCTGGGTTCCAGCACGAGCTGTTTGGGCGGCTTGGAAAACGTGTGGTCCCACCAGCCGGTAACGTCGCCGGTGATCGCGTCAAAAATAACGTCCGGCGTTCCCGGAAGCTTGAGCGTCATGTCAAACGAGAAGGCGCTGCTGGGCAGCGTCTTCACCGTGGACTCCGCGGCTCCCACCGGAGCTGCAACCAGCATCAGCAACAACACAAGACAGCAACGCATGGACACTCCTAGTACTGCGCGAGAATGGGAAGTACTTCTGTTTGCAGGCCGCCGGTGACATGCACCTGGCCGTCGCCGTCGACGAACACGTTTACTTCCGAGCGGATGCCAAACTCCGGCAGGTAAATGCCGGGCTCCACCGAGAAGCACGTGCGCTTGAGCACGCGGCGCTCATCGTGGGTTTCCAGGTTGTCCATGTTGGCGCCGTTGCCGTGCGTCTCGGTGCCAATGCTGTGCCCGGTGCGGTGCACAAACTTGTCGCCGTAACCCGCTTTGGTGATCACGGCGCGCGCCGCGTCGTCCACTTCCCAGCCGTGCAGCGTGCGCCCGGCCTTGAAGGCGTCGCGCACGCAATCGATGGCCGCATCGCGCGCGGCCGCAACGATGTCGAACACCTGCTTGTACTTCTCCGGCACCTTTTCACCCATGTAGCCCACGCGCGTGAGGTCGCTGTACACGCCGCGCGGCTTGTCCATCTTGGCCCACAGGTCCACGAGCACAAACTCGTCCTTCTGAATCGGGCTGTCGTGCATCGGCACCGGTTCGTAGTGCGGGTCGCCCGCGTGCGGACCGACACCGACGATGGGCGGGTGGTACGTGGTGAGTCCGTTGGCGGCAAAGTGGTCCATGATGGCCTTCTGCACGTCCACCTCGCGCACCGGCTTGCCGCTGCGCACGCCCTTTGCCATGAGGCTCCACGCCACGTCGTAACCCGACTGCGTGTGGCGGTCGGCTTCGAGGTGCAGCTTCCACTGCTCGTCGTCCCACATCGCCTCGAACACCTGAATCAAATCACCCGACGACACGATGTCGACGCCCGCGTTCTTCACGAGCTCGAGTGTGCCGGCGTCCACCATCGACACGTACGGAATCGCGTTCCTGGGCGAATACTCCATGGCGACGCGTTTGTACGGCTTCACGAGATCCCGGATGCCGGCCTCCAGTTCCTGCCACTTGAGGAACACCGACTTGTCGCCGGGAAGATGATCGAGCGTTCCCGACTCAATGCGGTGAACCAGCTTGCGCGGCTCACCCTGCGCCGGCACGAGGTAGAAGAAGCGGCGTGAACTCATGCCGCCTTCCAGGTGCAGCACGCGGCGCGCGAGCACGTTGTTGCCGCGGAAGTCGTAGAGGAGCCACGCGTCGTAACCCAGTTCACGCAGCGCGGACTGGACGGCCTTCAGATCGAACATGACATTCTCCTTGTTCTAGTGAGACAGCAACTCGATGACGTTCTCCACCACGATCACTCCACCCACCACCAGCAGAAAAACACCAAACGCGGGGCGCAGGCGGTGCGCCGGGAGCGGCTTGCCGATGCGCTCCCCCACCAGGCTCCCCACGATGTTGAAGGCGGCGACGATCAGCGTCAGTCTCCAGTAAAAATCCTCGTGCGCCGCGAAGCCCAGGAACCCGCCCAGCGAGTTGATGGCGATGATGAGCAACGAGGTTCCAATCGCGTGCTTGACGTCGAGCCCGCACAGGAGCACCAGTGCGGGAACCAGCAGAAATCCACCGCCGACGCCGATGATGCCGGTTAGAAACCCGAGGACCAGACCGATGCCGATCACGCGCAGCATGGGAATGTCGCGTGGGTCGCGGGTTGGCTTTGGCGTGCGGCGCCAGATCATCGCGAGGGCGGCCACCACCACGACACCCGCGAACACCGTCAGCAGAACCTGCTCGGGAATAAACTCCGCCACCCGGCCCCCCACATACGCGCCCGCCAGTCCGGAGAGCGCCCAGCGCACTCCAATCATCCAGCGCACGTTCTGCGAGCGCGCGTGCGCGAGGGTCGCGGAAAAACCGGTCAGCATCAGGATGAAGAGCGACATGCCCAGCGCCGACTTGACCGGCACTTCCAGAACGTAGACCAGTATGGGGACCAGGAGGATTGAGCCGCCCGCGCCGAAGATGCCAAACACGATGCCGGCGATCAGCGCGAGCAAACCCGCCACGAGCAGGTGCATGGGCGCAGTATAGCCCGTCACGGGCGTTGCCCCAAGAGGGTTGCTGGCAGGGACTAGTCTTCGGTGGTGACGACGCCAAACTCGTGGCGATGGCCGCCGTTGCGGAGCACGGTGACGGCCACGGTGTCACCGGGTGTGGTGCGCGCGAGCACGCGCTGCAGATCATCGACAGTGCTGATGCCGGATCCGCCCACCGACACCACGATGTCTTTCTCACGGAGACCCGCACCGGCTGCAGGCCCGTTCTGTGCCAGCGAAACAACCTCCACCGCGGTCAGCCCGGGCAGACCATAGCCGCGTTGCACGCGCCGGTTCACCGGCCGGGTTTGCGCGGTGATGCCCAGGATGGCGCGGCGCACGCGCCCGCGCATCATCAGCTCGCCCACCACAAACTCCATGGTGGCGGCCGGGACGGCAAAGCACAGCCCCTGCGCCATGCGAATCATCGCCGTGTTGACACCCACCACGCGCCCCGCACTGTCCACCAGCGGACCGCCGGAGTTGCCCGGGTTCAGCGCCACGTCGGTCTGGATAACATTCTCAATCAAACGACCGGCCTGGCTGCGCAGATTTCGGCCGAGTGCGGAAACCACACCCGCCGACACCGTGCTCTGGAACCCCAGCGGATTGCCGATCGCGACCACCAGCTGCCCGACGCGCAGATCCTGCGAACGCCCGATCTCCACCGCCGGCAGCCCGCCTTCCGCCACGCGCAACAGCGCCAGGTCGGTGGCGGCGTCGGACCCGACTACACGCGCCGACAACTCCTGCCCGTCCACAAAGACGACCGTGACGTTGCGCGCGTTTTCAATGACGTGGTGGTTGGTGACGAGGAAGCCGTCGGGTGCCACGACGAATCCAGAACCCGCACCCTCCGCGGGCTGGCCGCGTTTGCGTTCGGACAGCATGCGAATGCTGACGACCGACGGGGCGAGGCGGTCGACCACCCCCACCACGGCACGCGAATAGGCGTCGAGGAGTTCTCCGTCGGCGGGAATTTCCGGGGCCGGCGCGGGGAGCGCCGCCCGAGCCTCAACCGACTCGCTGGAAACAACTTGCAGGGTTGGACGCGGCATTGATTTCCGCCCCCGGGGGCGGCCTCCGCGCTCAATATATAAGGAGGCACCGGCGGGCGGCAAACCCCGCCCGGCACGCGCTAGTAATTGTGGCGAACGATCTCGCCCTCCACCATGAACACCACGTCCTCCGCCACGTTGGTGCAGAGGTCGGCGATGCGCTCCAGGTGGCGGGTGGCGGAAATGGTGTTCACCGCCGGCTCGATAAAACGGGGGTTCTGGCGCATCAGGTCCTGCATGGTCGAGTACATCTGCGCGTGGATGCGGTCCACTTCGTCGTCCATCGTGCACACCGTGCGCGCCAGCGACGCGTTCTGTTCCACCAGCGCATTCAGGGAGTCCCGCATCATGCGCCGCACCACGTCCACCATCAGATCAAAATCGGGCGGTGCGGGGATGGGGTCGAGCCCGGCCAGCACTTCCGCGCGCTCCCCAATGCTGACCGCGTGGTCGCCGATGCGCTCGAGATCGTTGTTTACCTTGAGGGCCGTGATGATGAAGCGCAGGTCCGCGGCAACCGGCTGGTGCAGCGCCAGAATCTTGAGGGCACTCTCTTCCACCAGGTTCTCGCGGTGGTTTACCGCCTCGTCGCCGCTGGTCACCTCGCGCGCCAGCGCGCGGTCGCGGCGCACCAGGGCCGTGATCGCCTTGTTGGTGGCTTCCTCCACCAGTGCCCCCATCGTCAGGAGATCCTTGGAGAGTTGATCGAGATCGCGTTGCAGGTGTTTGGCCATGACATTACCGAACCTTGTGAATTGCCGTTGAAACTTAGTTTCCGTTGCCGCCGCGCCGCAAGGGGAGTTGCACGCGGAAGGTGGTGCCGCGCCCGGGAGCACTCCGCAGCGACACGTTGCCGCCATGCGCCAGCGCCACATGCTTGACGATTGAGAGACCCAGCCCGGTGCCGCCGAGCTGGCGCGAGCGCGCTTTGTCGACGCGGTAAAAGCGCTCAAACACGCGGCCCTGGTCCTCGGGTGCGATGCCAATACCCGTGTCCGCAACCGTAAGGACCGCGTTCTGCCCCTCGACACCCAGGCGCAGGTCCACACGTCCGCCTTCGGGAGTGTACTTGATGGCGTTGCTCACCAGGTTGTCCACCAGCTCGCGCAGCGCCTCGCCGTCGCCCTCGATGAGCACGGGGTCGTTAGCAACCACGGCCTCGATGTCGACGCGCTTGGTCTCCGCGTCGTGCACCTGCGAGCGATAAGCATCGCGCACCGCGTCGCGCAGATCAATGGCCTCCAACTGAATGCGCCCCGGGTCCGACTCCAGTCGCGACAGCGTAAGCAGGTCCGACACGATATTGCTCAAGCGCATCGCCTGGTCGCGGATCTTGGTGGTAAAGCGACGGCGCGTCTCCGGTTCCATCGCGTCGTCGTCCACCATGGTTTCCACCAGCCCGCGAATCGCGGCCAGCGGAGTCTTGAGTTCGTGTGAGATGTTGGCCACGAAGTCGCGGCGTACGGCTTCCAGCTGGCGAAGATCGCTTACGTCGTGCAGCACCACCAGCGCACCCACCAGACGGTCGCCCGCGTCCTTGAGCGGCGTGCCAATGAGCTGGATCACCTGGTCGTTGGTGTCGCGCGGGATGCGCACTTCAGACATGCGCACCTGCCCGTCCTTCATGGTGGTGGTCAGAGCCTCGCTCACTTCCGAGACGCGCGTCACTTCCCAGATGCGACGCCCGCGCGCGCTCTCGGTGTCGATGCCCAGAATGGCTCCCGCAGCACTATTCACGTGCACCACGCGGTCTTCGCGATCCACCGCCACAACACCCTCCACCATGCTGGCCAGAATGCCCAGGGTCAGGTTGCGCTCCGCGGTGATGGTGTCGATCTGCGACTTGAGACGAACCGTCATGGCATTCAAGGCCCCGGCCAGATCGCCGATCTCGTCGCGGCGCGTGACGCGAACCGGCGTCTCATAGTTCCCGTTCGCCACGGCGCGCGCGGCATCCGTCATGGCCAGGAGCGGGCGCGTGAACCCTCGCGCGATAAACAGCCCGAGCACCAGTGCGGCCAGCACCGGCAGCAGCATCGCGAGCGCCACCGAGCGATGCGCCGCCGACTGCCGCGCCACCAGGATGTCGAGTGCCACCGCCGTGCGCACGAAGCCTGCTTCGCGCCCGTCCTTAATAACGGGGATGGCGAGGTACATGGAGTTGACCCCGACGGTACGGCTGAAGCGCGTGGCGACGCCGAGACCCGCGGAGGACGCCGCCATGATCTCGGGGCGGTCGCGGTGGTTGTCCATGCCGGCCGGGTCTTCGCGCGAATCCGCGAGCACGCGTCCGTCGGACGCAATCACGGTGAGGCGCGTGTCGGTGCGTGAGCCCAAAGACCGGATGCGGTTCTGGAAAGCGGGGTCGGCGGGCAAGTCGACAAACGGGAGAGCGATGTCGCGCAGGAGGATGGCATCGCTGTGCAAGGACTCACGCGTGCGCTCCTCGAAACCCCGGTCGAAGTTTCGGAACACAAGCGTGCCCACTACGAACGCGGTCACGAGGATGACCACGGCGTAGCCGGTATAGAGCTCCCAGACCAGCCGGGAGCGAATCGCTCGTTTCACGTTTATTCCTTGAAACGGTACCCTACGCCGCGGATGGTTTCGATTACCTCGCGGTGGGCACCCAGCTTCTTGCGTATCGCGCGCACGTGCACATCGATGTTGCGGTCAATCACGATGGCATCGTCCCCGATTACCCGGGTCAACAGGTGGTCGCGTGTGAACACGCGCCCGGGGTGCGACGCCAGAAAATGCAGCAACCGGAACTCGGTTGCCGTCATGACGATGGACTCGCCATCCACGCGCACATCGTGGCGCTGCGGATCGATCACCAGGCCGTGCCGGACCACACTCTCGCGGCGGTCCGATTCGGGCCGCGTGCGCGTCCGGCGCAGCACCGTTCGCACCCGCGCCACCATCTCGCGCGGGCTGAACGGCTTGGTGATGTAATCGTCCGCACCCACACCCAGCCCGAGAACCACGTCGCTCTCCTCGCCCTTGGCCGTCACCATGATCACGGGGATCCCCTGCGTCATGGGGTCGGCTTTGAGCTTGCGGCACAGTTCGATGCCGTCGATCTCGGGCAGCATCAGGTCCAGAATCACCAGTTGCGGGGCGTTGCGCTCGATCTTCTCAAGCCCATCCTCGCCGCTGGTACTCGTGACCACCTCGTAGCCCTCGCGCTTCAGGTTGTACGCGATGACTTCGAGGATGTCTTCCTCGTCTTCAATGACGACGATGCGTTCGGTTTTACTCAAGAAGCGTTTCTTTTCCAGGATCATGCCGTTCAATTTACCCGGCGGCCGCAAAGAAGGCGTAAAGCCGGTGTAAATCGACTCGGAAACAATCCTGCCTTTCTACCCGAAGCGCCCCGTCACGTAGTCGGAGGTCTCTGTAAGCGTCGGATTGGTAAAGATATCCTCGGTGGGCCCGTACTCCACCAGGCGGCCCAGGTACATGAAGGCCGTGTAATCGCTGACGCGTGCAGCCTGCTGCATGTTATGCGTCACGATGATGATCGAGTAGGAACCCTTGAGTTCCTGCATCAGGTCCTCAATCTTGCCGGTGGCGATGGGGTCGAGCGCCGAACAAGGCTCGTCCATCAGCAGCACCTCGGGCGCACCGGCTATGGCGCGCGCGATGCAAAGTCGCTGCTGCTGTCCGCCCGACAATCCCAGCGCACTCTCCTTCAGCCGGTCCTTGACCTCGCCCCAGAGGGCGGCGCCCTTCAGGCTGTTCTCGCACACCTCGTCCAGCGTGGCACGGTCGCGCACACCATCAACGCGCAACGAGTACACCACGTTCTCGTAAATGCTCATAGGGAACGGGTTGGACTTCTGGAACACCATGCCCATGCGCTTGCGCAGCTCAATCACGTCCACCGCGCGCCCGTAGATGGAATCACCGTTGAGCAGGATGTCCCCCTCGATGCGAACCTCGTCGAGCAGATCGTTCAGGCGGTTGATGGAACGCAGAAGAGTGGACTTGCCGCAGCCCGACGGTCCGATGATGGCCGTGATCTTACCCCTGGGCATGCCCATGCCGATATCGTAAAGCGCCTGCTTGGCCCCGTACCAGAAGCGGAACTTCTGCACGTCGACCACGATGGGCTCGGCCTGGATGGCGTCGTGGATGGCCGCGGGAACGGTTACGCCGCCCGCGATGGCCTGCAGGCGGTCTTGCGGCGGGGTCGAGGGTGTGGCGGCGCCACCCTGTGGGGTCGGTTTCAGATCGGGCATTCGATGCTCCTGCATTGCGTTAGAACGTACCACCGACAAAGCGGCGCCGCAACCGAGTGCGGATCCACACCGCGGCGATGTTCAGTGTCGCGATAATCGTGATCAACAACAAGGTCGTCGTAAAAACCATCGGTTTGGCAGCTTCACTGTTCTGACTCTGGAATCCCACGTCATAGATGTGGAACCCGAGGTGCATGAAGCTGCGGTCGGGATGAAAGAACGGTGCAACGCCGTCGATGGGAAGGTCGGGTGCCAGTTTCACGGCGCCCACCAGCATCAGCGGTGCTACTTCTCCCGCGCCGCGCGCCATCGCCAGCACAAAACCGGTCATGATGCCCGGCATCGCGCGCGGCAGCACGATGCGACGGATGGTTTGCCACTTGCTTGCGCCGCACGCGTACGAGCCTTCGCGCATGGAACGCGGCACGGCGGCCAGCGCTTCTTCGGTGGCCACGACAACCACCGGCAGCGTCAGCAGGGCCAGGGTCAGCGAGGCCCACATGACGCCGCCCTTGCCAAACGTGGGGTTGGGCAGTTTCTCAAAGAACCAGGTCTGGTCCATCGAACCGCCCACGATGTAGCAGAAGAACCCCAGACCAAACACGCCAAACACGATGCTGGGCACACCCGCCATGTTGTTGATGGCGATGCGCACCGCACTCACCGCCGCACCCGCCTTTGCGTACTCGCGCAGGTAGAGTGCGGCCAGCACGCCAAACGGAACCACCAAGATGGACATGAGCAACGTCATGATGACGGTGCCAACGATGGCGGGAAACACGCCGCCCTCGCTGTTGGCCTCGCGCGGGTCGGCCGCGAGAAACTCCCACCAGCGCGCGCCGTACACACCCAGTTTTTCCATGAACGAAAGCTGGTTGGCGGGGACCGCGCGTACGATATCGGCCAGCGGAATGGAGGCACTCTCGCCTCCGGCGGTGACAAGCACCAGCGCGTAGCGAGCGTTCTCTTCGTCGAGCCGCCGCGCTTCGTCCTCCAGCGCGCGCCGTTCCGAATCAATGAACGCCATTTCGCCCTCGAGCATCCCGCTGGCCTGCTGGTACTCGGGCGACGCGGCGCCGTGTTCGAGCTCGACGCGGCGAACGCCAAGCCGGGCGCGTTCTGCGCGCGCATGCAACTCGCCAAAATCGGTGCGCTGCAACTGGTAGCGGCGCTCAAATCGATTTGTCACCTCGGGGTGTCGCGCGGAGAACTCGCGCCACACGTCGGCGGGCTGCGTCACCAGCGTGTCGCCATCCACCGTGAACGCAACCGGGGTCCCGTAAAAGCGGCCCCAGGCGCGCCGCTCCAGAACGATTGCCCACTCCGGGCGGGTCTCATTGACCACGGTGCCGTCGTCGAACCACACAAAGTGTTCGCCGCTCAGCTCAAAGTTTCCCGTGCGCAGGAGGTGCCGTGTGGCACTGCCGTCGTGGCCGCCGGCATCGAATGCACGCCGCGCATCATCCGACCAGGTGGCGGTGGCTTCCGCAAGGGGTTGGAACGACTCCGTGCGCGCCACGTCACCCATCAACTGGCGTCCATCCTTCAGCTCAACCTTCAGGAGCGGGCGCGGCCAGAACGTGATGGCTCCCTGCCACACGACCAGCGTCAACAGTCCAATGATCATCACCGAGCAGAACACCAGTGCGCCGCCCGTGAGCCACAGCATGTTCTCGCCCTCGGCGAGAAGCGACGTGCCGCCGCGTCCGCGGCGCGGTCGTTCGGTGCGTTCGGGTTGGGCGTTCATATTTGCGCCGACCGTTTCCGGAACCGGATGCGGACCACTTCCGCCACCGTGTTGACCACAAATGTCATCATGAAGAGAATCAACGCGGCCAGAAACAGCGTGCGGTAGTGCGTGCTGTCGCGCACCGCTTCCGGAAGCTCCACGGCGATGTTGGCCGAGAGGGTGCGGAAGCCGTTAAACACGTTCATCTCGAGCACCGGCGTGTTGCCGGCCGCCATGAGCACGATCATGGTCTCGCCCACCGCACGCCCCAGCCCGATCATGATCGCGGAGAACAGGCCGCTCATCGCGGTTGGGAGCACGATGCGCATTGCCGTCTGCCAGGGTGTCGCACCCGCACCCAGCGACGCCGCGCGCAGGTGTTGCGGGACGGCCGAGAGTGCGTCCTCGGCGATGGTATAAATGATGGGAATGATGGCAAAGCCCATCACGAATCCAACCACCAGCGCGTTGCGCTGGACGTACGTTCCGACGACACCACCGCGCGGGTCGGCGCCCAGTGCGGTGAGTATCATGGCAATCAAAGCGGAGAGTGCCACGATGGCAACCCCGCCCACTGCAAAGCGCGCAAGGTCCACACCCGCCACGCGCGCACGCGTGGAACGCGTTGCGAGCAGTCGGATGCGCGGTCCCGTGAAGCGCGTGAGTGCGTAGATCACGGCCGCACCACTCAGCGGCAGCATCAGGATCCACCACCCACCAAAGGCGCCGCCTCTGCCCCCCGCGAGCCACGCCATCATGTCGCCGCCAAAGAGCCTGCGCTCGGCCAGCGGTCCGGCCACGGCCGCGAGTCCCACCGCCACCGGCATGGAAGCGAGAATGAAAAGGAGTCGCCATCGTGCCAGCCGGCGGGAAAGTTCCGCGGGCAGGAGTTGCCAGATGGCGGCGCATGTGAGCAGTACCACAGGCACCAGAACAAACGCGGCCACCACTGACGGAACCGTGCGCTGCACGAAGGGTGCGATCACGAGTGCGGCCAGAAATCCGAGCACCACGCTGGGAAGGCTGGCCATGGACTCGATGAGTGTCTTGAGACGCGGTCGAAACGACGGTGAAACAAACTCGCTCGTGAAGATGGCGGCGAGCAGCGCCAGCGGTACGCCGAACAGGAGCGAGTACAGAGTTGCCTTGAGAGTTCCGAACACCAGCGGCCACAGGCCCAGCTTGGCCTCAAAATCGTCGGTACCCGCCGACGACTGCCACACGTGTTCCGGGCGCGGGTAGCCTTCGTACCACACGGGGAAAAAGAGCGAGCGCAGGGTTACTTCCGGGTGCCGCAGATTCAGGTCGTACTGGTGCAATCCGTCGCGCGCGAGAACGATGAGTCCGTCGTCCTTGGGTGCGAACACCGCGTCGGTGACGCCTTCCGCGCTGACCTCGAGATCAACCGCCTTCTCGCCGCTCGTGGTTTGCAGCACGCGCACGCGACCGTTGGCAGCGGCCACCACCGCGATGCGCCCGCGCACCGAGCCCTGAACCGAGACCACTGCGGCGTCATCATCGCCTTCGAAGCGGCGCGAGCAACCGATCGCCGACGTGTCGCCGCCCACCGGGGTGTAACGAAACCACGTCGACACGCTGCCGTCGGAGGCGCCCACCAGGAGTGTTGTCCGTCCGATCAAGGGTGCCAGTGCCGTCACGCGGGTTCCGGCCGGCACCAGCTGCGCACGCGCCACGGCGCGCGGCGACGCGAGGTCGCGCATGTCGAACGCCGAAGCCATTCCGGCGCTGTCAACTGCGTAGATCACCGTACCGGCTTCGGCAATCAGAACGCGTTCGATGGTACCGCTGGTCGCGACCGCGCCGCGCTCGAGCGACAGCACGACCTCGCCGGTGAACTCGTTCTCCGCGCGTTCGACGCGGCAGAAGTGCAATGTGTCGGCCACCGCGCCGGCTAGAACGTACGCGTCGCCATCGCGCATCACATCGAGCGTGCGCAACACTCCCGTTGTCAGCGCGGGCACATCGGCGGCCGGTTCGATCACCAGGCGCTGGCGGCGGAACCCGTCGTGTGTGCGCTCGACGACACCCGTGGTGTCGGGGGCGGTTGCGCCGACCGCGAGCGAGCGCACATCCGCGGCGAGGGAGTTCGAGTCAGGAAAGTCGGTGGACCAGGACAGTTGCACGACGAGGACGGACCCGTTGCTCCGCGCCACCGCCAGCGACGCCGTCGCGGCGTCATAGGCACTGGCAACCACAGAATCCGCGGGGACCAGCACCCGCGTCTCGACACTGTCACCGGTTACCAGGTTGAAAGCGCGCAGCACTCCGTCCTGCGCAAGCGTCCACCCAATCAGGCGGTACTCATCGGCGCCGAGGTGCTGGATGCCGGGTGTGGCAAGCGGCGCGCTCGCTGCCACCGGCTTTGCCTTGCCGGGAGCAAAGAGCGGAATGGCAACACTCACGAGAAATGCAAAGACGGCGGACACGGCGAGGATGGTGCTGATTCCACCCACCGTGATGGCAAATGCAGAAACGCGGTCCGCGACGCGGACCGCCCAGCGAGTCTTCTTGTTGCGAGCGTATGCTGGCATCAGGGATCCAGACTCTAACACGGGCACGCCGGCCCGGGCGCAATGCCCGGACCGGCGCTCCGTTTCCGAATCTCCTACCGGCTGCTGACGTCGAGGCCGAGCTTCGACAATTCTTCGCCGGCGATCTTTGCGTTGACCGGGAAGTAGCCGTCCTTGATCACATTGGACTGGCCTTCCTTGCTGAACATGAAGCGCACGAACTCCTTGCGCAGCGGATCCATGTCGGTCCCCGGCTTCACGTTCATGTACACGTAGAGGAAGCGTGCGAGCGGGTACTTGCCGGTGTACGCCTGCTCGGGAGTTGCATCGATGGCAACGTCCGCTGCGGTGGCCTTGATGGCAACCGCCTTCACGTCGGCCGTCTTGTAGCCGATGCCGCTGTAGCCAACGCCGTAGCGATCACTCGCGACACCCTGCACCACCGACGAACTGCCCGGCTGTTCCTTCACGGAGTCCTTGTAGTCGCCCTTGAAGAGCGCGTGCTCCTTGAAGTAGCCGTACGTGCCCGACGCCGAGTTGCGGCCGTACAAACTGATGGGCTTGTCGGCCCACTCACCCGTGAGACCCAGCTGGCCCCAGGTCGTGATGTCGGCGGTGGAGCCACCCTTGCGCGTCTTGGAGAAGATGGCGTCGATCTGCTGCATGGAGAGCGACGCGATGGGGTTGTCCTTGTGCACGTACACCGCAAGCATGTCGATGGAGGTGCGCAGGCCCGTGGGCTTGTAGCCAAACTTCTTCTCGAACTGGTCGATCTCTTCATTCTTCATCGAGCGGCTCATGGGCCCGAAGGTGGCGGTACCTTCGATGAGCGCCGGAGGTGCCGTCGACGACCCCTTGCCCTCTATCTCCACCTGCACGTTGGGGTAGAACTTGCGGAAGTCCTCGGCCCACAGCGTCATCAGGTTGTTCATCGTGTCGGAGCCAATGCTCTTCACGCTGCCCGACACACCCGACGTCGGCTTGTAGCCGGGAAGCTTGGCGTCGACCGCGACACTGGCCGCGAACACCGCACCCGCGGTGGCGACGGCGGTGAGGCCGGTCATCAGCATGGAATAAAGTGCCAAAGGTTTGCGAATCATGTTCAGAGTCCTCCTCGTGGTATCCCACGTCGTGTTTCTGACTTTCAGTGTTCGAAGGGAAGGTTAGGCGGGGCGTGTAAAGGCCATGTGAAGACCGTGTGAAAGGTCGGTGTGGAGCCAAACTTGAACCGCATGTCATTGATATACAACGACATGCACTGTTAAGAAATGGCGAATGCGGGGCTTCAGGGGGTGGGGCGGGACGCTTCCGGGGTAGGTGCGGCGCGCATGATCTGGGCGCGCTGGATGAGCGACTGCGCCCGCTCCGCAAACTCTTCATTCGCGGCCGCGGTGGTCAGGTGTCCAATCGCGAGGTCGGGCTGGTTGAGTTCGAGGGCGCAGTAACCCAGCAACAGGTGCGGGCGAGCTTCATCGGGCGACAGGCGCGCGCATTCGGTGAAGGCCTTGTAGGCCTCGTCGTAACGCTTCTCCATTACGTGCAGGTCGCCGAGCAGCGACCACAACCGGAACGTGGGGCTGGCGTTGATGCCATGCTCGAGCACCTTGAGTGCTTCCTCCGACTGGTAGGACGCCAGGAAGGCCGAGGCGACGCGCTCCACTTCGGGTGCCGAAGCGGAGTCGGTGGTGGCGGAGACGTAGTAGTCGGCGGCAGCCGCGGGTGCGTCGACCGCCGCGTAGAGATCGCCCAGCTGGAGCTGCTCCTGGCGCGTGAGCGGGCGCAGGTAACTCACGCACGTGAGTGCCACCACCGCGTGCTGGTAGTCGCTGACGCTGGCGTGAAACTGAAACGCGAGGTACCACGCGTCAGGGTTGCTCGCAAACTTCTCCAGCATCGAGTCCACCGCCTGGCGGGCGCGGGCCGGCTCTTCGGCCTGCAGACACGCGCTCACGAGACCGCGGTACCACTCGAACTTGGGCGTGCCGTGCTTGCCCGAGGTCAGGTCTTCGAGCACGGGGACCGCACCCCGGGCATCGCCACCCAGCAGTTGCGCGGCAGCCGCGTAGTACAACACTTCCGGACGACGCTCCACGCTCAGCTCGTAACCTTGCTTGAGCGCTTGCGACGCCTTCAGGTACTGACCAAGTCCGTACGCGGTCTCCCCGAGACCCAGCCAGCCCGCGTCATAGCGCGGCTCCAGGGCCACGACGCGCTCGTACTCTTTGAGCGCATCTTCGCGCTTGTCGAGTTGCACCAGCATGCTGGCGTAGTGGTAGCGCATCAAGAAGCGATCGTCCTTCTTCGCGTGGTCGCGCACATACTTGCCCAGCACGTCGGTGGCCTTCTGCGCGTCTCCGGACTCCAACGCCTGCTGCGCGTCAAACAATGCCAGACGCGCCTCGCGCGGCAGATCTTCCAGCGTCTCGATGGGCCTGGGTTCCTCGGCGGCACCGGAGGGCGTTGCAAGCGCAAACACGGCGGCCAGTACCCCGGCCAGAACGATGTGCAGCATGTGTTTCATAATCAACCCAGCTTGAAATGGAGTGCGGTTACTACCCACGACGTTACCTTCTTGCCACCAATCACACCCGGCTCGAAGCGCCAGCGCGGCACCGCGTTGAGCACGGCGTCGTCAAAGACATCCCTGGGGCGCGAGTCCATGATGATCACTTCGCCCACGGTTCCGTCTTCGCGCACCAGGATCTTCACCTGCACCACACCCTCGACACCCTGCTCGCGTGCGCGCATCGGGTACAGGGGTGGTGTCTTTACAACGGCGCGCGGGGCCTGGTCCAATTCGTACGACTCGAACACAAAGTCGTTCTTCATGACAGAAGACGACCCGCCACTCAGATTAATGACAACCCCTTCGCCCGCGGCCGCACCCAGTGCTGCGAACTCGGGCGCAAAGTCGGGCTGAAACAAGTCCGGGCTCACGTCCGGCTTTTCCTGTTCCTGCGGCGGCTTCTGCGGCTCGGACACTTCCTCCTCCACCGGCTCCTCGGGAGCCGCGAGGTTGATCAGGTTGACGCCCGTGGGTGCGGTCATGTCCTGCTTCTCGACGTGTTGCTCACGCCCCAGGAACGCGGCCATCACCAGCATGAGCAGGTTGACCACGAGTGCGGCTCCAAACGCCTGCAACAACCAGCCGGGCTTGCGCATGCGTCTACGACTCCCACTCGCGGCGTGCCGCCAGACTCACGTTGCGCGCACCGGCGAGGCGGCACTGGTCCATGACCTTGACGACGTCGCCGGTCTTGCTGTCCTTGTCGGCCACAACGACGACACCCGACTCGGAGTCTTCGGCGAGAGCGCGCTCAACGAGACCGCGCACGCGGCGCACGTCCACCTTTTTGCCCTCCATATAGATGTCACCGTTGGGACTGATGCCAATCATGATGCTGCCGTGGTCCTTTACTTCTGCCGTCGACGCCGTCGAGCGCTGCACGTCGATGCCGGTCTCACGCACAAACGACGTGGAGGCCACGAAGAAAATGAGCAGCACCATCATCACGTCGATCAGGGAGACCACGTTGATCTCAACCTGTTCGTTGCCGCGAATGGTCTTGCGTACGTTGATCATTGCAATCCGTCCTTTGTGCGTCTAGCGCACGTGGTGTTCCAGCACCAATGTCGTCTGGTCAAGGTGATGCAGCATGCGCGTTGCACGCCGGGAGAGCGACGCACTCACGAGGAGCCCCGGAATCGCAACCAGAAGCCCGGCTTCGGTAGCGATCAACGCCTCCGAGATGCCGCCGGCCAGCGGTCGCGCATTACCGGTTCCCACCGACGCAATCACCGTGAAGGTGGTGATCATGCCGCTCACCGTACCCAGGAGTCCGAGCAGCGGTGCGATTGATCCCAGTACCGCGATGACCGACAGGTTACGCGAGATCTGCGGGCGCAGGTTCAACGCGCACTCCGAAAGGATGCGCTTGTCCAGGTCGGGCTTCCCGGTCTTCCTCGAGATGAACGCGCGTACCAGTGTCGCGCGCATCCCCACGCCGAAGACGTTGACGGGCTGACCCTGCACCGCGTGCACCGCGTCCTGGATGCCCAGATCGCGGCGCGCGAGACGTCGGAACGTCATCACGCGCTCGACGATGAGCGTCCACATCAGGACGGAGGCCACTCCCAGCGGCATCATCACCCACCCGCCGGAGCGGGCGAACTCAAGCAGACGCAGCCAGTGATCCACCGCGTTGTTCCTTTTGAATGATGTTGCTCAAACCGACGGCCTTTTCCTCCATGTCCGCCACCACCGTGTTGGCGCGGCGCGAGAGGAACACGTGCAGCAGCATGGTCGGTACCGCGATGCAGAGGCCCCACTTGGTGGCGACGAGTGCTTCCGAGATACCGCCCGACATCAGCTTGGGATCGCCGGTGCCGTACACGGTAATCACGTTGAAGGTCGCGATCATGCCCGTCACCGTGCCCAGAAGGCCGAGCAACGGGGAGATGGCACCCAGTGCCGCCATCACGGAAAGTCCGCGGTCCAGGCGCGGCATCTCGCGCAGAATCGATTCCTGCAGCACACTCTCAACCGTCTCGCGGTCTTCGTTGCGGGCGCGAATACCGTCACGCAGCACGTTCACGACCGGCCAGTTGTGGTTCTTGTGTCCCTGCATGTACGCGTCGACGCCGGCCCAGTCTCCGCGCGCAGCCAGGTCGATGACCGTACCCATGACCTTGTCGGTGTCGCCGTGCACACGCTTCAGATACACGACCTTGTAGACGGTGAAGAGCAACACCGAGAGCCCGACCAGCAGGATCGGCCACATGATCGGCCCGCCCAGCTTGAACTCTTCGAGGAGGCTCAGGTTGTGCGTGAACTGCTGCAACGACTCGCCGCCCGAGATGTCAAACGGCACGACCTCGCTCTTGCCCTCGAAGTACTTCTTCATGGTTCGGCCCATGGCCGCCCGCGGCAGCACCGAGAGCGCAATGAGCTGGTTGGTTTCCCCGGCGTAGGTGAGGAAGCCCACCTCGTCTCCGTTGCGATACATGGTGGTGAAGCGACCGAGCGCCAGAATGTCGCCTTCGGTGGATTCGCCGTCGCGCGCGATGTAGTTGCCGCGGCGCACCTGCACCTGGGCGGCACTCTCCATTTCGGCAAAGAGAACGTCTGTCATGCCGGCGATGTCGTCGATGTCGGGGAAGTAGCCCTGTTCAACCAGCGGCTGGATCTGCTCCAGTCGCTCCGACGACAGGGCCGTCATGGGTGACTGGTTCAGGAGAGCCTCGATGTCGCGTGCGGCCGTGCGCACGTTGCCCGACACCTCGCGGAACTCCACTTCCTTGCCCGACCACTTCTCGGAAACCGTCTCGTGCGTCTTCTGGCGAACACCCTTCTCTGCCTGCAGCGCCTTGATGTCGGCCTCGAGCTGCTTCTGCTCGGCTTCCAGACGCGCGAGTTCGGCGGTCAGGGCGGCGCGATCGTTAACGATCTTGGCTTCCACTTCGAGCGCGCGCGCTTCCGCCGCCTTGCGGTCGGCTTCCGCCTTGCGCACCGCTTCGCGCATGTCCTGCGCGGGGGCTTCGCCGGCGGCAACCGCCAGCAACACCGCTACGATGAATAGAGACTTCTTCATGGCTGGATCCTTCCGAGCGGCAGCGAGACGACTTCCGTGGAACGGAGCCGCAGTGCCATTTCGCGGGTGTCGTTGATCACGGCAACGTACTTCGGGTCGAGTGCAACCCACTTCTGCTGGCCGCGGTCGTACTCACCGACGCGCGTGCCATCCGGGGTTCGCCAGTACACCGACACGCGCCCGATCTTGAGAATGTCGGCGAAGATCTCCTCATCACCCACCACAATGCGTTCCTGGAAGACGTCCACGGTGTTGCCGTAGTTGGCTTCCACCTGCAGTGCCTCCAGCACGCGGCGCAGTTTCTCGGCACCGGTGACGTCGGGTTTTGCAACTTCCGCGCGCACGGCGGCCAGCCGGTTGCTGCGCTCTTCCTTGAGGAAGGGGATGTCGCGCGCCACCCACTGGTCGAGGCGCCCGATGACCGCGTTGAGCGAGTCTTCCAGGTTGTCCTGAAGGCGCACCGACTCGATCAGGCGGCGGTTCATCTCCGCGATGCCCTCGTCGAGCGCGCGCACTTCCTTCTCCTCGAAATCCTTGCGCTTCTGCAGGTAGTCGACCTGGGCCCTGGCGGCGCGGTAGCGCGCCGTCATGTCGGCCTGCTCGTTGGCCCAGTCGTCCTGCTTCTTCTGTGTCTGACGGTGGGTCTCCACCGTTTTGGTGACGGTTTCGCCCAGTGCTTTGGCGTCCTGTGCGTGCGACGCGCCCGAAGCGAGCGCAAGCGCGAGCGCGGCAGCGAGCGCCACCCTCCACATCCGTGAGTTCATTGCGTGAATCCTTTCGTGTCCCGGGGATTGGCCCGTCGCGGTCGGTCTTTGGGGGGCCGTGCGGGGTGCAGGGACCGCGGGGACCGAACCGTGGACGCTGGGTAGATTAGGCGTGTCGCATGAACGCTCAATAAACGGTTTGTGAATCGACGGTGAAGGTCACCCCTCCGCAATTTCACCCGCGCTTTACGCCGGTTTCATTCGCGCTGCCTAGTATTCGCCCCGTCGCAAGTACCTATCAGCCAGGAGGACGCATGAGAGCGATCGCGAAAGGTGTCTTCGTGATCTCTTTCATACTCGCGCTGGGAGCCGCACACGCGGCGCGCGCGGGGATGATTGAAGGATCAGTCAAAGACGGAAAGACGGGGGCAGCACTGGTAGGTGCCGCCATACGAGTAGTGGGAACAGACCTCGGCGCAACCACGGATCTGGACGGACGCTTCGCCATTGCAAGCGTGCCGGCCGGCGTTTACTCGCTCCGCGTCACGTGCGTGGGATACACGCAAAAGGTGATCGCGGGCATCGCCGTGGACACGGTGAACGAAATCAAACTCGACATATCAACCACGCAGGGCGACGCGATGCGCATCGACGATACCTACGTCACCGCCCAGCGCGTGCGCACCACCAACGCAGCACTTCTGACGCAGCGCCAGCAGGCGTCCGTGATCGGCGACGCCATCAGCGCCGAGCAGATCCGCCTCTCGCCCGACGGCAGCTCGAGCGACGCACTCAAGCGCATCACGGGGCTGTCTGTCGTGGACGACAAGTTCGTCTTCGTGCGCGGCGTCACCGATCGTTACAACTCGACCACGCTCAACGGCGTCACGGTGACGGGTACTGACACCGACTCCGACAAGAAGAGCTTCTCCTTCGACATGATCCCCTCGTCGCTGATTTCCAGCACGGTGGTGGCCAAGACCGCGACACCCGACCTGCCCGGCGACTTCAGTGGCGGTCTGGTGCAGGTCAACACGCTCGACTTCCCCGCCGACTTCATGCTCACCGCCGGCATCGAGCAGGGCAACGACGTCGCGAGTTCGCGCCAGGATTTCCTGCGCTCGACCGGCGGCGGCAGCGACTGGAAAGCGAAGGACGACGGCTCGCGCGCGCTGCCAACGGGCGTGGAAGGAAACGCGCTGGCGCAGGCACTCCCCAACACGTGGGGCACGCACGAAGACGACTCGCACATGAACGGGTCGTACGGCCTTGCGGTGGGCAGCCGCTGGGACGTGGGAGGCGGAGCGCTGGGCTTCATCGCGTCCGGCATGTACAAGAACAACTACAAGATTGAAGAGTTCAGCCAGGAGCCGGAGTACAGCGGTTCGCCCCTCTTCGACTGGGACGGCATGCGCTACAAGCACAAGTTCCAGGCGGGCGGACTCGCAAGCCTGGGCTGGCACCCATCCACGAACCACCGCTTTAGATTCGAAAACAATCTCAACCGGACCGCCGAGGACAAGGTGTCGCAGGTGTACGGCGTAGCCGAGAGCCGCGACTCCACGCGCGTGCAGAGCATCGAGTGGGACCAGCGCGACCTGTACCTGGGCCAGGTGACCGGCGATCACACCCTGCCGTCACTGGGCGGACTGGAGATTCACTGGAACGCGGCGTACAACACGTCGAACGCGCAGGAGCCCGACCGCAAGATCGCGGCCTACTCGCGCACACCCAGCGGCATCTACATACTGAAGGAGAACCTGCGCACGTGGTCCGAGATCGACGAGACGGGCCAGGGTGCTCAGATCGACGCTGAGTTCCCGGTGGGCGACGGCTTCGTGAAGGCCGGTTACGCCACGGGGCATCGCGAGCGCGCTTCCAATACAACCGCCTACACAACCGATCCGTCCGGCGTGACGCGCGCCAACCAGAACATCCTCACGCTGCCGATCGACGAGGTCTTCAGCGGTGAGAACTACGGTACCGGCAAGTTCAGTTTCGAACCGTCGTCGTCCTTCACCGGTGTCTACGACGGCGAGAGCGACCTGAACGCGTACTACGGCATGATCGATTCGCCGTTCACCGCGCTGGGGCATCGTTTCCGCGGCGCCGGCGGCGCTCGCGTCGAGGACTTCACCCAGACCGTCAACTCACCGGTCTCGGTTGAGGACCCGACCGTCTTGAGTTCGACGCTGGACAACAGCGACGTCCTTCCCTCCGCCAACCTGACCTGGCAGCTCGCCGACGCCTGCAACGTGCGCCTTGGCTACTTTGCTTCGGTAAACCGCCCGGAGTTTCGCGAGATGGCCAACGTCATCTACTTCGACTTTGATCAGAACCAGTACGTGATCGGCAACTCGGAACTGAAGCGCGCACGCATCGACAACTACGACGTGCGCCTTGAGTGGTTCCCGAAGCTGGGCGACGTGGTGGCGGTGAGTTGGTTTGACAAGCGTCTCGATGACGCGATCGAGGAGCAGCTGCTGCCCGCTCCGGACCGCTACGTTCGCACCTGGTTCAATTCAACGAGCGGCAGAAACTTTGGGTACGAGATCGAGCTGCGCAAAAGCCTGGGCTTTGTCTGGGGCGGGCTTGAGAACGTCGTCGTGCAGGGCAACTACACGCACGTGGAATCCGAGGTTGAGTACGAAGAAACGTACACGGATGAAGTGGGAACGCCGATCACCGAAGTGAAAACACGCCCCCTGCAGGGCCAGGCGCCCTACACCGCCAACGCGGGGCTCGTGTGGTCCATGCCCGACATCGGGCTCTCCGCGAGCTTCCTGTTCAATCGCTTCGGCCGGCGTCTGGACGCGGTGGGCCGCACACGCTCCGAAGACCTCTACGAAGAGCCGCGCAACGTCTTTGACTTTGCGCTGACCGAACAGTTCACGCCGTGGATGCGGCTCAAGTTTACCGTCAAGGACATCACGTCGGAGGACATCGTCACGACGTTTGGAGACACCGGTTCCACGTGGGAACGCGTGAAGACCGGGACTACGTACGCACTTTCTCTCTCTTTCAGTCTATAGGGGTGGCTACGCCTGACTCGACCAAAGTCGGATTGGGAGGGAGAGAGACTGCGTACCTGTCGCGAACGAAACGAACATGGCCATCCCCGGAGGTTGAGCTCCGGGGATGGCCGACCGAGAACAAAGGAGGCAACACGGCATAGCAACGCAATGGGCCCCGCTTTTTTCTTCGGCAACGAAGAGGATAGATGACGCTTGAACCCGATTCAACCAGCAACAACAGCGAAGCTTAATTGGAGGAACATGTCATGAAGCGCTTACTTGCACTTGCGCTTGTTATAGTGGCAGCACTCGCCTCGACGGCGAGCGCGGTGCTACCGGAAAAAGTGGTCGGTGCCGGAACCGGTGCCCCGGTCCGGACACCCTATTGCCAGACGTTCAATCGCACATTTGACGCCGACACGATCTACGTGATGACCGGTCTGTACTACGTGCAGCCGGGCTTCACGCTCACGATCGAGCCGGGCACCATCATCAAGGGTCACAAGGGCACCGGCGGCACGCTCATCGTGACGCGCGGCGCGCAGATCTTTGCCCAGGGCACGCAGCAGAAGCCCATCATCTTCACCAGCAACCAGGCTCCCGGCGGACGCGCGCCCGGCGACTGGGGCGGCGTCATCATTCTCGGCGACGCTCCGACCAACAAGGTCAACCCGGTGATCGAAGGCGGCCTCATCGCCGGCGACTGCCTGGGCAACCCCGGCACGTACGGCGGCGTCGACTCGTCCGACGACAGCGGTGTGTTCAGCTACGTGCGTATCGAGTTTGCGGGTTACCGCTTCGCACTCAACAACGAGGTCAACGGCCTCACGTTGGGTGGCGTCGGCGCGGGCACGCAGATTGATCACGTGCAGGTGAGCTACTCCGACGACGATTCCTTCGAGTGGTTCGGCGGCAACGTGGGCTGCCAGTACCTGGTGGCTTTCGGCGGCACGGACGATGAGTTCGACACCGACTTTGGCTACCGCGGCAAGGTGCAGTTTGCCTTCGGCCTGCGTGACCCGGATCAGTCGGACCCGACCGGCCAGTCCAACGGCTACGAATCCGACAACGACGGCAGTGCCACGTCGACGGCGACGCCGTTCACGCGGCCCATCTTCTGCAACACGACGCTGGTCGGTCCCGAGCGTACCAACGCGGAGGTTCCGTTCCCGTTCACCGAGACGTTCCAGTACAGTGCGGTGCTGCGTCGCTCCACGCAGACCAACCTCTTCAACTCGGTTGTCATGGGCTACCCGTGGGGACTGAGCATTCGCGACGCGAACACGAAGACGTGGGCGCTGGACGATTCGCTGCAGATTCGCAACACGAGCGTCCAGGCGACACTGATTCCGGCGGGATCGACGCACATCCACGACGAAACCTCGTGGACGACGGTCGATAGCTGGTTCTCGACTCCGGCTTTCAACAATATTGGTCTGGCGGTGCGTCAGCCGGATGTCATTCAGCTCAACAACCTGAGCAGCCTCACCAGTCCCGATCCGCGCCCGACCGGAACGTCGGAACTGATCGCGAGCGCCGACTTCACAAACCCGCGTCTGGCGGGCTTCGTGTCGACAACATACCGGGGCGCTTTCCCCGCGGTTGCCGATGCGGACGTGAATGAGCTGTGGACGTACTACTGGACCAACTTTGATCCGCAGAACACCGACTACAACAACGGCCTCCCGACGGGAGTTGGCAACGGGCCGTCGCTCAAGTCGAATCTGTCACAGAACTACCCAAACCCGTTCAACCCGCAGACGTCGATCGACTTCACCCTGCCGGCCACCGGTCAGGTGTCGCTCGAGGTGTTTGATGCGAGTGGTGCCAGGGTCGCAACCCTGGTGAACGGGGTGCGCACCCGTGGCAACCACACTGTCAGCTTCAACGCGGCGGGCATGGCTTCGGGTGTGTACTTTTACCGTCTGAAGGGCAACGGCTTCAGCGAAATGAAAAAGATGGTTCTCCTGAAGTAACACCGTCGGGAGAAACACGGGCGCCCCGGTGGAGCAATCCACCGGGGCGCTTTTGCTTGCTGCGTGCCCGCGGAGCGACTAGCCGCCGAACAGCACGTCGAAGATGTTACCGAGGTGCCGCTTCCCCTCGATGATCTCCGGGTTGTAGACCTCGGTGTACCCGCAGTGGCTGCACGACACCATCACAAACTGGTTGTGCTCGATGTCGAAGATCTTGGAGAGACCGGTCCCGGCCGCGGAGACGCGTTTGACCTTCGCTCCCGCGCTGTGACACTTGGTGCACTTGAAACGACTGGCAAATTGTTCTTCGAGTTCCATGGTGTATCCTTTCCCTGGCCTTCCGCCGTGGCGGGGCCGCACTCGTTACCCGGTCCCCCGCACAAATATTCGCGCGCGTCCCGTGACGGACGCAACCTGGTTTCGTCTCATCGGTTGAGACCCCGGCCTAAAAGGAGACAAGCATGCGAATCGTACCCGTACTCGCCCTCGCCCTGCTCACCCTCGCCCCGGGTGCCGGGCGCGCGGAGGGCCTCTTCGACGCCCCGGTCCTCTACGTCCAGTTCGACGTCAGGGTCAAGGCGGACCACTCGGCCACGGTCGACGCCAACGGCGGCACGGGGACGGAAACGGTGAAGCTCGACAAGTCGTTCTCCGCGGTTTCCAAGCTCGACATGCGCAACGTGGGCCAGTTGCTCACGATGACGCAGATGGATCCGGACAAGTACAAGAACTTGTCGCAGGCGGAAATGATGAAGGTGTCGCAGCAGATGATGGAAGCGATGCAGTACGCGGCCAACTGGATGGCGTCGGATCCGGATCCCGCCCTGTTGAATACGAGAGGCGCGCGCGTTGATTACACGCTGGCCTACACCGGCTGGGGTATCGACGAAATGAACGCCAGGTACGACTTCCGGAAGAAGACCACTGCGACCGGGGGCGGGGCTGCACGCCTCCCCATGGCGCCGCAGCTCGAGATGAACAGCCAGTCCAGGAAATACTGGCTGACGTGCCTCTGGACGTGCGCGCCGTTCACGGATGAACGCGTTGTCAAGATCGAGGACCACGACTGGAGGCAGTCGGTCGGTTCAGCGCCGGTCGAGGGAACCGAGACGCGCGACGCACCCATCGACTGGCTCCCGGGATCCATCGAGTTCGCGGCGTCAGACCAGTTCGGGCAGGTTCCCGTGGTGGAGGGACCGATCGGGTCCGGCAATTCGATTACCGGCGAAAAGGTCTTCAACGTGAAGCTGGTGAAGGGCACCAAGCAAGTTCCCGCAACCGTCACGTTCAATTACGTGATCTCCGCAACACCGCCGGCAACGCCGGCGCGATAACAGAAAGGGGCCCGCCAGACGGCGGGCCCTTTTTTCTGCAACGCAGGTTTGCGACCGGGCTACTTCTGCTTCGCCACCCATGCCTTCACGTTGGCATCCAGGATGTCCAGCGGCACCGACCCGCCCCACAACACCACGTCGTGGAATTCGCGGCGGTCGAACTTTGCGCCCAGTTCTTTCTCGGCGTACGCGCGCAGCTCGCGAATCTTGAGTTCACCGGTCTTGTACGCCACCGCCTGACCCGGCCACGCAATATAGCGATCCACTTCCGCGGTGATGTTGTGCATCGAGAGTGCACCGTTGGAAGCCATGTAGTCGATGGCCTGCTGGCGCGACCAGCCAAAGGTGTGCATCCCCGTATCCACGACCAGGCGCAGCGCGCGCCACATTTCGTAGGAGAGGCGGCCAAAGTCGCTGTACGGGTCTTCGTAGAAGCCCACTTCCATGCCCAGTCGCTCCGAGTAGAGTCCCCAGCCTTCAATGTACGCCGTGAAGAAATCGTAACGGCGGAACATGGGGACGTTGGGCAGTTCCTGCATGATCGCAATCTGCAGGTGATGCCCCGGCACTGCTTCGTGCAACGACAACGCTTCCACTTCGTACAGCGGGCGGCTCTTCAGATCGTAGAGGTTCACCATGTAGAAGCCCGCGCGCGTCCCGTCGCCCGCGGGGCGGCTGTAGTACGCGGTGGTCGTCTTCGGTGCCATGAAGTCCGGGATCGGCTTGATGCCGTACGGCATGCGCGGCAGCGTCTTGAAGAGCGCCGGCAATTGGCCGTCCATCTTCTTCAGGACAAACGCGGTCTCTCTCATCAACTGATCGCCGGTCGTCGCGTAGAAACGCGGATCGGTTCTAAGAAACTGCACAAACTCCGCGAAGGTTCCCTTGAACCCGGTCTTGGCGATCACGACATCCATTTCGCCGCGGATGCGCTTTACTTCCGAGAGGCCGGTTTCGTGGATCTGTTTGGGCGTCAGGTTGAGTGTCGTGTACTCCTTGACGAGAAATTCGTAGTACGCCTTTCCGTTGGGAAGGTCCGCGCACGCGATCGACTTCCTGCCGGCGGGGACGTACTCCTTCGAGAGAAACTCACCCAGCGTCCGGAAGGCCGGAACCACCGACGTCTCGATGGCCTTTTTCCCGCGTTCGGTGAGGCGTGCGCGGTCGGCGGTTCCGATGGCTTCGGGGAAGTCGTTGAACGGTGCGTACAGAAGGCTCTTGGTGGGATCGTCCACGACATGCGGCGTCACCGTGGCGTCGAGTCCCTCCATCACAACGCCCGGCAAAACGTAGCCGGCCTTGATCCCGGCCCGCATTACCTCGATGTTCTGGTTGAAGTAGGTCGGCGTGGCTTCCAATCGCGCGCAGTAGTTCTCATAGTCCTTCACGGTGAGCAGCGGAACCTGGTCGGCAAGCTGCGGATAGTCCGTGTGGAAGCCTTCGCGGTTGGTGATGGGCAGCAGGTAGCCCTTGAACTCCGCGTCCCCGATGCGGCCGCGCAGGTTGCGGGCGAAGAGGTCGTAGTTGAGACGATCCTCGTCGTTGAGTTTGGTGCGGTCGATGGCCTCGGCGCGCTTCAAGAACGCGCGCGCTTCATTCGCGCGCCGCTCGGCATCCGCCACCGCCACCGACGGCAGCTTGTCGTTGTTGCGGTGGTCGCCCACCGTGGTTGCAAAGAGCGGGTTGTCGGCAAGCCGCCAGTTCCACTCGTCTTCGATCAGTTTCTGCAGAGCCTGCGACGGGGTTTCGGCCGCCACGACCGTTGCGAGCCCGCACAGCAGCACGCTGGTCAGCACCCATGTTCTGACGTTCACGAGATCTCCTTTCGATCCGATATCCAGCCGACCCTGGATGGAAAACGAGCGGGCGGCCCGGTCGCGAGAATATCACACCCGCAACCGAACCGCCCGCTCTGGACGGACGTATGTCGAGGAGGCCGTCCTAGTATTTCCAGGCGAACGTCAGGCGCGGCATGATGTCGCTGTCCGGCGCCTCGCCGCCCGCTTCCGGCTCGTCGTAAACGACGGCTTCTACGTTGGGCATGATGCTGATGTTGTCGCGAACCCTGAAGTCGACGGCCGCCAGCACGAAGATGTTCGCTGCAGTGCGATCGAACGGGAGAAAGAGGATGCGGTTCCCTTCCGGGTTAGGATCGATGTTGCGATCGACGCGCCCCACCAACCACACGTTCTCCGAAACTTCACCGGTTGCGAAGCCCGAGAACATGGCGATCTCCGTGTCCTCGCCAATCGTATTCCGGTTCTGCCAGATGTACTGGAGCCCGGCGCGGAACTTGTCCGACTGCCAGCCCGCAAGCGCTGACGCGGTCGTGCGGTCCGCATCGTTCTCGCGGTCTTCGTAGTCGCCGTAGACTTCAAACACGAAGTTCCCGCCCGGACGAACGGTGAACGCTCCGGCCACTTTCTTCTTGGCGTTGGTCTCGGATTCAACACCCGCGCCGTTGCCGAGCATTACGTTGTAGCCGAACACCTTGCTGGCGTTTGTCCCGTTGAACGCCAGCCCCATGTCGCGCGAGGAACCCAGGCGCTGCAGCTCGGCCGGCACCTTTTCCAGCGACCGATATCCCCACAACCCCTCCGCCGTGGTAACCAGCGGCGCCTGCGACAGGCCCACCAGGATGTTGTGCGTATTCCTCGTGTACTTGAGGTACGCATCCTTCACAAACGTGATCATCGCGACGCGAACCGGGAAGTCGCCGGGGCTCGCGGTCTCCAGGCGCACCCGCGCCGAGAGAGCGTCGTCAAACTTGTAGTCGTAGGTCAGGTTGATGCGCCGAAACCAGAGCCCGTTTAGGTCTTCAAGGGTCGAATCGTGGTTGGCGGCGATGTAGTACATGTCGGCAAAGACCTCGGCGCCAAACTTGCCTTCGCCCTCGGCCAGCGTCGCGACCGGCATGGCCAGAAGTGCGAGCCCGAGCATCCCTGCGATACGTTTCCGAAGCATCACGTTTGTTCTCCTTCGTTGAGGACCGAATAAATTCATCTTCATGTCGGGGGAAAGATGCCCCAGACGGGTAAAGGCTGCATAAACGCGCCGTAAATCTTCACACGAAGTGGGGTATCTTTATTAAGAGGGCGCGCCGATGGTGCATTTCATTGACTGGAAACGAGTTGTACGGAGTCCCAGCGGCCATGGTATCATTGGGGCGTCGCGAAATCGAGGAGGCCTCCATGCGTTTGCATCTCCTGGGTAACGCTGTTCAGCTCGCCTGTTTCGGACTTTTCCTCTGCACGGTCCCGGCATCCGCGGCCAAGACGGTATTCCGGATCGATTCCATGCACTGGCGTGACCCGCACCTGACCGTGGATTCGATACTCGGGTGCCTGGATCTCACGGACACCGAAACCAACACTTTTTCCTTCAACAATCTGGTCAATACGGCATTGCAGACCGACGGCGATGGCGACGACATTCTTGATCTGAACTACATTTTCGTTTTCGATGAGCCCCCTCAGCTTCCCTCGAATGGATTGGTGATTTTCGAGGCCAAAGTATTGTGCAGCCCGCCGGTATCGTATTCCGCGTGCTGGTACGGACTTACTCCGGCTCTGTTCTACCCGGCGGATTATGTCAACTGGATTGGCCCCTGCAACAATATTGAGGCGTATTCAGTTGAGCATACGTACACGCCCGGCATCACGCTGCCTTCCGGGCCGTGTTTCACCGCCTACTACAACGCGCTGCAATTAGACATGGGCGGGGTTCCCCTCCCACTGATCGGGGTTACGGTAGGCGCCACGTATGATGGCTATCCCGAGACCGGGCTCATCAACGGGTTGATTAAAGGCTTCATTCGTGAGCCCATTGCCGACCAAATTATCCTGCCCGCGTCGCTGCCCGGCGGGGGACAGCCTCTCTCCTCATTGTTTCCGGGTGGAACTGGAAATTGCTCGCCCTGGAGCGACAAAGACCTGTGGAACGGTACAAAAGAGTTTCCCGGGTGGTACGTATACTTGAACTTCACGGCCAAGAAGGTGACGTTGTACGAAGGCGGCCCCACGGCGGTTGGCGACGGTGCGCCGGAATTGATGCTGGATGCGCCGTATCCCAATCCGTTCAATCCGTCGACGGAAGTTCACTACACGCTGCCGCACGCAGCACGTGTGCAAGTTGCGATCTACGACGCGGGCGGCCGCGTGGTGAGTGAACTGGTGGATGGAGACCAGGTGAAGGGTACGCATAGCACCCGTTGGGACGGGCGCGATGCGCGGGGTGGGATGGCCAGCTCGGGAGTCTATTTCGTGCGTCTCAGCGCCAATGGTGAAGTGCGCACGCAGAAGATGGTACTCTTGAAGTAGGCTCATGCATAAGGAGACCATGTTATGCGGCTACCTGCCTGGGGTCATAGTCTCTCCGCCTCCCTCCTGGTTCTCGCGTTGGCCTCGCCGGCGAGCGCGCTGACTCTCACCGTCCGCAAGGACGGATCGGGCCAGTTCTCCACTATCAACGCTGCCAAGGCAGTCGCCGTAACCGGGGATATTATTGAAGTCGGGCCCGGTACCTATCCCGAAGAAATTGACTTCTCGATTGCCGTCACGCTGGTCTCCACGGACGGTGCGGGCACCACGATCCTGGACGGGGACGGCATACGACGAGTCCTGGTCTTCCGCGCCGGCACCGGTAGCGTGGTGGATGGCTTCACGATTCGAGATGGATACCACGTTAGCTCCGGGGGCGGCCTTCGTGTTCAGCTGGGTGCTACCGCAACGGTTCGGAACTGCGTATTCGAAGGTAATCACGTGGATTTTGACGGCGGCGCTGTGATCTGCCGGGATCCCGGCTCACGCCTCGACATGGTGGACTGTGTGCTGCGGAACAACACCGCAGACCATCACGCGGGAGGCGTCGTCATCGTCGAGGCGGGCAGAGCCTCGTTTGACCGGTGTCGCTTTGAATCAAACAGCGGGTACAGCGGCGCCATCGCGACGAATACGGGGTCGGTTTACAGCGTCACCAACTGCCTGTTCACCGGCAACAGCGGGACCATTTCCGCGATCTACTCGCAGGCGTCCACGTCAACCATCGTTGGCAATACCTTCCACGCGAACAGCGCGCCGGGCGGCTCAACGATCTACATGCTCACTTCGACGCTGACGTTCCAACGCAACATTGTTGCAAACAACACACCGGGTCAGGCGCTGTCGGTGAATTCAACGGCGCAGACTCGCTCCTGCAACCTGTTTTGGAACAACGCCGCCAACGGTGTTGCGCTGGGTCCCACCGAGGTCGCCTCAGACCCGCTGTTCTGTGACCCCGCCAACGGTGAGTTCACGGTTTCGATTCACTCCGCCGCCGCCCCCGCCCACAGTCCGTGCGGAGAGCTGATGGGTGCCTTTGCGACCGATTGCGACATCGAGGGGCCGCCACCCCCGCCCCCGGTCATCGTCGAGCCCGTCATTCTCACCATCGCCGACATCCCCAACGACGAAGGGGGACAGGTTCGCATTCGCTGGGAACGCTCGGACTACGACGCCGTGAACCAGCCGTATGTCATCACCGGCTACGCGGTGTACCGTTACCAGGGCGAGGGTCTGAGCACGGTTTCGATCCCGCAGGCGCCGCGCGCCGCGCGCAATCCGCATATCGACGAGTGGGATTACATTACGACGGTTCCCGCTCGCGGCGACGACATCTATCAGGTGGTTGCGCCAACGTTGTGCGACAAGCCACATCACGGCCCGACTTGCTGGTCGGTGTTCTTTGTTTCCGCTTTGACTCCCAATCCTCTGGTGTACTTCGATTCCGAACCGGATAGCGGCTGGTCGGACGACAACACACCACCCAACCCGCCGTCCGCGCTGGTGGTTGCGGTAACCCCGGAGTCGGTGGAACTGAACTGGGAACCATCCCCTTCGCCCGACGTAGCGCTGTACCGTATCTATAGAGCCATCGGGGCAGACCCGGTGCCGGGCGCGTTGACACTCGTCCAGTCGGTTGACAACCCGGGCTGGGAAGACCCACAGGTTCTCGTCGGTGCCCGCTACGTTGTATCCGCGGTTGACGAAGGTGGAAACGAGAGCAACGCGGTCGGGTCGGATGCTCCGACCGGCGTTGACAACCCGGTCATTCCAAACCGGTTTCAGTTGTTCCAGAATGCTCCCAACCCGTTCAACCCGACGACTTCCATTACATTCGACGTTCCTCCGGGCGGAGGACATGTATCGATTGAGATCTTCGACGTAACGGGACGTCGCGTGCGCTCGCTCCTTGATGAGGATCGTGCGCCTGGCACGTGGCGCGTTCAATGGGACGGAACCACTGACCGTGGAACGCACGCGTCTTCCGGTGTCTACTTCTACCGTCTGCGGGCCCCCCGGTTTGAACAGACCAAGCGCATGACATTGCTTGAGTAACGCGCTGGCATGAAAAAGGCCGGGGCCATCGGGCCCCGGCCACCTACTGCATCCGCAAATAGTCCCTTCCTACGAAGCAACCTCGAGCGATTCATCCATCTGCACACTGGATGCTTCAGCGGGCTCAACACGGGAGTGCTCAACTGCGCGCTCGCGCCAGTCGGCGCGCACCTTGTCTTCGCGGTAGCGTTTGAGGAAATAGCCGATCGTCTCCACGCGAATCTTGATGGAGCCGGCGGGGCGGTTCTCGTCCAGGTCCTTGAATGAAAAGTACGGCGTGCCGGAGCACTCGATGATCTCCTCGATCACCGAGTAGATGGGCGCGTCGTGACCGCACTTGAAGTTGGACACCTCGAGTGCCACCAGATTGGGATGGCGTGCCGTGTACTTGGCGGCCCACACCTTGCGGCTGGTGTTCTCGCTGTACGCGTTCTTCCACACGTCGCTGATGTCCATGCCACTCTCGATGTCACCGGCGCGTATTTCGTCGCCGAAGAGTTTCTCCATGATGTCGGCATCGATGGGCAGCGAGTCCTGCGTGAACACCGGGTAGCCCAGCTTCTGGAACTCGATCAGGATCTCGTGGTTGATGCCGGGGTCGTTGTGATACGGGCGACCCAGCACCACGATGCCAATCTTCTGTTCGGCCTCCAGCTCATCCAGCACCTCGCGCGCCTGTTTGCGCAGCGTCGCGTTGTAGTCGTCGAGTGCCTTGTAGCCGGCTTCCACGGCGCGGTCGTTTTCCTTTTCCGAAAGCCCGAGAAGGTCGCCAAAGGCGGCAAACATCTGGCGCGCAAAGAGACGCGGCTGCGCCACGTTCGCGATCGGGCACAGGTAGCGAATCCCCTTCTTGGCAAAGAGATCCTCTTCCTTGGTGAAGGCCGCCTTGACCGCTTCCGGGGTGGCCGTGATGGTAGGACACGCGCGGCAGTCCTGCGTCTTCACGAGTTCGCTGGGGAGGTCGTCGATCATCGGAAAGAAGATCGCGTCCAGTGCCTTCTTCTCGTGATGCTTGAAGATCAGGTTGTGCACGTGCGGAATCCCGAGCTTGCTTGGGAAGCACGGGTCGATGGAACCGCGCTTCGCACCTTCCTTGTACAGTTCCTCGGTGGTGTAGTCGGAGTACACCAGGTTCTGCGGTCGCAGGCCCAGCGACTCAAAGTAGCCCGAGAAGAGCGGGTTGGTGGAATACTGGTTCAGCAACTTCGGGATGCCGATGCGGAAGTCGGCCCGCTTGCTCATGGCGGCGACGCGCGCCTTCTGTGACGCGGTCCACTGGTGCTTGGGCGGTGTGTCAGCCACCGATTCCGGCTTGTAGCTCTTGAATACGTCGCGGGCACTCTTCTCGACGAAGTTGGGTGCCGCCTTGAGGCGCGCATCCAGGTCCTTCTTGATCTCGCGCATGGACTCGACGTCTTCGACCAGGCCCTTCTCGCACGAGTTGTTCACAATCAGGCGCCGCGCACCGGGTGCCAGCGGCACCAGCGACTTGCGGGCACCCGCGGTGGCGGTGGCGGTATCCACTTCGCCCTGTTCGCGCTTGATCACGCGCGAGGCTTCCACGTCGATGAATGTGCGCAGGCACTCGTTCTTGCAGAAGTGACAGCGCGTGTCCTCGGACGTGGTGGCGGTGTACGCGATGGTTTGCACCGCGTCCAGTCCAACAAAGCTGGTGGTGCGCCCGTTCTCCCACAGACGCGCTGCTTCCAGTGCCGCACCAATCGCACCACTCTCGCCACAATGCATGTGGATGATGATCTCGGGGCCGTTGTTGTCGTCGCAGCGGAAGCGCGATTCAATAAAGTCGACCTGCGACTTCACCGCCGCGAGGTTGCGCTGCGTACCGCCCTGCAGCACAAACTTTTTCCCCAGCTTGGCCAGGTTGGGAATCTGCGCCACGTATAGCCAGATGTTCTTGGGCAGTACGGCCGCCAGTCCGGCCATGATTTCGGCCGCCGTCCAACCCTGGCGCTGGAAGTCCACGATATCCGACTGCATGAAGACCGCGCAGCCATAACCAAACGTTGGCATCTGCTCGGCCTTGAACGCGGTTTCCGCAAAGTCCTCCACGGGGACGCCAAACTCGCCCGACGTGCTCTGCAGGAAATAACCGTTCCCCGCCGAACACTGCGTGTTGAGCTTGAAGTCCTTAACACTCCCGCCGTTCAGGACCATGATCTTGATGTCCTGGCCGCCCACGTCGCAGATCACGTCGACATCATCGTAAAAGTGCAGCGCACTCTCTGCGTGCGCAACCGTCTCCACAATGGCCGCATCCGCGCCCAGGACATCGCGCAGCACGTCTTTGGCGTAGCCCGTGGTGCCAACGCCAAGAACCTCAAGGCGCGCACCAAACGACTCCACGTGGCGCTGCAGATCCCCCACCACTTCGATCGTGTCCTTGATGGGGTTGCCCTTGGAAAGCTGGTAGCACTTGGCGAGCACTTCTTTTTCCGTGCTCAACAGAATCGCCTTGGTAGACGTGGACCCGCCGTCGAGGCCGATGAACGCGCGCACCACTTCTCCCTCGGAGAATGCAGCGGGTTCAAATACCGGTGGGCGGTAACGCTCGCGAAACGCCGCCAGGTCTTCCGCCGACTTGCTCAAGCCCGCGCTCGCCTTGGCGCGGCTCTGCTTGCGTCCATTCAGAATGTAATCTTCGAGTGCCGCCCAGCCCTTGTACGTGCCGACACCCTCGTCCTCGTCCTTGCCGTACTCAACCGCGCCGATGGCGGCATAGTACTGCGCGTTGTCCGGCACCTTGATGAGCGACTTGGGGTCCACGCCTTCCGGCAACGGGACCTCGCGCTCTTTCCACGTGATGGGAATGTTGTGCTGCCACGCCTCGCGCATCCCCTTGATGTACGTGTTGGGGCCGCCCAGCAGAATGACCTCCGGGCGCAGCGTGTGCCCGCGCGTGAGCACCGCAAGATTCTGTCCGATGATGGCCTCAAACAAACTCGCCATCAGTTCCGACGTCGGGATCCCCTGCTTCTGCAGCCCGTTGATGTCGGTTTCCGCAAACACACCGCACTTGCCTGCGACGTGATGCAGCTTGATGCCGTCGTATCCCTGCTGACACAGCTCGTCGGGCGGAATGCGGAGCTTGGCGTTGATCTTGTCGATCACGGCACCCGTGCCGCCCGCGCACTTGTCATTCATGGACGGGACTTTTTTCTTGCGACCCGTCTCCGGGTCCTCCTTGAAGACAATGATCTTGGCATCCTGGCCGCCGAGTTCGATGACCGAACCCGCCTTGGGATGTTCCTTCTCCACCGCAAGACACACCGCGTTTACTTCCTGCACAAACTTGGCACCCACGCGCGGTGCGATGTTCATTCCACCACTGCCCGTGATGAAAATACGCACATCGCCCGCCTCGGTGGCGCGCGCAAGGCCGTCCACCTCGTCGTCGAGGCGCTTCAGGAATTCGAGAACTTTTTCGGGTTGCTTGGTCTCGTGGCGGTGGTAGTCCTGCCACAAGATGCGGTCGGAGTGGGCATCAACAACGATAGCTTTCACGGTCGTCGACCCAACGTCGAGACCGATCAGAAGGCGTGCGGCCATGGCTACGCGGCTGCGGCGGCCGACGCCGGTGTGTGCGTGCGGCCTTCCTTCTGCATGCGCTCCGCGACGTGGAGCACAAAGTTGGCGGCCTTGCCGACGATGTCGTCGCGCTTGGGGACCAGGTACAGCGCCTTCTTCATCTCCGGGTGTTCGTCGACGTAGGCCTTCATTTCGTCCAGCGTGTAGCCGCTCTTTGCGACACACTCCGCGAACTCCTGCTTGGCCTTGATGCGCGCGTTGCCGAGCGCCATCTGCACGCGGGAGTGGGCGTTGATCTCGCCCTCGCCCGAGGTTTCGACGGGGAGATAAATGATGTCCTTGTAGTGCTCCACCACGGCCGCCTGCGCGCCATCGGACTGCGTGCTGGGCATGCAGCCAAAGGGTTTCAGCGACACAACCATGTGCGCGATGCCCTTGCTGGAGTAGTAGATGTTCTTGGCCACTTCGAGGTGACCCTCGCCGCCACCCGCGCGTGAGTTGTAGTACGGGTGTCCCATGCGCTGCAGCTCGTACTGGCACACGAGCTCATGCAGAATACCGCCGCCGAGTGCCTCCTGCAGCTTGGTGTACTCGCGATGATAGATTTTCTCGGCCAGCGTCATGCGCGCGTAGCGCTTGCGGAAGCGCGTCTCAACCGCCAGGCGCCGGTGCGGCTCGCGCGTCCATGTGGGCATCTCGGCCTTGTCTTCGATGCCCTTGCGGTCGCGGAGCTTCTGTTTGAACTGGTGGATCATATACATGATCCAGGTGCCGATGGGTTCCACGATCACCTCGGCACCTTCGCGCTCGAGGAACGGGAACATGTTGTAGTTGCCGTCGCCGTCGGTGGTCTGGGCCCAGAATTCGCCCGTGATCTTGACGATGGGCTTCACACGGAAGCGATCGACTTCCACCTCGGCAAACTTGTCGCGCACGGAATGCAGTGCGTCGGTGTAGTACGAGCTGGTGAGCTGGCGCGTGAACTTGAGCGCGTAGTCGGTCTGGTTGAAGAGGCGCGCGCGGCGCAGAATCTTCTCCACACCGTCACCCAGCCGGGCGCGCGGCTCGTTCTTCAGGGCTTCGGCCAGGCGCTCGCGTCCCTCGTCCAGAATGGCGTTGGTCCGCCCCGGTTCGGTTTCGTAAGGACGCACCAGATAACCGATCTCATTCAGCATGTCCCCGATGTTCATCGAGTTGAGCATGCCGAGGAAGAAATCCAGGTTCATCTCGAGGCCCGCGTTCACGTCTTCCTGCGAGAGTCCCTTGGACTGCTGGAACAACATGACGCGGAAGTCTTCAAATCCGGAGTTGCGCAGTGCCAGGCGGTACTCGGCTTCGTACATGCCGAAGCGGCACGGACCGCACGCGCCCGCGGTAATGAAGACATAGTTGTCCGAGATTTCCTTGCGCGAAAGGCCCTTCTTCTCCAGACCTTGCAGGTACTGCACAAGATTTCCCACCGTGAAGTACGTTGGGTTGCACTGTCCGTTGTTGCCGTATTCCTTGCCGAGCTGGAACGCCTTTACGTCCGGTGTGGGGACGACATCGCACTTGTAGCCCAGCCCTTCCCACGCGCCCTTGATGAGGCGTTCGTGGTTCCACGTGAGTCCGCCAAACAAGACGGTTGTGTAGGGACGCTGGTCGCGCGTGAACGGTCGTTCAACCGGGCGTTTGAAATGTTTGACGGGTTCCTTGCCGTGGACCGCGTGGGATGCGGGCCGGTGCGAAGCGGGGGCGACGGGCTTGGAGAGCTGGGTGAGATCCGCGCTCATGAGGTCCTCCTACGTGGCAACCGTGGTTGCCGCAAAGTATCCCCCTCCGGAAGGCGCGAAGCAACACAATAGTGGTCAATCGGTGGTTCAGCGTCCGCGCACGCGGGCAAACACCACCTGGTCAATCTGCTTGCGATCCTTGAAGGCCGACCCGCGCAAGACACCCTCGCGCACATACCCCGCCTTTTCCAGGACCCGCATGGACGCGAGGTTCCACTCAAATACTTCGGCGTGCACACGCAGCATCCCCAGGGTGGTGAACGCGTAGTCTGTGATGGCAGTTACGGCTTCGGTGGTGATGCCGCGGTTCCAGTATTCCTCACCCAGCCAGTACCCAATTTCGGCGCTGTACCGGTACACGTCGTCTCCCGGACTGACCCCGATGGCCCCCACCACAAAGCCCTCCACGTCGATCGCAAAAACGCGGTTCAAGCCTTCGCGGGTCGCGAGTTGTATCCAGGAACGGGCGTCAGCCAGCGTGTACGGGTGGGGAAAGACATCGCGGACATTCAGCCACACCGCGCGGTTGTTGGCGTGGCGCATGATGGAGGGCTCGTCGCCGCGCCGGAACTCCCGCAGGAGTGAGCGCTCGAGCTGCAAACGAATGGGTTCGGTTTTCATGCCAGGCGGTATGAGCGGAACCCCCCGATAGTATCGCGTCCAGGGGGGTTCCGCCACATCAGGCTGGCGGGTGTTTCACTTCACGCCGCAAGGAACAGAACCAACAGGATTGCCAGAAAATGTCTCACAAGGCCTCGCCTCCATGGAGCGCCCGCTACCGTGGCGCACCCCCTGATCGGGACGAACCCGGCTGGCGCCTATCGCGGTCACACCCTATTTCAGGAGCAGCAACTTCCTGGTTTCGACAAACTCACCTGCGCGCATGCGGTAGAAGTAGACGCCTGACGCGACGCGCTGGCCGCGATCGTCATCACCGTTCCACTGCACAGAGAACGTTCCGGCCAGCCGGTGTTCATGCACGAGGTCGCGCACCAGGCGTCCGGAGACGTCGTAGATCGAGATGTTCACGCCGGCGCCGCCCACGGGCACGTCGTAGCTGATCGTGGTCACTGGATTGAACGGATTCGGAATGTTCTGCCCGAGTGCATACGTGCGCGGTAACGGTCCCACGCCGGTGGGTTGCACGTGCGGCTTGACCACGACGGATTTCGACGCCGCCGTCGTGGCAATGTAGCCCGGGATGGTGGCCGACACCGTCACGCTCCCGGGATTCTCCGGATCCAACTCCACTCCGCCCAGCGATGCACTGGCCGCCGACTTCAGCTCACCCACCGCAATGGAGACGGTGACCGGGGACCCGGTCTCCGACCCCGTGACCAACGGGGCGACTGAAACATCCGAGCAAGTCAGTGTCGCGGTCAGAGCCTCGCCGCCAGCGCGGACGGGCTGCGCGATGCCCACTGCCCCGTTGTCGCCGGTCGGAATACCCACCTGGACCACAAACGGATCGTTGAAATCATTGTCGAGCAGCGTGTCGGCGAGTAGCGTCACCTGGAGCGCGGGCTGCACGACATTCGCCGGGTGACTCGCCGGCGTGAACGTTGGGACACTCGCCGTGACCATCGATATTCCGGTGGCAATACCCTGCACGAAAAACGACACCTGCGTGCTGCCGTTCGAGAGCGGAAAGTCGAGCGAGGCAGATCCCGGCGTCGTAAAGTCGGGCGCGACGAGCACGACCGTGGGATCACTGCTCGCGACGTGCACGGTCACTCCTCCATGTTGCCCCAGCCCCAGCGTGGCGTTGATCGGTCCGATTTGAAGCCCCGCGCCCACATCATTGATGCCCGACAGGGTGACGATGCGCGCAGAGACCGCCAGTTGCTGAGTCGCCGCGCCGGTGATGATGAAACCGGGAATGGCTGCCGACACCAGTGTGGTCCCAACCGCCAGCGGGTCGAACGCAACACCGCCCAACGCGACGGTCGCTCCCGAGCTCGAGGCACCGGACGGAATGGAAACCGTCACGGTGTCGTTGCTGGCTGCCGTCGTGACCAGCTGGCCCGCCTCACCGTTCGACAGAATCACCGTCGCCGAGAGCCCGCTACTCCCGGCGCGAACCGACTGCACCGGACTGACCGTTGCGTTACCACCACTGGGCAACCCCACGCGCATCACAAAAGGATCGTTTGCGTCGGACGCGTCGAACGTGGAAGCCAGCTGAGAGATATCGACCGCTGGCTGGACGATGGTCACCAGTTGCGTGGCGCCGCTGAATCCCGGCGCCGATGCCGAGATGTTGGACGTACCGGTCGTGTTCTCGACGCCCTGCACGTGGAACGTCGCCTGACTGCTCAGGTTGGGCACGACGACGTCGATCGCAGCAATGCCCGCAGTGGATGCGTTGGGAGACACGAGAGCCACCGACGGGTTGCTGCTCGCGATATGAACCGTGACGCCGCCATGAGTTGACACGCTGAGCGTCGCAGAGTTGGCGCTCCCCTGCAGTCCGGCGCCGATATTGCCGAGACCGTTCATGGCGATACTCGGCGCGGTGACGTTCACGTTCTGGCTCGCCGCGGCCACCGCGATAAAGCCGGGAATGGTGGCCGAAACCGTGGTGGAGCCGGATGCGGTGCCGTCGAACGATACGCCGCCCGCAGCGACGGTTGCCGGCGAAGTCGCGCTCCCCACCGCGATCGATACGATCACCGAGTCTCCGGTCAACGCCGTGGTGATGAGCTCACCCACTGGATGGTTGGAGTTCTTGATTGTCGCAACCAGAGAAGCACCGCCGGCACGGATCGTCTGTGGAGGATTGACGACGCCCCCGGACTGCACACCGACCGAAACCTGGAACGGATCGGCGGGAGCGAGCGTGTCGAGGGTCGTGCCGAGTGAGCTGAGAGTCATCGCCGGCTGGACCACCGTGGCGGTCCTGCTGGTGCCGACGAAACCGGGCGCGGAGGCGCTGATCGTCGATGATCCGGTGACGCCTTCAAGACCCGAGACGTTGAAGCTCGTGGACGTGATTCCGTTGGCAATGAAAATGTCGAGTGACACGCTGCCGACCGTGGCGGCGTTGGGCGCGATCAGCGCAACCGACGGATTCAAGCTCTCGATGTGGACGGTCACGCCGCCGTGCTGCGACGCGCCCAGCGTCACCGTGTTGGCCGTCGAAGTCAGTCCCGAGCCCGTATTGCCAATCGCGTTCATCGCGAGGGTCGGTTGCGTGACGGTCACCGACACGTTCGCATTGGTGGTGGCGATCAGGCCCGGAATGGTGGCCGACACCGTGGTCGTGCCGAGCGCGATACCGTCGAACGCCACGCCACCCACAGAGACGGTCGAGCCCGAGAACGAAGCGCCCACCGGGATCGTCACCGTGATGGTGTCGGCTGTGACGGGCGTGGTGATGAGATCCGCGATAGCGGGCGCGGAGAGGGCGATTGTCGCGACCAGCGCCACCCCACCCGCTCGGATGACCTGCGTCGGATTGACGCTCGTGTTGCCGCCATTGGGCAGACCGATTCGAACCTGAAAAGGGTCGGCCGGATCGAGGGTGTCGATCGGCGTGGAGAGTTGAGAGATATCGAGTGCCGCCTGCTGGATGGTGACCGTGTGACTCACACCCGTGAAACCCGGCGCCGACACGGTGATCAACGATGAACCACTCGCTCCTTCGAGTCCGGACACGACAAACCCGGTGCCGGTGAATCCGTTGGCCAGGAAGATGTCGATGGATGCGGTACCTGCCGTACTCCCATTGGGCGACACCAGCGCAACAGACGGGTCGGCGCTCTCCACGTGAACGGTGACGCCGCCGTGCTGCGACGCGCTGAGCCCGACCGAGTTGGTGTTGCCCTGCAGCCCCGCCCCCACGTTGGGGATCGCGCCGAGCGAAATCGCGGGTTGCGTGACGCTCACGGTGACGCTCGCGTTCGTCGTCGCGATGAATCCCGGAATCGTGGCCGAAACCACCGTGAACACCACGTCCAAGCCGTCAAACGCGACACCGCCGCTCGCGACACTGCCTCCCGACAGCGAAGTGCCGGGCGCGATCGAAACCGTCACGGTCTGTCCGGTGACGGCCGTGGTGATGAGCTCACCGGCGGTGGCGTTGAAGTTGACGACGGTGGCGGTGAGCGCGGTGCCCCCCACTCGCACGTTCTGCGCAGTCGATACGGACCCGTTCCCCGCGGCGGGAAGTCCGACACGAACCTGAAAGGGATCGGCCGGGTCGAGCGTGTCGATGGTTGTCGACAGTCCGATGACATCAAGCGCCGGCTGGACGATGGTTGCCGTGCGCGTGCCGCTGGTGAAGCCCGGTGCCGACACCGTGATGGTCGCTGTGCCGGTTGTGCCTTCCACACCGGAGATGACGAGGTTGACACCCGTGCTTCCGTTGGGAACAAACACGTCGAACGATGTCGCGCCCGCGGTACTGATATTGGGTGCCACGAGCACAACCGACGGGTTGTCGCTCTCAATGTGCACGGTCGTTCCGCCGTGCTGCGACGTGCTCAGGCTGGCGGTGACTGCCGTACCCTGGAGTCCGCTGCCGACGTTGGTGAGCGTCGGCATGTTGATGGTTTGCGCGCGTGCGTTCGACGCCGCCAGGGTGAAGGCCAGGGCAAGCAACAGGAGAGAACACTCCGGGTGCTTGCTCAGCACATGCGGCCGAATCGTCTTGCGCATGCTCGAACCTCGCTATTTGAGCAGGACCATCGCCGTGTCACAGGGGCACCGTCGACCTTCCACGGTGCGTGAGCTGGAAGAGCTGCGAAGAGGGGGGGCAGCACGAGGAGCCGGGTCGTCCTGAACATGGCTAACCTACCCGTGTGGAAATGCTCGTCGACTGATAGGACGAATCCCCCGGAAGGTCGGCACGGCGGACAATGGAAAAAGGAGCCGGCGCGGTCCGCCGGGCTCCCTGGCCCAGGCGGCATACGGATGGTCGGTTCTCGTGGAGTGGGGAGCCGGGCAGGTCGGAACCGGGCGCGCGGTGCCTGTGTTAAACGTCACGGCGCGGCAAGTCATCAATAACCGACGCGGGGCAGGCCCCGCGCATAGGAAAGGCCCCGTATGAACCGTCTGATCACACCCGCCCTCTTGATCGCCCTGACCCAGACCACCCCCGCGCTGGCGGGAAACTGGACGGGCAAGGAAGTCCCCAGGGACGGTGTCATCCACCTGACAAATCCGGCCAAGCCTTCCGACGGCGCCACCACGTTGAGCCCGTCGCTGGAGTGGCGCGCGGGAGGCGACGAGGAGGACGACATCCTGTTCGGCGTGCTGCGCGACATCGCCATTGACGACAAGGGCAACATCTACCTCCTCGACGTGCAGTTGAATCAACTCCACGTGTTTGATCGTGACGGAAACTTTGTGCGTGCGATCGGGCGCGAAGGCGAAGGTCCGGGCGAGTTCCGCCGCCCGTCGGGTGCGTTCATCACACCCGAAGGCAAGATTGCCGTGGTTCAGTCAATGCCGGGCAAGGTGGTGCTGCTCAACACAGACGGAACCCCGGCCGGCGACCTCGGGGGCGCTGCGTCCGCAGACGGCGGCATGCGCATGTACTGGGCCGCGGGTCGTGCGGGCAACAACGTGGTGCTCGGGACCAACGATTTCTCGCGCGGCGACAACGGCCTCAAGTTCCACAACAAGCTGCGCCTGATGGACACGAAAGGCACCGAGAAGGCTCTCTTGTACGAGAAGAGCGGCACGCGCGACATGGCCAACATGGGCATGGATGAGAAGCAATCGTTCCGGATGCCGTGGACGTCGGGGCGGGATGGACGCGTTTACCTGGCGGATGACTTTGACGCGTATCGCGTCAACGTGTACTCGCCCGCCGGTGCGCTGGAGCGTGTGATCGAGCGCGAGTACACACCCCGCAAGCGATCGGCGAAGGAGATGGAAGAAAACAAGCCGCGCGCCATGATGCGGACCGACCGCGGAACCCAGCAGATCAACGTCACCGCCAGCCCCACCGATCCCGCCGTGCTGCGGATGTTTGCACGCGATGACGGCACGCTGTGGGTGCTCTCCGGCCACGGCGGGTTTTCCAACCCCAAGGGTACGTTTGTCACCTTTGATGTCTTTGACGCCAAGGGGCATTTTACGCAACAGGTGGCCATCAAGGCTGAAGGTGACTTTGCTCGCGATGGAATCCAGGTGGTGGGAGACCACTTGTTCGTCTTGCGCGAGTTCCGCGCGGCGCAAGTGGCCATGATGGGCGGCGACGAGAAGGCTGACAAGAAAGAGGAAGTGGAAGCGGAACCGATGTCGGTCGCGTGCTACCGGCTGACGCCGACCACGGCCGCAAAGAAGTAATCACAGCGCCCGCTTGGGCGCCTTGAAACAATTTTCACAAGCAAGCCGCGCCGCGATGGGAGGAACGCCCCGTCGCGGCGCGCTTTTTCTTTGTCCATATCGTTGACACGCGCACCCGCCGGGCGCTAGCCTTGTTGCTTATTGTTCGCGGGGAGACTCCTCGCGTCTGTCCACCACCAGTTAGCGTCTACGGAGGTTCAATGCATGAAACACCTGCGTTGGCGTAGTATCAGCCTCCTCGCTCTCTCCATCGCGTTGGCCGCATCGCTTTGGGCGTGTAGCGAGAATGACACCAGCAACGTCACGTCACCGTCACCGGAAGGCGATCTCCTCACGGCGATCAATGCCAACCGTGCTGATTTCGACCGTGCCATCGGCGTCCACAATCGCAATATCCCCGACATTCTCGCTATCGAGGGCGTCGCGGGTACGGCGGTCGGTTCTGACGACAAGGGCAAACCGGTCATCAAGATTTACACCACCGAACAACTGCCGCTCGGTCGCCTGAAACAGGAGTACGACGGTTACAAGGTTGTTCAGGAAGTCTCGGGCAAGATTCGTCCGTTCAAGAGCAGCGGCGGCGGTTCGTCCGGCCAGGCTCCGCAGGCGGCTCCCGTGAAAATGGGAACCTCCGGTGGCTGGCGCTACGACCTCGCCAACGGCTATTGCTGCGGCGGAACGCTCGGTTCGCTGGTGCAGAAGGGCGGCACCAAATACGTGCTGTCCAACTGGCACGTGCTGTATGCGGACATCGTGAACGGCGGTAACAGCCGCGTTGCCTCCAACGGCGACCCGGTCATCCAGCCGGCGCTCATCGATGTGAACTGCAATGCCAACGGCTCCATCAACATCGCGACGCTGGTTACCGGCGGCGGGACGCTGCCCGATGCGGGCAACCCCGACGCTGTCGACGCCGGCATCGCGGCGGTGACTCCGGGCCAGGTGGACGAGACAGGCGCGATTCTGAATATCGGAACGCTTTCGGCGAGCACCGTGGGTGCGTCCATTGGTCAGGCTGTGAAGAAGATGGGTCGTACGACCGGTCTGACGCGCAGCACGGTCTCGGCCGTCAACGGTGCCTTCACGATTGGTTACGAGAACGAGTGCGCGGGCGGCTCTGCATTCAACCAGAGCTACCAGGGCCAGATCGTCATTTCCAATGTGCGCTGCAAGTTCCAGAACGGCGGCGACTCGGGCTCACTCCTCGTCGAGGACGTGACCACGAATCCACGCGCAGTCGGACTTTGCTTCGCGGGCAGCGTTACGTGCAACAATTCGGCGATTGCGATTGCGAACCCCATCGGCGACGTGCTGAGCAAGCTCGGCGGCGCCACGATGGTTGGCCAGTAAGTCGTATCGTTTGATTTGAGTGGACCCCCCGCTCCGCGGCCGGAGCGGGGGGTCTTTTTTTGGCTAGTAGATGAGGTAGTTCCAGGGGTGCGAGCTGTGCATGTAGGCACGCGCGCGCCAGTTGATGGCTTCGGCCCACAGATCCACCGGGTTCTTGTCATCGGTAAGGACGGGCATGCCTTCGATGCTCGGCTCAAAACGATTGTCCCAGGCGTGGTTCTGCTCCACCACCTTCATGTGCTGGTACGGGAACGCCAGCAACTCGGCCGGGTTTCCAAACGCTCCGTCTTCAATTTCCATCGGCCGGTCCGACGCCAGCAGGATCAGGTTGCCCAGCGTGTTGGGCGGTTCCGCGAGCGGCAGCGCCACCACGTGCGTGAAGTGCTCGCGCAGTGTCGCCGCCAGCGAGTGCACCAGGATGTCGTGCCACGTACGGGCTTCGATGTTCATGGCCAGAACGCCCCCCGGCCGCAGGTGCGCCTTCACGAGTGCAAACGACTCCGCCGTCACGAGGTGAAACGGGATGGAACTGGATCCAAACGCGTCCATCAGCACGAGGTCCCACGTGCGGTCCGTGGTCAGAAAGAACTGGCGGCCGTCCATGACGTGAACGCCGGAGCTTTCCGGATCGCAGGAGAAGTACTCCTCGGCCACGCGCGCGACCACGGGGTCGATCTCAACCGAATCCATTTTCCAGCCCGCGCGGTAGTAGTTGCGCGCCACCGACCCGCCGCCGAGCCCCACCAGCACGGCGTCGCCCGGCTTATCAAACAGGTACTGCGGAATGGCCATCACCATCGCGTATGGAAACAGGGAGTGAAACGTGTTGCGGTCCACGATGGTGTGCGTGCCGCCGTCGATCAAGAGGATGCGGCTGTCCTCCCAGTCCACCACACGAATGTCCGCGTACGCACTCTGCTCCAGAAACGCGAGTTCGCGGTGGTACCCCACGCGTTCCACCGGTGACACCGCCGCGGCGGCACCCAGGCCCAGCGGCAGCGCGAGTGCCAGCGCACTGGCAGCCGCCCCACCCCGGCTTTCCCGCCGCCCCAGCCAGAACGCGAGCAGGCCGATGCCGATCAACGCCGCCCCGCACGAGGCGATCAACCGGTTGACGCCAATGTACGGAATCAGAAAGAAGCCGGTGCCAAGAGCCGCCACCACGCTGGCCACGGTGGACACCGCATAGATGTTCCCCGCCGTCTTCCCCACCTCACCCAGCGTCTGCGCGCGCAAACGAATTGCGTACGGGCTTGTCATGCCCATCAGCGTCAAGGGCGGGAAGAAAAGCAGAACCGACGCCGCCAGCACGGCACCGCGAAGGCCCATCGGCTCCACCATCTTGATGATGGGTGCCTTGAGCCAGATGGTTGCGATCAGCCACAGGCCGGCTGCCGTGAGCGTCGTGCCGAGTATGCCGTAACGCGGCTCGCGGTCCGCAAGCCGGCCTCCAATGGCGTACCCGACGCTCAACGCGGCCAGCGTCACCGTAATCAGTGCCGACCACAGGAACAGGCTGACGCCATAAAACGGGCCAAGCACGCGGGTCCCGACGATCTCGATCGCCAGCACCACGGCTCCGCTTACAAACACAATCACGTAGAGGGGAAAATGACCGCGCATGGGCTCCGTCCTGGTTCGAGGAAACGGGTGCGGACAACGGAACCGCGAGTCTAGGCGCGCGCACGCACGCCGGTCAACCGGTCACGCAAGCTTGATGAGAACCATCCCGGCCACCACCATGGCAATCCCGATGCGGCGCGCCACACCCAGCCGTTCGCCGAGAAACCAGGTGCCCAGCAAGGCGGCAATCACCACCGAGAACTCGCGCGCGGCCGTGATGTAGCCCACCGGCCCCTGTGCGTACGCAAACAAGATGATGAGATAGGTGACGGGCGATCCGATGCCGATGATCCACGCCGTGCGCCAGTGCCGGCGATAAGCGGGTGCCAACGAGACACGCAGCCGCTTCCACCCCACCAGCGCCAGCAGCAAGGCCCCCACGCCGGTCTCCACCGCGAGGTAGATGGGCGCGTCCAGCATCTCAACGCCCTGGTCGTCGATGAGCGAGTACAACGTAATGGAGAGACCCGTGAGCAGGGCAAGGCTGACCGCACGAACGCGCACGGGCTCGGAGGTGCGCCGGAAACCCAGCGTCACCACACCCGCGCACACCGCCGCAATCCCGGCACAGCCGGTCAACGACATCGGCTCGCGCAGAATCATGAGCGCCCCCACCGCGGTGCCCATGACTCCGCTTCCGCGCGCAATCGGGTATGTCAGGGAGATGTCGCCGTGGCGGTACATCCGTGCCAGCGCCCACCAGTACACGCAGTGGACAACCCCGCTCGCGCACGCGACACCCACGCCCGGCCACGGCACCGGCTTGCCAATCGACCACGCGACGGCGACGGGCAGGGTTGCAACCGTGGAAATGGCCGCACCCAGCCACAGAACGGTGAGACTGCCACCGGAACGCTTGGCAAAGAAGTTCCAGCCGGCGTGCAGGACAGCAGCAAGAAGAATGAGACTCAACAAGCCGGCCGACATGGCGCGGCAGCGTAGCACAAAAAAAGGAGCCCGGGTCGCGAGACCCGGGCTCCTTGAGATCAAAGCAACTCCGTAGAGTTACTTGGTCCGCTTGCTTGAGCCGCCGCCACCCGTGGTGTTACCACCGGAGAGCGTGCAACCATCTTCGTTCGAATCGGCGAGGGAATCCTTGTCACCCGCGCACGCCTTCGTGATGATTTCGCTTTCGCTCCAGTCGTAGTCCACATCCGGGTGAGCTTCGTTCAGCAGGGCCGCGATGGCGTGGAACACCAGCGCGCCGTACGTCTGCGGAGCATCGATGGCCTGACCCAGCGTGACGCCGGCCGGAACCAGTTCACAACCGAACACGTCGTTGACGATCATGTCCGGGGTGTAGCCCGTCGGGCCCCAGTGGATCAGGTGGTTGCGCCAGAAGCCAGGCGTGCAGCCCTCGCCGCCTTCGCCCTTCTTCTCGCAAAGACCGAAGTCCTTGTCGGTGCGGTCAGTGCACTCGCCAAGCTCGAAGCAGTCGGTGCAGCCGTTGGCGCCGCCGTCGCTGTCGAGACCGTCGTTGGCACCCTGGTCCTTGAGAGTGATCTCATAGCCCTCGGGAACCGTGAGGCAGATCTTGTAGCTGCCGGCTTCCAGACCGTCGAACAGGTAGCCGCCGTTGGCACCCGTCGTGGTCTCGTCAACCTTGGCGCCTTCGCACGTGTAGAGCGTCAGCGTGAGGCCAGCGGGAGCGTTGGGCTCGTCCTTGTCCTGGATACCGTTGCAGTTCACGTCGAACCACACGCGGTCGCCGACCGAGGAATCGCACTCTTCTTCGCCTTCGCAAAGACCCGCGTCAACGCTGCGAATGTTCTTGTCGCACTCGAGCGCGAAGCAGGCAACCTTGCCGGACGCATCCGGATCGCTGTCGAGCAGACGGTTGTCGCCAACGAGATTCGGCGAGAACTCGTACCCGGCAGGAGCCGTGAACGTCACGTAGTAGTTGTTCGGCAGGAAGCCACCGAAGCTGTAGTTACCGTTGGCGTCGGTGACGCGCTCGCCGACCTGAGAGTCGTCGGCGCAGAGGAACAGTTTCACGGTGACGCCCGGGGCACCGGGTTCGCCGGCGTCCTGGAGTCCGTTGCAGTTGGTGTCATACCAGACGCGATCGCTGATAGAACCGCCGCACTCGTCTTCCGCGAAGTTGGGGTTGGTGATGCTTGAGCTGTCGGACGGCTTGTCCGAGTTCGAGCACCCTGCCGCAAAAGCGGCGATGGTACACAACAGCATTAGCCGAAGGTGCCAGCGCATGGATGTCATCTCCTTGAGAACAATGGTCGGGGCGGCGAGGGTATAAACACTCGCGCCCCGGGGGGTCAGATTTGGCTGATTGAGCAGGAACAAGCTTAGCAGATTGCAAGGATCGTGGCGCAAGAAAAATCGCGTACCGACGCCCCGAACTGTAAATATTCCTTGAAGTTCCGCGTGATTTCCCCCGCTTCCGGGGGGTGGATTGCGGAAGATGCCCCAGCGACGCCTCAAACTGTGAACTGGATCACCATCAAAAGGGCGGTCGAGAGAACACTTCGTGCTGGACGGCAGCGGGTCCGCGTAAGCGACCGAAACGAAGGTCTCACATATTGCGGCGGTACTCCCCACCCACGCCAAAGAGGGCTTCGGTGATGGAGCCGAGGGAGCAGACCTTGCAGGCTTCCATCAGTTCGGCGAAGACGTTTTCGTTTTTGACGGCGGCCTGCTGAACGCGGCGCAGCGCCTCGGCGGCGCGGTCGCCGGAGCGGTCTTTGAGGGTCACCACGGTGGTGATCTGGCGCTCCTTTTCCGCGGGAGTGGCGCGGATGACTTCGCGGGGGAGAATGGTGGGCGAGCCTTCGTGCGACAGGAATGTGTTCACGCCCACGATGGGCAAGGCACCCGAGTGCTTGAGGGTCTCATAGTAGAGCGATTCTTCCTGGATCTTGCCGCGCTGGTACATGGTTTCCATGGCGCCCAGAACACCGCCGCGCTCGGTGATGCGGTCGAACTCCAAGAGGACGGCTTCCTCGACGAGATCCGTGAGCTCTTCGATGATGAACGAACCCTGCATGGGGTTCTCGTTCTTGGCGAGCCCGAGCTCGTGGTTGATGATGAGCTGTATCGCCATCGCGCGCCGCACCGACTCTTCGGTGGGTGTCGTGATGGCTTCGTCGTACGCGTTGGTGTGGAGCGAATTGCAATTATCGTAAATGGCGTACAGCGCCTGCAGGGTGGTGCGGATGTCGTTGAACGCAATCTCCTGCGCGTGCAGCGAACGCCCCGAGGTCTGGATATGATACTTGAGCATCTGCGAGCGCTCGTCGGCGCCGTACTTGTGCTTCATCGCCTTGGCCCAGATGCGGCGCGCCACGCGCCCGATCACCGCGTACTCGGGGTCCACGCCGTTTGAGAAAAAGAACGACAGGTTGGGCCCGAAGGCGTTGATGTCCATCCCGCGCGACAGGTAGTACTCCACGTACGTGAATCCGTTGGCGAGCGTGAACGCAAGTTGTGAGATCGGGTTGGCGCCGGCTTCCGCGATGTGGTAGCCGGAAATGGACACGGAGTAGAAATTGCGCACGCCGTTCTGGATGAAGTAGTCCTGCACGTCGCCCATCAGTCGCAGCGCAAACTCGGTGGAGAAGATGCAGGTGTTTTGCGCCTGGTCCTCTTTGAGGATGTCGGCCTGCACGGTGCCGCGCACCACCTTGAGCGTGTCGGCCTTGATGCGATCGTAGGTCTCGCGCGGCAGCACCTGGTCGCCGGTCACGCCGAGCAGCATGAGGCCAAGCCCGTCGTTTCCGTCCGGCAGTTCGCCGTCGTACTGAGGCTGCGTTGCCCCGCGCTCCTTGAAGATGGCGGCGATGCGCGCCTTCACCTCTTTCTCAAGGCCCTGCTGCTTGATGTAGCGCTCGCACTGCTGGTCGATGGCCGCATTCAGGAAGTAGGCCAGCAGCATCGGCGCGGGACCGTTGATGGTCATGGACACCGACGTGCGCGGTTCGCACAGGTCAAAGCCGGAGTAGAGCTTCTTGGCGTCGTCGAGGCAGCACACGGAAACACCGGAGTTGCCGATCTTGCCGTAGATGTCGGGACGCCGGTCCGGGTCGCGGCCGTACAGCGTCACCGAATCGAACGCCGTGGACAAGCGCCGCGCGGGCATGCCCTTGCTCACGTAATGGAAGCGGCGGTTGGTGCGTTCCGGTGCACCCTCGCCCGCGAACATGCGTGTCGGGTCCTCGCCCTGGCGCTTGAAGGGGTAGATGCCGGCGGCGTACGGAAACTCGCCGGGCACGTTCTCCGACAGGCTCCAGCGCAGTACGTCGCCCCACGCCTGATAACGAGGAAGGGTGACGCGCGGCACCTGCGTGTGCGACAGACTCTCCGTGTGCGTCTCGATCGAGATGTCTTTGCCACGCACCTGGAACGTGTACACCGGTGCTTTGTAGCGCGCGCGCTTCTCGTCCCAGCCGGTGATCAGGTCCGCGCACTCGGGTTCGAGCCCGCGCGCGATCTCCTGGTAGGTCTGCTCCAGATCCTTTGCGATGCGATCTCGGTCGGCGGCACGGCTGGCACGCACGGTGTCGATGCTCGTGCGCAGCGCGTACAGCTTCTGCGCAACCGCCGACTGCTCCGCCGTCCAGGCGTCATAGCTCCGGCACGTCTCGGCAATCTCGGACAGGTAGCGCGTGCGCGGCGGCGGGATGATGTACACCTTTTCCGACATCTCGCCCGTGAACTGGTAGTTCGACTTCCATTTGTCCACCGGCAGCGCGCACTTGCGCACCAGCGTGTCCACAACCGCGCGGTACAGGTTGTTGGTGCCGGGGTCGTTGAACTGCGACGCAATGGTGCCAAACACCGGCAGCGTGTCGTCGTTGGCTTCGAACAGCTTGTGCGCGCGCTTGAACTGCTTGCGCACGTCGCGCAGCGCGTCCATGGCACCGCGCTTGTCAAACTTGTTGAGTGCTATCAGGTCGGCGAAGTCAATCATGTCGATCTTCTCGAGCTGCGACGCGGCACCGTATTCCGGCGTCATCACGTACAGACTCACGTTGGAGTGATCGACAATCTCCGTGTCCGACTGGCCGATGCCGGAGGTCTCCAGAACGATGAGGTCAAAGTTGGCGGCTTTGAGCGTATCGATGGCGTCCTTGACGTGCGCGGACAGCGCAAGGTTGGACTGCCGCGTCGCAAGCGACCGAACATACACGCGCTTGTCGCGGATCGAGTTCATGCGAATGCGGTCGCCGAGGAGCGCACCGCCGGTCTTGCGCTTGGACGGGTCCACGCACACCACACCAATGGTGCGGTCGGGGAAATCGAGCAGAAAACGGCGCACCAGTTCATCCACCAGGGACGACTTGCCCGCACCCCCGGTACCGGTGATGCCCAGCACGGGTGTCTTGCTCGTGGCCGCGCGCTTGCGCATGGAGTCCAGGCCTGGCGCCGACTCCTTTGGATAGTTCTCGGCCGCGGAAATGACACGTGCGATGGCCACCGCGTCGCGGCTGCCCAGCGCGTCCACCGAGCCGTTCAGGCTCATGCCGGTGGCGAAGTCGCTTCTTTGAACGACATCGTTGATCATGCCCTGCAGCCCCATCGCACGCCCGTCGTCGGGTGAATAGATGCGCGCAATTCCGTACTGGTGAAGCTCCTCGATCTCGTGCGGCAGGATCACACCGCCACCACCGCCGAAAATCCGGATGTGCCCCGCACCGCGCTGGTCGAGCAGGTCCTTCATGTACTTGAAGTACTCCATGTGACCGCCCTGGTAGGAGGTCATGGCAATGGCCTGCGCGTCCTCCTGAATGGCGGCGTTGACGACTTCCTCCACCGAGCGGTCGTGACCGAGGTGGATCACCTCGCACCCGGTGGACTGGATGATGCGACGCATCACGTTGATGGCGGCATCGTGCCCGTCGAACAACGACGCGGCGGTGACGATGCGCACTTTGTGGCGGGGCTGGTACGGCTCGACGATCTGCATACGGTGGTATCTCCAGTGGTTCTCCCGGATTCTAGCCCTATGTGCACAAAGGCGCAACGGGTGCTACGGCCCGCAATTGCACGGCTCCCGGCCGCGGGGTACAATCCGGAACCCCGCGGGGCGTTCATGACCGACCCTCTGCAGCAGATTCGCGATGAACTGGGTACCGCAACCGCGCGCCTTCTGGCACTGGCGGGCTCCCTGGACGACTCCGTGTGGCGCCGACGCCCGCGCGATGATCAGTGGTCAGTGGCCGAGTGCGTGCAGCATCTCAACCTTTCCGCGACCGCACTCCTGCCCGGGATCAGGCAGGCCGTGGCCGATGCCCGCGCCCGCGGATTCACTTCCGAAAGACCGCGCCTGCGCCGCGACTTCTGGGGCTGGCTGATCTGCCGCTCCCTGGAGCCGCGCCGCAATCGTCGCCGGCACCGCATGAAGACATCGCCTCCGTTTGTCCCCGCTGCCATCCAGCCCCGCGCCGAGGTGCTGGAGGAATGGAAGCGCCTGCACGAATTACTCATCGCCGTGACACACGACGCCGCCGGCGTGGACCTCACCAGGATGCGCGTCACCTCCCCCTTCAACGCGAAGCTCCACTACAACGCGTACTCGGCTCTGCGCATCATCGGTGCCCACGAGCGCCGTCACCTGCTGCAGGCTGAGCAAGCGCTGGCAACCATCAAGAGGCAACCACGATGACGCTGCACTCCGCAGGCAACGAGTTCACGTTTCGCTGGGCAACACCGTCGCGCTGGCCAGACGTCGAGAAGTTGTTTGGGGAACGGGGCGCGTGCGCCGGTTGCTGGTGCATGGTGTGGCGACGCAACCGCAAGGACTACGACGCCGGCAAGGGTGCGGGCAACAAGCGCGCGTTCAAGAAGCTTGTCACCGAAAGCGCGCGCCCCGGCGTGATCGCCTATCACGGCCGCGACGCGGTGGCGTGGTGTGCGGTGGCCCCGCGCGACGAGTACCCGTTTCTGGGCCGTTCGCGCGTGCTGGCCGCGGTTGACGGCGAGCCGGTGTGGTCCATCTCGTGTCTCTTTGTGGACCGCGCGTGGCGGCGACGCGGCGTTTCGGCAGCGCTGTTGCGCGCGACCGCGGAGATGGCGCGCGCACGCGGCGCGCGCGTGATCGAGGGCTACCCCGTCGCAACCCCCACAACCAAGTCACCTGACGCGTTCATCTGGACCGGCACCGAGAGTGCGTTTGCGCGCGCCGGTTTTGTGGAAGTAGCGCGTCGCTCGCCCACACGGCCCATCATGCGCTTCGCGCGCTGAACCGATGGAGCCAACCCGCATCACACGTGCATCGTTGGCGGCACTGGTCCCCTTTTGCGCCGCGACCGTTTTCCTGATCCCACTGGAATGGTGGATACCGGGACTCGCGTCGTGGATCGTGTCCGCCGCTGTGACCTTGCGCGCGCACGACGCGCGCCTGCGCCGCAATCTCGGGGTGCTGCTCGCGTGCGTCCTCGTGCTGGCCTTTGCCCCCATCCACACCGAACTCGAGTGGGGGCACTTCCTGGTTCTGTTTCTGTTTTTTCTCGCCGTTCTGGCGGGCCCCTACCTGTACATGAAACGGAAGGCTCCGGGGGAGCTGCGCTGGAGATTCTGGCCGAGGACTGCCTCCCGTCGCGACATCGTGTACACGCTGATATCGCTTCCCCTCGCGTGGCTCGTCATCGAGATCTATTTCTTCCACCTCAACCCCGAAGTCCCATCGCACTGGCGGTTGCCACCGGAGCACTCCGTGGCCGCCATCCGCCGTCTCACCGTGGGAATCAACATGGTGGGAATCTGGGACGAGCTGTTCTTCATCAACACCGTCTATGCGTTGTTGCGCGGTGTATTCCCGGCGCGAATTGCCAACCTTGCACAGGCCGTCGTCTACACGTCGGTTCTGTACGACATGGCGTTCACCGGCCACGGCGTGTGGATTGTGTACCTGTTTGCGTTGACGCAGGGATGGATGTACGAGAAGTCGCGCGTTCTGCTTTATGTCCTGATCGTGCACCTGATCGTGGATCTCATGCTGGTGCTCGCGATCCTGCAGTACGCCTACCCGGGTGAGTCGCTGCCACTCTTCTTGTAAGTCACGGGAGCGCTGATCCGCGTCATGCGCTGGCGCACCGTGCGCGCGGCCGTGACCAGTGCCGTCGCGTGCGCGTAGACCGTGTACGAAAACGGTTCCGCACCAAAGCTGGCCTTGAAGCGAACGCTGCCGAGACGGTCGTTGGGGCTTGCGCCCAGGTTCAGGATACGCGCCCCGCGCGCGGCTTCGTCGCGAATGGCGCGGTCGATGAGCAGGTTGGTGGCGCGCAGGTCGCGGTGCGCGTCGTCGTATACCCACATCCAGTCGTAGGAAACATCGCGGTAACGCAGCACGAGGTTGGCGCCGATGACCGCACCCTGGTAGCGCGCGAGGTACAGCGTTGCCAGTCCCGCTGGAACCACGCGCGCGAGCACGGCGTCAAAGAACGCGCGCGGGAACGGGCGCGCACCGTGGCGCGCCACCGTGCGCAGGTGCAGGTCGTACACCGCGGAGACGTCGGCCGGGTTCGACAACTCTTCGATGCGCACGCCGCGTTCAACCGCCTGCCTGAGGAGGCGCCGGTTGGCGTCGGTGTAACGCAAACTCGCGGCCTCATAGCCGCCCTCCAATTCAATGACGTGCGACGACGCGGGGCGCGCGGCTCCGTTGCTGGACGCCATGCGGTGCGCAAAGTCCACCACGCGTACCGAGGAACTGCCGAGGGGTTCGATGGCGTTCTCAAAGAGAACCGGACCGTTGGGATGCGGCGTCACCGGACCGCCGTAGGTATCGAAGGGGAGCGAGTACGCGCGGCGCAGTGCACCGTTCCCTTTCACGACAAAGGGGACCAGCGTCTCGGCGTTGATCTCGACGAAGGCCAGGGGGGCACCCAGATGCTCCCAGACCGAGAGCCACTCGGGGGTGTGGTAGATGCTGGCGTGCGGACAATGCGCCACCAGATCGGCATAGCGATCACGAACCGCACGCGAATCGTCGAGAAGACGCACCAGCACCACCCGTCGTGTTCAGGACCCTGGGCTGTTTGATTCCCGGCGTCGGTCGCCGGGCGGCGGTAGCAAAGTGCGGAACGGACTCCTCTAGGGGCGTTGTTTCCGGAGGGGGGTTATCGGTATAGTCAACCCGCAAACCTGTACCAAGAATGCGCCAACCCACCCCGATTGTCAATGCCCACACCCCGATTTGCGGCGGCGCCACGGCCCGTTTGCCCGTGATCGCGTGAGCAATCCGGTCTCCAGAATCCGGCGAAGCCTGCAAACCCACGGCCTTGCTTACACGCTGCGCGCATTCCATCGACACCTCGCGGTGGCGGTGAGCCGTGCGGTCGACCTGCACTTTGACCCCGCGTTTGGCACCGAGACGCGCGGCGTCATCGAGACCCGCGACCAGAACGATGTGGCCAGCGTCAACCGTTCTCGGGGAATCCGCTACGAGCCGACGCGCGCGCTCCCCTTTCGGGCGGTAATGCGCGCGGCAGCGATTCCACCCGAAGGGACGTTTGTCGATCTCGGTTGCGGCAAGGGGCGAACGCTCGTGCTCGCCGTGGTGCACGGATTCAAGGATGTGGTGGGTATCGACTACTCGCCCGCGCTGTGCATGATTGCGGAACGCAACCTCGACCGGTTGCGCGCGCGCAGCGGGCGCGTATTTGCGTCGCAGGTTGCGGCCATGGATGCCGCCGACTACGCCTTCGGCGCCGACGACCGCGTGCTGTTTCTCTTCAATCCGTTCGACGCCACCGTGCTGGCCGCGGTGATGGCGCGCCTCTCCCGCTCCATCGAACGCCACCCGCGCCGGGTGTGGATCGTCTACCACCGGCCCGAGTGGCGCAGCACCATTGAGAAAAACACGTGGATGGAGCACACCGGCGACTACACATTCGGCGGCTGCCCGTTCGCCGTGTACCGAACGCGTTAGTCGTTGCGACGTCCGCCGAGCAGCCCCAGGCGCATCGCCCAGTAGATGAGTGTCAGCGCCGACGTGACGAACGCCGCTACATAGGTGAGTGCTGCGGCGTCGAGCACCTTCTTGGCTCCGGCCAGTTCGTCGTTGTCCATATAGCCGCCGCCGCGCAGCGCCACCAGCGCGCGCCGGCTGGCGTCAAACTCTACAGGGAGCGTCACCAGCGTGAACAGCGTGGTGGTTGCAAACAGGAGCACACCCGCGAGTGCGATCTTCTGCCCCATGACCGTGGCGGCACCGCCCATCATGGCGGCACCAATCAGCACAAACATGGAAAGCCCGCCGCCCAGATTGGCAACCGGGACCCACGCCGAGCGGAACTTGAGGGGCGCATACCCCTGCGCGTGCTGAATGGCGTGACCCACCTCGTGCGCGGCCACCCCGGCCGCCGACATGCTGGCGCTGCCGTACACCGCTTCGCTCAAACGCAACGTTTTGGAGCGTGGGTCGTAGTGATCCGTAAGCGTGCCTTGCACCGGCTCGACCGTCACATCGTTGATGTTGTTGTCGCGTAGAATGGCCTTGGCCACATCCGCACCCGTCATACGCGAGCGTGTGGTGAACTCGCTGAACTTGTGGAACGTGCCCTTGGTCTTCATGCTGGCCCAGATGCTCAGAATCATCCCGGCACCGATAACCAGCCAGTATGTGGGGTCAAAAAACATTCAAGGTCCCTCCGTGGGATTTTTTGCTGTGTGAGCGCTGACAATCAAAGGGTTTGCCGGGTCCGGGTTGGCCGACTATCATGCCTGCACATCTGGCAGGCGTGGGCCCGGGCGACACGCCTGTAAATATAGGGAAAAAGCCGTCCACAGTTCCAGTGGAGGAGGAAACATGATTCGCTACATCGTTTACACCCTTTTCGCCGCCACCCTTCTGGGTGCCGCCGCGACCCCCGCTTCCGCCCAGGACGACAAGTATTTCGGCATCGGCTTCATCGTTGGTGAGCCCACGGGCATCGACGCCAAGATCTTCTTGAACAACACCAATGCGCTTGAGTTCGGGGCGGCGTGGTCTCTGGACCACGACGACGCCTTCCACCTCCAGGGCGACTACCTGTGGCACCGCTACAACCTGATCGACCTGGACAGCCAGGACGAACTCCCGCTGTACTTTGGTATCGGTGCCCGCATGGTGCTGCTCGACGAAGCGGACGATGTGGTCGGCATCCGCTTCCCGGTCGGGCTTGACTACCTCTTCTACAACTATCCGTTTGATATCTTCGCGGCCATTGTGCCCATTCTGGACGTGGCCCCGGAGACTGACGTTGACCTGGAGGGGTGCATCGGCGCCCGCTTCTGGTTCTAGCCGGTCGCTGCAGATTCACCGGAGACGGCACCGATGCCCAGGCGCGGTGCCGTTTCTATTCCTGCTTGCGGCGGAAGAGGATGAGGGTCACGTCGTCCGACGCCGGCCCGCCGGCCAGAAACGCCTCGACGTTGTTCACAATGACCGTGCGCACCGCCTCAAGGGTTTGTCCCTTGGAGCCGGTGAGTGCCGCTTTCACCTGGTCGAGGCCCAGGAAGCGGTCGCCACTGGTGGTCGCCTCCGGGATGCCGTCCGAGAAGACCGCCACCAGATCGCCGGGCTCCACCACGGTCTCGCGCACGACCACTGGAAAATCTTCGATCATCGCGACGGGCAACGTTGTGGACTCCAGGTACGACAACGTGCCGTTCGGGTGCGCCACAATGGGTGGCTCGTGCCCCGCGTTGACGTAGCGCAAGCGGCCTGTGTCCATCTCGAGTTCGCCCACGAACAACGTGACAAACTGCTCCATGGCGAGACTCTTGAACAACTGCCGGTGCAGGCGAAACGTGAGCGTCTCGAGGTCGCTGTCGATGTCGGCGAGAAGACCGACCAGCACCGTGGCCGCACTCATCGCCAGGGCCGCCGGCATCCCCTTGCCCGTCACGTCGCCCAGAGCAATCAACGTGCGCCCGTTGGGGCGAATCCCCACGTAGTAGAGATCGCCGCCCACCGCGCGGCACATCATCTGGTGCGCGTCCACTTCGTACCCGTCGGGCGAGAAGATGCGGTCTGGCAGCATCGCGCGCTGAATGCGCGCTGCGGTGTGAATTTCCTCTTCGAGGCTCAAGTTGCGCAGCTTCACCGCCACCGCGTTGGCAGTCGCGGTCAGCACCTCGAGGTCGGCCTGCGTGTAACGGATGCGCGCATCCGTGGTGTCCACGTAAATGATGCCGCGCACGCGCTGGTTGTCGAACAACGGGGCTGCCATGGCGGAACGCAGCGACAGCGCCATGATGCTCTGCTGCCCGCCAAAACGCGGATCCTCCAGCGGATTGGCGACCAGCACCGAGTCGCGCTCCTTGAGCACGCTGCCCACAATGGACGAACTCAACTGCAACGGTGCATCCGGGTCGCCGCTCTTGGTCCAGCGCGCGCGCGCTTCCACGTTGGTGGCTTCGCCCGAGTCGGCCAGCATGACCACACGCTCGGCGTGCACGGTCTCCGCCACAAAGCGGCAGGCCGCGGTTTCGATGGCGATGGCGTCCTCGCTGGAGGCAAGCAGTTCAAACAGCTGCGAGCTGCGGTCCATGAGGCGGTTCTGCGCCGCGACCGAATACCCCTGGCTGATGTTGTAGCGCAGGCTCGGCGCCACCTGGTGGTCGCCAAGCAGGCGGTGCGACGCCGTCGTCACCGGTGACGAACGCCGCATCAGAGCACCCGCAAAGCTAACCAGCGCGCCCGGGGGTACATCGACCCAGGCTTCGCCCAGCGGCTTGCCGTTGAGCTCGGTGCCGTTGCGGCTGCCCAGGTCACGGACGGAGATGTCTTCTCCCTTAACACGGATGGCCGCGTGCTTCTTGCTCACGCGCGCCATCGTCACCTGGACTTCGTTTTCGCTCGAGCGACCCACCGTGTGCTCGCCGTCGGCGAGCGAAAAACGGTGGTTCTCGCCTTCCCACACAATCTCTATGTTGATCAAGTAACCCTGCCCCTTTCGCGTCCCCGCTTGTCGCGGCACCCGAACGGGCGCCCAAAACGTCCGCACATGGTAGCAGGAATGCGCTTTCCGGCAAAGCGATGGCGGTTAAGCCCCGCCTGCGCTACCATGCTGCGCCAACCATGATCGGACGCACCATCGCACACTATGAAGTCACCGACCGCCTGGGCGCGGGCGGGATGGGTGAAGTCTACCGGGCACGCGACACCCGCCTGGGGCGCTCGGTGGCACTCAAGATCCTTCCCGACGTCTTCGCGCGCGACCCCGACCGCCTGATGCGCTTCGAGCGCGAAGCCCGGCTCCTGGCGACGCTGAGCCACACCAACATTGCGGCCGTTTACGGCGTTGAACACGACGGCGAACGCCGCGTTCTGGTCCTTGAAATGGTGGACGGCGAGGATCTGGCCCGCCGTATCGCGCGCGGCCCGATTCCCGTCGATGAAGCCATCGCCATCGCGCGTCAGGTGGCGGAGGGCGTGGAAGCGGCCCACGAGCAGGGTGTCGTGCACCGCGATCTCAAGCCCGCGAACATCATCGTCGACGGCAACGGACGCGTGAAGGTGCTCGACTTTGGACTCGCCAAGGCCGTCGAAGGTGACACCACCGATTCCAAGCTCACGCAATCGCCCACGCTGTTGAGTTCGCCCACCGCGGCCGGCGTGATTCTCGGTACCGCCGCCTACATGAGTCCGGAGCAGGCGCGCGGCAAACGCGTGGACCGCCGCGCAGACATCTTTGCCTTCGGTTGCGTGCTGTACGAAATGCTCTCCGGGCGTATCGCCTTCGGGGGCGACACCGTAAGTGACACGCTCGCAGCGGTGTTGCGCGCGGATCCCGACTGGAGCGCCCTGCCCTCCGACACGCCGCCCGCCGTGGCGAAGCTCTTGCGTCGCTGTCTCGAGAAGGATCCGCGCCTGCGCCTGCGCGACATCGGCGAAGCGCGCATCGTGCTGGAACACCCGCACAGCGACGACGCGGCACCGGTCACCGCCACCGTACCCGCCAGGCGCTCGCGACTTGCGTGGCTGCCCTGGACAATCGTTGGCGCGCTGGTTGTCGCCCTGTTGTTCGCGATGTCGCGCGGTGGATCCAAACCCGGAGAGGCCGGTCCCGTTCACCTCGCGTTTCCAATGCCCGACGGACGCCCGCTCGGCATCCGCGGCGTGCACCCGGCGCCGCCCGCGATTTCCCCCGACGGAACGCGCGTTGTGTTTGGTGTCAGCCAGAACGAGGGCACCGTCCTGTACGTGCGCGCGTTGAACAGTCCCGACCCCGTCCGCCTGGAAGGCACCACCGGCGCCGGCTACCCGTTCTGGTCTCCGGACGGCAAGCAGGTCGCATTCTTCGCAGAGGGTTTTCTCAAGCGCGTCGACGCCGCGGGCGGCCCGGTTGTCTCGGTTTGTCCTGCGGAACTCGGCAAAGGCGGGACATGGAGCGCGGACGGCACGATCCTGTTTGCGCCGTCATACGCGTCGGGAATTTTCGCGGTCGCCGCCAATGGTGGCGAGGCACGCGCCATCACACGCCCCGACACCGCACGCGGCGAAGTGTCGCACCGCTTCCCGCGCTTCATCGGAGACACGCACACGTTCCTCTACCTGACGCGCGCCGTGGGCACGCGCGCTACCACCAATGCCGTCTCGGGCAACAAGCTGCGCATGGCAACCCTCGACGGCACGTCGGACCGCGAGATCATGCCGTGCGAAACCGACGCCATCTTCGACGACGGCCACCTGATCTTTGGCCGCGGCGACTACCTGGTGGCGCAGCGCTTCAACCCGGACACGGGCGAGTTGGCGGGCGAGACCATTCAGCTCGCGAGCCCGCTGCGCACCCTCCCCGGGGCGACGCGCGGTGTGTTCGACGTGTCGCGAAACGGCACCCTGGTGTACCAGCGCGGTGCCAGCATAGCCGGTACGCAGCTTTCCCTGACCGACGGCAACGGCCGCGAGCTGTCCAAGCTTGGCGAGCTTGAACTCCACTCGGCACCGGTCCTGTTCTCGCCCGACGGCAAACACGTGGCGACATCCATCGTGGATACACGTTTCGGTACCGGTGACGTCTGGATCTACGACGTTGAGAGCGGCGGGCGCACGCGTTTGACCACGAATCCCGCGGTCGACAACAACCCGGCCTGGTCCCCCGACGGGAAGACGATCATCTTCTCCTCGACGCGCAACCGCAGGGTGGAAGTCTTTGCTCGCAGCACGGAAGGCGCGGATGCGGAGCGCCTGATCTATTCCGGTTCGACCGACCACTACGTGAACGACGTGTCACCCGATGGAAAATACATCCTGACAGCGGGATTGCTTCTGGGGGGCGGCTGGCAGCTGGGCACTGTACCGCTTTCCGGGGGAGGCGACGTGCGCAAGATGGTGGTTGCCCTCTCGTCCGTCAACGCGTCGTACTCGCCCAGCGGACGCTGGGTCGCGTTTGACGACAACGAAGGCGGGAGCATCGAGACGTACATCATCGCGGCCAGCGGCGCCGGCCGGCGCTGGCAGGTTTCCACCAACGGCGGCGTATCGCCGGTGTGGCGCGGGAGCCACGTCTACTTCTTCAGCGACGCCGGCATCCGGCGCGCCACCGTCTCCGAGAAGGATTCCTCGCTGGTGGTGGGAACCGAGGAACCGGTGTGCGACATGAGCGACCTGATTACCTTCGATGTGACCCGCGACGAGTCCCGCATGCTGCTCCTGCGCGACACCGACGCCACCACGCGCGAACCGCTGTCCGTGATCCTGAACTGGAAGCCACTCCTCGCGCGCACCAACTAGCTCCCCCTTAAACACCGACGGCCGCCCACTCGGTGAGAGCGGCGGCCGTCGGGTCCCTGCACGATGGCGTCGTGCATTGTCTGTTTACTGCTCGTCTCCTCGCGTCGTCAACACCTTAATGAAGCACCACAGGGTGAGTCCCCAGACGAACACGAGGGAGACCAGCATGAATGTCCAGCCACCGGGTGTCATAGAACCGCTCCTTTCGGCCGCGCGCTAGTCGCGCGGCTCATCGCGTCCGTCCACGTCGAGGCCGGCTGCCCGCCAGCGCCGCTCTCCGATTACCGTGCATAGAACGAGTACGAAGATCGTTCCCACAATCAAGAGGATGGCGCCCTGCCGCAGCGGTTCCTCCGCCACGGAACGAATCCACGACCCCAGGTTCTGCCAGCAGAAGGCCGCGAACACCAGCACCAGGTAGGTGGGCGTCACGTACTTCATGATGAACTTGTAGAAGCCCGGAATCTTCATGCTCGCACCCGCGTGCGCCTCCTTCCAGCCGCGCTCGATGCCGAACACCCAGCTGAAGAGGATGATCTGCACCATCGCGAGCACGAAGATCATGAAGGTGCCAACCCAGTCGTCAATGGTCGAAAAGAAGATGCCGTCCTTGCTGTAGTACATCACCAGGAACGACCCGATCAGGCAGATGGAGACCATCAAGGTGGTTGCCTTCTGCTTGCTCCAGCCCAGCGATTCCTTGAAGAACGCGAGCGAGGGCTGATACATCGAGATGGAACTGGTGATGGCGGCGATGAACAGCATCAGGAACCAGACGGCCCCGATGAAGTTGCCGGCCGCTCCCATGTGCGAGAACACGATGGGCAACGTGTTGAAGCCGAGGCCAAAGGTTCCACCCTGCACCGCACCAATCATGTTGGTGGTGCCGAGGAAGATGAAGGCCGCGGTGATCGTGATCAATCCGCCAAAGCCCACCTCGAACAACTCGTTGGTGGCAGAGGCCGTGAGCCCCGAGAGGACGACGTCGTCCTTCTTTCTCAAGTACGAGGCATAATTGATGATCACGCCAAACCCAACCGACAGGCTGAAGAAGATCTGCCCCGCGGCAGCCAGCCAGGTCTGCGGGTTCTTGAGCGCCTCGAAGCTGGGGTTCCACATGTAGCCAAGCCCGTTTATGACGTTCTGGTCGGGATGGGCCGGGTCGGGAGTGCCCAGCGTCAGCACGCGCGCGAGAACCACCAGCGCGCACACCGCCATGATGGGCATGGCCCAGCTCACAAACTTCTCGATACCCTTGGACAGGCCGCGGTACACCAGCCAGATGTTGATGGAAAACGTGATGATCCAGAACATCAGTGTCTGGAACGAGCCGCCTGCGATGACACCGTTTGACTCGGCACCGGTAAAGTCGCGGTAGAACTCACCCGCCCGCGCACTCTGTTCCGCGATGGGGGCCGCGGCATCGATCCCGATACCACCTGTCAGGTAGTGCCAGAAGTAGCCCAGACACCATGCCTCGATGTAGGTGTAGTAGAACGAGACAGCGAGCGGGATCAGAATGCCCAGGATCCCCAGGTACCGCGCCAGCGAACCGCGTCCGATCACACCCAGAATGGACGGAGAGGAATGGAAGCCTTTGCGGCCGCCGTAGCGCCCCATCGTCCATTCTGCCCACCCGATTGGAATACCGAGCAGGAGGAGCGCACAAAAGTACGGGATCATGAACGCGCCGCCGCCGTTCTGTGCGGCTTGTCCGGGGAAACGAAGGAAGTTCCCGAGACCAACCGCCGAACCTGCCACCGCGAGGATCACGCCCAGGCGTGTTCCCCACTGTTCGTGGCCGTGCGCGTGCGCGCCCTTGTGACCAGTCTCTTTCGCCATAGTCCCCACCGTGGTTGAAGAAACGACGACCAGCGCCGAAGCGCGGTCTCCAAGGGTAATGGTGGCAGATGCTAGGAGGGTGGCCGCGGCGGGTCAACGAGAGATTGCGTGGTCACGCGCCCGACCGGCGGCGGCGGCGTGGCGGGCTGGTGCCATCCCGCGGCCGCGGGATGTCACCCGGCTGCCATTGCTCGGGATCGACCGCGTAGTAGCCGGCCAGTTCTGCATACAAATCGGGATACTCGCGTCGCAGCGCAAGGGGGCGCTCGTAGAAACTCTCCGTCACCACGGCGAAGAACTCGGCCGGATCGCCGAACGCGTACGGGTCAATGACGGTCCCGTGGCGTGATCCCCGCGCGCGCTCGAACTGTCCGTAAGCGGCGGTGAATACCCGTTTCCAGGACTCGCGCGCAGCGCGGTTCGGGAGACCGGGCATGCCGTCCATGTCACCGTTCTCCATGTCGAGCTGGTGCGCGAACTCGTGCAGGATCACGTTGTAGCCACCGCGTCCGCTGGACGCGTGGTCCACGGCATCCTCCCACGACAGGATCACAACCCCCAGATCCCACGACTCACCCGAGCGATCTTCCACGTACTCGCTCACAACCCCACCGTCGTTGTCGACGACATCGGCGTAGAAGATGCTGGGATAGACAAGGATGGTGACGAGATCGGGGTAGTAGTTCGTGGCCCGGTTCAAGATGAGCAGGCACGCTTCGGCCGCGATCGTGACGCGTACTTCCTCGGTGATCTCAAACCCGTCGCAACCCTCAAAGACCTTCTCGGCGAGGAAGACATGCATGTGGGCATGGAGCTGCGCGCGCAGGTCGGCCGGAAGACGGCGGTACACCGGCACGTTGGCTGTCAGCACGCGCGACCAGGCATCCGGCACGGGCTGCGTCCGGAGTGCCGCCCGGCGCCGACGTCTCAAAAACCCCAGCATCCGCCGAGGGTACGGTGCGACATACCGTTGTTACAAGGGTGACGAGGCCCGCACGACATGCTCGGACTCCGTGCTCTCGAGCCGGCACTCGTTGACACGCCGCGACGCGCGCGCTACCGTGCTCCGACATGCCCAACCACTCCCGGATCCTCTACGGGCTTCTCCTCGGCGCCATCGCCGGAGTCATTACCAACCTTGCCACCGACGGTGGCGAGTCCACGCGTCGTTTCGTATCGCTGGTGACCGAGCCCGTGGGGCGCATGTGGCTTTCGTCGCTGATCATGGTGGTGATCCCGCTCGTCCTCTCGTCGCTCTCGCTCGGGGTAGCCGGCCTCGGTGACCTCAAGAAAGTCGGACGCATCGGGCTGGCCACGTTCCTGATTTTCATCGGGCTCACCACGGTGTCGGCGGTCATCAGCCTCTGCATGAATAACCTGATCCAGCCCGGCTCCGGGCTGGACCCGGCGCTGCGCAGCGAACTCATGGCCACCTACGCCGATGACGCGCGCAATGCCGCCGGCATGACATCCAGGTTTTCCATCGACGTACTCGTCAACATCATCCCGCGTAACCCGATCAAGTCCATGGCCGAGGGCGACCTGCTCGCGGTGGTTTTCTTTGCCATCATTCTGGGAGTGGCGCTGGTGTCGATCCCGCGCGAGCGCGCCGCCCCCATGATTTCAGTGCTGGACAGCCTGTGCCACGTCACGGTTGCGATCATCCACCTGGTGATGAAACTGGCACCGCTGGGTGTCTTCTGTCTCATATTCAGTGTGACGGCGCGCTTCGGTTACGACCTCCTGTTGACGCTGTCTTCGTACATCCTGACGGTCATTGGCGGGCTCGCCATCATGGGTACGGTGGTGTACGCGCTGATCCTCAAGTTTGGTGCGCGCCGCAACCCCATTGATTTCATGCGCCGCTCGCGCGTGGTGGCCGTGACTGCGTTTTCGACGTCATCCAGCAACGCCACTCTGCCCACCGTGATCGATGTGGCGCAGACGGAACTGGGCATTCGCAAAGAAGTGGCCGGCTTCGTGCTGCCGCTGGGTGCAACCATGAACCAGAACGGCACCTCGCTCTTTGAGGGCGCCACGGTGTTGTTTCTGGCCCAGGTGTTCGGGCTCGACCTCACGCTGGGTCAGCAGATCATTGTGATTGTGATGTCGGTGGTGACGGCGATCGGAGTGGCCGGTGTTCCCGGCGGCTCGATCCCCTTCATCATGGTGGTGCTGGGGATGGTGGGTGTCCCTATGGAAGGCATCGCCATCATACTCGGCGTCGACCGCATTCTCGACATGTGCCGCACCGTGGTCAATGTCATTGGTGATCTGGTGGCGGCCGCGGTCATTCAGCGCATTGAAGAACGGCCGCGCGCGTCGGCCTGATCGTTTCCCTTCCTGGAGGATTGCATGCGTCTGCGACTCTTCACTCTCTGCATTCTGCTTTTTGCCGGCAACGCAAACGCGCGCACGCTGGTGCACGCTGGTCGTCTGATTGACGGCACCAGCGATCGCGTCCGCGAGCGCGTCACCATTGTGGTCGACGGCAAGCGCATCGTGGAAGTGGCCGACGGTTACCTCCCCGCCGCGGCCGGCGACGAGGTGATCGCGCTTGAGGACCACACGGTGATGCCGGGGCTGATGGACATGCACGTGCACCTGGCCGGCGAACTTTCGCGCACATCGTACCTGGAGAGGTTCACGTTGAACCCCACCGACAACGCCATCCGCGCCACCACCCACGCGCGTCGCACGCTGCTGGCCGGTTTCACCACCGTGCGCAACCTGGGCGACGACGGCATGACGACGGTGTCACTGCGCAACGCGATCAACCAGGGCTACGCGGTGGGTCCGCGCATCTTCACGGCGGGCAAATCGATCGCGACCACGGGCGGGCACGCCGATCCCACCAGCGGAGTGTGCGAGGCATTGCGCGGCGACCCGGGTCCGAGGGAAGGGGTCGTCAACGGGCCCGACGCGGCGCGCGAAGCGGTTCGCCAGCGTTACAAGGAAGGCGCCAATTTGATCAAGATTACCGCCACCGGCGGCGTGTTGAGCCTCGCGTCGAGCGGACAGAACGCGCAGTTCACCGACGAGGAGCTCAAGGCGATCATTGAAACTGCGAAGGACTATGACTTCACGGTGGCGGCACACGCGCACGGAGCCGAGGGCATGCTGCGCGCCGTGCGGGCGGGCGTGAACTCGATTGAACACGGGAGCTACATGACCGATGAGATCATGGCGCTCATGAAGAAGAAGGGCACGTACTACGTGCCCACCATCATGGCCGGAATCACCGTGATGGAATACGCAAAGGAAGACAACTTCCTCCCCGAGATCGTTAAGCCCAAGGCGGCTGCCATCGGGCCGGTGATTCGAAACACGTTTTCGAAAGCCCATAAGTCGGGCGTGAAGATCGCGTTTGGCACCGACACCGGTGTATCGCACCACGGCGACAACGCGCGCGAGTTTGAACTGATGGTGGAGTTTGGAATGGCGCCCATGACGGCAATTCGTTCCGCCACCCAGGAGGCATCACGTCTCCTGCGCGTCGACAAAGAACTGGGAACCATTGAGAGCGGAAAGATCGCGGACCTGGTGGCGGTGCAGGGCAACCCGCTCACCAGCATTTCGCTCATGCGCGACGTTCGATTTGTGATGAAAGACGGTATCGTCTACAAGCAGGGCGGCACAGCACTGGCGCGCTAGTCGTCGCAGGTCGAAGCCGGTTCCGAAGTCTCCGGCACATGGCGGTCGATCACATCCGCCAGCGTGTCCTTGCGAATCGGCTTGGACACAAAGTCGTCCATTCCAGCGTCCAGACACTTCTCGCGATCTCCGGGCAACGCGTGCGCCGTCATGGCCACGATGGACGTGCGTGCGGCACCGCGCGCTTCGCGCCGGCGAATCTCGCGCGTGGCTTCGTACCCGTCCATCTCCGGCATCTGGCAGTCCATGAGCACGACGTCGTAGCTGGCGTCTTCGAGTCGCTTCAGCACTTCCAGCCCGCTCCCCGCCACGTCCACACGACAGCCCAGCGTTTCCAGGAGCCGCGTTGCCACGCGCTGGTTTACCACGTTGTCTTCCGCCACCAGAACACGGGCGCGCTCGGTTGCGGCGACCGGTTCCGCCTGCTTGCGCGCGCGCGCTTCCGCCACCGTGTGGCGCGTGACAAACACTTCACGGACACCGCGCCGGCGCATGCTCCACACCGCGGACAACACGTCAGCCAGCTGGGTGGGACGCGCGGGCCGCGTCACGTAGGCGTCAAAGCCCGCCGCGCGCAGTCGCTCCGCATCGCCCTGCGTGCCGAGCGGTGTCAGCATCACCAGGGCCAGATCACGACCGGGGGCTTCGGCGCGCACCACGTGCGCAAACGTTTCCGCGTCGTGGTCGGGCAGATGATAGGCAACGATGGCGATGCAGTACGGATCGTTCGCCGCACTCGCGGCCGTCATCTGTTCAAGCGCGGACGCCGCGTTCTCGACCGCAGTCACGCGTGCGCCCCAGCTTTCAATCTGCTCGGTGAGCACGCTGCGCGCCTTGCCGTGCCCGTGCACCACGAGGATGCGAACACCGTTCAGGCTTTCACCCAGCGGTGCATCGATGGGAGCACTGGTATCCAGCGGCAGCGAGAGCGTGAATGAAAACGTGGATCCGGCTCCCGGCACACTGGTAACCGTGATGTCGCCGCCCATCAGTTCCACCAGTTGCTTGGAAATCGCGAGGCCCAGGCCCGTGCCGCCGTAACGGCGCGTGATGGAGCCGTCGGCTTGCGTGAACTTCTCAAAGACGTACTGCAGCTTGTCCGGCTCGATGCCAATCCCCGTATCCTCAACCGAGAGACGCAGGCGCGCGCTGGTTTCGTCGCCGTCCAGCCACTCGATGTTGATGAGCACGTGACCCGCGTGTGTAAACTTGAGCGCGTTGCCGGCCAGGTTCATGAGCACCTGGCGGATGCGTCCCGCATCTCCCACCACGCGTCGCGGCACGTTGGGTGCGTAACGCGCGATGAGTTCGATCTGGCGCGCTTCGGCGCGCTCGGAGATGAGTTGCACCACCTCGTCCACCGCGGCGATCAGGTCGAACGGAATGGGGTCGATCGTGAGACGGCCGGCCTCGATGCGCGAGAAATCCAGAATGTCGTTGATGATGGCGAGCAGGGCTTCGCCCGAAGTCTGGATGATGCGCGCGTAGTCGCTCTGCTCCGGCGTCAGGCCGGTCTCCATGAGAAGGCCGGCCATGCCCAGCACACCTGTCATGGGTGTCCGCACCTCGTGGCTCATGTTGGCGAGGAACTCGCTCTTGGCGCGGCTCGCCGACTCCGCCTGTTCCTTGGCGCGCACCAGTTCGTCCTGCGAACGGCGCAGCACCTCGAGATCCGTGATGTCCTGCAGCATCACCATCGCTTCGTCGATGTGGTTGTCGGGCGACTTCATTGGCATCGCCGTGGCGTAGATGTGGCGCGTGTGGCCGTCCACGTCCAGGCTCATCTCGCGGTGCGCGGGTGCACCGGTGAGAAGGGCGCGCGCGGTCGGGCAGTCTTCGCACACCGTGTGCGATCCGCACAGAAGCGCGCCACAACCGGACTGCGTTTCCGAGTTGCCGGTGATGTCGCCAAACCAGCCGCGGCAGATGTTGTTCATCCAGCGCACGCGCATGCCGGTGTCAAAAACAAGAAAGCCCGCGTCGGTGTTGCCAACGAGGGCGGAGAGCTTCTGACGCTCACGCTCCAGAAAACGAATCTGGCGGTCCTGGGTCTGGAACCAGCGCTCCAGTTCCTCGACACGGCGGCGCAACGCTTCGGTGGTATCCGTCTCGACGGTGACGTTCTTCTTGCTCATGGTGGGGCGGGGCGGAAGAACGATCAGGCCGGCGTGCGTCGGTGCGTGGCGTAGGCGTTGGCCAGCCAGTCCGCCACCTTCTTCACTTCTGCTTCGGTGCGCGCGTCAAACGCGTTCACTTCATGACTGTCGATGTCTACCTGGGCAAAGATGGTGTCGCCCTTGCGGATCAACACCACGAGTTCCGAGCGCGTGGCGCTGGAACACGCGAGATAGTTGGGTTCCTTGGAGACGTCGGGGACGTTCTTGTCCTTGCGCTCGGCCACGGCACTTCCACACACGCCCTGACCCACCGAGATGAAAACGTGGTCGGTGGGTGTGCCGATGAACGGACCCAGGCGCAGCACGTTGTCGGGGAACAGTTCGTAGATGCCGGTCCAGTGAAAGCTCGGGTGCGCGTTATGCAGCAGGTCCACAGAACTGGAAAGCAGCTTATCGAAACCCGCGCCGTCGCTTGCGAGTTGATCGAGACGCTGGCAAATACTGGCACCGTTGAGTGTGGTTCCGGTCATCGGAAGCCTCCTGGTTCGTTGGGTTCATGGACCGCAACTCCCATGCCACCCGGCAGGGCGTCAGCGGGTCCCGGCGGCAAGAAACACCGGGCGGTCATAGGCAATTCCGGAGGGGAAACGGTGCGCGAGGATGTGCGCCGCGCGATCGCGGAGGCGCTCGAACTCCCCGGGCCCGAGCAGCGCGCGCAGGGCGCGCCCGCCCGCGCAGACGCCACGCGCGTCCACAAACTCGTCGGCATTCATCGCAAAGCGAAGCGTCAGCGTGGCGTCGCGCACGCCTTCAAAGCCCGCTCCGCGCAGCAGGTCCGGCAGGCCCTCCGCGCGCGCGAAGCGTGCCTCGCCCGGCATGATGCCGCTCACCACCGCGGACAACGAGGACGCGGGGACAAACTGCTCCGCCACCTCGGCCCACGTGCGTGCGAACTCGTCATCGCCCGGACCCCAGGCCGCGAGGGCCAGGGTGCCGCCCCACCGCAACACCCGCCGCATTTCGAGGGCCGCGCGGTCGGCGTCGTCCACGTGCGTCATGACAAACGCCGACAACGCGTTGTCAAAAACCCCGGTTGCAAAGGGCAGGTCGGGCAGGGCCCCGACCACCACCTGGGCAACCCCGCCGGCGCGTGCCTTCTCCAGCATGCGCGACGACGGGTCCAGCGCGGTAACCCGGGCGGAAGGGTCCCGGTCCAGCAGCGCGCGCCCGACCGCCCCCGTGCCGGCGCCGACGTCAAGCACCCGCGCCCCGGCGACCGGGGACGCAAAGGCCACCAACTCGCGCGCCGGGGCTTCGAACAGGAGCGGGAGGTTGACGCGCTCGTAGGCGTCGGCCACCGGGTCGTAGGTGCGGGCCCGGGTCAGGGCATCCTCGGGAATGCTTCCGCTCACAGGCGCTCCATTCATCCACAGGAAAATGGCGGTCCAGCCGTGCTGCCGCGCACATTTCGTTGTGCGCCGGTTCGGCCGGCCCTACACTCGCGCGCACTCGTGCGAGGTTTAACCGTTGCGACACATCATCGCACCCTCGCGCGACGCGCACCAGTGCGCTCGCGACCCCCGAGGAGCGGCGTTGGCCCCCTGCCCCAGACCGATACTCGTCATCCTGACCGGCGCGTGGCTCGTGACCTGCCCGGCTGCCCTCGCCGCGTCCGCGCCGCCACACCCCGTTTGCGCCACCGAACACGTATGGGCGGAAAAAAACTCCCGGACCGGGGCCGGTGACTCCGGCGCCGCGTGCGCGGGTCGCGGCGACTGCGACAACCCCGCGATTCGCGACGCCACCGGTGTCGACGCCGTCACGGTTCGCCTCATTGTACACGTCATGGCCAATGCCGAAGGCCAGGTTCCCAACGGTGCCACGCGCACCGCGGTCGACGCGGCCATCGCGGAACTCTCCACCCACTTCTCCGACGCCGGCATCGACTTTGTGCACGAAACACGCGTGCACGCCGACGCCCGCTTCTACTGCATCCGCTCCTACAGCCCGTTCAATTTCAACTGGCAGCAGGACATCGTGGCCATGAAGCGCGCCTACGCGGAAACACCCGAGTCCGCCCTCAACATCTTTGTAAGCTGTCAGAACGGCGGCACCCTGGGGTCGTTGCTCGGATACTCCACGTTTCCGTGGGACGCCGACGCACTCACCGCCGACGGCGGTGTGTGGGTGAACTCCGCGTTCTTTGGCGCTGGCAACCACGCCCTCACGCACGAAGTCGGACACGCGCTGGGGTTGTGGCACACCCACCACGGCACGAGCGAGATGGCAGCCTGCGACGACGCGTGCACCGAAACCGTGCACGCAACCGACGACCCCGCGGCCGACTGGGTGGGCGATCTGTGTCGCGACACACCGGCCTCGCCCACGCACTACGACTGCGAGGCACCCGCGGGCGAGGACTGCGCGGGGACACCGTGGGACGCTTTTGGTCCCGTCGACGTCACCAACTTCATGGGCTACGGGCGCGACGACTGCACCAGCCACTTCACACCCAACCAGGCCTCACGCATGCATTGCTGGGTGACACACGCGCTGGCATCCCTGATCACGCAGCCGGTGGACGTGGCGCACATTGCGTCGGTGGGATTGTCGGTTGGAATGTCGGGGGGAAAGAGCCGGGCCCAGGCCACCGTGTCGGTGGTCGACGCACTGGGGTCACCGGTGGCGGGGGCGATCGTGCGTGCGCGCTGGAGTGGATCGAGTGCGGGCGAGCAGCGCGCCACGACCGCGCAAGACGGACGGGCGATCTTTCAGTCGGCGGGCACCAGCCACGACGAGTGGTGCTGGACACTCACGGTGCTGGGAGTTTCAGGCGAGCGCATCGTGTACGACGACAACGCCAATCGCGAGAGCAGCGACCACGCCGGAAACTCATGCCCTCCCAAACGCGTTCATCCCGACGGCGGCGGTGTGGTGTCACTGTCCAACCACCCCAATCCCTTCAACCCGACCACGACGCTCCGCTTCACCCTGTCGGAGCGTGCCCACGTAACGCTTCGTGTGTTCGACGTGGCGGGGGCTTCGGTCGCGAACCTGATTGATGAGACGCGCGACACCGGCACCTACGAGGTGGTGTGGAACGGGCGCGGGCTCGCGGGCACGAGCCTTCCTTCCGGTGTCTACTACGCACGCCTCACGGCCGGCGATGTGGTGCGCTCGCACCGCATCGTGCTGGTCAAGTAACGCGTCAGTTCGCAGCCGGCGTGCTGATGCGCTCGATGTCGCGCTTCACCGCCGCCATGTCCACCGCACCCGTGTAACGCGACGCGATCTTGCCTTCGGCGTCGATCAGATACAGGGTCGGCAGCACCTTCACCTTCATGCGCTCCCACAACCCGTTTTCCACCGCGTCCAGCATGATGGGGTACGCAACCGGACGCTTGGCGATGAACTTCTTCACCTTCGCCTCGCGATCGTCACCGGTGTCCACCGACACGCCGAGAACAACCACCTTGCCGCCCGAATCCTTCATGAGTGCGTCCAGGTCGGGCATGGACTTGATGCACGGCTTGCACCAGGTGGCCCAAAAATCGATGAGCACGATCTTGCCCTTGAGTGAGGCAAGGTCAATCTTCTCGCCGGTGATCGTCGTGAAGGTCGCGGCCGGTGCGGGTCCCGCGGTGAACACGTACGCGTACGGGTCGGCGTCAAACGCCTTTGCGCATTCCTCGGAGCAGAACGAGTAGCGAGCGCCGTCCAGTTCACGCGTGGCCACCACGGCTTCCGGCTCGGTCTCGCCCTTCAGGGTGCACACCGCGCACATCGCCATTTCCCCGGCGTGAATGCCGCCGGCCAGGACGCACAACGCCAGCACCATCATCCCAAGCATCTTCAGCATCAGAATCCTCCCACAACAGAAATCCCGAACGTATCCAGCCACACCGCCATCAGGCTCATCCCGAAGCGATCTCCAAACCAGTTCACCATCGCGTGCGTGCGCTCGCCGTCGTACATACCGCGCACCGAGACGCCGTACGCAATCCCCACTTCCCCGCCAAACGGAACGTTGAACGCCTCGTCCCACTCCGACCAGTTGAGGCTTCCGTACACCGACACCGGAACGCGCGGCAGCAGTTTGGACGCGGTCAGGTAATACGACTGGGTTCCCTCCGGCGACCCGATCCGGTCCGAGCTGGTGCCCAGAAAGAGCGCCGGGCGCAGATCGGTCTCCGTGAACAGGAAGACGCTGGCAAGCGGCACCACTTCCTGCGCCACCGGGTTGTACTCGACGCCAAGCTGCGCCAGCCGGTGGATCCGGTAGCTACCGGTGAGACGCCATCGGGGTCGTTCGAGTTCCGTGTCGACGTACCGCGCCGAAAACGTCCACGTGCTGTGAAGGCCGCTCCCCCGGAGCGGCGCGCCCTCGCCGGGTCAGCCGCTTCAGGTGGGCGTCTGCGACGTCGGCGGTCCCGCGTGCAACGCAAAGGCACCCGCGGAAATCAGGAGCAACGCCACAACCAGGACCCGTGCAACGCGGTTCAGCATCACAGACCCAGTGTAACCCCGAAGAGCCAGTTTCGTCCCGGCATGCGGTAGCGCGCGAGTTCGTCGTAGATGGCGTCGGTCAGGTTGTTGCACTTGGCGCTGACGCCGATGTGCGACGAAACGCGGAACTGCAGGTTGGCGTTCAGCACCCAGTACTCGGCCGGCGCCTGCTTGGGATAGAGAAACACTTCTTCGATCCGGCTGCGAAAGCGCGCGTCGCCGTGCAGCGCCCAGCGCTTCCACGCGACGTCCGCACCCACGTTGGCGGTGTGCTCGGGCCGGTACGGGAGCAGGTCGTCCTCGCGGCCGGGAGACTGGTCGCGCGCGTCGAGCCACGTGTAGTTCGCGTACGCGCCAACACCCTGCCAGCGCCAGTTGACGCCCAGTTCGACGCCCTGCATCAGCGCGTCGTTGAGATTGCGCACCTGGTAGATCGGGTAGCCCACGCCGAGTTCGTCGGAAATCTCTTCGTAGTACATCAGGTCTTCGTAGTCGTAGCGAAACACGGCCGCGTCCAGTTCCACGCGCGGGGTTGCCTGCCAGCGCACGCCCAGTTCGTACGACGCAACGATGCGCTCGGCTTCCAGATCGGGGTTGGGGAGAAACGCGATGCCGCCACCGAGTTCGCGCTGCGTGTACAACTCCGCCACGGTGGGCGCGCGAAACGCCTGCGCAAAGAGGCCGCGCACCGTCCAGGCGCTGCCCGCTTTCCACACCACGCCCACCTTGGGGCTCAACTGCTCGAGCGTTCGTTCGCTCACGAGGTGATTCCAGTCGTAGCGTGCGCCGAGATTCACCGTGACACTCGAGCCCAGCGTCACGTCATCCTGCGCGAACACCGCGTAGTTGTTGATCTGCCGGTCGCCGTACAAGATTGAATCCGGCCCCGACTCCACGTGGTCGAGTTGCACGTCGAACCCGGTCACCAGGTGGTCGCGCTGGCCGAGGTTGAAATCCACTTGCGTGATGGCGCCCACCTTGTCGCCCTGTATGTCGGTCTCGAGGCCAAAGGGCTCGTTACCGGGAATGGACTGGTTGGGGTCACCGTCGTTGAAGAACGAGTTCTGCTCGTGGCGATACCAGTACGCGCGTGTCGAGTAGCGCGTCTCGCCGGTGAGGCCCCAGTACAGGAGGTCCACGCTGGAGTAGTCCTTTTCCTGGCGGTCGTCGGCAAAGGCGTCCCGCACTTCCAGCGGTTGCTGGCCGGAGAGCCACGCGTGCGGGTAGTCGTTCTCCGCGCGCCCGCCGCCTACGGTGAGCTCCAGCTTGCGCTGGCCGGAGATGTCGTAGATGAGCTTGCCAAACAGATCATAGAACGAGTACGCGGTGTTCTCGCTGAACCCGTCGGAGTCCTTGCGGCTCGCACTCAGGAGGTAGCGCAGTCCGTGCGTTGCACTGCCCACCGACCCGGAGACGTCCGCGGTGACTTCGCTCTGCACCAGGGTTTCTTCCGTGTAGCGGATTGCTTCCGGGGGTGCTTCGAAGAAGCCCATCTTGAACTCGAGCTTCCCCACCGGCGAACTGGACGGCCGCCGCGTGATCACGTTCACGACACCACCCATCGCGGTGGAGCCGTAAAGGCTCGAGAAGGCACCCTTCACAATTTCGACGTGGTCGATGAACTGGGTGGGCACGAGGCTCCAGAACGCACCGCCGGTGTCGGAGAGGAGTGCGGGGCGGCCGTCGATCAAGAGCAGCACGCGGTTGCCAACGCCACCGCCCGCCACGTCGGAGCTGCCGCGAATCTGCATGCCCTGCACCGAAATTCCGGTCGAGCGGTACGCGTTCAATCCCGCCACCGCCTCGATGCTCTGGTCAAACGTCGTCGGTGCGCGCTTCTGGATGTCCTCCTGGTTGACGATGTCGACACTGGCCGGTGCGGCGCGCGCGGTCTGTTCGGTGCGCGACGCCGTGACCACCACCGGTTCGGTGGTGAGCGTCACCGTTTCCAGCGCGACGTCGACACGCGTGGTGTCGCCCGCCTGCACCGACACATTCTCCACCACACCGCGACGGTGATCGATTCGCGTCACGGTCATGCGGTAGGTGCCGGGCGGGATGGACGGGATGAGAAACCGACCGGCGCGGTCGGAGATCGCACCGTACGAGGTGGAGTCGAGTCGCACCGTGCAGTACGCGAGCGGAAGTTTCGTGCCCGCGTCGGTGATGCGCCCCGCGATCACGCCGAAGAAAGGCGTCGGGACTTCGGGTGTCGAGAGCGTGTCGGGGAGAATGGCGCCCATCGGAACCGGCACCAGCGTGGAGTCGGTCTGCGCCCGCGCACCGAAACCCGCGGCCGCGCAGAGCCCGGTGGCGAGGGCCAGCGACCACGCGAGAATTGATTGCGGGCGCCGCGCGCGCAAGGGTCAGGGCACCAGGTCGATGTCAGCTTCGATGTCGATGCCAATCTGGTCGGGCGAGCCGGATGTAATGCTCACCGGGAGCGGCCCGTTGGGATCCTTGGGGACCACGGAACCACCCGACTCCTCGACGCCCACGCTGTCGACGAACGCCCAGTACACACCCAGCACCGTCGCGCCAACCGGGTTGCCCGGATCGCGCCAGCTCACGTAGACCGCGGCATACGTGCCTTCCGCGAGACCGGTGAGCGAGTAGTTGAAGGTGGTTGTGCCGGCCGGGATCGGATTGGTGTAAGCGTCGGGGGCACCGGTCGGGAGGTATTCGCCGTCGAGTTCCGAGAACACGCCAACCTGAACCTCACCGCTGGAAGGCCAGTTGGCAACGTTACGAAAATGAACGCGCCCCGATATCGAGCCGTTGCCGGTCTGTCCGGAGTTGGGATCGTCCTCGCCGCAGGCCGCAAGACCGAGTGCCGCACCGAGCGCGGTGATAAGCAGGGCACTGCGACGTATAAGAGACGGGTTCACAATCGGCTTCACAGTGGGCACCCCCGGGAAAGCTCTTGCAAAATCTGGCACAACCGCATAGGTTTGTTAAGGTTTGTAACGTAAAACAACTCCCATGAATCGTCAAGTCGCACAAGAAGAGACGCGCTGGCTCACCCTCACCGAGGCCGCCGAGGCCATGCGGGTGCACCCCACCACACTCCGCCGCTGGGCCGACTCCGGGCAGATCCCGGTGTTTCTCACCCCGGGCGGGCACCGGCGCTTTGCCGCCTCCGACGTCCAGCACATGGCCGTCCGGCGTCACGCCGTACGCCGGGTGGGTCCGGTTGAGCGCATCTGGGCCGACGCCGCCATCTCGCTGGCCCGCAAGCAGCTTGCCCAGCAGGAGAACCAGCCATGGCTCCAGATGCAGGACGCGGCGTCGCGCGAACGCAACCGCCAGATGGGTCACCAGCTCATGCGCCTCATCATGGAACACCTGACCAGCGACAACGACGACGAGCGCCGAATCGCAGAAGCACGCATCGCCGGACAGCGCTACGGCAACGATTCGCGGACCCTCGGGCTTCCGCTCACCGACGCGCTGCGTGCCGCCATGTTCTTTCGCGATACGCTCACCACGTCGGCGGTGCAGCTCCCGGACAACATCCGCATCCCAACTCCGTCCCAGGTCAATCTGGTGACGCGTATCAACCGCATCATCAACGAGGTGCAGTTGGGAGTGGCGGACGCGTACTCGCCGTCGTAATATTCACGACCTCGCCGGCCCGCGCGGCCGGACCAACACCACATGTGCGGAGTACTCGGATATTGCGCCCCGGCCTGGGATCCGGGGCTGGTCAAGTTCTTCGGTCTGCAGGGCTTCAACCTGCAGCACCGCGGGCAGGAGAACTTTGGCTGTACCTACAGCAACGGCCGCAAGTTTTCCCACTTCAAGGACCGCGGCCTGGTGTCGCAGGTCTTCACCCGCGAACGCCGCGAAGATTTCACCGAAGCCAGGCCCCTGATCGCCATCGCTCAGACGCGTTACGCCACCGCCGGTGGCACCGACGCGATCTCGGCCCAGCCGCACTGGATGACGCTCCTCGACGGCTTCTACTCCAACGCCACCAACGGTGATCTGCCGCTCCTGGAGCGGGAAATCCACGACCTCGAGGCCGGTGGCACGGTCATGCTTTCCGGCAACGACGGCGAGGTGCTGCTGAAGAAGATCCTCCTGGGCGCGCGCGCAAACGGCGGCGACCTGGTGGCCGGCATCCGCACCCTGATGGAAACCACGCCCGGTGCGTACTCCGGAGCCCTCATGACGCTGAACGCGCTGTACGTGTACCGCGACCCGCACGGCTTCCGTCCGCTCTACTTTGGAAAGTGGCGCGATGCGTTTGTGTACGCGTCGGAATCGTGCGCCTTCCACGAGAAGGACGCCGTGATCGAGCGCGAGGTTTACCCGGGCGAGATCATCAAGGTCGACATCACCGGCAAGCGCACCCATATCCAGGCCGTACCCACAAAGAAGCCGCGCCAGCAGTGCGTCTTCGAGCCCATTTACTTTGCGCGTCCCGACAGCCGCGTGTTTGGCGACGACAAGGAAGTCGGTTACTTCCGGCACCTGCTGGGCCGCCAGCTGGCCATCGAGCACCCGGTGCCGGACGCCGCCGTGGTGCCGGTTCCCGACTCCGGCCGCTACTCCGCCAACGGATACGCCAGCCACCTGGGCGAACCGGTCCGCGAACTCCTGGTGCGCAACCCGTACATCCCGCGCACGTTCCAGATTGCGGGCCAGGCCAACCGCGAGGACCTGGTGCGCCTCAAGTTTACCGTCATGCAATCACTGCTGCGCCAGCATCGGCGCTTTGTGATCATCGACGACTCACTGGTACGGTCCACGACGCTGCGAATTCTGATTCGAATGATTCGAGACGCGGCCGAAGAGGCGGGCCTGGACCCGAGGGCAGTCGAGGTGCACGTGCGCATCGCGTCGCCCCCCATCATCGGGTGCTGCTACTACGGGATCGACACGCCGGAGAAGAAGGAACTGGCGGCGGCTACCCAGTCCCTCGACGAGATCACCCGTACCATCGACGCGACCTCCCTTGCCTACCTGTCGCTGGAGGGTCTGGACACCGTGGCGGCAGAATTTGCCCCCGCCAGCGAGTTTTGCCACGCCTGCTTCACCGGAAAGTACCCCACCGAGTACCTGGTCCGGAGCCGCTAGCCCCCCCGGGACGTCAAAAACCTCCCTTTTTCTTAGCGATGGACGTCCCCCCGGGAATAGGTTATGCTGCTTCGCAGTGTGTCCGATGGTGCGGTGAGATTCTCGTCGGAAGTGTTAGTTCGTTAAGAGGACCTGTCGCATCGCGGGAACGTTAAAAGGAGATAGTATCGTGTCTAAGAAACTGTTTGTTGGTAGCTTGAGCTGGAACACCACCGACGAGGGGCTCCGGCGTGCATTTGAGAAGTTCGGCGAGGTCCTTGAGGCCAAGGTCATCAAGGATCGTGAGACCGACCGCTCCCGCGGGTTCGGTTTCGTTTCGTTTGCCAACCCCAAGGACGCCATGGATGCCATGCAGGCCATGGACGGGCAGGAGTTGGACGGCCGCACCATCAAGGTGAACGAGGCCCAGGAGCGCGAGCGCACCGGCGGCGGACCGCGTAGCGGCGGCTTCGGCGGTCGCGGCGGCGGCGGCGGCGGCGAGCGTCGTGGCGGTCCCGGTGGGGATCGTCGTGGCGGCGGCGGCGGCGGACGCTGGTAGTTCACCAGAGCGACCACGCAACGTACAGAAAGGCCCGGGCTCAACGCCCGGGCCTTTCTCATTATTGGGCCGACGGCACGGGACGTGCGTCTGTCCGCCGAACCTGTTAGAATCAAAGCGTTCCCGTTCAACAGGTTCCACTTCCCTCGTATTACCCGATAGCAACGTGTGCGGAATTCTCGGTTACTACCACCTGCGCCGACAGCCCGTTGACCGCTCCGAAGCCGAGGTCACGCGGCTGCGCGATCTCATGCAGCATCGGGGACCGGATTCCTGCGGCTACCTCGAGGCCACTGACCGCAGCTGGATCCTTGCCCACCGCCGGCTTTCCATCATCGACCTCTCGGCCGCCGGCCACCAGCCCATGACCGGGCCAGGTGCCAGCGTCCACATTTCGTACAACGGGGAGATCTACAACTATCGCGAGTTGCGCGACGAACTCGCGCGCGCTGGTCACCACTTCATCTCGACATCTGACACGGAAGTGCTGTTGCACCTGTACGCGCGCGAAGGAGAGAAGTCGTTCGCGCGCCTGCGTGGCATGTTCGCGATGATTCTGGTGGATGAGTCACGCGGCTGTGCGTTCATCGTGCGTGACCCGGTTGGCAAGAAACCCCTCTACTATGCCCTCTTTGGTGAGACGGTGATGATCGCCAGCGACCCGGGCGTCATCGCGCGTGACCGCGATTATCGCAAGGGCGTCAGTGCCACCGGGCTCTACTCGCTCCTGACGATGGGCGGGGTCAAGTCTCCCGACACCCTCTTCGAAGGCATTCGCAAGCTGGAGCCGGGTTGCTACCACATGCTGGACGCGGGCTTCAAGGCCGACCAGCCTTCCATTCGCTACTTCGAGTTCGACGTGCACCCGCACGCCAGTCTGGGTAACGGCAGCGACCCCACCGATGCGCTCGACGCGCTTCTCGACCGCGCCGTGGAACGGCGCATGCTGAGCGATGTCCCGTTCGGCGTGTATCTCTCGGGTGGGATCGACTCCGCGTTGATCGTGAGCTACATGGCACGCCACGTCGACCGCGTGCGGACGTTCTCCATTGACATGGCGTCGTCGTCGCAAGCCAAGCGCGAGGCCGACGCCGCCACTCGCGTTGCAAAGCAGTTTGCCACCGACCACCAGGTCGTTCAGATCAGCGACGACGAGTACATCGAGATTCTGGACCAGGTGCTGCTCACGAGCAGCGGTCCCGCCATGCCCGACGCGGCGTTGATTGCCAAGCTGTCACAACTGGCGCGCGCCAACGGCGTCATCGTGATTGAGACCGGCGAAGGGGCCGATGAGTTGTTCCTCGGCTATCAGGACTACCTGGCCTATCTCAACCATGGCTATCACGCGCTGAGCAACGGTGGCGTGCGTGTGCCCGCGCTGGCAGCACGCGTGGCTTCCGCGCTGGGACCCGCGACGGCAGGAAGCAAACTCGCCTATCTTGCCGACTCCATCGACATGCGCGGGCGTCGCGCCATCATGAGCGATTTCCTCTACCAGCCGTTCTTCAGCTACCAGGCTCTGCGCATCGCACAGGACTATCTGCACCGCCCGGTGCCTGCCACGAAGTTCAACATGCTGAACGATGTACTCGCGACGCGTGTGGACGACTACCGCCGCTATGCGCCGTCTACACTGAGTTTCCTGTGGAACTCCAGCTACCGCTGGGCCGACTTTCTGCTCGACCGCATCGACCGCTTTACCATGACATCCGGGGTGGAAGGGCGCGCGCCGTTTCTGGATGTTGATGTCATCAACTTTGGCCTGTCGCTCGGCGACGAATGGAAGTCGCGCAACGGCACGTCGAAGTATGTGCTGCGCAAACTGGCGGAGCGACGTATCTCGGGCGAGCACGCGTCGCTGCCCAAGCGCGGCTTTGGCGGCGGAAACGACAACATGCTCGGCGACAACGTGTGCTCTTTCTTGCGCGACCGGCTGTCTCGCTCTCCCAGCTATCGTGAGTCGCCGCTATTGGAGACCGCGCGAATCGCTACACGCTCACAGCTGTTTACCGTCGCATCGTTTCACGCCTGGGCCGACACCTGGATGTAACGTTCGTGTCCCTTCTCAAACAGAGCGTCATCCTGACCATCGCGAGAACGCTCACGATGGCCGTCCAATTCATAAGTCCAATCTTTCTGGTCCGCATCCTTGCCCCCCTGGAATACGGCCTATACCAGGAGTTCATCGTGTACGCGATGCTCACGGTGAGTTTCGTCGAGTTTTCGGCGAATGCAAACCTTCTCTACTTCATTCCCCGCGATCCGGGCCGTGCTCGCCAGTACCTGACAGCCACGACGGCGCTGAACGCCGGGATGACGCTGCTGGGTGTCATCGCCGTGCTTGTCTTTCATGGGCAGCTGGCACGCCTGACGAGCTGGGACATCACGCGCCCGCTGCTGATCTACCTGGTTACCTACGTGAACCTGGACTATCTGGAGATGTACTGGATCGCCACGCATCGCAGTATCAACGTCCTGTGCTACGGGCTTTCTATGGCGGTGCTCCGCTCCGCGGTCGTGATCGCAACTGCCTACTATTCAAACGACGTGCTGACGGTGATCTACGGCATCATTCTCTTTCAAGTAGCCAAGTGCCTGTTCGTGGCGGGCTACCTCATGAAGGGGCGATTGCTGTCGCTGCGACCGGACCCGGCCATTATCAAGGCGCAAATCCGGTTTGTCCTGCCGCTCGGCGCCGCCGGGGTTATCCTGTACTTCAACAATGAAGTGAGCAAGGTGATCGTCAACGCACAGCTGGGTGCGATTGCCCTTGCAATGTATGCCATTGGGAGCCGCCAGATCCCCATTACATCGATTGTGCGTGCCTCGGTGTCGGACGTGGTGTTTCCAGAGATTGTGCGGCTGAATGCATCCGACCCGAAGGCCGGGCTTGCGCTGTGGAAGCGGACCAACGTCGTCCAGACGTTCATGATTGTTCCGATTTTTTTCTGCGCGTTCTACTACGCGGATGTCATCATCACAACCCTCTTCACACGCCAGTACGAAGAAGCGGTTCCCATTTTCCGTATCTACCTGCTGCTCATGTTCTTCAAGGACGGGATCGAGATGGGGGCTCCGCTGCGGGCCATCCACCGCAACCGCGTCTTCATCTACGGCAATATTCTGTCACTGGTCGTGAACGTTGGGTTGCTCTACCTGCTGTTCCGCGTCTACCCATTCTACGGACCCGCCGCTGCCCTGGTACTCACGACGTTCGCATTACAGGTATTTCTGGGCCTGCAGATCATGCGTGCGTACCACGCCGGGGTGACGGAGTTGTTCTTCTGGCGCAAGCACCTCTACCTCACCGGCGCGGGGCTGGCGGGAGTTCCCGTGTTGCTAATAGGAGAGCTTTTATTCGGGGGAAAAGTGTGGGTCGCGGTGGTCTTCGGAGCGTTCTACGCGATTGTCTATCTACTCATTGTCAGACTCCTGCGCATCGGTGAAGTGGATACGGTGCTGGCGCGTTCGCTGGACCGGGCGCGGCGCTTCATTCCGCGTGCCGCCTGAGCCTACCGCCGCTCGAGCAGGAGCGGCCAGTTCAGGGTGACGTTCACGCCCTCCGGGATGCCGCCCGTGTCGCGGAGTGCGACCACCAGTCGTTTGCCGTCGGGGAACATGGAAACGTCGATGGCGTTGCGGGGCAGCCGGAACAAGCGTTTTGGCACGTCACTGGAAAAGGTGTCTCCGGTGCGCACGGTCACCGACATCACGGTGAATCCGTCCTGCGCCAGGTAGTAGATTTCATTGCCGATCCAGCCGCATGGAAAGTTCTGCGTGTTCGTGAACACACCGTCACGCGGGGTTGAAATGCCGTGCTTGTTTTCCATGGATGGGAAGGAGCGGACGTAGAGCTCAAGGCGCCCGGTTTCGTCCGACCCGTACATCATCCAGCGACCATCCGGCGAGATGCGCGGCTCCGATTCGGCGAAGCGGGTCTTCAACAGGGGTACGGGCTTCCTGTCTCCCTGAAGATCCACCATCCAGATGTCAGTAATGGTTTCGTCTGTCAGTGTTTCAAACACGATGGACTTGCCGTCGGGCGTCCAGTCGCGCACCTTGGTGAACAACGTGCCCATGTCGAACAGGCGTTCCTCGTCGCGCGAACCGTCGGCGGGTTTGAGATAGATGTTCTCGCGCCCTCCACGACTGGAAACGAACGCCACGGTTCTTCCATCGGGGGACCAGGTTGCCCCGTAGTTCTCCGTCTTGACGAAGGTGAAGCGGGTAACCACGTCACGGACGAGGTCGCTGACCCAGATGTCGCTGGTTCCGTCCGGTCTCCATTCCGTAAATGAAAGCCGGTTTCCGTCCGGCGAAACTGTCTGCTCGACCATGACTCCGGGCGGCACATCGACGTCCTGCAGTTCGCGCCCGGTGCGGTCGGTAATCACCACACGCGTACGCCCGGTGGCAAAACCGCTCAACGCCAGAACACCGTTGGTGGAAACACACGCCACGTTGGAGCCCGTGAAACCGCCGACACCGCCGGGCTCTCCCACCGCGATGGCTTCGCCTTCGAGTTCCAGCTTGTCGGGGTTGAAGCGCTGTGCAACCAGTTGATCGCCGCGCGCGAACACGAGGTGGCCGTTGCCATACACGGCGGCCGAAGTCGCCTTCATGAGTGTTCGGCGGTTACCGTCCAGATCACCAACGCAGAGGTCAAACTCCCGGTCGCGCGCGGGCAGCACGACAAACAGGAAGTGCTTGCCGTCGGGGAGAAACCACGGAAAGCGGTGTGCCTCTTCCCCGTTGGCCGTGTCGATGGCGGTGACCGCGCTGACGGCACCTCCGTTGGCCGACACGCGCATGAGAGGACCGGTGGCGGAGGGTTGGAAAACAATGTCGTCGTTCTGGTTCCAGGACCCGCCGCGTGCGTCGGGCGCGTCGGCAATCGCCTGCGTCCTGCCGCTGGCAAGCGCCAGACGATTCAACTTGCCGCCGTTCACGAACCCGATGGACCGGCCGTCCGCAGACCAGAACGGACAGTAGGCTTCGGCGGTACCGGGCAGCGGCTGCGCTTCCTGCGTGCCCAGGTGCCGGGTCCACAACGACGATGCCCCGGTGCTGTCCACAACCGAGAACACGAGCGTGCGACCGTCGGGCGAAATTCCGATAAAGGGCAGTCCGGCGTTGATGAGGTGGTTCGGGGGTGGCATCAGCGCAAACTGTGTCACTTCCGGAGGCGCCGGCCGGTGCGTTGCCACCCGCAACCCCAGCACAACCGCGGCAACACCCATCACACCTGCAAGCAGCCACGCCACGCGCGAGGCGCTGCGCCGGCGCGCGGCAATCGGGGTTGGGACGCCCGCGCTGGAGCCCGCGTCGCGAATCCATTCCAGCTGGTGCTTCACGTCGGAGATGCTTTGCCAGCGCTCGTCCGGGTTCTTGGCGAGGCAGCGCTTCACCACGTTCTCCAGTGCGGGTGGTGAGAGCGGCGACGTTTCCGACAGAGGCCGCGGCTGCTCCTTCAGAATAGACGCGATGAGACTGGCCTGGCTGGTCCCCGAGAACGCGCGCTTGCCCGTGACCATTTCATAGAGCACGGCACCAAAGGAAAAAATGTCGCTGCGTGTGTCGGCTTCCTTGCCCTCCAGTTGCTCGGGCGACATGTACTGGAACGTGCCGACGATGGTGCCTTCCGCAGTGAGCGGACGCGTCAACGTGGGCGACTGCGTGAGCCCGGAACCGGCCGTCGCGGCAAGCCCGGTTGCGCGTGCGAGACCAAAATCGAGGAGCTTGGCGCCGCCGCGCGTGAGCATCACATTGCCGGGCTTGAGATCGCGGTGCACCAGACCATGCCGGTGTGCGGCGGAGAGCGCGTCCGCAATCTCGATCGCCGTGCGCATCAGTTCATCGAGTTCGAGCGGTCCCTTCTCCAGGCGATGCGCCAGCGATTCGCCTTCCAGATGCTCCATCACGAAGTAGTGCGTGCCGCGTTCTTCGCCCACGTCGAAGAGCGTGCAAATGTGCGGATGGTTGAGGCTGGAGACCGCGCGGGCTTCGCGTTCAAAGCGCTCGCGCACCTCCGGGACACTCGCGAGGTGCGTGGGGATGACCTTGATGGCAACGGTTCGATCCAGGCGCGTGTCGCGCGCCCGGTATACCTCGCCCATGCCGCCCGCGCCCAGCGGGTCGGCAATTTCGTACGGTCCCAGTCGTGTTCCAGCGTTCAAAGCCATGGTGCGGATATTGCAGGAACGGGAGCGCGACGTGCAAGGAGAAACGTCTCCAACTCGTTGCCTTACTTATGCATACCTTACTGACAGTGATTCTGGGCTGGGTCCGGCAGCCGCGCTCGGCGCGCGCACTCCGGTGGCTGCTTGCACTCGCCGTGTTGCTGTCCGCAGCCCGGCCCGCTGGTGCGGCGGTCGTGCGCGACGCCGTCTCTACCGGCTACGGCAACTCATCCGCCTTCACCTTCGACCACACCGTTGGCATCGGAACCGACCGTGTGCTGATCGTGGGGGTGTCGATCTTCAACGCCAACAAGACGGTGACGAGCCTCACGTACGGTGGCGTCGCCCTCACCCGCATCGGTTTCATCGACGGCGGCACCGGCTCCAACGACCGCCGTCTGGAATCCTGGCGGCTCGTGAACCCGCCCATCGGGACCAACGTTGTGTCCGTGAACATGTCGAGCGGTGCCAAAGTGGTGGCGGGTGCGGTGTCGTTCTTTGGCGTCAACACGGCGTCCCCACACGGCGCGTTCATCACCAACGAGGCTCGCACCAACCTGGTCACGCTTGCCGTTCCCAGTGCGGTGGGAGAACTCGTGCTCGACATGGTGTCGGTAACCGGCAACGCGGCCACCGCCACCGTGGGTGCGGGCCAGTCGCAGCTCTGGAACGATTACTCGCGCTCCAACGGCGGCAGCGTTGTGGGGACCGCGAGCACCGAGCCCGGTGCCCCGATGGTGACCATGACGTGGGGGCTTTCCACGGTCGATTACTGGGTGGTGGGTGCCATTTCGCTGAAGCCCGCGCCGCCGCGCCCGTACCAGCCGGACGCCATGATCAAACTTATCACGGAAGCCGACGCCGCCTACTTCTACGACTACTGGTATGAGAACCCGGCTGCACTGCAGGTGAAGTCCGCATCGTCGCTGGCCGGCGTTCCGGTGTCGTATCGCGTTCGCATCGAGAATGACGGGCAGAATCCGGATCGCTTTGTGGTGACGGGGTCGGCATCGACGACTGCCTTCACCGTGCAGTATCTGGACGGAAGTGGTGTGGACCGCAGCGCGGACGTGACGGGTGCCGGCTACACCGACATCCTGCTCGCGTCCGGTGCCGCAACGACGTGGACACTCGTGGTCACACGTGTTGTCGGTGGTGCGGGTGGAAACGTATTCACGAGCGACATGACCGCGGCGTCCGTGGGTGACCCCACCAAGACCGATCAGGTGCGCGCCATCACGACGTCGCTCTCACCCAACCTGGTCATGAACAAGAGCGCAGACCTCGCCAACGCGCTCCCGGGCCAGGACATCACCTATTCGGTGACCGCATCTTCCGCAGGGGGACTGGGCGATGCGACGGGCATCGTGGTCGTGGACTCAATCCCGGAGTACGCGGGCTTCCGCATCGGGAGCGCGTCCTTCGACGCGGGCACATCCACCCTGACCTCGTCCTTGAGCTACTCCAACGACGACGGTGTCACGTGGAGCTACGTGCCTGGCACCGGATCCTGCACCGCACCCTCCGGCTACGACTACTGCGTCACCCACGTGCGCTGGACACTCGCCGGCATCATGCCGCCCAGCCGCACGTTCACGGTCAGCATGGCCGTCCGCGTGAAGTAAGACCCGCCTGAACGACATACTCGGACTCCGTGCTCACGCACTTCGCGCGCGAAGTCTATAGCGCGCCTCGTGATTTCGCACTCCGTTCGATATGTCGTTCGAGCCGGATCGTTTGCCCTCTGTCCAACCTGTGTGTACATTCCCCCCGCCATGCGTACCCTCGTCTGGTTTCGCGGCAAGGACCTCCGGGTTGCCGACCATCCCCCGCTCGTCGACGCGGCACGCGCCGGCGAAGTAATTCCGCTTTTTGTGCTCGACCCGTATTTCTTTGCACCCGAACGCGCGCGTCTGCTTCCGCACCGCATGCAGTTTCTGCTCGAGTCGTTGGTTGAGTTGGAATCAAGGATTGCGGCACTCGGTTCCTCGCTGGTGGTGGTGGCCGGACGCAGCACGGAGGTTGTTCCGCGCCTGGCCGCGGAGTGGAAGGTGGATCGCGTGCTTGCGCACCGCTGGGTGGAACCGTTTGGACGCGAGCGCGACCGGCGGGTGTCGGAGTTGCTGGACGTTCCGCTTGTTCTTCACGAGGGCGAAACGCTGCTGCCGCCTGAATCGCTGCGAACCGGCAGTGGCGGCCCTTTCTCCGTCTTCACTCCGTTCTCGCGTGCGTTCCTGGCGCGCGCCTCCATCGCAAGGCCGCTGGCTGCGCCGGACACCCTTTCTCCGCTGCCGGCCGACGTGCGCGCAACCCGAGCACGGATACCAACACTGGAATCACTCGGCATCGCGCACAACCCAAGCCTGCTTGCGGGTGGCGAACGTGCGGCGCGTGCGCGCCTTCACAATCTGGTGGAACGGATCGCGTCGCGTTATCACGAGACGCGTGACCGCATGGATCAGGACGGCACCAGCCGCCTCTCGCAGGATCTCAAGTTTGGAACGTTGTCGGCGCGCACGGTGTGGCGGGCACTCGACGACCTCCCGGGCGACGGTGCACGCGTCTTCAAGAACGAGCTCATCTGGCGCGAGTTTGCGCACTCAACCCTGTGGGACCGGCCCGAGTTGCTGCAGCAACCGTTTCGTGCCGAGTTCACGGGCTTCCCGTGGCGCGACGATGAAGGCGCGTGGTCGTCGTGGGCAGAGGGTCGCACCGGCTTTCCCGTGGTGGACGCCGCCGCGCGCCAGTTGCTGGGCGAAGGCTTTGTGCACAACCGGGCGCGCATGATCGCAGCCAGCTTTCTCACCAAGGACCTGATGATCGACTACCGCCGCGGCGAAGCACATTACATGCAGTGGCTCACCGACGGCGACTGGGCGCAGAACAACTTTGGATGGCAGTGGTCGGCGGGGTGCGGCTGCGACGCACAGGCCTACTTTCGTGTGTTCAACCCGGCGCTGCAGGGTGCGAAGTTCGACCCCGCGGGCGACTACGTGCGCCGCTGGGTACCGGAGCTCGCGAAGATGCCCGCACGCTGGATTCACACACCGGCCGACGCCCCGGCCGATGTCCTGCGTGCCGCCGGTGTGACACTCGACACCACCTACCCGCGCCCCGTCGTGAACCACGCCCTCGCACGCGACCGCTTTCTCGACGCCGCCAAACGACACGTCTCCCGCACGCGATAAAAAAAGGGGACGCCTTGCGGCGCCCCCTTTGTGAGAACTCTTGTGTCAGGGCGTTACTTCAGGAGCACCATGCGGCGCGTCTCGCTGAAGCTGCCCGCGTTCATGCGGTAGAAGTACACACCCGAGGCCACCGAGCGGCCGCGGTTGTCGCGGCCATCCCAGCGCGCTTCGTGCGTGCCGCGCGACTGCTGCTGATTCACGAGCGTGCGCACCAGACCACCCGACACGTCGTACACGTTCAGCGTCACGCGATCATTGCCCGCGATCTCGTAACGAATCGTGGTGGACGGGTTGAACGGGTTGGGCATGTTGCCCAGCAGACGATACGCGTAGCTGTGTCCACCCACCGGTGTCGGCAATGTGGCCGGCAGCAGATCCACCGTGACCGTCTCCTGATAGGTGTTCCCGCACGCGTCTTCCCAGTCAAGCTGGAGATCGACGCTGAAGGAGCCACCGGGCCAGGCGGTGATGTCGAGCGTGTAGTTGTCGGAACCGAACGACGAGTTGCCGCCGTTGACGGTGCCGTACGCGCAGTTCGCGTCCGTGATCGACAACCAGCCCGGGCCGTTGAGCAGCGTGCCGGTCAGGTTGACGGCGGGGTTGCCGCCCGTGTTGGTGACCTCAACCTGGAGATCCCACGTCGTGAGCGTCTGCGCCACGGTGAGCGTGTCGGTGTCGGCGGCCGTGGTCGGCGCCGGAGCGCACGGAACCACGATCGACCAGCCGATATCCTGCATGAGCGGAAGCGCGAGCCCCAGGTTGTGGTTGGCTACCACGTAGGAGGGCTCCATCAACTGATTGGGCAGCAACGCCGTCGAGAAATGCGACACCGACGAGCCCTGCACGAGCGGGTTCGGCGCATGCACACGCACGAAGTTGTCGTCGAGTCCCGCCGTCACCGGCAACGCGGCCGCCGCGTTTGTGACTTCAGTGCCGATCCAGCGCAGATCCGGATCGTCGATGTTGGCCGCAATGCGGCCCGCGTTCGACGTGGTCGAGTAGTTGATCGGCACCCCGGGGTCGTTGTCCTGCTGCAGCTTCACCATGTACATATCGTTGAAGCCGCCAAACTTTGCACCCGTCGCCAGGTTGCAGAAGGTCTGGAACCCGAGGCCGTGTCCGATCTCGTGCAGCACCACCGACACGAAGTCGATGTGGTTTGCCGGCGGGTTGGCATCATAGCCGTAATACCAGTTCCAGCCGGCCAGGCACCCGGGAACACCGTTGATGCTGCTGTTGAACGTGGCCGAGATATCCGGGCTGGCCGGGTCCAGATCCACATTCGCGAGCGAGTTGGCAAGTGCCTGCGGATACCACGTGTTGAGGATCGGCGCGTTGGCGAAGTTGCCGTGCACCGTCACCGCACCCGCGGAACCCAGCACCGCGCTGCCGGCGTCGCAGAACTGCGGATTCATCTGTGCTGCCACGATGATGGTGACGTTGCTGTTCAAGGCCGCTCCCCAGAGGTTGGCAGCGTACTGAAATGCATTCAGGCGCGCCTGTCCCCGCGTGACGGCGGGGTTGCCGCCTACCGGCACAAACGCCGCCGGATCGTTGAACCCTTCGCCAGCACCGTCGTTGTTCTGCACCACAATGGTGGCGGCACTTCTCGCCTCATGCAAAGGCGTTGCAACCACGAGCCCGGCTAACAGCAGGGCAAGCGAGCCTGCAAAGATTCCGCGCATGCTCACTTCACCTCCTGAACCGGTGCAGCGCTGACGCACGGTGCGTTCAACGTGCCGTTGGCATCCACGGTGGCGGTCTGCGTGTTCTGGAAGCGACCCTGCAGATTCACCATCATGCCGCCGCCCGGCACCTTGCTACGCTCGATGACAAGCCCTTCATCGGAGGTGTTGAGGGCGGAAGCGAGTGCCGCCTGCAGATCTTTGGGATCGGAAGCCGTGGGCGTATCCACGATCTGTCCGGTCGCCGGGTCCACGTAAAGCATCTGCCCCGCGGCCGCGTGCAAAGTCGGGGCGTTCGCCGCTGCACTGGCCTGGACAGGCCGGTCATCGCGCGCCGGCAGCATGAGCGCCGCGCCCGCAAGAAGGATGATGATGGACTGTCGCTTCATGGGAAGCCTCCTGGAAGGTTCGTCGTTGCTGAAAAGGTATCGGGGCGTTCCAAAAGTCCGCGTCGGGACGCGAAGTACCGGAAGCATACCCACTGCTCAATTCATATGCAACAACGGGACCGACCCGCAGACGCGGAGAGATTCGGGAATTGGCTAATCGTCGCGGGAATCTGTGAGGCCGTCGGAGAGCTCGTTTACGTCGTCGGCGCGACGCGGGAAATGTTCGGCCAGGCGGGCACCGGCCATCAGCACACCCTCGGACAGGCCGTCGCCAAAACGTCCTTCCGCAAATGCTGATTCCACCCGCGTTACCACGCTGGCCCAGAACTCGGCGGGCACAGCCTGGTGAATACCGCGATCACCGATAACAGCCAGTTGGTGGTCGCGAATGGAGACAAAAAACAACACACCGTTGCGCTCGCGCGTATTGGCAAGGCCCAGGCGATCGAACATCACCGCGGCCGCGGCCGTTGACGGCCGGTCGGAAGCGCGCTCGCAGAGGTGCACGCAGATCTCGCCCGATGTCCCGGCTTCCGCGGTGCGAATGGCGTCCACCACCCTGGCCCGTTCGTCCGGAGTAAGAAACGTTCGCACCGTGTCGCGGCGCGCCTGGTGCACGCGACGCGCGAGGAGGGCACCCACCACCCATAGCCCGATCGCGATCAACGTCACAACAATGAGCGCGCCACCCGTCCACACCGACCAGGTGTTGGTCGGCGGCAGCAACCAGTCGCGCACGAGAAACGCCGCGACTATCCCCGCCAGCACGATGCCCGCGGTGACGCAGAACGTGGACACGGCGCGCAGCAGTGCGGACTCGCGCAGTTGGTTACCAGCGTCCCGACGCACCGCCACCTCCAAACGATCCCCCGCCAAAGGATCCTCCCCCGCCGCCACCAAATCCGCCGCCACCAAATCCGCCAAATCCACCCCAGCCTCCGCCACCCCGGCGATGCGTGCCGCCGTAAGGGCCGCGACCAGACCACCCGCTGTCGAACCCGCGGCCCGAAAGCAGACCCTTGCGGGCGCTGCGAATCACCGACGCGATCACGAAGAACACAACGATCAGAATGAGAAGCGGCACCCACGGAGGCAGCGACGCGTCCGGCGGCTCGGGGATGGCTTCGCCGCGTGCTGCCCGTGCGATATTGGAAACAGCGGCGGCGATGCCGTCGCCGAAGCGCCCGTCGCGGAACGCCGGCGCCATGTCGTGGCGGATGATTCGTCCCGCGGCCATGTCGGTGACGAGCCCTTCGAGGCCGTAGCCAACCTCGATGCGCATGCTGCGCTCCTCGATCCCAATTACAATGAGAGCCCCGTTGTCGCGCTCCGCATTGCCCGGCCGCCATTTTTCGGCGAGCGCGAGCGACACGTCTTCGATTGGGTCTCCGGCCAGGGTGCGAAAGATCGCCACGCCGATTTCAACACCGGCACGATCGTGCGCCATCAGCGAGTCTTCGATGGCGCGGCGTTCGTCGGCCGACAGCACACCGGCTTCGTCGTAGACAAAGCGCGGCGGTGCGTCCGGCAACTTGACGCGCACCGACGGCGCGGAGGTGGCAGCGACGGCGCTCAATACGAGCGCCGCCGCAACCAGAAAGGTAGCGAGGCGTGCAATCACGGGATTGGCTAGAAGCTGACTTTGGGGGCCTGCTCCGCGCCTTCCGCGGCCTCAAAGTAGGCCTTGGGCTGGAATCCAAACATCCCCGCCAGCATGTTCATTGGAAAACGCTTCACAGCCGAGTTGTAGCTCTGCACCGTTTCCGTGAAACGAAGCCGCTCCACTGCAATTCGGTTTTCAGAACCTTCAAGCTGCTCCTGGAGAGACAGGAAGTTCGCGTTGGCCTTCAGATCGGGATACCTTTCCACGGAGACAAGCAGGCGCGAAAGCGCTCCCGATAGCTCGTCCTGTGCGGCCTGGAACTTTTGCAACGCGGCCGGGTCGTTCAACGTCTCGGGCGTCACCTGGATGGAGGTTGCCTTGGCACGCGCTTCGATAACCTGCGTCAGCGTCTCCTGCTCGAAGTTCGCCGCTCCCTTGACCGTCTCCACCAGGTTGGGGATAAGGTCGGCACGGCGCTGGTAGACGTTCTCCACCTGGCTCCAGGCCTGGCTGACGCTTTCGTTCAAACCGACGACGCGGTTATACGCGGAAACCCCGCTGATGGCGAGAAACACAAGCAGAACGATGACAACAATACCAACAATCTTGCCCACGACGGACCTCCTTCGATTGACGCCAGGACACCCCCACTACCGGTGCCGCGGCGTTCTATTCGACCCGGTCAGGTGACGCGGATCGGAACGACGACCACCATCTGTCCCGACCACTGCAGGCGGCGCTGAATGGCATAGGCTGTTTCGTTGTGCAGGAGCGGATGGTACCACTGTTCGCGGCCAAAGATGACCTTGCCCGCGAAGAACATGATGGACGGAAACTCGCGCGCGACTTCCAGACAGAGTTCCTCGGCACCTTCCACCGCTTCCGTGTGGATGGAGTGGCGGTAGGTGGCGGGAATACCCTGGTTGCGCGCGAACTGAACGTAACGCTCGAGATCACTGACGACGTGCTCGCGCAGTGCCTCCACGGTGCCGGCACCCTTGAACTCCTTGGAGTCCACGACACCCACCGACACAAACACGACACCGGCAAAATGACCAGGGAACTTGGAGAGCACGCTCAAGCACGTGTGCAGACCCACGCCGCCGTAGTCGCCCACCAGGATACCCGCCACCACGTCGGTGGTCTTGGGTTCGAGGGCAACCGTCCCCGCTTCCGGCGACTTCGGAACTTCGATGAGCGACTGGTAGAGACCGCGTACCTTGGTGGTCACGTCTTCGTAGTGGCGGCGAATGCCGAAAGACAGGGCAATGACCGCGCCCGTTACAACCAGCGTAACCCAACCGCCGTGCGAAAACTTCTCAAAGACCGTGACCGCAAGAATCGTCACGCACAAGAGCAGTCCAAACCCGTAGAGAAGAAACTTGCGCGTGGACCGTCGCTCTACTTTCTTGGTGCGCACCGTATAAAGGAACATGCCCAGCATCGAGAGCGAGAACGTAAGGAACACGTTGATCGAGTACATGACCACGATGTGCGACACGTCACCGCGCGTATAAATGAGGGCCGCGAGCGACGCGAGCCCCATCATCACAACCCCGTTGCCGGTCACGAGCCGGTCCGAGAGGGCGGCGAAACGGTGCGGCGCCCATGAGTCGGTGGCCATGTTGGCCAGCACGCGCGGCCCGCCCACAAAGCCGGCCTGCGCCGCCACCACCAACAGGGCGCCCTCGGAAATCAGCGTCAGCCACGTGAAGACGTCTCCAAACCACGACGTGCCGGCGAAGGAGTGCGCCAGCACCGCGTTCATGGTCTTGCCCTCTTCGGGGGCCACGTCCCACAGGAGGTAGCACAGAATGAGACCGGCCGCCGTGAACGCGAGCGACACCGACATCAAGAGCATGGTGCGCTTGCCGGTCTGCACGCGCGGCTCGCGCATGATGCCCAGACCGTTGGACACGGCCTCGATACCGGTATAGGTACCGCCACCCAGCGAGTACGCGTGCAGGAAGATGAGCGCCATCCCGCCGGCACCCAGGGCCGCCAGCCCGCTGGCAAAACCCGTCTGCGACTCGTTGACCAGCTCCGGCACGTTGCCGAGGTGCGCGAACGTTGCTCCCACGATCAGGATGACGTGCGTAACCAGAAACAGGACAAAGATGGGCGTCAGTGCGAGAACCGACTCCTTGACCCCGCGCAGGTTCATGAGGAGCAGGAGTGCTATCAGCCCCATCTCCACCGGGAGTTTCCAGAGCTGTGCCTCGATCGGCAACAAACTGAAGATCGCGTCGCCGGCGGCCGCGATCGAGATCGTGATGGTGAGCACGTAGTCGACAAGCAGCGCGCAACCCGACACCGAGCCCACGCGCTTGCCCAGAAGCTTGCTGGCCGCAAAGTATCCGCCGCCACCGTGCGGGAAAAGCTCGATGACACCGTTGTAGGCCGCGGAAATCACGAACACCGTGATCGCCGTCATGAGCGCCAGGCCCACCGCCAGATACGTGTGCTGCCCGAGCGCTACAAACGCTTCCTGCGGACCGTACGCCGACGACGACAACCCGTCCGCACCCAGACCCACCCACGCCAGAAACGCGATCAGTGAGATGTGCTCGTAGACGGAGCGATCGCGAAGATCGCGCGGGGGTCCGATCAGGATCGAACGCAGCCGGGTGCGAAAACCCAGCGGCGCGGACCGGTCATCCTCGCGCGGGGATTCGTCGTTGCTGTTGTTGGATTCGGCCATGGGGTGTCGGAGTGGAATGGGAATACCGCGGGCAATTGAGCGGAGACGGTACGACCTGGAAAGGGCCCCGTCAAGGGGCAGGGTTGTAGGCGCCGGTGGGGCGTGCTATTCTCCGCCCCTTATGAAAGGCCGAGCCCCCATGCCAGAAAACCTTCCCAGCACCGGGTCCTCCAACATCGCCGTGTTCTGCGACTTCGAGAACATCGCCATCGGTGTCCGGGAGTCGCGCTACGCCGAGTTCGATATCAGCCGGGTGCTCGAGCGCCTGCTGCTCAAGGGCAGCATCGTGGTCAAGAAGGCCTACTGCGACTGGGAACGCTACAAGGACTTCAAGAAGATCATGCACGAGGCGGCGTTCGAGCTGATCGAGATCCCGCACGTGCGCCAGTCGGGCAAGAATTCGGCCGACATCCGCATGGTGGTGGACGCGCTCGACCTTTCCTACACCAAGCCGCACGTGGACACGTTTGTGGTCATGAGCGGCGACTCCGACTTCTCTCCCGCGGTCACAAAGCTGCGCGAGAACAACAAGACGGTGATCGGCGTCGGGGTCAAGAATTCCACGTCCGACCTCTTCACCGCCACTTGCGACGAGTTCATCTTCTATGACGACCTCGTGCGCGAGGAAGAGAAGCGCCGCAAGAGCCGCCGCCGGCCGCCCGCCAAGCCCAAGACGGCCGCCGCCGCCAAGGACAAGGGCGAAGTCGTGGGCGACGAGACCGAGCGCAAGCAGAAAGCCTACGACCTGGTGCTCGACACCATCGACATGCTGTGGAATGAGCGCGGCGAGGAAGAAGACGTGTGGGGGTCGATGGTCAAGCAGGCCATCAAGCGCCGCCAGCCCGGCTTCAACGAGTCGTACTACGGGTTCCGCAGTTTCAGCGAACTCCTGCGCACCATGGAAAAAGACGGGCTCCTCGAGCTGGAACCCGACGAGCGTTCCGGCGGCTACCTGATCCGCAACGTGCGCGAGTAGCGCCGCGAGGCGTCCGCGCGCTCCAGCGCCAGGATCACGGCCTTTGCGCGCGGGGCAATGAACACCCCGCCCCCCGCGTTCACAAACTGCTTCTCCAGTTTTCTCCGGTACCAAGCCGCCTGGCGCAGAAAGATGCGTCCGTCGGTTTTCGTTGCGTCCAAAAGCCCCGACTCCAGGTCATCGCGCGTTGCAACATCGAAGTACAGCGCCCCGCGGCACACGCGCGCCAGGGTCGCAATCCCGCGGTCCACCTCCTGAACCGTCAGGTACTGCATCACGTCCTGGCACACCACGAGGTCGAACAGACGCCGTCCGCGGTACTCGTGGATGCCGGTCTGCTCCCAGCCGTAGCGCCGGCACAGATACTCACTGGGGTCGATGCCCGTGTAGCGGATGTCGCGGTTGATGCGGCGCAACGCGCGACGCCAGAGCCCGGTACCGCACCCCGCATCCAGCACCGAGCGCACGTCCACCTGCAGGTGCGCGAGATACGCCAGCACAAAGCGCGCACGCGTGAGCACATCGTCCGCCGAGATCACGGCGGTGCCGGGTCTGGCGTAGTAGTGGTGAAAAAACTCGCGGTCGAACTCGCGTCGCTGCATCGCGCGATTATACCGGAGGGGGTGTTGCTTGCGCGACCACGAGGTAGATGGGTCCGGAGCGTTTCAACTCGCGAACCGCAAAACCGCCGCAGGTGAGGAGAGCCCGGATTGACGCCGCGTCGTAAAAGCAAACCGGGCACCCGCGCGCGGTGAGATACAGCGCACGAAACGGAACGCGCGGCGACCAGCGGGCCGGAAACGATGCCACCAGCCGCTCGCGCACCAGCCCGTGCAGGGCGCGCACGATTGTCTCCGGCTCGCGCGTGTAGTCGAAGAACCCCATGGCGACCGCGTCGTCAAAAGGCAGATCCGGCCGGAACGAAACCACATCACTCTGCACAAACTGGCAGTGTGCCTCGACACCCTGTTCGCGCGCGAGGTCGCGCGCGATTGTCAACATGCGCGCCGAGAGATCGATGCCCACCACTTCGGCAGCCCCCTGCTTCACCAGCACGACACCGTAGCGCCCCGAACCGCAGCCCACATCGAGCACGCGGCGCTTCGAGAGCGGTGACAGCGCATCCAGCGTGAACTGCAGGCGCTCGGTCAGGTTGCGGCGCGTAAGCCGGTCCCACGCGCGCAGTACCCGCGGCTTCTTCCCTGAGTAGATGGCGTCGAAGGAATCCGCAACGCGGTCAAAGTACGCTTCAATGCGGGCCTGGTCGTTCATGTCGCGCTTACCTCTCTAATGGGGCGGAAGCGGAAGTCCTGGAGCAGGGCGCAGAGTTTGCGCTCGGTGTCGCGGAGCGCCCAGTAGTGCCGAAGCCGCAACCCCGCGGGCAGCGCCACGCGCGGCTGGCCGGGGTCGAGCTCCCACGGGTGCAGGTAGAAAACCACCGGGTGACCGCGCCGTTCCAGTTTGCGATACACGGCGCGCAACACCGGGTAGGCCGCGAAGCGAAAGTATACGCCACCGGCGACGGGCAGGTTAATCCCTGCGAACTGAAACGTGGACGGCGGGACTTCGGTGAGTCCTCCGGGTCGCGCGTGCGGTAGCGCGGGCGCACCGGGCACCCCGTAGCGGGGATTGTGCACCGGGAAGACGCTGGAGTCGTGGCGAATGCCCAGACGTGCGAGTTCCTCGAGTGCCCACATTGAGCCCGCGGTGATCGAGAAATAGGGAGCGCGGTACGACGTGACCGGTTTTCCCGTCAGCTTCTTCAGGAGATCGATGGAGCGCGCCACGTCGGCCGCAAACTCCTCGCGCGTCTGTCGGTACGCAAAGCGGTGGTAGTAGCCGTGGCTCCCCACTTCGTGCCCGCGACTGGCGATCTCCCGCACGAGATCGGGGTGCAGTTCGGCAACGTGGCCAAGCACAAAGAACGTTGCGCGCGTTCCGTAAATCTCAAACAACTCCAGAAGCCGGCGCGTGGGGGCTTCGACACGGTCGGCGTACCCACTCCAGCGCTCCGGATCGGGTTCCAGCGAGTGGTACCAGTCTTCAACGTCAATCGTCATGACGTTCATCGAGCTGCTCCCTGCGCTGTCTCGGCAAGCCACGCGCGCAATTCTCGCGCAGCCATGCCGTCGAGGTTCTTGCGGTAGTGTCGCGCCAGCGCACGGTCCGCGCGCCGGGTGACCACCGCATGCGTGGCACGACCCATCGCACCCACGCAGCGACCGCGAGGAACGCGCCCGCGTTCCACCGCCGACGCCACCACCGCCGCGACGCGTTCACCCATGTCGCCCGCGAACAGGTGCTGCATCACCCACGCGCGACCGCGCTCTCCCATCGCGCGGCGCTCGCTTTCGGATGCCGACGCGAGCGCCAACACGGCGTCGGACAGTGACTGCGCACCGGCGCGCTCGGCGACCACACCCGCTCTCGCTGCCTCCACAATGGCGCCGGGCATGCCGCGTGCGCCACATACCACCGGCAGTCCCGCCGCCATGTACTCAAAGAGCTTCGCGGGCAACATCGCTGACAACAGCGGCGCCGGACCGAGACTCACCAGACCCGCATCCGCACCCGCCAGCGCCGGACCCAGGCCATCTCGCGGCACGGCGGCAAGGACGCGTACATTCTGGCCCGCCGACGCGGCCTGTTCAAGTCTCGCGCGCACCCGGCCATCGCCCTGGAACACGAACACGATGTCGGGTCGCGTACGCGCCACAAGCTCCGCGGCGGCAACGACGCCATCCAGCCCGTACGTCTCGTTGAACGATCCCGCGTACAAGACGACGAAGCGGTCCTCGAGCCCGTGCGCACGCCGCCACTCTCGGCCTGCGGCAGCGGGAGCGTTCCAGGCCGGGTCACCACCGGTTGGGATCACGCTCAAGCGGTCGCGGCGAACGCCGCACGCCAGCAGGTAGGGAACGTAGGACGGTGACACGGAAACGACGCGCGTCGCCGCGTGCATCGCGCACGCTTCGGTCCATTCCATGACGAGTGCCGCAAGACGCGAGCGCAGTGTGCCGGCGGCGACGATGAACGCGGGCCACACGTCGCGCACTTCGTACACAACGGGAGTCCGTCGCGTGAACGCGAGAGCGAGCCCGGCCAGAATCTGCGACGGCGGCGGTGTGGTGCAGTAGATGACGTCGAAGGTGCCGAGTCCGCGCGCGTAGCGCCACGATGACCACGCGAAACGAAGAAACGAGCGACGGCGTGCCGCAACCGACACACCGGCCTCAACCGGCAGCCGATGGACCACAACGCCGTCCGACTGCTCATCGCGTACCACGGTGTTGCGGGCGGCTTGCGCGTCGCGGGCCGGTTGCTCCAGGTAGCCGTGTGCCGGCACCACCACGTCGACGGTGAACCCCGCACGGCTGAGTGCTGTCAGGATGCGAACGGGGCGCGAGTTCCCCGTCTCGCGCGTGCTCACAAAATTCTGGTGAATCCACAGCACGCGGCGCGTCACGACCGTCGCACCTCCCAGCGCAGCAGGATGCGCACGGCGGCAGCACAGAACACAACCACCGCGGCCAGAACCAGCCACCGTTCAAGGTGGGAGAACGCGGGCAGAAACGCGGCCAGCAGTGCAAACGCACCGGCGACGCTCCACGCAATCAGATCGGTCTGCCGCTTGGACGCTCCCCCCTGCTGGAGCCGGAGCGAGAAATGGTCGGGGCTGCCAAGCCAGAACGGAATCCCCTTTCGCGCACGAACCACGATGAGAAAGATGAGTTCGAAGAGCGGAACGGCCAGGACCAGTGCCGCAAGCCCAAGGTCGAGTGAGACCGCGCCTCCCGACGGAATCACGAGGGCCGCGGCCAGAAACCCCAGCAGGTGGCTCCCGCCGTCGCCGAGAAAAATGGAGGCGTTGGGAAAATTGAAGACCAGAAATCCGAGTGCGGCGCCGATGAGCGGCCATGCAACCGCATCGCCGTGCACCACACCCGCCCACGCGAACGCGATAACCGTGAGCCCGGTGAGGAGTCCGTCGCACACGTCGGTCAGGTTGAATGCGTTGACGACAAGCACAATCCAGAACATGGAGAGAGCCGCGTCGATCGCAGTCACACCACTCACGTTCCACTGCACACCCAGTGCGACGGCCATTGCCGCACCCGCGACTTGAAGCAGGATCTTGGTGCGCGGCGAGAGCGGGTGAAGGTCATCCCACGTTCCAAGCGTGAGAAACACGAGCGCGGGCAACAGAATGCGCGCGTGCATTCCGGCGCCTGCGCCGGTGAGAGCCGCGACAACCAGTGTGATGCCAGCCGCCAGCGTGAAGGCCAACCCACCCAGGTACGCAACCGGCTCGCGGTGCTGGGGGACGATGGGGTTGGGCTGGTTTACGATGCCGCGCGCACGCGCGAATCCGCGTGTCCCCCACGTCGCGGCCGCACCGAGTGCCGCTCCCACTCCCACCATGACCAGGTGATCGATCACGCGCTCCGTCCCGCCTGCATGCGCGCCGCCCATTCGAACCCGTCGTGCATCACATGCGACATCGACGAGTACTCCCAGCGACCGTAGCGCCCCAGCATTGCCACTCCGCGCGACTGCAGAAACTCAACCGCGCGCTGCACGATCTCGCGCCCGCCCAGCGTGAACACCACGTAGGCCGGGTCGAGGACGCGCACGTCCGCGCCCAGCACGACACACCCGGCAGGCAGTGCCCCGGCGCGTTCCACGTCGCGCAGCGTGCGCGCAATGACGTCGCTCGCGGCGGCTCGCGGGAATTCGGCGGGTTCCGGGATCTCGGCCATCAACGCCCAGCCGTCGTCGGGTGAAACCAGCGGGTCGAACTCGTTGAGAAAGATAAGGCGCGTGAACACGATTGACTCGTCGGCATAGTAGCGCCACAGGCCGGTTCCGTGCGGACGCGGGCCGCGCACGCGCAGCATCACGGTGGTGACGCGATTCTGCGGCAACGTGGCGCAGGCGGCGCGCAAGTCGGCCGGCACACCCTCCGCCATTTCGATCAGGCGTGGGAGCGGGAGGGTTGCGACACAGGCGTCGGCGTAGTGGACGGTGCTGGTAACGCCGCGGTGCGAGACCGTAACGCGGCGCGCGTCCAGATCGACGCCTTCCACGGAATGCTCGAGGCGCAGGTCGGAGACCGTGGCTGCCAGCGCTCGCGCCATCACTTCCATGCCGCGCACCGGCGCCCCTGCGGGCGGTCGCGGATACCAGCCGTTGGAATTGTAGGCACGATGGCGCCACGCCGGATCAACGGCACCCCGGATTACCGCGGCGAGATCGGGGCGTGCGATGTTCCACTGAAAGCCGGTGGGAGCCAGCGTGTCGAGCGGGCGTTTCCACAGCTTGCGGTTGTAGGGAAACAGGAACACGTCGCACAGGGCACGCCCGAAGGAGCGCAGCAACATGTCTTCAAAATGCCGCGGGGGTTGCGCGTCGCGCGCGTGAGCCGCCTCCACGTAGTCGTGTACGCAGCGAACAACCACCTCCGGTTCCAGCCCGGCCAGATGATTCTGGAGCGGAAAGCGCACCGTTCCGTGCGCCGTCTCCACCCAGGCTTCGGGGTCGAGGCGCACCAGCGTTTCGCCAAGCAGCGCGCGCATGCGCGCTTCCATGTCGTCGTCTTGAAAGTGGAGCAGATGGAGGACGTGATCGAACCAGTAGCCGTCGATGCAATCGGTGCGAACCAGGCCGCCCGGCCGGTCCTCGCGCTCAAAGACGACGGCGTCACCGCCGAGCGAGGACGCCGTGGCCAGACCGGCCACACCACCCCCCAGAACGACGACGCTTCGAGATTCGACCATGCGGCGACGGGACCCGGCTACGAACGGTGTTTCGACTCCACGGCCGCGTTCCCCGGCGCGTCGTCGCGTTCGACGCGCGCGCCTTCGTCACCGACCACGTCGCGAACGATCATCTCCATGTCCGGCCACGCGATGTCGCCGGTCAACGCACGCAGGCGCGCAAGATCGGGCACGCGTTCGCGCACGTCGCGCTCTCCCGGAAACGCGGTCTCATACGGGACGTGCGCGATGGCCGATCTGGAATGTGTGACGGCCTTGACGGTTCCGGCCAGATTCAGAATGGACGTGGAGTGCGGCGACCCGATGTTCACAACCGGATCGCGGGCGAGCCACGCGTCCTGCTTGCCAGCGAGAGTCAAGAGGACCGACACGAACGTGTTGACGTGGCCAAAGGAACGCACCTGGGTTCCGTCGTCGTAGATCACAATCGGCTCGCCTGCCAGTGCACTGCGCACGAAGCGCGGCACCACCATTCCGTACTGCCCGGTCTGACCGGGGCCCACGACATTGAACGGTCGCACCACGAGAACGCGGCGTCCGCGGGCGGCCGCGTCCCGCGCCATGCGTTCCATCTCCAGCTTGCCACACGCATAGCCCGCGGTTCCGCCGTCGTACGCAAGCGCAAGCGCCATGTCGCCGGCGGCGTCCTCGGTAACCGGGCCAGTGGCTTCGACACCGTAGACGGCGGATGACGAGAAAATGACGGTGGGAATTTCGGGTGCGAGATCCAGGAGGTTTCGGGTGCCGTCCACGGAAACGCGGTAGGTTGACCCGGGGTCGCGATGCACGAGCTGCTTGCCAACGAGTCCGGCGAGGTGGAACACGAGGTCGCATCCGCGGACCGCGTCTCGAACTGCATCCGCGTCCAGAATGGACGCGAGCCGCACGTCGGCAACATTGCGCGTTCCATCCAGAATCCCGGTTGTCAGGTCGTCAAGGACGACGACGTCACACCCGGCCCCCGCCAGTCGCCGCACGAGGTGCCGGCCGATGAAGCCGCACCCGCCGGTCACAAGCACCCGCTTTGCGATCAACGCTTCCATACGGAGCGTCCTTTCTTGCGGAGAATCGGCTGCAGGGGCCTGCAAGCCAGCCAGGGGGGGGAGAACCAGGCCACCCGTTGGGGCAGCACTATCATAGCGAATCCGCGGGGACACCGCCAGCGCACAACATTCACTCGATGGACCCGCCCCGGACACGCTATTGTGGCTCCGTGTTGATCGATCTCAACGTCGGAGCGCTGCACGAGCCGGTTACGGGCCGTTGGTGGTCACCCGCGGATGTCCGCGGACGGACCGGCGCGCGCGCCGCGTTCCTGGCGGCACAGGGCGTGGCACCCGGCGACCGCGTCTTTCTACACCACGGCAATACGCTCGAGTTTTTCGCCGACCTGCTCGCGGTGTGGCGACTGGGTGCTTGCGCGATTCCCGTCGACCCGCGCCTGACTGCGTTCGAACTGGAGACACTGGCAACCTCCGCGCGCCCGCGTGTGTCGGTGTGGCGCGAGAATCCTTCGGCGGAGATTGTTGCCGCACTCAATAGAGCGGGAACGGTCTGCGTCCCGGCTGACGGCAACGGAGCGGCATCGCTTCCACCCCCGGCCTACACACTCGACGACGACGCGCTGATTCTCTTCACGTCGGGAACCACCGGGCAACCCAAGGGCGTGGTGCACACGCACCGATCCCTGCGCGCACAGTGGATGGGGTTGCGGCGCCACCTGGGCCTGGGTGCGTATCGCCGCACGTTGTGCACGCTCCCATCTCACTTTGGGCACGGCCTCATCTGCAACAGCCTGTTTCCGTGGCTCGCCGGGCAGGATCTCTACATCACACCGCCCTTCAAGCCCGAACTCGTGACGCAGCTGGGTCGCATGATCGATGCGCACGGCATCACGTTCCTGTCGTCGGTGCCTGCGATGTGGCGGCTAGCACTCAAGACGTCGTCACCGCCGACAGGCCGCACGCTGGCACGCGTCACGTGCGGGTCGGCACCCCTTTCCGGCGGCCTGTGGGGCGACGTGCAGCGCTGGACCGGCACGCACGACGTGTGGAATGCGTACGGCATCACGGAAACCGCGAGCTGGCTTGCGGGCACGTCGGTAAGTGGTTTCGCGCCGGAAGACGGACTGATCGGCGAAGCGTGGGGCGGCGTCGTGCGTGTGCTCAAGAGCCGCGACCCGTCCGTGCCACCGGACGACGCCGAAGCGTGCGCGCCGGGTGAGTCCGGCCACGTGTGGGTGAGTACGGCAGCACTGATGCGCGGCTATCTGGACCGCGATGACCTGACGCACGCGGTGGTTTCGGGTGGCTGGTTTGTCACCGGCGACATCGGCACGCTGGATGATCGCGGCTGGCTGTACCTGCGCGGCCGCGAGCGCGAAGAAATCAACAAGGGCGGGATCAAGGTATACCCGGGTGATGTGGACGCGGTGGCGGAGCGCTTTGAGCACGCGCTGGACGTGTGCACGTTCGCCATCGACGACGCGCTGCAGGGCGAGGACGTGGCCCTCGCCATCGTGCTGCGCCAGCGCGACGACGAAGCGCTGCGCGCGCTTCACACCTGGATGGCGCACCACCTGGCCGTGCACCAGATGCCGCGGCGCTGGTATGTCATGGATGAGATTCCGCGTACCTCGCGCGGCAAGGTCAACCGCAAGGACATCGCCGCGGCGTGCGCCGCCCTCAAACCCGTCGACATGGCCCGGATTTCACGCGGTACCGCATGAGCGACAAGCTGTACGACGGGCTCTTCGCGACGCTGCGTGAGAACGTGCCGGCTCTTCCGGACGACGCGCACCGGGGGACGTCGCTCATTCAATCCGGCATCCTGGATTCCGCGGGGTTGTTTCACGTGGCCTTGTGGGTGGAGCGCGAGATCGGTGACGGCTTCGACTTTACGGCCTTTGATCTTGCCGCGGAATGGGACACCATGGAGCAGATTGTCACGTTTGTGCAAAAGCACCGGAAGCGAAAGGGCTGACGTGGCCACCGAGATCGTCCGCTACAACTCCAAACACGACGACGCGATTGCCGCCGTGCAGACGCACATGTGGAGCGGAAGCCCGGAACGCAACGCCGCCTACTTTCGCTGGAAGTACCTGGACAACCCCTATCTGCCCGAACCGGTCGCGCGCCTCGCCTTTGACAAAGGGCGCCTGGTTGCGATGCGCGGCGTGTACGGGGCTGCGTGGGAAACCGACACCGGCAGCGTGGTCAACATCCCGTGCGCGGACGACATGGTGGTGGATCCCGCGTACCGCAACCGCGGCTTTGTGCGCCCCGTGATGGACGCGTTGTTTCAAGACCTCGAGGCACGCGGCTTCCCGCTCGTGTTCAGCTTGAGTGCCGCACCCGTGACGCTCGTCACATCGCTCGCGATGGGGTGGTACTCGGCGGGTTCGGTGGATGCCGTGGTGCACGTCCCGCGCGCCACGGTGCTGGCACGCCGCGCGCGCGCCCGCGTGGAGGCACTGCCAGGTTCGGGCCCGCTGGTACGACAGATGCGTCTGCCGGTGGAGCGCGCGCCGTTCCGGGCCCTGGACGCATACCGCGAGGCGCGTGACCACATCACGATCGCTCGCGAGCCCCGCATCAACGAGATGGCGGCACTGGTTGCGCGCGGACACGGCACGGCCCACCTGCGCCACGTGCGCGACGCACGCTACTACCAGTGGCGCCTGCGCAATCCTCTGGTGGAGTACCGTTATTTGTACTGGGACGACGGGAGTCTCAAGGGGTACCTGATCCTGCGCCGGAGCACATCGGATCGCGGCGACGCGGTGCGCGTGGCGGTGGTGGACTGGGAGGCCGTGAACGAGGATGTTCATCTGGCACTCCTCGACCACGCCCTCCTGGCGGGACGATTTGCAAAGCTGGAAACGTGGAGTGCGACCCTGACGAACTCGCTGCGCACGGCACTGCTCACGCGCGGTTTTCGCCCCACCGAAACGCGCAGCGTGGCGCGCCCCGGTCATCACATCCTGGTGCGCGCGGTGGGCCCCGGCAGCTCCCCGTCGCTCGACGGCCGCGCCCTCACCGATCTTTCGGCGTGGGACCTGCGCCCCATCGCCTCCATGGCCAACTAGACGCCCACGCCCGCCGGGGTCGCGGTGCGCTTGATCATTTCCGGCATGTTCGCCTTGGCAATTGCGTTCTCCGCGGTCACCAGCTTGGCCGCGATCAACTCGTTGAGATGATCTTCCAGCAACTGCATGCCGAGCCGGCGTCCGGTCTGCATTGCCGACAGCAATTGCGACATCTTGTTCTCGCGAATGATGGCGCGCACCGCGTCCGTTGCCACCAGAATCTCGAGTGCCGCCACACGACCGCCCCCGACCTTGGGAACCAGCGTCTGTGACACGATGCCCTGCAGGGTGCCCGCGAGCTGCATGCGCACCAGCGTCTGCTGCTCGGGCGGGAACACGCTGACAATTCGATCCACCGACTTGGTGGCACTGGTCGTGTGCAACGTCGCCAGCACCAGATGTCCGGTTTCAGCCGCCGTCACGGCCAGGCTGATGGTCTCCAGATCGCGCATCTCACCCACCAGGATTACATCCGGGTCCTGACGCAGCGCGCGACGCAGCGCCTGGTTGAAGTCCTGCGTATCGGTGCCGACTTCGCGCTGGTTGATGTAGCACTTCTTGTCCTTGTGCAGAAACTCGATCGGGTCCTCCATGGTGAGGATGTGCCCCTGCTCGTGCGCGTTCACGTAGTCCACCATTGCGGCCAGCGTGGTTGACTTGCCGCTGCCGGTGGGGCCGGTTACCAGCACCAGTCCACGCGGCTTCGACGCCAGCCCGCGGCACACTTCCGGCAATCCCAGCTGCTCGAACGACGGAATGTCCTGCGGAATGTGTCGCATGACCAGGGAGATGGATCCGCGCTGGCGCATCACGTTGACGCGAAAGCGTGCAACACCCGGGATCGAGTACGAGCAATCGATGTCGCCGGTGAACTCAAACGACTTCATGTTGTCTTCCGTAAGGACGGCTTTCGCGATGGCAGCCGTATCTTCCGGCGTCAGCACATCGCCATGCTGAATGATCTTGCCCGATACGCGCATGCCGGCCGGCATCCCAACCTTGAGGTGGGCGTCGCTGCCTTTGCGCTCGATCATCAACTTCAGAAACTCAACGATTTCCATGCGATCCGTCTCCTTGAGGGTGAGGATCGGCAAGAGCGCAAGCTGCGTGCCATCGGGGTGCGGAGGTGCGACGGGTGGGAAAGTGTTGCCGCAACAGGTCCAAAAAGACGAAACCCCGCGGTATTGCGCGGGGCTTCGTCAGGATCAGTTTCGGTGGCGTTGGGTTATCCCCTTAGTCGGGGTGACCTACAGAGCCAACGATTTCGTGGAGCCATCCCTTTACGGGGACGCCACCTCCACCAAGCCGCATCGGTCTGTACTCACTGGATCACCTCCTTCGGGCGTGCCCAATGAACGGCGAGACCCAACTCGCCCGGCGCCCCGGACCGCCCAGGTCTTCAGCGCCGTCGCGACTTCCGTCGCGAAACCATGTACGCGAAACGCTAAGATTCACCCCGGGGGGCGCACAAGGGAAATTTTTGGTGGCAAAAAAGAAACCCCGGGAATTCTTGCTTCCCGGGGTTTCAAACCCTGCACTCTGGACGTTCTGTCTAGCGGTACATCGACTTGACGCTGCCCCACGAGATCTCGCGGGTGGGAACCGCCTGGCACTGGCCGGGGTCCGCAACGCGGCAGCTGCCTTCGCCGCCCAGGCCCGTGGCCTGGAACTTGGCGGCCAGCGAGAACGGCTCGTGGTCGCCGGCGGTGGTCGAGCACTGCTTCAGGAAATCAACGGCGGTGTCGAGAGTGGTGTCGAGACCGGTGAGGGTCACCACGAACCTGACCTGTCCCGCGACGTAGAGCGGCGCAAACACGTTGCCAAGCAGCGTGCAGCCCGACATCACGGCCGGGGCGATGAGCCCGCCCTTGATGCCGCGCGCGGTCTCCAGCGAATTGGCAAAAATACCAAACTGTCCCGCCGCCGTTTCTTCTTCCAGATCGTACCAGGACTTGCGGCTCTCGTTGACGGCCAGCGTTGTGCAACCACCCGGATTGGAACTGCCGGAAATGGTTGAGCCCGCAAGCACGATGGCGTCTGTGAGCATCGCATTTGCCGTTGGCGGAATATTGAACAGAAAGCCCGTGAGAACCGGATTGCCGATGGCCGGGTTCTGGAATCCATAAACGCCGGTCGAATTGGTCAGCGTGATGGCCACGGTTGCGATGCCCGTGCCATTTGCGTAATTGCCGCCGGTGGGCGTGAACTCAATGACGTAATCCGCGGAAACCGACTGTCCGCCGCACGGACCCGAGACGGTTCCAAAAATAGATGTGGTGGCGCGCGCAGTGGATGCAAACGCGCACAGGCAAGCCAGCGCACTGGCTGCAATAGAGAGTCGACGCATGCGAGGGACTCCTTGAGAGGTCAGTTCGCGCGACCGCGCGGCGGTCGATGGTGGATCCAAACCTTTTGAAACTTCCGTACGCGAACCCACCTATTGTATGCCACCCCGGGGGGCCGTTTCAACCCGGTTCTTCCCGCCGGGACGCCACTTCCGGCCAACCGGACCCCCTTCAAATGGGGTCACCCAAAGGTGTCGTTCTATGGACATCACCCGCCACCCCGTCCCGCAGACGCAAGTGAGCAAGGACTTCGACATTCATGGCTTCGAGCAGGCCTTCTTGGCGCATGGCGAGGTGGTCAAAGATCCGCGCGACGGGTGCAGGTCATTTTCCCCCAATGAGTTATGCGGTAGCTCCGGATGGACCGACTTCTGCTTTGCGCCATCGGTGTTGCGCTGCCGCACGGTGGGTACGACGACCAGCGTTGACCGCGCTTCGGTCTCCTCCTAGACTCGCCTTCCGGACTCCTCCCTGTCCTGTTTCCTGGGAGGAGTTTCATGCTTGCCACTTTCCTGGTCGCGTTCGCGATCGTCCCGCTTGTTCTTCCCCCTCGTGTCACACCCATGGATATCCAGGGGCGCGAACACGCGTCTCCTTACTCGGGTGAACGTGTCATCACGCGCGGTGTCGTGACGGCGCGCGGCGCGTTTACGTTTTATCTGCACGACGCCGTGGGCGACAACGATCCCGGCACGTCGAACGCCGTGCGGGTTGCGGCACCGGCGGGTGTGAACGTGCGCGTGGGTGACGGCGTGGAGGTAGAGGGTCGCGTGGAAGAGACGCCGCCTGGCGGCGACCACGACCTCCCGGTGACCGAGGTGATTGCAACCCGCGTGGTTATTGTGGCGCGCGGCCAGGCGCTGCCGGCGCCGGTTGTGATTGGTCGCGCGGGGCGCATGCCGCCACGCGCGGTGATGGATGACGACGGACTCTCGGAGTTCCAGCCCGGGCGCGACGGAATCGACTTCTGGGAAAGTCTGGAAGGCATGCGCGTGGTGATCGAAGACGCGCGCACGGTTGCGGTCCCCACCTCATTCGGCGATGCGTGGGTGGTTCCCGCGCGCGTGGCCACGGGTCTCAGCGCGCGCGGCAGTCTGGTTGTTCAGGCCCTCGACGCCAACCCGGAACGGCTGCGTGTGCGCGGTGCCCTGCGCGTCGCGGGTGTCAGCACGCTGCCGGTGGGGACACGCTTTGACGAGCTGACCGGTGTTGTGGACTACGCGGGCGGGAGTTACGAACTGCTTCCCACGCAGCTTGTGGTTGGCGTCGCGACACCGCCTGATGCCGGGGTCACGTCACTCGGTTCGGATGCGACACACATCACCGTCGCGTCCATGAACCTGCGCAACTTCGGTCCAACCGATCCGCGCGCGTCGCGCATCGCGCGCACCATCACGGAGGCACTCGGCGCCCCCGACATCGTGGTGGTGCAGGAGATACAGGACGACAGCGGGGAAACCAACGACGGCACGGTGACATCGGATGCAACCCGCGAGCGCCTGCAAAGCGCCATTGTCGCGGCGGGCGGCCCCGACTACGGGAGTGTCGACATACCGCCGGTGGACGGACGCGACGGAGGGGTGCCCGGCGGCAACATCCGGGTGGCCATGCTGTATCGCACGGATCGTGTGCAACTCCTGACTACCAAACTCATCTCCCCGGAACTTGCTGCGTGGAACGACTCGCGCAAGCCGCTGGCTGCCGGGTTTCTGGTTGGGGGCGCGCGCGTGACGGTGGTTGGCGTGCACTTTCGCTCGCGCAGCGGATCCACCCCCGACTTTGGCGCCGTGCAACCGCCCGACGATCCCGGCGCCACACAACGGGCGCTGCAGGCGCGCGCCGTGCACGCGTTTGTGGCGTCGTACCTCCGCGACGACCCGCAGGCGCGCATCGTGGTAATCGGCGACTTCAACGACGAAACCTTCTCGCGCCCGCTCGCGCTTCTTGAGGACGGTGCCATCCTGCGCAACCTCGCGCGCGCGTTGCCGGGGGTGGAACGCTACACGTACTCCTTTGACGGCAACGCGCACGCGTACGACCACATCCTCGCCAGCCGGTCGCTCGCGGTCGGCGCCGAACTCGACATCGTGCACGTGAACGCGGAGTTTCCAGACGGGGTGAGCGACCACGATCCCGTGGTGGCGCGGTTGCGTCTGGTGCAACCGGTGGAGGAGCCGCCGCCGATCAAGCCCGCGGGGCCGTTTCCCAATCCGTTTGCGGGCAGCGTGTGCATCGAGACGGGTTCGCCGGAGGGGGTTGCGCGTATCGGTGTGTTTGACGCGCGCGGAAGACGCGTGTGGGAGGCGACGACAACACAACCCGCCCTGGAGTGGGACGGCCGTGACCAACACGGCCGTCCCGTTCCGTCGGGCGTTTACTTTGCGCGCGTGGAGTGTCGCGGCGTCGTAACCGTGCGGCGGCTGGTGCGCGTGCGCTGACGCACTACTTGAGGAGCAACGCGCGTGTGACGCGCGCCTCGGCCGGCGTTGCAACGCGCACCAGATACACGCCGGAAGCCACCGGACGACCGGCGTCGTCGCGCCCGTCCCAGGGCACCTCGTTGGTGCCGGCCGGGAAGGTTTGCGAGCGTGCGAGGGTGCGCACGCGCGCGCCATCCACCGACCACACGTCCGCGTTGATGGTACTCGCGGCGGGTAGCTGGAAACGAATGGTCGTCGCCGGGTTGAAGGGATTGGGTACCACGCCCAGCAGCGCAAATCCGCGCGACGGCGCAGCACCCGCGGCGGTGACCCCGTCGATGGAGACGTCGAACACCAGCGGTCCGTTGGACGCGTTGCTGTGGACGGTGATCTCGCACGACTGCGCTCCGCCGTCGGTTGGCGTGGCGCACACCGAGATCGACGTCTGCGCGCCCGGCGCCAGCACGTGCGCGGTGAGTGTCGTGTCCACACTGAAGGGCGCATTGTCGCACCCGCTGATGCCCGCGATGGTGAGCGTGTCGCACCCCGTATTGGTGACGGTCACGGGTGTGCACGTGGTCTGGTTGGCCGGGATGCCCGAGAACACAACCTCCGACGGGCTTCCCTGTGCGGTCACCTTGAGCGAGCGATAGCGCACGTACATCACCCAGTCACCGCTCACACCGGCCGAGCACGCATTGCCCCAGCCACCGGGGGTGGCGTAGATGACGTTGCGGGGGCTTGTGCACCCGTTGGCGTCGTGCACCACACTGGGCGCAAAGAAATTGCCGGCGTTGTCATTCTGGAATTCAAGTGCGACGGTAAACGGACCCGACTCGATGCGAATCTCGCCCGGAATTGGCGCCAGATTGAACTCGTTGATAACGCCGTCGGTGAGTTGCGGTCCTATAAGATTGAAGATGGGCACTCCCGGGTTGGGAAGCCCGCCCGCGTAAATGCGTATCGCCTGTTCAATGGATTGCCCGGTGCCGCCAAACTGAGACCCCCACGCGATGCCCACGCGTGTGATCTCGATGGGGTAGTCGGCCGCCGGAACCTCGAACACCACGCCCGCCATTTCTCCCGCCACAAAGCAGGGGCATGCGGCCTGGGTGGCGCCGGTGTAGTACTTGAACGGGGCCGTCTCCGCGCACTGCGCGCGCACGTGGGCGGGTAGCAGGGTAACCAGCAGGCCGGCCAGAGCCGGAATAGCGCGAGCCGTCGTGCGGAACGCACCGCCGCGTCGTGGGGCGGAATGACTCATGATTCCCTCCGTCATTCGATAGCGACTTCCCGTTGCCTTCGCTGCATTCGATGTGCCACGTCAGCGATCCTCCCACACCGGCGGGCGCTTGGCGAGAAACGCCTCCGTGCCCTCGATGGCGTCGCGGGTGTGCATCACGGTCTCCATGTAAAGGCGTTCGGCTTCCGGAATGCGTTCGGTGAATGCGCGCATCAAGCGCTCGCGCACGGCGGTGTTGGCAAAGCGCAGGGCGGTGGCGCTGGAAGGCAGGAGGTCGTGCGCGATCATGTCGTCCACCGCGTCAACCAGACCGCCCACCGGGGCCAGACGGCTCACGAGTCCCAGCCGGTACAGGTCGGTCGCGGAGACGTACGCGCCCGACAGCACCATGCGGCACGCGGCAGCCTCCGGCATGCGCAAGGGCAGGAGCACGGATGCCACGGGCGGGAACACGCCAAGCCGGATCTCCGGCAACCCGCACCGCGCGTCTTCCTCGGCCACCAGCAGTGAACAGGCCATCGCAATTTCAAACCCGCCGCCCAGGCACAGGCCGCTGATCCCGGCCACGGTCGGGACCGGGCACGCCAGCAATTCGGCGATGAAGCGATGGAACGCGGGCAGCACGTCGCGCATGGTGTCCGGTCGGTGCTCCTGGACACTCGCGCCAAAACTGAAGTGACGGCCGTCGCCGCGGATCACGATGGCCTTCACGTGGCGCGTGGCGGCGTCGCGCATGTGGCGCCTCACCTCGGCCGACAACGCCTCCACCAGCGCCGCCGTAACCAGATTCCCCGGAGGCGGACCCAGCACGATCTCGGTAACGCGACCCTCGCAACGGGGCTGGATCTGAATGGGCTCGTGACTCATGGGGCACTCTCCTGTCGCATGGACTTGTCCGTCGGCGCTCATTATAATGCAGCCGGCACACCAGACCAGACCAACTCCATGCGCCGCTTCATTCTTCCCATTCTGATCGTCGTTGGCGTCTTCGCGTGGCTCGTGGCCCGCGGGGGTCGCGAGGCGACGGCGTTCTACACCGGAACCATCGAGGCCCGCGACGTGCGCCTCGGGTCGCTGGTGGGCGGGCGCATTAGCGAGGTCCTCGCTGCCGAGGGCGATACCCTGCATGCGGGTGAAACCGTGGTGCGCTTTGAATCGACACTGCTCGACCCGCAGGTGCGAGAGCAGGAAGCGCGCGTGGCACAGGCGCGCGCGGCCCACGACCGGGTCGTGAAGGGACCGCGTCGTGAGCAGATCGAGCGAGCGCGCATCGAATGGGAGCGGGCTGAAAAGGAGCGTGCGCGTCAGGAGGCGCTGAGCGAGCGCGACCTGACCGCACCCGAAACCTTCGAAGCGGCCACGGCACTGGCGGCTTCCCTGCGCGAGACCTACGAGGAGTTGCGTGCCGGCAGCCGCAGCGAGGACGAGCGCGAAGCCATGGCCTTGCTGGTTGCGGCCGAGGAGCGCCTTGCAAGCCTGCGCCGACAACTCGACGAACTCGTCGTGCGCGCACCCTCCGACGGCATCGTGCAAACCCTCGACCTGCGCGCAGGCGACATCGTGGGCCCCAACCAGCCCTGCGCCACCATCATCCTGGACGGCGATCTGTGGGTGCGCGTCTACGTTCCCGAGAACCACCTGGGCGCCGTGCGCACGGGAGCCACGGCGTCGCTCACCATAGACGGCTACCCGGAGCGCAGCTTTGACGCGCGCGTCATTTCCATCCGCGACCGCGCGGAATACACGCCGCGCAATGTGCAGACGCCGGAGCAACGCGAGGATCGCGTGTTTGCGGTCAAGCTGGCCGTGTCCCCCTCGCCCGAACTCAAGCCCGGCATGACCGCCACGGTGACGTTCGACGCGCTTCCGTGATGAGCGGCGACGCCGGCATCGAAGTCCGCGGCATCACGCACGACTACGGTTCGGTTCGCGCGCTGCACGACGTCACTCTCTCCATCCCGCGCGGACTCATCTTTGGCCTGCTCGGCCCCAACGGCTCCGGCAAGTCCACGCTGATTCGCATTCTGTGCGGACTCCTGCGCCCCACCGCGGGCACGGCGTACGTGGACGGCATTGACGTGCGCACCGCGGCCGCCGACGTGCGCCGGCGCATTGGCTACGTGCCGCAGCGCTTCTCGCTCTACGAAGATCTCACCGTTCTCGAGAACCTGGATTTTTTTGCACGCGTGTACGGCCTCGCCGGCGAGCACCTGACGACGCGCCGCAACCGCGTGATCGAACTGGTGGGAATCGGGCCCTACCGCGACCGTCTGGCCGCCAACCTTTCCGGCGGATGGAAGCAGCGTCTTTCACTCGCAGCCGCCCTCATGCACGAACCGCGCGTGGTGTTCCTCGACGAACCCACCGCCGGTATCGACCCGGTTGCGCGCCGCGAGTTGTGGAACCTGCTCTTCGAACTTTCCGCGGCCGGCGTCACGCTCCTTGTCTCCACGCATTACATGGACGAAGCGGAGCGCTGCGCGCGCGTGGGCTACTTGTATCTTTCGCGCCTGCTGGTGGAGGGTGAACCGGAGTCGCTGCTCCGGCTGCCCGCGATAACACCCCCCGGCACGCGGCGCGTGGAGGCGGCGTGCGAGGGCAGCGCCACGCGCGTGCTGCGCCACGCACGGGCACTTCCCTACGTCGAAGACGTCACCATCTTTGGCAACAGCCTGCACCTGCTGGTGCCGGAGTCGGTCCCGGATGAGAGCATACGCCGCGACCTCGCCGAAGCCAGCGGTCAGGGGCTGACGATTCGCGGCATTCTGCCGTCTCTGGAAGATGTGTTTGTACGGTTGACCGCCCTGCAGGCCGAGGAAGCGGGCAACGGCAAGGACGGGCACCGGTGAAGGGGTTTCTCGCCGTTCTGCGCAAGGAAGCCATCCACATGCGGCGCGACAAGGGGACGCTGCGCCTGGCGCTTGGCATCCCCGTCTTTCAACTGATCCTGTTTGGTTCCATTGATACCAACGTGCGCAACGTACCCACCGCCATCTTTGACCAGTGCCGGTGTCCGGAGAGCCGTGCGCTCATCGATGAGATGGTTGCCACGCGCACGTTCGAGATAAAGCGCGACGTCACGTCGCACGAGGCGCTTCGTGAAGCCATTGTGGAGGGCTCGGTAAAGGTGGGCATCGAGATCCCGCCCGATTTTGCGCGCCACCGCCAGCAGGGAACCGAGGCCACGTTTCTGGCGCTGATCGACGGCTCCGACAACTCCATCGCATCGCAGGCGCTGGGGGCCATCGACGGCCTGGCCCTCACGCGTTCGCTGGAGGACATGTCGGCGCGGCTTGGCGTGTCGACGTTGCCGCTGTCGCCGCGTCCGCAGGTGCTGTTCAATCCGGACACGCGCAGCGCCAACCTGCTGATCCCGGGCCTCATCGCCATCCTGCTCACGTTCTCGGGCACCCTGCTCACCGCGTACGCGATCGTGCGCGAGCGCGAACGCGGGACCCTGGAACAGCTGATGGTGACGCCGGTGTCTTCGGCGGAAATGATTCTCGGCAAGCTGGTGCCTTACCTGGTGCTCGCCTTCGTGCAACTGGTGCTGGTGTTGTTCTTCATGCGCACGCTGTTTCACGTACCCATTCACGGCAGTGTGCTGCTGCTGGCGGGGCTCTCGTTGATCTACCTGACCTCGCTTCTCGCGCTGGGTCTTATGATCTCCGCGCGCGCCGCCACCCAGATTGAAGCCACCCAGGCGGCACAGGGAATCCTGCTTCCCTCCATCATGCTCTCGGGCTACATCTTTCCGCTTTCATCCCTGCCGCTCCCGTTGCAGATCGCGGCCAATCTGCTGCCGGCGACGCACTTCGTTTCCATCTCGCGCGGCATCATCATTCGCGGCGCTGATCTCCACGACCTGTGGAACGAGGTGGTGGCGCTGCTCATCATCTCCGCCGTACTGCTTACCGCCAGCGTGGTTGTGTTCAGGCGCCGGCGACTGTAGGTTTACGCGGCGGTACCGGCCTCGTCGCCCGCGAGACGCCGCAAGAGGTTCAGCACGTCCGCCGTGTCGGGCAGACTGAAACGCGCACGAGTGCCGCCCATTCCCACGCGAATGGTTGCCGCCGACTCCGGCAACACTCCAAACATGTCCTCGTCGGTTGCATCGTCACCCACGGCGAGGATGAAGTCGGCATCCGAGCCCGCCAGCAGGTCCAGCGCTGCGGTACCCTTGGTGACCCCGGCATTGCGCACCTCGATCACGCAGTTGCCCTGCAGGACCGACAGGTCGAGATTGGCGGTGAGGGCCGTGAGCCCGTCCACGAGTTCGCGCTCGCGAAGTGCGGCCAGTTCGCGGTCGGCACGCCGGTAGTGCCACACCAGCGCAAACTCCTTCTCTTCGACAAACGCTCCCGGCAAGCGGTCGGCGGCCAGGCGCAGGATGGGCTCAATGCCCGGCTTCCAGTCGCTGCGCAGCGGCTTGGCCATGCGCCAGCCGCTTCCCCACGTGCGTGTCCAAGCACCGTGCTCGGCCACCAGGTGCAGTCCGCTGTCGCCGAACCAACGTTCCAGCTCGTCGCGCGGCCGGCCGCTGATGATGACGACATCGGTCGCACGATCGGCCGCGAGGCGGGCGAGTACCCGCCGCAGTTCCTCCCCGGGTATCGCTGCCTCGGGCCGTCGCGCCAACGGCACCAGCGTGCCGTCATAGTCGAGCAGGAGCAACCGGTGCTCCGCCGAATGGTATTCGCTCACGATGCGTTCTTCGCCGCGTGGACCCAGCAAGCGCGCGCAGAAACGCGCCTGCTCGGTGCGCGCCGAACCCAGCTTGTCGAGAAACTCGTCGGCCCAGCGCGTCACGTCGTAACGACGCAGGCGCTCCTGCGTGATGCGATTGCGCCGGACCTGTTCTTCGAGCGGCATCTCCAGCGCCTGCAGCAACGCACCGGCAATCTCGTCGCGCACCGCGGGGTTGATCACGATGGCCTCTCCCAGCTCACGCGAAGCCCCGGCCATCTCGCTCAACACCAGAACGCCGCCGGTGTCGCCGCGAGCAGCGATGTACTCCTTGGCCACCAGGTTCATTCCATCCCGGAGCGGTGTCACCAGCGCCACGTCACCGCGGGCGTAGAGAGCCACGAGTTCCGTAAACGACAGCGACCGGTACTGGTACAGGATGGGCGTCCAGCCGGGTGTCCCAAAGCGTCCGTTGATCTCCCCCACTTTTTCGTCAATGCGCCGTTTCATCTCGCGGTAACGATCCACACCGGTGCGCGACGGCACCAGCACGAGCATCAGGACCACGCGCCGATTCCAGGCTGGATTGGCTTCGAGGAAGCGTTCGTAGCCTTGCAGCCGGTTCAGAATGCCCTTGGTGTAGTCCAGCCGGTCGACCGACACGACCACCTTGTGTGTGCCCAGCGACGCCTGCAGCGACTCGCGTTCGCTTGCTACCGCGGGTGTCAGCGCCGCGTCGTGGTAGCGCGCGTAGTCGATGCCCATCGGAAATGTGTCCGTGGCAACCAGCCGGTCGCCCGCGACGATGCGTCCCAGCGTGTGCTCGTAACCCAGGATGCGCATGACGCAGCGCAGGAAGTACTGCGTGTAGTCGTGGGTGTGGAACCCGACGATGTCGGCGCCGAGGATTCCCCGCAGAATCTCCTCGCGCCACCTGGGCGGCAGCATCCGGAACACTTCGAACGAGGGAAACGGAATGTGCAGAAAGAAACCGATCCCGATGTCGGGCGCACGCTCGCGCAGCATGGCCGGGAGCAGCATCAGGTGATAGTCGTGGATCCACACCACGTCGCCGGGTCGAACCACGCCCAGCACGGCATCCGCGAAAAGCTCGTTGACCTCACGATACCGCTCCCAGTCCGCGTCCTCGAACGCGGCGTAGGTGGTGAAGTAATGGAAGAGGGGCCACAGCGTGCGGTTGCACAGTCCGCCGTAGAAGCCATCCATCAGCGCCTCATCAACCAGCACCGGGTAGGCGTGGTGTTCCCTTAATTGCGCGACCAACTGCGGTTTCATGTGCTCGGGAGGATCCATGCCCGGCCACCCGACCCACGCAAACGGGCGCTGCGCGCGCTTGCGCGCATCCAGGTATGCGCCCAGCCCGGACACCAGGCCGCCGACGCTCTGTTGCAATGTCAGTTTGCCGCCCTTCACAACCGCGGTTACCGGCAGCCGATTGGCAACCACGATCAGGCGTGGCTCGACTGCGACGGATTCGGTGTGTGGGCGGGCGCGCACCCGCAACGGGGCGGCAACAATACGCTCGGGGCGCAGTTCGATGTTCATGATGCCACCCTTCCGATCAGATTGGCGGTGTTGATGAGTGCCATGTGTGAGTACGCCTGCGGGAAGTTGCCAAGCAAGTCACCGGTGGAGGCGTCGATGTCTTCGGAGAGAAGACCCAGGTGGTTGGCGCGCGACATCGTCTTTTCGACCATCAGGTACGCGCGGTCCACTTCGCCAATGGTAAACAGTGCCTTGGCCATCCAGAACGCAGCCAGCACAAAGCCGTTGCGCGGCGTTCCAAAGTCATCCGGGTTGGTGTAGCGAAACACAACCCCGTTGTGGCTGAGCGCCTCGTCGCATCGGCGCACCGTGCCGATCCAGCGCGGGTCATCCGCCTCCAGGAATCCGTAGCGGTTGGCCTGCAGGAGTCCAATGTCGAGCGCACGCGACCCGTAGGTTTGAGTGAGCGACCCGAGCCGCGGCTTCCATCCGCGCCGAAACACATCGGCACGAATCGTCGCCGCGAGCGGCGCCCACTGCCGCGCTAGCTCGGGCCGCCCTGCGCGCTCCGCGATGCGGGCACCGCGGTCCAATGCAACCCAGGAGAGAATCTTGGAGTGTGTGAAATGCTTCGGCGTGCGGCGCAGCTCCCAGATGCCGGCGTCGCGCGAGTCCCAGTCGCGCACTACCGCGTTCACCAGGAACTTCACCAGCGACCACACGTCTTCGGGCATGTGCTCGAACTCGTAATGGTGGTAGTAGAGGTACAAGGTACTCAGGACCTCGCCGAAGATGTCGTTCTGGCGGGTGCGGCAGGCATTGTTCCCAATGCGCACCGGAGCGGATCCATAATACCCGCGCAAGTGGGGAAGCTCCGATTCGGCGAGGTCCGTACTTCCGTCAACCCGGTACAAGATCTGCACCTTGCTCTGCTTGCTCTCCAGCACCTGGAGCAAAAACGAGATGAACCCGCGCGCTTCCTCGAAGTGCCCGATGCTCTTGAGCGCCTCCAGCACCAGCGACGAATCGCGCAGCCAGCAGTAGCGGTAATCCCAGTTGCGCTCCTCCCCGATCACTTCCGGAATGGACGTGGTGAGTGCTGCGAGCATGGCCCCGGTGCGCTCGTAGGTGAGGAGCTTGAGTGTGATCGCGGAGCGCAACGCGGCTTCCGACCAGATGGGTGGCAGGCGGCACTCCGCCGACCAGGCCTCCCAGTACTCGCGCGTGCGCTCCAGCATTTCGTGTGCGTACGTCAGGGTGGGTGCGGCCAGCTTCTCGTGGTACGAGAGGATCAGGTAGTGGTCCCCGTCCAGCACGTGTTCGTCGCCGGCCAGAATTGCGTCCAGCGAGAGACTCGAGTACAGGTAGAGATCCTCAAGCCCGTTGCGCGCCACAATGGAATTGAACTCGCGCGTCAGCGTGGTGGCGCCGCGCGCATAGTTGAGTCTGGGTTCGAACCGAACACGTATGCGAGGACGACCGCGCAGCGGTCGCAGCACCCGGTGAATCTCAAGCGGTCGCTGCGCGGTCTGTCCATCGCGATAACGCGGCATGAAGTCGATGACGACAAAGGCATCGTCACCGTTGTCGAACTCGGTGCGAAGAATCGCGGTGCCGGTGAGATAGCTCTGGCGCGAGGCGGCCTGTGCCGCCGCCGTCACCGCAAACGTTCCGCCATCCGGGTCGAGCAGAGCCGCGAATGCGCTCGGACTATCGAAACGGGGAAGGCAGCACCAATCGATGCTGCCGTTCTCGTGCACAAGCGCCCCCGTGCTTGAGTTTCCGATAATTCCATAACGCATCCGCGCCTCCTTTCTTGCGTCGTGGTCAAACGGCGTCCCGCGGGGCACTGTCGACAATGCTTCGTGCGGCTGCCACAGCTTTCAAGCACCGCCAACAGCGACTCCCGCGATAACGCCTCTCCCCTGCACCAGTCATGCGACACCCGGTGTCCGCCACTCCGTTGGAAGTGGAGTTCGATCAGAAACGAATTCCAACGGAAATGGCGGCCTCCGGGTTGTCCATGATGACGCCCTTGCCCTGCACATAGGGCCGAACACTGCCGTTCAAGGCTCCGAAGCCGAGCAGCAGGTTCAGGCCGGGCTCCACTTCCATGTCGTCATCGAACCGGTTGCGATCAATGAGAAACAGGGATGGGCCCGCGCCCGCCCAGAACGTGAGGTTCTGGGAGGTTTCGAAGTCGTAATGAAAATCCATGCTGAGGGCGGCCTGGTCACGGAAGTCACCCATGATGAGTTCCATGTTGGGATTGAGATACCAGGCCGGATGCGACGACGACACGGGCGCCAGGTATTCCATGCCCAGGCTGAATGCTTCCGCGTCGAAAAAGTAGCCGGCGCGCACGCCGACATTGGCGCCATGCACTGCGACAGGCAGTGCCAGGGCAGCCACCACGATCAGGACCAGAATTGCCTGCAAACGATGCTTCGAGCTTCGCATCATCGATTCCTCCTTTTCCGGCGCCGTCTGCCAGCGACTCGTTCAAAAACGGTCGCGCGACAGCGCGTGTCCGTGCGGTGACAGGCCGGAGGGCCAGACCACGACCGGATCGGTACGGGCGTTTATCAGATGGAAAGCTCGCCGCCTGATGTCAGCGGGGGCAACAGACAGCCCGGACTTGCAACGTCACGGGCGAATGGCAGGAACGGTTACGAATGAGGGAACGCAACCGGACCGCGTCAGACGGTGAGCGACCCTATGGAGGGGTTGGTACTCATACACAACCTCCAAGGTTGGTGTGGATACGGCAGGTGACTTAGCGAAGATACACACCGACGCCCGCGATGTCCCCTGCAGAATTGGACCAATCTTGTAACGTGTTCTCTCGCAATGGATTTTTCTTGCACGTCGTACTTGCGCGGTTTCCTGAACGGTGTGAGACTTTCGTGAGATTGCTTGTGCCACTTTTTCACGAGGGAGGTCCGCGCATGATCACCATCATGGGAGCAACCGGCCACACCGGACACGCCGCCGCGGAAGAATTGCTGAAGGCCGGCCAGACGGTGCGCGTGCTCGCGCGCGACGCATCGCGACTCAAAGACCTGGTCTCGCTGGGTGCCGAGCCACAGACCGGCTCGGCCGACGACGCGGCGTACCTGACCCGCGCGTTTCGAGGCAGCGACGCCGTCTACACCCTGCTTCCCCCCGACGTGACACACCCCGACTACACCACCCACCAGAACACGATGGGCGAAGCCATCGCGACGGCGGTGCGCGAGAGTGGTGTCCGCCACGTGGTGCTCCTGAGCAGCATCGGTGCCGACAAGCCGTCGGGTACCGGCCCCATCGCGGGCTTGCACCGTCAGGAGAAGCGGCTGGGAGCCATCCCCGGCCTCAACCTGCTGGCGCTCCGCTCCACTTATTTTTTTGAGAACCACTTTGCATCCTTCGGACTCATTCGCCACCAGGGCATCAACGGTTCCGCGATTCGCGGCGATCTCGCGATGCCCATGATTGCGTCGCGCGACGTCGGCCACATCGCGGCCCATGTGCTGCGCACCCGCGACTTCACCGGTATCAGCACACGCGAATTGCTGGGGCCGCGCGACATCACCTTTGATGAAGTGACGCGCATCATCGGCAACGCCATCGGCAAGCCGGACCTGCCGTATGTCACGTTCCCTTACGAAGCCGCTCTGGAGGGAATGATGGGCGCGGGACTGTCCCGCAGCATGGCGGAGCTGTACGTGGAAATGGCGCGCGGGTTCAACGAGGGCCACATCAAGAGCCTGGAAGGCCGCAACGCGCGCACCACCACCCCCACGCGCTTCGAGGACTTCACCACCCAGGTACTCGCCCCGTTGTATCGCGCGCAGGAGTGAGCGCGGCAATCTACATGCTGCCGACCCAGATGTCGCCATCGGAGTCGCCCAGCACCGCGTGCCACGCGTCGTGATCCTTGAGCCACTCCGGCTGCAAGATCCCCTGCCACCCCGCAACGACCCAGGTGTTGGGCGTGCGGCTGTTCAAGAATCCCATCGTGCGCAGCGACTCGCGCGCGGCACTCTGGGTCGTGAGAATCGCGAGCGACGGCACCCGCGCCGCGGCGGCGTCCACCACCGCGCGTGCAACCAGCAACCGGAACGTCGCCATGTCTCCCTTCGCCACCAGGTAATCCGGAATCACGGCACGCGGTTCACTGGCGCCCGCGGGCGCGGGTCGCCAGACAAGAAATCCCGCCGGCTTGCCGTCGCGCATCGCCACCAGCCGCCGGTAATCCAGGAACGGGTGCTGCGTGTACTTCCAGTTCAGAAACGCGGCGTCGCGCACGCGTGTGGCACCGTACCCCGATGCCATCGCCAGCCACGCGGCGTCGTGCGCCGGATCAAAGCGTTCCACCGCCGTAACATCGCTCCCGCCGCGTCGCACGATTGCCGCTGCACCGTTCTTTGCGCGCATCGCGGCCGCGGTGAGTCCAACACGGGCCGCGAGGGCCTTCAAGGCGGGCAGCTTGCGCTGACGCACAAACGCGCCCGCGTCCAGCACCAGCGTCTGGGTTCCCAGCGGCGCCACATCGTCGAATCCACACGCGAGATGAATCTTCCAGCACGGGTCTGTCATCCACATGCCGCCGGGGAGAAACCCGCCCAGGCTGCGCTGGTGTGCCACGATGAGCTTGGCCAGTCCCCCCCCGCGGTATTCGGGATCGATCAGGAGATCGTGCGTGAATCGCGACGGAACACGGACACCGTTCACCAGAAAATCCACCGGCAGGTAACCCAGGGTTCCCGCCACACGATCTCCGTCGAGCAGAATGTGGCGCAGCGGCCCGCGCTCGCGACCCGGCATGCGCTCGTGAAACGATGACAGCACGCGCGCGCGCCGGTCGGCAACCTCCTTACCCAACACTTTCGCGGTAAACGCGTACAGCGCGGGTTCGTGGGCGGCGCGATCGTAGTCAACGACGGGGATGGTACGGGTCATGGGGGATGCTTCCTTCCGCAAATTCGTTCAATAGCCGCCGGGGGCCGGGCGCGCGCTGCCGGCTGGAACGAGCTTCCTGCGCGCCGAGCGCAGCACGCCGGGCAGCCCGCTCACTTCCGCCGCGAACTCGGCCAGCGTGACATCGTTGTGCGTGAGCGTGCAACGCGGTATCTCGAGCGCGTCGTCGCCGTGGGTCACGCGACGTTTAATGGTTGTTACCGCACACGTGTAGCCAGCGTCATGCACTGCGCGCCGCGTCTCCGCGTTGAAATCGTCCGGCCCCCCGTTGGGGTACGCAAACGCGGTGCACGCACGGCCCGTGGCGGCTTCGATGCGCGACTTGCTTTCCACCAGTTCATGGCGCAAGCGCTCCGGCGTGAGGCGCGTTGCGATGGGGTGGCTGCAGGTGTGTGCCCCCACCTCGATCCCGAACCCGGGCAGGCGCGCGAGGTCCGCGGGGGCAAGCGGTCGCATGCCCGCCCAGGCTGCCGGCAGTTGTGAGTCGGCAACCTTCAGCGCGGATTGAATCTCCTGCAACCGGGCAAGACGGTCGGCCTCCGGCAACGGCTTGAGCAGCGCCAAGAGCGCGCGGTCGGCCGCGATGCGCTCTGCGTCGTCGCGAAGCGAAAGCGGCGAACTCAACCCGGGCAACGCGAGCGCACTCTCGCGCGTGAGTGCCAGCGTTGCAACCAGGCGGTCGGTCCACAGCATTTTTCCATCGAACACAAAGTCGGTCACCACAAACAAGGTTGCGGGGATACCGAGGCGCTGCAGTACCGGTGCCGCGTCCGTGAGCACGTTGTGGTAGCCGTCGTCAAAGGTGACCGCGACGGCGCGGTCGGGTGCCGCACCCTCGCCGCGGAGCCAGGCTGCGATGTCCGAGAGCGGAACCGGCTGGTACTCCCGTGCCACGTGGGTCATGAGCCGCTCAAAGAGGTCGCTCTCCAGGTGCAGACCCTCGTGGTTGCAAAGCGGCCGGGACCGGTCCGAGGTCACGCCATGAAACGTGAGCACGATTGGCTGGTGGCGGGTCCAGGCGGCGAAGAGCCGATTGACTCCCAGCGCCCCCGAGATGGAGAAGATGGTTTGCTTCACGAAGGGGAACTCCGAGCACCGGCGCCACGGGCCGTGCGCCAGCGAACTCAAAAAGTATATGCGCTTGCCACCGTGTGTTACAATTCGATTCCACCCATGCGCATTTGTGTCGTCTCCCTGAATCTCGCCGCCTACTACGACCCGACGCCGCGCGCGCGTTACGGCGGTGCCGAGGTGCAGGCGGCCTTCGTCGCGCAGGCGCTGGCCGCCGCGGGCCATGAGGTGTCCCTCGTCGTCGCGGACCTGCCCACGGGTGTCAAACCGCCCTATCCCACATTTGCCGCGTTTGATTCGCGTGCCGGTCTACCCGGGCTGCGCTTCCTGCACCCGCGCATGTCGGGCATTTTGAGCGCGCTGTCAGCCGCAAACGCGGACCTCTACTACCAGCGCAACGCTGGCATGGTAACGGGCGTGGTTGCCAACTTCTGCGCGCAGAAGCGACGCACGTTTGTGTACGGTGCCGGCAGCGATACGGATTTTTCGTTCAAGCGTGTTCTCGTCGACGGTCTGCGTGACCGCACGCTGTACTACTACGGACTCCGGCGCGCAAACGGTGTCGTGGTTCAGAACGAGTCCCAGCGGCGCATGGCGGAAACGGTGATTCGCTCCCCGGTGCGCATGATTCCCAATGGCGCGGTGCCCCCGCGAACCAGCGCCGTATCGCACGAGGGCGTGTTGGTGTGGGCGGGCGGCGTGCGTCGCGTGAAGCGCCCCGACCTGTTTGTTGAACTCGCGCGTCGCATGCCCGAACGACGGTTTGTTCTGGTGGGCGGCGGCCTGGCCGGTGAGGGCACCTACGCCGACGACATCGCGCGCGCGGCCAGGCAGCTTCCCAATCTCACGCTGACCGGCTGGCGACCCAACTCCGACGTCATCGCGTTCATTCGCGGCGCCGCACTGGTGGTGAACACGTCCGAGGTGGAGGGTTTTCCGAACGTCTATCTGGAGGCGTGGAACCACGGCGTACCGGTGGTCACGTTCAATGACGTGGATGGATTGATCGCGGGCAACGGGTTGGGCGAGGTGTGCGCGAACCTCGATGACATGGAAGCCGCGGTGCGCCGGTTGCTGGGAGATGGCGCAGAACTGCGCGCAGCGGGCGATCGGGCGTGCCGCCTGGTAGCCGAGCGCTACTCGCCGCAGGCACTGGGGCCGCTTTACTCCGAGTTCTTTTCCGAGTTGGTGCCGGCCAGGCGCTGAACGGCGGCGTTGAGGAGAAGATCGGTCACGACGGCCGAGAACACGCGGTGCCCGTCGGGTGTGAAGTGGTTGTGGTAGATGTCCACGCCCTTTTGCGATTCGGCGTAGAAGATGTCGGTCGGATCCGCGTACGGAATTGCTTCCCGCTCACAGAATGCCTGCAGTCGCGGTCCCCAGGTGTCGGCGCGCAGTTCGGGATTGAGCATGGGTTCTTCGCGCGGGACGCGCACCACCGCAAAGTGCCGGCCGTCGCGCACAACATCATCGCGCCAGCGCGTCGCCACCCGCTCCACGAGATTCCACCCCGGCTCCACCAGTTCGATCGGCCATGACGACGGCGCCATCGGCGACCCGCCTCCGCCCGCCTCGCCCTTGCGATCGGCGTCGGTGACCTGCCGTTTGACGCCGTAGCTCTTGAGCAGCTTGAGGCGCCCTTCCAGCGTGCTCACCACCAGCGAGTTGGACTTGATGCGCTGCATCAGCCGGTGCCACCACGAGGTCTTGTAGCTGTAGCGCTCGTTGAAGGAGAGATCCACGATAAACGTGTCGCCGGATGCGACCGGGTAGGGCGAGATGTCCGAGCCCTTGAGCTCCGGGATCTGGTCGGCCGGGTCATTGCCCACAAACACGTAGACCACCCAGTCCAGGTCGGCGCGCGCCATCCAGTTGGTGCACTCCTGATACGACTGAAGCGTGCCGCGCCCGGACACACCAAAACCCAGTGTCTCCACCTGCGTCACGGCCTCGCCACGCCGGTTTACGACACCGCGCAGGCCGGCCGCGCGCGCGTTCATTTCGTTTTCCACGCGGCGCACAAACATGTCGGCCTCGTTGACCTGCAACGCCTCGGTGTAGGAGTCGCCAAAGAATCCGATGCGAAGCGTACCCGGCGCCGGCTTCTCTTCGTGGTCGCGGTCGGGGAAACCCCAGCTGTTTGCGCGGCGCTTGATGGTGACGCCGTCATCGCCGCGAAACATGAGGGTGGTGTGCGGGAAGTACTTCCCGCCCGTTTCGGCGTCGTAATAGAACGAGTGAAAGGCGATCCCGGGAATGGGAAACGCGCGCAGGACGATCTCGCCCAGCACGAGTGCAACCACACCCGCAAAAGCAATCGCCATGCACGCGAACAGAAATGCGCGCGCGCGCGTGGGTTTTTTCTGGGGCTGCATGCGGGTTGGTTTACTCCGGGGCTAGCGCAGCAGCGTCATGCGGTGGGTTGCGGCGATATCGCCGCTCACGCGCACGAGGTACGTGCCGCTTGCCACATCGCGGCCTTTGTCGTCCTTGCCGTTCCACGCCACGATGGAGGAACCCGCGGGCAGGGTGCCGCGCGTCAAAAGGCGCACGCGCGAGCCGTCAACCGCATAGACGGCCACTTCAACCGTCGCGGGTGCGTCGAGCGAAACTTCCACAGACGTCGACGCCGTGAACGGGTTGGGAAAACCCGCAAGCTGAACGGAGCGGGCACGCGGGACGTCGCCGATGGTGGTCGGTGGTGCCGCACAATTCATGGGTGACGCCGCCAGCGTTGCATCGTAGTGCGCGGCCGACGTTCCGTTGGTGTTGGGCTTGCGATGAAGCGCACCGTTGGTGAGTGCCGGCGCACACGCACCCGACCACTTCCCCGCCCCCTCGGCCTGCAGCTTGCGCGACCCGTGCGGGTTCACACCCCAGCACACAAAATCGAGGATGGAGGCACCGCTTCCGAAATTGGCGTCCTTGAAGAGCTGGATCTCGCCGCCGGCATCGGTGTCGGAAAAATTTCCGGGCCACGGCACAGTCGCATAGCCGCCGGCCGGAACCGTCACCGCGCCCGCAATGGCCGAGAGCTGGGCATAATCAAACGGCGAGCAAAGCCAGAAAGGCGATGCCGACAATGCAATCGGCGACGCCGTGGTGTTGAAGAGCTCGATGTAATCGCCCGGGTTGATTTCGGACATGATGAGCGAGGGAAGCGGGTTCACCGAACCGTCGGCAACGGGGTCCAGCGGAGGATCACACTGCGCATTTGCAACGGACGGAAGGGCGAAGAGCGCGCACAGGGCCAGGACACCGAGTAGTTGACGCATCGTGATCACCTCGGCGAAAAGTATACCCCATTTCAGGGGCGACTTGAACCCGGCGCCACACAGGCGTATCATTACAGCGCCCCTGATCAACCGTGCTCCCCGCTGTCGACCCCGCCGCCCCGGGCCCCGCGAGCATGAGCCAACCACGTGGAGGCCGTTCCATGTCGCGAAAGCTTGTGGCTCCCCTGCTTCTCGCCCTGATGCTCCCCGCCTTTGCCATTGGATGGCGCACACCCGCGAGCAGCAGTGGCCTGGTTTCTCCGGTCAACATGACGCTCGCGGACAACCGCCTGTTTGTTTCCGACCGCTACATCGGCGTCCTTGTCTATGACATCACCGATCCCGCAGCACCCGCGTTGATCACCACCATCCCGTTGCAGGGCAACGAAGGCACGGCCCTCAAGGACGGTGTTCTGTACGCAAACGAACGCGATCTGCTGCATGTGCTCAAGCCAACCGAAACCGGCTACGAGATTGTCGCGACGCTGAAACCGTACTATGAAGACAACGGGGGCGAGTACGAGGACGTGCCCAACCCCGGCTTCGAGGACAGCAGCGGATTTGCGTGCGCGTGTGCAACAAGCTACGACACCGCTCCCCAGTCGTCGCCGGGACCGCGCAGCAGTTCCTACGCAACGTTTGCGCTGGTTGGCGACTTTCTGTACCGCGTCGACTTCGCAACCCTCATTGTCTATGACGTCTCCATCGCGGAGGCGCCGGAGGAAGTGGAACGCAGGAATGTGGGATGGGAGATTGAAACCATCTTCCCCGCCAACGATCATTTGTTCATCGGCGGCACGCGCGGCATGTACATCTACGGGCTGGAAACACCCGCCCAACCGCGCCAGATCAGCCAGATCGAGCACGTGCGCGCGTGCGACCCGGTGGTGGTATCGGGCCCGGTCGCTTACGTGACCCTGCGCGGCAACGACAGCTGCGGCGGCGCCACGAACGAACTCCTGTGCGTGGACATCGCGGTGCCCACGAATCCACGCCTCCTGGCCCAGAAGCCCATGACATCGCCCCACGGCCTCGCCGTGCGCGAGCCCTTCCTGTACGTCTCGCACGGAACGGCCGGCTACTCGCTGGTCGACATCACCAATCCCACGATGCCCGCAACGGTGGCAACGTGGCCCGGCGTGACCACACGCGACTTCATCTGGGACCGAGACCGGCTCTATGTGCTGGGGACCGAAAACTGGAGTATCTACGACGTCAGCAACCCGCGCTCACCCACGCTGATCGTGAAGGTGGCGCCGAGTCCCTTGTAGGAGTAGCGGCCCGCGCGACATGCTCGGACTCCGCGCTCACGCACTTCGCGCGCCTGGTCTATAGCGCGCCTCGTGATTTCGCACTCCGTCCGACATGTCGCGCGGG
>Ga0315910_10000079_pt1 | contig 131379 bp, 95 predicted proteins | sample EdamamesoilMG_FD_204470 | JGI IMG/M metagenome (GOLD analysis project Ga0315910, IMG submission 204470) | Garden soil microbial communities collected in Santa Monica, California, United States - Edamame soil | ecosystem: Environmental > Terrestrial > Soil > Garden | place: USA: California...
TTCGTCGAGCGCTTCTGGGACGACGACGACGGCTGCCTCTACGTCGTCGTCGTCGTCGACCACGTCGCGGGCACGATGGACGCGAGCTTCCGGCCCAACCAGCTCTTCGCCGTCGGCGGCCTGCCGCGCGCGCTGATCACCGGCGCGCGCGCGCGCCGCATCGCCGACGTCGTCGCCGTCCGCCTCTGGACCCCGCGCGGCGTCCGGACGCTCGCCCCCGACGATCCGCGCAGCTGGCCGCGCTGCGAAGGCGGCCCCTCCGACCGCGACGCCGCCTACCACCAGGGCAGCGCATGGACCTGGCTCCTCCACCCGCTCGTCGACGCGTGGGCCCGCAGCCGCGGCGACACGAAGGCGGCGCGCAAGGCCGCGCGCGAGCGCTTCCTCCAGCCGCTGCTGGACGAGCTCGCGACGCGCGCGACGCCGCACGTGCCGGAGCTGGCCGACAGCGAGGCGCCGCACGCGTGGCGCGGCTGCCCGATGCAGGCGTGGAGCCTGGGCGCGGTGATCGCGGCGGAGGCGCGGCGGGGCGGCTGAGTCGCGGGTCAGCGAGCCCGCTGCAGGGCCGCCGGCCGCGCCCTCGGCTTGAAGACGTCGTCCTTCGCGGCGTGGAGCGCGTTCGCCGAGTGCTTCATCGCCAGCTCGGCCAGCGACGACGCATCGGGATGCTCCGACCGGAACCAGCGGACGTGGTCCGTGACCATCTCGATCGGCAGCAGCGGCTCCCACCGCTTCTCGCGCTGGTACTTGCTGAAGCTGTGCGGCCCGACCTGCGGGCCGTACGTCTCGAGGAACGCATCCTCCAGCGCGACGAAGAGGCGCGCGATCGGGAACCAGTAGCGGGCCTGGTCGGGCACGGCCTTGCACGCACGGAGCGCGAACTCGGCGAAGCAGAAGAAGAAGCCCGAGTCGGGCTCGCAGTTGAGCAGCGTCTTGATCGAGTCCTTCTCGTCCTTCGGAAGGAAGTGGAGGTGGCCGGACGCGAAGAGCGCGAAGGCGACCTCCAGCCGCGTCAGCCCGGCATGAGGCGCCGCCGCCGGCCCGTCGAGCGGCGCGAAGATCGCCCGCAGGAAGGTCGCGACGCGGCGGATCGCCTGCTTCAGGCTCTTCGCGGGGCGCAGGAACGCCAGCTCGACGTCGCGGTCGCCGAGGTCGTGCCGGAGACGGCCGCCGTCGGGGAGCGCGTGGCCGCGGCTGAGCGCGACGCCGTAGAGCTTCTCCGCGAGGTGCGTGAGGCCGCTCGGGTCGTCGAAGACGAAGCTCCCGTCGCGGAACGGATCGGGCATCCCGTTCACGAAGAGCTGTCGCGCCTCGTCGCAGAGCGAGGTGCCGAAAGTCTCGTGATCCCGTCCGACGAGCCACTCCGCGACGCTCGCGTTCGTCCACGCGTCGAAGCGCAGGAAGAAGCGCCGCTCCTCCCGGTACTTCTCGAACGGCTCCGTCGCGCGAGCGTCGAGCAGCGCCTGGTACTTCGCCGCGAGCTGGCGCCCGACCTCGCCGACCCCCCGCTCGTCGCGCTCTTCGACCTCCTCGATCTCCTCGGCCGCGTCGGCGGCGGGCTCCTGGACGCTCAAGGCGGTGATGGCCGGCAGCTCGCCGACCGCGTCGACGCGGAACCGCAGCCGCTGCTTCTCCCGGATCTCGAGCTTCGGCAGCTTGAGCACCCGCAGCTTGCGCCCCGGGAGCTCCGCGAGCGGCTGGTCGCCGAACGCGACCCCCTTCACCCGCGTGCGCGCCGGCGAGAGGGTGAGGTAGACGTCGACCGGGCGCGACCGCGGCTCGATCTCGTGCGTCCACTCGACCTCGCGCGTGTCGCACCGCGGCGTCGTCCGCTCGCGCAACGCGCTCCGCGCGCGCGGCGTCGCCTGCTTGCCGCCGCGCGCAACGCGCTTGGCGACCGGTTCCTGCGATCGCGGCTTCCTCACGGGCGTCTCCTCACGGGACGTTCTGCACCGCCTCGAACGCCACCTGCCGCCAGATGCGGTTGCCGGGCGTGCCCGTCACCGAGGCGCAGCAGTTCGTCGAGCCATCCTCGGAGAGGTGGAGGATCTTCGCCGACGTCGGCGACCACGTCGTGCCACCCGAGGTCGGGCGCGACGGGAAGACGATGATCTCGCCGCACGCCACCGGCGGATCGAGCGCGGCGAGCAGCGCCTCGGCCTTGGTGCGCAGCCGCGCATCGACCTGGTACGGGTAGCAGTCGAACGTCAGCGCCTCGCCGTGCAGCTTCTGCTTCGAATCGTCGAGGTCGCTGTCGCTGACGCTGTAGAGCTCCAGCACGTTGTTGAACTTGGGCGCCAAGGAGGCGTCGACGTCGATCGCCTTCAGCTCGAACTCGTAGTGCGTCGTGGGCATGGGAGGCTCTCTCTCCTTCGCGGCTCCGCGTTCATCGCGGCGCCGCTGCGCTCCGCGCGCAGCGGACGCCGATGTACTCGCGCAGGTACTGGTTCGTGATCCCTTCGACTTCCCGCATCGACAGCGAGACGCCGCGCAACGCGGCGTCCCATGCCCCGCCGACGTTCATGCGGCTCCACGGGTCGGGGATGAGGCGGCCCTCCCGGTCCTCGACGAGGAAGCGGTCGGTGATCTCCGACACGTTGCCGTAGCCGTGGAAGAGACTCTCGGGGAGCTGTCGGTAGCCCTCCGCGCGCGTCGGCAGGACCTCGCGCAGGTAGCGCTGCAGCGAATCGAGGTCGCCGCTGGCGTCCTTGACGTTCGCGCCGTCGATGTTGAAGAGGCCGGCGTCCTCGCGGCGAGCGAGCTTCTCCCACGGCAGGTGGAGGCTGTCCGGCCCGCGCACGGCCCGCTCCAGCTCGACCTGCGTCGGGATCCGCTTCCCGAGCCACTCCGCGCACGCGGTCGCCTCGGCGAGGGTCAGCGCGACGACCGGGAGGTCGAGCCACCGTTCCTGCTGGTCCCCCAAGGGGAGCTCGCGCCAGCTCTCCTTGCAGCCGAAGCCCCTCGTCCATCGCTGCGGAACCGGCGCTCCCGACGCCTCGAGGTAGGCGACGAACTCGCGATTCGAGAGCTCCGCCTCGTCGATCCAGTAGGTGTCGAAGCGGGCGCGGTCGCCCACCTCCCAGCGGCCGACCTTCTGCCGATCCGGAGGCAGATCGTTGAAGAGGAAGACGCCTCCCTCGATCCGCTTCATCCCTTCTTCGAGGCGTGAGGCCGCCTGCACGCGCGCGACGATCGCGTAGGGCTGCACGCTCGGAACCAGGTAGCGCGAGTGCTCCGAGATCCCCCACTCGGGGATCGCGACGACGATGCGCCAGTGGCCGCCCGCGAGACGCCCGTCGAAGGGCACGCCGCCGAGTTCGCGCGCGGGGCCCGTCTCGCCGCGGATGTCGTCGATCGGGACGGCCCAGACCTTCGCTTCCGCGGCGCGCGGCGCGGCGGCGCGCGTCTCCTCGGCCAATCGGATGGAAAGCTGCGGGAAGCCGCTCTCCGCGCGCGCCAGTTCGGCGAGCTCGCGATCGCCGGGGTACATCGAGCTCGCGACGGCGCAGTACACCAGCGCCTCGCCGATCTCGCGGTCCGACGCGCCCGAGACGAAGTTCCTGCCGAAGAGCTGCTCGTCGACGCGATCGGCCATCCCGGCGTTCAGCTTCCCCTGGCCGACGACGTACCGCTCCTGCCGGTCGGCGTCGAGCCGTTGGCGCGTCCGCTTCACGACCGCCGCGAACTCCGCGTCGAGATCGTCCAGCTCGCGCTCGCGCGCGGCGAGTCGCTTGCCTGCTTCGGCGACCTTCGCCGGATCGCGCGCGAGGTCGGCCATCGCCAGCAGCTCGCTGAAGAACGCGAGATCGCCGTCGCGCCGCTGCGCGCGGTCGCGCACGCTGTCGAGGGTCGCGCCGCCCGCCAGGGCGACGACGGCGGCGGCGGCGGCGATGTAGGGAATGCGGCGGCGCCCGACGTGGCGCACGATCCGCCGCGACAGCGGCGCCGGCCGCGCGACGATCGCCTCGCGCGCGAGGAAGCGGCGGAGGTCGTCGCGGAAGTTGCCGGCGCTCGAGTAGCGGTCGGACGGCTCGCGGCCCATCGCGGTCGCGCAGACGATCTCGAGGTCGCGCGGCACGCGCGGCGCCAGCTTGCGCAGCGGGGTCGGCTCCTCCTCGGTGATCTTGCGCTCGATCTCCGGCGTGGTGGCGCCGTCGAACGGCTTCTCCAGCGTCAGCAGCTCGTAGAGGACGACGCCGAGCGACCAGACGTCGGTGCGGCCGTCGACGCGATGCGACTTGCGGCGCACCTGCTCGGGACTCATGTAGTGGAGCGTGCCGAGCGCGTCGCCCGACTTCGTCAGCGGCGCCGCGGCGGCGTCGCGCTCGTCGCGGTCGTCGAGGCGCGCGAGGCCGAAGTCGACGATGCGCACGTCGCCCGCCGCGTCGATCAGCAGGTTGCCCGGCTTGATGTCGCGGTGGACGACGCCCGCGACGTGCGCCTGCTCGAGCGCGTCGGCCGCCTGCGCCATCAGCTCGACGACCTTCTCGATGTACTCGCGCGACTCGAACGGGGGCAGGTGCGCCTCCTTCGGGTCGCCCGCCGGCCCCTTCGCCTTCAGGCGCGCGATCTCGTGCGCGAGGTCGGGCCCCTCCACCAGCTCCATCGTGAACCAGCGCACGTCGCCGTCGACGCGCACTTCGTGGATCTTCACGAGGTTCTTGTGGTTGAGCTGCGCGGCGGTCCGCGCCTCCCGCTCGAAGCGGGCGACGTGGCTCGGCCGCGAAAGCGACTGGAACGGCAGGATCTTCAGCGCGACGTCGCGCTTCAGCGACGGCTGGCGCGCGCGGAAGACCAGCCCCATGCCGCCTTGGCCCAGCTTCGCGACGATCTCGCAGTCGCCGAGCTTCTTCCCGATCCACGCGTCGCCCGTCGGCGCCGGCCGCGGCGCGCCGCCGGTGGCGGGCGGCTCGATGAAGTCGCGGCTGGCGCGCGTCCGCAGCATCTCCAGCACGACGTCGACCAGCGCGATGTCGTCGACCGCCTCTCCCGCCAGGAAGAGCGGCCACTCCTCCGCCGGCAGCAGCTGGGCCCGCGCGTAGAGCTGCTCCACGCGCGACCAGCGCTCGGGCGTCATCGAATCTGGACGCGTAGCCACGCTCGCACCGCCTCCCATCGCTTCTCGAACGTCCGTCGCGTCATCCCCAGCAGCTGCGCGGTCTCCTCCACGCTCGCGCCGCCGAAGAAGCGCAGCTCCACCGCCTGCGCCATCACGGCATTGAACTCCTCGAGCTTCGCCAGCGCGCGGTCGAGCGCCTCGACGTCGTGCGCGCGCCCTTGATACCGATCGAGCAGCTCCTCGAACTCCCCGCGCGCCGCGCCCGCGAGCGGCCCCCCCTTCTTCCGCGCCCGCGCGCGATCGAGCAGCAGGCGCCGCATCGCGCGCGACGCCGCCGACAGGAACTGCGCCCGGTCGCCCCAATCGGGCTCGCCGCCGGCCAGCCGCGCGTGGAGCTCCTGCACGATCGCCGCCGCGCGCAGCAGGTCGTGCCGGCCGCCCTGCCGCCGCACCAGCGCGCCCGCGCGCGCCTGCATCTCCTCGTAGAGCGCCGCGAAGAGGCGGGCATGCGCCCCCTCCTCGCCCCGCTGGCACCCGGACAGGAGCCGCGCCATCTCCGCGTCGCGGGCCGACGCCGTCCCCGACTTCGCGCGTGGAGCGCCGGAGGGATCCGGCGGCGGCAGCGGCTCGATCGAGTCCGGCGAAGGTTGGGAGGAGAACAAGGTCAGCTCGTGTCCATCGGAGTCCCGCGGCGCCGAGCCCCCTCCCCATGGCGCCATGGAGCGCGGGCGTCGGCGCGCGTCGCTCCGCTCTTGGAGGAGCGGGCGCGCCACGCGCGCGTCACATGCGCGCGAACCTCCGGGGCGTAGCATCGGCCCCCTCCCGAGGAGCCGCCCGATGGTCGACCGCGAAGCGCTGACCGCGATGTACCGCGACCACGTGGCGTGGCTCGCCCGCGAGTACGGGAAGGTCCTCGGCGACCTGCGCCTCGACGGCGTCGTGATCCACTCGGGCGCCCCGAAGCCGCGCAGCCTCTTCGACGACCAGTTCTGGGCGCTGCGGCCGGTGCCCCACTTCCACCACTGGCTGCCGCTCGAGACGTCGCGCTCCGCGCTGCTGGTCGAGGCGGGGAAGAAGCCGACGCTCTTCTGGTGCAACGTCGTCGACTTCTGGGAGCAGCAGCGCGCGCCCGAGTCGGACCACTTCTGGCCGTCGTTCACCGTGCGCGAGGTGCGCGAGCCCGCGGCGATCAAGGCGCTGCTGCCGGCGGGCGCGAAGCTCGCCTTCGTCGGCGAGGAGCCGGGCGACTGCGCGGCGTGGGGCATGCGCGACGGCGCGATGAACCCGCCCGACCTGATGAAGCGGCTCGACGCGCTGCGCGTGAAGAAGAGCGCCTACGAGCAGCACTGCCTGCGCGAGGCGAACCGGCGCGCGGCCGCCGGCCATCGCGCCGTGCTCGACCTCTTCCGCGCCGGCGACTGCAGCGAGTTCGAGCTCCACCTCGCCTACCTGCGCGCCACCGGCCAGGACGATCCCGAGACGCCCTACAAGAACATCGTCGCGCTCGGCAAGAACGCCGCGACGCTCCACCACGTCGGCTACGGCCGCGCGAAGACGCCGGCGCAGTCGCTGCTGCTCGACGCGGGCGCGAAGTGCCTCGGCTACGACAGCGACATCACGCGCACGGCGGTGAAGGGGAAGGGCGCCGCGGCCGCCGCGTTCGGGCAGCTCGCGACCGGGCTCGAGAAGGTGCAGCAGCAGCTCTGCGCCGCCGCCACGCCGGGCCGCGCCTACGAGGAGCTGCACGAGCAGGCGCACGCGCTGGTCGCGCCGCTGCTGCGCGAGGTCGGCATCGCGAAGGGCTCCGACGCGGAGCTCGTCGCCGACGGCACGACGCGCAAGTTCCTCCCGCACGGGCTCGGCCACTCGCTCGGCCTGCAGACGCACGACGTCGGCTGCCGCAGCGTCGCGCCGAAGACGCAGAACCCGTGGCTGCGCAACACGACGCGCATCGAGGAGGGGCAGGTCTTCACGATCGAGCCGGGCGTCTACTTCATCGACCACCTCCTGGCCGAGCTGCGCGCCAGCCCCGCCGGCGGCGCGATCGACTGGAAGCTGGTCGACGCGCTCAAGCCGTTCGGCGGCGTGCGCGTCGAGGACGACCTCTTCGTCCGCGCGAAGGCGTGCGAGAACGTGACGCGCGACTACCTGCCGGAGCCGCCGCCGGTGCTGGCCGGCTGAGGCGGCAGCGCGCGCAGCGCGTCGGCCACCGCCGCGCCCGCGGCCGCGTGGCCGGCGCGGTTCCAGTGGGGATCGACGCGGAAGTAGAGGTTCTCGCCCTTCGCGGCGGCGGCGCGCAGCGGCTCGAGCAGCGGGATCGTCGCGATGCCGGCGTGCGCGCACCAGCGCTGCACGTCGGCGAGGATCCAGTCGGGCTCGCCGTGCTGCGCTGCGTCGTCGCCGAAGAGCGCCTTCGCGCGCGGGAAGTAGACCGCCTCCTTGCTGGCGCCCAGCACGACGACGAGGCGGACGCCGGCGGCGCGGCAATCGGCGTCGGCGCGCGCCAGCGTCGCGGCGATGGCGCCGACGCCCTCGACGAACTCGCCCGCCTTGCGGTCGCGGAAGAAGAGCCGCCCCTCGACCGCGCTCTTGCGGAAGACCTGGTCGATCGGCCCGTCGCGGAACGGCAGCGCGTCGTCGGGATCGGCGACCATCGCCGCGTAGGGACCTTGATGGCGCAGCAGCGCGACGACCTCGGGCAGCCGCCAGCCGGCGCGGAAGGTCGGCGCGACGCCGAGGCGGTCGGCGGGCGCGAGCTCGACCGTGCGCGGCACCTCGAGCCCGCCGCGCCCGTCGAAGGTCGCGGCGCCGTCGGCCGCGCAGAGCACGATGCCGTGGAGGCGCGCGCCGTGCCCGTGGCCGCTGGCGTCGGCGAAGACGCCGTTGTCGGCGGCGGTGAAGCGCCACGCCGCGGTCGTCGCCGGCCACGCGCGCGCGACCGCGCCGTCGCGCGACTGCGCGGCGCGCCGCAGCTCGTCCTGCGCGACGGCGGACGCGGTGATCGCGAGCGGGCCGAGCGTGCCGAGGAAGCCGTCGACGCCGTCCATCCGGCCGATCGCGAGACCCGCGTCGCCCGTCGCGGCGGCGAGCGGCGCCTGCGCGCCGCCGGCCAGCTCGCCGTCGACGAAGAGGGCGAGGCCGCGCGCGCGATCGAGCGTGAAGGCGAGGTGGGTCGGCGCGCTCGCCGACGCCGCCTTCGCCGCGACCGCCTCGACGCGCCGCCCCTCCGACGTCGCCGACACGTGGAGGCGGCGCTGCGGATCGAGCCACGCACGCGCGCCGCCGGGCGCGTTGACCGCGACCCACGAGCCCGTCGGCCCGCCGCCCGCGTCGAGCTCGTCGAGCGCCAGCGCCTCGATCGGCGCCAGCGCGCGCGCATGGAGGCGCACCTCGTGGAGCTCGGCCGCCTTGCCCTTGATCCCCGACGTGACGCGCAGCGGACCCTCGAGCTTCGGCAGCGCGATCGTGCGCCGCTCGAGGCTCGACTGCGCCGTGACGTCGACGCGCAGCGCGCCGTCGCGCGTCGCGGTGATCGCGACCAGCCGCTCGCCCGTCCCGATCAACGGCTTGGTCGTGACCAGCAGCGGCGGATCGGCGTCGAGCGCGATCGCGAGGCGGTTCTCCGGCGTGAGCGTGACCTCGAGCTTCCCGCTCTTCCCCGCGATCCGCAGCAGCGACGCCGCGCGCGCCGTCTTGCCGCCATGGCCGAAGAGCGCGACGACCGTCCAGTCGCCCTCGAGGTCGCGCTCGACGCGCGTCGCCTCGCCCGCCTCGAGCGGCTGCGTCCCGCGCGTCGCCGCGAAGGGCGACGACGGCGCGCGCAGCCGCGCCGCGGGCGCGCGCGCTTCGAGCCGCGGCAGCGGGGCGACCCAGCCGGAGAAGGTCAGCGCCGCGTCGTCCGGCTCGATCGCGAAACGCGGGCTCCTCGCGGCCTCGCGCGCCTCGACGAGCTGGAGCGTCTGGCGGCGCGTGCAGAGGTCGATCGACTCGAAGTCGAGGCAGTCGCCGGGATCGTTGAAGTTGACGAAGAAGAGCGCGACCTCCGGCTGCAGCGGCAGGCCGACGAGGCGGAGCATCGCATGCTCCTGCTGGCTGCCGTACCCCTCGAAGCCGAGGTTCACGACGTCGCGGCCGAGCCGGCGCTCCGCCACCTCGCTCCACGCTTCGTCGTCCTCGACGCCCATGCCGGCGGTGAACGAATCGCCGACCGCGACCGCGAACGGCCGCCCGCTCCAGCCGTCGTCGCGCAGGCCGACCGCGCCGTCGGGCGCCGCGATCGTGCGCACGCGGTAGCTCATCTCCGCGGTCGGCGTGAACCAGGTGTCGAGGCCGGGGCGATAGGTCAGCAGGAAGCGCGAGTCGGCGCGCGACAGCCGGCCCGACGGATCGGAGAGGGCGAGGCGGACCGGCACCGGCAGGAGCGCCGGCCAGCAGCGCAGCGCCGCCTCGGTCGCCGCGACGACCGCGACCGCGCCCGCCAGCGCCAGCGCGACGCGCGCCACGATCCGTCGCGCGCGGCTCATCGCGGAGCGTCCGCGCGCGGCGCCGCGGGCAGCGCGGTCGCCTCGTCGAGCGGCTCGAAGCGGCGCAGCAACTGCCACGTCTGCCGCGCCGCCGCGAGGTCGCCCTCGAACGTCTGCTGGAACCAGAGCGCGGCGAGCTGCTCCTCGACGACGCGCGGCGCGAAGCCGACGTCGATCGTCGCGTTGCCGAGCGTCACGAAGGAGCGCGGCTCGGGCGGCAGGAAGTCGATCAGCGCGCGTCGCACCTCGGGCAGCGCCTCCCAGCCGCCGATCCGTTCCACCGCCTCGAGCCCGTCGGCGAACTGGGCGAGCAGCAGCGCGTAGCGCGGCCGGACGCGCGGGTCGACCTCCTCCCAGTCGGGAAGCCGCCGCTGCAGCCAGCGCCACGCCTCGACGCCGCGCGCGTTGCGGGTGGAGCGCCGCTCGCTCCCGTCGTGCGCGCGCCACTTCATCGCGATCTCGACGGTCCGCGGCTGCCGCTCCCAGTCGGCCTGCAGCTCGGCGAAGTCATGGAGCGACTGCGACAAGGGCGAGAGCTCCGGCTCGAAGCTGCCGTCGCCGCGCGGGACGCCGTGGAGGCGCTCGATCGCGACGACGTGGAGCGGCACGAAGGGCGTCTCGCACTCGAACGACGACGCGCCTTCGGGGACGGCGCGCCGCTCGACCCACGCGTCGAGCGCGGCGGCGTTCTCGCGCGGCCGGACCAGCGCGACCTCGACGAGCGCCGCGCGCGGCGCCTCGACGTCGACGCGGACGCGCGTCGCGGCGGTCGCCGCGCCCGGCACGACGGTGAAGGCGGCGCGCGGCTCCGCCAGCGGGCGGCCGGAGAAGGCGTCGCCGAAGAAGCGGAGGAGCTGGTCGCGGAACTCCCACTCGTCGACCTGCAGCGAGTCGGGCGAATGACCGGTGGCGCCCATGAGCCAGCCGCGCGTCGATTCGCGCCGCGACTCGAGCAGGCGGACGGTCGCCATCGGCGTCAGCAGCCAGTCGTCGGTGCCGTGCAGCAGGAAGAGCGGGCCGCGGTAGCGCGCGGCGTTGCGGCGCGGATCGACCTGCGGCACCACCAGCGCCTGCAGCGCCGCGATCGCGACGCGCTCCGCCGCCGACGCGCCGCCGCCGGCGCCCGCCGCGAGCTGCTCGTCGGGGAAGAAGAGGTCCTCGACGGCGCACGCGGCCGGCTGCACGTCGGCCGCGAGCTGCAGCGCCAGCACCGAGCCGAGCGAGATGCCGAGCACGCCGACCTGGTCCGGCTTGCGCTGCTTCACCTCGCCCAGCCAGCGCCACGCCGCCTGCACGTCGCCCGGCAGCGAGAGGAGCGCCGCCGTGCCCTCGCTCTTGCCGAAACCCTGCCAGTCGAAGGTGAGCACGTCGTAGCCGCCCGCGTGGAGCAGCGCCGCGAACGGCTCGAAGTAGGTCGCGTTGCCGGTGTTGCCGCCGCAGACCAGCACGGTGCGGTCGCTCGCGTCGCTCTCGTGCCAGAGGCCGCGCAGCAGGAGGCCCGAGGCGTTCTCGAAGCGGACCTCCTCGCGCGGCAGGCCGGCGAACTCCGCCTCCGCGATCTCGCGCTCCTTCGGGAAGAGGAGCGCCGCGCTGACCGGGTCCATCGCGGCGCGCGGCGGCGCGGCGGGCGGCGGCACCGCGTCCTGCGGCGCGAGCGCCAGCACCGCGGTCGCGGCGACGAAAGATGCGACGCCGGCCATCACGCCCTTCCTCCGGTGCAGCCGAACTCGGCGGCCAGCGCCGCGTCGAACCGCGCGTCCCACCACTGCTCGATCGGGAGCGCGCGCGCCGGCGTCGCGCCGGGGCGCCGTTGCACCAGGACCGGGAAGATGCGTCGTTCGAGGACGCGGCCCGGCAGCTCGGCGCGGAAGAACCAGCACGACGAGATCCACGTCGCGTCGTTGCCGCAGACGCCGCGCGGCACCAGGAGCGGATCGAAGCGGCCGTGCTCGTCGGCGAGCGTCTTCGCGATGGTGCGCAGCTCCGGCGCGACGTCGGCCTCGGGCCGCGCCTTGAGCGCGTAGAGCTGCTCGGCGATCTGGCGCAGCCGCAGCGGCTGCGACTGCAGCTCCGGGTCGAGCGTCGCGACCACGACGCCCGGCAGGTCGTCCTCGACGCGCCCGTCGAAGAGGCCGGAGTTCGCCATCACCAGCGACGCGACGGCGAGCTCGGCCGACTGCACCAGCGCCAGCTGCTTGCGGCAGTCGCGGCTCTCCTCCACCACGACCGCGAGCGCGCGCACGCCGGCCAGCGCGGCGGCGGCCGGCAGCAGCCACCACGGCAGCCAGCTCGTGAGCGGCTCGCCGACGAACGCGATGACGACGGTCGCCGCCAGCGCCGCGAACGCGAACGCGAGCGCGCGCCGGAAGCGGCGATCGATCCAGACCATCCAGAAGGCGACGTGCGGCGGCTGCCCGCGCCAGCGGTCGAGGCGTGTCCACGCGTCGAGCTGCGCGCGGACGTGCGCGAGCCAGTCGGCGAAGGCGGGCGGCGGCGCGGCGGCGCCGTCGGAGGTGGCGGTCATCGAGGCGACCCGCGGGTGGAGGGCGCGGCACGTTTTCGCCGCCCCGGGGTCGCCGCGCAAGGAGCGCGCGGCCGCGGCCGTCGTTCAGCGCGGCGGCTTCTTCTCGCGCGGCGGGTCGGGCAGCGTCGTGCCGCCGAAGGCGAAGCCGATCGAGAAGGAGCCGCCGTCGATGCGGGTCCACGTCATCCGGCGGAGCAGGTCGTCGATCGGGAGGTCGCCGCGGGCCCACGCCGCCTTCGCCTCGAGCAGCTCGGCCAGCGCGGCGCGCGCGGGCGTCGGCAGCTCGGCGAAGTCGTCGACGACCGCGTCGGCGTCGGCACGCGTGAAGCGCGGCACCTCGAGGCGGCCGCGCGGCGCCGGCGGCGCGGGCAGGCGCGGCTCGATCTCGCGCAGCGCGTCGCGCACCCGCAGCAGGCGCGCGTCGTCGCCGCTCGAGAGCGCGCTCTCGAGCTGGCGCACCAGCGCGATCAGCTCGCCGTCGGGATCGCCGGCGTCCGCGTCGCGCGCCGCCCACGCGGGGAGGTCGAAGGCGCGCAGCTGCGACTCGAGCAGCGGCCGGCGCAACGGCGGGTCGACCTGCTCGAGGAGCTCGAGGTCGTTCATCACGCCGCGCGCCGCGCGCGAGCAGAGGAGCGCGTGGTCGGTGGCGGCGGCGGGCGCGACGTCGCGGCCGCGGCGCAGCCCGAGCTCGTAGGCGCCGACGAGGCCGCTCGCGACGAGCAGGAGCGCCGCGGCCGCGAGCGCGACGCGGCGCGCGAGCGGGGGACGCGGAGCCGCGCGCGCGCGCGACGCCGCGAGGGCGCGCGCGGCGGCGAAGGGGTCGGGCTCGCGGCGCGGCAGGCGGAGCACCAAGCGGCCGAGCCGCGCGAAGACGCGGTACTCGCCGCGGCAACCGCTGCAGCCGCGCAGGTGGGTCTCGACGCGGGCGTGCGCCGCGTCGGCGAGGCGGCGGTCGAGCCAGGGGGTCGACACGGCCTGCACGGCGTCGCACTCGAGACCGGCGTCCATCGCGTCGTTCATGGCGCGCTCCGTCCCGGATCGTCGAGCCAGGGCGCGAGCGCGTGGCGCAACCGTTCGCGCGCGCGCACGAGCCGCGTCGAGACGGTCTTCGCGGGGATCCCGACGATCACGGCGATCTCCTCGTAGGAGAGCTCCTCGCGCTCGCGCAGCAGGAAGACGGAGCGGAACTCCTCCGGCAGCGTCTTGAGCGCGCGCTCGAACGCCGCCGCGAACTCGCCGGCCAGCAGCGCGTCGGCCGGGCCGGGCGGCGCGCGCCGCTCGAAGCGGGAGAGGAGCGCGCGCGGCGCCGCGGCGAGCGCCGCCGCCACGCGCGACCACGCCGCCCGCTTGCGCTGGTGGGAAAGCGCCGCGTGGCGCGCGACGCAGAAGAGCCAGACCGCGAAGGGCTGCATCCGGTCGCGCGTCGCGGCGCGGCGGTGGAGCGCGACCAGGACCTCCTGCAGCAGGTCGTCGGCCGCCGCCGCGTCGCCGACGAGATGGAGCAGGTAGTCGCGCACGCGGCCGCCCCACCGCGCGACGAGCTGCTCGAACGCGGCGTCGTGGCCGGCCGCCGCGCGGGCGACCAGCTCGTCGTCGTCGGGCGTTCGAGGCGACGCCGACGTCCCATCGAGGCGCGTCACGAGCCGGCGCGTGGTCATGCCATCGTTAGTTCGCCCGGGCGGCGAGGTCGCACCCTCAACGCGCGTCGCGCACGCGCGGCGCGCCGCCCGTCGCCTTCTCCGCGCGCTTCGCCTTCGCGTTCTCGGCGGCGCGCGCCTTCTCTTGCTGCGCCTCGCGCGCCCGGTCGAGGCGCGCGCGGAACTCTCCGCCCACGCGGCCGAGCTGCCGCTCGAGGTCGCCCTTCAGTTCGGGGCAGCGCTTCCCGAGTTCCTTCAGCGCGTCGGCGCCCGACTTCACCTCGACCGTCGCGTCGACGGGAAGGCCGTCGAGCTCGAGCTTCTTCTTCAGCGCGGGAGCGTCGAGCGGCCGGCCCGCCTTCGCGCCGTCCAGCGCCTCGCGCACCAGCGACTCGACCATCGCGTCGAGCCCCGCCACGTCGACGCCGAGCTTCTTCAATTCGCCGAGCCCGAGATCGCGGGCGAGCGACGGATCGCCGCTCTCCTCGACCACCTTGCCGTCCTTGACGACCTTCACGTACTTCCGCGTCTTCGCGTCGCTCCCCGCCTTCGCGCCCGCCGCGTCGAGCTTCGCGAGCTCGCGCACCATGCGCTCGAGGTCGTCGACGTTCGCGCCCCCCTTCACCAGCCCGTCGAGCAGCGCGAGGTCGCCCTCCGCCTCGACGACCTTGCCGTCCTTCACCGTCCGCTTCGCGGACGAGGTGGTCGTCTTCCCGTCCTTCGACGTCTGCGTCGAGACGCTCGTCGAACTCGACGATTGGGAGTCGCTCTGCGCGTCGCGCGTCGCGTCGACCTTCGCCTCGTCGCCGGCCGCCGTCGCCGCCAGCGCCATCCACGTGATCGCGATCGCCCGCATCGTCGTGCTCCCGGAGTCCCTCGGTTCCCGACCGCAGGACGCGCGAGCGGGCGGAATGCTCCCGGCGGATCGTTCCCGCATCGCTACGCCGGGCGGTCAGCGCGCCGCGGCGACCTTCGTGCGCGGGATGGCGAGGCAGAGCGCCGAGTGGAGCGCGTTCACGGCGCGCGCGGTGTCGTTCTCGCCGACGACGATGCCGACGTTGGTCCGGCGCGCGCCCATCGAGATCATCCGCAGCGCGATCCCCTCGCGGGCCAGCGTCGAGAAGATCGCGCCGATCGTCTCGGGCGACTCGCCGACGGCGTGGCCGACGACGGCGACGGTGGCGACCTGGCGGTCGATCGTCACGTCGCCGAGCGTCTGCAGCTCGGCGAGGAGCGCGGGCAGGCGGCGGCGGTCGTCCTCGACGGTGGCCGAGACCGAGATCTCGGTCGTCGCCAGCATGTCGAGCGCGACCTCGTGGCGCGCCGCGGCGTCGAAGATGCGCGCCATGTAGCCGTGCGCGCCGAGCATGCGCGGCGTGACGATGTTCACGAGGCAGATGCCGCGCTTCTGGACGACGGTGCGGACGACCGGGCGCGACGGCGGCACGTCGCGGCAGATCACCGTGTTCGGGCCGGTCGGGTTGCGCGTGTCGAGGACGCGGACCGGGATGTCGGCCTCGACGGCCGGCTGCAGCGTCGCGGGATGGAGCACCTTCCCGCCGCAGAAGGCGATCTCGGCCGCCTCGTCGTACGTCATGCACTCGATCGGCAGCGCGTCGGGGACGAGGCGCGGGTCGGCGGTCATCACGCCCGGCACGTCGGTCCAGATCTGGATCTCGCTCGCCTTGAGCGCGCGACCGAAGAGCGACGCGCTGTAGTCGGAGCCGTTGCGGCCGATGGTCGTGATCGAGCCGGCGTCGTCCTTCGCGATGAAGCCGGTCACGACGCTCACCGCGTCGCGCGCCGCGAGGTTGGCGGCGATCGCGTCGAAGCTCTCGGGCAGCGGGCGCGCGCGCTGGTAGCGCGAGTCGGTCTTGAGCCCGGCGTCGTAGGCCATCACCGCCTCGGCCGCGATGCCCGCCTTGCGGAAGGCGGCGGCGACCGTCTGCACCGAGAGGCGCTCGCCGAAGCTGGCGACGTGGTCGAGCAGGCGCGGCGTCGTCTCGCCGACGAGCGAGATGCCGCGCAAGAGGTCGGAGAGCTCCTGGAAGAGGCCGTCGTGCTCCGCCACCTCGACGCCGAGCTCGGCCTTGATCTTGTCGTGGCGCTCGCGCAGCGCGGCGAGCTCGTGCTTGCCTGCGACCGCCTTGTGGGCGAGGTCGAGCAGCGCGTCGGTCACGCCGGCGTGGGCCGAGACGACGACGCACGGGCGGTCGGCCAGGCGCGCGCGCACCAGCTCGACGACGCGCGCGATGTGAGCGGCGTCGCCGACCGAGGTGCCTCCGAACTTCATCACGATCATGGTCGGTCGGGTCTCCAGGAGCGGCGGGAGTCTAGCGGCGTCGCTCCGCGCGTGCCGCGCCGGGACGCGCGCCGGAAAGGAATGCCGGTGCGCGCCCGCGCCCGCGTCGTCAGCGCGGCGCGGCCAGATGGTCGGCCAGCACGCGCGCGACGATCGCGCACGCCTCCGCGCTGTAGTGCGACCCGTCGGGATTGCGCAGCGGCTTGCCGGCGTCGAGCAGGCCGGCGCGCAGCGCGTCGTCGGTGCGCACGACGGGATGGCGCGCCGCGACCTCGGCGAGGAAGGGAGCCCACTGCGCCGCGTCGCGCCAGAGCGTCGGCAGGTGGACGATCACCAGGCGCGCGCCGATCGCCTCGACCTCGCGCGCCATCGCCGCGACGATCGCGAGCGCGACGCGGGCGCCCTCGCAACGCGGATCGCGGCAGACGTCGGCGACGGTCGGCGGCGCCGGGTCGCCGGCGAAGCTCTCGATCAGCGTGAGGAAACGGCTGCCTCGCCACGGCCGCGCGGGCGCGAGGAAGGGCGGCGCGAAGCGGTCGTGGCGCAGCGCGTCGCAGCGGCGCGCGGAGCCGTCGTGCAGCATCCGGTTGAGCTCGTCGGGTGCCAGCGCCGGCACGTTCACCAGCGCGAGCCGCTCGTCGCCGTCGTCGACGAGGAAGCGGGGCTTCGTGAACGGGAAGTCGCTGGCCCGGAAATAGAACATCCGCACGACGTTCAGGTTGCGGAAGACGTTCTCGGTCTGCAGCCCGAAGATCACGACGGCCGGCCTCAGCGCCGCGCCGTCGCGCCGGAAACGCAGGAGCGCCTGGTCCATGCCGTAGCCGCCGACGCCGAGGTTGATCACCTCGGACGCGCGGCCGGCCGCCGCGAGGGCGCGCTCGAGCTGGCGGCCCCACGTCGCCTCGAACGGCAGCTCCTCGCCGTAGGTGAAGCTGTCGCCGAGCAGCACGATCCGCTGCACGCCGGCGGCGGGCGCGCGCGAGCAGGTGGCGCGATCGGGCCCGCTGCGGAAGCCGTCGCCGTTGGTCCAGTAGAGGCCGTCGTGGAACGGCGTGGCGACCGGGTTGAGCGTCCAGCCGAGCTCGCGGTCGGCGATCAGCAGCGGCGGCTTCGCGCCCTCCATGCGCGCGAGCAGCTCGTCGTGCTTCGCCGCCGGCCACGGCGCCGAGACAAGCCGCCCGTCCAGCGTGAACGCGCCGTCCTCGTGCTCCACTCCGAGGCGGCGGACCGCCACCTCGGCGACCGCGGACGACAGCAGCGTCGAGAGCGCGACCGCCGCGAGCCGGTGGCGCCACGCGCGTCGCGACGCGGGCGCGCAGGTCACGACGCGGCGCGACGCGAGCGCGGCGGCGCGCGGCGCGGCGCGCGCGACGGCGGCGCCTCGAGCCCGAGCTTCGCCAGCGACTTCGCCGGCGCGATCAGCCGCCAGCTCTCGAGCACCCAGCCGCGCACCGCGTCCCAGTCGATGGCGCCCGAGGCGTCCATCTCGACCCAGCCGTGCGCGCCGACGTAGGGCGCCGGCTTGAACCGCGGGTCACGCGCGATGAGCTCGCGCGCGTGCGGCTTCTCGAGCTTGAAGCTGATCGTGAAGCGGCCGCCCTCGCCGCCGCCGCCCGCGAAGATCTTGTCGGCCACGCGGAAGTGCGGCGCGCCCCACGTCATCGTCAAGCGGGTGTCGGGCAGCGCGAGGCAGATCTTCCGGAAGCGCGCGGCGCGGTCGACGGGGCTGGCCATCAGCGCCGCCTCATCCCTTCTCGGGGACCTGCACGAAGCGGCCGCGGTTCAGCTCGGCCATCCGCTGGAGCGTCTGCACGTCGACGCCCTTCGTCCCGAACGCGATGACGTGGGTGCGGATGCGCGCGTAGCGGTTGAGCGCGGTGTACCACTCGACCAGCGTGTCGGGGTCGGTGATCTCGCCCTGCGTCGGCATGCCGTCGGTGAGGAAGGTGAGCGTGTCGGGCGTCGGCTCGAAGTTCGGCGCCCACTCGTTGCTGTTCTCGTCGAGGTTCAGCGCCGCGCGCAGGCCGCCGTAGTAGTTCGTCTCGCCCGCGGGCGGCAGCGACTGCAGCCAGCTCTTCGCCGCCTCGATGTTGCCCGCCGACGCCGGCGTCGGCGTGCGGTCGTACGAGCGGATCGAGGTGTTGAAGATGATGATCGAGAAGTGGGCGCGCGAGCTGAGCGTCGAGAGCGTCTGCCCGATCTCCTCCTTGCAGATCGCGAGCTTGGTCGAGCCGGTGTACTGGCGCGACAGCGTGAGCGCCGCCTTCGGGTCGGGCTCGAAGTTCTGGTTCATCGACATCGACGTGTCGAGCACGAAGCCGATGCGGTTCGAGTAGATCGAGATGCCGTAGTACTTGGGCGGCGGCTTGCCGTAGCGGTCGACCTCCTCCTTCTCCTTCGGCGGCTCCTTCGGCCGCTCGGGCAGCGCGCCGCCGCGCGTCGCGCGCTGCTGCTCCCACCACTTCTTCCACTCGCTCGCGACGTTGCCGCGGTCGATGCGGCAGATCGCCTTGAGCGCGTCGTGGATCTCCTCGTGGACGTGGCCCTGCTCGATCCCCATGCGCGCGATCAGGGGATCGACGCCGCGCATCGCGCCGATGGAGGCGAGCGCCTGGCAGGCGGCGACGCGGAGCTGCCACGCGTCGGTCTCGAGGTGCTTCGCGATCGCGTTGGTCGTCGACTCGGCGTCGACCTCGATCATCCCGAGCGCGTCCATCCCGGCGAGCTGCGCCTTCTGCGCGTTGTCGGACGCGACCATGCGCCCGAGCGCCTCCATCGCGAGCCGGTCCTTCATCCGCCCGCACGCGACGCCCGCCTCGGCCCGCGCCAGCCAGTACTTGTCCTCCGTGACCATCGCGCGCAGCTTCGGCAGCGCCGCGGAGAGGGCGAAGCGGCCGCACGCGCGCGCGGCGTAGGCGCGGACGATCCCCTCGGGATGGACCAGCCCGTAGACGTCGATGCGCGAGATGCACTCGGTCGCCTTCATCTTCAGCAGCGACACCATCACCGACTCGCGCACCAGCTCGCTGTTCTTCTGGAGGATGTCCAGCAGCGTGTCGACGGTGGCCGGGTCGTCGACCGTGCCGAGCGCGCGGATGCGGGCGGCGAGCGCCGAAAGGTCGGGCTCGGAGCGCAGCCCCTTCCGTTCGCGCGAGCCGGGCGTCTCGTTCTCGGCGAGGACGCCCTCCTCCACCGCCTTCGGGTCCATCGTGCGCCGCTTGCCCAGCACCCGCTCCTTCCAGCGCTGGTCGAAGATCTCGGGCGTGCACTCGAGGTGCTTCATGAAGGAGTCGCGCACCTCCTTCTGCTGGCGCAGGTCGGCCAGCATCGCGACGAACGGCTCGCGCCACTCCGCGAGGCAAAGGTCGAGGTAGCTCCAGGCGCGCTGCTGGTCCTCGAGCGTGAGCTGTCCCGTCGCCGTCTTGCCGAAGAGCTTCTCGATCGAGTCGAGCTTCGGGCGCGCGGCCATCTTCGCGCAGTCGGCCTCCCACCCCTTGCCGCTGCCGTTGACCGGCGTCCCCTCGTCCGCGCAGTAGGTCGCCTCGTCGCGGAACCGCTTCTGCAGCCGCGAGAGCCAGTGGCCGACGCCCTCGAAGAGCCAGCGCGGCAGCGTCCGGTTCTGCCCGTCGCCGACGATCCACGACGAGATCAGCGAGTGGCCGATCATGTGGCGCATCACGAAGTGGAGGTCGGCGTCGGGCTGGTACTTCTGGCCCGAGGCGCAGAAGCCGTTGCCGCAGAAGCCGCCGACGAAGCTCGAGGCGTCCGTGACGCCGTAGAGCAGGTTCGTCTTGGGCGAGCCCATGTAGGCGCCCTGGATCGTCGCGGCGTCGCCCTCCGACTGCGGCAGGAAGATCGCGATCGGCTTCTTCATGAAGAAGCGCTCGCCGAAGACGGTCACGAACTCCTTCCGCGCCATCTCGGCCCGCTCGAGCATCAGGTGCGCGTACTCGTGGCCGTTGAAGACGCGGAAGCCGCTGCGCATCTTCACCTTGACGTTCCGCACGTCGCTGCAGAGGTAGAAGTGGCGGTTGTAGAGGAGGATGAAGTTCTCGTTGTCGGCGAGCGTCCCCTCCGCCTTCAGCCGGCCCGCGACCGCGTCCTTCGCGACGCGCCCCATGTCGTCCTTCGCGAGCGGGCTCTCGCCGGCGCGGTCGCACGCAGGGCAGTTCTCGTTGTTCGTGACGGGGCAGCAGCGCTCGTTCTTCTGGCACTCGCTGCAGGCGAGGTGCCACGCGACGCTGTGGCGCTTGAGGTAGCAGGCCGAGCGGCTGCTGGCGAAGCAGAGGCGGTTCATCCCGTCGGGCACGTCGTCGCCCGTGTGCTCGACGCCGCTGCGGCACTTGTCGCAGTAGCAGGGATCCTCGGTCACGCCCCACGGCGAGCGGAGCCAGTGCTGGCACGCGCCGAAGCCCGACTTGCAGTCGCACTTCTCGCCGGACGCGGGCGTCGCCGCGGACGACGACGTCGCGACGGCGACGGGGACGGCGATCAGCAGCGCGAGGAGGACGAGGGCGAGCGCGGCGACGGGGGGACGATGGAGCGTGCGCATCCCCGGATGATCGCCCTGTGCGCGCGGCCCGTCAAAGGGCGGGAAGTTCCGGGCGGAGAGGGAGCGGCGGTCAGCGGCCTTCGGGGTCGGCGGGGATCTCGCGGCAGATCGCGAGGGCGATCAGCGCGTAGGAGGTGACCAGCACGGGCTCGTCCTCCCACCACGTCGCGTCGGAGTTGACCCAGCTCCCGTCGGGGGCCTGCCGCGCGACGAGTTTCTGTGACAGCTCGCGCACCCAGTCGTGGCGCCGCCCGTCGGCGGTCGTCAGCCACGGCGTCGCGCGCACCGCGAGCGCGCGGGCGAGCACGACGTAGTAGTAGTAGAGCCCCTGCGTGCCGGGCTGGAAGCCGGCGGCGCCGTAGCGGCGCGTGAGGTCGGGATTGCGGTCGAGCTCGTAGCCGGTGCGCACCGCCTCGTACGCGCGCTGCGCGATCTGGTGGTCGTGCGCGAGGGGCAGGTAGACCATCGGCAGCATGTCGTCGTACGAGAAGGCGTCGAGCTGCGCGCCGGGCGCCTTCCACTGCGGCTTGCGCGTGCGCGACGGCAGGCGGCCCCCGCCTTCGCTGCTGCGCGCGAGGAAGGCGAGCGCGCTCTTCTGCTCCGCGGTGAGGCCGCTGGCCGAGTCGAGCACGCGCGCCGCGCCGGCGCCGACGTCGGCGCGCGCGTCGGGAGCCGCCTCGGCGAGGTCGACGTACGACTCGGGGATGGCGTGCTGGTAGACGAAGAGCTCGACCGCGTGCGCCGCGTCGGCCAACGGCGACGACGGCGGCGGCGCGAGCGCGCGCAGCGCCTGCGCCGCGATCCCCGACGTGTAGACCGCGAGGCCGCTGCGCGGGTCGTAGATGCCGCCGTCGGGCTGGCGGTGGCGCAGCAGGAACTCGGTCGCGGCGGCGGCCTTCTCGGGCGCGCCGCCGCGCGACGGCGCCGCGGCCCAGAGCGCGACCGCGGTCAGCGCGACCTCGGCGGTCGGCTTCGCCGTGACCGCGACGAAGGCGCCGCGCGCGTCCTGCCGCGCCAGCAGCCAGCGCGTCCCGCGCTCGATCGCCGCGTCGACGGCCGCGCGCGCGGTACCGGCGAGGTGGGCGTCGGCGCGTGGCGCGGGTCCGTCCGACGCGCGCGCGACGGCCGCGACGCCCGCGGCGGCGAGCGCGAGCCCGAGGAGCGAGGCGGTTCCCGGAATCGTGCGACCCATGGCGTGCGCTCCTCCGCGACTACGCGCCCGGCGCGAACGAGACGGTGATCGGCGTCCCGACGGGCGGGACGACGCGCTCGTTCGAGTAGTAGACGGTGTCGTCGACGCCGTCCTGCCACGGGTTCTCGAGCACGCTGCTCGCGTCGTGGTAGGTCGTGACGAGGCTCTTCACGTAGTTGGCGGCGTAGGTCTCGCTGGCCGCGTCGGCCGACGCCTTCTGCAGGAACGAGCCGGCGAAGATCCACGCGGCCGGCTCCATCGCCCGCTCGCGCTTCTGGTCCCACACCCACTCCTCGGCGCGGCAACGCTTCTCGACGCCGTCGATCGTCGTCCACGCCACGTGGATCTCGACCTTCGCGCCGCTCGGCCGGCGGTAGGAGCCGTCGGTGCCGATCTCCACCGGCTCGCCCGGCTCGAGGCCCAGCGCGAGGAGGCCCGCGTGGAGCCCGCTCGGGACGCAGTCGAGCACGACGACCGACTCGTGGGTCTTGCCCTCCGGCGCGCAGGCGAAGACCTCGACGAGGCCGCGCTGCATGTTGACCCAGCCCGCGACCTCGAGGCGCCGCTCGGCCTTCAGGTAGCGGACGCCCATGCCGGAGAGCAGCTCGCGCAGCGCCTTCTCGCTCTCCGTCTCGGGCGCGGCGACGCTCTTCGGCGCGTCGTGCGCCGCGGCCGCCGCGGCCGGCTCGTCCGTCGTGGTCGACGGGCCGGCGCAGGCCGCCGCGACGAGCGCGCACGCGAGCGTCGCGCGGCGCCACGCACCGAGGCGCGCGCCTCCTTCGTCTCGGATGCTCACTGGTTCGCCTTCTCCTTCCCTGCGGCCGCCGGCGGCGGCGGCGGCGTCGCGAGCCGCCACGCGTAGCCGTTGGTCGGCGAGAGGTCCATGTAGTCGCAGCCCTGGAAGCGGCCGCGGAAGAGATCGTTCAGGGAGCCGTGGCTCGCCGTGTCGTAGACCCACGGCTTCACCCATTCGTAGCGGCCCGACCGCGCCAGCAGCGCGTCGCGCGGCAGCGCCGGCAGCGCGGCGTACCACTCGTCGTACTCGGGCAGGTCGCCGCCCGCCGCGCGCGCCTTCGCCAGCGCTTCGCGCCACTTCATCGGCGGCTGCGCTTCCACGGCGACGACCTTGCGCGCGGCCGCCGCCTCGCGCGGCGCGGCCCGCTTCGCGCCGTCGTCGACGACGCGCGCCGCCGCCTCGGGCGAGAGGTAGACGACGTTGACGATCGCGAAGCGCGGGTAGACCTCGGGCGCGCCGTCGACCGCCGCGCCGAGGAACTTGAAGGTCGCCTCGTGGACGTCCATCGGGATCGGCGTCGTGGTCCCGAGCACGACGTCCATCCGCCCGCGCTCGACGACGACGCTGCGGCTCTCCGTCCAGATCGCCGCGCCGCCCTGCGGCGAGCGGTAGATCGCGAACGCGACCTTGAAGGTGCCGTTCAGCGCCGGATCGTGCGTGCCCGGCAGCCAGCCTTCGAAGCGGATGCCGACGTCGGGCTCGGCGATCGGCTTCGCGGGCGCGGCGGCGGGCGGCGTCGGCGGCTGCTCCTGCGCCGGCGCGCGCGCGGCGACGAGTCCGATCGAGGCGAAGAGCACGAGCGCTCTCATCGCGGCTCCTTTCCCTTGCGCCGCGCGGCGGCGTCGGCGCGCATCCGCGCGAGCTCATCGGCCAGGCCGGCGCGCGAACCGTGGTTCGCCACGCTCGGCGACTGGTGGTAGGCCCCCTTCCAGCTCGCGGGCCAGGTGAATCGCCACATCCCGTAGAAGCGCTCGAGCAGCGGGTCGGCGCGCAGCGCCGGATCGTGGAGGCGCTCCTCGAAGCCCGGCTCGAAGCGCGGCGCGATCGACGCGTCCGCCTCGAGCAGTCCCTCGGCCGCGAGCGCGCGCAGCAGCTCCACCGCCTCGGCGAGCTGCCGTTCGCCTTCGACCCGGAGGCGATCGCCCTGCGCGAGGCTCTCCTCCGCCATGCGGCTCGAGTGGCACTCGGTGCAGACCTTCACCATCTCGGCGCGCCCGTCGCGGTCGCCGCGATGCGCGAGGCCGAAGCCGTCGTCGTGGACGCCGGACGCGTGGTGGCACGTCGCGCACGTCGGCCCCGACGCGGGATCGCGCGCCGTCGTCCAGAGCGCGCCGTGCTTCGAGAGGCGCCACGCCTCGTCCTGCGGATAGTCGGCGCCGGTGTGGCAGAGGACGCACGCCTCGGGCGCGCGCGCTTGCTCGGCGCTGAAGGCGTGGCCGGTGTGGCAGTGGTTGCAGCTGCCGCTCGCGCCGCCGTCGGGCGCGCGCGCGCCGATCGCGTGGCAGGCGAAGCAGGCGGCGCGCGCCTCGGTCGGCGTCGCGGCGAAGAGCTCCGAACCGACGAGCGTCTCCTCGGCGTGCGCGTGGCGCGAGCGCGCGAAGCCGGCCGCCTCGCGGCCGTGGCACTTGCCGCAGGTCTCGGGACCGACGCGCCCCTTCTCGCGGAACATGCGCGAGTGGTTGTCGCCGTGGCAGTCGGCGCAGCGCACGCCGGCGCGCGCGTGGGGGCTCTTCTCCCACTGCTCGTGGAGCTTCGGCTGGAGCTGCTGGTGGCACTCCTCGCAGTCGGTGCGCAGGTGGGCGTAGTCGCGCGGCTCGGCGAGCGCGGCGTCGTCCTCGCCCGACGCGGCGGCGGACCACGGCGCGATCGCGTCGAGCGCGAGCAGGCCGCACGCGGTCGCCAGCACGGTCGGCGCCGCGCCGCCGTCGCCGCGAAATCCGCCGGCGGCCTCGTCCCAGCCGGCGCGCAGCTCGCGGCCGATCCACGGCGGCCACGCGACGGAGCGCCCCTCGAGGTCGACGAGGCGCGCGCTGCGGTAGCGGGCGAGGACGCGCGCGGTCAGCAGCCGCTCGTGCAACTCGCTGGCGAGAGGCGGCAGCGCGAGGTGGCGCGCGAGGCCGCGGCCGGGCGCATCGGCGTCGCCGCGCGCGAAGCGGTAGGCGGCGCGCACGTCGAAGGGGCCGCCGGCGAGCGCGTAGAGGTCGGCCGCCTCGCTGCCCGCCGTCGCCTCGGCGGCGGCGCTCTCGCGCGCCGCGCTCTTGCCGAGGAAGCCGAGCGCGCGCTCGGCCGGCGTCGTCGCGCGAGCCGGCGCGGCGACCGACACCGCCGGACGCGCCCCGCGCTTCTCCAGGAAGGCGCGCGCGCGCGCGACGCAAGCGACGTCGTCTTGCGCGGAGACCCGCTCGAACGCCGCGAGCGCCCACCACGTCGCCGACGTCGCGCCGGCGCCTTCCGCGAACGAGCCGTCGCTCCGCTGCAGCGAGCGCAGCCGCGCCCGCCACTCCGCCAGCGCCGTCGCGCCGCCCTCGACCGGCGCGCGTTCGAGCGCCGCGATCGCGAGCGACAGCGCCGCGATCTCCTCGGGCGATGGCGGCGTCGCCATCGGCAACGCGGGCACGCACCGCAGCAGCCAGTGCGCCGCCCGTTCGCGCGGCACGGCCCACGGATCGTCGCGGCGCGTCGCCGCCGCGTCGCCCGCCGCTCCGAGCGCGACGACGCCCAGCAGCGCGACGAGCGACCGCGCCGCTCTCGCGAGCGGACGCGATGGCGGCGCTTCAACGCTGGTCGTCACGGCGACCTCGACCCGTGCCCGGACGACGGCGGAAGGACGTGGCCCGCAGCACGCGCGGAGCGCGCTGCGGGCCACGAAGGAATCCCGCTCAGCCGCCGCAACCCTGCGTCGAGTCGTACTTCTGGCCGTCGTCGACCGCTTCCCCGCCAGCCTTCTTCGGCACGATCACCGTGATGAAGTTGCTGCACGAGCCGCCCGACGTGTTGGTCGCGGTGTAGTTGATCCGGTAGACGCGTCCGTTCGCCTTCTTGTAGGGCGCGCGCTCCGACTTGATCGTGGCGATGTCGCCGCCGACGCCGTAGCCGTCGCACGCGCGCTTGTCGTCCTCGTAGGTGACCGGCTCGTCCTGCGTGATCGACGTGATCGTGATCGTGATCGCGTCGCCGAGGGGATCGGTCACTCCGGCGATCTTCTTCAGGTCGAGGTCGACGTACTGCTGCTCCGCCGGCCAGAGGCTGACCTTCACGCCGTCGATGCAGACCGGGTCGTGGCTGACGACCGGGCAGTTGCCGCGGGCGAAGACCTCGACCGTCGCGAAGTCGGTGTTGAACAGCGTGACGTCATCGGTCACGGTGAGGCCGACGTCGTAGATGCCGGGGCCGAGCGCCGTGAAGAACGCGGTCACGTCGACCGTCGGCGTGGTCGCGTCGTCGAAGTCGTTGTCGAGCGGCTGCGGGTCGAAGTCCCACTCCCAGCTCACGATCGAGCCGTCGATGTCCTTCGACTTCGAGCCGTCGAGGATGAACGGCTCGTTCGAGCCGATGCAGAACTGGTAGTGGCGGCCCGGGTTCGAGTCGGGCGGATAGGGCGGGATCGTGACGTTGACGGACGTCACGGTCTCGTCGGTCAGCGGCGGCACGTTGTCGTCGGTCACGCGCAGCTTGGCGCTGTAGACGCCGAGCACCGGGTAGGAGTGCGTCACGAACTGCCCGGTCGCGTCGAAGGTGCCGTCGCCGTCGAAGTCCCACTCGTACGAGACGATGTTGCGCTGCGGGTCGCTGTGGAACGACGGCGAGCCGTCGAACTCGACCGGCTGGTTCGGGCCAGTGATCGTCGGATCGACGTCGGCGACCGCGTGAGGCGCGAGCTGCACGATCGTCGCGGAGAGCGTGATGATCGCCCACGCCGAGGCGAGGTCGTTGAAGACCCACGCGCCGTCCCACGAGCCGTCGCCCTGCTGCAGGTTCACGAGGCGACGCGCGACGCCGTCGACCGGATCGCCGGCCGTCGTGTCGCTGCGGTACCAGTCGAACGGCGCCGAGCCGTTCTCGTCCATCAGCACGATCGGCGTCGGCAGCGCGAGGCGCATCGCCTTGGCCGTCGCGAACATGCCGTAGATCCGGTTGTTCAGCGTCAGCTGCGTCCAGTTCCGGATCATGTAGCGCTGCGCGGCGAGGTGGCGCGGGTCGGTCTTGAGCACGCCGTCGAAGTTCATCTGCACCAGGCCGGACGGCGTCGTGTTCATGCCGACGATGTCGACGTAGTTGGTGTCGTCCGTGTACCCGAGGCGGCCGTCGGCGCCGGTGTTGGTCCCGTCGAAGTACTGCGACTGCGGGATCCAGAAGTTGAGGTTCTCGTCCTTCACGAACTGCGGGACCGTGAGGCCGAAGACGCGTTCCGCGGCGATGCCGCCGATGGCCCACCACTGGCACGCCGAGTTGTCGGCGTCCTGCGCGTTCCAGCCGTACCGCCAGCCGCCCCGGTAGAAGGAGGCGGTGTCGGCCTGGCCGTACGAGTAGGTGTCGAGCATGTCCTGGACGATGTCGACGTACTTGCGGCCGAGGACCTCGGCGACGCCGGTCGGCGCGATCGCGTCGGGCGTGCCGCTGCCGACGATCGCGTCGATCACCTGGCCGCCGACGTAGATCGGCGCGCCGCCGTCCAGCACCTCGAGGCCGTAGCCGTTGCCGTTGCTGTCGGGGTTGCCCGCCGTCTGCGGCGCGATGTTGATGCGGCTCAGCTCGGTGAAGGTGTGAGCGAGGCCGCGCGCGACGTCGTCGACGTAGGGATCCTCGGCGCGGTTGCCGGTCTCGCGGTGGCCGTTGATCTGGAAGGCCAGCACCGCCGAGGCCGTGTCGGCCGCCTGGTTCTGCGTCGCCCAGTAGCCGGTCGGCACGGTGCCGACGCTCGAGAGGATCTCGTTCTTGTGGAGCCGCCACAGCCCGCGGTCGATCGCCATGTTCACGTCGACGTCGAGCGTGCGCGGCACGATGATCACGCGGAACGTGTCGCTCGTCGTGCCGCAGGTCGTGGTGATCGACACCGTCGCCGTGTAGGGCTGGAAGTCGATGCCGGTGTAGGTGTGCGCGAGCTCGATCACGCGCGGGTTGGCGAAGCTGACCGCGACGGGGCCGCTGCCATCACCCGGATCCCACGACGCCGCCGTGATGGTGCAGCCGACCGGCAGCACCGCGACGCTCTGGAGCGTCAGCGACGCGCCGCTGTAGACCTCGTGCTGCAGGTTCGGATCGCCGAGCCAGGGGACCGCGATGATCTCTTGCGCCCGCGCCGAACCGACTGCGACGGCAGCCGTTGCGATGGCAACGATCAAACGACCCACGCGGCGCGCGCGCGACAGGACATCAGCCACGGTTTCCTCCACGACCCACCCCCGCGCACGCGCGAGCGTGCGTGAAGGTGGCGACCTGATCAGGGGGACTCGGCAAGCGAAGGGGGATGTTCCTACTACTTAGGCGAGTTGGGAAGACCCCTTAGGTGAAACGTCGCCGTATCGACGGCGCACGAGTACGCTCTCCTCCGCTTCCCATGGACGCGGGAACGCCGTCGAACGCGGCTCATCCCCCGGGGAACGCCTCGGAGCCGAAGCGTGGCGTCGTATTTCGTTCGTGTCCTCTTCGCGGCGCTGGCGCTGCCGTCGGCGGCCCTGTTCGCGACCTTGAGCCCCGCCGATGGCCCCTTGGCCTCGTCGATCGCCCGCATCGACTGCGGCACCGTCCCGCGCGGCGCCTCCGTCGCCGCCACCGTCGAGATCGAGAACGTCGGCCGCGCCCCGATCACGGCGCTGCAGTTCGCGTCGTCGCCGCTCGCGACGCTGCGCCTCTCCACGTCGCGTCGGCTCAACGTCCCGTTCGACCGCGCGCACGCCGGCCGCGCCGAGCTGTCGTTGGCGCCGGGTGAAAAGGTGACCGTAACGCTGCTCGTCGACACCGCATCGCTGCCCGACGGCCCGTTCGAGGCCTCGCTGAAGATCGACGACGGCGAGCAGCCCGACGCCGCCCTCTCGATCCCGATCGAGCTCTCCGTCGTCGCGCCGCCGCCGCCGGGCCCGATGGCCCCGCCGCGCGCCGAGCCGGCGGCGCTTCCCGGCGCCGGCGACGAGCCGGTCGCGCCCGCTCCCGCGCCGCCCGCCGCGATCCCCGCCGACGCGCCGCAGCTCGCCGTCGACGCCGAGAGCATCGCCTTCGGCGTCGCGCTGCGCGGCGAGCTGCTCCGCCACACCTTCACGCTCACGAACCGCGGCGCGAGCGAGCTCGTGATCGAGGAGGTCCGCAACGGCTGCGCCTGCACCGCGGCGAGCCTGGTGCTGGCCGACCGGACGATCGGGATGGAGGAGCTCGCGAAGGCGAAGCCGGTCGCCCGCCTCGCGCCGGGCGCGACCGCGAAGCTCGACGTCGAGCTCGAGACCGCGCGCGTCCCGCGGACCGACGACGCGAAGGCCGTCCGCAAGATCGTGCGCCTCATCTCCAACGACCCGCGCCGGCGCGAGATCCCGCTGCTGCTCACCGCGAGCGTCGCGCTCCCCTTCACGGTCGAGCCCGACACGGTCGACTTCGGCAAGCTGCGCAAGGGCGCCACCGCCCACGCGGTCGCGCGGGTGTCGTCGTCGCAGCTCGGCGCCTTCGAGGTGACCGAGACCGTCTGCGGCTTCCCCGCTTCGCTGCGCGCCCGCGCCACGCGCGCCGTCGTCGCCGAAGGGGCGGAGCCGGCGTGGCTGCTCGAGGTCGACCTCCTCCCCAACGCGCCGCTCGGGACGATGGTCACGCAGGTCACGCTCGCGCTCGACCACGCGCGCGTGAAGAAGATCGACATCCCGGTCCATTTCACGATCGAGCCGAACGTCGACTTCATCGACAACAAGCCCGATCGCGCGCTCCTCCTCGACTTCGAGAACGTCCCGATCGGGAGCGCGAAGAGCGTCGAGCTCTCGATCGAGAACCGCCGCGGCGACACCCGCTACGTGCTGAAGAGCGCGACGCTCGAACGCTGCCGTCCCGTCGACGCCGCCTTCACCGCCGAGATCGTCGAGGTCGCCGCCGGCGAGCGCTACCTCGTGCGCGTCACGGCGCCGGCGAGCGCGAAGGCCGGCTTCTTCCAGGGCGAGCTGATCCTCTCCGCCGAACATCCCGAGGTCCCGCGCCAGCGCGTCCCCTTCCGCGGCTGGTACAAGGCGCCGTGAACGGCGGCGCGCGGCCTGGCGCCTACTCCGTCTCGCCCGTCAGCAAGAACGCACCCCACGTCGCAGGGAGCGTGTCGCCGCGCTCCGCCCGATTGCGTTCGAGCAGAGCGCGCTGCGCTCCGAGGAGCGCGTCGAGTCTCCCCTGGCCGTCCTTCCAGAGTCGGCGGTAGAAGTCGAGCATCAAGTCGCACGTCGCGCTGTCCTCCACGCGCCAGAGGGACGCGACGACGGTGCGCGCTCCTGCGTCGCGGAAAGCGCGGGCGAGCGACATGGATCCCTGCCCGGCGGCCGCGATCCGGCCGAGCCCCGAGTCGCACGCGGAGAGGACCGCGAGGTCGCAGCCGCAGAGGTCGAGACCTGCGATCTCGTCGCCGGTGAGCAACTCGTGGTCGCCGGCGAACGCAAGGTCGTTGGCGCCAGCGCAGACGAGCCCGCAGAGCAGCGACGGAAAGCAGCGTGCCAGCAGGCCGCGCTCCGCCTGCTGCGGGCTCGCGCGCGCCGCGTCGAGCTCCTTCGCGTCGTCGGCGAGGAAGTAGCCGTGCGTCGCGAGATGAAGGACGGAGTGGTGCTGGAACTCGGACTTGAGGCGCGCCTCGCTCGGCTCGCGGCCGCGGAGCGGGAGGCACGTCGCGCCATGGAACGCGTCGCGATGAAGCCGGAGGAGACCGTCCACCTCCGCGGCCGTGCCGGCGAGCGCAGGCCAGCGGCCGGCGAGGCCGGTGCGCGTGGACGCGACGCGAGGCGCGTCGGACGGCGCCGCGCCGCCGAAGTCGACGTCGCCGACGACCAGCAGCGACGGCGTCACGGTCGTCGCCGCGGCCGCCGATCGACCGAGGAGCAGCAGCGTGCGCGGATCGTCGACATTGGCGACGTCGAACCGCTCGATCAGGTGGCGCCCGCCGCTGTCGACGACGACGCCGAGCGGCAGCAGGCCGAGCGCGCCGTCGGGGCTGACGAAGAGGCGAGTCGCAGCCCCGATCGCCGACGCGATGGGCTCCCAAAGCCGGCGCCGCAGCCCGTCGATCGCCGCCATGCGTGCAGCGCGGAGCTCCTTCGATCCGCCAGACGGACCGGCACCGCGTCCCGCTCCCGACCGGCCACCGACCACGACGGCCAGGAACGACCGGATCGCCTCTTCCATCTCGTCGATCGGTCCGAGGTCGAGCCACGTCGGCGGAGCGCCACCGCCGCGGACGACCCACGCGTGGAGCCGTGGCGCCGGCTTGTTTCCGACGCCGGGCGCCGCCGCGCCGGACTCCGCGACCGCGACCGCGTCATTCAGCACGAGGAAGTCGAGGAAGACGGCAGCGGCAGGCAACGCAGCGCTCAGGTCGGCGCTGCTCGGCGACGCGGGCTGCGGCCGGACCGCGAGCGCGTCGGCCACCTCGGCTTCGAGGATGTTGCGCTCCCTCCGCAGCAGCTCCAGGTCTCGCTCGTGCTGCGCCCGATCGCGCGGGGCGACGATCGCGAACAGATCGGAGAGGGCGGCGCGAACGAGCGCGAGCCGGCGGAGCGCTTCGGCCAGCTTCGGATCCTTCGACTCGCGGATCGCCGCGCGGCGCGACGCGATCTCGCGGACGACGCCCTGCTTGTAGTCGATCACCGCGTCGTGGCACGCGGCCGCGCCGCCGGCGCCGGCGTGCTGCGCGATGGCGACGCGGATCGAGAGGGCGTCGGAACAGTGGGCGAGCACCGTCGCGAGCTCCGCCTCCGGCGCGCGGCGCGACCATGTGCGCGCCAACTCGTCGGTCGCGTCGCACAGCCGGTCCGACCACGAATGCGCCGCCGCCCACTCCTGCTGGTGGATGCACAGCAGCGCGAGGTCCTCGAGGCACTTGATGGTGTCGAGGTGGGTCGTGCCGAGCGTCTGCTCGAACGTCGCGAACGCCCGTTCGTAGCCGGCGCGCGCCTCGCCGTCGCGCCCGAGCCGGCGATCCAGTCCCGCGATGCGGGCGAGGCACTTCGCGGTGGCGGGATGGTCGTCGCCGACCGTCTTCCTCGTCGCCGCCAGGGCGCGCACGAAGCAGCTCCGGGCCCCGTCGACGTCGCCGGTCTCGAGGAGGAGCGATCCGAAGTTGGCGCGCGACAGCGCCGTCTCGGGATGGTCGGGGCCGATCGTCGCCTCGTGGATCGCCAGCGCGTCCTCGAGCTGCGCGCGGGCCTCCGCCAGGAACCCCATGGAGAGGAGGAGCACGCCCATGTTGTTGCGCAGCTGCGCCACGTCTTGATGGCCGGCCCGGCCGGCGCGCTCGTACTCGGCGAGCGCCCGCCGGTACCAGACGATCGCCTCGTCGTCGTGGCCGATGATGCTGTTCAGCATCCCGAAGTTGGTGAGCGTCGCGGCCCGCACTCGCGCGCCCGGAGCGAGGAGCGCTTCGCCGATCGCCAGGGAGAGCTCGAACTGCCGTCGCGCCCCCTCGATGTCGCCCGTGGCGAGGAGGACGAGGCCGAGGTTGCTGCGCGCCATCGCGAATCGCACGCCCCCGAGGCCAGGCGTCGAGTCACGGAGCGCGAGCGCGCGCTCTAGATGGCGACGCGCGCCCTCGTAGTCGCCCATCTCGCGCAGCAGCGTGCCGAGGTTGGCGAGGGTCGTCGCCAATGCGGGATCGTCGGGTCCGAAGTGCGTCTCGCGGTCCTCCACCACCTTCGAGTAGATCCGCCGCGCCTCGTCGAATGCGCCTCGCGAATCGAGGAGCATCGCCCGGTTGTTCTGGCAGACGAGGAAGACGTGGAGATCGAAGCTCTTCGCTGCGCCGGCGACCGCGATCGCGCGTTCGATGTAGGGCCCCTCCTCGCCGTAGCGGCCCAGATCGTCGAGCGCCGACGCGAGATTCGCGAGCACGTTCGCCTCGATCCGCGGGTCGCATCCCTTCAACCGCCCGAAGAGGTCGAGCGCGCGCTGCTGGAGCTGCAGCGACCGCTCGGCCTCGCCGCAGAGGTAGAGCGCGTGGCCGTAGCCGCTCAACGCCGCGACGAGATCGCCATCCTCGCCGATCGCCAGCGCGTCGCGGATCGCGAAGACGCGCTCGTACTGGGCTTTCGCCTCGAGGCAGCGCCCCAGCTGCAGGTAGAGCAGCGCCAGCGTCGAGCGATGCTTCAACGCCGCGCGGCTCTCGTCGCCCTCGAACGCCTCGACGACCTCGAGCGCTGTCTCGGCATGCGGCACCGCGAGCGCGCTGCGGGCCTGTTGGAGCAGGACCTCCGCCCCCTTGGCGTGCCGCGATGCCGTCAGGGGGTGCCACTCGCCATCGACCTTCGCTGCCAGGCGCGTCGCCTGCTCGTGCAGCAACACTGCGGCCGCCCCCGCCCGCGGATCGAGCGCGACGGCGCCCGGCTTCACTTGCGAGCTGAAGTGTCCGAGCGCGGAGAGCTCCAGGAGCTGGACGAACCGGTCATTGCGCGGCCCGATCGACTCGGCGACCTCGCGCGCCGCCGCTTCCAGCGCCACCCTCTCCTTCTCGGGCGCCTGCGCGCCAAGCACCGCCGCCGCCACTCCGAACGCCGAGATCGCGCGGCGCGCGCGCGACGAGTCGTCATGCGCCTCGTGAAGCGCCGCCGCCTCTTCGCGCAACGGCCGCGCCTCGTCGTCGAGGCCGTTGACCGCGAGCAGGCTCGCGAGCCGGCTGGCGCTCGCCGCGAGATCGAGCGGGTGCGTCGCCGCCCGTTCGCGGCGCGCGGCGACTTCGGCGCGCGCATCGTCGAGCTCGTCGCTCCGCTGGTCTCGCGCGGCCCGCGGCGGTGGCGCTCCCGGCCGCACGCGCAGCTCGAATCGCCCCGTCCCACCATCGAGCGCCGCGGCGGCGAGCTCGAGCGCGCGCGCCTCGACCAGCTCGAACACGACGCGCGCATGCGGTCCGACACCCCCGTCGTCGTCCTCGCCGAGCAGCGCGCCGTCGGCGTCGCGCACGAGGAGATAGGCGTCGAAGTCGTGGGAGACGAGGTCGCACGTCCAAGTGCCCTTCTCCAGCACGAGGCGCGACGTCCGCGAGCGCGCCGGCCAGAGGGTGAAGAGCGGCTGCGCGAGGCGGTCGGAGACGGCCGGCGGCGAGTCGGCGTCGATGCTCCCGGTCACGACCTCGTCGCGCGCCGCCACTCCAAGCGCGGCGGCGAGGAGCAGGCAACTCGCGTCGACCATCCTGCAACCTCCTCGATCCCGTCGACCTCGCGATCACGCCATCGCGCCATCGCGCCATCGCGCGTTGAAGGCTCGGAGCCCCCTAACGGGGGCGATGATCGAGTGCGACCCACCAGTAGCGCAGCGCCGGCTCTCCCGTCATCTCGCGGTCGAGTTCGCTGGCGAGCCTCGCCAGCGCCGGGAACGCGGCGATCGGCCGGCCACTGCGCAGCCCGCCGGAGGCCGCGACGGCCCGGGGCGCGACGGCGCCGCGCGTCGGGTCGCGCTTGCCGGGCCGCGCGGGCGGATCACCCGGCCCGCTGCCGACGACGATCGCAGTGCGCAAGAGCTCCTCGGCCGCCGCGACGGGCGCCGCCGACGCGACGACGAGGAATGCGTCGGCACCTCCTGGCACGCAATCCAGGCGGTAGCCGACCTCGGGCGACGGGAAGACGAGCGGGTCTCCGAAGCCGGGCGCGGCGAGCGGGTTGGCAAGTCCGCCGAGTTCAGCCTCGATCGGCTGGTGCTTCCACACCCGCCCGGCGAGATCCTCCTCGAAGACGTAGAGCCACATCCCCGCATCTGCGAGGAGCTCGACGAATAGCTGGTCGTCGGTCCACGCCTCTCCGACGGAAGCCACGACCGACTCCTCGCGCGAGCCCTCTTTCTTCAGCACGAACCGGCACTCCGCCCGAGGCGGAGGATCGGACGCGAGACCGAGTCCCGTCGCCAGCGCGACCGTGACGACCACCGACGCACCGAGCACCCACAGCAGCGCGCGCCGCCGCGTGGAGCCGAGCGCGAGCGAGTCGGCGAGCGCCCGTTCCATCTCGGCCGCCGATCGGAAGCGCGCGCGCGGTTCCTTCGCGATCGAACGATCGACGAGCTGCACGAAAGCGGGAGGGAGATCGGCCCGGCGATCGCCCAGCGGGGTCGGGCCCGTCCTCATCCGCACGAGCAGCGACTCGAGGTCAGGAGCTTCGTAGGGGAACCGGCCGCTCACCAGCCAGTAGAGCGTCACGCCGAGCGCGTAGAGGTCGCTCGCCTTCGTCGCCTCCACCGCTTCGATGAGCTGTTCGGGCGGCACGTAGGGGAGCGTTCCGCCTGCACCTCGGGAGCGCCGCGCACGCGGCGGCTCCGCGATGCCGAAGTCGAGGAGCACGGTCCGGCCGCCTTCGACGCGCATGACGTTGCCGGGTTTCACGTCGCGATGAACCAGCTCCTTGGCGTGCACGGCGGCGAGCGCCCTGCAGAGGTCGATACCGACCGCCGTCGCCTCTTCCGCAGACCAGCGCCCGAGCTCCTCGACGAGCTTGTCGAGCGTCTTGCCGTCGAGGTACTCGAGGCAGAGCCGGATCTCGCCGGGAGGGGTGTCGACCGAGTGGATCTTGACGATGTTGCGATGGTCGAGCGACGCGAGGATCCGCGCCTCGCTCACGAAGCGGGCGAGGGCGGCGACGGCCGCGGGATCAGCGTCGTCGACGGGACCCTGCTTCATCACCTTGACCGCGAGGTTCCGCTGCAGCGCGTGGTCGCGCGCGCGGTAGACGACGCCGAAGCCGCCGCGGCCGATCACGGTCAGGAGCTCGTAGTTCCCTTCGCTTCGTCCTGCCTCGCCGCCGCCGGGGCGTGACGAGGTCGACGGCGTCCCTCCCGGCGAAGCGGAGCCGGCCAGCATGTCGGCCATCGTGGCGGTCGAGACGCGGCCGAGGAGCCGGAGCGCGCGGCGCTCGCCGCGAGAGAGGCGCGAGTCGGCGTCGATCTCGAGGCCGGAGGGGACGTCGCCGTCGGCGATGCGGACGGTCAGTTCCTTCAGCACCTGCTCATTGCGCATCGTCGAACTCCGCGATCTCCGTCGCGACGCGGCTCAATGCGTCGCAGATCGCGTCGCGCGCCGCTTCGCGCGTCGGGTAGCCGGCGTCGCGGGCGATCGCCTCGTAGCGGTACTTGAGCTCCAACCGGAGCACCACCGCCTGGCGCTCCCGCGGCGGGACGTGCTGCAGTGCCGCCTCGAACTGCTCCTGCTCCTCCGCCGTGAGGAGGACGTCTCCTTGCTGCGCCGTGCTCGGGAGCGAGCTGAACTTCTCCGCCGAAGTCCCTTCGGACCTCGCGACCGGCCGGCCCGCTTGGCCCTCCGGCTCGCGGTGTCTCCGCGTCAGTTGTTCGAGCGCGATCTGCCGCAGGTAGAGCCAGAACTCCCCGACGTTGCGGACCTCAGCCGCGGGCAACTGCTCCTTCGCGGCGCGCACGACCGAAGCGAACGTCGATGCGCCCGCTTCGGTCGACCGCTGGGCCGCATCCGTCCGGGCGGCGAGGAATCCCGCAAGCCAAGGTCGGAACCGTTCGAGCAGGTCCAAGAACGCCTGCGACTCCCCCGCCCGGCTTCGGGCAATGAGCGCGGCGATCTGCGAGAGGTCGTCGTCGGGCGGCGAGACCATGCGGCGGGATGGTAGCCCGACTACCACCCGCCGGCTGGAAAACAACCGCCGGGCGCCTAGAACGTCCGCGATGAAGCCGCGAACCAGGAAGAGCGCCGTGAAACCGAAGAAGCCGAATCGCGCCGCGATCGGTCCGCGGAAGGGCCGACAGCCCGCCCGCGCGAAGGCGCCCGCGACGCGCCGGTTCGCCGCGCGGGTGGCCGCGGTCTCCGCCACCTCGGTCGTGCCGTCGAAGGAAGGCGCCGACCTCATCCACGACTGGAACGACGACGGTCGCCGGCCGAAGCAGCCGTTCGGCTTCGTCGACGAGACGCTGCGCGACGGGCTGCAGTGCCCGTCGGTCACGGATCCCAGCATCGAGAAGAAGGTCGCGATCCTGCGGCTGATGGTGGCGCTGGGCATCGACGCGGTCGACATCGGGCTGCCGGGCGCGGGCGGCGTCGTCAACCAGCACGTCGAGACGCTGCTGCGCGTGATCAAGGAGGAACGCCTCCCGATCGAGCCCAACTGCGCCGCGCGCACCGTCGTGCGCGACATCGCGCCCGTCGCCGAGATCCAGCAGCGCGTCGGCCATCGCCTCGCCGTGTCGATGTTCATCGGGTCGAGCGCGATCCGGCAGTACGCGGAGGACTGGACGCTCGACAAGATGCTCCGCTCGTCGGAGGAAGCGCTCGCCTTCGCGCGCAAGGAAGGGATCCCGATCAGCTACGTGACCGAGGACACCACCCGCGCGCGGCCCGAGACGATCGAGAAGCTCTACGGCCTCGCGATCGACTACGGCGCGGAGCGGCTGATCGTCTGCGACACCTGCGGCCACGTGACGCCCAGCGGGGTCCGCAACCTCGTCCGCTTCGTGCAGAAGATCGTCCAGCGCAAGCGGTCGAAGGCGAAGATCGAGTGGCACGGCCACATGGATCGCGGCCTCGGCGTCGTCAACTCGATCGCCGCGGTCATGGCGGGCGTCGACCGGGTCCACGCCTGCGGGCTGGGCATCGGCGAGCGGGCCGGCAACACGCCGATGGACCTGCTGCTGGTGAACCTGAAGCTGATGGGCTGGATCGACAACGACCTGTCGCGCCTCGGCGACTACTGCCGCGCCGTCGCCGACGCGGTCGAGGTCGAGATCCCCTACTCCTATCCCGTCTTCGGCAAGGACGCCTTCGAGACCGGCACCGGCGTCCACGCGAGCGCGGTGATCAAGGCGCTGAAGAAGGGCGACGCGTGGCTGGCCAACCGCGTCTACTCGGGCGTGCCGAGCGACCTCTTCGGCCTGTCGCAGAAGATCGCGATCGGCCCGATGAGCGGGAAGTCGAACGTCGACTTCTGGCTCGAGCAGCGCGGCATCGCGCGGAGCGACGCGCTCGTCGACGCGATCCTCGCGCGCGCGAAGGGGTCGCGGAAGCTCCTCACCGACGCCGAGATCGACGCGATCGTGCAGCAGCACGGCGGCGCCGCGACGCCCGCCGCCGCGCCGGCCGCGAACTGACGCGCGCGGCGGCGGCGCGGCGGCGGACGCTGCGGCGATCGCGCTACTGCGGGAAGACCGCCTCGAGCCGCGACTCCTTCTCGGTGCACCAGTCGCACGAGAGGTGGAGCCGGAGCTGGAACTCGCCCGGCTCGATCGCCGCGGCCGCTTGCGCGAAGCCGAGCGCCCAGCCGTCGACCTGCAGCAGCCCGCGGTCGAGCGCCGCCTCCAGCGTGACGTAGTAGTCGTTCATCTCGACCTCGGGCGGCTGGTCGGAGTCGTGACAGAGCTGCTCGAGGGCGCGCGCGTTGCCGCCGTTGATCGAGCCGGAGAGTCCCGCGCTGCCCGCCGAGCCCGGCGCGCCGCCGGCCGTGACCCCGAACGTGACCGCACCGCTGGTGGCGACCGAGACGCCGGCCGCGTCGAGTCGCGCCTCGCACGAGGTCGTCGCCTCCTTCGCCTTCAGGCTGCCGAGCACGTCGGCGCGCGCGTCCGCGGAAGCGGGATCGCGGATCGACGCGCGCGCCACGAAGGAGACGCGCGCCTCGGCGCGCCCGCGCCCTTCGGTGTAGCGGCACGCGATGCAGGTCCGGATGTGGTGGACCTCCCACTGCGCCGTCGACGCCGAGCTCGAGGCCTGCGTCAGCGTGAGGCGCGGCGCCACCGACATCGCGAAGCCGTCGACCTGCAGCGGCCGCGGTTGGTCCGCGTCGCAGTACCCGGTGAAGCGCGCGCGCGACGTGCCCGCGGCCAGCTGCTTGTCGAGCGACGCGCTGCCAGGCAGCTGCTTCGGCACGACCTGCCAGCGGCACTTCGTCGTGGTGTCGCACGAGTACGAATTGCAGGTCCGCGGCGCCTGCGCGTCGGCTTCGCCGCTCCACGCGCACGCCGCCGCGAACGCGATCCCCGTCGCGATCTTCCGCCGGAACATGGGTTCCCTCCTCGGTTGGCGCGCCGCCGACCGCCGCGGCGAACGGCCGCGAGCGGCGCCGGCGCGAGTTGGAAGCAATTCACTCGCGCAGCCGCACCTGCAGCTCCGCCTCGGGATCGGGCGCGGCGGGGAGGAAGCGCGCGTGGCCGACGAGTTCGCGCGAGCGGCCGTCGCCTTGCCGCAGCTCCCACGTGACCGAGAGCTCGAACTCCTCCTCGGGCCAGCGCGCGTCGCGGTCGTGCTCCGCCATCGAGTGGTAGAGCGCGTGCAGTCCGCCGTAGAGGACGAAGCGGCCGGACGCGTCGGTGTGGGCGATCGGTCCGTAGACGCCGGCATGCACCCACGCGCCCGCGGCCGGTCGGCCGTCGGGCGCGAGGACGCGGCCGCGCACGATCTCGAGGCGGCCCGCGGCGTTGCGCGGCGCGCGCGAGAGGACGAGCTCGACCGTCCGCTGCCCGCCCGCTGTTTCGCCGAAGTCGACGAACTCGCAGTCGCCGTAGCCAACGCCGTCGCTCCCGTCGCGCTCGCGGTCGTGGCTCGCGATCACCAGCAGGCGCGCGCGGTCGAGCGGGATCGCGAACCGGCCCTCCCGATCGACCAGCAGCCGCAGCACCCAGGGATCGCTCTCGCGCTGCTCCGTCTCGCTCGCGACGAAGAGGACGGCGTCGGGCGCGGGCGCGCCGTCGTCGAAACGGACCACGCCCTCGACGAGGTTGACCGGCTTGCAACGGAGCTCGACCCGCGTCGTCGCGCCGTCGACCACCGTGACCGGACGCTCGGCGCGATGCTGGAAGGGGCCGCTCGGCCAGAAGAGGAGCGCCCAGCCGTCGCCCGGTGCGAGCGGACCGAACGTCGCCGTGCCGCCCGGCGCGGCCGCGAATCGCTGCTGCGGCCCGCCGCGGAAGGACTCCGGGAACCAGCTCTCGCCCGGCCGCGTCTTCAGCCGCTCGATCGCGTCCGCGAGCGTGAGCGGCGGCTCCTGCAGGTTGGCGCGCGCGAGGTCGCTCGGCGGCGGGCTCGGGAAGACCGGCACGCGCGGCGGCGCGGCCGGCCCCGCGATCTGGAGCCGCGACTCCATCTGCCGGAAGAGCGAGGTGAGCTGCGGATCGCACGCCTCGAGCCGCGCGGCCATCGCGACGCCCGGGATCGACGAGCCATCGAGATCGTTCCTCGCGACGACCTCGATCGACCCGCCGCGCGCGAGCGCCACGCGCAGCGCGAGGTCGCTGGCGTCGGGCCAGAGATCGGCCTCGACGGTGGCCGGCAGGAAGCCGTCGCGACCGGCGACGACGAAGAGGTGCGTCCACCACGTCTCGACGACGACGGGGTTCCGTTCGTAGCCGCGGATCTCGAAGGCGCTCGTCGCGTCGAAGTCGTCGGGCGCATCGCCGCGCTCGTCGAAGAGCGGCGCGCGCGGCAGCGGCAGCGCGACCCACGCGTCGGGCAGCGGCGCGCCGGTGGCGGCGTCGACCGCCGTGATCGTCGCGCGACCGCGGCCCTGCGCGTCGAACGCGACGCCGCGCTCGCGCTCCACGCGCCGCGCGACGACGGGCTCGGGCAGCGGCTCCACGCGGGACGGCGGCGTCGCGCGCGGCGGCGTCGAGTCGAGCGGCGCTTCGCGGCGCCGCTCGCCCTGGTGCGGCGCGCACCACCACGTCGCCGCGCCCGCCAGCGCCAGCACGCCCGCGACCACGAGCCACGCCGCGCGCGACCGCTGCGTCGAATCGCTCCGCTCGCCCCTCGCTTCCATCGCGCGCTTCCTCCTCGGCCCGCTGCGTCAATGCCGCCGGCCGGGAGAGGTGCGCGCCGAATCGCGGCGGTCACCAGAGCTTGAAGGCGAAGAGGCTCAGCACGAGGGTCGCGACGTAGAGCGGGAAGAAGAGCGGCCAGAGGCGCACGTGCACGCGGCGCGGGCCGCGCATCCCGGTCCAGACCAGCGCGATCAGCGTCACGAGCGCCGCGGTCGCGACCGCGATGTGGACGTGCAGCACCGTCGGCGAGCGGACGGGGAACTTCCAGCCGAACCCGCGCGCCACGACCTCGAGCGCGACGAGGCCGGTGATGACGAGGCTCGCGCCCCACTTGCCGAGGCGCTGGTGGAGCGGCTGGTCGCTGCGCCGGACCTGGAACGCGCGCACGAAGAGCAGCAGCGCGCCGAACATCACCGCCTCGGCGAACCAGAGGAATCCGAGCTCGAGCGTCATCCCGTCTCCGGACGTGCGAAAGAGCGGGGTCTTATAGTCCACCGACCCCGAAGGAGGACCGCGTGCACTTCATCCTCTCCTGCGCCGTGGCGGCGCTGACGCTCGCCGGCGACGAAGCGACGCCGCTCACCACCGCCGACCTCTTCCGCATGAAGGCGGTCACGTCGGCGACGATCGCGCCCGACGGCTCGGCGGTCGCGTGCCTCGTCTCGGTGCCGCGCGATCCGCTGGCCGGCAAGGACGGGCCGAGCTGGAGCGAGCTCTGGGTCGCGGGACGCGACGGCAAGCCGCGGCCGTGGATCGGGGGCGAGGTGAACGTCGGCGCGGTCCAGTTCACGCCCGAAGGCCGCCACCTCGCGTTCCTGGCGAAGCGGGCGGGCGACAAGTCGAAGAGCCTCTACCTGCTGCCGCTCGACGGCGGCGAGGCGCGCAAGGCGTACGAGGCGGACGTCGATCTCGCCAGCGTCGCGTTCCACCCGAAGCTCGACCGCATCGCGTTCCTCGCGACGCCGGAGGACAAGGCGCGCAAGGAGGCCAGCGACAAGGGCTTCAGCCAGGAGGTCTTCGAGGAGGACTGGCGCTCGGCGCAGCTCTTCGTCGCCGACCTCGGCACCGGCGGCGCGAAGGCGAAGGCGCTGCCGCTCGACGGCCATCCGAGCGACCTGCAGTGGGCGCCCGACGGGAAGCGGATCCTCGTCGCGGTCGCGCCGAATCCCGGCGTCGACGCGAGCTACATGCGCCGCAAGCTCCGCGTCCTCGACGCGGAGACGGGCGCGGTCGTCACGGAGCTGGAGCACGAAGGCAAGCTCGGGATGGCGACCTTCAGCCCGAACGGGAAGCTGATCGCCTTCATCAGCGCGCGCGACCTCCACGATCCGCAGCAGGGGCGGCTGATGGTCGCGAACGCGGGGGGCGGCTTCACGAAGGAGCTGCTGCCCGACTTCGCGGGCCACTTCGTGAGCTGCGCGTTCGTCGACGACGAGACGCTGATCTACCTCGCCGACAAGGGGTGCGAGACGCTGGTCGGCCGCGTGAAGGCGGACGGCGCCGCGAACGCGGAGCTGCTGGCCGACAAGGGCTTCGTCGTCACGTCGCTCTCGATCGCGAAGGACGGGAAGCGGGCCGCCCTGATCGGCAGCTCGCCGGCGTTCCTGAACGAGCTCTTCACGCTCGACTCGGCCGGCAAGCAGACGCGCCTCACGAATCTCAACCCGTGGCTGGCGCAGCGCAAGCTCGGCGAGCAGGAGGTGGTGCGCTGGAAGGCGCGGGACGGGCTCGAGATCGAGGGGCTCCTGGTGCGGCCGGTCGGGCGCAAGGCGGGCGACGGCGGCGAGAAAGTGCCGCTGGTGGTGATCGTCCACGGCGGTCCCGAGTCGCACTACCGCAACGGCTGGCTCACGCGCTACAGCGAGCCGGCGCAGGTGCTGGCGGGCAAGGGCTACGCGGTCCTGCTGCCGAACTACCGCGCGAGCACGGGGCGCGGCGTCGAGTTCTCGATGCTCGACCACAAGGATCCGGCGGGGAAGGAGTTCGACGATCTCGTCGACGGCGTCGACTTCCTCGTCGCCAGCGGCCTGGTCGACGGCGCGAAGGTCGGCGTGACGGGCGGCAGCTACGGCGGCTACGCGTCGGGCTGGTGCGCGACGAAGCACACCGCGCGCTTCGCGGCGGCGGTGATGGGCTTCGGCGTCTCCGACCTGCTGTCGATGTCGGGCACGTCCGACATCCCCGAGGAGCACTTCCTCGTCCACCACCGGATGCACATCTGGGACGACTGGCAGCTCTTCCTCGAGCGCAGCCCGATCTACCACGCGAAGGAGAGCAAGACGCCGCTGCTGATCCTCGCCGGCAAGGCCGACCCGCGCGTGCCGCCGTCGCAGTCGATGGAGCTCTACCGCTACCTCGAGGTCGCCGGCCATCCCGCCGTCCGCCTCGTCCAGTACCCCGGCGAAGGCCACGGCAACGCGCGCGCCGCCAGCCGCCTCGACTACCACCTCCGCCTGCTGCAGTGGTTCGACCACTACTTGAAGGGCCCCGGCGGCGCCCCGCCCGCGATGGAGCTCGACTACACCTGGCTCGTCACCGGCAAGGCCCCCGCCCCCGCGCCCAAGAGCTGACGGGAGCTGACGAGCCGAAGGCTCGCAGCTCCGTCCGCGCGCCGGCGAGACCGCGCGGGGCGCGGCTCGCCTCCCGGGGTTTGCTGCTGGCGAAGCGGCACGGACGCGCGCTTCGCAGCAGAAACCCGGAGGGGAGACGGGGACGCGGTGAGGTCACGCGCTTCGAGGGCTTGACTGCGGCTCGGGCGAAGGCAAGTCGCGAGCGTGGTCACGAGAGCGGACGAGTTGCACGATCGCGATTGCGACGGCGGCTCCGGCGAGCAGCGCGAGGACGTCGAGCGCGAAGGTGCTCGAACGCGGCGTGACGCGGGGCACCGGGCTCGCGTGCATGCGACTCGACCACGCGGCCAGCTCCTCGATGAGGTCGGAGCCTCCGGGCGCGACCTGGACCGAGCTCTCCTTGCCGCGCGATTCGAGGGCGCCTGCGGGCGGGACGAAGACGAACACCGCGGGATCGACGGGAGCGACGGTCGCCTCGAGGATGCGGGCGTGGCTGAGCTTGAGCTGGCGCTCGCGTCCGTCGGGCTCGACGACGGAGAGCCTGCCCTCGATCGAGCGCGGCAGCCAGACGTCCGGCGCGGCCGGCTCGAAGTCGCGCATCGCGAGGCGCGTCACGGCGACGGGCGCCGCGTCGCTGCGTGCCTCGCGCTGGACGATGCAGCAGCCGCGCGCGACATCGATCCAGACGACGTCGCGGCCCTCGCGCGCGAGGACATGGCACGGCCGGCCGGCCACCGACTCGAGCGCAGGACGAAGGGCGTACTCCCGATCGAGCGCGAGCACCGCGAGCGCCGCCGGCGCTCCCTGCAGCCGCAGCGGCGGGCGGTCGCGGCAGGGCCAGAGTCCGGTCGCGAGGACGAAGAGCTCGGTCGCGAGCGAGCCGGGCAGCGGCGCGTCGTGCGCGAGGCTCGCACGGGAGAAGGTGCGATCGATCGGGAACCAGACCGTCACCTGCTCGCCGTCGATGACGTCGAGTTGCCGATGAGGGTCGTCCTGCCACGACCAGGCGTCGCGGCCGTGGCCGCTCTCCAGGCGGAACGACGCGGGAGCGCTCGCCATGATGCGCTTGTGAAAGTAGGCGTCGGGCGGCGCGATCTCCGCCGCGTAGCCGGTCACCTCGTACTCGACGGCGAGGGCGTCGACGCGCGCCGCCGCCGCCGCGAGCGCGCTGCGCAGCTCCGGCTCGCTCATCGGCATGTCCGGCGACGCCGCCGCGAAGTCGTCGCCGACGAGCAGGCGCATCGCGACGCAGGCGAGCGCGATCGGGAGCACCATCGGATCAGCCTCCACCCGGGTTCGCGGCGCGGAGCCGCCGGCGATTCGCGACGAACTGCAGCAGCACGAGCGTCGCGCAAGCGGAGCCGATCGCCGCGGCGGCAAGTCCGAGCCACTCCCGCAGCAGGCGCGGGGTCGCGCCTCCACCCGCCTCGTCGCCGGCGCGTCGGGCCGCCTCGAGGACGCGGTCGAGCTCCTCCGGCTCCGCGGGGAGCATCCACTGCACGAAGCCGGACTTCGGCTGCGATTCGGCAGCGATGCCGCGGTCGTGCACCATCTCCCCGGGTCGTGCCGGCGCGATGACGAACTCGTCGGCGTCGCACGGCGCCTCGGCGAGGTCGCCGACTCGATACTCCTCGATCGCCACGGCGCGCGGCTCCGCCTCGTCGGCGAAGTGAGTCACGTCGATGCGACGCGGGAACCAGCCGCCGCCCCTCTCCTCGACGACCTCCGTCGCGGACGTGAGCGAGCTCAGACGGCCGCCGGCACCGAATCGGCGGATCGAGACGGGCACGCACCCTTGGTCGGGATCGAGCTCGAAGAGCGATTCGCCGTTGGCGTCATGGATGCGGACAAGGTGATGGCGGCCGTCTGCCGCTCCGTTCGCCTCGAACTCGACCGTCGCGCCGGCGCGAGTCGCCCGCTCGACGATGCGAGAGCGCGGCGGACCGAGCGCGTGCTCCCCGATCAGGTAGGGAGCGACGATCGCCGCGGCGCCGAGGAGATCGGAGCGGTACGCGGGCAGCGACGGATCCTCGGCGCGCAACCGCTCGAGCGATTCGACCGTGAAGAACGAGCGGAAGGGCGTCTCCCCTTCCCTCTCGGGCAGGATCGAAGTGAGGAGCTCGCCGTCGAAAGCGTGCTCGCCATGGAATCGTTGCAGCGCGCTCCCGTCCGCGGACGCGGGATCGCGCGAGGCCCAGGTCTCGCGCACGCGGTAGGCGCCGCCGCGGAACGTGAGCGCGCTGGCGCTCGCCGCGAGCGCGTCGGGATCCTGGCGCAGGTCGCCGCCGCCCTCGCCGAGGAGCGGCACGTTCGCGTCGAGGATGCGGATCGCATGGGTCCAACGCACGGTGGCGCCGTCGACCACGGTGGCGTTCCGCTCGAGCGCCGCGACGACGCCCGGCGGAAGCGACGAGTCCGACGTCACGGCGAGGATCACCGCGTACGCGAGGAGCGCCATCGTCCGACTCCGAGCACGCCGGCCGCGGTCGCGAGTCCCGCTGCGAGCGCGATCCCGACGAAGCGCGAAGTCGCTCCGCCCGCTTCTCCGTCCGCCACGAGCAGGTGGCCAGACCAGCGCGACACGAAGTCGTCCCACGACGACTCGACCAGCCGGAAGAGCCCGGCATCGAGCCATGTCACCTTCGTCGCCCCTGCCTGGATCAGGACGACGAAGGCGCCGCCGCCGTTGCGTCCGCCGTCGACGTAGGCGATCGCCGGGAGCTGCGCCCCGCGCAACTCCTCCGGTCCCGAACGGACGATGCGGGCGCGCGCGCCGCGGGACTCGGCGGCGGCGTGCAGGTCGGCGAGGCTCGCGCTGCGCATCAGGGCCGGCGATTCGCGCGCGAGTTCGGCGAGCGCGACGGGACGGCCGCGGGCGGCCAGGAAGAAGGCGACGCTGTTGAGTCCGTCGCGGCCGGGGTTGCGCCATTGCGAGGCCGCGCTCGCAGCCGATTCACCGCCGGTCGCCCCCTCGGCCCCGGGGCCGAGCGCTCCGACCGCGACGAGGGCGCCGAGCGCCATCGCCGCCGCCCTGCGCCGCCGCAGGAGGCCGACGACGCATGCTCCGAAGACGCCTCCGGCGACGGCCGCGATCCACGCTCCGGCAGTCGGTCCCGAACTGCGCGCGAGCACGAATCCCGTGAGCTTGTCCTCGAGCACGCGCCGCGCGGCGGTGTACCGCCTGCCGCTCGTCGCGTCGAAGTAGGTCACGGAGTCGTCGTCGAGTTCGGTGACGACGACGAAATGGCCCACCGCGATGCCGTCGCGGTCGAGCGTCATCCGGCAATGACCGATGAAAGGGAGTTCGACCTCGTCGAAGCGACGCACGTCCACGCGCCGCACGCGGCACTCGACGCCGTGCCGCGCGATCGCGTCCCGCAGCGCGAGCATGCTGTTGCCGACGTCGTTGCGGCCGACGCTCTCCTCGACCTCGGCGAACGAGACGGGAGCGCGGCAGAGCTGCAGCATGAGGTAGGCGGCATGGATGCCGCAGACCGAGCGGCGTTCGCGGCCCCATTCGAGGGTCGCGCGCGCCGAGCGCGGTCGCGTGGAAGCGGGCTCGCCGGTTTCCGAACCGGCGGCCGGCGAGCCCGCCAGGATCCACGCGAGGACGATGGCGAGTCGAGCTTGCGGTGTCACTCGCGGCGACTCCTTCATCGATCCCGTTCGTCAGTGCGGGTCGAAGCAGACCGGGATGCTGTTGTAGAGGTTGCCGCAGTTGCCGCAGACCACCGGCGTGCCGCTGTTGTCGTGATAGGACTCGACCTCGGCATCGATGAAGAAGAAGCAGGTGATGTCGCCGGGGCAGTCCGTCGCGTTCGGGTTCACTTCCAACAGCCGCCTGCAGCGCAGGGGAATGGCGGCCTTGTCGCACGGATCGCCGCCGACCAGCTTCGCCGCCTCCGCGTCGCTCACCGCGCCGTCACCGCGCGCGCCGGCCGCGAAGCTCAGCGCGAACGCGACCGCCCCGGCGGCCGAGAGCCACCAACGCTTGTTCCCGTTCATCTCACGATCTCCTTGGAATCGGGTGACGCGGCGCCCATCGCCGCATCGGATTCGTCTTCCGCGGACGCGTGGCCGGCGGCGCTCGCCGCGTGCTGCTGCGCGGCGAACCGCTCGACGGCGCAGCGCGCGTGCGTGCGCGGGCAGAACTCGCGCCACTCGCGCTCGGGTGGCGCCGCGCGCAGCGCCGCGTCGAGCCACTGGACGGCCCGCGCGATCTCCTCGCGCCATCGAGGCGCCGTCGGATCGCCGAGCAGGAACTCCGCGAGATGGCCGGTCGCGATCAGCCGCGCTTCGGTCGAGTCGCCGCGCTCCGCGGCGCTCCAGTCGGCGTCGGGAGCGAGCGCGCGGCACCAGTCGAGGCGGAAGCTCCCGTCGGCCTGCTGCGACGCGGCCACGCAGCTCGCTGCCTTCTGCAGCAGGTCGCGAAGGCGCCCGCGTGTCGCGGCGGCCAGGATCGGCGCGCGCGCGTCGGCGGCGAGGAGCGCGCGCGCCGCCGTCAGCCGGTGCACGCCGCCGCAGGTGGCCCCGCTCCACGGCCGTCCGAGGAGCTCGGCGGCCAGGCCGTCGAAGTCGAAGCGCTCGCCGAACCGGTTGGTCCATTCGCGCTGCGGCGCGAGGTAGCCCGCGAGCGCGAGCGTGCTCCACTCGAGGTCGCGCTGGCGGCGATGGAAGCGGCGCGTCGTCTCCTGCAGCGCGTCGCGTAGCGTGAACGTCCGTCCGTCCAGCGCCAGCGGCGCGTCGATCGGCACGCCGAGCGCCGCGAAGGTGGCGAGGCACTGGTCCTGGTGCGACTGGTCGGCCCCCTCGCCGTCGAAGACCGCCGACTGCGTCGGGAAGTCGACGCCGTCCGCCGTCGCGACGAACGCCGGCGCTCCGAGCCAGCGGCGACCCAACTCGCCGTCGGTGAGGAGCGCCAGCACGGAGGCGCTCTCTCCCGCGTCGCGTCGGACGCGCACGTCACGCCCGAATCGGAGGAGCAGGTGGACCGCGATCGAGGCGTTGAGGATCGGGAGCGAGGCGTCCACGGCGAAGACGACCGGAGCGGGCGCGTCCGCGGCGTCGCGCGCTGCCGCGATCGCCGGGCGCGGCGCGTCGGCTGTCCGCCGCGCCGCCCACCCTCCCGACGCGACGCGACCCGCGAGCGCGGCCGCGCCGCTGACGCAGAGCAGGAGGGCCGGGAAGTGGAGCTGGCGAACGAGGCCGCGCATGCGGTCGTTCGTGTCGCCCGCGCGACGCGGCATCCGCCGACGGCCCCCTTCGTTGCAAGTGCGCCGCGATTCCGCCGGTCAGTGCACGGCCGTCGCCGTCACGCCGGCCCCCGCTCGTCCTCCTCTTCCGCCGCGAGCTCGTCGAGCGCCTCGGCGGCGGGGTGGTGGGTCGCGAAGAACGGCGTCGCTGCGTCGGCGTCGAGCTTGCTCCAGCAGTCGATCGGGCAGGCGGCGCACGTCGCCTTCAGGAACTCGTCGGTCAGCGCGGGCACGAGCTGCTCGGCCAGCGCGGCGGCGTCGCCGGCGGTGAGCTTGCTGCCTTCGCCGCGCAGCGCGGTCGCGAGCGTCTCGACCAGCGGCGTGCGCTTGCCCGCGGCCGCGTTCCCGCGCGCGGCGATCACGGCGTCGGCGAGGCGCAGCGCGAGCGCGTCGCGGCCGGCGGCGTCGGGGCGGCGCGCCGGCGCGACGACGGCGAGCGTCGCGTCGAAGAGCGCGAGGAAGAGCTCGGCGAGGTCGAGGCGCGCGAGGTCGCGGCCGCTCGGCGCGACGGTCGTCGCGAAGAGGCGCTCCTTGATGCCCTGCCGGACCTCGGGATCGCCGAGCGCGCCGGCCACCGACGGCGGCTCGAGCTGCTCGCGCGCGAGGAAGTACGACCGCGCGACGAGCCCGAAGAAGAGCTCGTTGGCCGGCGCGCCGCCGCACGGCTTCTCCGGCTCGGCGAGCTCCGCGACGGCGTCGCCGACGAACGACGTCGTCGCCGGCCACGCCAGCGCGCGCAGCAGCGCCGCGAGCTGGGTCTCGCGCCGCAGCTCGTGCCAGAGCCCCATGTAGGCGGCCATCGCGGAGAGGCGCTCGCGCAACGCCGCGCGGTCGAGCTTCGGCAGCGCCTTCTCGACCCACTCCTCCGCCGCGCTCTCGTCGTCGCCGCCGCTGCCGCCCCGCGGCGGCGCCACTCCCGCATCGAGCAGCTCGCCCGCGTCGAGGAACCACGAGACGTACTCGCCGCGACGGAAGAGCGCCTCCACCGGTTCGGGCGGCATCGCGATCACCAGCGGCGCGGAACGCGGCGGCCGCGGCGCGAGCGCGATCGGTGCGAGCAGCGCCAGCGCCTGCTCCGCGTCGGACGAGAGCGTCGCGCCGCGCGCGTGGCCGCGCTCCGCCGCGTCGGCGACGAGGCGCGCCACCAGCTCGACGGGCGCGCGCGCGAAGTCGATCCCGTCGACGCGCGCGTCGTCGAGCAGCCGCTCGACCGCCTTCTTCGACTGGCGCGCCATCACCGCCGCGTCGACGATGCCGCCGTCGACGCGCACCACCGCGTGGACGACGGTGTGGGTCGTGTCGGGATTGCGCAGGCCGAGGAAGCACGAGACCGCGCCCGTGCCGTCGCAGCTCGCCAGCCACGCGAAGCCCTCGACGCGGCGCGGCCGTTGCGCGTCCTTCGCCAGCGCCTCGTCGATCACCGCGCGCACCTCCGCCGTCAGCGGCTGCTCGAGCAGCGGGCCGAAGAGCAGCGGCGCCGGCACGCCCGACTGCGCGCGCACGCGGTCGAGCCGCGCGAGCAGCCCCGCCTGCAGCGACGCGGGCAGGCGCGCGACCGTCGCGGCGATCGCGGTCGCGTCGCGCGGCGACTCGACGAGATGGCCGACCTGGTCGGTCAGCGTCGCCTCGACGTCGGGCGGCAGCTCGCGCAGCGGCGGCGCGGCCGACTCGCTTCCCGCCTCCGCCGCGTCGGCGACCCACTCGTGGTCGGGCTCGAGACGCGCCAGCAGCTCGAGCAGCCGCGACTCCTCGAGCTCGTCGTCGGCGTCCTCGACCGCCTCCTCGATCGCGACGACGAGCTCCGCCGTTTCGCAGCTGCGCGTGCGCGCGCGCAGGTCGGCGTCGTGCAGCGGCGGAAAGGCGACGAGGTCGTGGACGACCGCGAGCGGATCGGCAGAGGCATCGGGCGACGAATCGGAGTCGGTCACGGGGCAGGTCTCTCGGGGGGTGGCGCAACTGCCGGCGAATCGTTCCCGGATCGGTACGCCGGCGAAGCGAGGAGCCGGTTGAGCGCCCATGGGGCGAAGGTGTTCGCCGCGATCATCAGCCAGCCGGGGAGGCCGAGCACGACGCGGTCGCGGCGGCGGGCGAGCGCGCTCGCGATGCGGCGGGCGGCGGTGGCGGCCGGCATCACGAAGCGGCTGCGGTAGCGGCGCGGATGGTCGCCGTGGATGACGCGGTGGTCGGAGAAGGCGGTCGCGGTCATGCCCGGCTCGACCTGCAGCACGTGGACGCCGGCCGCCGCCTCCTCGGCGCGCAGCGCTTCGCTGAAGCTCGCGAGCGCCGCCTTCGTCATGCAGTAGGCGCCGATCGTCGGCAGCCCGCGCCGCCCGACGACCGAACCGACGTTGACGACGACGCCGCGCGTCGCGCGCAACGCCGGCAGCGCCCGCTGCGTCGCGGCGATCACGGCGTGGAGGTTCACCGCGAAGAGGCGCTCCACCTCGTCGAGCGGAGCGTCGGCCAGCCGCGCGCTCAACCCGTAGCCGGCGTTGTTGACCAGCACGTCGAGGCCGCCCAACGCCGCCAGCGATTCGTCGATCAGCCCGATCGCGGCGGCACGCTCCGCCAGCTCCGCCACCGCGATCGTCGCCTTCCCGCCCGCGGCCGCGATCTCGCGCGCCACGGCGTCGAGCCGCGCGCGGTCGCGCCCCGCCACGACCAGCGCCGCCCCCTCGCGCGCGAGGAGGAGCGCGAGCTCGCGGCCGATGCCGCTGCTCGCTCCGGTGATGACGATCCGCTGGCCGGTGAATCGGGCGCCCATGTCGCCGCCATCTTGCCGGCGGCGCGCGCGATCAGCGGATCTCGATCTCGACGGCGTTGGTCCAGCAGCCGTCCTTGTGCTTGCCGCCCAGCTTCGGGCCGACGAGCGACTGCGCCAGCACGCGCAGCCCGACCAGCGCCGGATCGTCGTCGATCGCGAAGGCGAGGTCGAAGCGGTCGCCGGAGACGGGCGGCTCGTTCCAGACGATCGTGTAGGGCGCGATCTCGAGCAGGCCGTCGTACGGCGGCGTCGGCAGCGCGACGCGCGGCGGCAGGCCGGCGATCAGGATCGCGGCGTCGCCCGGCTCGAGGAAGGTCGACCAGACGCCGCCGCCGCCCGGCACGAGGTCGCCGTCGACCGTCGTCGCCGGCGTCCGCTTGTACGGCGCGTCGACGCTGCCGAACGCCGTGCGCACCGTGATCGTCGGCAGGCCCGCCGGTCCGGGCGGCACCGAGAACGTGCAGCGCGTCGGGTCGGTCGCGACGAGGTCGGTGACGGCGACCCCGTCGATCGCGACGGCGAGGCCCGCCTCGGCCCGCAGCGCGCGACCGTCGAGCGCGACCGCCGACGACTGGTCGTGGGGAGCACGTTCGGGCGTGATCGCCTGGAACGAAGGCGCCTCGCACTCGAGCCGCATCAAGCGGCCGGTGAAGCTCGACGCACTGCCGATCGCCGCGATCACGACGTCGGCGTCGCCGTCATGGTCGAGGTCGCGGCCGGGCGCCGCGACGATCCCGAGCCGGTCGTGCGCGGCGCCGTCGACGCGCGACAGTTCGTGCCAGTCGGCCCCGGAGAGGAGCGCGAGCTCGCCGCCGCCCGTCGCGCCGCGGTTCGGGTAGCCGATGGCGAGGTCGCCGACGCCGTCGTGGTCGACGTCGCCGAGGTCGGCGAGCGCGAAGCCGGCCCACTCGCCGCACGCCGTCCCGTCGAAGCGCACGAGCTCGCTGCCCGACGCGCCCGAGTGGACGTAGACGCGTCCCTGCTGGCAGCTGCCGAGGCCCCACGCGCTGGTCGCGTAGTCGCGCACGCCGTCGCCGTCGAGGTCGGAGAGCGAGACGACGGTGTAGCCGTAGAAGTCGTTCTGGAAGGGCGAGGCGTTCTCGCCGTAGTGGTTGCGCAGTGTCGTGCCGTCGACTCCGGAGCGCACCTGCACGCGGCCGACCACGACGCCGTTCGCGTCGCGCCAGAAGGGGGCCGAGACGAGCAGGTCGGCGACGCCGTCGCCGTCGATGTCGTCGCAGCGCGCGCTCGACCAGCCGAGGTTGCTCCCCGACTGGATGCTCACCTGCTGGAAGCGCTGCACGCCCGTCGCGCCGTCGTAGACGTAGATCGCCGCCGCGCCCGGCGCGCCGATGGCCAGCTCGCGCACGCCGTCGCCGTCGAGGTCGTCGAGCGCCGAGACCGACGCGCCGAACGCGCCGCCGACGAGGAGCCCCTGGTAGGTCCGCAGCAGCGCGCCGGTCGCGCTCGAGCGGAGCTCCGCGCTGCCGGGCACGGCGCTGCCCGCGTAGTTGGGCATGCCGATCACGACGTCGTCGAGACCGTCGCCGTCCGCGTCGTCGACCGACGCGAGCGCGAGACCGAACTGGTCGTTGAGCCCGCTCCCGCGCCAGGTCTGGAGCGCCGCGCCCGTCGCGCCCGAGAGCAGCCATGCCGAGCCGGCGCCGTAGAGGCTGGCGTTGGAGTAGGGCGCGCCGACGAGCACGTCGTCGATCGAGTCGCCGTCGACGTCGCCGACGAGATCGATCGCGGCGCCGAAGGCGTCGAAGGCCGCCTCGCCGACCTGCGACCAGACCGGCTCCTGCGCCGCGGCGCGCGGCGAGGCGACGCCCGCTTGCGCGACGGCCGCGAGCGCGATCGTCGCGATCGCGCGGGGCGTCATGCGCTGCGAGGCCCTGCACTTCATGGGCATCGTCCAAGGAGCGGTGGGACGGCAGCGGAAGCTAGGCGTTGCCGCCGGACAACGCCACCCTCTCCCCTTCGGGCGACGCGATCCCCGGCAGATGGAGCGGGTCGGCGGGCGGCGGCGCGTCACGCTCCGGCGCGCCGGCCGCGGCCTCGAGGGCGGCGCGCTGCACCCGCCGCCGCCGGCGCAGCAGCGCGACCGCGTCGGGCAACGCGAACTGCTCGCCGTCGGCGCCGGCGACGAAGCGGCCGCCGCGGATCTCGCCGCGCAGCTCGAGCATGCGGCAGCAGCGGAGCAGCTCGCGCCACGGGACGGGCAGCCGCTCGCGCACGAGGACGCAACGCACGAGGACGCCCCACCGTCGCAGCAGTTGGCGCGCGAGCCACTCGACCGCTTCGGCGCGCGCGGTCGCGCTCCCTGCGTCCGTCGCGTCGCTGGCGACCGTCTCGCGTCGGAACGCGGTCCAGCGGCCGAGCGCGAGGATCGGCATCTTCCGCCGGCTCGGCGGCACGACGAGCTGGCGCAGCGCGCCGAAGCTGTCGCACGTGACCGCGCCACGGCCGACGAGCTCCTGCAGCGCCCGCTCGAAGTGCGACTCGAGCAGGTGCGCGGCGCGCTGCAGGTCGCGCGGGAACATCGCGCCGCCCTTCGCGAGCGCGTCGAGCAGGTCGCGCGCCGATCCCGAGATCCCGGCGAGATCCGCGGCCGGCGCGAGCGCCAGCCAACGGTCGAGGTCGCGCCGCGGCAGCAGCGCGATCGGCGTCGTCCGGATCGGCGCGGAGCCGCTGCTCCAGAGGCGACCCCACGCGAGCTCGCCGCTCATCGCGAGCTGGTCGAGCCATTCGCGCCGGAAGTGGCGAACGCGACGCGGCAGGACGCTCCGCTCCCATTCGGCGGCCGGCACCTCGAAGCCGGCGAGCTGGTCCAGCACGGTCTGCAGTCCGGCCGGCCCATCGACCTGCGAGTCGGGCGCGACGTGCTGCCACGCGTCGAGGAAGCGGAGGTAGTCGGCGAGGCTGACCGCCTCGATCTCCTCGCGCAGCCGCTCGAGCGTGTAGCGATGGATGCGCGCCAGCAGCCGCCGCTCGCACCACGCCTCGCGGCCGTCGAGCCGCGTCCGCATCACGATGCCTTGCTGCTCGAGCGCGAAGAGGAGCGCAATCTCGTCGGGCGCCGGATCGGCCACCGGCCCCAGCGCCTCGAGCCGTCCGCGCAGCCGCGCCGCCGGATCGGTCGGCCCGTCGACCGCCGTGAAGCGGCCCGCTTCGCACCGCACGCGCCCCGCCGCCGCGAGCTCGTCGAGCCACGCGCGCCACGGCTTCGCCTCGTCCGCCGTGACCCACCCCATCCAGAGCAGCGCCTCGTGCACCTCCTCCGCCGACTGCGGCGTCGGCCACGCCTCATCGCGCACGCGCGCGACCGCGTCGGGCGAGAGCGCGCCGAGCTGCTGCGCGTCTCCGCGCGGCAGCGTTCGCCGCGAGATCACTGCCTGCGTGCGCCGCTCTTCCAGCGGAGCGTCGTCGAGGAAGGCGTAGGGGCGCAGCGAGAGCACGCCGCGCGCGAAGGGCGACGGCTCGACCGTGTCGAGCGCGACGCGCTCGATCGCGCCGCTCTTCAGCTCGCGCAGCACCTCGATGAGACCGTCGACGTCGAGCGCCTCGGTGAGGCAATCCTCCATCGTCTGGCGCACGAGGGGATGGTCCCACGGGATCTCGCGATCGCCCGGCGGCAGCGTCTCGCCGCACGCGATCGCCTGCGGGAAGGCGCCCGCCAGCAGGTCCTCCGCGCGCATCCGCTGCAGCGGCGCCGGCACGCGCTTGCCGTCGCGCGACCGCTCCATCACCAGCGCGCGCGTCACGTTCCAGCGCCAGCGCGTCGGGAACATCGGCTGCGCGAGGACCGCCTGCGCGAGGAGCTCGCGCACCGACTCGGGCTGCAGGTAGTCGAAGACCTCGGCGAGCGGGAAGCTGTGCATCGCGCCGAGGCTGATGACGATCGCGTCCTCGCCCGCCGCCGCCTGCAGCTCGAAGCCGAAGCCGCGGCAGAAGCACTTGCGCAGCGCCAGCCCGAAGGCGCGGTTGATCCGCGAGCCGAGCGGCGCGTGGAGCACCAGCTGCATCCCGCCGCTCTCGTCGAAGAAGCGCTCCAGCACGAAGCGACGCTGGGTCGGCACGCAGCCGAGCGCGGCGACGCCGTCGCGGATGAGCTCGACGATCGGCTGCGAGGCGGCGGGCGCGAGGTGGCATTGCTCGACCAGCCACGCGATGGCCGCCGCCTCGCGCGACTTCACGGAACGGCCGAGCTCGGGCGTCTTCTTCGCGTCGAGGAAGCGCGCCACCTCCTCGCGCATCTCCCCCACCGCGAGCGAGAGCTCGCGCGTGCGGCCCGGCGCCTCGGCGACCCAGAAGGGCAGCGTCGGCGGCGCGCCCTTCGCGTCGACGACCCGCAGCGTCCCCTTCTCCTGCCGCACGATCTGCCACGACGCGTTGCCGAGCTGGAAGACGTCGCCGCCGTTCGCCTCGATCGCGAAGTCCTCGTGCACCGTGCCGACGAAGGTCCCTTCCGGCTCCAGCAGCACCTTCCAGTCGGCGACGTCGGGGATCGCGCCGCCCGATTGCAGCGCGACGAGACGCGCCCGCTTCGTCGCCATCAGCCGCCCGTTCACGCCGTCCTTGTGGAGCAGCGCGTGGCGCCCTTCGGTGTGGAGCGCGACGACGCGGTCGAAGTCGACGCGCGCGAGATCGCGATAGGGCGCCGCTTTGCACGCCGCCGCGTAGAGGCCGTCGAGCGTCCACGCCTCGCCGACGCACGCCGCGACGATCTGCTGCGCCAGGATGTCGAGCGGCGCGATCCGTTCCGGCGTCTGGTCGAGCTGCCGCTGACCCACCGCGCGCAGCAGCGCCGCCGATTCGCACAGCTCGTCGATCGTGACCGGGAAGAGGCGCCCCTTCGGGATCTTGCGGATCATGTGGCCCGCGCGGCCGACGCGCTGGAGGAAGGTCGCGATCGCTCGCGTGCTGCCGACCTGCACCACGAGGTCGACGTCGCCGATGTCGATGCCGAGCTCGAGCGACGCGGTGGCGACCAGCGCCTGGAGCTGGCCCGCCTTCAAGCGCTGCTCCGCGTCGAGGCGGCGCTCCTTGCTCAGGCTCGAGTGGTGGCAGCCGACCGCAGCTTCGCCGAGCAACTTCGTCAGCTGCGCCGAGACGCGCTCCGCCAGCTTGCGCGTGTTGACGAAGACCAGCGTCGTGCGATGGGCGCGGACCAGCGCGGCGATCCGCTCGTAGACCTCGCCCCACACTTCGTGCGAGCAGATGGTCGAGAGCGGCGACGCCGGGATCTCGACCGCGACGTCCATCCTGCGGAAGTGGCCGCCGTCGACGATCTCGAGGTCGCGCCCCATGCCGGCGACGAAGCGGCCGGTCCGCTCGATCGGCTTCTGCGTCGCGGAGAGGCCAATGCGCTGGAAGTCGCCCGCCAGCGCGGCCAGCCGCTCGAGCGAGAGCGCGAGATGGCAGCCGCGCTTGTCGCCGACGACCGCGTGCACCTCGTCGACGATCACGGTCTTGACCGTGCGCAGGATCTTGCGCCCGCCGCCGGTGGTGAGCAGGAGGTAGAGCGACTCGGGCGTCGTGACCAGCACGTGCGGCGGGCGGCGGACCATCGCCTGCCGCTGCGACTGCGGCGTGTCGCCCGTGCGCACGACGACGCGCACTTCGGGCAGCGTCGGATCGAGCGCGCGCAGCTCGGCCAGCGGGCCGGCCAAGTTCTTCTGCACGTCGTTCGACAGCGCGCGCAACGGCGAGACGTAGAGCACCTGCGTCTCGTCGCGGAGCTCCGGCCCCTGCCGCAGCAGCCGATCGAGCGCAAAGAGGAAGGCCGCGAGCGTCTTGCCCGAGCCGGTGGGCGCCGCGATCAGGACGTTCTTCCCCGCCGCGATCCGCGGCCAGCCGTCGACCTGCGGCGGCGTCGGCTCGCCGAGCGTCTCGGCGAACCAGCGCTGCACGGTCGGATGGAAGGCGGCGAGGGCGGCAGACATGAGGGCGAAACCGTACAGAAGGCGAACGGCGCTGGATAGAGGGGGAGCGCCTGCCGCCATGCACCGGCAACGCCGCCGCCCGTCGCGGGGGTGCGGCGGGCGGCGGCAACTTCAGGCGTCGCCGTGCTGGCTCACGGCTTCCCGGCGCCGCGGTTCTTGAAGATCTGCATGAGTTGCGTCGGGGTGAGCGCCAGCTTGTAGAGCGTGACCTCGTCGAACTCGCCCTTGAGCGCCGCCTTCTCGCCCCAGTAGGGATGGCGTCCGATCAGCAGCGGGCGGTTGTTGTCGAGGTTCCCGATCACGGCGGGCGGGATCGCGATCGGCGTGCCCACGAGCTGGCCGTCCACGAAGAAGCGCACCGTGTTGAAGTTCGGGCTGCTCGCGTTGCGGTCGACCACGACGGCCAGGTAGTGGAAGAGGCCGTCCGCGACGAAGCCGGCCGGATTGGGGCTGGTGCCCATGTTCGCCCACGTGTTGTTCGCGGCGATCTGCAGCGACACGTAGCCGTTCAACAGGAAGAAGTGGTAGCCGGCGAGCGCGTTGATGCCCGCGAGGAGGCGCTTGTCGACCATGTCGCGCACGCTGCGCGTGTCGGTCGTGCGGATCCAGCAGTCGATCGTGAAGCTGCCGGTGCCGACGTTGAGCGACGGGGAGGTGGGCACCCGGACGCCGTCGTTCGTGTCGTGGAAGACGAGCCCGTTCTTCACCAGCCCCTCCTGGCGCTCGGCCGGCGTGAACGGGGCGAAGGTGCCGGTGTTGCCGTTGCCCGACGAGTCGAGCACCGTCGGCCCGAGATCGTCGAACTTCCACCAGGCGGCCGGCGTCGGCGACGGCGGCCGCGTCACCTGCACGATCTCGTACGACGCCACGCGGTTGCCGCCCGGATCGGCGACGAAGACGCGCTCGCTGCAGCGCGGCTGCCACGGACCGAGGCTGTCGAAGAAGCGGGCGAACTCGACGCGGACCGGCATCGCGAGCTGGCCGCCGTTGCTCGTCATCGTCAGGCCGTCGAGGACGTTGGGGAAGCCGTTGTTCTCGTAGCTGGAGCGGTACCACCAGCGCTCGGCGAAGGAGCTCCAGCCGCCGAAGGTCGGGTCGACCATCCAGAGCCGCTCGCTCTGGTCGTGCGCGTCGATGCTCTTGTGGCCGACGTAGGGCACCGCGTTCGAGCGGTTGAAGAAGTCGGCGCCGAGCCGGTCCGACGCCATCAGGTTGCCCTGCTGGTCGGCGACCAGGACGAGGTCGCTGTCGGTCACGGTCACGTCGGTCGGGACCGAGGCGTACGGCACGTAGTTCGTCGACGCCGCGATGGTCTGCGGGGTGTTCCAGTTGGCGGAGAACCAGAGGTTCGCGTAGCGCCAGGTGCGGCCCAGCGCGGCGTCGGCGACGTAGAGGTCGCCGTGCTTGTCGACGGCCAGCGCCACGATGTCCTGCCAGCCGTTCGCGTCGGAGTTGTAGAGGCCGGCGAAGCCGGTCTGGTCGTAGGTGATGACCGTCCACTGGCCGCTGTTCAGGTCCTCGACCGCGAGGTGGACGTAGCCGAAGGTCGCCGATGCCGTGTTGTCGTCGAGCGCGACCGCGGCCGGGCGCAGCGTTCCCGTCGGGTCGCTGAACCAGACGTCGGGCTTCGGGTTCGCGAGTTCGCCGTCGGGAGTCAGCCAGTAGCGCTGCAGCTCGTTGGTCGAGGCATCGACGACGAAGAGGAAGTGGTTGGTCCAGGTGATGTTCACGCCGATCGGCGCGCGGACGGCGAGGTCGATCGGCTGGAAGTTCGGGCTCGTGCCGAGGACGTCGTACTCGAAGGGGTACTGCTCCTGCGCGCGGGCGGCGCCGCCGAGCGCGAGGCAGGCGGCGGCGAGGAGGCTCGGGAACGCGTGGCGGCGGGACATGGCGCGGACTCCTTGGGATCGGCGACGCGGAACGCGCCGCTGCCAGGGGAATGGCGTTCCGCGGCGAAAGGTGCCGCGCCGCAAGACGGCGATCCGCCGACCGCGTTGCCGAGAACGCCGCCGCCCGTCGCCCCGCGAAGGCGGCGACGGGCGGCGACCCGGGGGGTCAGGACTCGCGGCTCACGGCTTCCCGGCGCCGCGGTCCGTGAAGATCTTGAGGATCTGCGCCGGCGTCAGCGCGATCTTGAAGAGCGTGATCTCGTCGAGTTCGCCCTTCAGGCTCTGCTGCTCGCCCGAGAAGGGGTGGCGCGTGATCAGCAGCGGGCGGTTGTTGTCGAGGTTGCCGAGCACGTTGGTCGGGATCGCGATCGGGGCGCCGATCTGCGCGCCGTCGACGAAGAACGAGAGCTTGTTGAAGTTGGGGCTCGAGGCCGTGCGATCGACGACGACCGCGACGTGATGGAAGAGGCCGTCGGCGACGAAGGCGGCGGGGTTCGGCGCGGTGCCGACGTTCCACCACTGCGAGTTGGCCGCGATCTGGAAGGAGAGGTAGCCGTTGTAGAGGTAGAGCTCGTAGCCCGCGACCGAGTTGGCGCCCGACATGAGGCGCTTGTCGACGATGTTCCGCACGAGGCGGACGTCGGTGGTGCGCACCCAGCATTCGAGGCTGAAGCTGCCGGTGCCGACGTTGAGCGTGGGCGAGCTCGGCACGGCGAAGCCGTCGTTCGTGTCGGCGAAGACCAGCCCGTTCTTGACCTGCCCCTCCTCGCGCGGCGCCATCGTCCACGGGCCGACGAAGCCGGTGTTGCCGTTGCCCGTCGCGTCCAGCACGGAGGTGCCGAGCTCGTCGAAGCGCCACCAGGCGGCGGGCTTCGGCGACGGTTGCCGCGCGACCTGCTGCACGAGGTAGGAGACGACGCGCGCGCCGCCCGGATCGCAGACGAAGACGCGCTCGCTGCAGCGCGGGTCGTTGACCGTCGGGAGCTTGTCGAAGAAGCGGGCGAACTCGACGCGGACCGGCTTGCTCAGCAGCCCGGGGCCCGCGGTCAGCGTCTGGCCGTCGACGCCGTTCGGGAAGCCGTTGTTCGCGTAGGACGAGCGGAAGTAATGGCGGTCGGCCTGCGTGCTGGTCGCGGGGCCGGGCGGATCGAGCGTCCAGAGCCGCTCGCTCTGGTCGTGCGCGTCGATGCTGGTGCAGCCGAGGTTCGGCACCGGGTTGTTGCGGTTGAAGAAGTCGGTGCCGTTGCGCCGCGACGCCATGAGCGTGCCCGACTGGTCGACCACCAGCACGAGGTCGCTCTCGGTCACGGTCACGTCGGCGGGCGTCGGGCTGTAGGGGACGAAGTTCGCGGCCGGCGTGATGAGCTGCGCCTGGTTCCAGTTGCTGGAGAACCAGTTCGAGGCGTAGCGCCACGTGCGGCCCGCGCCGGCGTCGGCGACGTAGAGGTCGCCGTGCTTGTCGACCGCCAGCGCGACGATGTCGTTCCACGCGCCGTCGACGTTCCAGAGGCCGGCGGTGCCGTTCTGGTCGAAGGTGATCACCATCCACGCGCCGGTGTTCAGGTCCTGCACCGCGAGGTGGACGTAGCCGAAGGTGGGCGAGAAGGTGTTGTCGTCGAGCGCGACGGCCGTCACGCGCGTCGTGCCCGTCGGGTCGCTGAACCAGCTCGCGGGGATCGGGTTCGCGAGCTCGCCGTCGGGCGTCAACGTGAAGCGGAGCAGCTCGTTGTTGGCGCCGTCGACGACGAAGAGGTCGTGGTTGGGCCAGGTGACGTTCACGCCGATGGGCGCGCGGACCGCGAGGTCGATCGGCGCGAAGCTGAGGTTCGTGCCGAAGACGTCGTACTTGAACGGGTAGGTCTCGGTCGCCGCGACGGCGCTGCCGGCGGAGGCGACGAGCGCGGAGGCGACGAGCGTCGGGAGGGCGAAGCGGCGCAGCATGGCGGGGACTCCTTCCGTGAAGTGGCGGCGCGGAGCGCGCCTGCCCGACGGAATGGCGAAACCCCGCCGGAGGTGCCGCGCCCGGGGATGGGCGACCCGGAAGGGCGGCGCTAGCTTCCGGCCGTCCCGTCCCTTCGACGCGAGGCCGGTCGCATGGCGAGCCACGCTCGTCGAGCCACTTGCTCCACCCCCGGCCTCGCCACCGCGTGGCTGGCGCTGATCGCGACGGTGCCGGCCGCCGGCGCGCAGTCGGAGGACACGGGACAGCAGCACCTCCCGACCGTCACGATCGAGCTGGTCGGCGGGCCGACGGTCGAGCTCGGCCACTCGAAGACCGTCCGCATCACGATCGACGACGTCGACGGCGACCTCGTCGACGCGAGGATGACGCTCGCGCCGCCGTTCCTCGCGATGGAGCCGATCCGCCGCGCGACGCCGCCGGTGGTCCGTACGCTGCACTGGTTCCCCGACAAGTGGCGCTCCGGCCGCCAGCCGATCGTCGTGACCGCGTCGGAGTCGATCGGCGCGGCCGCCCGCGTGACGGGGCGCGCCACGCTCGAGGTGATCGGAGGCATCCGGCCGAGGGTGCAGCTGCTCGACGTCGACGGCGACGATCGCGCCGAGATCGTCGCCGCGTCGCCGTGGGTCGACGACGCGGGCCAGGACCTCGGCGCGCTGGTCGTCTTCCACGACCTCGACGCCGCCGCCGTCGGCCACGAGCCGTCGCGCTTCGTCTCGAGCGCGCCGACGGCCGGCACGCCGCTGGGCTACGACGCGCCGTTCCAGGCCGACCTCGACCACGACGGCCGCCTCGACCTGCTGGCCGCCACCGACGCCAACGGCGGCACGATCGAGGTCTGGTATGGCCGGTCCGGCTTCCAGGACGTGCGCGCGTCCGACGCGCGGCTGATGGCGACCGCGCCGGTGAACTTCAGCTTCGTCGCCCACTCGGCGTTCCTGCTCCGCGACGTGACGGGCGACGGCATCGAGGACCTCGTCGCGTCGTCGACGCGCGATTCGACGGTGCAGAGCGACGCCGGCGCGCTCTTCGTCTTCGCCGGCGGCGCGCGCGCGAAGGGCGCGGTCGCGCCGACCGCGACGTTGCGCCGCGCGACGTCGTTCGCGAACGACCGGCTCGCCGAGGCTGGCACGGTCGGCTTCGTCGTCGCCGACGTGACCGGCGACGCGCTGCTCGACGTGATCGCCGTCGCGCCCACGGCCGACTGGGCGTCGACGCAGACCGATCGCGGCGTCGCGGTCGTCTTCGCCGGCGGGCCGTCGCTCGTCGGCAACGTCGCGCCCGTCGCCGAGCTGCGCGCGCCGTCGGCCTCGAACGGCCTGAAGATGGGCGAACACTCCACCGGACCCGGCGCCTGGACGGTCGACGTCACGGGCGACGGCGTGCGCGACGTGATCGTCGCGGCGCCGAAGCGCGGCGGCGGCGGCGCGCTCTACGTCTGGGCCGGCGGCGCGACGCTCACCGGCCTGCCGGCCGCGACCGCGACGCTGCTGAACAGCAGCGGCAAGACCGACGACTACCTCGGGATCGTCGGCACCAACTACCTGAGCGAGTCGGGCCCGGGCGTCCACTTCGCCGACGTGACGGGCGACGGCCAGGTCGACGTCGTCGCGGGCGCGTCGCTCGCCGACCTCGGCACGTCGACGTACGACGCCGGCGTCGTCTACGTCTGGACGGGCGGCGCCGCGCTGACCGGCACGCCGGCGATCACCGCCACGCTCGGCACCACGCTCGCGCAGAGGAACGGGCGGCTCGCGTCGGGCACGAACGGGCTCCGCGTCGAAGACCTCACCGGCGACGGCATCGACGACGTGATGACGATCGACTCCGATCACGACGTGAACGGAGTCGCCGACGTCGGGGCGCTCCATCTCTGGGCCGGCGGCGCGGCGATGAGCGGCACGCCGGCCCCGCTCGCGACGCTCTTCGATCCCGCCGAGACCGGCGCCTCCTTTCTCGGCCGACCGAGCGGCTGGCCGTGGAACGAGGGCGTGCGCCTGACCGACGTGACGGGCGACGGCGTCGCCGAGCTCGTCGTGCAGGCGACGGGCGCGACGGTCAACGGCCAGTCGAACGCCGGCGCGATCCACCTCTTCGCCGTCGGCTCGGCGCTGTCCGGGAACGTCGCGCCCTTCGCGACGCTCGTCGCGAGTCGCCCGCACGTCGACGACAAGGTGTCGAGCTGCTACACCCGCACCGGACCCGATCTCGTCGTCGCCGACGTGACGGGCGACGGGCTGCGCGACATCGTCGCGTCGGGCACGCTCTCGCGGCAGGGCCACCCGGGTTGCGGCGGCGTCGTCGTCTGGGAAGGAGGACCGTCGCTGGCCGGGACGGTCGTCGCGCGCGCGGAGTTCTTCGGCAGCCAGACGAACGAGTGCTTCGCCTTCGACACCGGCATGTGGCAGTGCGCCGACGCCACCAACGACACGATCCTCGACCTCGTCGTCGCGACGCCCGAGACGGACAGCCCGACCCACACCCGCGTCGGCAGCGCCGTCCTCCTCGAGGGCGGACCGTCGCTGCGCGGCGTCCTCGCTCCGCGCGCGACGCTCCTCTACGGACAGCCCAGCGACCACGACGGGCTCTTCAGCACGAGCGCGGCGCTCTTCCGCGTGCTCGACCTCGACGGCGACGGCCGCGACGACCTCGTCATCGGCGCACCCGACGTCCGCCACTACGGCCAGAGCGACGCCGGCATGGTCCTCTGGTTCCCGTCGTGCGAGCCGATCGCCACCGGCTTCGGCGCGAACCTCTTCCCGCCCGGCTTCGCCGCCCACGACCGCTTCGGCGGGGGGTGAGCGGCACTGCGCCTACCGGTCTCCGATCACGACCTCCAACCCGTCGGTGAACGAGACGCCCTTGCTCGCCCACGGGTCGAGCTCGAGCGCCTGCAGGTAGGCCGTGAAGCCGAGCACCTCCCACTCGTCGGGGATGAACGCCGCGAAGGTCCCCACTGTCGGCGACAGCCCGATCGGCACGACGACGAAGGGATCGACGAGCAGGTGGCCGCCCAACTTCGTCGGCACGTCGATCGCCGTCGTCCCGACGTAGACGAACGCGATCGAGTAGGTGCCCGAGGAGGAGCTGAGGTCGGCTCGCCACGTCCGTCCGCGCACGGGCTCGCCATTCGACGTGATCGTCGGCACGCCGTTGCGGCCGGGATGGCCGGCGCCGTAGTGGACGGTCGTCGCGTCGGTCATCGCGCGCTCGCGGACGAAGATGTCGTACTGGCCGAAGGGGTCGTCGGTCGTGAAGTCCTCGGTCCAGCTGCTGAAAGCGGAGAGGCCGGCGTCGTCGCTCCCGATGACCGGCCCGACGTAAGGGATGTCGTCGGACTGCTCGTCGAGCGTGCCGCGCGACAGCTGCGTCGTCGTCCCCAGCCAGCGGTCGCGAACGAAGAGGTCGATGACGCCGTCGAAGTCCGCGTCGACCAGCTCGTGGCCCAGGTGCGTGAACCAGACGTAGCGGCCGTCCGTGCTGATCGCGGCGTCGTCGCTGCTCCGCTGCAGCTGCGCGTCGTCGACGCCGAGGCTCATGCGCTCGCTCGTCCCGGCGACGAGATCGCGCACGTAGACGTCCGTGGCCGCGTTGGTGTCGTCGGGAACCAACGCTTCGTCGGTCTGGAAGAGGACGACCGAGCCGTCCGCCGTCGTGCCGCGCAGCTCGGCCCACGTCGACGGCGGCGCGCCGGGGTTCTGGAACTCGAGCTGGAGCCACTCTCCCGTCGCGAGATCCTTCCGGAACGCGCCGCGCGTGGCGCTTCCGTACAAGGTGCCGTTGAAGAACGCGTAGCGGCCGTCGGCCGAGAGGTGGACCGCGTCGAACTCGTCGACGGTCCAGCGCGTCCCGTCCGGCGCGACGCTCACCAGCGTGACCAGCCCGGTCGTGGCGTCGAAGAGGTAGGCGTGCATCTCGAAGTTGGGGAGAGGCGGATCGACCAGGTCTGTCGCGAACGCGATGAATGCCACCCTCGTCCCGTCCGCCGAGATCTTCGGAGCCGAGGCGGACCCATCCAGGATGCTCCCGTCCGCGGAGGGGCTCGCCAGCGTGACGGCGCCCGTCTCGCGGTCGACGAGGTAGACGCCGAACGAGTTGTTGTTCCAGCCGGCGAGGTTGCGCGCCCAGGAAGTGAAGGCGACGTAACGGCCGTCGGCCGAGAGCGCCGGCTGGAAGCAGTTGCCGTCGGCAGCGACGCCTCCCGGCGCGAGGCTCGCGCACGTCAACGTTCCGGTCGCCCGCTCCCACATGAAGACATTCGTGAAGAACGGCGCGAATCCGGGAATGAGCTGGTCGTCGCTGTGGCAGAACGCGGCCCAGCGACCGTCGGCGCTGACGGCGGGGTAGGACGACGCGCCCAGCGGAGGCGGCGTGCCGTCGGCGCGACTGGTGATCCGGAGCGTCGCGTCGCCCTGCGGCAGGCCGACCAGCGCCAGCGCGACCATGGCTGCGAGATCCATCGCGATGCCCTCCCTCACCACCCGAGGACGAGTTCGAGGCCGGCGCTCGTCGCGACGCCCTCGACCGCGAACGGATCGATCAGCAAGACCTGCGCGTACCACGAAGTCCCGACGACGAGCTCGCCCACCGGCACGCGATCGGCGACCCGACCTCCGCCGGGCGGCACCGCGAGCAGGAGCGAGATGCTCGCGTCGACCAGCAGGTCGGCGCCGAAGCCGGTCGGGATCGATGCGGGCGCGGGTCCGACCAGGAGCACGCCGGTCGTCCAGAGGCCGAGCGAGTTGTCGAACTCGATCGCGACGTCGTGGCTCATCACCGGCGGCGCGTCGGTGTCGATCGCCGGCACGCCGCGCTTGCCGGCCAGCCCTGCGCCGTAGCCGGCGGTTCGCGCCGCGTCGAGCCGACGCGTCCGCAGGTAGACGTCCCCCTCGATCGCGTTCGGGTCGTCCAGGACATCGAAGTCGGTCGTCTCGAACATCACGAGCTCGCCGGTCGGGTCGGCCCTGCCGCGGCTCGCACCGCGCGCGAGCTCGCGCCCGCCGCTCGAGACCGAGACGCGCGTCGTCGTTTCCGACGCGAGATCGCGGGCGAAGACATCGGTCTCGCCGTTGAAGTCGTCGTCGACGAAGTGGTAGGAGTCGGACTCGAAGATCACGAAGCGGCCGTCGCCCGCGATCTCGCCACGGATCCAAGCCGTCGCCATCTGGTTCGGCCGGCCGTCGGGATCGAGCGTCGCGCAGACGATCGCGCCGCTCTTGAGGTCGCGCACCACCAGATCGGCCGAGCCGGGCAGGTCGCCGCCGCCGAGGTCGCTCCAGGTCACGAACGCGAGGAGTCCGCCGGCGGCGTCGATCGTCGGGCGACGGCCGTGGAGGGACGCGCCGGTCGCGTCGACGCCCGCCAGGATCGTGGTGCCGTTCTGCCGATCGTGCAGGAACACGTCGTGAATCGTGTCGGTGTCGGCGGGATCGAGGTTCGGCGCCGACGACGAGAAGACCAGCCACCGGCCATCGGGAGACATGTCGGCGTCGAAGACCTCCCCATGCGCCTGCTGCCCGTCGCTGCGAACGCTCACGCGGCTCGTCACGCCGGAGACGAGGTCGCGCACGAAGAGGTCGAAGGTCTTGTTCGTGTCGCCCGCGACGAGGTCGTTCGCATTGCTGATGAACGCGACCAACGTCCCGTCCGTCGAGATCGCGACCAGAGTGCTGTCGCGATTCGCTGTCTTCCCCGACAGATTCAGGCTGACGCAGGCCGTCGTTCCGTCGCGCGTGTCGTGGACGAAGACGTCGCGACGGCCGTTGCGGTCGCCGGCGACCAGATTGGTCGCTTGGCTCTCGAAGGCGACGACCTGCCCGTCGCCGCTGATCATCGACTCTGTGGAAACGCCGTTGCCCGCCTTGCCGCTGGAGTCGACGCTGACGCGCTCCGTCGTTCCGGTGGCGCGATCGCGGACGAAAACGTCGTAAAAGGCGTTCCCGTCGCCGTCGACGAGGTTGTCGGCAAAGGAAGCGAAAGCGACGCGGACGCCGTCGTCGCTGATCGAGCCCGCCTGCGACCCGCCGCTCGGCCATGAGCCGTCGGAGGCGAGGTCGACCACCTCGAGCGACTGCCCTTCGGCGACGCGCGGCGCCGCCAGCGCCGCCGAAAGTCCGGCCACGATCGCCCTGCGCATCGGTCGTCCTCCTTCGTCCGTCCTCGCCAGGCGGCGCCCTTCATCGCACCGATCGGCGACTCCCGCAATCCCTGCCTCCCGCCGCCCACGAAACCGCTCCCGTCTCGCGGCATCTCTGCTGCCCGTCGACCCACGGACGCGATCGACGGGAAGGCCGCGCGGAACTTGGAGCGCGGGGCTCGGGAACGATCGCGGCGCCGCGCGCGAGGTGCGCCGCGGACCGTCGGTCCCTTCCGGAGAGCCACGATGCACCGTCTTTCGAAGGAGTCCGCGTTGGCCGCATTGGCGCTCGCGACGCTGCTGTCGGGATGCAGCAGCACGCGACCGATGGCGCCCGAGCTCGAGCACGGCGTCGCCTACTCGATCGAGTTCGCGCCGATGTGGACGGCGGCGTCGCACCCGGTCGACTATCCGCCGTCGGGCGTGCTGACCGGCCCCCACTTCTCCGGCCTCATCGGCGCGTCGCATCGCGCCGGCTTCTCGCTCTTCGCCGACGGCCGCATGCCGTCGCCCGGCCTCGAGCGCCTCTCCGAGGAGGGCAAGCACTCGCCGCTCGACGAGGAGATCCGCGCCGCCGTCGCGTCGGGCGGCGCCGGCGAGCTCTTCGAGAGCGGGCCGATCAAGGACCTCTCCATGAGCGCGACGACGACCGTGCGCGTGAACTCCGCGTTCCCGCTCGTCTCGCTCGTCGCGATGATCGCGCCGAGCCCCGACTGGTTCGCGGGCGCCGCGGACGTCGACCTCCGCGACGGCGCCGGCTGGGTCGCGACGAAGGAGGTCGTGATCTGGGCATGGGACTCGGGCGGCGACTCCGGCACGACCTACCTCGCACCCGACGCCGACCTCCAGCCGAAGCAGCCGACGCGCATGAACGACGCCGCTCCGTTCCTGAAGGACGGCCGGCGCGTCCCGGTCGCGCGCCTCGTGCTGCGCCGCCAGTGATCGCGGCGTCGTGATCCGAAGACCCTCCTTTCCTGCGGCGGCGCTGCTCGTCGCCGCGACGTCGGGCCTCGCGGGCTGCCGATTGCCGGAGTTCGCTCCGGCCGGCGAGCCGGCCAACGTCGCGGCGGCGGGCGGCCTCGCCGTCGCGACGCTGGCCGAGCAGGGCTTCGCGATCCGCGAGCGCGGCAGCGCGGCTCCGCTCGCGCTCGTCGCGCCGCCCGCCGGCAGCGACCGCGTCGACGACGTCGCGCTCGACGGCGAGCTCCTCTTCGTGCTCGACGCGCTCGAGCCCGGCGCGCTGACCGTCTACTCGCTCGCCGATCCGCGCGCGCCGCGCCTCGTCGACGGGCCGCGCGAAGTTCCCGTCGGCCCCTTCTCCGGCGTCGCCGCGGCGAACGGCGTCGCGATCGTCTCGGGCGGCACGTCCGAGCTCACGCTCCACCGCTACGCGCGCGACGGCCGACTCCACGAAGGCGTCGCGTCGCTCGACCTCGGCCGCGGCCAGCCCGACGTCGTGCTGTCGCGCGACGGCCGGCTCGCCGTCGTGTCGACCCACTTCAGCTTCCTCGCCGACACCTTCGGCTTCACGACGCTCGCGCTCGACGATGGCGACGAGCATGCGCGCGACGATGCCCTGCCCGCCGCGAGGATCGCCGCGCGCGTCACGATCGACGGCGCCGGCTACGCGCCCGGCGGCGCGCGGCCCGCCAACTTCCCGCTCGAGGCGGCGCTCGACGGTCCGACGCTGGCGATCACCGCGGCCGGCTCGCTCGCCCTCTTCGACGTCGCCGATCCTGCCGCGCCGCGCGCGCTCGCGACGCTGCCGTTGCCGTTCGCGCCGGTCAGCGTCGACCTCGCCGGCGGCCTCGCCGTCGCGGTCGGCAGCTCGCCCGCGCCGACGCTCGCCTGGATCGACGTGTCCGATCGCTCGCGCCCGCGCCTCCTCGCGACCGTGCCGCTGCCCGCGAGCAGCCGGCCCACCGGCGTCGCGCTCGCCGCGACCGACGGCCCGCCCGTCGCGGTCGTCGCGGCCGGCGGCGGCGGGCTCCTCTGGATCGACGCGCCCTGACGCGCGTGGCTGCCGGTCGCCGACCACCACCGCGAGGCCGTCGGCGAAGGAGACGCCCCGGCTCGCCCACGGGTCGAGCGCCACCACTTCGAGCGCTCCGCCGTCGAGGTCCTTCCGGACTCCGCGCTTCACGCCGTTCTCCGGCGCGAGCGCCATGAGGGCGGTGCCGCGGCCGGACTTGCGGTCGAACACCGCCGATCGCCATCGGCGCGACCCCCTCCATCTCCGCCCTCCTGCGCCACCGCTACTCTCCCGCGTTCCAGACCGGGAGCGCGAGGATGGGCGACGATCACGAGTCGGAAGCGTCGATCCGAGTCGACGCGACCGAGCACCTGCTGCGCCGCGCGAAGGACGGCGACGCGGCGGCGTTCGAGACGTTGCTGCGCGTGCACGGCGACCGCCTGCGGCGCAACGCGCGCGGGCAGCTGCCGGCGTCGTTGCGCGGACGGATCGACGACTCCGATCTGGTGCAGGAGGCGCTGGTCGACGCGGTGCAGCACCTCGACTCGTTCGAGGAGCGCGGCGAGGGGTCGTTCCGCCGCTGGCTCGCGACGCTGATGCGCAACCGGCTGCTGATGGCGATCCAGCACTACCTCGGCCGCAAGAAGCGCGACGCCGCGCGCGAGCAGCGCCTCGCCGCGTCGAGCGCGTCGCGCACGCTCGGGCTCAAGCTCGCGTCGCCGCGCAGCTCGCCGTCGGCGGCGGCGATCCGTTCGGAGCGCAAGAGCGCGCTCGAGCAGGCGCTCGCGTCGCTGCCGGCCGACCACGCCGAGGTGGTGCGCCTCGTGCGCCTGCAGGAGCTGAGCATCGCCGACGCGGCCGCCGCGATGGGCCGCACCGAGAACGCGGTGAAGAAGCTCCTCGCGCGCGCGCTCCTGTCGCTGCGCGACGAGCTCGACGCGCGCCGCTCCGGGCTCGTCACGCAGGGCGACTGAGCGGATGGACGAGACGCGCCTCGGCGACGCGGTCGCGAACTACCTCGAGCTGCAACGACGCGGCGAGGCGCCGTCGCTCGACGAATACGCGGCGCGCCACGGCGACCTCGCCGAGGAGCTGAAGAAGTGCCTCGGCCCGCTCGACGGCCGCGAGCTGGCCGATTCCGGCGTCGCGCCGGGATTGCCGCGCGAGTTCGGCGACTTCGTGCTGACGAAGCTGCTGGGCCGCGGCGGCATGGGCGTCGTCTACGCCGCCGACCAGAAGAGCCTGCGCCGCCGCGTCGCGCTCAAGGTCCTCTCGACCGCCGACGCCGGCGGCTCCGCCCACGCCCGCTTCCTGCGCGAGGTGGAGCTGTCGGCGGAGCTCAAGCACCCCCACATCGTCGAGGTGCTGCAGGCCGGCACGCAGGACGGCGTGCCGTGGTTCGCGATGCCGTTGCTGGAGGGCAGCTCGCTCGACCGGGTCATCTCCGCGTGGCGCGCCGACCGGGCGACCGAACCGCTGGCGAGCGGCCGGAACCTCGCGACCTGGATCGCCCGCTTCGCCGAGGCGACGCGCGCGCTGGCGGCGGCCCACGCAGCCGGCGTCCTCCATCGCGACCTGAAGCCGAGCAACCTCTTCCTCGAGGTGGTCGACCGGCCCGCTTCCGGCAGCTCGGCGACGCGCAGCACGACGCGGCTGCGCCTGCTCGACTTCGGTCTCGCGCGGCGCAGCGACGGCAGCGGCACGCTGCAGACGCAGTCGCCCGTCGGCACGCCGCGCTACATGAGCCCGGAGCAGATCGTCGGCGACTCGCGCTCCGTCGACGTGCGCAGCGACGTCTGGTCGCTGGGCGCGACGCTCTACGAGCTGGTCACGCTGCAGCCCGCGTTCGCGGGCGCCGAACGCGAGTCGATCTACCGCGCGATCCTCCTCTCCGACCCGAAGCCGCCGCGCAAGGTCGACCCGCGCGTGCCGCGCGACCTCGAGAACGTGATCCTGAAGGCGATCGAGAAGCGGCCCGAGCGGCGCTACGCGACGGCCGACGAGTTCGCCGACGACCTGCAGCGCTTCGTCGACTTCCAGCCGGTGCGCGCGCGGCCGATCGGCTTGCTCGGCCGCCTCGCGCGCCGCACGCGCCGCAACCCGGTCGTCGCCGGCGCGCTGGCGATCGCGCTGCTGGCGGTGATCGCGGCGGGCGTCGCCCTCTCGATCGTGCGCGCGCGCGACGCGGTGCGGCGCGAGCAGCAGGCGCGCGACCAGGTCGCCGTCGCCGTCGCCGCGGCGGCGCAGGCGGGCGACCGCGTGACCGCGCTCGAGGGGGAGCTGCGCGAGCTCGAGGCCAAGCGCGGCGCGCTCGAGCTGGCGATCGCGGCGTGGGCGCCGGTCGGCGAGAAGTCGGAGCGGCTCGCCCTCGCGACCCGGCGCGACGCGCTGGTGCGCGAGCGCGACCGCCTCGTCGACGCGACCACCGGCGACCTGCTGCGCGCGCTGCGGCTGCTCCCCGACGACCGCGCCGCCGCCGCCGCGCTCGGCGCCTTCGCGACCCACGCCTATCGCGGCGCCGAGGCGAGCCTCGACCGCGACCGCATGGAGCGCTTCCGCGGCTTCGTCGAGCAGTTCCGCGGCCCGCTGCAGGGCGCGGTCCGGATCACGGCCGACGCGCCGGGCGCGCGCGCGTGGCTCTTCCGCTACGTGAAGCTGGGCGCGCTGCTGGTGCCCGCGGCGTGCGACGCGCGCGGCGAGCTGGTGGCCGACGCGCTCGACGCGTTCGACGCGGACGGGCCGTGGACCTGGCTCGAGGTCGCGCGCGTCGAGGGCGAGAAGGCGGCCGACCACCTGCGCGCCGGCGACCGCATCGAGCGCTTCTGCGAGATCGCCGCGCCGAACCTCGTCGGGATCCAGCAGGAGATCGAGGCGGCGGGCGCCGGCCACGTCCACCACGTGCGGCGCGTGCGCGACGGGACCGCGGAGGAGATCGCGATCCCGTGCCGCGACCTCTCCGCGATCGACGGCAAGCCGGTGATCGTCGACCCCTTCCCGCTCGCGCGCCGCGGCGGGAACACGCTCGCGCTCGAGCCGTCGTTCCGCGCCGAGCTGCCGGTCGGCAGCTACCTCGTGCTGCTCGAGTGCGGCGGTTACGCGCCGGTCCGCCTGCCGTTCCTCGTGCAGGACGGCCGCACGCTCGACCTCGACGTGCAGCTGCCCGAGGCGGCGCGCGTGCCGCCGGGCTTCGTCGCGATCCACGGCGGGCCGACGTGGCTCGGCGGCGATCGCGAGGCGGGCGGCTCGGGCCACGGCCGCGAGGAGCAGGTCGAGACCTTCTTCATCGCGCGCGTCGAGACGACGATCGACGACTACGTGCGCTTCGTCGAGCCGATCCTGCGCGAGGACCCGAAGCAGGTGGCGCTGCTGCTGCCGCGCTTCAACGCCGGCAAGAGCGTGCTCGGCGAGTGGAAGGAGGACCGGCTCGCGCTCGCGCCGTCGATGTGGAAGGAGGACGGCGGCGTCTACTCGCGCTCGCTCGGGCTCTACCAGGTGAAGCTCGAGCAGATCCGGCGCTACTGCGCGTGGAAGACCGCGGAGCTCGGCGACGACGAGTGGGAGTTCGACCTGCCGACCGCCGCCGAGTGGGAGCGCGCGGCGCGCGGCGCGGACGGGCGGCGCTTCCCGTGGGGCGACGAGTTCGACTGGACCTTCGCGAAGAACGCCTTCGCGTCGCCGCTCAGCGCGCGCGGCACGCCGATCCCCGAGCCGGGCGGCCTCTTCCCGGTCGACGCGTCGCCCTTCGGCGTGCTCGACATGGCGGCCAACATGCGCGAGCTCGCGCTCGAGCCGGACGGGAGCTGGCGGCTGCGCGGCGCGTCGTGGGGCTTGAGCGAGTCGAACGCCTTCCACTGCGCGTCGCGCTCGAGCTTCGGCGAGGTGAACTTCGGGCAGAGCGGTCTCGGCTTCCGGCTCGTGCTGCGCCGCAAGAAGGCGTGACGCTCGCGCCGCGGTCGCGGCGTCACCCGCGCGACCGCAGCGGCTCGCCCCACACTTCCCGCAGGAACGCGGCGAGCGCCGGGTCGTGGGCGACGAGCTCGGCCTGCACGAACGGGAAGAAGTCGTTCGCGCCGAACCACGCCTCGCTCGCTTCGGCGAAATACTCGTCGGTGGTGCCGAGCGCGTAGTGGCGCACCGTCGCGCCGTCCCAATGGAGGACCGCGTCGTAGCGGCCGCCCGCCCTCGCCGCGTTCCACAAGGTCTCGAGCCGCGCGCCTTGCGACTCGGCGCCGTCGCTCGCCTGCAGCCAGCGGTCGTCGTAGCCGTGCGCCAGCTCGTGCAGCACCATCCATGGCTGCTCGCGCGTCCACGCCACGAAGTTCGCCGCGTTCGCGATCTCGACCGCCTTCGCCTTCTGCGGGTCGAAGCCGTTCTCGCGCAGCCAGTCGGGAGAAGGGTGGTAGCAGGCGCACGGCGCGACCGGATCGTCGACGCCGAGCCAGATCGCGATCGTCTTCAGGCGCGCCAGCGGTTCCGGCCGGACGGCGCGCCCGATCTGGCGCAGTTGCGAGTCGAGCTCGGCCAGCGCCGCGTCGCCCAGCTCCTTCGCCGGACCCAGCAGCCGCTCGTCGACGTGCACCGTGAAGCCGAGGCGCTCCTGTTGCCGGTAGCGCGCCGCGACGCCCTTCGACACGGTCACGCGCCCCTCGTCGCGCGGCTCCGCCCCGGCGACGAAGGCCGGCGCCCCCGCCATCGCGAGCGCCGCGGCGAGCGCGACCGCTCGTCCCCACCCGCCCCGCCTCCGCTGGCCCGTCGTCTCCATCCGTCCGTCTCCTGTTCGTGAGGTCGTCGAGCGTGTGACCCCCCTCGCGACACTCACTAGACGTGACTACCGCGAAGAATCGGGGGCCTTACCGCGAGGATCAGCTCGTGGCTCTGCCCACTGTCCCCACCCTGCTCCAGCTCGGTCCGCGCATCGTCGATCTCGTCAAGCGTCGCATCGAGCCGCCATTGTCCGACGGCGACAGCGGTCGCATGCCGGGCTTGAAGCTCACGCGCACCGAGAGCGCGATCCTGCGCCTCCTCGCCCAGCATGCGCCGGCGACCGTCCATCGCGACGAGCTGCTGCGCACCCTGTGGAACCTCGCGCCGCGCAGCTCGCGCACGCTCGACACCCACATGACGCGGCTGCGGCGCAAGGTCGAGGACGATCCTTCCGCGCCGCGCTACGTGCTGACGGTCTACCGCGTCGGCTACCGCCTCGAGCTCCCGGTGGCGGGCGGCGCCCCGGACGGCGCCCCGACGCCCAACACGCGCTTCGCGACGACGTAGCTCTTCCAGATCGCAGGCTGCCGCGGAGTTCCCTGCCGCCGCGCCGCGATCGTTCGGGAGAGAACTCATGAAGCTCGTCGATTCGCTGGTGCTGCTGGGCGTCGCGGCGTTGCCGCTCGCGGCCCCGTTCGCGGACGAGGTCACGCCGAAGCCGCGGCCGCCGGTGGTGCTGGTGGGCCGCGACGGTTCGCTCGCGCAGGACGGCGCCGTCGTGCGGGACGACGCGGCGACCAAGCAGGCGGTGAAGAAAGGCGCGGAGATCGCCGACCTGATCCAGCGGCTCGGCCACTCCGACGCGAAGGTGCGCCACGACGCCTACGAAGCGTTGAAGCTCGAGGGCGAGAAGGCGCGCGCGGCGCTCGAGCAGGCGAGCAAGGGCGACGACCCCGAGCGGCGCTTCGCCGCGACGCAGCTGCTCGACCGGCTCGACCAGGAATCGCAGGCGCGCGCGCAGACGCGCTCCTCGGCGAACGGCCGGCTGCGCGAGCGCGATCTCGCGCCGGGCGAGGCGGCACCGCAGGAGGGCGCGGGAGAGCACGAGGCGCTGCGCTCGCTCCACCGGCTCGACGGCCTCTTCGACGACGCGCGCCTCCGCGACCTCCACGAGCGGCTGGTGCAGCGCTTCGAGGAGCTCTTCCGCGACGGCGCCGATCCCTTCGGCGAGGTCGTGCGGCAGCAGGGCGGCTCGCTGCAACTCGGGCCGGGCAGCTCCTTCTCGCGCGAGAGCGACCAGGACGGCAAGAAGGAGAGCGTGAAGATCACCGTCGACGCCGACGGCCGCGCGAAGGCGGTCGTCGAGAAGGACGGCGCGGTCTCGAACTACGAGGCCGACTCGTTCGAGACGCTGAAGAAGGAGCATCCGGAGCTGCTCGAAGGCTTCGGCCCGACGCGCTTCTCCTTCCGGCTGCCCGCCGTGCAGCCGCCGGGCCTGCAGGAGCGCCGCGAGCTGCCGCGCGGGACGCTGCGCGTGCCGCGCGTCGTCCGTCCGTCGCAGCCGGCGCCGCAGCAGGCGCCGCGCGCGCCCGAGGCGACCGACGGCCCGCGTCTCGGCGTCCACGTCGAGGCGGTCGATCCGAAGGTCGCGGAGTACCTCGAGCTCGAGGAGGGCGTCGGCCTGCGCGTGATCGACGTCGTGGCCGACAGCGCGGCCGACCATCTCGGCATCCGGAAGAACGACGTCGTGATCGCGGTGAACGGCCGCACGATCCGCGGCGTCGCCGACGTCCAGGCGGCGCTGAAGGACAAGGACCCGACCCAGGCCGACGTGACCGTGCTGCGCAAGGGGGTGAAGAAGGAGCTCTGAGCTCCGCTTCGCCGGCCCTTCCTGCGGGCTTCATCGCCCGCACCTGGAAAAGAGACGCGACGCTCCCTAAGAACGGACGCTCCTGGTGGTGCGCCGACCGGCGGCGCTGCCCGCTACTCGTCCGATATCGGAGCTGTTCGTGCGTCACGACGCCTTGCCCGCTCTCGAGCGGGCGCTGTCCGAGGCCCTCTCGGTGATCCGCGAGCTCCACGCGCAGGGCGCGCTGCCGCCGGTGCTCGAACCGCTGACGCTGATCGCGCCGCCGCGCGGCTTCGCGGCGCACGTCGAGCTGCGCCCCTACACCGACCACGGCCGGCCCGACGACTTCCAGCGCGGCGGCTGGGATCCGCGCGACGGCGAAGTGCACCTGAGCTTCGAGCCGGCGCGCGACGACCGCGGCCCGCGCCCCGCCGACCGCGGCGAGCGCAACGACCGCGGCTGGCGTCCCGCCGCGGCCGCCGAGCCGCCGTCGACCGAGCAGGCGCATCGCGACCTGATCGCCGTCGTCGCGCGCGCCGAGGGCGACCCGTCGTTCAAGTTCCTCGCGCTCAAGTTCCTGCGCGACCAGCTCCTGCCGCGCCACGTCGCGTGGGCGCAGATGCAGAACGAGGCGCAGATCCAGATCAACCGCGCGATCGACGCCGGCCTGCTCGTGACCGGCAAGGTCGAGAACCCGCGCACGCCGCAGTACCCGGTCACGACCGTCGCCCTCAACCGCGAGAACGGCCTCGTGCAGGAGCAGCTCGCCGCGCTGGCGAACGCCGAGCGCGGCGGCGCCGCCGAGGAAGAGGACGACGACGACGGCGACGACGCGGACGACGGCGACGGGTCGAGCGACGGCCGCGACGCGGGGAGCAGCGCCAACCTCCCGATCGCGCGCGCCGGCGGCGACGAGGACGACGACGAGCCGAGCTGACGAGGAGCACGACGAAGCCGTGACGACGCTGCCGCTCTACCTCGTCGACGCCTTCGCCTCGCGTCCGTTCAGCGGCAATCCCGCCGCCGTCTGCCCGCTGCCGCGCGCCGCCGACGAGCGCTGGATGCAGTCGGTCGCGCTCGAGATGCAGCAGGCCGAGACGGCCTTCCTCCAGCGCGAGCCGGGCGGCGGCGACCGCTTCGCGCTGCGCTGGTTCACTCCCGTCTGCGAGGTCGCGCTCTGCGGCCACGCGACGCTGGCGAGCGCGCACGTCCTGTGGGAGCGCGGCGACGTCGCGCGCGACGCGACGATCCGCTTCGTCACGCGCAAGAGCGGCGAGCTCACCGCGCGGCGCCATCGCGCTGCCGGCGCCGCGAGCGACTCGATCGAGCTCGATTTCCCCGCCGAGCCGGCGCGCGAAGCCGCGCCGCCGCCGGCGCTGATCCCCGCGCTGCGCCTGCAAGACGGCGCGCGCGCCCGCTTCGTCGGCCAGAACCGGATGGACTGGCTCGTCGAGATCGAGGACGAGGCGACGCTGCGCGCGCTGAAGCCCGACCTCGCCGCGCTCGCGACGATCCCGACGCGCGGCGTGATCGTGACCGCGCGCGCGAGCCAATCCGCGTCGAACGGCGTCGACTTCGTCTCGCGCTTCTTCGCGCCCGCCGCCGGCGTGCCCGAGGATCCCGTGACCGGCTCGGCCCACTGCGCGCTCGCCCCCCACTGGTGCGAGCGGCTCGGCAGGAAGACGCTCACCGGCTTCCAGGCGAGCGCGCGCGGCGGCCTCGTCGGCGTCGAGCTCGCGGGCGCGCGCGTGCTGCTGCGCGGCCAGGCCGTGACGGTGGTCAGGGGCGAGCTGCTGGCGGAAGCGTGAGCCGCGCGATCTCCCGGTCGTGCAGCCGCGCCAGCAGCGCCTGCGCCAGCAGCGCGCCGAGCAGCGCCAGCGCCATGTCGCTCTGCGTGTCCCACGGATCGCCCTGCGTCCCGAGGAACGAGTCGGCTCCTTCGCCGAGCAGCACGGCCGCGAGCCACTCGACCAGCTCGTAGCAGGCGGAGAGCGCCAGCGCGAACGCCGTCACGAGGAAGAGCCGCCAGCCGCGCGAGCGGATCACCTCGAGCCGCACGAAGAGCTCGCGCGCGACGATCGCCGGCACGAACCCCTGCGCGAAGTGGCCGAGCCGGTCGTAGGGATTGCGCTGCAGCGCGAACGCGTCGCGCGCCCACTCGCCAAGCGGCACGCGCGCGTACGTCCAGTGCGCCCCCACCAGCAGCACGAGCCCGTGCACGAAGAGCAGCCGATAGGCGAGCGGCGTCAGCGGGAACCGCCGCCACGTCGCGACGAGCAGCGGCCCCACGACGATCACCGGGAAGCTCTCGAGCCACCACGTGACGCGGTCGTGCGGCGCGAGACCGGAGACGATCGTCGCGAGAGCGATCAGCAGGAGGAGGGCGAGCGGCTCGCGGCGCGAGGCGGCGTGCGTCACGGCGGGAAGAGGGCGAGGAGTTCGGCGACGAGGCGGCGGCGCTCCGCGACGAGGAACTCGGGCTTCCGCTTCTCGGGAGGCAGGAAGACGAGCTCCTGGAGATCGTGCGTGACCACCGCGACTTCCGGCCGCCCATCGCGCGCGGCGATCTGGCTGGCGACGCGTCGCACCTCGAACGCCCGCTCGTCCTTCTCGGGCTCCGTCGTAGCGCGCAGCCGTGCGACCAGCCACGCGAGGAGCCGCGGGTCGCGGTCGGCGTCGAGGAGGTGCTGCAGGCAACGCGCGCCTCGATCGCCGGGATCGGCGCGCAGGAACCCTTCGTAGAGGCGCTCGCGATGCACGAGGGTCAGCGCGCCGGCGAAGGGGCTCTCCGGTTCGTCGAAGTAGATCGCGTCCGGATCACCCTCGGGAACGAGGTCGTAGGCGCCCTCCCAGCAGCTGGCGGGCTCCTCTGCGCAACGCACCAGCCACTCCAGCTGCGTCGCTCGCCGCTCCGCTCCTTCGGCCATCTTCTGGATCGCGAGCTGCTCCTTGACGCGCGCGACGTAGACCTCGAGGCCCGCGTCGTCGAGGTTCTTCGCGCCGTACGACCGCGCGCAGGTCGCGAGCCCGTCTGGTGCCCATTCGCTCGCGCCCGCGGGCTCGCGCTGAAGGAACGCGAGCACGCGCTTGCCCGCCTCGTATCGCGCGGGCGACGGACAGAGCGTCGCGGAGTCGACGACGAGTTGGATCATCGTGCTTCCGGGATCGCCCTTCAGCGCGTCGTCGATCTTCAGCACGACGAGCTCGGCGGAAGCGAACAGCGATGACTCGAGCAGCTCCACGCGCTGCTTCGATCCGACACGCGCCGTGACGATCACGTCTGCCTTCTCGACCAGCTCGCGCAGCGGAACGGGTTCGATCGGATAAGCGACCGCGCGCGCGCCCGGCTCGCCAGGAGCAGCGGAGGCGAGCAGCGATGCGAGCGCCGCGACGATCGAGGCGATGGCCATCGTCGATCTCCTCGTGCGCCGCGAGAACGCCGTCCGCGCGCCGTCGTTCGGACCGGCGGGCGCCAACTCCCTCACTTCTTCTTGAACATGTCCTTCAGCAGATCGCCCAGCGGGTTGTTGTTGCCGCTGCGGCCGCGTTGGTCGTTCGGGGTGAGCGGGACGGGCTTCGGGCGCGGCGGCGCGCGCTGTTCGCGGCGGTCGATCTCGCGCGGCGGGCCGTCGCGGCGGTCGTCGCGGCGCGGGCCGCGGTCGCCGCGATCGCCGCGGTTCTCGCGACGTCCGTCGCCGCGACCTTCGGCTCGCCCGTCGTGGGGGCCCTGGCGTCCGTCGCCCGGCGCGCCGGCGGCGGCGGCGCGACCGTCGCTCTTCGGCGCCTCCTTCTTCGCAGTGAGCGCGATGCGCTTGCGCTCGAGGTCGACCTCGAGGACGCGCACCTGCAGCCGGTCGCCGACCTTGACGACGTCGCGCGCCTCCTTGACGAACTTGTCGGCGAGCTGCGAGACGTGGACGAGGCCGTCCTGGTGGACGCCGACGTCGACGAAGGCGCCGAACGCGGTCACGTTGGTCACGACGCCCTCGAGCGCCATGCCGGGCTTCAGGTCGTCGAGCTTGGTCACGTCCTCGCGGAAGCGCGGCGGCTCGAACTGCGCGCGCGGATCGCGGCCCGGCTTCTTCAGCTCGTCGAGGATGTCGCGCAGCGTCGGCTCGCCGACGTCGCCGCCGACGTAGCGCTTCGCGTCGATCTTCGCGGTCAACGACTCGTTGCCGACCAGCGCCTTCACGTCGGCGCCGAGGTCCTTCGCCATGCGCTCGACCAGCTCGTAGCGCTCGGGATGGACGGCGGAGGCGTCGAGCGGATGCTCGCCGTCGCGGATGCGGAGGAAGCCGGCGCACTGCTCGAAGGTCTTCGGACCCATGCCGCCGACGGCGAGCAATTGCTTGCGGCCGGCGAACGCGCCCTTCTCCTCGCGGTGCTTCACGATCCGCGTCGCGAGCGCGTTGCCGATGCCGGCGACGCGCGCCAGCAGCGGCGCGGAGGCGGTGTTGAGCTCGACGCCGACGTGGTTCACGCAGCTCTCGACCACCTCGTCGAGCTTGCCCGCCAGCAAGGGCTGGTGGACGTCGTGCTGGTACTGGCCGACGCCGATCGACTTCGGGTCGATCTTCACCAGCTCGGCCAGCGGATCCTGCAGCCGGCGCGCGATCGAGATGGCGCCGCGGATCGTGACGTCGAGGTCGGGGAACTCGGCGCGCGCGACGTCGGACGCGGAGTAGACGCTGGCGCCCGCCTCGTTCACCGGCGTGACGATGATCTGCTTCGCCTCGGGCTTCGCGGCGGCGAGCTCGGCGATCGTCTTGCGGACCAGGCTCTCCGTCTCGCGGCCGTGCGTGCCGTTGCCGACGCCGACCGCGATCGGCGGATGGGCCAGCAGGAAGCGCGCGAGCTCGGCCTTCGCCTTCGCCTCGTCGCGCACCGGGAAGATCGTCGTCGCGTCGAGGTACTTGCCGGTCGCGTCGACCGCGACGCACTTGCAGCCGGTGCGCACGCCGGGATCGATGCCGATGACCGACTTGCCGCCGAGCGGCGACGCGAGCAGCAGGTTGCGGAGGTTGTCGGCGAAGACGTCGACGGCGAGGCGGTCGGAGCGGAGCTTGAGCTCGATGCGCAGCTCGGTCTCGATGCTGGGCTGGAGCAGGCGGCGGTAGCCGTCGGCGACCGCGGCGCGCAGCTCGCCCGCGAAGGGCGACGCCGCGTTCACCTTCATCTCCGCCTCGAGCTTCGGCAGGACGCGCGTCTCGTCCGCCTCGAGATGGACCGAGAGGGCGCCCTCCTGCTCGCCGCGGCGCACGGCGAGGAAGCGGTGCGACGGGATCTTCGCGATCGGCTCGCGGAAGTCGTAGTACGCCTCGTAGCGCGTCGGCTGCTGCGTCTTCGACTCGACGCGCGACGAGCAGAGCAGCGCCTCCTTGCTCCAGTGGTCGCGCACCAGCCGGCGCAGCGCCGCGGCCTCGCTCACCGTTTCGGCGACGATGTCGCGCGCGCCCTGCAGCGCCGCGTCCACGTCGGGCACGCCCTTCTCCGCGTTCACGAACGGCGCCGCCGCGCTCTTCGGGTCGCCGTCCGCCGGCTGCGCGAGAAGCTGCTGCGCGAGCGGCTCGAGGCCGCGTTCGCGCGCGACGATCGCGCGCGTGCGCCGCTTCGGACGGAACGGGAGGTAGAGGTCCTCGAGCCCGGCCTTCGTCGTGACCGCGCGCAACTGCGCCTCGAGCTCGGGCGTCAGCTTTCCCTGCTCCGCGATGCTCTTCAGGACCGTGGCGCGCCGCTCGGCGAGGTCGGTCAGGTAGGCCGCGCGCTCCTGGATCGCCCGGATCTGCACCTCGTCGAGCGTGCCCGTGACCTCCTTGCGGTAGCGCGCGATGAACGGGACCGTGCTCCCATCGGCGAGCAGCTGCAGCACCGCGCCCACGCCGGCGGCGGGGAGCGAGAGCTCGTGCGCGATGACGGGAGCGACGGCGGGATCGGACGCTTCGGCGCGTTCCATCGGTGGCTGCCTGCAGGACGGGGGGGTGCGCGAGCGTCTCGAGCCCGCGCCGTGCGCGAGCCGCGGCGCGCGCGCGGTCAGTCGGGGTAGACGAAAGTGACCGGCCGTTCGATCGCCGGGTTGACGCTCAGGTGGACCGGGCAGGTCAGCGCCGCCTTCTCCAGCACCGGCCGCGCCTCCTTCGGCAGGCCGGCGGGCAGCTCGATGCGGACCGGCAAGCGGCCGATGCGCCGCAGCGGGTCGGCGACCATCTGCTTCTCGACCGACGCGCGCGTCCCCTCGAGCTTCCAGCCGTTCTTGCGCGCCGCGATCCCCATGATCGTCAGCATGCAGGTGACCAGCGCCGCCGCGACGAGGTCGGTCGGCGAGTAGCTCTCGCCCAGCCCCTGGTTGTCCTTCGGCGCATCGGTCGACAACAGCGCGCCCGACGGCCCATGTCGGGCCGTGCAACGGAGCGCGCCGGTGTAGTCGATCTCGAAGGTGGGCATCGCGGCCGGAAGTGGAAGAGGGGTGGACGAGTTGGGCTGCGGCCCGGGGCAAACGGAAGGCGACGGAGGATAGCGGGGAGCGGAAGTCGCGGGAGGGGTGGCAAGCGAGCGAGGGGGTGTCGCGGGAGCGTCGACGAAAACGTCACGACACGCGCTGGACGGCAACATGAGCCGGATGGACGGCTCCCCCACCGCTGCGCACACCGACCGCCGCGCGTTCTCCGTCGCGATCTTCGTGCGCCATTCAGGAAGGGTGCTGCTGATCCATCACAAGCGGCTCGGCACGTGGCTGCCGGTCGGCGGCGAGGTCGAGGCGGGCGAGACGCCGCTCGAGGCGGCGCGGCGCGAGCTGAAGGAGGAGACGGGGCTCGACGGGAGGTTCGTCGAGAGTACGGGCACGACGCGCGTGACGGGGACGCCGGAAGGGCTGCTGGCGTACGAAGAGCACGCGGCGGGGAGCAAGGGGCTCCACTTGAACTTCTGCTTCGTCGCCGACGTGGCGAGCGACGCGATCGTCGGCGACGACTCGTTCGGGGCGCATCGCTGGGTCGAGTCGACCGCGGGGCTCGACTGCCCGCCGAACGTGCGAGAGCTGGTCGCGCTGGCGCTGCGCGACGCAAGCGCGCAAACGTCGCCTTCACGCGGAGTGAACGGTGCCGCGCGACTGACCGCGCTGGCGCGCGCGTGGCTCGCGGCGTTCAACGCGCGCGATCTCGATCGTCTGCTCGCGCTCTACGCCGACGATGCGGCGCATTTCTCGCCGAAGCTCCTCGCGCGGCGGCCCGAGACGAAGGGTCTGGTGCGCGGCACCGCGGCGCTGCGCGACTGGTGGGCCGACTGCTTCGAGCGGCTGCCGGGGCTGCGCTACGCGGAGCGCGCGATCACCACGTCCTGCGACGACGCGCGCGACGGGACGAGCGGGCGCGTGCTGCTCGAGTACGAGCGCACGGTGCCGGGCGAGGCGGCGCTGGCGGTGGCGGAGGCGTTCCGCGTGGCGCACGGGCGCATCGCGGAGTCGCGCGTCTACCACGGCTGACGCGCGCGAACGTCGCGCTCAGTCGCTGCCGCCGCGTCCCGGCACGAGCGCGAGGTAGAGCCCTTCGAGCGCCTCGTTCTGGAGCTGGCGCACGCGCTCGCGCGTGATGCCGAGCCGCTCGCCGATCTCGCGCAGCGTCAGCGGCGGCTCGCCGTCGAGGCCGTAGCGCAGGCGCAGGATGCGGGCCTGGCGCTCCTCGACGCGCGCGAGCAGGCGCTTGAGCTCGCCGAGCTCGTGCGACTCGAAGAGGAGGTCGCCGGGCTGGCGCGCGGCAGGGTCGGCGATCGCCTCGGCCATGTCGGCCGAGTCGTCGAGCGACATCGACTGCGTCGCGGTCTGCGCGATGCGCAGCGCGCGGCGGATCTGGCGGCGATGCTCCGGGCCGAGCTCGAGGCGCGCCGCGATCTCGTCGCGCGACGGATCGCGGCCGAGTTCCTGGCGCAGCTTCGCCTCGGTCACGCGCCAGCGGTAGATGAGCTCGACCATGTAGGACGGCACGCGCACGGTGCGCACCGTGTTGACGAGCGAGCGGCGGATGCCCTGCTTGATCCACCACGTCGCGTAGGTGGAGAAGCGGCACTCGACGTCGGGGTCGAAGCGCTCGACCGCGCGCATGAGGCCGAGGTTGCCCTCCTCGATCAGGTCGGGCAGCGGCAGCCCGCGATGCACGTAGCGCTTCGCGATCGAGACGACGAGGCGCAGGTTCGCGCGGATCATCTGCTCGCGCGCCTCGGGATCGCCGGCGCGGACGCGACGCGCGAGCGCGGCCTCCTCCTCGGCGCCGAGCAGCGGCACTTCGTGGATGTCGTGGAAGTAGGTCTGGAGTGTCGCGTGGCTCGAGATGGCGCGCTCCGTCCGGTCTGCGGGCTCGACGCCGACGCCCGCGTCCCTTCTCGGACTCCGAGGGGCGATTCCTTGATTGCAGGGCGCGGCCGGGGTCGCGATGCTCCCCCGCCCTCCGGCCGCGGAGTCGCGACCGGCTGCGGCGCGGGTGCGCCGACTGGGGACGCGGGGCCGACAGCGTGGGCGATGCAGGCGACGCCGGTTCACGCGACCGGGTCATCACCGAGGCGGAGTTCAGCGCGAAGCTGCGGCAGGCGGCGCCGCAGGCGGGCCTCTTCGCGGTGCTGGCCGGGATGCCGGCGAAGGCCGACGAGATCACGCGCAAGCACCACTGGCTGCTGCAGGAGGCGGCGCACGAGCTCGAGACCTACCTCGACAACTTCGGCGCGCGCGACAACCAGACCTTCATCCTCTACGCCGAGCTGAACGCCAGCCTCCGCAACCTCGCCGTGTCGGCGCACACGCTCGGCCACGTGCTGCTGCGCTACCCGACCTACGGCGTCGACCTGCCCGGCACCCTCCCCACCGGCGAGTCGAGCCTCGTCGCGTTCACGACCGAGCTCGCGGCGTGCACGCGCTACCTCGGGCGCGCGATGCTGGCGCTGATCGCGGAGCTGAAGAAGGAGGCGGAGCGCCTCGGCGCGGCGCCGGCGATCGGGAGCGGCTCGCGGCTGCACGACGCGGAGGTGAAGGAGTTCCGGCTCCACCTGCCGAGCGACCTGCGCCAGGCGCAGCGCGCCGACGACGACGGCGCGATCACCGTGCTGCTGAACGACTTCCTCGAGATCGCGCGCGAGGCGAAGCGCGTGCGCGCGAAGGTGCCGCCGCGCGGCGCGAGCCTGCGCGCGTTCATGGAGCAGGAGCTCACCGAGGCGGTCGCGCGCAAGTACCAGTCGAACGTCCACAGCCTGCAGTCGAGCTACGACACGCACGTGAAGCCGACGCAGCACCACGAGCTGCGCGAGCTCAAGCGGCTGCGCGGCCACATCTCGCTGGCCTACCACCTGCTCGAGGTGGTGAACGACCTCGTCCACTTCTACGAGCGCCACGAGGGCGAGAAGACGGCGACGCAGCTCGCGATCGGCCGCATCGTGCCGCCCGACGAGCTGCTCGACCACGTCGTCCACTTCGCGCTGCGCTGGGCCGCCGAGGCGCTGGTCACCGTCGAGCCGATGGTGAAGCAGCTCATGCCGCGCTTCATGCAGCAGCACGTGGTCGAGCTGGCGCTGCCCGACGGGATCCATCTCCACGCGCGGCCGCTCAACCTGATCGTGCGCGTCGTGCGGCGGCACGGGAAGCCGGTGGAGATCGTCGTCGACGCCGAGGCGTCGTCCGCGAACTCGCTGATGGGGCTGATCCTCTTCGTCGGCCGCCATCCGCAGCGGCGCAGCTACACGTTCCGCGGCGACAAGGAGCCGCTCGACGACCTGCAGCGTCTCTTCGCGTGCGGGCTCGGCGAGAACGGACTCGAGCAGCTGCCTTCCGACCTCGCCTACCTGCGCGAGCGGTGAGCCGCCCCGTTCGCGCGGCGTCCCGCGCGCCGCGTCAGACGCCGACCAGCAAGCGCGTCGCGAGCTGCTCGGGCAGCCCTGCCTGCTTGATCCGCGCCGACGTCGCGTCGACGTCGTACGCGACGCGGCGGTAGACGATGGTGCGTGCGTCGGAATCCCACAGCGCCCAGCAGGCGCGCGGGTCCTGGTCGCGCGGCTGGCCGACGCTGCCGACGTTGCAGAGGTAGCGCGTCGCGGGAGCGAGCTCGATGCGCGGGCGCGCGGTGAGGCCGACGCGCTCGCCGTCGTCCTCGAAGACGAGCGGCATGTGGGTGTGGCCGTAGAAGGCGGCGCGGAACGGCCGGCCGTCGAACTGCTCGCGCGCGGCCTGCGCGTCGCGGACGTAGGGGAAGTCGGAGGGGTCGGCGGGCGACGCGTGGACCAGCAGCAGGTCGCCGAACCACTCCTCGTCCGTCAGCGTCGCGAGGCGCTCGCGCTGCGTGCGCGTCATGCGGTCGCGCGCGTAGTCCACCGCGTGGCGCGCGAGGCCGGAGAAGCGGTCGAGCGTCATGCGACCTGAAGCGGCGAGGTCGTGGTTGCCGGCGAGGAGCACGTCGCACGATTCGAAGAGCAGGTCGAGGCAGGCGCGCGGATCGGCGCCGTAGCCGACGCTGTCGCCGAGGCAGAGGCGCGCCGAGACCCCGACGCGGTCGATGTCGGCCAGCACGGCCTCCAACGCGGCGAGGTTCGCATGCACGTCGCTGAACACGGCGATCTTCACGGAGAGCTCCGGCGCAGGCGCTCCCGCCCGCGCGAACTCCCGTCGCGCCGTCAGCAGGCGGGCCGGTCGATCGCGCCGCGGGGCGCGCCATGGCACGACCAGAGCGAGAGCAACGCCACGGCGACCAGCGTCGTCGCGGCGATCGGCCCCCACTCCGAGAGGTGCAGTTGCAGCTCTTTGTCGGCCAGAGCGGCGGCGGGCATGTCGCCGAAAACCGGCTCCCCCACCGGGTGAGAAGACGTCACGGGAAAGAGCAGGTGACCGCGCCAGAGGGCCGCGACCACGCCGGCCATGGCGACGTCACCGACCCAGCGCGCCGAGGCGCGGGTCGCGAGCGTCGCGGTCGCGACCAAGAGGAGCGCGTCGGCCGCCGCGCGCGGCAGGACCGATGCGAGGTCGCTCCACGACGTCGTCACCCCTGAGGCGGATGCACTCCCTCCCCCCATCGAGCTCTCGACGAGGAGGACGAGAGTCATCGCGACCAAGTGGACGACGACGAGCGGGAGCCCCCAACTCACGAAGTAGCGGAGCTGCCAGACCAGTCGCGAGCGCGGAACGTAGCCGACGGTCGCGACGCCACCGTGCAGTGCGCCCGCATGGTGAACTCGCGCGGTCCAGAGGGCTGCCACCGCAGCAACGGCCACCGCGACGTCGGAGAGCAGTTGGAGGTCAAGCTCCAGCGACCTCGCGGTGGCGGGCAGGCAAGCGCGAACCCAATTGAACAGGAGCCAGCCCGCGCCCCAACAGAGCGCAAGCAGCAGGCTTCCATGTGTGGTTCGAGAGTTCTTCAACTGGGCCTCAACGAGTCGTTGAAGTGCCTGATGAGACGTTCCTTGAAGCGGCGCTCAGGGGGTCTTTCCAGTCGGAGGTGGCGACACGGTCGCGACGATCCGGAAGCCGTCGACTCGGGTGGGTGGTTCGTCCTTGGCGTCGACGTGAGTGACGTTCGAGCTCCACTCTTGCGACAGTTCTTGGACGACCGAGTCGATCGCTTCGGTCGTTCCGACGAACAACGCCTCCACCGACCCATCGGTCCGGTTTCGGACCCACCCATCGACGCTGCCGCGCGTCGCCGCGTACTGGACCGAGATCCGAAAGCCGACGCCTTGGACGTTGCCGCGCCACACCAGTCGGCGCGCCGCTGCTGCACTCATCACGAAGTCTCTCGTCCGCCCCACTCGAGTTTGCGAGTCGAGGCCGCATCGTAGGGATCGACGCGCGTCGATGAACCGGCGCGTTGCACGTGAAACAGCGAAGCTTGGAAGCGCGTCGGCACTGGGCGCTGGCATCACGACTCGTCGATCACGAACTTGCCGCGGCAGCTGACCATGGTCGTCTTCGTTCGAGTCGCTGCGCACCTCAGTCTCGGGCTCGACTGAGCCTGCGGAGTCCAAGGGTGACGAAGCGCTCGCGCGAACCGCTGGTCTTTCGGGTGAATCGGGGCGATTATCCAACGGCCGTGATCGACCCGCCTCTAGAAGCTCCGTAACTCATTGATAGACAACATCTTCTGAAGATCGTGGAGCGTCCGGTTCGGCGCTCACGACCGGCTCGATCCTTCGCCTGCTCCCACCCAGCCTCGGTGTTTCACGTGAAACATCCCACCGGCGACGGTATGCATCTCCGCCGTTGCGACATGGGGGAGGGATCACGATGAAGCCGCGTCGACTCGGCCGAGGGCTCGATTTCCTGCTGCAAGGCGCCTCAGCCACGCCGACCGAAGAGGTCGAAGCGCCGCTCGTCGCGCCACGCGACGTCGGGCTCGAGGAGATCACTGCGAATCCGTGGCAGCCACGAACGCAGTTCGATGAAGCGGGGCTCCAAGAGCTGACCGAATCGGTGCGAGCGCACGGAATCCTCCAGCCGCTCGTCGTGCGGCCGCGTGCGGCTGGTGGCTTCGAGCTCGTCGCGGGTGAGCGCCGCATGATCGCGGCGAAGCGGGCCGGGCTCGCGCGCGTGCCGGTGGTGGTGCGCGAGGTCCCCGACGAGCAGATGCTGATGGTCGCCCTGATCGAGAACGTCCAGCGGCGCGACCTCAATCCGCTGGAACGTGCTCGCGCCTTCCGGCGCCTCGTCGACGACCACCAACTCTCGCACGAGAAGGTCGCCGACCTGGCCGGCATGGCGCGCTCGACCGTCAGCAACTCGTTGCGACTGCTCGAGTTGGGGGAGACGCATCGCAACGCGATCCGCGACGGCACCATCTCCGAAGGCCACGCGCGCGCGCTCCTCTCCGAGCCGGATGCGAAGCGCCGCGACGAGCTCTTCAAGGCGATCGTCGATCAGCGCTGGAACGTGCGCGCCACCGAATCAGCTGCCGTCAAACCCACGTCGAAGAAGAGCGCGCGATCCCCTGACGCGACGCGCCTCGCCGCGAGCCTTCGCGAGAAGCTCGGCACCAAGGTGACGATCGTCGAGCGCGGCCAGCGTGGCCGCATCGTGATCGACTACTCCTCGCTGAAGGAGTTCGAGCGACTCTACGAGCGCCTTGCCGGAGAGCCGCCCACGATCGAGTGAGCTGCTCGAAGCGAGCCGCTCGAGTCGCCGCGGAACTCCGCAGTGATGAGAGCGGTGGGGGACTTCAGTCGCCGTCGCCAAAAGTTCGACAAGCGAGCTATTGCATTAAGGTGCCAGCGCGTGCATAACCATGCCTCGTCACCGGGGCTCGAAGGAGCGGCCTTCGACCTCGGTGCATGAGTTTTGGCCCGAAATTGCGCTCTCGCAGGCATGCGGCGCGCAGCGCAGGGCGTGACTGAAGGATCGAGATGAGCGACCCGATCGTGCTCGCGTACTCGGGAGGACTCGACACCTCCTTCTGCATCCCGTGGCTCGCCGAGACCTACGGCGGCCCGGTCATCACGGTGATCGTCGATACCGGCGGCCTCGACGACGCGGAGCGCGCGCGCCTGGCCGCGAAGTCGAAGCAGCTCGGCGCCATCGCGCACCATTGCGTCGATGCGCGCGCCGACTTCTTCCGTGAGACGCTGCGCTGGCTGCTCGCCGGAAACGTGCTGCGCGGCGCGATCTATCCGCTCTGCGTCGGTGCGGAGCGGAGCGTGCAGGCGCGCCGCGTCGCCGAGAAGGCGCGCGAGCTCGGCGCGAAGGCGGTCGCGCACGGCTGCACCGCGGCCGGCAACGACCAGGTCCGCTTCGAGATCGCGCTGCAGACGCTCGCGCCCGATCTGAAGATCCTCGCGCCGGTCCGCGACCACGGCTTCTCGCGCGAGCACGAGGCGTCCTACCTGCGCGCGCGCGGCATCGAGGTCTCGGCCGAGCGCGCCGCCTATTCGGTGAACCGCGGCCTGTGGGGCGTCACGATCGGCGGCCGAGAGACGACCGACACGCTCGAGTCGATCCCGGAGAGCGCGTGGGTCCTCACGCGCGGCGCGTTCGAGCGTCCGCGCGCGAGCGAGCCGCACGCGCTGCAGTTCGAGCGCGGCGTCCCCGTCGCGCTCGACGGCCAGCGCCACGATCCCGTCGCGCTGATCGAAGCGCTCGATCGCCTCGCCGCGCCGTTCGGCATCGGCCGCGGGATCCATCTCGGCGACACGATCCTCGGCATGAAGGGGCGCGTCGCGTTCGAGGCGCCCGCCGCGACGCTGCTGATCGCCGCGCATCGCGAGCTCGAGAAGCTCGTGCTGACGCAGCGGCAGATGCGGCTGAAGGAGAACGTCGCGTCGCTGTACGGCGACTGGATCCACGAAGGACAGTGGGTCGAGCCGGCGTGCCGCGACGCGGAGGCGCTGCTCGAGCGTTCGCAGCAGCGCGTCAGCGGCGAGGTGCGCTTCGAGTTGCGCACCGGCAGCGCGTTCGTGACGGGAGTCCGCTCGCCGTACTCGATCAAGGCCGCCAGCAAGGCGGTCTACGGCGAGGCGGCGGGGGAGTGGACGGCGGCCGACGCCGCCGGGTTCAGCCGCATCGTCGGCTTGCCGGCGCAGTTGGCGGAACGGGCCGCGTCGCGCGCGGCGAAGGGCTCGAAGGAGGCCTCGGTCGGATGAAGTCGGTCCTGCTCGACAAGATCGGTTCGGTCACGCTCAACTGCCGCCTGCCGCGCGAAGTGCGCATCGGCAGCGAGATCTCGGCGGTCGAAGGCAGCGTCGTCGCGGCGCGCGTGCTCACCAGCAAGAGCACCTACAACACGCTCGAGCTGCCGTCGGGCCGCTTCTCGCAGGTGAAGCCGGGCGACCTGATCGCCGGCGCGCTCGGCCATCGCAAGGCGCTCTTCGGCTACTCGGGCCACGTGCCGAGCGAGGTGAAGCCGGGCGACAAGCTGAACGTGCTCAACCTCGGCGGCGTGATCGGCGTCCACGACGGCGGCTCGCCCGACCTCGGCGCGCCCTTCGTCGTCGAGGTGCTGGGCCAGGTGCTCCACTTCCCGTTCCTCGGCGAACGGATCGGCGTGCCCGCGCACATCACGCAAGGCGCGCTGCCGATCGAGGAGACGCTCGACGCGCGCTCCATCCCGATCGTCGCGATCGTCGGCTCGTGCATGAACGCCGGCAAGACGGCCGCCGCGTGCAGCCTCGTGCAGTCGTTCACGCACCGCGGACTGCGCGTCGTCGCCGGCAAGACGACGGGCGTCTCGCTGCGCCGCGACATCCTCTCGATGGAGGACGCGGGCGCGCGCAAGGTGCTGGTCTTCACCGACCTCGGCATCGTCACGACGACGCCGAACACCGCGCCGCAGGCCGCGCGCACGATCCTGAACAACCTCGCGCGCGAGCGACCCGACGTCATCGTGCTGGAGCTCGGCGACGGCCTGCTCGGCCTCTACGGCGTGAACGAGATCCTCTCCGCGCCGGAGATCCGCGCGAGCTTCTCCGCCGTCGTCCTCGCCGCCTCCGACCCGGTCGCGGCGTGGGGCGGCGTGAAGCTGCTGAACGACCGCTACGGCATCGAGGCGAGCGCCATCACCGGCCCCGCCACCGACAACACCGCGGCGGCGCGCCTCGTCGAGGAGCAGGCGGGCTGCCCCGCCCGCAACGCGCGCACGGAAGCGGAGGAGCTCGCGCGCGTCGTGATCGAGCGGACCGGCCTCGCGCCGCTCGTCGCGGCGCGCGCCAACGGCGAGGCGGCGAGCAAGGCGCTCGCGGCCGCCGCGGGAGGCGCCGCCGATGACGTCTGACGCTTCGACGCTCGCGCGTCCGTCGCGTTCGGCGAACGGCGCGACCGCGACCGCGCCGATCCCCGCCGTCGTCTTCGGCGGCTCCGGCTACGTCGCCGGCGAGCTGCTGCGCGTGCTGCTCCATCACCCGCGCTTCGTCGCGACCGCGATCGCGTCGACGAGCCAGGCGGGGGAGAGCGTCGTCGCCGCGTTCCCGCATCTCGCCGGCACGAAGCTCGGCGCGGCGCGCTTCGTCGCGGAGAGCGACGCGCTCGCCGCGTGCGCGGCGCCCGGTCCCGTCGCCGTCTTCCTCGCGACGCCGCACGGCGCCGCCGCGCCGCTCGCCAAGCAGGTGATCGCCGCGCGCGCGGCCGCGAAGCTCGCCGGCGCCGACGACCCGTTCCACGTCGTCGACCTCTCCGCCGACTTCCGCTTCGCCGACGCGAACGAGTGGGCCGCGATCTACGGCAGGCCGCACGCGGCGCCGGAGCTGCTCGGCCGCTTCACCTGCTGCGTGCCCGACCACGCCGAGCGCGTCGCGACGCCGCACGCCGCGCAGCCGGGCTGCTTCACGACCGCGGTCACGTGCGCCGCGTGGCCCTTCTTCAAGCTCGGCCTCGTCGACGGCGACGTCTTCGTCAGCGCCGTGACCGGCAGCTCGGGCAGCGGCAAGACGCCCGCCGCGAACACCCACCATCCCGAGCGCCACGCGACGCTCCACGCCTACAACGCGCTCGCCCATCGCCACGAAGCGGAGATGCGCCACCTGATCGGCGCCGCCTGCCGCGGCTGCGAGCCCGACGTCGAGTTCGTGCCGCACTCGGGCCCGTTCGTGCGCGGCATCCATGCGACGCTGCGCCTCTCGCTGCGCGAGCCGGAGAGCGCCGCCGACCTCGTCGCGCGCGTCAACGCGCTCCACGAGGAGCGCGCGCGCGCGGCCGCGAGCGCGCCGTTCGTCGTCGCGACGACCGCGATGCCGAAGCTGACCGAGGTCGTCGGCACCAATCGCGTGCGCCTCGGCGTCGCGACGCGCGGCCGCACGCTTGTCGTGACGTCGGTGATCGACAACCTGACGAAGGGCGCCGCGGGCGGCGCCGTGCAGTGGATGAACAAGCTCTTCGCGTTGCCCGACGCGACGGGCCTCGAGCTTCCCGGGTGGGGGTGGTACTGATGAACGCGACCGCGATGGCCGCCGCGACGACGCCGACGAGCGATCCGCTGCTCGACGTCTTCGACCGGATGGGGATGACGGTGACGCTCGGCGACGGCGTCACGGTCGAGGACTCGACCGGCCGGCGTTACGTCGACTTCTACGGCGGCCACGCCGTCGCCTCGATGGGCTACGGCCACCAGCGCCTGCTCGACGCGCTGAACGGGCAGGCGCGCCGCCTCTTCTTCCAGAGCAACGCCGTCGACCTCGAGGTGCGCACGCGCGCCGCGGCGCGCCTGGTGAAGCTGGCGCCGCGCGGCCTCACGAAGGTCTTCTTCGTGAACTCGGGCGCCGAGGCGAACGAGAACGCGCTGCGCATCGCCTTCCTCGTGACCAAGCGGCCGAAGGTCGTCGCGGTGCGCGGCGCCTTCCACGGCCGCACCGCCGCGGCCGCCGCGATCACCGACCACGCCGAGTCGTGGTACGCCTTCCCGCGCGCGCCCTTCGACGTGAGCTGGGTCGACTTCGACAGCGTCGACTCGCTGCGCAAGGCGGTCGACCGCGACACCGCCGCCGTGATCTTCGAGCCGGTCCAGGGCGTCGCCGGCGCGCGCGCGCTGTCGAAGGAGTTCGTCCACGCGGCGCGCGAGGCGGCGACGAAGGCCGGCGCGCTGCTGATCCTCGACGAAGTGCAGATCGGCGTCTGCCGCTCGGGCCAGCCGTTCGCGGCCGACCACTACGGCGTGCTGCCCGACGTGCTCACCACCGCGAAGGGGATCGCCGGCGGCTTCCCGTGCGGCGCGCTGCTGGTGGGGGACGCGCTCGCGGCGCAGATCCGGAAAGGCCAGCTCGGCACGACGTTCGGCGGCGGGCCGCTGGCGTGCGCGCTGGTCGAGGCGACGCTGCAGGCGCTCGAGGAGGATCGCGTGCTCGAGCGCGTGCGCCGCGTCTCGCGCCGCATCTTCGAGACGTGCCGCGTCGGGCCGGTCGACGCGATCCAGGGACTGGGATTGCTGGTGGGCCTGCGCTGCTGCAGGCCCGCGAAGGAGATCCTCGCCGAGCTGCGCTCGCGCGGGATCCTCGCCGGGTCGAGCCACGACCCGGCGGTGGTGCGGCTGCTTCCGCCGCTGGTGGTGGAGGAGGCGCAGGTGGAGCAGCTGGCCGCTGCGTTGAAGTCGATTCCGAGGGAGACCGTTCGATGACGTTCGCCGACGACCGCAGCGCCACGATGGACGCGCTCAAGCGCGCGCTGCCGTATGTCCGCCTCTTCAAGGGCAAGACCTTCGTCGTGAAGATCGGCGGCGCGCCCTGCGCCGACCGCGCGCTGCTGCACGAGCTGGCGGAGCAGCTCTCCGTCGTGCGCGAGCTCGGCGTGCAGGCGGTGCTGGTCCACGGCGGCGGGCCGCAGACCAGCGAGCTCAGCCGCAAGCTCGGCCAGCAGCCGCGCATGATCGAGGGGCGGCGCGTGACCGACGCGGCGGCGCTCGACGTCGCGGTGATGACGATGAACGGCTCGGTCAACACCGCCGTGCTGGCCGCGTGCCGCGGGGTCGGGCTGCAGGCGGTGGGCGTGTCGGGCCTCGACGCGGGGCTGATCAAGGCGCGCAAGCGCGCGCCGCGGTCGGTGCTGATCGACGGCGCGCCGCAGATGGTCGACTTCGGCCACGTCGGCGACGTCGAGAGCGTCGACCCGACGCTGCTGAAGAGCCTGCTGGCCGGCGGCTACCTGCCCGTCGTCAGCCCGCTCGCGGCCGACGAGCAGGGCAACGTGCTCAACATCAACGCCGACACGATCGCGTCGTCGCTGGCGCAGGCGCTCGGCGCGGAGAAGCTGGTCTTCGTGACCGACGTGCCGGGCATCCTCGAGGACGCGCACGACCCGACGACGCTGATCTCCTGCACCGACCTGCGCGGCCTCGAGGAGCTCGTCGACAACGGCTCGGTCGCGACCGGCATGCTCCCGAAGGTCAGCGCGATCCGCATGGCGCTCGACCAGGGCGTGCAGCGCGTCCACGTGATCGGCAGCCAGCGCGCGAGCCTGCTCACCGAGATCTTCACCAACGAAGGCTCGGGCACGCTGATCGTGCGCGACCGCGGCGAGCTCTCCGCTGCGGAGAAGGCGGCGAGCGGCGAGGCCGCGAAGGCTGCGACCGGCTGATCCGGAGCGATCGATCGGCGTCGTGACGGCGGCCCGCGCCAGGCGGAGCCGCCGTCGCGAACGCTTTTCCCGTCACGACTTGCACGGCGCCGTCACTTCACAGGGTGATGCCCGCCGACCGGTCCTCCATGCAGCTCGCGCTTCCGCTCCCCCCCGAGCGCCGTCCGTTGCCGTGGCTCGCGTTGGCGGGCGTGGTCGCGGTCTGGGCGGCGGCGCGCGCGTGGTGCGGCGGCGGGCTCTCCGCCTCCGACCCGCTCGAGTACCTCGAGTTCGCGCGGCGGATCGCGGACGGGAGCTTCGTCCTCGAGGCGCACCACTACAGCACGCGCTTCGCCATCACCGCGCCGATCGCCGTCTGCTTCAAGCTCTTCGGCGTGTCGGCGGCGTCGGCGCTGGCGTGGCCGCTCCTCTGCTCGCTCGCGACGCTGCTGCTCCTCTTCGCGCTGGGCCGCCGCTACGGCGACGACGCGACCGGGCTGATCGCGGCGGGGCTCTTCGCGGTCATTCCGCTCGACGTCATCGAGTCGGTGAACGTGCTGCCCGACCCGATCCTCACCGCCTTCGTGACCGCGTCGGTCGTCTGCTTCCTGCGCGGCTTCGAGGGTGAGCGCGCGGGCCGCGGCTGGCTGCTGCTCTCGGGCGTCCTGCTGTGGGGCGCCTACTCGGCGAAGATCGTCGGCGCGCTCCTCTCCGTGATCTACCTCGCCTACGCGCTCTTCGACGCGCGGCGCGCGGGGCGCCTCGCGTGGGTGGCGGCGGGCACGCTGCTGCTGCTGGTGCCGGAGCTCCTCTGGTACCACCACGCGACGGGCAACTGGCTGCTGCCCGTGACCGCGATCGAGGAGGTGCACGACCAGTCGGACGGCGTGAAGGCGGCGAACGCCGACCTCGCATGGCGGCTGCTCAAGGACTATCCGCGCAAGGTCCTGCTCCCGAACGAGCACTTCGGCTGGTTCGGCGTGCCGCTGCTGGCGGCGGCGGCGTGGATGGCGCCGCGCTGGCGGCCGCTGCGGATGCTCTACCTCTGGGCCGGGCTGCTGCTGCTCTACCTCAACTTCGGCTCGTCGAGCTTCGCCGGCTTCGTCGCGATCCCGGCCAACACGCGCTACCTCGAGCCGGTGGTCGTGCCGATGCTGGTGCTCTTCGCGCTGGCGCTGCAGCGCGCGTGGCGCGGGAGCGCGGAGGCGGAGGCGCCCGCGGAACCGCGCCGCGCGCGGCGCATCGCGCTCGCGGCGGGCTGCGGCCTGCTGCTCACGTCGTCGCTGGCGATGGCGTGGATCCACGGCGGTCGCTCGTTCACCCACCTCACCGCGCAGGACGGCTTCGAGATCGCCGCGCGATTGCGCGCCGCGCCGCCGGCCCGCGTCTACGCCGACGCGCGCACCTCGCGCGCGATCGAGTTCGCGTTCGCCTACGCGCCGCCGTTCGAGCTGCGCCGCTTGCCGGCGATCGACGGCCGCGACTACCTCGCGCACTTCGAGTGCGGCGACGTGCTGGTCGCCAACTGGCGCGAGGTGCGCAAGGGCGGGCCGTTGCGCGAGTTCGACCTCCCGACCGGGCGCGAGCTGCAGTCGCTGCCCGGTCGCGACGGCGTGCGACTCCTCGTCCACCTGCGCGACCTCCCCGCCGCGGCCTACTACGCGCTGGGGGAGCTGGCCGGGTTCCGCGGGAGCATGCGGCGCGACGAGCGGGTCGAGTACTTCGTCGACCAATGGGAGCCGCGCGGCACGTCGCTCCTGCTCGTTACGGCCCCGGAAGGACGGCGGTCGCCGACCGAATGACGGCCGCGCGACGGCGTTCGGGAACTCTTCTCGTCGTCGCTGCGGGCCGCGTCACTGCCCCCTTGCGTCGAGGGCGGTCGGTCTAGAAACTCCCCGCCCCTCGTTCAGGACCCGGGGGAAGTCCGTGGGCAGCAGCCGACGGTCCCGCGGGCCCTGGAACAGCCCGTCGCCTTCGCGCGCGCATCGGTCGCGGCGGGCGACGCTTTCGTCTTCGTGGAAGGAATGCGATGTCTCTGCTGGCACTTCAGGCGCATGCGGACGGAGCGGCGCACAGCGTCGACCCGAACCTGCTGCTCGCGATCATCTTCGGCTGCAGCATCTTCGGCCTCCTCTTCGCGATCTGGCTGGTGAAGTGGCTGCTGGCCAAGGAGACCGGCACGCCGGAGATGCGCACGATCTCCGACGCGATCAAGGACGGCGCCGAGGCGTTCCTCTCGCGCCAGAACCGGACGATCCTCGTCCTCGCCGGCGCGCTGGCGCTGGTGATCTTCGTGCTCTACGGCTACGTCCGCTCGCACCACAGCTTCGATCCGACCGACACGGCGCTCCAGCTCGCCACCTGGACGACGCTCTCCTTCGCGTTCGGCGCGGCCTGCTCGGTCCTCGCCGGCTACGTCGGCATGTGGGTCTCGATCCGGACCAACATCCGCACGGCGTCGGCGGCGCGCAGCTCGCTGAACGCGGCGCTGCAGGTCGCGCTGCGCGGCGGCGCGGTCTCCGGCATGCTGGTCGTCGCCCTCTCGCTGCTGGGCGTCGTCGGCCTCTTCGCGATCATCCGCGCGTCCGGCCAGGCGAGCCATGACCAGCACATCCCGCTGATGATCGTCGGCTACGGCTTCGGCGCGTCGTTCGTCGCGCTCTTCGCGCAGCTCGGCGGCGGCATCTACACCAAGGCCGCCGACGTCGGCGCCGACCTCGTCGGCAAGGTCGAGGCGGGCATCCCGGAGGACGACCCGCGCAACCCGGCCGTCATCGCCGACCTCGTCGGCGACAACGTCGGCGACTGCGCCGGCCGCGGCGCCGACCTCTTCGAGTCGACCGCCGCCGAGAACATCGGCGCGATGATCCTCGGCGCCACGCTCGCCGCCACCGCGGAGAAGGCCGGTCTCGGCTTCTCGGCCGGCGTCGTCGGCGTGATGCTCTTCCCGCTGGTCGCGCGCGCGTTCGGGATCATCGCCTCGGCCGTCGGCGTCCTCTTCGTGAAGATGAAGGACGAGAACGAGGACCCGATGGCGGCGCTGAACCGCGGGTACTACATCACCGCGGTGCTGGCGATCGGCGGCTTCTTCGCCGCGACCAAGTGGCTCCTCCACTCCGACGCCAATCCCGACGCGTGGTGGAAGTACTTCTGCTGCGGGATGATCGGCGTCCTCACGTCGGTCGCCTTCGTCTTCATCACGCAGTACTACACGGAGTACAAGTACCGCCCGGTGCAGTTCATCGCGGAGCAGTCGGTCACCGGCCCGGCGACCAACATCATCGCGGGCATCTCGGTCGGCTTCGCCTGCACGCTCGCGTCGGTCATCGCGATCTCGGTCGCGATCATCAGCTCCTACGTGATCGGCGACTGGGCCGTGACGCCGGCGGCCGGCATGCCGTGGACGTCGGGCGGCGGCCTCTTCGGCACCGGCGTCGCGACGATGGGGATGCTCGCCACCGCGGGCTACATCCTCGCGATGGACAACTTCGGCCCGATCACCGACAACGCCGGCGGCATCGTCGAGATGAGCGAGCAGCCGCCGGAGATCCGCAAGCGGACCGACCGCCTCGACGCGGTCGGCAACACGACGAAGGCGCTGACCAAGGGCTACGCGATCGGCTCGGCCGCGCTGGCCGCCTTCCTCCTCTTCTCGGCCTACCTCGACGAGGTGAAGAACTTCGGCGTGGCGCTCACCTCGGTCGACGTGTCGAAGCCGAAGATCTTCGTCGCCGCGCTGCTGGGCGCGACGCTGGTCTTCTACTTCAGCTCGCTGACGATCAAGGCGGTCGGCAAGTCGGCCTACTCGGTCATCGAGGCGGTGCGCAAGCAGTTCCGCGAGAAGCCCGGGATCCTGAAGGGCACCGACAAGCCCGACTACCGCGAGTGCGTCGACATCGTCACGAAGAGCGCGCTGCGCGAGATGGTGAAGCCGGGCCTCTGGGCGGTCCTCATGCCCATCGGCGTCGGCCTCATCTTCAAGCAGTTCGGCGCGGGCGCCGAGGCGGTCGCCGGCTTCCTGATCGTCGGCACCATCGCCGGCATCCTGGTCGCGACCTTCCTCAACAACGCGGGCGGCGCGTGGGACAACGCGAAGAAGTTCATCGAGTCCGGCGAGTTCAAGGTGAACGGCGTCGTCTTCGGCAAGAAGTCCGACCCGCACAAGGCGGCCGTCGTCGGCGACACCGTCGGCGACCCGTTCAAGGACACGGCCGGCCCGTCGCTGCACGTGCTGATCAAGCTGCTCAGCACGGTGACCCTGGTGCTCGCGCCGCTGTTCATCTGAGCGCGTCCCGGAAACTGGAATCGTTCGAGCGGGCTGCGTCTTCGCGACGCAGCCCGCTTCGTTTCCCGCGCCGTGTCGCCGCCCCCGGGCTCCCCGGAGTGGCGCTGAAACCAACCTCAACCAATGTCTATTATATTGATCATTCACCAGTTGATGAGCCACGTTTGGTTACTTAAATGATCATTCGACGTTGAGGCGGGTGCCCCTCCTGCCGATCGAGGAGGGGGGCTCGGAAGGCCGCCCGGAGAGGAGCCATGACCACGTCGCCCGGCCCGCTCGAACGGGGCACCGACCGCGAGGTGATGCGGACGGTCGGCGCGCGGCTCGCCGGCCTGCGCAAGAGCCAGCGGCGGACGGTCGTCGAGCTCGCCGCGCAGACCGGCCTCTCGCGCCAGACGATCGCGGCCGCGGAGCGGGGCGACAACCCGACGCTGCTGACGCTCGTCCGGCTGCTGCGCGCGCACGGCCGGCTCGACGCGCTCACCGAATTCGTGCCCGAGCCCGAGATCTCGCCGATGGCGCTGATCTCGCCGCCGAAGGGGCGCGGCCGTGGCTGACGTCCCGGGCGTCCGCGCGTTCGGCGAGGTCCGCCTCTTCGGCGCGACGATGGGGGCCGTCGCGGAGCTCGAGAGCGGGCGCGTGCTCTTCGAGTACGCCGACCCGTTCCGCGGCCGCGGGCTCGAGCCGTCGCCGATCCACCTGCCGACCTCGCGCCGCGGCCCGATCGCGTTCGACGAGCTGCGCCGCGTCGAGGCGTTCGACGGCCTGCCGGGCGTCCTCGCCGACGCGCTGCCCGACCGCTTCGGCAACCTCGTGATCCGCGCCTGGTTCACGGCGCGCGGTCGCCCCGAAGACGCGCTCTCGCCGGTGCAGCGCCTCCTCTACGTCGGCGAGCGGGCCATCGGCGCGCTCACCTTCCATCCGGCGACCGACCTGCCGCTGCGCCCCGCCGAGCAGGAGTCGCTCGAGCTCGCCGCGCTGGTGCGCGACGCGCGGCGCGTGGTCGAGGGCGATCCCGCCGTCGCGATCCCCGAGATCTACCGCATCGGCGCGTCGGCCGGCGGCATGCGGCCGAAGGCGCTGGTCCTCTTCGATCCGGCGACGCGCTCGATCCGTTCCGGCCACGCCGTGGCGCGCGCGGGCGAGCGCTCCTGCCTGCTCAAGTTCGACGGCGCCGGCGACGGCGCGACCGCGGGCGAGCTCGGACCGTCGCTGCCGTACCACCGCGTCGAGGCGACCTGGACCGCGATGGCGCGCGCGGCCGGCGTCGCGACCGCCGACGTCGAGCTGCTGGAGAGCGGCGGCCTCGCCCACCTGCTGATCGACCGCTTCGACCGCGTCGACGACGGCACGCCGCTCCACCAGCACACGCTCGCCGGCCTGCTCCACATCGACTACAACCAGCCGGGCGCGACGAGCTACGAGGAGTACCTGCGCACGCTCCTGCGGCTCGGCATGCCCTACGCCGCGGTGGAGGAGGGCTACCGCCGCCTCCTCTTCAACGTGCTGGCCGTCAACCAGGACGACCACCCGAAGAACCTCTCGTTCCACATGGATCGCGCGGGCAGGTGGCGCCTCGCGCCCGCCTACGACCTCGCCTTCGCGCGCGGCCGCGGCTTCACCGCGCGCCACCAGATGCGCGTCGCCGACAAGCTCGAGGGGATCACGGCCGCCGACCTGCTCGCGCTCGGCGACGACTTCTCGATCAACTCGCCGAAGGCGCTGCTCGAGCAGGCGCGCGACGCGATCGCGCGGATGGAGGAGCTCGCGAAGCCGTTCGCCGTGCCGCGCGCCGTCGTCGCCGAGCTGCGCGCGCAGCTCGACCGGCGCGCGAAGGAGCTCACTGCTGCGTGAGCGGCCAGACCAGCGGCGCGATCGCGAGCGTGACCACCATCACGACGAGGTCGAGCAGCACGCCGACGCGCAGGAAGTCGGTGAAGCGGTAGCCGCCGGGCCCGTAGACCATCAGGTGGGTCTGGTACCCGAACGGCGTCGCGAAGCCGCACGACGCCGCGACCATCAGCGCGATCAGGAAGGGCTTCGGGTCGACGCCGAGCGACCGCGCCGTCGCCATCGCGATCGGGTACATCAGCGCCGCCGTCGCGTTGTTGCTCAAGAGCTCGGTCAGGACCATCGTCGTGAAGTAGATGACGGCCAGCGCCGCCCACGCGTTGCCCTGCACCATCCCGACCGCGCCGTGCGCGATCGTCGCCGCCAGCCCGGTGCTGCGCATCGTCTCGCCGATGCCGAGCGCGGCGGCGATGGTGATCAGCACCTCCCAGTCGATGCTCTGCCGCGCGCTGCGCGTCGTGCAGCAGCCGGTCAGCACCATCGCGATCGCCGCCAGCAGCCCGACGTGCGTCATCGACAGCCACTCGAAGCCGGCGACGACGACCATCGCGACCAGGATCCCGGCGGCCAGCCACGCCTTCTCGTGGCCGGGCGGCGTCGAGTCGGCGAGGCGCGAGACCAGGAAGAAGTCCTTCGAGTTCTTCTGCTGGTCGGCGAAGTCGGGGTGCGCCTCGAGCAGCAGCGTGTCGCCCGGCTGCAGCACGATGTCGCCGATCTTCTGCTTCAGCCGCTCGCCCGCGCGCGCCACCGCGATGACGGCGGCGTTGTAGACGCTGCGGAACTTCCCGTCGCGGATCGTCTGGCCGACCAGCCGGCAGCCGCTCGAGACGACGGCCTCGATCATGCAGCGCTCGGCGCGCGGCACGTCGAGCTTGAAGATCTGGTTGGTGGCGGGGCGCAGGCCGCGGATCTTCTGGAGGTCGACGACCGAGTCGACGATGCCGACGAAGACGAGGCGGTCGCCCGACTCGAGGACGTCGGTCGACGCGACGGCGGGCAGCACGTGCCCGCGCCGGTCGATCTCGGCGAGGTAGACGCCGGGCAGCCCGCGCAGCCCGGCCGTCTCGATCGTCTGGCCGGCGATCGGGCTGTTGGGCTCGACCTCCATCTCGACCGTGTAGGAGCGCGGGTCGGCGCCGACGTCGAGCGTCGCCTTGCGGCTGGGCAGCAGCCAGCGGCCGGTCGCCACGAGGAAGGCGATCCCGACGACGGTGCACGGCACTCCGACCCACGCGAGGTCGAAGAACTTGAGCAGGTCGCGCCGCCCGGTCTCGGCGAGGACGAGGCCGGCCACGATCATGTTCGTGCTGGTGCCGATGAGCGTGCAGACGCCGCCGAGGATCGTCGAGTAGGAGAGCGGGATGAAGAGCTTCGACGGCGAGATGCCGGTGCGCTTGCAGAGGTCGCGCACGACGGGCAGGAACATCGCGACGATCGGCGTGTTGTTGAGGAAGGGCGAGAGGACCGCGCACGGCAGCATCACGCGCAGCTGCGCCGAGCTGACCGACTTCGGCTTGCCCAGCAACGGCCGCGTCAGGAGCTGCATCGCGCCGGTGCGGGTGAGGCCCGTCACGACGACGTAGAGGACCGCGACCGTGACCAGCGCGTCGTTGCCGAGACCGGCGACCAGCTTCACCGGATCGGGGAAGAGCTGGCTCCTGCTCACGAGGCCGGCGGTCATGAAGGTGGCGACGACCGTGACCATCACCATGTCGGTGGCGAAGTTCTTCGCCAGCGCCACGACCATCAGCACCAGCACCGCGAGCGTGAACCACGATTCCCAGGTCATCGGGGCGGTCTTCCGGTGGGGCGATCGGACGGAGGGACGGTAGCGTCCTCGGCCCTTTCCTCTCCCCGACCTGAGGCACCCCGATGGCCGCCCTCTTCGCCCCGATGGAACTCCGCTCGATCACGCTGCGCAACCGCGTGATGGTCTCGCCGATGTGCCAGTACTCGTCCGACGACGGCAAGGCGAACGACTGGCACCTCGTCCACCTCGGCTCGCGCGCGGTCGGCGGCGCCGGCCTCGTCTGCGGCGAGGCGACGGCCGTCTCGCCGGAAGGACGCATCAGCCCCGGCGACGCCGGCCTCTGGTCCGACGCGCAGGTCGAGCCGCTCGCGCGCGTGAACCGCTTCGTCGAGAAGCACGGCGCCGTCGCCGGCCTCCAGATCGGCCACGCCGGCCGCAAGGGCAGCGCGCAGCGGCCGTGGGAGGGCGACCAGCATCTCGGCGCGGCCGAGGGCGCGTGGCCGATCCTCGCGCCGTCGGCGACGGCGTTCGGCGCCCACCTGCCGACGGTGCCGAAGGCGATGACGAAGGAGGAGATCGCGCGCGTGCGCGGCGACTTCGTCGCGGCGACGAAGCGCGCGCTCGCCGCCGGCGTCCGCTTCCTCGAGCTCCACTTCGCGCACGGCTACCTCGCGCACGAGTTCTTCTCGCCGCTGGCGAACTCGCGCAGCGACGAGTACGGCGGCAGCTTCGCGAACCGCTGCCGCTTCCTCGTCGAGACGTTCGACGCGGTGCGCGCGGCGTGGCCCGACCGCTTCCCGCTGGCGGTGCGCCTCTCCGTGACCGACTGGGTCGCCGGCGGCGTCACGGTCGAGGAGTCGATCGAGCTGCTGCGCACGCTGAAGAGCCGCGGCCTCGACCTCGTCGACGTGAGCCAGGGCTTCGTGACGCCCGACATCTCGAAGATCCCGTGGGGGCCCGGCTTCATGGTGCCGACGACCGCGCGCATCAAGCGCGAGGTGGGGCTGCCGTGCGCCGCGGGCTGGATGATCACGAAGCCCGAGGAGGCGGAGGCCGCGGTGAAGGAGGGCCACGCCGACCTCGTCGTCCTCGCGCGCGAGATGCTGCGCGATCCCTACTGGCCGTTCCACGCCGCGAAGGCGCTCGGCGTCGAGAAGCCGTGGAGCCTCCTGCCGATCCAGTACGGCCACTGGCTCAAGCGCTGAGCGAGCGGACGGGCGAGCGGACGGGCGAGCGAGCTACGGCGCGTCGGCGATCCGCTGCTGGAGCACGTCGGCCAGCTCGATCGCCGCGACGCCGTCGGCGGTGAGGAGCGTGCCGCCGCCCCCTTTGCCGCCCTTCGTCCGCGCGACCAGCGGTCGCCCCCACGCGCGGTTCAGCGCCTGCGCGCGCGCCCACGCGGTGCGGTAGGTCACGCCCGACGCGCGCGCCGCCTGCGAGAGCGAGCCGGCGCCGGCGAGCGCGCGCAGGAAGGCGAGGCCCGCCGCGTCGATCACGCCGCGCGCGCCGCGCAGCGAGACGACCGCGCGCGCGGCGACGTCGGCATGCGGCCGGATCGCGGTCGCCTTGACCAGCGCGAAGAGCGCGGTGCCGCGCCGCAGCTCGAGCTCCTCGACGGCGCGCCGCGTGACCAGCGCCACCAGCGGGAAGCCGACGTCGACCGTGACGCACGCGCCTTCGGGCACGTGGCGCAGCGCGACGACGTGGCCCGGCATCACGTTGCGCGCGCTGGTCGGCCCGGGATGGGAGAGGCACAGCACGACGTCCTGCGGCGCGATGCGGACGACGGCGTCCTGGCCGGCGCGGATGCCGGGCCAGAGGCGGCTGGCGACGCGGGCGCGGCCGATCTTCAGCCACGCGAGCGACGCGCTCGGCAGGCACGACTCGACGACGGCGTCGAAGCGGTCGCTCATGCGGCGCCAAGGTAGGTGATCGAGGTCGCCTTGAGGATGGCGACGGTCGGCTCGCCCGGCCGCAGCGCCAGCGCGTCGACGGCCGCGCGCGTCACGAGCGCGCGCAGCGGCAGGCCCGCCAGCTCGACCAGCAGCGCGTCGCCGGCCGGCTCGATCGCGGCGACGCGCGCCGGCACGACGTTGCGCGCCGAGATCGACGCGGGCGCTGCGGCGGCCAGCAGCACGTCGGAGGCGTAGCACGCGAGACGCACGCGACCGGAGAGGCCGGGCGGCAGCGACGCCACCAGCTCGGCGCCGCCTTCGACGCGAACGCGGTCGGGCGCGACCACCTCGCCGTCGAAGTAGTTGTCGATCCGCCGCTCGGCGGCGCGGAGCACGCTGGCGCTCGGCCCGGTGGCGGCGACGCGCCCCTCCTCGAGCCGGATCGCGAAGTCGGTCAGCCCGATCACCTCGTCGGCGAGATGGCTCACCAGCACCATCGGCACGCCGTGCGCGCGCCGGACCTGGTCGAGCAGCGACATCGCCTCGCGCCGGCGCGTCTCGTCGAGGCCGCCGAACGGCTCGTCGAGCAGCAGCACGCGCGGCCGCGCGACGATCGCGCGGGCGAGCGCGACGCGCCGCTTCTCCCCGCCCGAGAGGTGGCGCGGCATGCGGTCGAGCAGGCGGTCGATGGCGAGCGAGCGCGCCACGGCGTCGACGTCGCGCGCGCGCGGGCTGTGCTTCAGGTTCTGCCGCACCGTGCGGTGGGGGAAGAGCAGCGGCTCCTGCGTGACGTAGCCGACCTCGCGGAGGTGGAGCGGGACGCGCGAGAGGTCGCGGCCGTCGAGCACGACGCGGCCGGCCGGCTCGATGCCGGCGATCGCGTCGAGCAGCGTCGACTTGCCGCTGCCGCTCGGGCCGACGATCGCCAGCGCCCGCGACTCGCAGGCGAAGCGGACGTCGAGCGCGAAGCCGGCGGGCCGCTCGACGCGCAGCTCGACCTCGAACTTCATCGCTCGAGCTCGAGGCGGCGGCGATGCCACGCGACGAGCGCGCGCCACGCGACGACGGCCGCGAGGCAGAGCGCCACGGAGCCGAGCAGCAGCCCGCCGATCCGCTCCTCGCCGCCCGGCGCGTCGAGCTCGGCGTAGATGCGCAGCGGGATCGTCTCGGTCTCGCCCGGGATGCGGCCGGCCAGCACGATCGTCGCGCCGAACTCGCCGAGGCCGCGCGCGAACGCGATCACGGCGCCCGCCGCGATGCCGGGCCACGAGAGCGGCAGCGTGACGCTCCAGAAGGTCTGCCACGGCGTGCGGCCGAGCGAGCGCGAGACGACCTCGAGGCGCGGCTCGACCGCCTTCAGCGCGAGGCCGGCCATCATCACGAGGAGCGGGAAGCCGACGACCGCGGCCGCGACGACCGCGCCGAGCCAGTGGAACGCGACGGGCGCGCCGAGCGACTCGAGCAGCGCTCCAAGCGCGCCGCGCGGCGAGAAGAGCTTCAGCAGCAGGAAGCCGACGACGACGGGCGGCAGCACCAGCGGCAGCAGCACCAGCGACTGCAGAAGCCCACGGCCCGGCAGGCGCGACCGCTCGAGCAGCCACGCGACCGCGACCGCGAACGGCAAGCCGAGCAGCGTCGCCGCGAACCCGACTCCCAGCGAGAGGACGACCGGCTGGCTCACGGCACGTCGAAGCCGCGCTGCTTCGCGAGCTCGATCGCCCACGGCTCCTTCAGCGCGGCGGCGAGCGCCTGGCCGGCAGGCGTGAGGACGCCGATCGAATAGACGATCTTCGGGTGGCTCTCGCGCGGGAAGGTCGAGGCGACGCGCACCTTCGGGTCGGCCGCCGCGTCGGTCGCGTAGACGATGCCTGCCGCGGCGCCGCCCGCCGACACCTTCGACAGCACATCGCGCACGCTCTCGCCCAGGAGCAGCCGCTGCGGCAGCGCGACGCCGAGGTGGGTCAGCGCGGCGCGCGCGTACTTGCCGGCCGGCACCTGCTCGTTCGCCAGCGCCAGGCTCGGCAGCTTCGCCAGCTCGACGTCGGGGCCGTCCTTGGGCACGACCAGCACGAGGCGGTTCGAGAGCCAGTCGCCGCGCTCGATCGTCTTCACCTGGTCGAGCCACTCGGGCGCCGCGGCGAGGAAGAGGTCGCACGGAGCGCCTTCGCCGATCTGGCGGGCGAGCGTCGACGTCGACTCGAACTGCAGCGCGTGGGTGACGCCGGCCCGCCTGCCGTGCTCGGCCGCGATCTCGGTCACGAGCTCCTTCAGGCTCGATGCGGCGAAGACCTTGGCGGGCGGCGCGGCGGCGGGCGGCGCGTCGTCGCTCGCCGGCTCGCACGCGGCAGCGAGGAGCAGCAGGGCGAGGGCGGAGATCCACGCACGCTTCATGTCGAGCTTCCGTCGATGCGAAGGAGCGCGGCATGGTAGCGCGGCCGTCCGCCCGCTCCCGTCCCAAGACTGCGCCGCCGCGCCGCGTCCGGGGGCTGCTCCGGGGACTTCCTCAACGTGCGGCTACCATCCGGCCGATCTTCACGCCGACGCGGCCACGCCGTTCACGAAGCCTCGCCTCTTCCCGCACTCACGGAGCGCGCCTCGTGCCCACCGACTTCTTCCAGCAGCTCTTCCACACCAGCGGCGCGACCGACACGCTGCCGGTGCTCGACATGCTGCGCTCGGTGCTCTGGGCCTTCGCGCTCACCCTGCTGGTGGGCTACGTCTACAAGGTCACGCACGCCGGGCCGTCGTACTCGCAGTCGACGGTCCACACGATGATCCTCATGGCCATCATCGTGTCGCTGATGATGGGGATCATCGGCACCAACATCGCGCGCGCGTTCAGCCTGGTCGGCGCGCTGTCGATCATCCGTTTCCGCAACGCCGTCAAGGAGAGCCGCGACGTCGCCTTCTTCTTCCTGACGACCGGCATCGGCATGGCGTGCGGCACCGGCTTCATCGCCGTCGCGCTGGTCTTCACGCTGCTGGCGTGCGCGATCGTCTACTTCCTGGTCCGCTTCCACGTCGGCGCGCGCCCGAACGCCGAGATCCTGCTGAAGCTCCTCGTCGACGAGAAGGTCGACTACCACAAGGCGTTCAACGAGTCGTTCTACGCCCACCTCCAGACCGCCGACCTCCTCTCCGTCGACGCCGACGGATCGGGGCGCGTCGAGGTCGTCTGGTCGGTCGTGCCGCGCAAGGAGGGCGCCGAGCAGTCGCTCTTGGCGGCGCTGCGCCAGGTCGACGCCTCGGTGCGCGCGCAGCTGGTGCTCGGCCACTCGCAGATCCAGCTGTGACCGGCTGAGGCGACGAGCCCGTGGCGGGAGCCGGTCGCCTGCGCCTCCTCGCGTACCGCCACCGGCGGTCGCTGGCCGTGGCGTGGCTGCTGCTGGTCGTCGTGGTGGTCGGCGCGCCGTGGGCCTACGTCGCGTGGGTGCCCGACGACGTCGACCTCGGCCTCACGATCGCCGCGCGCGCCTGGTTCTACGAGCGGACCTTCGCGGAGCCCGAGGCGGCGCGCCGCGAGATCGAGGCGGGACTCCACGACGAGGCGCGCGCGCGGCTCGAGAAGTTCCTGGAGGAGCATCGCGACGTGCAGCCGGCGTCGCTCTGGAGCCACGCGGTCAGCCGCGCCGGCGTGCTGCTCGCCGACCTCTCGATCGCGATGCGGCGTCCCGGCAAGGGCGCCGAGGCGCTCGCCCCGCTGGTCGAACGCCTCCCGCTCGACTACCAGCTCTGGTGGGCGCGCGGCCGCGCGTTCGAGGCGGACGGCGCCTTCCGCGAGGGCGGCGACTCGCTGCGCCGCGCGTTCGAGCTGACGCTCCACCATGTCGGCGTGCTCGACGACTACCTCGCCTGCCTCGGCGAGATCAACGCCTTCTCCGAGGTCGCGTGGGCCGCCGACGAGTTCGAGCGCGCGCAGGTGCGCGGCGCGCCGAAGGCGGTGCTCAAGGTCGGCATCCCGCGCAGCTCCGCCGAGCAGCGCGCGCTCTCCGCGGTCGCGATCCCGATCGAGCACGGCCGCTTCTTCCGCCACGAGGAGCGCTGGGCCATCGAGCGCGGCGACGCCGTGCGCATCGAGTTCCCGCCCGCGATGTTCGAGCCGTGGCCGTGGCGCGACGAGCTGGTGGTGCAGCTGCGCCTCGAGAACTGCTACGACGGCTTCGACGTGACCGGCTTCGAGCTCGAGCGGAAGGACGGCCGCGTCGAGCGGGCGCTGCCCGCGGTCGCGTCGCTCCATCGCGACGGCTCGGGCGTCGGCGCCTACGCCGAGCTCTTCACCGGCGTCGCGGGCAGCGACGTGAAGCGCGTCGCGCTCACCTGCCGCATCCCGCGCATGGAGCTCGACTCGAAGTCGAGGCGCGTGATCCTCAAGGCGCGCGAGAACCTCGCGCCGGCGCTGGCGGGGGCGCGCTGAGATGCGCCGCACCCCCAACATCCTGCGCGACGTCGTGATCCTCACCGCGCCCGCGCTGGCGCTCGGCGTCTACCTCTGGGCCTCGGCGCTGGCCGGCTTCTGGAACGCGGAAGTGCGCAACTTCCACGGCGAGGTCGTGCGCGACCTGCGCGTCGGCACGCTGCGGCGGATGACGCAGGACGCGATCCGCCACGTCTTCGAGGCGCCGGAGCGCCGCTTCCTCCCGCTGAAGAAGCGGCCTGTCGCGCCGGGCCTCGCCGACGGCGCCGCTCCCGCCGCCGAAGCCGGCCTCGACGTCTTCGACCTGCGCATCGACGGCGCCGCGATGGACGCGCTCGAGGCCGACATGCCCGAGTCGGCGCGCAGCCGGCAGAAGGCGCTGCTGACGGTCAACGACGACGAGGCGTTCGAGGTCGAGGCGAACTGGCGCGGCCAGCGGATGGAGAACTACTACTTCGCGCGCAAGTCGTGGAAGCTGCGCACCAAGAAGCGCGAGTTCGTCGCGGGCCAGCGCGTGCTCAACCTCACGCCGCTCGAGGACCGCCTCCCCAGCCTCGTCACCTTCGAGCTCGCGCGCGCGACCGGCCTGCCGGCGCCCGAGACGCGCCTCGTCCACCTCTACGTGAACCTCGAGGACGAGGGCGCCTACCTCCTCGAGGAGCAGGTCGACGAGTCGTTCCTGCGGCGCGTCGGCGAGATGCCGGGCGACGTCTTCTACGGCGAGCTCTTCGTGCCCGACGTGCCGGCCCACTCGTCGTGGGAGCTGTCGTGGAATCCCTACCTGTGGGAGAAGCACGACCGCTGGAACAAGTACGACGAGTCGTGGCGCCCGTGGCTCTCCGACCTGCTCGACGCGGCGCACGACCCCGCGCCCGCCGGCCTCGACGCGCTCGACGAGCTGCTCGACCCGAGCTTCGCCCACTACTACGCGCTGCTCTGCTACCACGGCGACCAGCACGTCGACCACTCGCACAACCAGAAGATCGGGCTCGACCTGCTGGCCGGCAAGCTCTCGGGCTACGTCTGGAACCCGCTGATCAACATGCCGGCGGGCCACGCGGTCGAGACGACCGCGAACCGCCTCTTCCTCCGCCTCGCGCAGGACCCGCTCTTCCTCGACCGCGTCGCGAAGATCGTCGACGAGAAGTTCCTCGCGGAGGAGCACCCCGCGATCCAGCTCGCCGCGCTCGACCGCGCCGAGGAGACGCTCGAGGCGACGGCGACGCCGATCGACCGCTGGCTCGGCTACGCGTTCCGCGGGATGCGCCGCAAGCTCGAGGAGCGCCACGCCGCGGTCCGGCTGCAGCACGCGGTCGCCGAGGTCGCCTTCGAGAACGGCGCGCCGGCGGGCGACGAGCGGCCGCTGCGCGTCGCCGCGACGGCGATCGCGTCGCTGCGGCTGCGCGCGCTCGACCTCGAGACGGCGCCCGCTTCGGCGACGCTCTTCGAGGATCGCGACGGCGACGGCCGCGTGTCGGAGGGCGATCGCGAGGTCGCGGCGCGCCTCGACGGCCATCGCCTCGTGATCGACGACGCGGCCGCGCTGCTCCACGTCGGGCGCGACTTCTCCGCGTCGTACCGCGATCGCCCGTCGGAGGGGCAGGACACCTTCTCGCAGCACCGCGAGTTCACGCGCCTCGCCGCGCTGACCAGCGGCTACGTGGTCCGCGCGCCGGGCGGCGCGCCGCGCGTGCTGGGCGTGCAGTGCGAGCGGACGGTCGGCAAGGGCGACGTCGCGACGCACGAAGGTCCGCCGACCGGGCTGATCGCCACCGACTCGGTCCACCCGTGGCGCCGCCCGACGCCGCCGGCGCCGCGCCGCCTCGACTGGTCGGGCACGGTCGAGCTGCGCGAGAGCGTGCTCCTCGGCCCGCGCGACACGCTCGCGATCGCGCCCGGCACGGTCGTGAAGCTGGCGCCGCGCGCGTCGATCCAGGTGCAGTCGCGCGTCGCGTGGCGCGACGTCCGCTTCGAGCGCCTCGACCCGGAGAAGCCGTTCGGCGTGCTCGCGCTGCAGGGCCACGGCTGCGACGGCAGCACGCTCGACGGCGTGACCGTCGTCGGCGGCTCCGAGGCGACCCTCGGCTACCTCTACTACTCCGGGATGTTCTCGGCGCATCTCGTCGACCGCCTCGCCGTCCGCGACTGCCGCTTCGCCGACAACCGGCTCGGCGACGACGCGGTGCGGCTCGGCAAGTGCCACGACGCCCTCTTCGAGCGCGTGCGCGTCGAGCGGGCGATCGCCGACGCGATCGACTTCGACCTGTCGACGGGCGTCGCGCGCGACTGCTTCATCGACCACCCGCTGAACGACGGCTTCGACATGATGACCTGCCACGTGAACCTCGAGCGGGTCGAGGTCGTCGGCTCCGGCGACAAGGGCGTCTCGATCGGCGAGGGGTCGTTCCCCGAGATCTCCGACTGCGCCTTCCGCGAGTGCGTGACCGGCCTCGGCATCAAGGACGGCTCCGACCCGCGGATCCGCGACTGCGTGATCGAGAAGTGCAAGACCGGCGTCGCGTCGTACGACAAGAACTGGCGCTATCCCGGCGGCGGGCTCGGCCGGCTGCTGCGCTGCACGCTGCGCGGCAACGCGGTCGACGTGAAGCTCGACGACGAGTCGACGCTGACGCTCGAGGAGTGCGCGACCGAGGGGAAGTTCGACCTGCCGAAGAAGCTCGCGCCGGGCCGTTTCGTCGTGCGGCCCGCCGCCGCGGAAGGGAAGCCGTGAGCGACCCCGCCGCCGAGAAGGCCGCCGCCGTCGCGACCGGAGCCGCGGTGAAGGAGGCCGCGCCGCGCGGCAAGGACGCGCGCGGCGTCGAACTCCTCTTCGACCGCTACGAGTTCAAGTACCTCGTCCACGCGAAGCAGGCGCGCGCGGTGCTCGAGACGATCGAGCCCTACGTGAAGCGCGACGCGAACGCCGGCGCCGACGGCTACTACAAGGTCACGTCGCTCTACCTCGACTCGCCCGACCGCGCCGCCTACTGGGAGAAGCTCGACGGCGAGAAGTTCCGCCGCAAGGTGCGCCTGCGCACCTACGGCGCGAACCCGCCCGACGCCTTCGTCGAGATCAAGCAGCGCCTGAACCTCGGCGTCGCCAAGCGCCGCACCCTCCTGCCGGTCGCGCGGGCGGAGGAGCGGATCCGCGCGATCTGCCGCGGCGCGCACGAGCCCGGCGACCCCGTGCTCGACGAGGTCTTCGTCCTGGCGAAGCTCGACCGGCTCCGCCCGACGATCGTCGTCAGCTACAACCGTGCGGCGTTCTTCGACGCGTGGCGCCCCGACCTCCGCATCACGCTCGACCGCAACCTGAAGTGGCGGACCCACGACCTCGCGCTGGGCGGCGACCCGACGCGCGGCCGCTGGATCGTGCCGCCCGACTGGCTGGTCCTCGAGGTGAAGTTCGACCGCATCCTCCCGAGCTGGCTGTGCACCGCGCTCAACCGACACGACCTGCAGCTGCAACGGATCAGCAAGTACTGCCGCGCGATCGAGGCGGCGGGACTGGAGAAGTGACGCGCCCGCCGGGGTCGCTCTACGTCCACGTCCCCTTCTGCATCCGCCGCTGCGCCTACTGCGACTTCGCGACCGCGCCCTACGACGACGCCAGCGCGAAGGCGTACGTCCCGCGCCTGCTCGAAGAGCTGCAGCGCGTCCCCGACGGCGCGCCGATGGCGACGATCTACTTCGGCGGCGGCACGCCGACCGCGCTGGCCGAGCCGGAGCTCGAGCGATTGCTGGCCGCGGTGCGCACGCGCGTCCGCCTCGCGCCCGACGGCGAGTGGACGTGCGAGGCGAACCCCGAGTCGGTCACGCCGGCGAAGGCGAAGCTCCTGCGCGACCATGGCGTCAACCGGGTGAGCCTCGGCGCGCAGTCGTTCCAGGACTCGGTGCTCCAATCGCTCGGCCGCGACCACGCGCCGCGCCACGTCTTCAAGGCGCTTGAACTGCTGCGCGACGCCGGCTTCCGGCGGCTCACGCTCGACCTGATGTTCGCGGCGCCGGGCGAGACGACGGCCGATCTCGAGAAGGACCTCGCGACGCTGACCTCGCTCGGCCTCGACCACGTCTCGGCCTACTGCCTCACCTACGAGGCGGGCACTCCGCTCACGCGCATGCGCGCGGAGGGGCGCGTCACGCCGCAGGAGGACGATGCGGAGCTGGTGCAGTACCGCCTCGTGCGCGAGCGCCTCGCCGCCGCCGGCCTCGCCCACTACGAGATCTCGAACTACGCGCGGCCCGGAGCGGAGTCGCGCCACAACCTCGTCTACTGGCGCGGCGAGGAGTACTTCGGCCTCGGGCTCGGCGCCGGCAGCTACGAGCACGGCACGCGCCGCACGAACACGCGCGTGCTGGCCGAGTACCTCGGCGACTGGCGCGGCGCGGCCTACCCGCCGCACGAGGCGGAGACGCTCGACGCGGCCGCGAAGGCGCGCGAGCGGGTGATCCTCGCGCTGCGGCTGCGCGCCGGCCTCGATCCCGCTTCCTTCGCCGCCAGCAGCGGCTTCGCGCTCGACGCGCTCTACCGCGACGGCGAGCTCGACCGCCTCGCGCGCCTCGGCTTGCTCGAGCGCGCCGACGGCCGGCTGCGTCTCACCGCGCGCGGCCTCGAGCTGGCCGACGAGGTCTTCGTCGAGCTGGTCTGAGCGGCGAAGGACCGCGGGGACTCCCCGCGTAACGCCGCGGCGCGCCCTCGGATGGACGAGCAGCTTCGTCCACGGAGGAACCGCCATGCGTCGTTCGCGCCGTCTCGCCCCGATCGCCTTGGCCGCGCTCTGCGCGGCCACCGCGGCGCCCAACGCTTCCGCGCAGCACTTCGTGCGCGACGTGATCGGCCCGCAGGCCGACGACCGCTACGGCCAGGTGGTCGCCGTCCTCTCCGACGTCGACGGCGACGGCGGCGCCGACTACGCGGTCGGCGCGCCGCTCCATGACGAGAAGACCTTCCTCTGGACCCACGCCGACGCGGGTCGCGTCTGGATCTGCAACGGGCGCACGGGCGCCTTGATCCGCAGCCACACCGGGCCGTCCAGCAACGAGCGCTTCGGCTCGGCGATCACGGTGATGCCCGACTGCGACGGCGACGGGAAGCGCGACTACGCGATCGGCGCGCCGGGCCGCGCCGGCGACGCCGGACGCGCCACGGTCTTCTCGGCCGCGAACGGCGCCGAGATCTGGCACTTCGACAGCAGCGTCGCCGGCCGCCAGATGGGGGCCGCGCTGGCGCTGGTGGGCGACGCGAACGGCGACGGGAAGGAGGACCTCGCGATCGGCTGCCCCGAGCCGGGGATCGGCAGCGGCTACGTCTACGTGCGCGACCACGCGAACGTCGGCCTCTTCAACCTCTACGGCCCGCAGTTCGACTGCCGCTTCGGCAGCGCGATCTCGCGCGCGCCCGACCTGAACGGCGACGGCAAGTTCGACCTCCTCGTCGGCGCGCCGCTCTACGACGCGTTCCTCCTCGGGCAGACGGTGGTCGACTGCGGCCAGGGGCTCTCCTTCAGCGGCGCCAACGGCGCGAGCCTCGGCACCTTCAACACCTACGCCGTCGGCGGCCGGCTCGGCAGCTCGATCGCGCTGCTGCTCGACACGAACGCCGACGGGTTCAACGACTTCGCGTTCGGGGCGCCGACCTGGTCGAACGCGACCGGCTACGTCCAGGTCTACGACGGCAAGACCAAGCTGCCGCTCCAACGGATCGACTCGAGCTACACGAACAACGAGTGGTTCGGGCAGGCGATCTGCAACGCGGGCGACTGGAACGGCGATGGGCGCGGCGACCTCGCGATCGGCATCCCCGGCTACTCGGGCAACGGCTGCGGCGGCATCGAGATCCGGTCGGGGACGAACGGCGCGTTGCTCTGGACCGTCGACGCCCTCTTCCGGCCCTACGGCAGCGGCGAGGTCAACCGCGCGTACGGCAGCGCGCTGGCGTCGGGCTTCCTCGACGCCGACTGGGCGTTCGACCTCGTGATCGGCGACCCGTGGTTCGAGAAGTCGGGCGCCGCGCGCGGCTCCCACCACGTGATCGAGCGCTTCTGAGCGACGGCGGGCGCGGCGCGCGATTGCGCCGGGCGCGAGGAGCGGCTTCCATGCGCGCCATGTCCGACTCCGGCGCCGACAAGACGCGGATCCGCGACCTCGTCGCGCGCTGCCTCGAGCAGCTCGACGAGCGCGGCCCCGCCGTCGTCGACGAGGTCTGCGCCGACGCGCCCGAGCTGACCGAGCGCGTGCGCCGGCGCCTCGGCGCGCTGCAGAAGCTCGGCCTCGCGTCGGGCGGCGGCGCGGCGCACGAGGCCTTTCCCGAGCAGCTCGGCGACTTCAAGCTCCTGCGCTGCATCGGCGGCGGCGGGATGGGCGTCGTCTACCTCGCCGAGCAGCGCTCGCTCGGCCGCACCGTCGCGCTCAAGCTGATCCGGCCGGAGCACCTCTACTTCCCGAACGCGCGCGAGCGCTTCCGCCGCGAGGTCGAGGCGGTCTCGCGGCTGCGCCATCCGGCGGTCGTGCCGATCTACACCGTCGGCGAGTCGGCGGGCGTGCCCTACTACGCGATGGAGTGGATCGACGGCGCGAGCCTCGAGGAGCTCATCCACGTGCTGCGCGGCCGCAAGCCGCACGAGCTCTCGGGCGCCGACCTGCGCGCCGCGCTCGAGGCGTGCCGCGACGCGCGCGCCGCCGACCTCCAGCCGCACGAGCCGCAGCCGCCGCGCGAGCAGCCCGGCTCGCCCTTCGAGGCGACGAGCTGGGTCGAGGCGTGCTTCAAGCTGATGCTGCCGGTGGCCCACGCGCTCGAGCACGCCCACCGCCAGGGCGTCGTCCATCGCGACTTGAAGCCCAGCAACGTGATGCTGACGCGCGACGGCCGCGTGCTGGTGGTCGACTTCGGGCTCGCCTCGACGCAGGGCAGCTCGCGACTGACGCAGAGCGGCGCGTTGCTCGGCTCGCTCCCGTTCACGCCGCCCGAGATCGTGCGGCACGGCGCCGACACGGCCGGCCCGCGCAGCGACTTCTATTCGCTCGGCGTCACGCTCTACGAGCTCCTCTCGCTCGAGCGCGCGTTCGGCGGCGCCGACGCCGAGGCGACGCGCGAGGCGATCCTCGCCGGCCGCGTGCGCCCGTTGCGCGAGCTCCATCCCGCGCTCGCGTGGGACGCCGAGACGGTCTGCATGGTCGCGATGGAGCGCGACCCCGCGCGCCGCTACGCCGACGCGACGGCGCTGGCGGTCGACCTGCTGGCGGTCCTCTCGCTGCGGCCGATCGCGGCGCGGCGCCCCGGCCTCGCGCTGCGCGCGCGCCGCTTCGCGCAGCGCCACGCGACGTGGACCGTCGCGGTCGCGGCGGCGCTGCTGCTCCTGATCGCGGTGCCCGCCGTCTGGGCGTGGCAGCAGGCGCGCCGCGCCGACGACCTCGCGGCCGGGAACCGCAAGCTGGCGGCGCAGGTGGTGCGGACGCGCAGCGCGGTGATGCGCTTCCTCGAGCAGACCGGCAACGTGAACCTCGCCAACGTGCCGGGGGCCGAGCCGCTGCGGCGCGAGCTCGTCGCGCAGGCGGCGGCGCTGCTGGAGGAGCTCTTCGCCGAGTCGCCCTCGCCCGAGCTGCGCAACGAGCTGGCGCACGCGACGACGCGCCTCGCGACGCGCTGCTCGGAGCTCGGCGACGAGACGGCGGCCCGCGCCGCCGACGCGCGCGCGGTGGCGCTCTTCGACGCGCCGGGCGCGCTGCCGGTCGCGACCTTCGAGGACCGCTTCGCCGCCGCGAACGCCCACGGCAACCACGCCAACCTCTCCGTCGAATGGCAGTCGCCGGACGCGATCGACCTGCTGCGCGCCGCCGACCGCGATTGGGCCGCGCTCCTGGACGAGCGGCGCACCGACGACACGCTGCGGCTGCGCTGCCTCGCGCTGGCCGCGCTGGTGCGCGCGCCGGGGCTGCCGTTGGCCGAGGCGCGGGCGGCGACGACGAAGGTGGCGGAGCTGCTGCCGCCGTGGACGGCGGGGGAGAAGCGCGACCCGAACCTCGACGTGATGCTCGCGATCGCGCAGTTCCAGCTCGCGCAGCGCTGCTCGCACGACGACCTCCACGCCGAGTCGCAGGCGCTCTACCGCGCCGCGCTGCAGCGTCTCGAGGAGCTCGACCGCGCCTGGCCCGACCATCTCGGCGCGATGACGCTGCTCTGCAACGCGCGCCTCGAGTTCGGGCAGGAGCTGCGCGTCGCCGACCAGACCGACGCGTCGCTCGAGCAGCTCCGGCTCGCGCGCGCGCTGGCGCTGCGCCTCGCGACGAACTTCCCGTCGCGCGCCGACTTCCGCGCGCAGGTCGGGTTCGCGGGGCTCCTCGAGGGCGAGGCGCTCCTCGACCGCGGCGAGGCGGGGGCCGCGAAGGAGGCGCTGGAGGCGGCGGTCGCCGCGTTCGACGAGTCGCTGGCGATCGCGCCCGACGAGTCGATGGCGCGCAACTACGTCAGCGGCACGCAGCGGGCGCTGGCGAAAGCGCGTCTCGAGCTCGACGATCCGGCCGGCGCCGCGGTCGCGCTCGCCCGCGCGCGCACGGCGGCGGAGCGCGTCGTCGCCGACGAACCGGCCAATGCGTGGGCGTGGAGCTCGCTGGCCGAGGTGTGGCTGCTGGCGGCGCGCAGCCCGGAGATCGCGCCCGACGGGACGGGACGGATCGCGGCCGCGACGCGCTCGATCGACGCGGTCGCGACGGCGCTCGGCAGCGCGGCGGCGACGCCCGACTTCGCCGAGATCGCGCGCGAGGCGGTCGTGCAGGCGACGTGGGAATTCCTGGAGCAGGGGGCGGCGGGACGCGAACCGGCGCGCGCGCTCCTGCGCCGCGTCGCCGGCCTCGGCGCGCTCGACCTCGCCGCGCTCGAGGCGTCGCCCGAGTTCGACCGGCTGCTGCAGGACGACCGCTTCCGCGAGCTGGTCGAGGCGGGGCTGTAACGCCGGGCGTCCGGATCGGGTGAGACGGTGCCGACCGGGGCGACAGGCGTCCCGACGGGCCGCTCCTCCGATCGGAGAACCGCCATGCGTCGCGTCGCCACCTCCGCCTTGCTGCTCCTCGGCGCCGCCGCCGGCGCGCGCGGCCAGGTCAACACGGCGAGCTACTACGACCTGCAGGACGCCACTCGCTGCGGCGAGTTCATCGTCGATCTCGGCGACGTGAACGGCGACGGGACGAACGAGCTCTTCATCGGCATGCCGCGCTGGGACACCGGCATCAACTTCAGCGCCGGCCGCGCGGCGGTCGTGGACGCCGACGACTTCCTGGCGATCCGCTACCACGACGGCAGCCAGACCGGCGCGCAGTGGGGGAGCGCCGCGTGCAAGCTCGGCGACGTCGACGGCGACGGCTGCGGCGACTACGCCATCGGCGCCCGCTACTGGAACTCGACCGCGCATCCCGACGCCGGGCTCGTGACCGCGTACAGCGGCAAGCTCGGCGCCAAGCTCTGGAGCGTCGAGGGCGCCGCGCAGGACGAGGAGCTCGGCACCGTGCTGGCGTGGCTCGGCGACGTCGACCACGACGGCGTCGACGAGTTCGCGGCGAGCCGGCCGAACCAGGGCGAGGTCGCGGTCTACGACGCCAACGGGCAGTTCCACTACAGCATCGTCCGCGGCCCGAACACGGAGTTCGCGGCGGCGCTGGCGCGCTGCGGCGACCTCGACGGCGACGGCGTGCCGGAACTCCTGGTCGGCGAGCCGGGCTACGACTCGATCTCTCCTCCGAGGCTCGACTGCGGCCGCATCGTGATCTACTCCGGCGCGACGGGGGCCTACCTGAACCACGTCGTCGGCTACCGGGCGAGCGATCGCTTCGGCAGCGCGGTCGCGGGCTGCGGCGACCTCGACCACGACGGCACCGACGACTTCGTCGGCGGCGCGACCGAGGCCGACTTCCTCCCCGGGAACGAGGTCGGCGAGGTCGTCGTGTCGAGCGGCGCCACGCTCGCGCCGCTCTTCCTGCTCTTCGGCGACGCCGCGGGCGACCGGCTCGGGCTCCGCGTGACCGGGCTGCGCGACTTCGACGGCGACGGCACCGACGACCTCGCCGCCTCGGCGCAGGACGGCGGCAGCCTCGCGCTGGGCCTCGTCCGCGTCTACTCGGGCGTCGACGGGCGCACGCTCTTCACGTGGGAGGGCTACGACAACGGCGCGGCGGGCAAGTTCGCGTCGCTGGGCATCGGCCTCTGCGCCGGCGACTGGAACGGCGACGGCTTCGGCGACCTCGCGTGGGCCGATCCCGACTACTCGTTCGATCCGGGCGGCGGCGTGACGACGACGGGTGCGGTGAACACCTTCGTCGGCTGCCCGTCGCTGGCGGTGAACTACGGCGCCGGATGGCCGGGACGCAACGGCGTGCCGGCGCTGACCGCGCTGACCGAGCCGCAGATCGGCGCGCCGATCGACGTCTTCGTCGGCAACTCGCTCGGCGGATCGACGATCGCGCTGCTGATGGTCGGCTCGACGGCGATCAGCACGCCGACGTCGAAGGGCGGGACGCTCCTCGCGACCGACGACTTCGCCAGCCTGCTCTTCACGCTCGACGCCGCGGGCACGACGCTCTCCGAGGACATCCCGTGGGACCCGGCGTTGTATTTCGCCGAGTTCTTCGTGCAGGTGCTCGAGGCCGACCCGTTCGCGTCGAAGAAGCTCTCCTTCACGCCGGGCCTCCACCTGCGCATCGGCATCGACATGCCGTGAGCGCACGCGGCCTCCTCCGCGTCGCGCGGCATGATCGCGGCGCGGAGGCGACGGCGATGACGAGGCGGCGGGGCGGGACGGTCGGCGCGATCTGCGCGTGCTTCGTGATGTCCGCGCTGGTCGTCCACGACGCGCGGGCGCAGGCGGCGACGCCGACCTTCCACGAGACGATCGAGCCGCTGCTGCAGCGCCACTGCCAGGAGTGCCATCGGCCGGGCGGGAGCGGGCCGTTCGCGCTGCTCGACTACGACGACGCGAAGGGGTGGGCGGCGCAGATCGGCGAGGTCGTCGCGACGCGGCGGATGCCGCCGTGGCACGCCGACCGGACGGTCGGGAAGTTCGCGAACGACCGCTCGCTGCCCGACGAGGCGCTCGCGGCGATCACGAAGTGGGCCGCCGCGGGCGCGCCGCGCGGCGATCCGGCGAAGGCGCCGCCGCGACGCGCGTGGAGCGACGCGTGGTCGCTCGACGAGCCGCCCGACCTGGTGCTCACGACGCCGCCCTTCGCGGTGCCGGCCGAAGGCGTGCTGCGCTACGAGTACGTCCGGCTCGCGACGCGGCTCGCCGAGCCGAAGTGGGTGCGCGCGGCGGAGCTGAAGAGCACGCACCCCGAGCTGGTCCACCACGCGCTGCTCTTCCTCGACGAGGGGCGCGGCAAGGCGGCGGCCGGCGCGGCGGGCCGCGAGGCGAACGCGGCGGTGCGTCCGTGGCGACCGGCGTTCAATCCGATGGAGCTGATGCAGGGGGCGAAGCCGGGCGAGATCGCCGGCTACAGCGCGCGCTTCCAGGAGATGATCCGCCGCGACCTGCGCTACGGCGAGGCGGGCGGGCTGAACGGCTACTTCCTGTCGGGGCTGTCGGGCGGCGGCGCGGTCCGCTTCGGCGACGACGAAGGCAAGTGGATGCCGGCCGGCGCCGAGCTCGTCTTCCAGCTCCACTATCAACCGAACGGGACGGCCGCCGAGTCGTCGTCGTCGCTGGCGCTCTGGTTCGCCGACGCGCCCCGCAAGCACGCGCTCGACACGCGCGGCGTCGCGACCGTCGCGTTCGTGATCCCGCCCGGCGCCGAGGAGCACGAGGTGCGCGCCGAGTACCGGCTGCCGGCGGCCGCGACGCTGCGCTCGCTGCAGCCCCACATGCACCGGCGCGGGAAGTCGTTCGACTACTTCGTGCGCCACGCGGACGGGCGCGAGGAGCTGCTGCTCCGCGTGCCGCGCTACGACTTCGACTGGCAGCACGAGTACGTGCTGGCGACTCCGCTCGCGCTCGAGGAGGGCGACGTGCTGCGCGTGGTCGCCCGCTTCGACAACAGCGCGAAGAACCCGGAGAACCCCGATCCGAACCAGTCGGTCTATTTCGGCCTCCAGACGCACGAGGAGATGGTGATCGGCTACTTCGAGGTGGTCTGGCGCCCGGGCGAGTAGGCGCGGCGCCGTCGCGGCCGGGTCGAGCGGCGGAGCTACGATCGCGCCCCTCGCGTCGCCGACTCCTCCCTCCCGAACCTGCGAGCGCCCGCGTGCCGGCCCACCACTGCTTCGACCGTCTCGACGAGCTCTGCGCGAAGACGGGCTCCGCCGTCTGCGTCGGCCTCGATCCCCACTACGAGCTGCTGCCGCCCGACACGAAGGGGCGCGGCGCGCTGCCGCACGTGCGCGAGTTCCTGCACGAGGTGATCGACGCGATCGCCGGCGTCGTGCCGTGCGTGAAGCCGCAGATCGCCTTCTTCGAGGCGCTCGGGCCCGACGGCTACGCGCTGTACTTCGACGTCGTGCGAGCGGCCCATCGCCGCGGCCTCTTCGTGATCGGCGACATCAAGCGCGCCGACATCGGCTCGACGGCGGCGGCCTACGCGAAGGGGCATCTCGCGCAGGACGACGGCTCCGCGGTCGACGCCGTGACGCTCAATCCCTACCTCGGCGTCGACGGCATCAAGCCCTTCCTCGAGGTCGGGCGCGCGAAAGGGCGCGGCGTCTTCGTGCTGGCGCGCACCTCCAACCCGTCGGGCAAGGAGCTGCAGGACCACGGCGCCGTCGCGGGCGACGCGGGCCGCGGCGCGCTCTACCGCAAGGTCGGGACGCTGCTGGAGCAGTGGGGCGGCGCGAACGTCGGCGCGCGCGGCTACACCGACGTCGGCGCGGTGGTCGGCGCGACGCATCCCGACGAAGGCGCGCTCCTGCGCCGCGAGCTGCCGCGCACCTTCTTCCTCGTGCCGGGCTACGGCGCGCAGGGCGGCACGGCGGCCGACGTCGCGCGCACCTTCGACGCGAAGGGCGGCGGCGCGATCGTCAACTCCTCGCGCGGGATCCTCTTCGCGTGGAAGGAGCAGGAGAAGGCGGGCGGCGCCGCGCGCGCCGTCGAGCTGGCGCGCGCCGCGGCGATCGCGACGACGAACGCGATCGCGGCGGCGGTGAAGGCGCGCGGCTGAGACAGGGCGGCGGAGCGAGCGGCGGCACGGCCGTCCGCTCGCGAAACGTCAGCTCTTGAACACGTAGTCGCGGCCGAGCTCGGCGACGGCGACGTTCCTGGCCAGCGCGCCGCCTGCCGCGGCGAGATGCGCCTGCAATTGCGCGACGATCGCGGCGCGCCACTTCGCCTTGAGGTGGAAGGCGAGGACCGGCAGCTCCGGCCGCGCGAGCTTCGCGAGCTCGCCCATGAAGGTGGCGGGGGTGAGATGGCCGGCCTCGCGCGCGAGGTCGCCGCGTTCGTCGGGGAAGGAGAGCTCGAGGAAGACGGCGCGCAGCCGCGGCGTCGCGCGCGCGACCTCCCACAGGCGGCGCGTCGGGCCGGTGTCGCCGCTGAAGAGGAGCGCGTCCTTGCCGTCGTCGACGACGTAGCCGAAGGTCGGCACCGGATGGTCGACCGGGATCGGCGTGAAGGTGAGCGCGCCGACGGTCGCCGGCTTCTCCGCCTCGAGGACGTGGAGCTTCACGACGCGCCGCTCGCCGACCTTCAGGTCGATGAAGTTGGGCCAGAGGCGGTCGTTGAAGAGATCCTGGCGCAGCGACGCGAGCGTGAAGGCGTGGCCGTGGACGGTCGGGCCGTCGCGCGTCTCGTCGAGCACGTTCTCGAGGAAGAGCGGCAGCAGGCCCGTGTGGTCGGCGTGCGAGTGGGTGAGGAAGACGTCGCGCACGCGCGCCTGCTCGGCCGGCGTCCGCATCTGGCCGAGCGCGCCGGCGTCGATGGCGACGGTCCCGTCGAGCAGGAACGCCGTCAGGTAGTGGAGCTGCGCCGGCGCATGCGGCGAGCTCTGCAGCAGCTCGACCTTCATGGCCGGAGGCTACCGACCGCGCCCCTCAGCTTCCCGCGGCCGGCGCCGGCATCTTGCGCAGCCGCGCCCATTCGCCGAGGTCGCGGCCGAGCGGCTCGCTGCCGAGCCAGCGCGCGAACCAGTCGACGTGCGCGGCGTAATAGAACAGCATCTCCTGCCAGCCCGGCCAGTGGCCCGACTTCGGGAAGACGACCAAGCGCGAGTCGACGCCCCGCTCCTGCAGCGCGGTGAAGTACTGCAGGCTCTGCGTGTAGGGGACGCGGTAGTCCTGCTCGCCGGTGATGACCAGCGCGGGCGTCTTGAAGTCGTTGACGAAGTTCGACGGCGACCAGCGCTCGAAGTGGTCGCTGTGCCACGGGACGCCGCCGAGGTCGTGCTCGGGGAACCAGAGCTCCTCGGTCGCGCCGTAGAAGCTGCGCAGGTCGTAGAGGCCCATCATCGCCGCCTGGCACTTGAAGCGGTCGGTGTGGCCCTGCATCCACATCATCATGTAGCCGCCGTACGACCAGCCCATCGCGCCGATGCGCGCCGGGTCGACGTAGGGCAGCGCCGCGAGCTGGTCGGTCACCTTCATCAGGTCGCGATAGACGCGGCCACCCCAATCGCTGCCGATCGCGTCGCAGAAGGGCTGTCCGTAGCCGGTCGAACCGGTCGGGTTGCAGAACGCGACGACGCAACCCTTGCCGGGATAGACCTGCCAGTCGCCGCGGAACGCGTCCTGGAACTGCGACTGCGGGCCGCCGTGCACGTTGAGGATCAGCGGGTACTTCTTCGACGGATCGAAGCCGTGCGGCGTGATGACGAAGGCGTGGATCTTCGAGCCGCCGTCGCCCTCGAGCCAGAGCTCTTCCGCCGGCCGCAGATCGACCGCCGCCTCGAACGGCGCGTTGAAGGTCGTGAGGCGTCTCGGCTCGGCGGCGCCCGCCTGCTTCACGAAGAGCTCGTGCGGCTCGGAGATGCCGCGGCGCATGTAGACGAACGAGCCGTCGTCGTCGAGCAGCTCCCACGCGTCGATCGAGGCGTGCGTGTGGACGAGCGCCGGCGCGGCGGGCGCGGCGCCGTCGAGCGCGACGCGGTAGAGCGGCGTGCGGCCGTGGTGCTCCGCCTGGAAGAAGAGGGCGCGACCGTCGCGCGCGAAGCGCATCTCGCCCGCCTGGTCGTCGAAGCCGGCGCGCGACGTCAGCCACGTCGTCTTCTTCGACGCGAGGTCCATCAGCCCGACGCGCTTCAGGTCCGACTCGTAGCCCGGCGTCTCCTGGCTCACGTAGGCGAGCTTCGTCCCGTCGGGCGAGAAGAGCGGCTCGCCGTCCCAGCCGTCGCACGCGTCGGTGAGGTTCACCGGCTTCTCGGGCCGCTCGAGTTCGACGAGCCAGAGGTCGGAGTTGGTCGAGCTCGCGGCGTCGGGGTCGCGGTTCGAGACGAAGACGAGGCGCCGTCCGTCGGGCGAGAAGTCGTAGGCGCGCCCGCCCAGCGAGAAGGGCGGGCTCTCGAACGGTCCGGGCGAGAGGTCGCGCACGAACTTGCCGCTGCGCGCGTCGAAGAGCAGCACGTGCGCGACCTTGCCGTCGTCCCAGCTCGTCCAGTGGCGGTAGAGCAGCCCGTCGTACATGCGCACGTCGAGCTTCCCCTTCTCGCGCGCGTCGTCGCGCTCCTGCTGCGCCGGCGAGTCGGCCGGCAGGTCGGGCCACACCTCGCTCGTGACCGCGAGCCAGCGGCCGTCGCGCGACAAGCGCGGCGCATCGACGCCGCCCGGCCAGTCGGTCAGCGGCCGCGCCTCGCCGCCCTCGAGCGCGAGCGTCCAGAGCTGCTCGCTGCCGCCGCGGTTCGACAGGAAGAGGAGCGACGCGCCGTCGGGCGCGTACTGCGGATCGTGGTCGTTCTTCTTCGCGAAGGTGAGCTGCCGCAATCCGCCGCCGTCGACGCCGACCGACCAGAGCTCGCTCCACGTCGCGCCGGCCGCGACGTCGAAGCGCTTCACCGCGAACGCGACCGTCTTGCGGTCGGGCGACAGCGCCGGCCCCTGCACCTGCGCGAAGCCGTAGACGTCGGGGACGTCGAAGGGGCGCTTGTCGCCGGGCGGAAGGGGGTCGGTCGGGACGAGGGCGACGACGGCCAGGAGCGGAGCCAGCGGCGACATGGAGCTCTCCAAGGCGGGCGGCGGCGAACTTTCGGGTGCGCCATGAAACCGGCGCGCCGGCGGCGGCAACAGAGGACGCCACCGCGATCGGATCGCTTTCGTACGACGCGGCTAACCTCCGGAGCCTCCCTCTTCCGCGGCGGGCGCCGACAGCGATGGTCGGAGCGAAGACTCCTCTTCCGGCATCTCCTCCGTGCGTCGTGACCGGTCAGCAGGTCGGACTGCTGACGGGACCGCTGCTGACGGTGCTGAAGGCGGCGCGCGCCATCTCCTTCGCGAGGGAGACGGCGGCTGCGCGCGGGACGCCGGTGGTGCCCCTCTTCTGGGCTGCATCGGACGATCACGACCTCGACGAGATCCACCACACCTTCGCGCTCAACGCTCAGGACGAAGCTCAGAAGTTGCGGCTCGATCTCGGGCAGATCCGTGGGGCTGCTTCAGAAGTTGAGGTTCCTGGAGAGACGGCCTCGGCGCTGGTCCGGGAGCTCTTCGCGGTCGCCGCGATCGACCCGGCCGCCTTTCCGATCGAACCGTGGCTGCCGCAGGCGGGCGACTCCCTCGCCCGCTGGTTTTGTCGTTCTCTCACCCAGGTCTTCGGAAGCGAGGCGCCGCCCATCGTCGAGCCGGCGCAGCTCACGGCCGCGGCCCGCCCGATCTTCGACCGGGCGCTGAGGGACGACGGCGCGGTCGGCCGCGCGCTGGCCGAAGGGACGGCGGCGAACCAAGCGGCGGGGCTCGCGGCGCCGTTGCCGGTCGAGGACGAGCCGCCGCTCTTCCTGATCGAGAAGGGGGCGCGGACGCGGGTGCGGCGCGGCGCTCGGTCGGGCGAGTTCCGGGTCGGCGAGCGGACCTTCAGCCGCGCGGCGCTGCTCGACTTCGCGACGGCCGGCGTGCCGCGCCTTTCCGCGAACGTCGCGCTGCGCACGATCGTGCAGGCGGCGACGCTGCCGGTCGTCGCCTACGTCGCGGGACCGACCGAGCTCCTCTACTACCGCCAGCTCGAGCCGCTCCACCGACTCTTCGAGGTCCCGTTCCCGCAGCTGGTGCGCCGGCCCCACGCGACGCTCCTCACCACGGCCGCGGCGCGCGCGGCGCGGAAGCTCGGCGTCGCGCCGGCCGGATTGCTGGCGGCGCTCGACGCGCGCGAGCAGGCGGGGCCGACGCGCTCGCCGCTGCTCGATCGCGGCGCTGCGCTGCGCGCGGAAGTGGCCGGCTACGTCGAGCAGCTCACCGCGCTGTCGCCGGCGGTGAAGAGCGCGGCCGACCGGCGCGCGACGCAGCTGCTGCAGAGCTTCGACGGCCTGCTCGAACGCGCCGGCGCGGCGCTGGCCGACGGCGAGAAGAGCGACGGCGCGCGCTGGTCGACGCTCGCGGCGACGATCCGCCCGCGCGGCCGGCCGCAGGAGCGCGTGCTCAACGTGCTGCCCTTCCTGGCGCAGCGCGGCCCGGCGCTGATCGGGCAGCTCCTCGCGCTGCGCGGGGAACCGGGCGACGATGGCGTCGTGCCCCACGCAGTGCTCGGAGCGGAGTGATCCATGGCCGACGTCCTCGCCTTCGGCGCCCACCCCGACGACCTCGAGATCGGCTGCGGCGGCACGCTCGCGCTGCTGGCGAAGCAGGGGCGCGAGGTGGTGATGGTCGACTTCACCCGCGGCGAGATGGGGACGCGCGGAACGGTGGAGGAGCGGCGCGCCGAGGCGGCCGCGGCGGCGCGCGCGCTCGGCGTCGCGGCGCGCGTGAACCTCGAGCTCGCCGACGGCTTCCTCCCGTTCCGCGATCCGGCCAGCGGGCTCGCGTCGCGCGAGCTCGCGGTCGCGCGCGTCGTCGACCTGATCCGCGACCACCGGCCGCGCCTGCTGCTGGCCAACTTCCCGAGCGACGCGCACCCCGACCACGTGATCGTCGGCGAGGTCGTGAAGCAGGCGCGCTACCTCGCGGGACTCAAGAAGTGGCGCGACGCGAAGGAGCGCTGGCGTCCCGACCTCCTGCTCCACTACTTCGAGCACGAGCAGCACGCGCCGACCTGCGTCGTCGACGTGAGCTCCGTCTTCGAGCAGAAGCTCGCCGCGATCCGCTGCCACAAGTCGCAGCTCCACGATCCGGCGCGCAAGGAGCCGCAGACGGCGCTCTCGCGCCCCGACTTCCTCGAACGGCGCGCCGCGCGCGACCGCTTCTTCGGCGCGCAGGCGGGAGTCGACTACGCGGAGCCCTTCTTCACGCAGGGCCCGCCGAAGGTCGCCGACCCGATGAGCCTGCTGCCATGAGCGCGAGGTCCCGATGAACGCCGGCACCACCGACTTCCCGCTCAAGATCGGCATCGCCTGCTACCCGACGCACGGCGGCAGCGGCGTGCTGGCGACCGAGCTCGGCGTCGCGCTGGCGGAGCGCGGCCACGAGGTCCACTTCCTCTCCTACTCGAAGCCGCCGCGCCTCTCGCGCTACCACCCGCGCGTCTTCTGCCACCTGGTCGAGGTCTCCGAGTACCCGCTCTTCAAGTACCCGCCCTACGACCTCGCGCTGGCCTCGAAGATGATCGAGGTGATCGCCGAGCGGCGCCTCGACGTGCTCCACGTCCACTACGCGATCCCGCACTCGATCAGCGCCTACCTCGCGCGCCAGCTCATGCCGGGCGTCCGCTTCGGCATCGTCACGACGCTGCACGGCACCGACATCACGCTGGTCGGCAGCGGCAACGCCTACCGCGACGTGACGCGCTTCGGCATCGAGCAGAGCGACGAGGTCATCTCCGTCTCCGAGTGGCTGAAGAAGGAGACGCAGAGGATCTTCGGCGCGACCAAGGAGATCCAGGTCGTCCCGAACTTCGTCGACGTCGGCCGCTTCCGGCCGCGCGAGGGGCGCAAGTCGCCGCTGATCTGCGAGTGCCCCGATTCGCCCGTCGTCATGCACATGTCGAACTTCCGGCCGGTCAAGCGGCTCGGCGACACGGTGCGCGCGTTCGCCGACGCGACCGCGGGGACGAAGGCGCAGCTCGTGCTGGTGGGCGACGGGCCCGAGCGCGGGATGGCCGAGTCGCTGGTGGCCGAGCTCAAGCTCGACGAGCGCGTGACGTTCCTCGGCATGGTCGACGACACGTCGGACCTGCTGCCGTTCGCCGACGTGCTGCTGGTCTCGAGCGAGAGCGAGAGCTTCGGCCTCGCCGCGCTCGAGGCGCACGCGTGCGGCGTGCCGGTCGTCGGCTACGACTCGGGCGGCATGCGCGAGGTCGTCGAGGACGACAAGAGCGGCTTCCTCGTCCGCTTCGGCGACGTGCCGGCGCTGGCGGCGCGACTGAAGACGCTCCTCTCCGACGCGGCGTTGCGCCGCGACTTCGGCGCGCGCGGCCGCAAGCGCGCGATCGAGCAGTTCGACCTCGCGCGCCTCCTCTCCGTCCACGAGCGCATCTACCACGCGGCGATCCGGCAGCGCGGCCGCGGCGCGGGCGCCTGAGTCGCGTCGTCGTGGCCGCGCGGCGGCTCTACTTCGACTGGGCCGCGACGGCGCCGCTGCGCGACGAGGCGCGCGACGCGTGGCTGGCGTGCGCCGCGCCGGAGTTCGGCAACGCGTCGAGCCAGCACGAGTGGGGGCGGCACGCGAAGGCGGCGTTGCAGCGGGCGCGCCGGACCTTCGCCGACGCGCTCGGCGCCGACCGCGACGACCTCTTCTTCACCGGCAACGGCAGCGAGGCGAACCTCCTCGCGGTCGTCGGCGCGATCGGGGCGCTGCCGCCGGGCCGCCGCCACGTCCTCGTCTCCCCGATCGAGCACCCCTCGGTCCTCGAGCCGCTCGACGCCCTGGCCGCCCGGGGGGAGATCGAGCTGGAACGGCTCCCCGTCGATCGCTCCGGACGGATCGATCCGGCGACGGTGGCCGCCAGATGCCGCCCCGCGACCGGGCTGGTCAGCGTGATGGCGGCCAACCACGAGATCGGAACGGTCGAGCCGGTCGCCGCGCTGGCCGCCGCGCTGCGCCCGACCGGTGCCCTGCTCCATTGCGACGCGACGCAGGCGATCGGAAAGCTGCCCGCGTCGCTCGCCGAGCTCGGCTGCGACCTGCTGACCGGCTCGGCGCACAAGTTCGGCGGCCCGCGCGGCGTCGGCTTCCTCGCGCGGCGCCGCGGAGTCGCGCTGGCGACGCCGCTCTCGCCAGGTCGGCAGGAGCAGGGCGCGCGCGGCGGCACCGAAGACGTCGCAAGTTGCGTCGCAGCCGCCGCCGCGCTGACCGCCGCGCTCGGCGAGCGGACGGTCGTCGCGGCGCGCCTGGCCGCGCTCGCGGCGCAGTTGGTCGCGCGACTGCGGGAGCAGTTGCCCGACGTAACCCTCCACTCGAGCAGCGAGAACACGCTGCCCGGTCTCGTCAACTTCTCTTTTGCCGACGTGCGCGGCGACTGGCTCGTCGCCGCCCTCGACCAGCGCGGCGTCGCGGTCAGCCACGGTTCCGCGTGCGCGTCGCTCGCGGCGCTGCCGTCACCGGTCCTGGTCGCGATCGGCGCGCGCGAACGCGCGACGAACTCGATTCGCGCGTCGATGGGACGCGCGACGACGACCGACGACGTCGAAGAAGTCGCGACGCGCGTGCGCGACGTCGTCGTCTCGTTGCGCGCTCGCGGAGTTTTTTGAAGTCTCAACGTCGCCGCAACCCGCGACGCGATACGACTTGCGCGCGCGCGCCGGAACGGGACCCGAACGGCGCTGCGAAGAGGTCGTTGACGACGTTCCGTCGACGCCTCTAGAACTTGTGCCTTCGCGGTGAAGAGCCGCGTCGCTCCTCTGGTCCGGAATCGGCCTCGAACATCCTCGAGCCGCCGTATCGGAGGTCGCGATGCGACGAATCGCCGCGCCACGCGACTCCGGTGGTGGCGATCGCCGGAGAAGTCGTGGAGACCGGTGGGGGAAGAGGGCGGCTGGCCGTGCGCAGTCGTCGGATCACCCCCGCCTCCAATCGGGGCCTCGCATTGCCGGCACCTTGCGGCAGGGCGGGATCCCATAACACTCCATACTTGCTGGAACCCGGGGGGGCGCCCGGAGGCGAGGGAGGGGGAGCCGTCCGATGCTGCCTGCGAAGGCGGTCACTCTTTGGCAGGGCGTTCTCGACAAGATCGAGCAGAAGACCACGCCGCAGCAGTTCGCGACGTGGTTCCGGAACCTGCAGGCCGCCGAGATCGGCGAGCGACGCGTGGTGCTGCGCGTCCCGAGCAAGTTCCACCGCGACTGGATCGTGACCTATTACCGCGACGTCCTCGAAGAGGCGTTGGCGACGATCCTGGGCGGCGCCCGGGAGCTCCACCTCGAGGTCGGCGCGCGTGACGCGGACGATCCGGGTGCGGCGCGCGGCGCCGTGACGGCTCCGGCCAATGGCACCGGCACCGGCGGCAAGTCCGCGAAGGGCGAGGCGGCGCGCGCGTCGGCGGCTCCGCCCGCTCCGGCGCCGGCCCATGGCGGCACGAACGGCAAGGCGGCCACCGGTCGCGCCTTCGCCGACCTGCCGCTCACCGACGGCTTCGACTTCGCGCGCTTCGTCGTCGGCGCGACCAACCAGCTGGCGGCCGCGGCGGCGCAGGCGCTGGCGACCGCGGTCGGCGGCGACTTCACGACGCTCTTCATCGTCGGCGCGACGGGCACCGGCAAGACCCACCTGCTGCAGGCCGCGGCGCGTCTCGCGCTGGAGAAGGGCGGCCGCGCGGTCGCCTACGTCCGCGGCGAGAACTTCGTCAACGAGTTCGTGACCGCGTGCGCGCAAGGGGCCGAGGCGGCGTCGCGCTTCCGCGACCGCTGGCGCGGGCTCGAGTTCGTCTGCTTCGACGACCTGCAGCTGCTCGCCGGCAAGGTCGGCACGCAGGCCGAGCTGGTCCACACGCTGAACGCCTGGAGCGACCGCGGCACGCGCGTGATCTTCGCGGCGAGCTGCGCGCCCGGCGACGCGCTCAACCTCGATCCGGCGCTGCAGGCGCGGCTGACCGGCGCCTACCGCCTCGGCCTGCGCACTCCCGACCGCGACACGCGGCGCGCGCTGGTGGAGGCGAAGGCGAAGGCGCGCGGTGACGCGCTGCCCGACGACGTGCTCGACTTCCTGGCCGAGCTGCCGACCAGCAACGTGCGCGAACTCGAAGGCGCGCTGACCAGCGTCGTCGCCAGCGCGAAGCTGACCCACACGACCCTCACGCTCCGCTCGGCGCGCGCCGCCCTCCAGGACGACGCGCTCCTGCAGCGGCCCGCCTCGTCGCCCGATCGGATCTTGAAGTCGGTCTGCCAGCACTTCGAGGTCACGATGGCCGACCTTTGCTCCCCGCGCCGTCCGCAGGCGCTCTCCTTCGCGCGGCAGGCCGCGATGTACCTGCTGCGAGAGCGGACCGAGCTGTCGCTGTCGGAGATCGGCGGGCTGCTCGGCGGCCGCGACCACACGACGATCCTCCACGGCATCCGCAAGATCGACGAGGAGATGGCGGGTGACAGCCGCGTGCGCGACCACCTGACCCGGCTGCGCGGCCAGCTCGATCGCTGAGCGAGCAACGAATCTTGATCGCGGCGCGCGAGCGGCCACTCCAGCGGGTGCCGGCCGCTC
>Ga0315910_10000080_pt1 | contig 129700 bp, 108 predicted proteins | sample EdamamesoilMG_FD_204470 | JGI IMG/M metagenome (GOLD analysis project Ga0315910, IMG submission 204470) | Garden soil microbial communities collected in Santa Monica, California, United States - Edamame soil | ecosystem: Environmental > Terrestrial > Soil > Garden | place: USA: California...
ACTCATCAAACGCGACCCGCGAAAGAAGAGTGTCGCCGGTAAGAAGCGCCTCGCCATGTGGAATCCACGCCTTGCGCTCGAACTCCTAACCCGTGGTTTTCACGACGTTTGAGATGCGCTCGCCCTGGGCAAGATCTCGGTTTGGCACCGAGGTATACTTTTTGCGCTTCCTCTTCGAGTGGCCTTCGGAGAAGTTTCGTCAATATGCTGACTACGCCGAATGAGACGCCAGGTCTTCGCACGGCCCTCGTCTACGACTTCGATGGCACGCTGGCCCCCGGGAATATTCAGGAGCACAGCCTGATCCCGAAGCACCTCGAGACCACGAAGGAGGAGTTCTGGGATCAAGTCTACGCGGAGAAGCACGGCCACTCCATTGCTGTCTTCGACCCGGACCGTTGGGCGAATCGGGAGCTGCAGGGCAAGGTCTACAACCTGATCGCAGAGGACCGCGCACACTTCGTCGTCCCCGCCGACTACACTGACGGCAGTCAGCTCGACATCACCATCAAAGGGATCCTCGGTCGAATCGCTCGCGATGAGGCGGGCTATCGCGGCGGAGCAAGCGAGTGAAGCCGCTCGGTTCCACGCCACGCGTACCGCGTTTCACCATGAGGAGTGTCGGAGCGAGGAACACATGACCACCTCACGCAGCAAGAGGGCGACCTCGAAGAAGGGCGCGATCGCCAGGGTTTCCGGGCGCGGAGCGGAGGTTTTGCAGCAGCCGCTGCAAAACCCCTTGGCCCTGGAGGGAATGCCGGCCGGGTATCCCGAGTGGCTAGCCGACGTGAAGGCACGCGTGCGCCGGGCGCAGCTCCGTGCCGCCCAGGTCGCCAATGGCGAACTCTTGATGTTCTACTGGGACCTCGGGCGGGACATTACCGAGAAGATGACCCTGGAGGGCTACGGCACGAAGGTCGTCGATCGACTCTCCCATGACCTGAAGGTCGAGTTTCCGGAGATGAAGGGCTTCTCGCCGCGGAACCTCCGCTACATGCGCCGCTTCTCGGAGCTGTGGCCGGAGCCCGAGATTTGGCAGCGGCTGCTGCCAAATCTCCCTTGGTTCCACCTCTGCACCATCATGGATAAGGCGGCCGAGCACCGCGACTGGTACGCCCGCGCCGCGGTCGAGTACGGCTGGTCGCGGCCGATCCTCGTCATGCAGATCGAGGCCGACGCCCACGAGCGCTTCGGCAAAGCCACGACGAACTTCGAGCGCACGCTCCCCAAGCCGCTTTCGGATCTGGCCCGTGAGACCCTGAAGGATCCCTATCGCTTCGACTTCACGGGTCTGTCTCGCGAAGCCGAGGAGCGCCACGTCGAGCGCGCGCTCGTCGACCACATCACCGCGTTTCTCATCGAGCTGGGCGCGGGCTTCGCCTACGTCGGGCGCCAGGTGCCTCTCGAGGTCGGCGAACGTGAGTTCTACCTCGACCTGCTCTTCTACCACCTGCGCCTGCGCGCCTACGTCGTCATCGAGCTGAAGGCCGTGGAGTTCGAGCCGGAGCACCTGGGCCAGCTCGGCTTCTACCTCGCTGCGGTGGACGGTCAGGTCAAGCGCCCTGACGACGCGCCGTCGATCGGTCTCCTGCTGTGCAAGACGAAGGACGCCGTAGTCGCCGAATACGCGCTCAAGAGCGCCACTGGCCCGATCGGCGTGTCGGAGTACCAGCTCGTCGAGTCCCTGCCGAAGGACCTCGCGGTGAACCTCCCGAGCATCGAGCGCATCGAGGAGGAGCTGAGCGGGCCAGTCGCGACGCGCCAGGTCGCAAAGGGCCTCGCGCTGGCGGCGAAGAAGAGGAAGAAGCGATGAGCGCAGCCGAGGTGTGCCGTGAAACCTCCGCGAGCCCGAAGCTCGTGCAAGGCGTGCTTGCACAAATTCGTCAACGAACCGTTGGCGATTTGCGGCGCAGCCGGCGAGGGCATTTGACGGCCATTTGATGGACGAGCGGCCGGGACGCGCTTCGGGCCACCATTCGCGAGCAAATTCGACCACTTGCGTATTTGCTGGGCATTTGACGGCAGGCCCGACATCGCGAGGAGCAATCGTGCGGCGCGCCGATTTCGCCATACCCGGCGGCCTCGAGCGCTTCGGGCGCGACCTGACCGACCCCGACCTCGACGATGAGGTGGCGAGCGCGTGGCTCGAGCTGATTGGCGACCACCGCACTACGACCACTTTCCGAGGGCCGATCGTCAGCCAGGTACGTATCGGCGTGAACAGCGACTCCGAGCCCCTCGTGTGGCTCGTGGACTACGAGGCCGCCCTGACGCCGGTGTTGCCGTACGCCAATGACATCCACGACCGCTACTTGATCACCGATCTCATAGGCATCAGCCTGCCGTACGGGTTCGGCACGACCGTGAAGGGAACGTGATTGGCCAGCCGACGACTCTCGATCCCACCTCTCCCCACACGAGCGCCCCCCGATTTCTTGGCTTGGGAGACGCCGGAATGCGAGGATCGGGTCTCGGCCGGCGATCTCCCGTGAAAACCAGGGAAATTGCCTGTCCGGCGAGACACGAGAACCAGGCGCCATGGGAGAAGGAAAGAACCTCGTCGGGGTGGACATCGGATCCACCTCCATCAAGGTGTGCGAGCTGAAGCCCGGGCGCAAAGGGCTGCAGCTCGTTCGCTTCGGCTTTGCGCCCCTGCAGCCCCAGGTCATCGTCGATGGCCAGGTGATGGACGCCGCCGCGGTCGCCGAGACCCTCCAGGCCGTCTTCAAGGAATACAAGTTCCGTTCGCGCGACGTGGCCATCAGCGTGTCGGGCCAGGCCGCGATCATCCGCAAGATCACCGTTCCGCTGATGACGGACGATGAGCTCGGCGAACAGATCCAGTGGGAGGCCGAGCAGCACATCCCCTTCGACATCAAGGACGTGCAGATCGACCACCAGGTCCTGCGCCGGAGTCCGGACGACGGACAGATGGAAGTGCTCCTGGTCGCCGCCAAGAAGGACCAGATCGAGGACTACGCGCAGGTGGTGCGCTCGGCCAAGCTGAAGCCGGTCGTCTGCGACATCGACGCGTTTTGCGTGCAGAACCTGTTCGAGTTCACCCGCGGCCTCGATGGCTCGCAGACCGTCGCGATCATCAACGTCGGGGCGAGCGTTTCGAGCTTGAACGTCGTTTCCGGCGGAATCAGTGCCTTTTCGCGTGAGATCGCCAACGGTGGAAACGCCGTCACCGACGAGATTCAGCGCACGCTCGGCGTCCCTCGGGACCAGGCCGAGGCGTACAAAGTGGGCGGAGATCGCTACGATGGCATCGTGCCGGCTCAGGTCGCCGAGATCATCGAGGGCTCTTGCGACTCGATTGCTGCAGAGATTCAGCGCAGTCTCGACTTCTTCATGGCGACCGGTGGAGACAGCAACATCGGGCGCATCTTCGTGACCGGCGGGAGCGCCGGCCTGCCGCCGCTTGCTCAGGCCATCGAGCAGCGCTCGCGGATCCCCGTGGAAACGTGGGTGCCAACGGAAGGCATCACCTCCGTCGGGCGCGACGTGAACGGCGACCTACTCACGCGTCATGCGCTCGAGCTCTCCGTGGCGCTGGGGCTGGCCCTGCGCCGAGAACGCGAGGTGCGGGCATGATTCGCATCAACCTCCTGCCGCAGAAGCGGCGGCGCGTCGAAGCCGGCAGCGGCAGTGAGCTCTGGGTTCTTTTCGCCTTCGGCGCGCTCTTGATCGAGATCGTGCTGCTCTTCGTGCTGCACGGCATGAAAGAGTCGGAGCTGGCCGAAGAGGTCAAGCAGAACCAGGAAATTCAGGCCAAGATCGACGCCTCGAAGGCTGCGGTCGCCAACCATCAGAACGTCATCGCCGAGCTCCAGCGCATGCGGGCCCGCGAGGACGCGATCGCCAAGCTGCAGAGCGCTCGCACTGGTCCCACGGCGGTCCTCTTGGAGTTCGCTCGTCTGCTCACGCCCGGCATGGGCCCGTCGATCGACCCCGAGGAGCTGGCCAAGGTGCGTCGCGACAACCCTCTGGCGCTCTACAATCCCTCTTGGGATCCGAGGCGTCTTTGGATCAGCCAGTATGTCGAGGAAACCCGGCTCCTGCACGTGACCGGTGTGGCCCGTGATGCCGAGGACGTCTCGGAGCTGGCCAAGCGTATGAATCTCTCCGACTACTTCGACAAGATCCGGCTCCTGCCCGCCAAGCAATCGAGCGACGCTGGCACCGGTATCCCCGTCGTGACGTTCGCGCTCGAGGCGGAGGTGAAATACTGATGGCCGAAAGTGCACTTGCCAGAATGCCCGTGCCGGCACGCATCGGGGTCAGCGCGGGCCTCCTGATCCTCTTCGGGCTTGCCTACTACGTGCTGTTCTTCAGCGACATCGCTGGGCAAATCGAGACGACCAAGGCCGCCCGATTCCAGCTGGACAGCCAGCTCACGGCCGCGCGCGAGGCGGAGCAGGCGTACCAGAAGGACCTCGAGGAACTCGCGCGTCGGCGTGAGCGCGAGCGCGAGCTCAACAAGATCCTGCCGTCGACGACGGAGTACCCGGCATTTCTGTCGGCGGTGCAATCGGTGGCCAACGCTACGGGCGTGGACCTGATTGCCTGGTCACCGCAGCCCGAGGTCAAAGAGCAGTACTACGCGCGAGTACCCATGACCATCGAGCTCGAAGGTCGCTTCCACCAGATCGCCAAGTTCTTCTACGGCATCGGTCAGAGCGATCGCATCATGAACATGGAGAACATCACGCTCTCGAATCCACGCGTGGTGGATCAGGACGTGTATCTGAGCGTCGAGGGCCTGGCGACGGCTTTCCGCGCCGTCGAAGAAGCTCCTGCCGCTGCCGCTGGGCAGAATCGGCGGGGCGGGGGAGGCGGCTGACCGATGGCCCGCTCCTGGTTCCCCACCGTGCTTTCGGCGGCGCTCCTGCTCGGCTGCGGCGAAGACAAGATCGTGAGCGCGCCCGACGGACCACCCCGGCGCGCGGCGCCGGCCGAAGAAGCTCCCAAGCCGGAGACCCCCCCGGTCGTCGACTTCCAAGAAGCTGCCTTCGTCGAATCGGAGCGCAGTCGCGATCCCTTCCGCAGCTTTGCTCGGTTTTTCCTGGAGGAAGCTCGCGGCACGGTGAAATCTCAGCGCGACGTCGTGCTCGAGGAGTACGCCATCGAAGAGCTCAAGCTGGTGGGCCTGGTCACCGGCTCGAGTCCCGAGCTGGCCATGCTGGTCGACCCGATTGGGCTCGGGCACGTCGTCACTCGCGGCCAGTTCGTCGGCCGCGCGCAGGTGGTTCAGCCGAGCGGCGGCGTCGGGGCGGCCTATGAGGTCAATTGGCGCGTCGATCGCATTCGCGATGGCGATTTGGTCCTCGTACGGGACGACCCCTCCAACCCCGACGTGCCGAGCGCGAGCCGGGTCATCCCCCTCCGCACCGACGAGCTGTCCGTCAAGCAGACCGGCGAAGGCTCGGAGGACGACTTGCGCTCCCAGCTCGATCAGCTGAAGGAACGGCTGGCGTCGATGGAAGCCGCAGAAGACGCTCGTTCGCGCCCGACGACGCCCCCGCCCAAAGACTAGCCTTGCGCCGGGAAGCCGCCGTCGCGCGCCTCGGGACCTGCCGCCGCTCGCTGGGGCGCGGCCGCCTCGCTGCTCGGCGCGCGGCCGCCTCGCTGCTCGGGCGCGCCCGAGTGCCGGCTTTCACCCGTGAGATCTTGCTAGGAATTTGTTCCTTTTCAGAGCCGCAAAGTAGGGTTTGTCGGAAGTTCACTCGAACCTTGAGCAGTCCTGCCAGCTGGAGCCGCCTGATGCGCCCCGTGTACTCGAAGATGTCTCGTCCGTTTACGCCATTGGTCCTGGCATCTTTGCTGTTCTGTACCTCGCTGGCTGCCGCAGCCGAGCCGCTCGAAGTGAGCGATGTGCGCTTGGTGCCCGGTCAAACGGGGCTCGGCACGCTGACGGTCGAAACCACGGGTATCCCGGCTTACACCGCGCGCGTCGACAAGGCGCAAAAGCGACTGATTCTGGACATCGCCGGAGCCGAAATTCACGGCGCTCCTGCCGCTCTGACCGAGCCCGTCGGGGCAGTCGGCGGCGTTTTGGCACAGACGTTTCGCAGCGGCGACCAGGCAACTGCCCGCATCACGGTGACCCTGGATCAGGAGGCGAGCTATTCCATCCAGACCGGCTCTGGATACCTCACGGTCGCGTTCCACGAGGGGCCGCTCGAGGCTCTCTCGCCGCGCACCGCGAAGCTGGAGCAAGTGGTCAAGGCGAGCGAGCAGGTTTCGGCGGCGAGCGTCACGGATGTGCGCTACCGCCGTGAAGCACGCGTCGAGATCATCGAAATCGATCTCGATGGGCGTGCATCTTTTCGCAGCGAGGACACCAGCAAGGGCCGTTCGCGTCTGATCGTGCGCGATGTGCGCGTGCCCGGGGCGCTGGAGCGCAAGCTCGACGTTGCCTCGTTCGGCGGCGACATCGCCACCGTGGCGACCATGGCTGAAGGGCGCGACGTCGTGATCGAAGCCCAGCGCGACCCGCGGCTGTCGAGCTCCGTCGAACGCCACGGGAATCGCCTGGTTTGGACGTTCTACGAGCCCGGTACGCTGCCCTCCACCATGACCGGTGTCGGCAAGGACGGTCAGGTGGCGCGGAAATCGCGGACCATCTACGTCGAAGACGACAACAAGGACCTGCCCGAGATCACGAGCGGTCATGGCCTGATGCTCGAAGCGACGACCCAGGAGTCGGAGCAAGTCGCGGCGTTTGGTCCGGCCGTCATGGGGCAGGAGCGAGGCGGCTACACGGGCCGCCGCATCGATCTGGACCTCAAGGACGCAGACATTCACAACGTCCTGCGTCTCATTGGTGACGTTTCACGGCGCAACATCGTCGTTGCCGACGATGTGCGCGGCAGCGTCACGATTCGCTTGCGCAACGTGCCCTGGGACCAGGCGCTCGGCGTGATCCTGCAGTCCAAGAAGCTCGGCATGGTCGAGCAGGGCAACATGATTCGTGTGGCGCCGCTCGACCAACTGCAGCGCGAGCGCGAGTTGGAGATGGAGCGACGCAAGATCGCGGTGCGCCTAGCCCCGATCGAAACCCGTTTGATTCCAGTGAGTTACGCTGGAGCGCCGGAGCTGGCCGAGCGGGTGCGCGTGCTGCTCTCGGCCCGCGGGTCCTTGGCCATCGACGAACGGACCAACACCATCATCGCGCGCGACGTCAGCGCAGCGCTCGATCAGGTCGAAGAGCTGGTCCGAGCGCTGGATACGCAGACGCCGCAGGTGCTGGTCGAGGCCCGCATCGTGGAAGCCACCAGCCGCTACCTGAAGGACGTCGGCATCCAGTGGGGTGGCTCGGGCACCATGTCGCCGACGACTGCCAATCCAACCGGGCTCTTCTTCCCGAACTCGATCGGTGTCGCGGGCGGCGCGAGCGACGGCCAAACGCCGACCCAAGGCTTGAGCCCCTTCTCGCAGACGGTCGCCGTGCCGAACTTTGCCGTCAACATGCCGGCAGCCGTGGGTACCGGCCAAGGTGGCGCGCTCGGTCTGACCTTCGGGTCGATCGACAACAACGTGAACCTGAACGTGCGCCTCTCGGCTGCCGAATCGAGCGGCATGCTGCGGATTCTGTCGTCTCCGCGCATTTTGACCTTGGACAATCTCGAGGCCCGCATTGCGCAAGGCACGTTGATTCCGTTCTCACAGGTGTCTGCGCAAGGTGTGCAGACGACCTTCCAAGAAGCCAAGCTCCAGCTCTTGGTGAAGCCCCACGTCACAGCCGATGGCAGCGTGCAGATGCACGTGAAGATCAACCGTGACGAGCCGGACTTCAACCAGACCTCGGCGCGCGGCGACCCGACGATCCTCAAGCGTGAGGCCGAGACCGAGCTCCTCGTGATGGACGGCCACACGGCGGTCATCGGCGGCATCTTCACCCGCAACACCGGTCGAAACCTGGATCAGGTCCCGTTCTTCGGCGACATCCCGATCCTCGGCATCCTATTTCAGCGCCGCCGCGCCACCGACACGCGTGGCGAGCTCGTGATCTTCATCACCCCACGCATCGTCAATCGCGCGGAAGCCCTGGGTCGCTGACCTCAGAGCTGACTCACCCGCGCGAAGTGCCCGGCTCGGTACTCGGCATACATTTGCGCGAGGTCTGCGGCGCTTCCGGCCACGAAGGGTCCGCGATGCAGCGTGGGCTCCTTCTGGCGCTGGCCTGCGTAGAGCAGGACCCGAGCCGGCCCGCCACTCGCGCGGAGCTCGAGCCTGGTCGTCGTGTCGGCGGGCGTTTGGTCGAGCTGATCGAGCCAGCCGAGCTCCCCCACCGCGAGGGGACGTGGGTCGTCGCCCACGTGGATTTTCCCCTCGAGCGGGTAGAGGAAGCCTCCGTAGTTGCTCGGGAGCTCTTGAACGAAGCTTCGCTCGGCGCCGAGCGTCACGTCGAGGAGCGTCACGGGCACGTAGTTCTCCGTCGGGGCCGTGAGGCCGTGACTGGACCCGCTGTAGACGCGGACCGTAGCGCCAGGCTCTCGATGAACGGGGACGTCGGCGCTCCGCAAGATTTGGAGGCGCGGCGGGACGTAGCGCTGCGCTTCGGGCAGCGTCACCCACAGCTGCAGCACGCGCGTTCGCTCGCCGGTGGCGCGCATGTGCTCGCTATGGACGATGCCGCGCCCGGCCGTCATCCAGACCAGGTCACCCGCGTGGAGCGGACCTTCGTCTTCGTCGATGACGCTGCCCTCGAGGGCCAGGGTAACGGTCTCGAGTCCGGCGTGAGGGTGCGCTTCGCCCACCTTGCGCCCGGGCGCGAAGTCGATGCGGTCGTCCATCAAGAGCACGAACGGATCGCTGGCGTCGAGCTGGTCTGAGCCGAGAAGCTCGACGGCGGTGTGGCCCGGCCCGAGGAAGCCGGGCTGCGCGGGGGGAAGGGTGCGGCGTACGGCGAGCCGGCGGCTTTGGACGGAAGGGGCGAGGGCTTCTGCTGATTTTGCCATGGGGGGCTCCTGGGTGCATCTCCGCGCGGGCACGGTTGTTCTCGTGGGCGGGGTGCGGCTCGAGGCTGTGCTCGTCGCCTCAACCTGGGGCCGGATCGCATTGGGATCAACGAGCGTTCGAGTAACATGACCTGACCAAAAATGATCCAAATGCCGCCCCTCGAAAGCGCGGAACTGCTGGCCTTCGTGCGAGCCGTGGAGGCGCGGTCCGTCTCGCGCGCAGCCGCGGAGCTGGGCGTGCCGCGCGCAACGGTGGGGCGTCGCTTGGCGCGGTTGGAAGAGCGCTTGGGGGTGACCCTCCTGCGGCGGTCGACCCGGAGTCAGGCGCTGACCGAGGCGGGGGAGACCTTCTATCGCCAAGCGCGGATTGCGCTCGACGCAGTGACGGCGGCCGAGGAGAGCGTCACGCAAGGCGATCCGCGCCCGCGGGGCACCTTGCGTGTGACGGCGCCCCCCGGAGTCGCGAGCGCTCTGTCAGGGCTCGTGGTCGAGTTCGCGGCGCGCTACCCGAGCGTTCGGGTGCAGATCGATTTTTCGACGCGCCTCGTGGACTTGCGGCGAGAAGGCTACGATGTCGCGCTGCGCGCCGCGGGCGAGCTCGAACCAGGTCTCGTGGCTCGCACACTGCTGCGCCAGACGATGATTGCGGTCGCGTCGCCCGCGTATTTGGCCCAGCATGGCGCGCCACGCACGGTGCAGGACTTGCGGCGGCATCGCTGCTTGACGGGGTTTTCGCGGGGGGAGCTGCCGCAGGCAGCCTGGCGAGTGCGCCGTCGAGTGGTTCCGGTCGAAGCGGCACTCTCGAGCAACGATCTCGAGCTCCTGTGCGAGGCAGCCGTGGCAGGCGTCGGTATCGCGCTTTTGCCCGACACGCTGGTGCGTGAGCTCGTGGCGGAGGGAGCGCTCGTGCGGGTGTTGCCGAGCGTCCTCGAAGGCGAAAGCCGTCTGGCGGTCGTCCACCCGGATCGCGAGCACTTGCCCGCTCACGTGCGCGCGTTCATCGACGAGCTCGTGGCCTGGTCGCCGGCACTTTTGACCTTGCGCTGGCGCCGCCCCGGAGTTCTGCAGGCGGCCGCTGGCGGCGCTGGTGGCGGACCCCGGGGGCGGGATGCTGCGACCCGCCCCCGGAAATCTGCCCGCACGAAGCTCGACTGAGCGTGCTCAGAGCGGCGTTTGGCCCTGGGTCGTGTCCCAGAGCGAGTACGAGGCATAGGAATGGTTCCCAGCCGTGCTCTGGATGCAGTAGCCGCCGTTCTGCGGAGCGGGCGGCGTGCGGTTGCCTCCGGAGCCGCTGCAGTTGATGGCCGTGCCGTTGATCAAGAGCTGCTTGCCGGCGGCGAAATTGCCGCACCACATCCCGTTCACGAACTGCGTCACCTCGCGGCACGTGGTGCCAGTCCCGAGGTCGCCGGACTGGTAGTTCAGTGCGGGGTTGAACGAGATGCTGGTCGGACTCGTGCAGTAGGCGTCGCAGGGACTCGCCGGCTCCGGTTCGGGCACGCAGATGCCCGCTTCACACGTGTGGCTGGCGCAGTCTGCGTCGAAGTTGCAGGTCTTGCCATCGGCGCACGGCGTGCAGAGGTCGCCGCCGCAGTCGACGTCGGACTCGTTCCACGCGACGCTGATGTCGCCGGACTCGCACTGCAGGTTGCTCTCCGTGTTGTCTTGGATGTGGAGCACCCAGGCGCTCAGGTTGGGCTCGCTCGCTTGCCAGTCGTAGCCGCGGACAGCGACGCCGCGCGCTCCGCTCGCCTCGATTGAAGCGCCAAACACGGCGCGTGGAGCTCCGAGGATCACTTGGTCTTCGCCGAGCTCGTCGAGCTCTTTGTAGGCGTAGACACCCAGGTCTTCCGCCAAGTGCGCCGACGTCTGCGTGACCGCGTTGCCTGTCCTGAAGTACACGGTGACCGTATCGTGGTTGCCGTCCCACTCGAGCGACGGATCGGAATCCACCGGATTGGTCGTGGGCGTCTGGTGCCAGGGCCCCACGAACTGGCTGCCGTCGAAATAGACCCAGTAGAGGCCCGCAGTCGTCCCGGCCGTGCCGCGAATCATGACCACGAAGCTCTCCGTGGCGCCGTCCATGTAGATGATCGCGGGCACGCCACTGGCCGTGACGCCGCTCGGCAGCAGGGGCCCCTGAATGCGCCCGCCCCAGGCCGCGGCGCTGTTCGTGTAGGGTAGAGTTTGCGCGTGGGCGTAGAGCCTGCCGCCGTCCAGGAACGTCACCACCACGCGCTCACGACTGGAGCCGAGCGCCGGTAGTCCGTTCGTGCCGCTGTAGGTCGTGGCGCTCAGCTGCGCCCACGGACCGGTCCAGTCGGGATTCTCCATGGCGAAGGAGTCACCAGGCACGAACTCGCCCGTGAACTCGCCTTGGATGACATAGATGCGATTGTCGATCGACTTGCCCGCCATCAAGAACAGCTTGTCCGAGGGCGACGTCGTCGTATCCCAGAAAGGCTGCTGAAAGACGCAGCTGGGCGCAGAGTTGAACTGACGCGCGCCGAACTGCTTCCACTCCGGGTTGCCGATGTAGTGATGCGACTGCACGTAGTAGCGCTGGTCGGAGTTGCGCACGGCGAAGAACCACGCGGTACCGGCGTTGCCGCACAGGGCTGGGTCGCTGTCGATGTTGGTGGCCGTGGGAAAGGCGTACCAGCTGCGCCAATCGAGTGTGCTGCCCGGGACGCCGATGGCCTGTCCCTTGGCCGCCAGGTCGGCGCCATCGAATGCACAGCCGAACGCCAGCGCGCCCGCGCAGGCCAAGCCTGCCAGTGTGCCCAGTCGTCTCAGCGTCGTCCGTGAATGTTTTCCGCTGCTCTTGGTATTCATGTCGGTCTTCTCCTGGCTCGTAGGATGAGAAAAGGCAGCACCACGCGTGTGGGCAGGTCGAGCCACGACCCCCCTCGTCGAGTTCCCGCACGGGCGACGCTCCCGACAGCCACGCTAGTGGAGCCGCGGACCTCGGCAAAACGTCACGAGCGATGTTCTCTCACATTTTACCAACAGCGAGATCTTGCTGTGAAACGCGCATGGCAGATGCAGTCGGTCGGCCGAGCGTTCGAGAGTGGAATGTGAGCGGCGCTCGCTCGGGTGGCCGACCGACGAGAGGCGCGGGTGCCCTCGGGCGCACGCGCAGAGGGAGGACGGGCGGGCGCGACGCCGCGTTCCTCGTGCGGGCCCCGGCGGGGAGCCGAGGCGCCCTGCCCCGCGCTGGCTTCAGGGCTGGCCTCTGGCGGCGCCCACACCCGCGAGGGCCGGCGGGGCCCGCTGCTCGGTGCGGAGGCTCGAACTTGGTTGACACCTCGTTAATAAAGGGCAGAAAATACCGAGATGGAGGACTCGGCCGCGCTGACAACTCTGTTGTCACCGCGCTGGGTGACGGCGGACGAGTGGACCTCGGCCGGTCTGGGGGAGCGCCTGGGCGGGGGAGCCGGCGGCGAGGTGTGGTCGACGAGCTTCCGGCCGCACGGGCGGGGCCCCGACGCGGCGGCCGTCGTCAAGCGTGCCCAGCCGGGGGCCGAGCGGTTGCTCGCGGCCGAGGCCTCTGCGCTGTTCTGGGCGGGTGGCTACGGAGCGCCGGAGCTCTGGGGTGTGGGCGTCGTGGACGGTCAGCCGGCGCTCTTGATCGAGCGTGTCACTGGCGAGGCGGTGTTCGAAGCGACGCGGACGCCGGAAGAGCTCGCACTCGCGGTGCTGGGAGCCGTAGGCACGGCCGTGCGGGAGCTCGGACAAGTCGGTGTGTCGCATGGCGACATCAAGCCGGAGCATCTGCGAGTCCTCTCGAACGGGCGCGTGGTGTTGCTCGACTTTGGCCTGGCTTCGGGGCGAGCGGGCGAGCTCGTGGGAGGAACGGCCGCGTACCTCGATCCGACGGCGCTTGGCACGGGGCGCAGCCAGGCCGAGGCGCGGGACGCTTTTGCTCTCGCGCTGACGGTCGCCGAAATCCTCGACCCGGCTCTACGCGGCGACACCGATCCGGGCCGAGCCCGACGTGCCCGGCTCCCGGCGCCCTTCGGCGACTGGCTCGGTCCGCTCCTGACGCTGCCGGCCGAGCGGAGGCCGGACCTTGGCTGGCTGCTGCGGCAGCTGACGCTCGGTCAGGACGATGCCGAAGCACGCACGCGTTTTCGCCTGCGCGCGGCGTATCTCGGCGTGCGGGAGGACCGGATGCTGCGCGCGAGCGCGGCTCCAGCGAGGCCGGAGGTCCGTGTGCTCGGACGGAGCGGAACCTGGCTCCGCGCCTGGGCGGACGTCCTGGCGTTCGGTCGCGAGTGGGGCTCGACCGAGCCGCTGGCCCGGACCGACGACGCCGAGCGACTGGAGGAGCTCGGCGTTCATGAGCGGCGGCGCCTCGTCAGCCGCGTACTCGGACCCCACGCCGCCCAGCTGGAGGTCGAAGCAGAGACCGACGACGAGCTCGGCGATCGACTCTTGGAGCTGGCGCGGGGCGCACCTTTCGGCTGCGTGCCGTGGACGCGCTTGCGCGCGGCCTCGCGCCGAGCTTCGCCGCCCGCTCTGGCGCACGACGCAGTCGAGTGCGCGCTTCTCCTGTCCGAGTCCCCCGTGGACGAGGCTGTCTTGCGCGCGATCGAGGCGCTGCCCGACCTGCGGCTGGATCTCGGGCTGGCGACGGCGCGCGTCCTCCGGCGGCGCGGAGAAACGTTCCGGGCCCTCAGCCTGCTCGAACGTTTCCCCGGCGAAGTCGAGGCGCTCCTGCTGATGGCCGATCTCGAACGGCGGCGACAAGCGTGGCCCCGAGCGGAGGCCATCCTCGCAGATCTGGCGCAGCGGCGGCTCTCGGTCGAGCAGGAGGCGCGGGCCCGCGCGCTCGCAGCACGGCATGCGGTCGATGTCGGTCAGGCGGAGGCCGCGCTCGCGCTTTTGCCTGAAGGCAGCGTCGAGGCTTCTTGCGCGGAGGTGCGGGCGCTCGCGCTGCTCGCACTCGGGGAGCTCGAGCGGGCGAGCCAAGAGATTGAACGGGGAGCGCTGCTCGCGAGGGGCGACGAGGAACGGGCGCGACTCGACAACATGCGTGGGCTCGTTCTGCATCAGGCCGGGCAGGCGGTGCTGGCCGCCGACGCGTTCATGAGCGCGGTGGATCGCGCCCGACAGTGTGGCGCCCTTTTGGAAGAGGGTGTGTACGCAACGGGCTTGGCTTCTGCGGCCAGCGATGCAGGCGAGCTCGGGCGGGCCATGTTGGCAGCCGAGCGGGCAGAGCTGGTCTTCGAGGCGATCGAGAGGCCGGCCGGGGGCGCGCGCGCCGTGCTCAGTCAGGCCTCCGTACTGGCATTCGTGGGGGACGAGACGGGCCTCCTGGAGCGCGCGTCGCGAGGGCTGATGCTGGCGCGCCAAAGCGGCGACGTGCGCTGCGAGGCGTATCTCTGGCTCTGCCTGGCGGACGCCGGGCCACCGGCCACGCGTGAGCTGGCCGGTGCGCGTGCAGCGCTCTTGCTCCGCGAAGGCTCGGCCGCCGATCGGCTGCGTGCGGCCGCTCGCGTACTGCGCGCGCGGGGGACGTCGGAGCTCGACGGAGATGCACTCTCGAACGACGTGGTGGAGCTCGAGCCGCGCATCGAATGGTGGGGCGCGCGCGCCCTCGAGCTATCGACACGTTCTCTTGTGCCAGCGTCGCCCTTCGAGGTCGATGGCGTCCTCGGCCGGCTCGCTGCGCTCGCCGCCGAGGCCCCCGCTCCCATGGTGCTCGGCGCGGCACTTTCCGCTGGTCAGAAGCTGGCTCTCGCGAGCGGGCGCGTCGACGTGGCGCGCTCGCTCGCGGCGCGTTTGCGTGAGCTGGGCGCACGCGCCATCGCTGGTGCGGGACCGGATTTCTCGACGGCAGTGCTCGAGCTCGAGTGGGTGAAGGGGGGCCTAGCCGTTTCCGGCGATCACTTCGACCCAGCGCAGCTGGCGGACGTCGAGGCGCTGCTCCGGACGTTCAGTCAGCGCAGTGGCCTGCGCGATCTGCTCCGTCATTCGCTGGACCTGCTGCTACTGTGGACGGGGGTCGAGCGTGGGCTGATCCTCCTCGTGGCACCGGAGGGGCGACTGTCCGTGCGGGCTGCGCGTAACTTGCGTCGACAGGACTTGAGCCCAGACCAGCTCCAGCTCAGTCGTTCGATGGCGGAGCGCGCCTTGCGGGAAGGCCGACCGGTGGTTGCCGTGGACGCACAGCGCGACCTCGGGGCGCTGCAGAAGAGTGCGGCTCTCCTCGAGCTGCGGAGTGTTCTTGCCGTGCCGCTCGCTGCGCACGGACGCCGGCTGGGGGTGGCCTATCTCGACGACCGCCTCCGGACGGGGGCATTCGGCCCGCGGGAACTCTCCTTCGCGCAGCTGATTGGCACGCTGACGGCGCTGGCGGTCTCGGAAGAGCGAGACCGCCTGGCGCTCCGGCGCGCTGTTCGGCGCGCGGAGCGCGCCGAACAGCGCCTCCAGGCAGAGCTTTCGGCGACGCAGACGGAGCTTGATTTGGCCTCGCGCCAGCTATCCGAAGCGCGACGCACGGTGCATTTGCGCGGAGACTACTCCGAGATCATCGGGCGCAGCCCGCCGATGACGCAGCTCCTGGCCCAAGTCGACCGCATCGCGCAGTCGGACGTCGTGGTGCTCATCACCGGCGAGTCGGGCACCGGCAAGGAGCTCGTCGCGCGCGCCATCGTCAAGAGCGGGGCGCGCAAGGGGCGGCCATTCTTGGTCGAGAATTGCTCCGCGGTGCCTGAGGCGCTGCTCGAGTCGACGCTCTTTGGTCACCGCCGCGGTGCGTTTACCGGCGCCAGTCGCGACCAAGCAGGTCTGTTCGAGCTGGCCGACGGCGGCACCCTGTTTCTCGACGAGATTGGCGAGATGAGCCTGCCGATGCAGGCGAAGCTGCTGCGCGTCCTTCAGGACGGGGAAGTGCGGGCCATCGGTGCGCCCAAGGCACGTAGGGTCGACGTCAGGGTCATTGCGGCCACCCATCGCGACTTGGCTGCGATGGTGGCCGATGGGACCTTCCGCGAGGACCTCTTCTATCGCCTCAGCGTCGTGCCACTCGCGCTGCCGCCTTTGCGGCAGCGCCCCGAGGACATCGACACGCTGCTCGACCATTTCGTGCGCCTGTACGACCCGGCGCAGGAGCGCAAGGTGTCGCGCGGGGTGCGCGAGCGCTTTCGCAGCTACGCGTGGCCGGGGAACGTGCGCCAGCTCGAAAATGAGGTGCGTCGGATGCTCCTGCTCGGCAGCGTGGAGCTCGTACTGGCCGACCTGAGCCCCGCGCTGCGCGAATCCCCTGCTGGTCCTGGCCCGCAATCGCTCAAGGACAAGCTCGATGCTCTGGAGCGCACCCTGGTGCTGGAGGCCCTCGAGCAGCACCGCGGCAACCGCACACGCGCGGCGCAGTCGCTCGGCGTGAGTCGCTTTGGCCTGCAGAAGATGATGCAGCGGCTGGCCATCGAGGTCAGTCCGTAGCGGCCTCGGGAAGTGCCGGTCCGTGCCTCGGAAGCCCCCGGCCGCCCCCGGGGAGCGAAGTTACGTCGAAAACTGGACCGATCTCGGGCCTTTGACTAGACCGGAACTGGCTATGCCGCGCCGAACGAGCGACGCCGAGCCGGACCGCCTTGCCCCCTTGCTCAAGTGGGCGGGCGGCAAGCGCCAGCTGGTCGAAGTCATTACCGCTTCCCTGCCGCAGAAGATCGCGACCTACTACGAGCCCTTCGTCGGTGGTGGTGCAATTTTCTTCGCCCTGGCCGCCGAAAGGCGCTTCCAGCGCGCCGTGCTCTCCGACCAGAACCGCGAGCTCATCGAGACGTATGCGTCCGTGCGTGACGACGTCGACGAGGTCCTGGGCGAGCTCTCGCTCTTGCCCCACTCGGAGGCAGACTACTATCGGATTCGTGCGTCGGCGCCACGCAAGGCGGCGCGTCGCGCGGCCCGCATGATCTACTTGAACCGCACCGGGTATAACGGACTCTACCGCGTCAATCGCGCGGGGCAGTTCAACGTGCCCTTCGGCCGCTATACCGCGCCCAATATTTGCGACGAAGCGCGCTTGCGCGCGGTCTCGCGCGCCCTCGTGGGCGTCGAGCTGCTCGTGGCAGACTTTGGCCACGTGCTGGATCATGCCGGTCGAGGTGACGCCGTGTATTTCGATCCGCCGTACGCGCCGGTGTCCGCAACGGCGCGTTTTGCCGAGTATCACAACGTCCCCTTCGATCCGGCGGCGCACGCGCGGCTGGCGGAGACGTTCGGCAAGCTGAATCGCCGGGGCGTGGCCGTGCTTTTGTCGAACTCGGATGTTGCCCTCACCCGCAAATTGTTCGGCGATTTTTCGATTCGGCGCGTACCGGCGCGTCGCAACATCAACTCGCGCGCCGATTCACGAGGTCCCGTGTCCGAGATCTTGGTTTCGGCTCGCAACGTGGGCCCGGGGATCGGGCGCCCGGCTGCGACGCGTCGTCCCGCGGCTGCCCTGGCGGCACTGGGGGGCCGTACGTGAACGTACGGCAGAAGCCGTCCAGCGCCCCGGAACAGTCCAAGAGCGGCAAGACCCGTGGCCGCCTACCTCGCCTCGAGAGCATCGAAGGTCAGCCGCTGCATCGCGTCGGCATCATCGCTCTCGTCGGCTTCGCCGTCGGGGTGATCTGGCCGCGGCTGGCGGGTGTCAGCCTGGTGCCCGCTCCTCCCGTCGAGGTGTCGGCCCCGGCCGAGCCCAGTGAGGCTCGCCCGCCGAGCGGCCCCGCTCCGGCCGAGGCGCCCCCGCGCGAGCTCTTGCCGAAAGATCGCCTCGCCATCGGCCCGGCCAAGATCACGAGCTGCCGGGATCGGGAGGGAAAGGCGGTCAGCGGCTGCGGCACGCTGGAGGTCGATGCGCTGCTGCATCCGACTTTGCTCGCCCTGGCCGGCTGCCCGGCGGCCAGCGGCGCGTTCGGCACGCTGTCCCTGGGTTTCGAGCTCGACCTCGTGAAGGGCAAGATGGGCGAAGTCCAGAGCGGACGCAGCACGGATCTGCCGGCCAGCGTGACCAAGGAGATCTTGCGCTGCGCCGAGCAAGGTTTAGAGGCGGTGAGCCCTGCGCGCATCAAGGGCGAGCACGCAAGCTACACGGTCTTCTACGTGCTCGAGTTCAAGACGCCGGAAGACGTGGTGGCGACGCAAAGCGAAGTCACGCCGGCGAGCGGCAAGGGAACGGTGCGCTGGCAAACGGCCCTGATTCGCAAGGAGCCAGCACGGGACGGCGAGGTCGTGTCGCGGCTGCTGTCCGGGTCGGAGGTCATCGTGACCGGACGGCAGGGTGACTGGTATCGGGTGAAGTACGATGCGCAGGGCCGCGAGGGCTGGGTGCACGGTGCGGCTTTGGGCCTGTGAAATGGCGCAGAGCGGTGGGTCGAGGTGCCCTCGAGGCCGGCCCTGCTAGGGTATCCGTGCGATGAGCCAGTCCGATGTCCCCGGCGCCCGAGGGCGACTGTCAGAAGCGGCGAGCTCCCCGGCGCCTGCGACCGCAAGTGAGCGCTCGGAACCAGCCGGGCGCCCGGCCCCGGCTTCCGGGAGCGATGTGGTGCTGATCCACGGGCCGACCGAGGATCAGAAGGGGCTGCGCGTCTTGCGGGCGCGTGAACAAGGCATCGAGGTCGGCGAGGTTCGCCCCCTCCAGGAGGGGAAACCCTTGGCGGGCGAGATCGTCAAGCTCCGTCCCCGTCAGGGGCAGCCGAGGATTTGTGACGTCGAAACACAGCTTTCCGAAAGCGAGCTCGAGCGCGCCCGTGGCACTGCACGACCGCGCCTCGGCCACGCCGGACCGCCCCGTGTCAGTAGCGACGCCTACCGCGCCAACTGGGACGCCATCTATCGCTCACCGAGCACTCCTGGTTCCGGCGAGCTGAACTGAAGCGCCGCGCACGACCGCCGCCGGGCAAGCATCGCCTGGCGAGCATCGCCTGGCGGAGCCTGGCGGGCTTCTTGTCCGTACTGGCACCGTGATAGGCTGCGACGCTCGAATGAGGAGACGCGGCTCCATGACACGACTGACTTCGTTTGCACTACTAGGCTGTTTGGGTCTGTTCGCCCTGGGCTGTGGCTCGGATGGCGGAGATGGGGACGGGAGCGGGGGAGCGGGCGATGGCAGCGGCGGGTCCGGCAGCGGCGGAGGAGCCGGCGCCGGCGGCGTGGATGTCGACAACCCCCTGACCGATCCCGAGGATGGCCCACCGGCGGGCCACGACGGCGGCGCCGACATTCCGGCGGAGGCAGCGCCTGAGGACAGCTCGGCACCGGACCAAGTCATCGGCGACGGGACCGCCGAGAGTTGCACCAGCGCGGCAGTCGTCGACGCAGTGGCTGGAGGCGGCGTCATCACGTTCGACTGCGGGCCGGATCCGGTGACCATCATGATGGAGGAGACGGCGAAGGTCTATAACGACCAGCCGAGCATCGTGCTCGACGGCGGCGGTCTGGTGACGCTCAGCGGAATGGGCGCCCGTCGCATCCTGTACATGAACACCTGCGATCAGAATCAGGTGTGGACGACAGCCAATTGCGACAACCAGGACCACCCGGAGCTCAGCGTGCAGAACATCACCTTCGTCGACGGTAACGCGAAGGGCGAAGACGACGATCAAGGCGGGCCGGAAGGCGGCGCGATCTATGCGAGCGGCGGGCGCTTCAAGGTGGTCAACTCACGCTTTTTCAACAACGTCTGCGCCGACACCGGACCGGACGTCGGCGGTGGGGCGCTGCGCGTCTTTCAGCAATACGAAAACCAGCCCGTGTATGTCGTCAACACCACGTTCGGTGGCGCCGAAGGGCTGGGCAACGTTTGCTCCAACGGTGGCGCCCTGAGCAGCATCGGCGTGTCGTGGACCATCATCAACAGTCTGTTCAGCTACAACCGCGCCATTGGTGACGGCGGCAACCCCGCACAGAGCGGCACGCCGGGCGGGGGCAGCGGCGGAGCCATCTACAACGATGGCACTACGATGACGCTCAGCATCCATGGGTCTCTCATCGAGTACAACGAGGTCAACGCCTACGGTTCGGCCATCTTCTTCGTCACCAACGACCACAGCGGCAACATCGTCATCAGCGACTCGACCATTACGAACAACATCGGCGGCTCTTGGTACCCCACCTATCCACAGATCTCCGGCCACGATGACACGCCGATCGACGTGACCAATTCGGTCATCGAGTAGCGCGCCCCGGGTTGCGCAAGCGCTTGCGCGATGCTTGCGCAAGCTGGGCAGAGCTCTTGCGCAAGTTCCGGAGTGCTGCTCGCCCCGAACGGCCGCTCGCGGCATGAAACGCGCGGGACACGTTTGGTACGCTTGTTGCTGAACGGAGCGCACCATGAAGCTCCTTCTCAGCACGTCGGTGCGTCGCCACCTCGAGTTCCATCCACCTCGCCTCGGGCCACCGAGCCTGCTGCTGGCAGCAACGCTCCTGCTGGGGTGCACGACGGAAGCGGACTTCGACGACGATGCACCGCTCGGCACGAGGGAGCAGGCAGCGGCCTGTAAGCGGCCTCCGCGCGGTTTCACGGAGGAGGAATGGGGAGCCTTGCTCGAGCACACTCCGCTCCCCGCCGTTCCCGCCGATCCGACGAACGCCGTGGCTGACGATCCTGCGGCTCGCAAGCTCGGCCAGAAGCTGTTTTTCGATCCTGCGTTCTCAGGTCCTCTGAAGGTCGCGAGTGACCTGGGCGCTGTGGGTGAAGTGGGCAAGGTCTCGTGCGCCAGCTGTCACTCCGGCGCGATGTTCGACGATCGTCGCTCCGTCCCGAGGACCGTCTCGCTCGGCGTGGACTTCCACACGCGCAACGCTCCGGGCATCGTCAACAGCTCGTTTTATCCGTGGACCAACTGGGGCGGTCGCTTTGCCGCGCAATGGGAGCTGCCCATGCCGGTGACGGAGAGCGGTGTCATCATGAACGGCAATAGGCTTCAGGTGGTGCATCGCTTGGTTTCGACTTACGGGGAGCAGTACGAGAAGGTGTTCGGCCCGCTCGACCCGGCCATCGGCACGGACCTCGTGCGGTTTCCCCCGGCAGGCAAGCCGAAAGCCGCGGGCGCCGCCGACGGACCATGGGAGACCATGGCGCCCGCTGATCAGGACGTCGTCAATCGTGCCTTCGTGAACTACGGCAAGGCGCTGGCAGCGTATTTCCGGGTGCTCGTGAGCGGTGACGCCCCGTTCGATCGCTTCATGGCCGGCAAGGAGAATGCCATGAGCGACGACGCCCAGGCCGGTGCGCGGCTGTTCGTGGGTAAAGCGCAGTGCTCGGGGTGCCACGGCGGGCCCACGTTCACCCGCGGAGGCTTCCACAACCTCGGTGTACCTCAGACCGGCGAGCGGGTTCCCGCCAGTGATGACGGTCGTTTCCGGGATGTTCCGCCCCTCCTCACCAGTGGCATGAATGTGGCCGGGCCGTTCAGTGACGACCCGGAGTTTGGTGCCGCCAAGCTCGCCGACCTCACGAACCCTATGCCAGAGTCGACGCGCAGCGCCTTCCGCACGCCGAGCTTGCGCGGCGTGGCTCTGAGCGAGCCGTACATGCACTCCGGCCAGCTTGCGACGCTCGAAGAGGTGGTGGAGTTCTACGATCAAGGGGGCGGCACGCCGGTGACCGGTACGAAGTCGCCGTTTTTGCAGCCACTCGGACTCACGCCCGAAGAGAAGGGCCAGCTCGTGGCATTCCTGCACGCACTGACGGGCAAAGAGGTGAAGGCGAAGTACCTCAAACCTTGAGATCGAGCGGATGAAATCTTGCAGAGCGCGTAGCTCACGTTCAGCTCACTTTTCGGACGTGAGCTCTGCGCTCTCCTCACGAAATAATTGCTCACGTATCCAGGCCTGCCGAGCCTCTCGAATCACTTGGCGAGCCAATGGCAGCTGATTAATGTGGGCTCGTGAAACGAGGGGACTCCACGCAGCGCAGGCGGAGGAGCCGAGCTGGCGCGGGGGTCGCTGCCCTGGCGCTGGTGTCGGGTTGGGCATTGGCTTGCGCGGTCCCTGGTTCGAATCGGGCGGACATCTCGATCGAGCGGGTGCCGTTCGGCCAGTCCTTGGAGCACGTCGAAGGCATGCTGGCGCCGATCCCCACTCGACCGCCCCCGCCGGATCCGCGAGTTCGTCTGGGGGCGCGTTTGTTTCAGGACCCACGTTTGTCCAAGGACGACCGTGTCTCCTGCGCCACCTGCCACAATCTTGCGCTCGGCGGCTCGAATGCGGAGCAACGCTCCACGCTTCCGGGCCGCAAACCCGTGCCAGTCAACGTGCCCACGGTGTTCAACTTGGCGTACGACTTTCGCTACTCGTGGAGCGGCAAGTTCGTGGACCTGGGCGACCAGATCGACACCGCGATGAAGCTGACCGAAGCCATGGACGGCAATTGGGAGCAGACCGCGATCAAACTTCTGAAGGACGCGGCTTATGTCAGGGACTTCGATGCCACATATGCGGACGGCTTGACCGCCGTCAACGTGCGTGACGCGGTGATCCGCTACAACATGTCGCTCAGCACTCCGGGCGCGCGCTTCGATCGCTATCTGCGTGGCGAGGTCAGCTTGGCCGCCGAAGAGCTGCGCGGGTACCGAATGTTTCGCGAGTACGGCTGCGTCAGCTGCCATCAAGGGGTGAATGTCGGCGGCAACATGTTCCAACGCTTCGGTGTCATGCGGGACTACTTTGCGGAGCGGGGCCAGCTGACCAAGGCCGATCTCGGGCTCTACAATGCAACGGGGCGTGAAGAAGATCGCCACGTGTTCCGCGTGCCCAGCCTGCGCAACGTGTCCTTGACCGCGCCGTACTTCCACGACGGCAGCGCCGGTACCTTGCTCGACGCAGTGCAGACGATGGCGCGGTACCAGCTGGGGCGTGAGCTCACCTCGGTGCAGGCCGCCGACATCGTGGCCTTCTTGGCGACTCTGACTGGGCAAATCCCAGCCGGGGCGGCCCACGGTGACGGCGGATGAAGCTGCGTCTGAGCCTGGGGGCTGCTCTCGTCGGGGTGACGGCCGCGGCTGTCGTGTTTCTCTATTCCCGTCGCTTCGTGGTCGACCAGCGCGAGGCCGCTTCCTATGAAGCGGCGCTGCGCGAAGTCTCCACCCTGAACTTTCGCCGCAGCTCGGCCATCCTGCTCAGTCGCTCCGGGCTCGTTCGGCACTACGACGAGCTGGCCGAAGTGGAGCTCGAGCTCCGGCGGGCACATCGGGCGCTGGCGCGCGCGCCCCGCTTCTTGCGGACGGCGGAGCGCGAGCGCCTGGCGGACGCCGTAGCAGGGTCGGAGCGGGTGCGCGCCGAGGCGGAGCTCTTGGTCGAGCAGTTCAAGCGCGAGCTGGCGATTCTTCGGAACTCTACGGGCTTTCTGACTGCGCTGGCGCGCGAGGTGGCTCATTTCGAGCCAGCGACGCCGGAGGGCGTGGCACTGGCACGCTCGCTCGACTCGTTCCTCCGCGACCTCTTGGCCCTACAGATGACGCACGATCGTGCTGCCGCGGAAGTCGCCGGTGCGGCGCTCGTTCGCCTGCGCGCGGAGGACCCGCGAGCAGCCGAATGGACTGCAGCCCACCTGCCGCTCGTGCTCAGTCACGGTGCCGTCGCCGTCGACAAGACGGGCACCGTCGACGGACTTCTGCAGAAGCTGTTCGCTCTACCGACCGGCGCGAGTGCCGATCGAGCATTGCACGAATATTTGATGCTGCGCCGGGCCGCACACCGCCGTGAGAGCGACATGCGGGCGGTGCTGATCGCACTCTTGTTCCTGGGCGCTCTAGCGGGTGCGACCTACGTGATTCTACGTTTTCGCCGGGCGGCCCTTCTGCTGGCGCGTTCGAGCGGTGAGCTCCAGGTCGCCGTAGATTCGCTGCGGGAAGAGAGGAACAAGCAGGCGGAGCTGGCCGAGCTCAAGAGTCGCTTCGTCGCCACGACGTCTCACGAGTTTCGCACGCCCCTCAGCGTGATCATGTCCTCGGCGGAGATGCTGGGGGCCTACGGAGACCGCTTCACCCCAGACAAGATCGAGCGGCATCTGACGCGTATCCGCAACTCGGCCACCAACATGACCCGCATGCTCGAAGACATCCTGCTGCTGGGCCGGGCCGAATCAGGGCGACTCGAGTACGCGCCGGGTCCGCTTCACCTGCGAGCGTTCTGCGAAGATCTCGTCTCGACCGCGGAGTTGGCGGACGGCGGAGCCCACCGCATCGCGCTCGAGGTGGAGGCGACGGAGGAAGCCCTCCTGGCCGACGAAACGCTACTTCGGCACGCGCTCGGCAACCTGCTCTCGAATGCACTCAAGTACTCGCCCGCCGGCCAGCAGGTGATGTTCACTGCGCGTGCCGACGCTCGCAGTCTGCAGTTTTCCATCGAAGATCGCGGCATTGGGATCTCCGCCGAAGATCAGAAGCATCTGTTCAGCTCGTTTCATCGAGGCTCCAATGTGGGGCGGATCAGAGGGTCTGGTCTGGGTCTGTCGATCGTCAAGCACGCCATCGACCTGCAGCACGGCACGGTCGAGCTCCGAAGTGCGCTGGATGAAGGAACGAAGGTGATCGTTCGAGTACCGCTTGGAATGGGGTCGGGGGCAGCAGCATGACGAGAATCTTGGTGATCGACGACGACGATGCGGTTCGGGAGAACATCGTCGAGCTCTTGGAAATGGAAGGGTACGAGGTGGAGGCTGCGGAGGACGGCGGACGGGGCATCGAGCTGGCCGTTCAGCGCTGTCCGGATCTGGTCGTGTGCGACGTGAACATGCCGGGAACGGACGGGTTTCAGGTGTTCGAAGTGCTCAGCGGTAACGTCGAAACGGCGACGTTGCCCTTCATCTTTCTCTCGGCCCGCGCTGGTCGTGCCGACGTTCGACGCGGCATGGTCCTCGGTGCCGACGACTTCATCACCAAGCCCTTCGCCCGTACGGAGCTGCTCGATTCCATCGCGACCCGACTTCGACGTCGCGCATCGTCTGCGCCTCCGGTTCAAGTCGGCAGCGGGCGCCCGCCGCCGCCAGCGCAAGGTGGGGAGCCGGTCCTGTCGGATCCGGCCATCGTGGCGCTGATGGAACAGCTGAAACGCGGCGCGGCCGGGGCGATTTCGGTGCTGCTCTTGGGCGAGACAGGGGTCGGCAAGGAAGTGCTGGCCCGGGAGGTCCACCGCTACTCGGGCCGCAAGGGAGATTTCGTGGCCGTCAACTGCGCGGCGCTGGCCGAGACGCTCTTGGAGAGCGAGCTCTTCGGGCACGAAAGAGGCGCGTTCACGGGGGCGACGCAAGCACGCGCGGGCCTATTCGAGGCCGCCGACGGCGGCACGCTGTTCTTGGATGAAGTGGGCGAGCTTTCGCAGTCGACGCAGGTGAAGCTCTTGCGTGTGCTCGAGGAGAAGAAGGTCGTGCGCGTTGGGGGACGCACGCCTCGACCGCTCGACGTGCGCTTCGTAGCTGCCACCAATCGCGACTTGGAGGAGGCCGTGCAAGAAGGGGAGTTCCGACAGGATCTCTTCTACCGTCTGAACGGACTCGCCCTCGACGTACCGCCTCTGCGGCAGCGTCCGGCCGACATTCTGGCGCTGGCAGAGCATTTCCTCCGCTCCGCGCAGCGGAATCCGGGGCAAGAGGTTTCTCTCAGCCAGGAAGTGCAGGATGCGCTGACGCGCTATCGTTTCCCCGGAAACATTCGCGAGCTGCGCAACATCATCGAGCGCGCGCTGCTGCTCGCGACTGGACCCCGCATCGAGCTGTCTCACTTGCCCCTGGGTGTGCGCCAAGCCGATGGTTCGTCGCAGGCCGGCAGCGATCCACGCATCCCGCTCGTGGAACGTCTGCAGGGGCTCGAACGTGAGCGTATCGTGGCGGCGCTCGAGCAATGTGGCGGAAACCAAACCCAGGCCGCGGCATTGCTCGGGATTTCGCGTCGCACGCTGGTGACCCGTCTCGGGCAGTTTGCATTGCCTCGACCGCGCAAGCGCACCTCGTCGACGCCACCCTGAGCAAACCCGCGGATCGCGCAAAGGCGTAGAGCGCCGTTGCGCGTGCAGCGCAAGAGCTTGCGCAAAGCCGGCTTACGCCGCGAGGTTTCGGCGCGAAAGTGGCCGAATGATCGCGGTCTCCGCGGTTGGCCTGGGTGTTGCAACAGGCAGAAGCATGACGCACCCTGCTCCGTTGGTCGGTCGCTCCTCCTTACTGCTCGCCGCGTGTTGGGCGGCGGCCTTCACCTTGGCCTGTGGCCAGTCGGTCCCGCACGGAGCGGCTTCGGCTGCCGCTCCGTCGAGGGCGTCCGCAGGTCTGCGCACGTGCACGGGGGCGCGGGTCGACACCGATGCGGCGCTCCGGGCTCTCGCTTCATGCCAGCGGATTCGCGGTGACCTTACGCTCGAGCGTCTGAACGTCACATCGCTTCGCAGTCTCGCTGCGCTGCAGACGGTGGAGGGCCGCCTCGACATCAGCCGAAACAAGCACTTGCGCAGCCTGGCTGGGCTCGAGTCCCTGACCGCGGTGGGCGAGCTCACACTGCGCGACAATCCCAGCCTCACCACTCTGGCCGCCCTGAAGCACCTCCGGCGGGTGAGGGTCATCACGCTGGACGGCGCGCCCGCTCTCCAATCGGCGACGGGCCTCGAGCGCGTCTCCGCGCTCGACTCGCTCAGCATCCGACGCACGGCGCTGCCTACGCTGGCCGGACTCGAGCACCTGGGGCAGGTGCGAGCACTGACGCTCGAGGACAACGCGCGCCTGATCTCGGTACGACAGCTGTCGGACATCCAGCGAGCCGAGGTCATCACCATCCGCCGGAACCCCCTCTTGTATGGCGGCACGGAGGAGTTCTTCCCGCGCCTGACCTCGGCCGGGCGCGTTCAGCTCGAGGACAACGAAGCGATCTCACGGCGCGAGGCCGAGGCCTTCTCGGAGCGTGCCGCGCCCCGGCCAGCGACGCCGGGCATGTATGCGCAGCGCTGAGTGCTGGGGCGCGCGGCGCTGAGGCTAGCCGCGCAGCTCGGTGATGGCCGCGGTGACGTCCTTGGCGTCCACTTCTGCACCTGCGGCTTTCAGGGTCTTCATGGCCAATCCCATCGCCGGACCCGGTCCCGCGGCTGCCTTGATCTGCGGAGCGACGCTGCCGAGCAAGCCGACGATCTGAGCAACGGTGAGGCGCTGCGGCAGGAGGCTCTCGACGATGGCGATTTCTTCCTCGAGCGTTGCCTGGCGTGCGGCATCAGGGCCGGCGGCGAGCGCTTCCCGGTTCGACTTCACGAGCTTCTTCAGGATCGCCTGGACGTCTTCCTCCGAGATGGTGCCACTTTCGGCGCGCGCGATCGCCATCGTGATCTCGCCCGTGGCCACACGAAGGATTTCCTTCTCGACGGTTCGCTGCGCCTTCATGGCTGCGAACATCCGCTGTTTGATTTCATCCTTGAGCGCCATCGCCGCCGTTCTAGTCGCGGCGCACGAGTGGGTCGAGCGCTGGGGTGCCAATCCTCCGAGCCACCCTGCCCGACCCGGACGGCCGCTCCCCACTCCCGCCGCTGGTGAGCCGCCCCGAGCTCGCGCCGCCCGGAGCGCGAACAGTCCTGAATTTCAGAGGAAACGCGCCCCCTGGGCCCCCAGACCAGCCGTTTCCTGGCGAGGCGGGGAAAGTTCTGGGAAAATGACAGACTGTGGTGAGCTGCCTGTCGACCGTACACGAGACCGGGGCGGACCCGGGCCGTCGCCTGGGACGCGGCTGGCGGACGCTCGGCTGGCTCCTCTTGCCTCTCGGCTGCAGCACCGGGGGGCCCACCCCTTGGGAAGCCGCCGTGCAGGACTTCGTGGACACCTGGGCCGCAGGCGTCCCCGCTTGTGACGCCCAAGCGGTGTGTGGCGCCTTCGTCTCGGACCCGTGCCAAGTCGCGGCGCTCCCGTCCGAGCAGATCGAGCAAGGCGTCATCCACTCTCATTTCGACGTCAACGCGATCACCCGCTGTCAGGAGTCGATGCTCAGCTTCGCGGCCTGCCTGGCCAGCCTCGACTGCGACACTTTGCCGGATGCCGACGTGCACTGCCCTGTCGAGCACGAGCGCTACACCATCGACTGCGCCGGCTTCTCGACCGCGCTCGACTACCTCTACGGCGAAGGCACCGGAGGTGCTGGCAGCGGCACCGGAGGTGCTGGCAGCGGTGGAAGCGGCGACGGAGGCAGCGGGGCCACGGGCACTGGAGGTGCGGGGGCAGGGGGCGTCGAGCCGGGGAGCGGCGGAGCGCCTGCGTCGGGTGGTTCGAGCACGGGCGGCGCAGGCTCCGGTGGCCGACCGGCGACCGGCGGCGCCCCGAGCGACGGCGGGAGCGTGGGGACTGGCGGCGAAGCGGGAGGTGGAGGAGGTGCGCCCGCGCAGCTGGCGGGAGTGCTGTGCGACCGTGCCGAGGAGTGTTCCCGCTCGGACTGGTCGGAGAGCGCCGAAGCGGTGTGCGAGTCGGAAGCGATCGCCCTCATCGGTCCGCTCGTGCCCGACGCGATGAGCGCCGAGGTTTGCCTCGAGCGTGCGCCGTGTCAGCAGCTGACGAGCAACGCAGCGGCGTGGGTGGCTGGCTGCGTGGACCTCGATCCCAGTCAGAGCGAGTGTGTCGGCTCGACCACGCTGCGCGCCTGCACGCCGGACGGCGCCTGCGCCGATCATTCTTGCCGAGACGTGTGCGCCGCCAGCAGACAGTTGACCTACGGCTGCGAGCCTGCCACGTCCGGGCTGGGCGACGCGTGTGTGTGCGGCGTTCCATGAGATCGTGACGAGGATCGAGCGCGCTAGCCACATGCATCGGGGGATGATGAGCGCGCTCGCGCTCTTGGGCTTCTTGGCGGGTTGCGGCAGTCGCACCCCCCTTTTCTCGGAAGCGGCGCGTACGGACGTCCCGCCCGAGGACGAGCTAGTGACGGGGGGAACGCTGGCAAGCGGCGGCGCACCGGCCAGCGGTGGGCGGGCGTCGACGGGTGGACAGACGACGGGTGGCGCGTCGACCGGCGGAGTCGGGAGCGACAGCGCGACGGGAGGCCAGGGCACGGGCGCGCAGGCGAGCGGGGGCGATGGCGGGCAGAGCAGCGGCGGCCAAGGCAGCGGCGGGCAGAGCAGCGGCGGCCAAGGCAGCGGCGGCCAGGGCAGCGGCGGAGCGCCGCCGACGCTGAAGCGCTTGGAGCCTAGCTCGAGCTTCACGTGCGCGCTGCTGTCGAACGGGAGCGTGCGCTGTTGGGGCTTGGGGACTTCGGGCGTCCTCGGCTACGGCGATGTCGAGACCATCGGTGACGATGAGATCCCCAGTGCGGCCGGCGACGTCGAGCTCGGTGGAGCAGCGGTCGATTTGGCGGCCGGCTATTACTCCGTCTGCGCGCTGCTCGACACGGGCAGCGTGCGCTGCTGGGGCACCGGACCCAATGGCCAGCTCGGCTACGGCAACCTGAACATGATCGGCGACGACGAGACGCCAGCGTCGGCGGGCGACGTCGAGCTCGGGATGTCCGTGGTCGCGCTCTCGGCGGGAAGAGATCACGTCTGCGCCCTCTCGGACGACGGACGCGTGCGCTGCTGGGGACGCGGAGGCGCGCTGCTCGGCTACGGGCATTCCGCGCACATCGGCGACAACGAGACCCCGAGCTCTGCGGGCGACGTGCCGATTGGGCAAGGCGTCGTGCAGGTCGCCTGCGGTCACGCACACACCTGCGCGCTGCTCGAGAGCGGTGCCGTGCGCTGCTGGGGCAGCGCCCAGAACGGGCAACTCGGGTCCGGAAATTTGGAGAACATCGGCGACAACGAGACGCCGGACACCGCTCCCGACGTCGAGCTCGGGGCCGCGGCCGTTCAGATTGCAGCGGGTGGGCATCACACCTGTGCCTTGCTCGAGACCGGGGGCGTGCGCTGTTTTGGTTATGGCGCCTATGGGGCACTCGGCTACGGCGACAACGTGACCATCGGCGACGACGAGGTCCCGGCCTCGGTCGGCGAAGTCGACATCGGGGGCGAGGTGGCTCGCATCATTGCAGGCGAGCGCCACACCTGCGCGCTCCTCGAAAACGGAGCGCTCCGCTGCTGGGGTTTTGCAGAGCTCGGGCGCCTTGGCTACGGCAACATCCAGAGGATCGGCGATGACGAACCGCCGGCGGATGCCGGCGATGTGCCGCTCGGTGAACCTGCGGTCGAAGTCGATGCCAGCGCGCACACCTGTGCGGTCTTGGCTTCGGGTGCGGCCAAGTGCTGGGGAGGCAACATTTGGTATCAGCTGGGCCTGGCGGACAACCTCGAGGACATCGGCGACGACGAGACGCCGGCCGAAACTCCGCCCATTCAGATCTTGGACTCGTTCGATCCCGACGCTGGGCCCTGAGCGGGTGGCGCTGGAGCTTAACAGGGTGCTGAAGAAGGCACCCTGCCGACGAGAACCCTGTTAGGGCGTGTGGTGCGCTTGCGCCAGGAGCTACGCCTGTTCGAGCGCTCGCTCCAAGTCCTGGACGAGGTCGTCGGTGTCTTCGACGCCGACCGAATAGCGAATCAGCGCACTCGAGATGCCGATTTTCGCCAGCAGGTCTTCCTCGCTCAGCTCGAAGTAGCTCATCAGAGCAGGTTGCTCGATGAGTGACTCGACACCGCCGAGGGAAGGCGCGATCGAAGGAATCTCGGCTGCGTCCACCACGCGCGAGGCCGCGGCACGGCCGCCTTTCACCTCGAAGCTGACGACGCCGCCGAAGCCATCCATCTGCTCGCAGGCGATGGCGTGCGAGGGGTGGCCGGCATGGCCCGCGTAGTAGACCGCGCTCACCTTGGGGTGCTTGGCCAGCATGGCGGCCAGCGCCATGGCGCTTTCGTTCTGTTTGCGGACGCGCAGGCCCAGCGTCTTCATGCCGCGAGCGATCAAGAAGGCGGCATGTGGGTCGAGCGTGGCGCCCATCACATCGCGCGCTTCTCGCACGAGTGAGATCAAGTGCGTCGGGCCGGCGACCAGTCCTCCGAGTACGTCGTTGTGTCCGCTCAGGTACTTGGTGGCGCTATGGACGACCAAATCGATGCCGAACCCGTGCGGGCGGCAATTGACGGGCGTCGCAAAGGTGGAGTCGACCAGCGTCTTGGTGCGGCGGTTCTTGGCCCTGACTTTGCTGGCGAGCGCGCCGAGGTCGACGCAATAGTTGAAGGGGTTCGTGGGCGACTCGGTGATGACGAGCTTCGTTTTGTCCGTGATGGCGGCTTCCATCGCAGCCAAGTCGCCGGGCGGTACCACCGTGCAAAGGACGCCGTAACGACCGAGCCAACCGGTGACGAACTGACGGGTGCGCCGATAGCAGTCGTGGAACAAGACGACGTGGTCGCCCTGATTGAGTAGGGCGAACAAGGTCGAGGTGATGGCAGCCATGCCCGTGGAGAACGCCACGGCATCGTCGGTGGCCTCGAGCGCAGCCAAGCGCCGCTCGAGCTCGCGCACCGTGGGATTACCGTAGCGGCCGTACTCCTCCCGTTCGGGATCGGCATCTTCGCCGCGCATGTACTGCTCGAGATCAGCGGTGCTTTCGAAGGTGTAGGTGGCCGTCTGCGCGACACCGGGCGCGAGCGAGTTGTGCGGGCGGCGCTTGTGGATGCCTGCGTGAATCGCGTCCGTGGAGCGGGCGAAGCGAGGGCTCTTCGGCTCAGTCATGGCTGCTCGAGCGCTCCCTGGATGAGGGAAATCAGCTCGCCGGCGGCGCCTTCGATGGGCAAGAGCGTGCTCTTCTTCGGGTCTGGCTCACGCCGGGCCTTCAGCTCGATGGTGCCGTCCTTCAAACTGCGCTCTCCCACCGTGACTCGCCAGGGGATGCCGATCAAGTCGGCGTCCTTGAACTTCACGCCCGGCCGCTCGTCGCGGTCGTCGATGAGTGGCTCGTAGCCGGCGCTCGTGAGCTGATGGGCCAAAAGGCGCACCGCGTCGACGACGACGTCGCTCTCGCCCAGCTGGACGATGTGGACGGGGTAGGGCGCCATCGACTGAGGCCAGCAGATGCCGGCTGCATCGTGGTGTTGCTCCACGGCGGCGGCGACCAGGCGCGAGACGCCGATGCCGTAGCAGCCCATCACGATGGGGAGCTTGGTGCCCGACTCGTCGAGGAACGTTGCACCCATCTTCGCCGAGTAGTGCGTACCGAGCACGAAGATGTGGCCGGCCTCGATGCCGCGGTAGATCTTCACCGGCGTTTCGCAGCGCGGACAGGCGTCGCCGTCGCGCATGTTGCGGATGGACGCCACGGTGGCCGAAAAGTCGCGCGCTGGTTCGACGTGCAGGTAGTGGTGGTCCGTTTGGTTGGCGCCGGTGATGGCGTCGTGCACCAGGGCCGCGTCGGAATCGAGGATGACCTTGCCCCCGAAGCCCAGGGGGCCCGCATAACCAACCGCCGCACCGGTCGCCTTGGTGACGTCCTCGGCGCTGGCCATGTGCACCTCGCTCACTCCGAGCGCGCGCGCCAGCTTGAGCTCACTGACCTCGTGGTCGCCGCGCACCACCGCAAGCACGAGCTCGTTTCCCGCCGAGTACACGAGCGACTTCAGGAATCGTTCGACCGGCGCTTTCAAGAAGGCGGCCACATCCGCGATGCTGCCCTTGCCGGGCGTCGGCACCTTCTCGGGCGTGGCGGAAGTGGGGGCGCCGACGGTGGTGCCGGGCCGCGGCTGCGCCACCTCCAGGTTCTCGGCGTAATCGCAAGCAGGACAGGCAGCGAGGAAGTCCTCGCCGCTCTGCACGAGCACCTGGAACTCGGCGCTGGTGCTGCCGCCCATGGCCCCCGAGTCGGCGCCGACCATGCGATAGTCGAAGCCCATCCGGTCGAAGATGCGGCGATAAGCGACGCGCATCTGCTCGTAAGACGCGAGCGCAGCGTCCTGCGAGACGTCGAAGGAGTAGGCATCCTTCATGATGAACTCACGACCACGCAAGAGGCCACCACGCGGGCGTGGTTCGTCGCGGAATTTGGTTTGGATCTGGTAGAGGTTCTTGGGCAGGTCGCGGTAGCTTTGCACCTCACGCCGCGCCAAGTCCGTGATGATCTCCTCGTGCGTGGGGCCGAGGTGGTACTCGCCGCCCTTGCGATCCTTCAGTCGCAGGAGCGTGTCGCCAAAGAGCTCCCAGCGTCCGGTCTCTTTGAAGTACTCGGCGGGCAAGAGCGCCGGCAGTAGGACTTCCTGGGCGCCGGCGGCGTCCATTTCTTCGCGTACGATGCGCTCGACGTTGCGCAAAACACGCAACCCCAGCGGCAAGAACGAATAGATGCCGGCACCGACGCGGCGCTGATACCCGGCGCGCGTGAGCAGCACGTGGCTCGTGCTCTGAGCATCGGCCGGAGCCTCCTTCATCGTGGGCAGGAGGGCCTTTTGGTAACGCATGGTGTCCGCTCGTTACCACGACGGATTGCGCCGAAAAAGCAGGGCGAATCAGCGGGCCCCTCGCTGTCTGTTCCTGAGCGCTTGCGAGCGAGCCAGAGCCCGACCAAGATCGCGCTCCCGTGACCAAACCCCACGAAAAAGCCAGTCCGCGCCTGCTCGAAGCCATGCAAGATGCGCAGCGGCTCGCCTTTTCCCCGCTCCTGTTCCACGCCGCCAAGCTCCTGCGTGACCGCGGCTTGCTCACTCTGCTCGGTCGCGCGCCAGCCGGCCTCGCGGTGACCGATCTGGCGCAGCAAAGTGGCGTTTCGCGCTACGGGGTCACGGTGCTGGTCGAGGCGGGCCTGGCCGCGGGGCTACTCGAGCTCCACGATGGTCGCTACGGACTCACGCGGGTGGGCCAGCTGTGGCAACGCGATCCGTTGACGCGCGTCAACACGGACTTCGTCGCCGACGTTTGCTACCGAGCGGCGGCGGGCCTCGGTGCATCCATCGATCAAGAGCAGCCTATCGGACTGCGCGAGCTGGGCGACTGGCCCACGGTGTACCAGGCGCTCATGGAACTGCCGGGCGCAGCCAAACAAAGCTGGCTCGACTTCGATCACTTCTACTCGGACGAGTCGTTTCCCCTGCTGGTCCAAGACGTGGTGACGCGTTCGCCGCGGCGCGTCCTGGACGTCGGCGCCAACACGGGACGCTTTGCGTTGACCTTGCTCGGGGCGAGCGCGGAGGTGCAGGTCGGCGTGGCCGATCTGCCGCAGCAGCTGGCGGTGTGTCAGCAGGAGATCGATCGCGCTGGGTACACCGGGCGCGTCGATTACTTCCCAGTCGATCTGTTGAAGGGTGACCTCGTGCTGCCGAGCGGGCAGGACGTGGTCTGGATGAGTCAGCTGCTCTCTTGCTTCAGCGAACCGGAGGTGGTGCACGTTCTTCGGGCAGCGCGACGCGCGCTCGCGCCGGACGGACGTCTGCTGATCGTCGAGACCCTGTGGGACCAGCAGCACAACGAGGTGGGGCGGCTCTGCCTCCTGGCGACGAGCCTCTATTTCACTGCGGTCGCAAACGGGAAGAGCCGAATGTACGACTCCACTACCCTCGAGCAGCTGGTGCAGGCTGCGGGGCTCGAGGTGGAGTCCCAGCGGCATCGGGTGGGGTGGGGCCACAGCCTGCTCGTGTGCCGGCCGGCAGGCTGAGGCGGGGCTGCCGCCCCTTGTGCTCGCCGGGGCGGGGTAATTGTCGCACTTGTCTTATCGGAAAACGCGGGTATAGAGGAGAACCCCCATGAACAGCTGGAAAGAGAAGCTCGCGGGAACCGTCCGAGAGGACTGGGACAAGGAAATCGACGTCTTTCAGACGCAGATCGACCTGAAGAAGCAGGGCAAGATCGAGGATCGCGTCTTCGCCGAGACGCGCCTGCGGCGCGGCGCCTACGGGCAGCGCTACGACAACGGCCAGCGCCACGACGGCTTCGAGACCAAGAAGCTCGCCTTTCCGACCGCGCACATGAAGGGGCCCGATACCTATTTCGATGCGCCGGGCATGATGCGCATCAAGATTCCGTTCGGCCGCCTGTCGAGCCATCAGCTCGAGGTGCAGTGCGATCTGGCCGAGGAGTACTCCGATCAGATCCTGCACGTGACGACGCGCCAGGACATCCAGCTGCATTTCATTCATCTGGACGACACCCCGGACCTGATGCGGCGCTTGGCCGCCACCGGCATCACCACGCGCGAGGCCTGTGGCAACTCGGTGCGCAACGTCACCGCCTGTCAGTACTCCGGCGTGTGCCAGAGCGAGACGTTCGACGTCACGCCGTACGCCGATGCGATCATGTACTTCCTGCTCGGCCATGACGACACCATGGACTTCGGGCGCAAGTTCAAGATTGCCTTCAGCGGCTGTCACGATCAGCCCTGCGGCCTCACGAACTTCCACGACCTCGGCGCCACGGCCGTGATCAAGGACGGCCAGCGCGGGTTCCGCGTGGTCGTCGGCGGCGGCCTCGGAGCCGTGCCGCACGCTGCTCCCGTGTACGCGGAGTTCGTGCCGGAGGCCGAGCTCTTGCCGCTCGCTCAGGCCATTTGCCGCGTCTTCGGCAAGCTGGGCGAGAAGGCCAACCGCTCGCGCGCGCGCATCAAGTTCTTGGTGAAGAAGCTCGGCATCGGCGAGTTCATTCGCATCGTCGAAGACGAGCGCAAGAACCTGCGCCCCGACCCGCGTTGGACGGCTTTCCTCTCGGACTTGCACCACACCGACGAGGCGCCGGGCCGCCCGGCGAGTGCACTCCCTGCCGCTGGCAGCTCCGAGTATCTGGCGTGGGCGAAGCACAACGTGCGCCCGCAGAAGCAGGACGGGTACGCGGTGGTGCTGGTGAAGCTGCCGCTCGGCGACTTCACCCCGCTTCAGGGCCGCGGTTTGGCCGATCTCGCACGCGAGTTCGGCGCCGGCTCGGTGCGCCTGACCGCCGACCAGAACCTGATCTTGCGCTGGATCCCCGGCGGCGACGTGCCCGCCGTCTACGCGCGTTTGGCGGAGCTCGGCTTGGCCGAGCCCGGCGCCGAGACGATCAGCGACATTACGTCCTGCCCCGGCACGGACACGTGCAAGCTCGGCATCTCTTCGTCACGCGGGCTAGCGGGTGAGCTGCGCCGTCATCTGAGCGTGGTGGGCGCCGTGCCGGCCGCCGCCGAAGACCTGCACATCAAGTGCTCGGGCTGCTTCAACAGCTGCGGCCAGCATCATGTGGCCGACTTGGGCTTCCTGGGCGTGAGCCGCAACGTGGGTGGACGGCGCGTGCCGCACTTCCAGTTCGTGGTGGGCGGCGAGTGGACCAACAACGCCGGCAATTACGGTCTGCCCATCGCGACGGTGCCCAGCAAGAGGGTGCCCGAAGTCGTGGATGCCATGACCAAAGCCTTCGCGGCGGGGCGCCAGGGTCAGGAGAAGTTCCGCGACTGGATCGAGCGCATCGGCAAGCGCGAAATCAAGAAGCTGGTCGATCCGTTCACCGACGTGCCGCCGTACGACGTCGACCCGAGCTACTACAGCGACTGGGGCGATCCGCGCGAATACACGATTGGCGACATCGGCGTCGGCGAGTGCGCGGGCGAGGTGGTGTCGTTCGTGGAAATGGGCCTGTCGGCAGCCGAGCGCGAGCTCTTCGAGGCTCAGGTGGCGCTCGACGAGAAGCAGCCTCAGCGCGCTTACGACCTTGGCTTCAAGGCCATGCTGAATGCAGCTCGCGCTCTCGCTCGTGAGTTCAATCCGAACGTCGCCGACGAGCGGGAAGAGATCGTCAGCGAGTTCAAGAAGCACCTGTTCGACACGCAGCTCTTCTTCGACAAGTTCGTGGGGCCGAAGTTTGCGCACTTCTTCTTGCGCGCGCACGAAGCCGGCCATGGCGACGGGTCGGCGGATGCAGCCCGCACCATGATCGAAGAGGGTGCTCTCTTCGTCGAAGCCAGCCACGCCTGTTACCAGAAGATCCTGGCGCAACGTGCGCCGGCGGCAGAATGAGAGCGGAGATCACCGAGATGACCACCGACAAAGTGAGCGTCAAGCTGTTTGCCAGCCAGAACGTGAAGGCTCCGCTCGAGAGCTACATCCCGGTGTTTCACCGTTGGATCCGCGAGGCCAAGCTCGACGAGCTGCTCATCGACGTGGCCGACTACACGCACGTGCCGCGCGGCATCGGCGTCCTGCTCGTGGGGCATGGCTCGGACTTGGCCATCGATCAGGGCGAGGATCGGCCGGGCGTGTTGTTCTGCCGCAAGCGTGCTTTGCCGGCCGGAAGCGACCTGGTGGCGGACGCTTTGCAGCGCGCGCTCCAGGCAGCCAGCCTGCTCGACGCCGACCCGGACGTGCACGGCCCGAAAGCCTTCGCCAAGTCCGAGATCTTGCTGCGCTTCCCCGATCGCTTGCAGCTGAGGAACGACGACGCGAGCTTCGAGAAGGTGCGTCCGAGTGTGGAGCGCGCGCTGGCTCAGGCGCTGCCCGGCTCCAAGTACACGCTGCGGCGCGAAGGCGAAGTGCGCGAGCCGCTCACGATCCGCGCTCTGGCATAAGCGGCGACTCGGCTGCACACGGCGTGCGCCTGCTGGGCTCTGCTGGGCGTCGGCCTGTGCGCCGCTGAGCCTGCTGGGCGTCGGCCTGCTGCGCCGCTGAGCCTGCTGGGCGTCGGCCTGCTGCGCCGCTGAGCCTGCTGGGCGTCGGCCTGCTTGAGGGTATGCATCCTGGCCCCCGATGCGGCGTACCGCAGGAAGCTCAAGTGAGGCTTTAGTTTCGTGCGCTTTTGAGGGAGCGCACGCCGCACGCCGGCGGTGCCGCACGCAGGCGGTGCTGCACGCAGGCGGTGCTGCACGCAGGCGGTGCCGTGGCACCAGCGCCGTGCAGGAAGCTCAAGCGAGGCTTTAGCTTCCTGCGCTTTTGAGGTGGCGCATGCTGCACGCTGCACGCCGGGGCGTGGCACGCCGTAGGTGCCGTGGCACCAGCGCCGTGCAGGAAGCTCAAGCGAGGCTTTAGCTTTTCTCAAGGCGGATAAGGGAAGGTAAAATTCCGCGCCCCTCATCGCGTTGGCATCGACTCAAACTGGCATGCCTTGATCCAACATTCGTGATCGTGTGCCGAATGTATTATGGGGGACTACGATAAAGCGGTGAGCAGGTTTCGTTCGGCCATTCATGTATGCTCGTTGGTTCGATGCGGCGGCCAACTCACGCTCGGCCTTGGGGTTTCAATGACCGCTGCCATCGCGTCACAGCTGGAGTTCGAGGTTCCACCGGCTGTACGAGATGCGTGGGAGGGGAGCTATTCCGACTGCAGCGTTTCGATTGTGCTGAATACGAACGCTGGCGCGGGCGCGTTCATCTTGGACCGGCTAGGCTTCCTCTGAGGCCAAGCGTGAAGATGGATCGAGCGTGGAGCGCGCTGGCGCAATCGGGCTGGGCTCTAGGGTTGGGGCTCGGCGTGGCAGGTTGCGGCCTGATCGAAGGCGACGAGGTTCCGGCCGGCCATGTGCTGACGGAGGAGCAGGAGCGCTTGCACAATGCGCCGCTAGGGGGACGCGGATGTGGGCAGGCGGATCTCCGGCGTCTGGAAGTGGGTGAGGAAGTCTTCGTCGAGGTCGAGCTCGAGTTCCCGGAGAATCCTGGATGGCCGAAATCCACGGTTGATGACTGCGACAACCTCGTCGTGGCTTGGGGGACGGCGGGCAAGGCCTACGTGCTGCGCCTGCTTGCCTCCGGTCAGAGGGACTTCTATCGAGTGGTCGCACCGTCGAGCCCCGAGGACTTGTCAGGTGGCGCGCGGGCGCTGGCTACGGACGCCTACGGGAACATCTTCGGAGCCATGCTCTACTCCATGGTGCGGCTCACGCCGTCCGGGGAAGACTTTCCTCGTGGATTGTTCCTGCCGTACCAGGCCCGGCTGCTGGAGCGCGACGGAGACACGTTCCTGGTCGGCGGCTGGAACGACTACGCGCGACTCGACGTGGCCTCGAATGAGTTCGTGTGGAAGAGCCACGGCTTCGAGGACGCTCTAGATGCGCGAGATGACCTGATCATCGAGGACGCAGCCCCCGTTGATGAGGACTCCTTTCTGCGGGCCATGTACAGCGCGAATATGGATCCCCCGATCTGGGTCGAACGGGTCAAGCCTTCCAAGCCGCCGCAGGCTGCCGGTGATCCAGAGCTCCAGATGCTGTGGAGCCATGGCTTGCCCACGAACCTGAGCGAGATACAAATCGCGACTACACCGGGAGGTTTCGCAGTTGGCATCAACTTCAACAATCCCTATGCGCCCTGCGACGCGTCACTCGAGTGGCCGTCGCGCGGCCTGATTCACAAGCCGCCGCCCTGCGACGAGGTCCAGGAGGTGCTCTTTCGACCGGACGGCACGATGCTGTCCTTGTGGGCCGACCGAGAGCAAGATGCTCTGAAGCTCCTTGCGTGGGCGCCCGACGAGGAGGAGCCGATCGAGATCGCGCAAGGTGAGCTGCCGCCGCCGGCCGGGCTGCTCACGGGCTTGGCCCTGCGGAAAGACGGTGCAGCGGTCGTCAGCGCGTTCAGCAGCGACCGACGCGGGATCCGTATCGCCATCGTGGAGACGCCGTAGACGAAGCGGCGGCGTCGCGCTAATCCGGCGTGACCTCTTGTCCCACGGCGAGCCAGCCGGTGCCGTGGGGGATCAGGTTGGCGCCGAACCAGACCTTTTGATCCCAGCGTCGCGTTTTTGCGAGCACGCGCAGGGGCTCCTGGCCGCGCTCACCAGTGCGTTGGTCGGTGGTGGTGACGACGCAGCGATCGCACAGCTTGGGCATGACGAGCGGCACGTTGCCGATGGTCAGGCTCGTCAGTTGATCTTCGGCGTACGCGGGCCAGCCGCTGACCACGATATTGGGGCGGAAGCGGTTCATCGGCACCGGAGCTTGGGCGTGGCGATTGAGCTCTGCGAGTGAAGCTTCGCTGGTCAGGAGCAGCGGATAGCCGTCGGCGAACGCAACGCGATCGCCGGGGCGCGCGCGCTCGGGGTTGACCTGACGTAGGCGTTCATCGGCCACGTAGACGAGCGTGACCGCCTCGCCCAAGAAGTCGCTGAACCAGGCGGAACCTTCTTCATGGACGAGCGCGCGCACGGCGTCTTTCCAGATGGTGACGCTCTGCTCCGTCGTTCCGTCGAATCGCCGCGGCAAGGTCAAAGGCGGGCGTCCTGGGCCCGCGGCCCCAATCTCCACCTCACCGAGGGTGCAGCTGACCTGCGCGAGCGTTGGATGTGAACGCTGGGAGATGAAGGTGCCGTCGGCTCCCACCAGCATGTAGCGTCGATCGCCGTCGAAGCCATGGGCGAGCAAGCGCACGCGCTCGAGCTCGACGGCCCCGCACGATTTGATGGGGTAGACGAAGAGAGCGGCGACGCGAGCCGAGGTCACGCGGGGGTGCTCCGAGGCGGCGGGCTAGTGTCCGGCCAGCGCGCGACGGACGAGCTGCGCCGGTCGTCCGCTGAGCGGCAAGGTGAGCGCCAGTTTTTGCCCGACGGGGCTCATCTTGCGCCAGGTTTTCTCGACGATTTCGACGACCTTGTCGTCGTCGTGCTTCTCGGCGAACTCGCTGTACTCCTGCTCGAGGAAGCTCAGACAGAGGGCGTCTTCCATCGCCTGCACGTCAGCGTTCTGCTTGAGGTTTTGCTTCAGGTTGATCTCGCGCACCGCTTCGATCGTCTCTTCGTCGAAGCCGACTTCGAGCAGGATGTTCGTGGCCAAGTCGGCGTGCATCTTGGCCAGATCCTTGCGCCATTTCAGGTAGCCGATGCGACCTTGGTCATAGTCGCTGCGCGGAATGCGCCAGCGCTGCAAGTGTTGGCACCGTGCTGCCAAGAGCAGTGCGGTACTGGGCGGATGGGCCACCTGCCGCACCCAATGCTCGAGGCGTTCCGCCATCCACGCTTCCTTCGGCCTTGGACCGCTCGGCGTGTCGATGAGGTTGGGATCCGCCGCGTTTTCCGCGTTCATCCTTGCATGAGCAAGAGCGATCCTCTCCTGCGTGTCCACGGCGCTCACGCTACATCTTGCTCGGGCCGAGCGGAATGCCCTTCCCGTTGGTGTCGATGGATCCGCTCATGCGCGGGCTTTCGACGTAGATGCGGGCGCGCACGGAGCTACCGAACGGCAAGAAGCGCCGCACGACCAGCTCGCGCACGGAGCCGTCCGTCGGATCGACGGCCTTCTGTGCGACGGGGAACGCGCTGGCGATGGCGCCGAGGTCGACCTCCGTCGGTAGAAAGCCATTTTCTGCCAGGTTTCCGTTGCCATAAACCGGAACTTGGACCGGTGGATCCACGACGCCGGTAGGGATGCCCATTTGCGCGCCAGCGGGCGCAGGACGCTCGCGATAGCGGAGCGCCGTGACACCTTGATCCACGATCAGCTGCATTTCCACGGTAGTCGGCGTGGCGCGGACCTCGAGCAGCGTCATGGCTGCCGGCAAATGCGGCTCGAGGGCGCGCATCGCGCGAGCCAGGAGTGCGCCGTCGAGGGACGCCGGAACCGTGCGGACGGGCGCCGCACCTTCGCGTTCTTTGGTCGCAGCCGACTCTCGCGGCGTGCGCTGGCACCCCAGCGCCGAGCAGAGCAGGAGGAGCCAGAACGCGCGCAAACCGTGAGCCCTCAGAGCGAAACGCCGAAGTCCCGCAGCGCTTCGTTCAAGCTGGTCTTCTTGTCGGTGGAGGCTTTGCGGCTGCCGATGATGAGCGCGCAAGAGACCATGAACTCGCCAGCTGGGAATTTCTTGGGTCGCATGCCCGGAATCACGACGCTGCGTGCCGGAATGCGACCACGCAGCTCCTTGGGTTCGCTGCTGGTGACGTCGAGGATCACCGTGGAAGCAGTGAGAGCCACGCCGGCTCCGATCACGGCTTCCGTCTCGACCAACATGCCCTCGACGACGATGGCTCGGCTACCAATGAAGCAGCCGTCCTCGATGATGACGGGCTGCGCTCCCGGCGGCTCGAGTACGCCACCGATGCCGACGCCGCCCGACAGGTGACAATTCTTGCCCACTTGAGCGCAAGATCCGACGGTGGCCCAGGTATCGACCATGGTGCCGCTGCCGACGTGGGCGCCGATGTTGACGTAGCCGGGCATGAGGATGCTGCCCGGTTCCATGTGCGCGCCGTAGCGAATGGTGCCTGGTGGCACGATACGAATGCCGGCTTGCTCGAGGTTCTGCTTGAGCGGGATCTTGTCGCGAAACTCGAACGGGCCCACTTCGTGCGTGCTCATCTCCTGCACGCCGAAATACAGGAGCACGGCCTGCTTGATCCAAGCGTGGGTCGTCCAATCGCCCACGCCGTTCTGCGTGGCGACGCGGAGCTCTCCGGCGTCGAGCTTTTGGATGACCTCGAGCACGGCCTGCCGATGGCTGGGTTCGGCGAGCAGGGCGCGGTCGGCGTAGGCGGCTTCGATGCGATTCTGGAGGTCTTGGGTCATGGGGTCTCGTCGGCGGTCGCGCGAGCGAGTGTGCGTCGCCGGGACGGCCATTTCAAGCTGCGGGAGCGTGCAGAGCCCTGGACTCGCTCAGGCGCCAGCCGTGGCCGGTTGGATCGGCAAGAGGATGCGATCTTCTGGTCCACGCGTGGGGCGCGCACCGATGCGAGCGAGGACCCAGAACGCGATCTCGCGTGAAGGGGGGACTGGCGCGTGGAATGGGATCATGCAGACCAGGCTGCCCGTAGCGGGCGCCTGCGGCGGTTTGAACTCCAAGCTCAGCGTGCCCTCCGTTTCGCGCTCGACGAACAGAGCCGGCGATGCGTGGACGCGACTGACCTCTGCGAGCAGGCTGAGAGCGCCGAGCGCTGCCCGTGGTGGCAGCGTAACCAGGACGTCGAGCGGCGCGCCGAAGACCAAGAGACGCCGCAGGGGCCGCGAGCTGCCGTGATCCGGTCGGGACGACAAGAGCTCGCCGAGAGGCAAGGTCACGCCTCCGCCGGTGACGCTCTCCAAGATGAGCTCCCAGTGCTCGACGATCCGGCCGAGCTCGGGCGTGAGGCTCCGCACGTGGCGCTCGAGGGCGAGCCGTTTCTTGGCCGTGAGCGCGCCCGCGCCGTGGCCGAGTGCACGTTCGAGCTCGGTGAGTGATTCATGAGCCTTGCGAGCGAGCGCCGCCAGTGGAGACTCGGCGTTGGCGGCAGGCTCGAGCAGAGCCAAGAGGCCGTCGGTGTCCTCGTGCATCGGCCGGATGACATGGCCGACTTCGGGCAAGAGGCTCTCGATGACCTTGGGGCCTGCGTGAATGGAGGCCAGCAGCTGCTCGAGATTGCGAATGGCAGCGAGACATTCACGCTGCCGGCCGAGCCGACTCGCCAATTCGGCGCTGGGGTGGGCTGACGTGGGCACGCGCGACACTGAGTATAGGCGCGTCGGCCGGCCCGCTGGCAGAGGTTCGCGCGAGCGGCGCTTTCTGCTGGAATCCAGGGGGCGAAGGCCCGGCTCCCGCGGTTTCGCGCAATCGCGGAAACATGGCCGTCAGTGCCCCCGAGGAGCGGCCGGGCTCGGGCCTGGGACGGAGCGCTGTCGAGGTCCGCGAGGTGCGCCCGGCTTCAGCCCAGGAGCTCGTGCCCAGCGAAGAAGTAGCCGCACTCGATGACGCCGTTGTCGGCCGAGTCGGAGCCGTGGACGGCATTTTCGGCTACATCCGTACCGTACTGCGCGCGGATCGTCCCCGCCTCGGCATTGGCCGGGTTGGTGGCGCCGATCACCTTGCGCCAATGGGCGACGGCATCGGCACGCTCGAGTGCGAGCACAATCACCGGTCCGCGCGACATGAACGTGCAGAGCTCGCCGAAGAACCCGCGCTCGCGATGGACGGCGTAGAATCCTTCAGCCTGGGCGCGGCTCAGCGTCACCTGGCGCAGGCCGAGTACGCGGAACCCTTCGTCGAGCACCCGCTGGAGCACGAGGCCCTGCTTGCCGCTGGCGACCAAATCAGGCTTGAAGATGGCGAGGGTGCGCTCGGTCATGGTTCCGGCGCCCTTATGCCACACCCGAGCGCTGATTCAACCTGGCTGCCTTTGGCCAATTCGGCCCACGGTCAGCCCGTCAGGGCGCCGGCGCTGGTGAGCAGCGGGCGCAGGGAAGCCAGGATCTGGTCGGGATCGCCCGGCAGTTTCAGGCCGGCCCGAGCGGCTTCGCGCGCGCAGTAGCCGACGCCGGAGCGGACGTCGGAGACGATCTCGAGGTGGACGGGGGGGCGCCAGACCCAAAGGATGGCGGTGAGCGCGCCGCGGCCGACGGCGGAGGTCATGACGATGGCCGAGGCTGCGCAGCAGCGCCGGATGCCTTCGTCGATGTGCGGCTGGTTGGCCCAATCGGCGATGAGCTTGCGCTCCTTGGCGCCGGCAGACTGGTTCGTGGGCGGCACGTTGAGCAGGACGTAGCGCTCGTTCTTCGCGAACAAGCGCCGGAAGTGCTCGTCCATCGACCGGATCTCGGCCTCGTCGGCCCGCTCGCCCGAGACCATGACCAAGAACGGAAACATCGAATCGATGAGCTTCACGGAAGTTCCATCGTGAGCTGCTGCGCTTCGCGGGTAAAGCCTTCGCTTCTGGCACCAGGATCTTTCGACGGGGGAGGGGCGAAAGTCGTTTGCATACAAGCGACTTTCGCCGGTACTCGCCGGTGCCGCTCCGCTCCCTGACGAGAGACGAACCCGGCCGCTGGGATAAATCCAGCGCTCGCGTGCCGCTCGGGGATCGGCAGACCTCAGCCGCTTTCGGCAGGGTGCTGAAAAGCACCCTGCGAACGACTGTCAGATGGCGTCGATGATCGCGTTCAGCGTCGTGCTGGGACGCATGGCGGCTTCGGTCTTCCTGCGGTCCGGCGCGTAGTAGCCGCCGAGGTCGAGCGGGCGGCCTTGCGCGCCGAGGAGCTCTTGCTCGATCTGCGGTGACTTCTCACTGAGCGCGCGCGCGATGGGCTGGAATTTCGCTTGCAGGCCTGCATCCTCGGTTTGGGCGGCCAGCGCCTCTGCCCAATAGAGCGCGAGGTAGAAGTGGCTGCCGCGGTTGTCGATTTCGCCCACCTTGCGCGCTGGTGACTTGTTCTCGAGCAAGAACTTCATGATGCCCTGGTCGAGCGCCTTGGCCAGCGCGGCAGCGCTGGGCAGCGAGTAGTGCACGGACAGGTGCTCGAGCGATGCACCGAGAGCCATGAACTCGCCGAGCGAATCCCAGCGCAGATAGCTCTCCTCCACGAACTGCTGCACGTGCTTGGGCGCCGAGCCACCAGCGCCCGTCTCGAACAGGCCGCCACCGTTCATCAGTGGCACGATCGACAACATTTTTGCGCTGGTGCCGAGCTCTAGAATGGGGAAGAGGTCGGTGAGGTAGTCGCGCAGCACGTTGCCTGTGACCGAGATGGTGTCCTTGCCGGCGGCGATGCGCTCGAGCGACACGCGCGTGGCATCGCGCGGCGACAAGATGCGAATGTCGAGGCCGGTGGTGTCGTGCTCTTCGAGGTAGTGCGAGACCTTGTCGATGAGCGCGCGATCGTGAGCGCGGCCCTGATCCAGCCAGAAAATGGCGGGCATGCCGGACAGGCGCGCACGCGTGACGGCGAGCTTCACCCAGTCGCGCACGGGCGCGTCCTTGGTTTGGCAGGCGCGCCAAATGTCGCCGGCCTCGACGTCGTGCTCGAGCAGCACCTTGCCGTCGCTCGTGACGATGCGCAGGACGCCGTCGGCCTTGGCCTCGAAGGTCTTGTCGTGCGAGCCGTACTCTTCCGCAGCCTGGGCCATCAGGCCCACGTTCGGTACCGTGCCCATGGTGCGCGGATCGAAGGCGCCGTGGGTCTTGCAGAACTGGATGACCTCTTCGTAGACGCCGGCGTAGCTGCTGTCGGGGATGACGGCGAGCGTGTCTTGCTCTTTGCCCTGCTTGTTCCACATGCGGCCGCTCGTGCGGATCATCGCCGGCATCGAGGCGTCGATGATGACGTCGCTCGGGACGTGGAGATTGGTGATGCCGCGGTCGGAGTCGACCATCGCGAGATCGGGCCCGCTGGCGAAGGCTTGGCTCACCAGGGCCTCGAGCTTCGCTTTCTGGTCGGCCGGCAAAGTGTCGATCTTGGCCAGCACGGCGCCGAAGCCGTCGTTCGGATTGGCGCCGGCTTTGGCCAGCACGTCGCCCGCCTGCTCGAACAGCGGCGCGAAGAACACGCGCACGGCGTGACCGAAGATGATCGGATCGCTGACCTTCATCATCGTGGCCTTCATGTGCAGCGAGAAGAGCAGCTGATGGTCGCGCGCGCGCGCAACCTGAGCCGCCAAGAACGCACACAGGGCGCGCTTGCTCAGGAAGGTGGCGTCCAGCACCTCACCGGCCAGGAGCTTCAGGCCGTCCTTCAGCACCGTGACGTTGCCGTCCTTGGCGACGTGCTCGATGCGCGCGACGGCCGCTTCCTTCAAGGTGACGCTCTTCTCGTTGGCGGCGAAGTCGTCCTTGCCCATCGTAGCGACGGCAGTCTTGGATTCCTTGCTCCAAGCGCCCATCTTGTGGGGATTCTTGCGGGCGAATTCCTTCACCGCTTTGGGCGCGCGACGATCGGAATTGCCTTCCCGCAAGACGGGATTTACCGCGCTTCCTTTGACGCGATCGTAGCGGGTCTTGATGTCCTTCTCGTCCGCCGTGGCGGCTGCTTCCGGGTAGTCCGGCAAGGCGAAGCCCTGGCTCTGCAGCTCGGCGATGGCAGCTTTGAGCTGCGGGACCGAAGCGCTGATGTTCGGCAGCTTGATGATGTTGGCCTGCGGCTCGAGCGACAGCTTGCCGAGCTCGCCGAGCGCGTCGGGGCGCTTCTGGTCGGCGGGCAAACGGTCGGCGAAGGCGGCGAGGATGCGGCCGGCCAGCGAGATGTCCCGGGTCTCCACGTTGATGCCGGCCGCGCGCGCGTAGGCGCGGATGATCGGCAAGAGGGAGTAGGTGGCCAGGTAGGGGGCCTCGTCGGTCTCGGTGTACAGGATGGTCGGACTCTGGGACATGCCAGGGCCGAGATACCGGCCCCCCCGAGAGCTCACAAGGGGGCGCTCCGTCCCGAGCCAGGACCGCTGGCCGCCTCCTGGGCTGGCGGGGCTGGCTCGTGCAGCCCGGTCAGAAACGATCCGGCAACCTTGCGAGAAAATGCCTCGATTCATGCTCAGAAGGGGCGGCGTTGGTCATTTCTCCTGCCTCTCGGGGCGGGGAAATTGTAGGCTCCGGACTGGACGATGGTTCAAAGCGACGACCTCGGGGGTCAGATCATTGCGGGGAGGTACCGCCTCACCTCCAAGCTGGGACAAGGAGGGATGGGCAGCGTCTGGCGCGCCGAACACCTCGCGCTCGGCTCCGAGGTGGCCATCAAGCTCATCGATCCAGCCGTCGCCGAGAATCCCGAGGTGCGCGCCCGCTTCGTGCGCGAAGCGCAGGCGGCCGCTCAGCTGCGCAGCCCGCACGTGGTGCAGATCATCGACTACGGCGTGGACGGCGTCACGCCCTTCATCGCCATGGAGCTCATGGTGGGCGAGTCCCTGTCCGACCGCTTGGATCGCGTCGGCAGGCTGAGTCCGCAGGAGACGGCGCGCATCGTCACCGAGGTGAGCCGCGCGCTCGGTAAGGCGCACGAGATCGGCATCATTCATCGCGATCTCAAGCCCGACAACATCTTCCTCGTCCACAACGACGACTCGGAGATCGCCAAGGTGCTCGACTTCGGCGTGGCCAAGAAGCAGGCCTACGGCACCGAAGCCGCTGGGATGACCTCGACCGGCGCCGTTCTGGGCACGCCCTATTACATGAGCCCCGAGCAGGCCGAGGGCCTCAAAGACCTCGACCATCGCACCGACATCTGGGCGCTCGGCGTGATCACGTACGAATGTTTGCTCGGCGTGCGTCCCTTCGACTCGGAGACGCTCGGCGGCCTCTTCCTGGCCATCTGTACGCGCCCGAAGCCGGTGCCTTCACGCCTCGTGGCCGACCTGCCGCAAGGCTTCGACGAATGGTTCGAGCGCTGCACGGCGCGCCTCTTGCCCGATCGTTTCCCGACGGCCCGCGATGCGGCCTCGGCGCTCCGCGATGTCGTGAACGGCAGCTACGTGGTGGCCAAGCCCGGCTTCGGCTTCGCGGATGCGACGCTGGCCGGTGGAACCGGACCCGGCGCCGCACGCAGTAGTCGTTTCGACTCCACGGGCGGTACGCGCACGTCCATTCCTTCCAACACGACCGCGCCCAACCTGAGTCGCACCGTCGGCATGGGCGACGGCGACGAGCCGCTCAAGAAGGGGCCTTCGTCGGCGCTCATTCTGGGCGCTGCGGCGGCCGTGCTGGCCGCCGGCATCGGCGCCTTCTTTGCCCTGCGCTCGCCCGCCCCGCCCACGGAACCTCTCGTCGCCGAGCAGCCCACGACCGGCCCGGCCGAGCCCGCCGCTCCTCCCGCGCCGCTGCCCGAACCCGCGCCGCCCGTCACGCCGCCGCCCGCCCCTCCGCCAGCGCCGGTCGCCAGCGCGACCGAGCCCAAGCAAGAAGAACCGGCACCTGCGCCGCGCAAGGCCCGCACCGCCACGCGCACGCGCACGACCGTGGCTCAGCCAGCGCCCGCTCCTACGCCGAAAGCCGAGCCGACGGCCAAGCCTGCGCCCACTCCGAGCAAGCCGGCGCCAGTGAATTTGGGAATTTGATCGGCAGGCTTCATGCCTGCGTGAGCGGCGGGGCGCTGTCAGACTCGGCGCGCGTCGCGAGGCGCGCTGGGTCTGGATAGAAGTGCCTCTCCTTGGGCAGAATGATTTGGTTCCCATGGAACCTGTCGAGGAGGTGCCTGACGGCATCCGATTGCGGGAACTCGAGACGGTCAGCGTGCACGCTCACCCGATATTCCGAGTCCACACTGAAGAGGTGCCGATCGAACGCTCGGTGGTGCGACGGACACATCGCTAGACCATTGGAAACGACGGGATCGCCGTTGATATCGCGATCGGACGTGATGTGAGCGGCGTCGAGCAGCCGCCGTTCCCGGAGCGAGCAGGTGCAGCAACGATCACGATATGCTTGAAGGACGTTTCGACGAAAGTGCGCCTGGTGCAGGCGGATCTGAACTTCGCTCCGGCGGTACCGCTTCTCGATGACGCCAGTGATCGTTGCTTCATCGACTTGACCTGAATCGGGGCCGGTCAACCCCAGGTGAAACTTCCTCGCGACTTTGTCAACGCGGATCACGAAAGTTGGAGCGAATACGAGATACTCCGGATCCGGTTTGGGCTTGACCTGCTTGAGGAAAATGACGGGACGGCCCAGTTGGGAGACGCGCTGGAGTGCGGCGTTTGCCCACTCGTCACTCTGATGACTGGCGAAATCGTAGTGGAGAGTGCCACCGTCGACCTGTTCGTCCGAATACCGGGACTTCAGAGACGAGACGAGCGTGAGCGGGCCATCGCTGAGCTGTTGCGGCTTGAAAATGCCCCGACCCCAGGTGACTAGATGAATTCGCTGACTACCAAAAACGAAACCAGCGCTCAGCGCACCGGCTGGAACGGCGTCACCCCAAACATCTCGAAGCCGTTGAGCTTGATCGACGGCTGCAAGCCGGATCTGTAGGTCGACGTCCTCTTGGAGTTGCGTGGCGACCATAGGTTCGGGCCGTCCCTAGCCAATCATCGGCTTTGCGGAGCGTCAATCGACAGCGCTTATCGATTTGCTGAACGGCTAAGACGCGGACCCGCTACCGCGCCCAGAGGGCGGCGACGTCGAACTCGATGGCGTCGAAGGGGCGCAGGCGGCGGGGAGTGGTGCCTTCGGCACGGTCGACGATGCGGTAGGTGGCGCCGTCGAGCTCGAGCACTTCGAGGAACTGGTCGTGAGGCTCGATGAGCCAGATGTGAGACACGCCGGCACGCTCGTAGACGGCGAGCTTCTTGCCGCGATCGAGGGCGCGGGTCGAGGGGGAGGCCACCTCGCACACCCAGTCGGGGCGGACGTCGAAGAAGGGAGCGTCGGGCAGCTCGGGCAGGGTCGTGCGGCGCCAACCGGCTACATCGGGCACCACGACGTTGGCACCGATGTGGATCTCGGGCTCGTCCAAGATGATCCAGCCGCCGGGACCACCCTTGCCGCGTTTGAAGGGCGGCCCTAGTTCTTCGCCTACGGCCGACGATGCCGCCGAGTGAAGGCTGGCCGGGCGCGGACTCTGGTAGAGCACGCCTTCGATCAGCTCGGCGACGACGTGCTCGGGCGCAGCGAGGACGTCCTCGTAGGTGGCGACGCGCCGAGCCGGCTCGTTCATGGGGGTAGGCTAGCACGGGGGCGGGCCCCGGGGGCGAGACGGGGCGACCGCCCCGCGGTGGCGCTTGGGGTGGCGCACCTGCGTGGGCGAGCAGCATTCGGCTCCTTTCGCCAGCGTTCCGGAGCGAGATGACTGGCCGTCGGCAAAGTGGTCACTAGAATATGACCATGGTCAGGACGATGCCTGCAGGAGACTTCAAGGCGCGCTGCTTGAAGGTGATGGATGAAGTGGAGCGCACCCGTAAGGAGGTCGTCATCACCAAGCGCGGCGTGCCGGTTGCCAAGATCGTACCGGTAGGCAGCGAGCCTCCCGAGGTCTTCGACTGCATGGCCAAGACGGCGAAGATCGTGGGCGACGTGCTTGGCCCTGTCGTACCGAACGACGAGTGGGAAGCCCTCTCGTGAACGTCGTCCTCGATACGCACGTGCTCCTTTGGCTTGCCTTGGATTCGAAGCGACTCTCCAAGCGCGCGCGGCACACGGTGGGACGAGCCGCGAGTCGCGGAGGGCTGTCGATTGCTTCGATCACCCTGTGGGAAGTTGCCCAGCTGGCTGCAAGGCAGCGGATTGTCGTTCAGGGAACGATCAGCGATTGGCTGGCCGAGCTCGTGGCCACGACGCACGTTTCGGTGCTGGAGCTGAGCGTCACGATTGCCGAACTATCGACTGGATTCGGCCCCGAGTTTCCGCGCGATCCGGCGGACCGCATCATCGCCGCCACGGCCCGCGCCCACGCCTGGCCCTTGGTCACGGCCGATGAGCGCATCCGCGCGAGCGCGCTGGTCGAGAGCATCTGGTGATGTGCGTGAGAAGTTGCAGCAGTTTGCAGGGGGCGTGGCGTTTGGAGGGCCGCGCGTAGGCAGCTCGTCGGCCAGCACCGGCGTTGGGCACACGTTTTCTCCACTCTTTGTGGGAAAGTCGGCGTGGCGCGCGTCAGATCAGTTCCGCGAGACCTTTGCCAGGACGGCTGACAAGTCTGCCGCCGGCGTGAAGACGAGCTGCTTGCCGGCCTGGTGCTGGTCCAAGACCCCTCGCTCCGCCAAGTCGAGCAGGTCGGTGCGCGCAGTTTGGTAGCTGACGCCGTGGCTGGTTCGGTGGCTCTGGATTGTGTAGCGCTGATCCGGGTGCCGGAGTGCGTGGCGCACCACCTCTGCCTGCCGATGATTGAAGAGATCGAGGGTCTTGACGTGCGCGTCGAGGGCGCGCGTTTCCGCCGTTTTGCGCTCGATGTAGGCGTGGAGTTCGGCGATCGCTGCTCGGATCACCTTGGCTTGAGCGAGCAAGAAGTAGGTCAGGTCATTGCCGTCCGTCTCCGTGTACGAGAAGGAGCGCGCGTACTTCGTGGGAGCTTTGCGGAGGATGGTCGAGATCGAAATGAACTCGAACAGCCAGTATCGGCTGTGAAGCATCGACCAATAGAAGAGAGCTCGCGCGGTCCGCCCGTTGCCGTCCACGAATGGATGGTCGTAAGCGAGCCAGAAGTGCAGGATCACCGCGCGCACTGCGGGATGCACGAAGTAATCTGGTGATGAGCCGTTGGCGAACGCGCACATGGCATCGAGACGCTCGGGTAATTCGCCCGCGACGGGCGGGTCGTGGAAGACGGTGCCGTAACGGTCGGTCACGACGATGTTCTCGTCAGCTCGACGGAAACGTCCCGCCGCAGAGGGATCGTTCAGCGTTCCGCTCGTGACGAGGCGATGAATTTCGAACACGAGCTCAGGCGTCAGCGCCTGGTCCTTCAGTGTTCGAATGCGCTGCATGGTCCTGAAGTTGTTCAAGATCATGCGCTCGCTGGTGTCGCGCGGGGTGCGACCCGTACGCAGCATCTCCTTGGCGATTTCTCGCGTGGTCACCGCGCCCTCGAGCTGACTGGAAGTAATCGCCTCCTCCATGAGCGAACTCACGAGGTAACGGTCACGCGAGCTCGGGTTGGTGATCGGGCTGTCGTGGATGCCGATCATGCCGCCGGACCCGAGGTCGATTTCGTGCAGGTCGGCATGGATGAAGTCAGGAACGGTGTACGAAAACGGAGCGCCATCCTTGCTGAGCAGAGGAAGTTCCTGCCCTTGGCGTTGGACCTTCAAGGCGAACCACCACTGCCGGTGACTGAGCCCCGCTGGCGGCGGGAGTCGGCGGAGCTTGTCCCAGTGCAGGTAGTTCGCCTGTGGGGCCGGCTGTTTCAGGTATTCCAGAACGGGAGCCATGAGTTCCGGGCTGCGGAACTCCGCGAAGAGTTCCGACAGTGAGGGCGGAGTCTCGGGCACCTTCATGTCGACGACCTACTAACGTAAGACAAATTAGTAGATAGCATCAGCTGCCGCCTTGTCCTACTAATTCGACAGAAAGTAGTAGATCCTGATTGCTCGCGGAAGTGCTCGAAATTGCAGAAGAATCATATGCACGAAGCGCAGCGTGCATCTCGGCGCCCCGTACAGAGAGCGGGCACCACGGAGCAGTGGACGGGCGGGCCCCGAAGGCGAGACGGGGCGCCCGCCCCGCGGCGCTGCCCAGGAGGCGTCCCCGGGCTAGCGAACAAAACGCGAAGCGCCCTCGGACGGATATCCGAAGGCGCTGGGTTGCTGCGCTGGGGGGGCGTGCTGGGACGCGCCTCAGTTTTACAACAGGCTCTTCAGCGTCGAGCCGAGGTCGGCGGGCGTGGGCGCGACTTTGACGCCGGCTGCGGTGAGCGCGGCGATCTTCTCGTCAGCGGTGCCTTTGCCGCCGCTGATGATGGCGCCGGCGTGGCCCATGCGCTTGCCGGGGGGAGCCGTGACGCCAGCGATGAAGCCGGCGACCGGCTTCTTCATGTTCTTCTTGATCCAGTCGGCAGCGAGGATCTCGGCGTTGCCGCCGATCTCGCCCATCATGATGACCGCTTCGGTGCCCGGGTCTTCGTTGAAGAGCTTCAGCACGTCGATGAAGTCCAGGCCTGCAATCGGGTCGCCACCGATGCCGATGCAGGTGGACTGACCGAGACCGAGGGCCGTCAGCTGGCCAACGGCTTCGTACGTGAGCGTGCCGCTCTTGCTGACGACGCCAATCTTGCCGGGCTTGTGGATGTGGCCGGGCATGATGCCGATCTTGCAACCCTGGCCCGGCGAGCCGGGCGTGATGATGCCGGGGCAGTTCGGGCCAATCAGGCGTGATTTGCTGGTCTCGAGAGCGCGACGCACCTTGATCATGTCCATCACCGGGATGCCCTCGGTGATGCAGACGACCAGCTCGATGCCGGCGTCGAAGGCCTCCAGGATGGCGTCGGCCGCGCCGAGTGGCGGCACGAAGATGCAGCTGGTGTTGGCACCCGTCTGCTTGACCGCGTCGCTGACGGTGTCGAACACGGGGACCTTGACCTGGGCGCCGCCGGGACCGGCCGCCTCGAAGACCTGACCGCCGCGATTCGGCGTCTGGCCGGCGACCACGGTGGTGCCGTAGGCGATGCACTGAGAGGCATGAAACGAACCGGCCGAGCCGGTGATGCCCTGGAAGATGACTTTGGTGTCTTTGCCGACGAGTACTGACATGGGAGGGACCTAGTAACGGGGGGCAGCGGTCGGGATCCGCGAAGCGGTTTTGGGTGGGGGCCCCGCCTCAGGCGGGGGAGGGGCTTTGAAAAGCCCCTCAAAAAGAAACAAGGAACTGGAGCAGGGAAGGGGCGAACCTGACTCGCGCTCGCCCCCCACCAAAGGTGGGGCGAGCCAGCGAGTCAGCTCTTGACCGCGGCGACAATCCGCCTCGCTCCGTCGCCCATGTCGTCGGCCGCCTGGATGGCGAGCCCGCTGCTCTGGAGGATCTCTTTGCCACGGTCGACGTTCGTGCCTTCGAGGCGCACGACGAGCGGCACCTTGAGGCCCAGCTCCTTGGTGGCTGCCACGACGCCTTCTGCGATGACGTCACACTTCATGATGCCGCCGAAGATGTTGACGAAGATGCCCTTCACCTTGGGTGACGAGAGGATCATCTTGAACGCCTTGGTCACCTGATCCTTGTTGGCACCGCCGCCGACATCCAAGAAGTTCGCGGGCTCGCCGCCGTAGTGCTTGATGATGTCCATGGTCGACATGGCCAGGCCGGCGCCGTTGACCAAGCAGCCGATGTTGCCGTCGAGCGAGACGTAGGAAAGCCCCGTCTTCTTGGCTTCGAGCTCGACCGGGTCTTCTTCGTCGGTGTCGCGGAGCTGCTCCCACTCGGGGTGCCGCCCCTCGGCGTTCTCGTCGAGGTTCAGCTTGGCGTCGAGCGCCACGACCTTGCCCGCCTTGGTGATGACGAGCGGATTGATCTCGAGCAGGGAGCAGTCTTCCTTCACGAAGACTTCGCCCAAAGCCAGGATGAGCTTGACCACCTCGGCCACGGTGGCCTTTGGGTCCGGCGTGCCTTCGCCGACCTTCAGCGAGTAGGCGATCTTGCGCGCTTGGTACGGGGTGAGGCCGAGCAGCGGATCGATGTACTGCGTGAGGATCTTCTCCGGCGTGTGGGCGGCCACCTCTTCGATGTCCATGCCGCCTTCCGTCGAAGCCATGATGGCGATGCGCCGCGTCTCGCGGTCGACGACCATCGCCAGGTAGAGCTCGCGGGCGATGTCCTGGCCTTGCTCGATGTAGAGCCGGCGCACCTTCTGGCCTGCGGGACCCGTCTGATGAGTCACGAGCTGCATGCCGAGGATCTTTTGTGCCAGCTCCTTGGCTGCGGCCGCGCCCTTGGCCACCTTCACGCCGCCGCCCTTGCCGCGACCACCTGCGTGAATCTGTGCCTTGACGACGACGACCTCGTTCTTGGTCTCGGCGATCAGCTTTTCGGCCGCCTTGGCTGCCTCGTCGACCGTAAATGCCGGAATGCCCAAGCTCACGGGGATGCCGTAGCGCGCGAAGATCTGCTTGCCTTGATACTCGTGGATGTTCATCGGGGTCCTTGATCGGGGGGGCGCCGACGCCTCGAGGCGCCGGCGCGGGAGTCATTCGCTCAGGTCGACTTCTTCACCACGTCGACGACGCTCTTCACGCTGGCCACGCTCTTCTCGAGCATGGCCTTCTCTGCTGCGCTGAGCTCGATCTCCAGGATCTTCTCGATGCCGCCGCCGCCGATGATGGTGGGGACGCCCATGAAGAAGCCTTCGTAGCCGTACTGGCCGGAGAGCAAAGCAGCGGAAGGAAGCAGGCGCTTCTCGTCGCCGAGGTACGCTTCGGCCATGGCGATCGCGCTCGAGGCCGGCGCGTAGTAGGCGCTCGTGCCCATGAGCTTCACGATCTCACCGCCGCCCGTACGCGTACGCGCGACGATGGAGTCGAGCGTAGCAGCGTCGATGAGCTGAGTGACCGGCACGCCGCTGATGGTGCAGTTGGAGAGCACCGGCACCATGTCGTCGCCGTGTCCGCCGAGCACCATGGCGCGGACGTCCTTGACGCTCACCTTGGCGGCGCGCGCCAGGAAGAGGCAGAAGCGCGCGCTGTCGAGCACGCCTGCCATGCCGGCGACCATGCTCGGCGCAAAGCCGGTCACGCGCTGGTACTCGTAGACCATGGCGTCGAGCGGATTCGAGATGATGATCGAGAAGGCGCCGGGGCAGTACTTCTTGGCGTTCTCGGCAACGTTGCGAATGATGGGCAAGTTGATGCCCACCAGGTCGTCGCGACTCTGACCGGGCTTGCGCGGGACGCCTGCGGTCACGATGAGCACGTCGGCTCCTGCCACGTCCTCCCACTTGGAGGTGCCGATGACGTTACCGTCTGCGCCGGAGAGTGTGCTGGCTTGCTCGAGGTCGAGAGCCTTGCCCTTGGCAAAGTCTTCCTTGGCCGGGATGTCGTAGAGGACGACGTCGCCGAGTTGCTTGGTCAGCGCCAAGTTGGCGAGCTCACCACCGATGTTCCCTGCTCCAATCAGACCGATCTTGCTTCGTTTCATTTCGGAAAGTGTCCTCTGACGCGCCGGGGCGAGGTCGCCCGCTCGGCCGTGCGGAGAGGGCGAGTAGATCAGGCGGGGGGTAAAGACAACCGCGCGAAACCATTAGCCCCTAAGCCCGGCCGTCCACTCCGGATTTCCCCCCGCATTTGAAGCTTCGTTTCCGGAACACTACGGAGTGGGACGGCTCTGCCCCGGCCTCATCAGAGCCCTTTCGAGATTGTTTCGTTGCCTATGGAGCCGAGGATCTCCGCGCAGGGCGGTTGCTTCCGAGTTGGCCCAACGGTTCCGGGCTACGTCGAGCTTTGGAGCCGAGCGCTAGCGGTCCGGGGGCGGGGGAGGAATCGACGGCGCCCGCGGCGGCGTCGAGGGCGCGTGCGACGAACGTTCACTCGGCGGTCCGGGGAACTTGGACCGACGCGAGAGCGGCAAGTTCGAGACGCGGGAGAGGTCGATCACGGGACGGGCGTCTTCGGCCGCCATGAAGATGGCGAAGGGGCGCGTCGTGGGATTGCCCTCGAGCAAGATGCGCAGAACCATGGTGAGCGGCACCGAGAGGATCATGCCGAGCGGCCCCCAGAGCCAGCCCCAGAACATGAGGGACGCGAACACGACGAGCGGGCTCAGGTTCATGCGTCGACCCATCACGCGGGGCTCGACGAAGTTGCCGATGATCACGTTGACCATGAAGAACGTGCCGCCGGCGAAGAGCGCGCCCGTCACGCCCTTTTGAATCAACGCCAGGAGCACGGCCGGGACCGCCGCGATGATGGCGCCGATGGAAGGAATGAAGTCGAGCAGGAAGGCGAGCAGGCCCCACAAGAGAGCGAAATCGATGCCTTGCACGTAGAGCAGCGCACCGATGAGCACGCCCGTGGTCAGGCTCGTGTACGTCTTGACCACGACGTACTCCTTGACCCGGCCGACGACGGCGAGTCCCTGCGACAAGTCGGCATTGGGATCGCCCAGCGCTGCGCGAATCTTGCCGGGCAAGAGCAGCACCTCGAACAGCAGCAGCACGGTGATGAGCAGGATGAGCACCGCGCTCGAGAACAGGTCGGCCAGCTGCGTGACGAGCTGCGTCGCCATCGCGATCACGGCGCCGGGCTCGAACATCTTGCTCGGATTGACTGGAATCCGGAAGCGCCAGAGCGCGACGGTCACCTGCTGCACCAGGTGATCGAGGTCTTTGCGGTAGGTGGGCGCCTCTTGAATGAAGGCGTTCAGACTGCCGATGACCAACCCCGCCACCAGCATCACACCGAACAGTGCCGCCAGCACGACCACGGGGACTGCAACGGCCGCGGGGACCTTCTTCTTGGTCAGCCAGAAGACGATCGGTGCGGTCAGCGTGGCGCCAAAGGCACTGACGACGAGCGGCACCAAGACGGGTTTGGCCTCGCGCAGCGCCGCGATCACGATGATGAGCGCCGCGGCGCCCACGAAGTTCATCAAGAGTGGTGACGGTCCGCCGGCTCGCCGGTCGAGCTGGCGTCGATCCCCGAAGCCCAAGAGCGACAGCGGCCCCAGGCTCACCCGGGGCTTGCTGTCGAACTCACCTTCGGCCGGATCGGGCGGGGGCCACGAGGGGGCCCCAGGCACCGTATGCCGCTCGACCGCCGGCGATTCGGGGTCGTTCGGCTCGGGCATTACTTCTTCTCGGTGTGGCAGTTCATGCAGCCGAAGCTGCCTTCGCCGGTCTCGTGGTTGTACGGCGTCTCACCGAGCATCTCGGCCATCTGCGGCACGACCTTCTCGGCCATGAACTTGGTCATCGCAGGGTGCTTGTCCGCTACGGCCTTGTTGAGCGCCGGCAGGCCCGCGTTCGGCATGTCGAATTTGCCCTCTTTGGCGCCGGGACCATGGCAAGTAACGCAGCTGAATTCGGCGAATTCCTTGGCGTCGAACTCCTGGAAGGCCTTCTTCATCGCAGGCATCACCACGGTCTTCATGAGCTGCATGCGTTCGCCCGGATCCATGTCGTCGAAGGATTTCTTCTTCTCTTCGGCGGGCGGTGGCGCGGGCTCGGCAGGGGCGGGCTCTTCGTTCAGGCTTTCGGCCTTGGCCTCGGGCATGGGCCCCGGGGGTTCGGACGCCTTCGGTTCCTCGGCGGGAGGTGGTGGCGGAGCGCAGGCGGCGACGCCAGCACAGGCCAGCGCGACGGCGAGCCAAGCTGCGCGTGCAAGAGGAGCAATCTGTGAGCGATGTACGGAGGTGAGACGCATGAATCGGTTCCTAGCCTTTTCTACGAGTGAGAGGGCTCCAGCGTGCTTCAAGCGCCAGAGCCGTCCTTGTCAGGGGATGGCACAGGATGATGAGGGCGGGAATAGGCCCCAAACTCCCGTGCCAAGACTTCTGCGGCGGTCCGTCCGCGTTCGGTCGTCGGTTCGTAGACGTCCTCGGCGTAGTCGCTCCAGTCCATGCTCTCTGCGCCGCCGGGGTGAAGCACACTCGGATCGATCTCGCGCAAGAGCTCGAGCAACGCCGCCATGTTCTTGGGTCTGCGGGAGGGAGCCTTCTGCGTGGTGCAGCGCACGAGCGAAGAGAGGCCTGCCGGTAAACCGTCCACGAGCCAGGTGACCGGGGGAACGGGCGAGAACAGCTGGTGGCGAAGGAGGTCCTTCTTGTCGCGCGCGTCGAACGGCAAGTGTCCGGTGAGCATGCGGAACATCACGACGCCGAGTGCGTAGACGTCGGTGCGCTCGTCCATCGTCTCCACCAGGATTTGCTCGGGCGCCATGTACTGAGCCGTACCGAGGATGCTGGTCGAGTGTTCGTCGGCCTGCTCGTCCGCGAAGCGCGCCATGCCGAAGTCGAGCACCTTGAGGCCCGTGGGCGCTCCGATGGGACCCACCAGGAAAAGATTGTCGGGCTTGATGTCGCGGTGGATGAGGCCGGCCGCGTGCACGGCCTCGAGGGCCAGGGCCGCTTGTTCGATCAGCGGCAAGGTGAGGTCGACCGGGCACGCCTCCTGGCGGCGCAAGAGGTCGCCCAAGGTCTCGCCGCCGAGCGCTTCCAGAATCAGGAGGGGAGGCTCCCCTTCGGGCTCTTGGACGCCGAGGGCCCGTACGACGTGGGGATGGTCGATCCGCTGCAAGGCGGCCCCCTCCTGGACGAACCGCCGCCGCAGTTCGGGCTCCGCGGCGACATTCGGCTTCATCCGTTTGACCACCACCACCCCGGAGGTCTCGAGGTCGCGGGCCAGGTGCACGGTCGCCGTCCCGCCTTCCCCCAGAAGCGCCTCGACCCGGTACCGCTGGCCGAGCAAATTGCCCAATCCCGAGCGTCGCCGAATGGAGCTCGGGGAGGAGGGGTGCCGCAGGCTGCCGGGGGCGCCAGGAGGCTGCGAAGGGGGGCCGGACGGGGTATCGGACACGGCGAGCGAGAGTGCGAACGGACTCATCACCTTCCGCCCGTATCAAAAGTGGCGCAAGAGGCCCAAGAATCCTTCAAAAATCTCCCCTTTGCTGCTTCCCTTGCATCCCCTCAGAGCTAGCCAGCCATGCGTAGAGTCGTTGTCACTGGAATTGGTGCGGTCAGTCCTTGCGGTTCGAACGCCGCCACCACGTGGGAGGCCGTTGCCGCAGGCCGGAGCGGCATCGCCGCGATCACCCACTTCGATGCCAGCGAGTATGCCGTGCGCATCGCTGGCGAGGTGAAGGGCTTCGACCCCACCGCCTACATCGAGAAGAAGCGCGTTCGCGAGAGCGACACGTTCATCCACTACGCCGTCGCCGCGGCCGACGAAGCCGTGAAGATGTCCGGTCTCGAACCGACTGACGAACAGAAGGACGTCATCGGCACGATCATCGGCGTGGGACTCGGCGGCCTTCCCTACATCGAGGCCATGGCGCGCACGCTGGTGGAGAAGGGGTCGAAGAAGATCTCCCCGTACTTCATCCCCGCCGTGATCTCCAACCTCGCGCCGGGGCAGCTCAGCATGCGCTACGGCTACCGCGGGTCCAGCTTCACGACGACGTCTGCTTGTGCCTCGGGCGCTCACGCCATCGGCGAGGCGACGCGCGCGATTCGCCTGGGAGAGCTCGACGCTTGTTTGACCGGCGGTGCGGAGGCTTGCGTGACCGGCTTGGGCATTGCTGGCTTCGCGCAGATGCGGGCACTCTCGACGCGCAACGACGAGCCCGAGCGGGCGAGCCGCCCTTGGGATGCCGATCGCGATGGCTTCGTGATGGGCGAGGGCGCCGCTATGGTGCTCCTCGAGGAGTACGAGGCGGCGAAGCGACGCGGCGCGCACATCCTGGCGGAGGTGGCAGGCTACGGCACGACGGCGGACGCCTACCACATGACCTCGCCGTCGCCGGAAGGCGAAGGGGCCCAGCGGTCCATGCGCATGGCGCTCAGGAACGCGCGGCTCGACGCGTCGGCCATTGGCTACGTGAACGCGCATGCGACGTCGACCGGAGTCGGTGACATCAACGAGCTCCTGGCGATGCGGGCGGTCTTCGGGGCGCATGCGCAGTCAGGGTTGCGGGTGTCGAGCACCAAGTCGATGACGGGACACCTGCTCGGCGCCGCCGGTGCGCTCGAGTCCGTGCTGTCGATCCAGGCGCTCAACGCTGGCATCGCGCCGCCGACGCTCAACCTCGAGAATCCCATTCCGGAAGCCGAGGGCCTCAACCTCGTGCCCCTGCGCGCGCAGGAGGGTCGCTTCACGGCGGTCATGAACAACTCGTTCGGCTTCGGCGGCACCAACGCCACCGTGATCTTCCAGAAGGTCTGAGGCGGTTCGCGCAACCGGCGTCGCCGTCCAGCGGCCTTGAGAGCGCCTCAGAGTTCCGCGGCAAGGCGTCGCTGCGCGGTGTCTTCTGAGGTTGCACGCCGGGTGGCCTTCGGCTGCACCACATAGCCCACCCAGCGCAGGCCCAGGGTGACCTGGTGCACCTGCATGGTTTGGCTGAAATCGTGCGCGTAGGTGAGCGTGGGGCCGGCGGAGAAAGGACCGAGCCGGAAGGGCTCGTAGAACGCAGTCAGACCGACGTGCGAGGTCGCGCCTGCTCCCACGGCCTCGGGCGCGTAGCTCGTCTGCAGCAGAGAGCCGCCCCCGACGCCGCCATCGAAGGCAAAGCCGAGATCTTGGTACGCGCCGCCCCACGGGAAGAACGGAAAGACCTCGAGATGTAGGACGGCCGCGGTGATGCCACCCTGTGTTCCGCCGGCACCCGCCGCCGTGACACTGGCGCCGAGGCCCACGGTGAGCCAATCGCGCAGGGCGCCACCGCCCCAGAAGATGACGGAATAGCCGAAGAGCGCACCGCTCGCGGCGAGGTAATCCGGATCGCCGATCTGCCCTGCCACGTTGGGGTAGCCTGCATAGCCGGCGAGCCCAGCACCCAAGCTGGCTCCGACGGTGAAGCCGCCGCGTCGCTGGGGCGCTGGTGGCTCGTAGATGAGCAGGGAGGGCGTGTCCTGGCCGCCAGGAGCTGCAGCGTACGCCCGGGTGACCGACGGCACGCCCGTGCCGAGCGCGCCCGGAGCGGCGACACCCGAGGCGATCGTGCCGGCGCCAACGCCAACACGAATGGCGCCGTGGACGAGCGCATTCCGGACGACCTGCATGGGGCACGCATAGCATGAAGGCGGGACTTCCGGTTCGCCCGGGGTCAGCGAGTTGACGGGCCCGAGGTCCGGCGATACCGAGACCCTGGTGAAAGCCTTTGGACCTTGCTTGGGTGCCGGCCTTCTGCTGGCCCCGCTTCTGGCTGTTCTGAGCGCGCCTGGCTGCGCGCCGCAGCCCTTCGCGCCCGATGAGATCGACATCGTGGCCACGCGCGCGGCCGTCGGCGCCGACTTCAGCGAGCTGCGGACCTTCTCGATGCCCTCGTACGTGGTCGACCTCTGCGAGGAGCTCGAGGACATTCCTCCCGGCGGATTGGGTGGGCAGGGCGGCAGCGGATCGGTAGAAGATCTCGAGAACTGCGTCGAGCCCGATCACTCGCTCGACGAGCTCGTGCTCGACCTCGTGCGTGAGGAGCTCACGGCGCTCGGCTACGAGGAAGTCGATGCCGAGGCCGAGCCGGATATCGCGATCGTGATTGGGTTGGTGGCGCAGCTTCAGCTCGAGGTGTGGGAGTCGGTCCCGTGGTGCTACGCGCACGAGCTGTTTCCCGGCTGCTGGCAGCCCACGTACGACTATCCGTACCGCGTACCCTACGGCTCCTTGCTCATGGACTTCGTCTTGCCCGAAGAGAGCGACAACGCGCTCGAATCCGTTTCCACGATGGTGCTCGCTGGCGTCGCCATTCCGGAGGCCGACGACGAGCGCATGACGACCGCCATCGAGACGGCGTTCGAGCAGGCGACCTACTTGGCCGAGGGAGGTGCGCAGTGACGCGCTTCATCACGCCGCTGGCGCTGCTTGCCTCCCTTTCGTCGTACCCGGGCGTCGCAAACGCTGCTCCCCGCACGGCTTCCATACTGCTGCAGGCTGCACCCGCTCCCGCGGCTCCGCCGGCTCCCGCTCCCGCGGCTCCGCCGGCACCTGCGCCTGCACCCGCGCCAGCGCCTGCTCCAGCGCCTGCTCCAGCGCCTGCTCCAGCGCCAGCGCCCGCACCCGCTCCAGCGCCTGCGCCGGCGCCTGCACCCGCTCCAGCGCCGGCACCTGCGCCAGCGCCTGCACCCGCGCCAGCGCCTGCACCCGCCCCAGCACCTGCACCCGCACCTGCGGCCCCTGCACCCGCCCCTGCGACCACGCCGCCACCGGTCCACGATCCGACCACGAAGGCGGTTCCTGCCGCCGGCACGGTCCCCACGAGATCCGCTGCTGCCGACGTCGCGGCCCACCGTCAAGCTCCCGAGTACGACCAGCCGCGCGCGGATCACTTGGTGGAAGAAGAGAAGAAGCGCCCCAGTAACTTCATGGTCGTGCCTCAGATCGAGGCCACCTTCGCGCTGGGCGAAACGACCGAGTTCGCCGGGTCCTTTGGCGTCGGCGGGTTCGGCGTCGATGCGCGCTACCTCGGATTTCGGCCGTGGCGCCTCGGCGCTTCGGTTTCTTGGCAAACGATCGCGGAGAAGCGCGAGGACTACGTCGAGTCAGGCCAGGCTGCTTACTCCGGCACCATGATTAAGGAGCTCTCCTTCAATCCGCTGCTCGCAAAGGTGGGCTACACGCTGAGCGAGACCAAGAAGCTGCGGAGCTTCGCGGCGCTCGGCTTGGGCGCGACGCGCAGCATGCGTCGCGTCGATACGGGCATCGTGAGCTTGTTCGACGAAGAGTGGCACTTCACGGTGGCACCCGAGGCCGGGCTCGAGATCCCAGTCGGACCCGTCCATGCCGTCTTCACCGGCCGCTTCAGCTACTTGGCTCCGTCGGGCGGCTTGCAAGACCAGTTTCTCTTCAATCTGTGCGCCGGCATCGGCTTCGATTGAGGGCGTGCTGCGCCAGAGCCGGGTCGGGGCCACAGCCGGGTCGGGGCCAGAGCCGGGTCGGGGGCACCTCGCCTTCGTCGCCCGCAAAGTCGCTTGTATGCAAACGACTTTTTGCGAGCGCGCTGGGCCACCCCGCGAGCAGTCGTGAGGCGTGATGGGGACGCTGCTGTCAGTAGTTGGCTTCAGGCCGGATGCCGACGGCCATCATGGCCGAGCTGTTGCAGGTCGATAGGGCGAACGCAGCGGACTGGGTGCCGGTGACGGTGGAGCTCGTCCAGCCTGCCCCCATGCCCAGGGCGGTGGGGTTCGCATTGGTGCCTGGCGTCCCGAGCAGTGACAGCGGCGACTGGGCGACCACGGAGACCGTGCCGGACGTGAACCCGCCTGCGATGGCGTAGACGCGACTGCCCGTCGGGAGACCCGTCAAAGAGTAGGTCACGTCCGCCGGCAGGGCCGTCGTTCCGCAGTTGCCTCCAGTGGCGCCCCCGAATCCGGCGTAGAAGGTGCTCTGTTCGACGCCACTGAGCTCCAGGATTTGCACGGCGAAGCCGCTCCAGTCGTCAGTCGGATTCACCGTGACCGTGTACGTGCCCGGAGCCGGCAGGCTGCTGTCGAGCAGATAGTAGATGTTCGCGTAGCTCTGATTGCCGACCGTGGTGCCGATGGCGGTCATGGCTGTCGAGCCGTACGTGATGCTGGGTGTGCAGATAGCCGCGCTGTTCCCGCGGCAAAGGTAGGCCACGAGCACGGCGCGGTGATTGCCCGCCGCCGTCGCCAAGGTATGGCTGAAGGTCAATGTCGCCGACCCGCCGGTATCTTTGAAGTAGGTGCCGGTGTTGCTGGGGTCGGAGCTATTGACCAGCGTGATCGTCCGCGCTTCGCAGCCGTCCGTCCACGAGCCGTTCGTGTTCGACCAGCCCGAGGCGCACGTGTAGGTGCAGGCGCCGCTGACGCAGCCGCTGACCGTAGCGTTCGGCTTGTCGGTGCACGTTTCGCCGGCGTCCCACGCGGTCGTGGGACCGGATTGGCAACCGCCGCAGTGTGTGACGTTGTTGGTGGTGTTGATCTCGCAGCCGTCGCTCCAGGTGCCATTGCAGTCTGCTAGGCCCGCGTCACACGTGGCGATGGCGCAGGACGTGCCGCTCACACACTGAGCACTGGCGCCGCTGGAATGCATGGTGCCCGTACAGTCGGTGCCACCGTCCCAGCTCGTGGTCGGACCGGAACTGCAGCCGCCGCAGTGCGTGGCAGAGGTCGAGGTGTTGATCTCGCAGCCATCGGAGAAGGTGCCGTTGCAGTCGGCTCGGCCAGCGCCGCAGCCCGTCACCGAGCAGGCGCTGCTGGCGCATTGGGTCGACGTGATGTTGTTCGTGCCCACCGAGCTCGAGCAGTTGACGGCGCCTGCGTCCCACGCCGTCGTGGGTCCAGCGGTGCAGCCGCCGCAGCTGGTGTTGGTGTTCGAGAAGTTGACCTCGCAGCCGTCGCTCCAGGTGCCGTTGCAGTCGGCGAGGTTCGGGTCGCAGGTGGCGATGGCGCAGCTGGCCGACGAGCAGGTCGCACTGGCGCCCGAGGTGTGCATGCCAGTCGTGCAGTTGTTGCCGCACGCGCCGCAGTGGCTGAGTGAGCTCTGGAGGCCCTGCTCGCAGCCGTCCCAGTTCTCGCCGTCGCAGTTGCCAAAGTCAGCGCCGGTCGTACCGGCATTGTTGACGCACGTGGGGGTGCAGGTGGTGGCCGAGCCGCTGCAAGTATTGGCGCTGGTGCCGCCGTTGGTGGCGCAGATGTACTGCGACGATAGGTTGCCGCAGCCGCCGCAGTTGCCCGGGTCTCCCTGGGCGAGCGTTTCGCAGCCATTCGCGGCGACGCCGTCGCAGCTCTCGTAATTACCGTCGCAGTTCGAGAGCTCGCACTGCCCCGCGGTGCAAACGCCGCTCGCGTTCGGGAACACGTTATCGCAGTTGGCGCCGCCGTCCCACGTCGACGTGGGACCCGACGTGCAGCCGCCGCAGTGCGCGTCGTTGTCGTTCAGGTCGACCTCGCAGCCGTTGCTCCAATCGCCATCGCAATCGGCGAAGCCACTGTTGCACGAGAGCACCTTGCAGGCGCCGCCCGAGCAGCTGGTCTGCGCGACCTGCGCGCCCTTGGTCAGGTCGCAGTTTTCGCCGGAGCCGCCCGCCGGATCACCGGCCAAGCAGTCGCCGCAGTGGTTGCGGTTGGTGTCGGTCTCGATCTCGCAGCCGTTCAGGTAGTCCTCGTCGCAGTCGGCGTACGCGCCGGTGCAGTCGTCGATGGCGCAGCTGTAGCCGCTGTTTTCTACGCAGACGGTGGTGGCGTTGGCCGCGGTACAATCGATGCCACAGCCGCCGCAGTGCGTGGTCGTGTTGAGCGCGTCGTTGCACAAGGGGTCGGGAGAATCTTGATCGCACGCGCCACAGGGCTGCACGCCGCCGCAATCGCTGGGGGCATCGCAGGTGATGCCCAGGCACTGCGTACCGTCGCAGACCGGCACTTGGGGCGGTGTCGCGGAGCAGGCATTGAAGCACTCGGTGCAATGCAGGGTGCTCACCGTCAGGTCGGCTTCGCAGCCGTCGGATGCGTCGCTATTGCAGTCGTCGAAGCCCGAGTCGCAGTCGATCGAGCACACGCGAGCATCGCAGTCGGGCGTTCCGTTCTGGCTCGAGCATTTGAAGTCGCAGCTGCCGCACGTCTCCGGATCGTTGTCCAAGTCGGCTTCGCAGCCGTCCTCGGCTTCACCGTTGCAGTTGGCAAACGAGCCCAGGCAGCCCTCCGTCGTATCCGGTGCGTCGGTGTCGATGAGGCAGTTGCCGGCGACACACTCGCCCATGGCGTTGTCGGGGGCGCAGGCATCGCGACAGGCGCCGCAGTGTGCGGCCGAGGTCAGCAAGCTCGTCTCACAGCCATCGCTCACGCGTTCGTTACAGTCGCCGGTGAAAGTGTCACACGTGATGACGCACACGAGCTCCTCGCACGTGACGAAAGCCTCCGAGCCTTCGATCGTCGGCGGCTGCTTGCAGTCGTCGCTGGAAACGCAGGCCTTCCCCACGTCGCACAGCGTGCAGTTGCCGCCGCAATCGACGTCGGTCTCTTCGCCGTTCTTGACGTTGTCGGTGCAGGTCGGCACGGCACACTTGCCTGATTTGCAGACGCCGCTGAGGCAGCCGTCACCGCGGGTGCAGCTGTCGCCATCGTCGCACGGGCCGCAGCCCGAAGCAGGCGCACCACAGTCGACGTCGGTCTCGTCGCCGTTCTCGACATCGTCCGTACACTCCGGCTCTTGGCAGCGTCCCATGACGCAGCTGTCGACGACGCAGTCGCCATCGATTTCGCACTTCTTGCCGTTGGCGCAGTTCGGGCAATCGTCTCCGCCGCAATTGCGATCCGTTTCGTCCTCGTCTTGCACGCCGTTGACGCAATGCTCGACCGGCGGAATCACCGTGCCGCCTTCTCCACCCTGCCCGCTACCGCCCGTCGTGCTCGGCGTCCCGCCACCGCTCTCGGTGGGTCCGTTGCCTCCCGTGTCTCCCGTCGTTCCTCCGGTGCGCGTCGCCGGATCTTCACCGAACTGCATGTCCGGCGTGAGGCAGGAGCTCACGAGGAGTGCGGCAAAAAGCGCCCCGATCGCTCGGGTTCCCCGCGAAGCCGAACGGGCGCCGGAGCCAAGAAAAGGGAAGCGGAGCATACCAGGTCAATGTATCACGCAGGATTCCGGCCGAAAAACCAATGCTTAACTCACAAGATCCCACATTGTAGGCCTAGCGGCCGGCAGCCGTTTCCTTTCTCCCCCTCCGGAGATCGTTGTAGTTTCCGCGCGTGAACACCATCGGAGCAGGCTTGGACTCCGGGCGCCTGAGCGAATCGCGCCCGACCGTGAAATGGTGGGTCGGAGGCGCGCTGGCCCTTTCCGCCCTCGCGTACAGCCCGGCTGCACAGTCGCAAACTCAGACGTTCGCGCTGGACCGGCCGCAAATGTCCGGGGCTCCCGACGACGGCTTCATGGTGCACCGCCCGCGCATGGACCAGAACACGCGCTTCTACGGAAACCTCGCTCTCGGGTTTTCGCACGCGCCGCTGCGCAAGGATGCGGTCACCGACAATCCGGCGACTCAGCAGGACATGGAGGACGTGATCACGGGACAGTTCGTGTTCTACCCGTCGATTGGCGTCGAGATCCTCGGTCGCATCGGGTTCAACATGCACCTCCCGTTCGTTCCGCTGCAGTTTTCTGGCGCGGAGCCTTCGTCGGTCGGTAACGGCGGGCTCACGGGGCAGTACGCGTCGATGGGCGACATCCGCTTCGACGCGCGCGGCGTGCTCTGGACCTCGAAGGACAAGGCCACATCGTTTGGTGTCGAGGGCTTCTTCACGGGTGGCACTGGCACGAACACCGGCTTCGGTGGTGATCGCAACGGCAGTGCGGCGCTCTTCGGCAGCTTCGAGCACGACTTCGGCAAGTGGTTCCTCACCGGCCACTTGGGGCCTCATTTTCGGCCGCAGAACAGCATTGGCGGGGCCGAGGGCGATCTCGTCATTGGTCACGAGCTGCGCTGGGCGTTCGGCGGGTTCATGCCTCTCCGCTCGGGCGACATTCGCTTGGGCCTCGAGCTCTGGGGCGGCACCGGTATCCAGTCCCTCTCGGACGGCAGCGGGCCGGAGCAAAATACGTTCTTCAGTCAGCGCAACACGTACCTCGAGTGGCTCGCGCAGGCGCGCGTACTGCTCGGCGAGAAGAAGCGCTTCTACGCCAACTTCGGCGCCGGCACCCGGCTCTCGAACGGCTACGGCACGGCGAACTTCCGCCTGCTCGCCTCGATTGGCTATTACTTCCGCCTGAAAGATCGCAAACCTCCGGCGCCCGACGAGAAGGTCACGATCGTATCGCGTCCGGAGCACTACGAGGCTGACAGCGACGGCGATGGCTATCCGGACGGCATGGACAACTGCCCGAACGACGCCGAAGACGGCAAGCCGCCGCGCAAGACGGACGGCTGCCCAGCCGAAGCGGATCGGGACGAGGACGGTATCCCCGATCGCCTGGATCGCTGCCCGGACGACAAGGAAGATCTCGACAAGGTCGAGGACAAGGACGGCTGCCCCGAGGACGATGCCGACAAGGACATGGTGCTCGACAAGGTCGACAAGTGCCCGACGGAGCCCGGCCCGCCCAACGCGGACAAGAAGCTGAACGGCTGCCCGACGCTCACGAAGGTCACCGAGGACGGCACCATCACGTTGCTCAAGAACATCGAGTTCGAGAGCGGAGCGGCCACCATCAAGCCGGTGAGCTACCCCATCCTGAACGAGGTGCTCATCTTCTTGAAGTCCAAGACGGACGTACGCCTGGCCATCCACGGCCACACCGACTCGGTGGGCAAACACGAGACGAACCTCAAGCTGAGCAAGGACCGCGCCGCGGCGGTCCGCAAGTGGCTCGAGGCCAAGGGCATCGCCGCCTCGCGGCTGGAGTCGGAAGGCTACGGCCCCGACAAGCCGCTCCAGAGCAACGACACGCCCGACGGTCGCGCCAAGAACCGCCGCGTCGAGTTCATCGTGCTCGAGGCTGCTCCAGCGGCCGGTGGCGAAGGGGCCGAGTCGACCGACTGGTGAAGTCGCGTTCGATCACCGATCGATGAAGACCTCGGTCGCCAAAAGCGAACCGTCGGTCTTCTCGATCACGGCGACGCCTGCCTCGTCCCATCTGCGGAGCAGCAGGTTCTCGCGGTGAGAAGGGCTGGCCCAGAGCACGCGGTGCAGTCGGGGCACGGTCCGGGCGAGGGCGACGTTCTCGCCCGTCGCTTGGGGACGTAGCCCTGCCTCCTCCACCCGGCGCGCGGGATCTCCGGCGCCCGTGTCGTGGCTGACCTGCCCTCGGCTGCGCATGGCGCGACAGTGGGCGCTGGCCACGCGGTCGAGGGTTTCGTTGCGCTGCAAGGCGGGCAGACCGTGCTCCCGGCGCGCTGAGTTCAGGAGCGCGAACAGCGCGTCGTCCGGGCGTGCTTGGGGGTCGTACGCAGCTTCGCCGGGCACCTCGATGGCGGCAAAGGCAGCCGGTGGCTCTTCGCCGACCGTGACCATGGCCTGAACGACGGGGCGCGGTCCGCCGACGTGGGTCGCCATGATCTGGACCAACCAGGGACCGGGCGCCGTCGGCGTATAGCGCGCCCACAAGCGGCCCCGTTCGAGCTCCGCTTCGACCGAGAACGGCGCACCGGTCGGAGGCAAGAGGACGACGCTGGCGGCCGTGGGTGCCAGCGCGAGGAGCGCGCTCACTTCGAGGCGGGTTCCGGTCTCGACTCGGGTCGGCAGGGGCGCAAGCTCTGCCAGCACGTCCACGACGATGATGCTCACCGAGAGAGCGCCGTCTCGATCGACGGCCCCGACGCCGCAACGTCGGACACCCAGCGGCTGAGGGCCCTTGGCCCAGACCTCGACGTGATTGACGAGCGCGCCGAGCTCCTCGGGGCGCGCGGTGGCCCCGAGCATTCTCGGCATGACGTAGGGCACACCTTGCCGGCGCAGCTCGAACGAGACCTCCTCGAGCTCCATGGGCTCGCCGGTCTCGGCCAGGCGCTGAGCCGCGCCCTCGGCGGCGTGATGCAGGGCGGTGTCGCCGGCGCCGCAGGCGTCCAGAAGGGCGCTCAGTCGGTCGTCGCCCACCGAACCGGGGCGCGGGGAGAAGGTCGACTCGGCCCACGGCGGACCGCTCGGCTCCGGCTCAGCCGCTGCTTTCTTCGAGGCGGCAGGCTGGGGCGAAGACGCGGCCTGCGGCGTGGAGCTGGCACTGGGGGCCGGAGACTCGTTCGCAGGGGTGGGCGGACTGCAGGCAGGGCCCTGCAGCGCCGAAAGCAGGAGGGCCGCCCAGGGGCGGCGACCGAAAACCGGAGTCATGCCGGCCAGGATACAGCCGAAACCGGCGAGTGGTCGCAGGCGTAACTCCCGTGATAACCGTTCCGACGATGAAGCGCGTGGTCAGTCTGTCGATGCTGCTCCTACCGTGCCTGCTGGCGGCAGGGATGGCGCTGCTCGGCTGTCGCGAGTCGCCGCGCACCCAGAAGGCCCCGAGCGAGCCAGCGCGCCCTCAGCTTCGCGTCTTCGTGCTCGGAGGCGCGGCGGGGGCCGTCGAGCCGTGCGGATGCGTGGCCGACATGCTGGGGGGAGTGGATCACGCGGCGGCGCTCGTGCAGAAGTCACGCGCGAGCGCGCAGGGCACGCTCGTCCTCGGCGCCGGGCCGATGTTCTTTCAAGATCCTGTGCTGCCCCCCGAAAGCGTGAGCCAGGCCCGCCTCAAGGCCGAGGCGATGGCGCTTTCGCTCCACGACTTGGGCCTAGCCGCGTGGGCTCCGGGCCAGAATGACTGGGCGCTCGGTACGGACCAATTCCAGGCTCTGGTGCGTGCAACGGGCGCCGCGCCGCTCGCCGCCAACCTCGGTGCGGACGCCGGCACGCTCGCGACTTCACAAGTGGTGAACGCCGGGGGCCTGTCCGTGGGACTCATCGGTGTCAGCTTGCCGCGCAAGGAAGGCGCCCTCGCGACGATCGCTCGCGGCGAGCCGCGGGCCGCGCTGGAGAAGGAAATGCAGGCCGCGAGTGCGCGCGGCGCGAAGATCCTCGTGGGCCTCTTCGCGGCGCCGCGCGGCGAGGCGCTGCGGCTCGTCGAGCAGGTGCCCGGGCTGCATTTGGTGATTTTGGGTAAGGAGCGCGATCAAGGCGAGACCAACGACGCGCCGTTCGAGCCCATGCTGATCGGGCGGACGTTGGTCGTGCAGGGGCAAAACCACCTGCAAGGCGTCGGCATCGTCGACCTGTTCGTGCGCGGGGGCGCCTACACGTTCGAGGACGGTACTGGTATCGATCGGGAGGCCGAGCGCGCCAGCCTCGAGCGACGGGTGACGCAGACCGAGCGACGGTTGACCGTCGCCCGTGCACCAGGCGCGGGCGTGCCCGCGGCGGAGGTTGTCAAGCTCGAAACGGAGCTTCAGCGGCTCACCCGTCAGGCAGAGCAGCTCGGGGCCCCCGAGCCGCCCAAGTCAGGCAGCTACTTCCTCTACGACCTCGTGCAAGTGCGCGAGTCCGCCGGAGTCGATCGTGGCGTCGCCGATCGCTTGCTCGCCTACTACCAGAAGGTCAACGAGCACAATCGCGAGGCCTTCAAGGACAAGAAGCCCACACCCGTGGGCCCGGGCGAGAGCTCCTACGTGGGCATCGATCAATGTACGACGTGCCATCAGGAGGAACGCGCCTTCTGGGACAAAACCGCCCACGCTCGCGCCTACGCGACACTCGAGGTCGGCCACAAGCAGTTCAATCTGGACTGCGTGTCTTGCCACGTGACCGGCTACGAGCAGCCCGGCGGCTCGACGGTGACGCACGTTCAGGGCCTGACCTCGGTGCAATGTGAGAACTGTCACGGTCCCGGTTCTCGTCACGTCGAAAACCCCGTCGACGAGAAGCTCATCGTCGCCGCGCCCACGGCGAGCCTCTGCCCGACGTGTCACCACCCGCCGCACGTGCACGAGGACTGGAGCGCCGATCTCGCGTGGACCAAGATCGTAGGACCTGGCCACGGCCGCTGACAGCCTGAGTGCGCGGGTGCGGGCACGGTGGATGGCGCTGGGAGCGTGCTTTTCTCAGCGCTCTGCCGAAAGCTCGTGTAGCCTCGCCCCATGAAGCGCTTGTCTTGGTCTTTGGCCCTTTTGGCTCTCATGGGCTGCGCGGACAGCGTCCCGGTGCCGGACGTGTTCGACGCGGCATTTGCCACGGGGCGGGTCTGCATTCCTTCTCAGATCGCGACTGGGGGTGCCAATACGCACTACCCAGTGCGCTTCGAGTACAACCTGTACGACTGCGTCGACATCACGCCTGGCAGCGTGCGCATCCTCACCGTGTATCAGGGGCAGCAAATGGTGATGCTCGCTACCGCCGAGCTCACGAAGGACGCCGCCATCGAGCAAACGCTCGGCTGCGACGCACGCGACCTGGAAAGTCCGCCAGCCGGACGCTTCACGCCGACCACTCAGGACTTCAGCGTGACCCTGCCGAACTTCGGTGGTACGCCCGCCACGGGTGCCTTCATCATCACCATCCCCTATCTCACGCTCGAAGAAGGTCAGCGCGTGATGGACCGCATCGAAATGGGCGAGGATCCTCGCCTCGTCATCGAGCAGGAAGTCGGCGTGCAGAACTACCCGGGCCGTCAAATCAGCGTCAACTTCTCGGAGACGGCGACGCCGATTGCGAGCGCGGGCGACATCCCTGCCGCGGACTGCCACGACGTCCCCTTGCCCTGATTCGAACGGCCGTGGCGCTCTTGCTTCCGGCGGACTCGGCGTGAGTATTTTTCAGAATGAGTCGTCAGGGCTCGCTGGGCCGGACACCATGGAGGGTCACTTCGCTCTCCGGCCGCATGTGCGCGTCTTCAGGCGAGTAGGCTACCTCTGCGGCGCGAGCCTACAGGTCGCCGACTCCCCAGCGGAAATTTGGCTGCTCCCAGGGCCCGGCGGGCTCGGTGATCCTGCTCACTCGCTCTGAGCATTTACTCAGACAAACCCTCTGAGGTACGGAACTACTCATGACGATCCTTTCTAGGGAAGTGCACCCCCTCGGGCTGGTTCACTACCCATTGGGCGCGGGAGCGCAGCTCGCCGATCTGGTGCTCGAAGTCGACGAGTACTTCCAGCACGGCATCTCGCTCTCCCCCGGGGACGTCGTGTTCGACGCGGGCGCCAACATCGGAGCCTTTGCGATGCATGCTTCCAGGCGAGCCGGTGGGGAACTCGAGCTCTTCTGCTTCGAGCCGATTCCACCCGTTTACGATGCGCTCGCTCGCAACGTGTCGCAGGATCCCCGCCTCGGTAAAGCCCACTTGCACCAGGTCGGACTGACCAGCATGGAAGGGCCGAAGACCGCGAAGTTTCACTACTTCAAGCGCTTGCCGTGCGACACCACGCTGCACTTGGACGAGAAGATGGATGAGTTCCGGGCCTACTTCCGCGCCAAGGCAGAGCGCCTCGAGCAGTGGCTGCATTGGTTGCCGGGGTGGCTGGCGCGCTTGGCCGGCAAGGTCGCGCGCGGAGTGCTCGTCGGCATCGTGCAGAACCCGGTCTCGCGCTTCGTCTTCGAGCGCGTGCTCGGCCGGACCGAGCTCGACTGCCCGCTGACGAGTATCGAGGCTGTCGTGCAGGCTCGCGGAATCGAGCGCATCGACCTGCTCAAGGTGGACGTGGAGGGCGCCGAGCTCGAGGTCTTGCTCGGCATTGGGCACGATACTTGGCCGAAAATCCGCCAAGTCGTGCTCGAGGGCCACGACAAAGAAGGGCGTCTGGCTCGCATTCGTTGCCTCCTGGAGGAGGCCGGCTTCAGCACCATCCACAGCCAGGTGCCGCCGCTCGCCGTCGAGCGGGGGCTGAACAACTTCATTTTGCACGCGCACCGCAACTGAGCGGAGCCGGCTGACCCGGCTTCTCTGCGGTCGCGGAAGCGAGCGTCAGAACAAGCTGCCTTGGGATTCGTCTTCTTTTTTGGGGGCGCGCCGACGGGGCACCTGCGGCGAGCCGGAGAGCGTCTCGTCACGCCCTGCGTCGCGCAAGCGCAGGAAGCAGTCGTCCACGACGTTCAGGCGCCGTCTCGTGCTTGCAGTCAGGTCGACGAATCGCATCGTCACCGGGTCGTGATAGCCGCTCGGATGTCCGCCCGGCGCCGCCTGTTCGCGTTCGCCCGGGTAAAAGCTCGTGATGCGCTTCATGTAGAGCTCACGCACGTACTTGCCGACCAAGGACGCCAGCATCACGAGGGCATCCTTGGCATCGGCATCTCGAACGAAGCGCACTTCGCCCAGATTCGGAAAGCGGTAGCGGCTCTCGGCACGGCCTTCCACGAGGACGTTGTAGAGCTCGCTCGATAGCGGGCCGAAGAACCGCCCATACTGATTCATGCCGCCAATTTTGCCGCAAATGGCCAAGAGCGGGGCTGGGACCAGCCCGCGCTGGGTAACGAGGAGCGCCTCCATTGCGTGCAAGTCCGTCATGAAGCGATGAACGCCGGCGCGCTTGTTGGCGTTGAGTACCTTGGTGCACACCACCTCGGAACGGACGCTGAGCAAGCGAACGCCGCGGCTAGCCAGATAGGCGACGTGCGAGCGCAGACGAGCGAGCTCGTCCGGTTCCGCCTCGAACGACTCGGCGCTCGTGGACCAACACTGGCCCTCGTGGTGGGGTGGACACTGGGCGCGGAGCGCCGCTTCTGGCGTGTGCAGCAGAGCGGTCAACAGTTTCGCTGGTGAGCCGAGATCCCGCGCAGCGCCATCGCCATGACTCATCGCGGCTTCGAGCAGCACACGACTCCACGCTTCGCCCAGCTTCGTGTCACGCGACGATACGAGCGCCTTCGAGTCGTTCAAGTCTTCGCGCAGGCGTTTCGGTAGGCGGCGCCCGAGCAGACGTGTGCCTGCTTCGTCCACTTCAGCTAGCACCGCCGTCACGACCAGGGGGCCGAGCTGCCCACCTAGACCGTTCTCGTCCGCTCCGACCCGATAGACGACGCTCACGCCTAGCCCCCCGATACGGGCGGAATGAAGGCCACCACGTCACCGGCGGACAACTGAAAGCCTGCGTCCACGAACTCCTCGTTCACCGCCACCCGCACGCTCTCCCAGGAGAGACGCGGATAGAGGGCGCTGAGCTCACGCTGCAAGCCTTCGACGGTCAGGACTTCTCCCGTCGATTGGAACGTTTCTTCCGAACGCTGCATCAGGTCGCGTAGGGCCGCGAAGTACAGGAGCGAAAGCTGCATGGCGGCCTACGCTTGGGCTTCGGCCTTGGACAGCGGAAAGCCGATCGGGGCCGAAACGGCGTAGGACAGCGACAAGAGCTCCACCATCAGGATCTTGTAGACCGCCTGCAGCTCGTCGAGGTTCGCGTTGGACCCCTGGTCCTCGAGGGCACCCTGAATCTGCTCGTGGACGAAATCCATGAGCGCTGGCTGAAGCATCGTGATGACGTCGTCGGTCTCGAGCGGCTCCGTCGGATCTTCGGCGCGCAGCTGACTGTCGAACTCGAGTAGCTCCGTCGTGCCGCGGATCTCATCGGTGCTGACGTTCTTCAAGGCGCGGCCGTGGGCGTCCTGGAACGAGAGCCACACGACGAGCGCCAAGAAATACCCGAGCGCCCGGACGTTCTCGTCGAGCGGCTCTTCCAGGGCCTGACTCACGGCCGTGTAGAGCGCCGGCTGGGCTCGTTCGAAGTCTTCGAAGAACTCATCGAGGCCTTCCTCGGCGTCTTCCTCGGACTGAGACAAAAGGGTCTCACGCACTCTGTCCACGGTTCCGGCCGTCACACGCGCGAACGCGGGAACGGGGCGGATGGACGACTTCCTGACCCACATCGTCATTCAGGCTAACACGCAGAGCGGCCAAGATCCCGCGCTCCTCCCGTAGGGCTGGAAAGAAGGCACGCTTTCTGTCGCGCACTACCGTGGCAGGCGAAGTCGCCGCACTTGCTCGGCGCGCACGAACGAGGATCCTTCGCCGAGCGACAGGCGGAGCAGAGGCCCGCGGCTTTCGAGCACGCGGACTTCCGTCGCTTCTGGCAACGGCGCGAGACCCTTCCTCGCTCTACCCGCGTCGTCGAGGAGCGGCGCGCGCTCGCTGATGACGACCCCGAGCTCGAGAGAGGTAGCCGTCCTTTCCGCAAGCCAGGCGAGCGGTGCTGTCACGACGAGCACGAGGCCCGCGATGCCGGCGACCAGGCTGCCGGCAGTGCGCAGGAGGTCTCGCTTCGCCCGCATGAGCACGAGTCCGATGGCCACGAGGCCACTCGCGACGATGCTCGTCCAGAACAAGGTCCACGGATCGAGCCAGAGAAGTGCTCTTTCACCGAGGCCCAGCGTGTCCTGCACTTGCTCGCCTTCGGTCGCGGAACGGCGCGCCACGGCCAGTCGCGTCTGCTCGAGTGCGAGCTCGGCCTCACCGTCTCCCGGGCGCAGCAGTAGCGCCTCTCGAAAGCCCGCGGCCGCCTGGCCATAGTCGCCAGGCTTGCTGCTCTCGGAGAGGGCGCGCCGCAAATAGACGACGCCACGGGAGAACGACACGTCGGGATGCACATCGCCTGAATCGGCAGCGGCTTCGAGTGTTGCAATCGCCTGATCGAGCCGGCCGCTTTGGATCGCTGCCGTGGCATCGGCCAGGCGCGGATCGGGGGCGGGAGCACCGAGAGCGCTAGCTGCGCTGCAGAGCGACACGAGCACCGCGACGCTCGCAGCCTTTCGACGGAGAGCCTCCTTCACGTCGACTGGCCTTTCTTCGCCGTCGATTTGGCGAGGCGATCCAGGGCCTTGCGCGCTTTTTCCACCAACGACTCGTGGGTCGCTTCGGCCTCGGTCGCATGAAAGCGCGCCTGGTCGAGTGCTTTGAGCAAGGACTCGAGCTCCCGCGCCAGATCCTGCTCCAGCCCGGCCTTTTCCATGTGCGCCGCCAGGTGCTCCTTGAGAATCGCGCGTGCCCGCAGCCCCGTTTTCTCCTCGAGCAGGCGATACGTCGCCTGCTCGATTTCCCGGGCGACTCGTGGTCGGTCTCCAGCTTGTTCGAGCGCACGAAAGGCTGCGTAGTCCAAGTGGGCTTTCTGTGAACGGCGTCCGGAGCGCTTCAGGAGCAACCGCGCGACGACCGTCGGCAGCAGCAACAGGAGCCAGACCACGAGAGGCGAAAGCAGGGCTACGGCCGGCCCCCAGACAGGGAGCTCTCGGCGTGTCGACCGCCAGGGTGCCTTCGCCGTTCGCGGCGCAAAGCCGAGCAACAGGGAGTGGTCGGCCCGTGGCGCTGGCGCTGCGTTCGGTGCGTTCATTGGGCCAGTCGCGGCGGTTGGGTTCACGGTGATGCTCCCGAGGATGGCTTTCGCCATGCGGTAGCGCTCCGTTTCGGGATCGAAGTGAGGCAGCTCTACCGTGCCGAGCTCGACCGCGCCGGCCGTCGTCGCGCGCGCAGTGAATTCCAGGTTGCGGGTGCCGGCGAGCTCACGGTCCTCGACGCTGACCTCGCCTCGCACGGTGGGATCTCCCCAGACGATGCCAGGCACGTCTGGCATGTCGACGCTGGCGGGTAGATTGCCGTGGCCGGACAGCTCCAGCTTGACGGAGAAGAAGCCGTTCTGATCGACGGTGCGCGGATCGACCGTGGCGCTGAGCTCGAACCGTCCGACGTCGCCTGGGCGGTAACCGGCGGGTCTGCCTGCGACGGGGGTTTCACGGACCAAGAGGCGGAGAGCAGGGCTCACGGCGGCCGTGCCGAGGGGGCTGCCCTGACTGGGGTAGCCGCGTCCGCGCAAGATGGCGCGCATGCTGCCGATCTCGAGCTCGCCCGCGCGCAGCGGCACGAGGACGAGCTCGCGGAGCTTGACGACCAAGAACTCGCGGCCTCCGATCTCCGTGCGAAAGAACGGCTGCTCGTGCGATGTCTCGACGGACGGATAGCTGAGAAAGCTCGACAGCGCCGGTTCGGTCGGGCTGACCTCGCGGAACGCGCCCCGTCCGCCGTACGCGTAGATCGAGAGCACGATCGGCTCGCCCAGCACCGCAGAAGGTTGATCCAGCACTGCGCGCAAGAAGCCGAGTTCGTTCGGCGCGCTGTCGAGACCAAGCTCGGCAGGTGCATCGGGGTAGGCGGACATGGCGCCTCGTCGGCGCAAGATGTCGAAGGGGTCGGGAGCGTTCGGATCCGAACGGCGACCGAAAGGATCCGTGCCGAAAGGATCCTGCCCGAACGGGTCCTGCCCAAATCCGAACGGATCGCGGCGACCCGATCGACCGGAGGGTCCCCTCTGGGGCGGACCTTCGACGACCTCGACGGTCAGGGCGTCGGCCTCCAAACGTCGACCATCGACCACGAAGCTGCCTGGCCCCAGCACCAAGCGCCCTGGCTTGGTGGGTGTGACCTCGTAGGTTGCGACGACGTTGTTCTCGGTCGTCACGTCGAAATTGCGCATGACCACTCGGCGCTGCGAGAAGATCGAAGGACCGGCCACCTCGGCGGCCCCTTGCACGGGCAGTTGCGGTGCTTGGGCGCTGCCATCTCCGCCGTCGAGGATGGCGGTGACTTCGACCGTGAAGGTTTCGCCGACGGCGACTCGCCGCGCTGCGCTTTCGGCGCGCACCTCGGCTGCCCACGCCATGCGGCTCTCGGTCAGCGCCAGTAGCGAGAGGGCCGCTAGGACGGTCAGCAGAGGGCGCGCGCGCATGGTCCTTCACTCGGTGCTCGAGCCTGCACCGACTGGGCGCTGACGGCAGAAGTCACTTGTCCTCCATCGTCGGCCTCAGGCGGATCGTTCGAGCCTTCTGCTTTGCGTCGTGCTGCTGCAGCGTCGGGGCCTGCTCCAGCCGGTCCAGGATGCGAGTGTCCTGGGATGCGGCAGGCGCGTTCGGTTTCCCCTGCGGCTCGTTCTGCCCTGCGCTTTCTTCGGGCATCGGGGCGTCGCCGTCCTGGGGCGCATCGCTGGCAGGTGGCTCGCCGGGCTGCTCACCCTTCTGCTGGTCGTCTGGTCCCGGCTGGTCCTTCGGGTCTTGTCCCGGCTGCTGATCCTTCTGGTCCTGACCTTGCTGATCCTTCTGGTCCTGCTGGTCGTCCTTTTGGTCCTGCTGGTCGTCTTGGTCCTGACCTTGCTGATCCTGCTGGTCCTTCTGGTCCTGACCTTGCTGGTCGTCCTTCTGGTCCTGCTGGTCGTCCTTCTTTTCCTCTTCTTCCTTCTTCTTGCGCTCTTCCTCTTCTTGCTGACGACGCTGAGCGACGGCTCGATTGTGGGCGATGTCGCGACCAATCGCGTCCCCCGTCTTTTCCGGCAAGCCCGGAGCTAGGACGATGGCGCGATCGTAGGCGTCGATGGCCGCCTGAAAGGCATTGCGGGAGAGCTCCAGATTTCCCATCAAATAGTGGGCCCGCGCCCGCAGTTCGCTCGTGAGGTCGGGATTTTCGGCGACTGGAGACAGCACGCGCAAGGCGCAGTCGATGCGCGCCGAGACTTCAGGATCGACTTCGGTGGCTGGCGCGGCAGGAATGCCGCTCGGTGGTGCACCACCGGGAGGTGCGGCTGGGTCGGCGGAGCCCAGTGCGCCCGGCACGAGCGGCGAAGGTGCCTTGGCGGTTGCCGTCTGCGAGGGAGTGGCTGCCGCCGCTTTCGGAAATGCCGAAGCGAGCGCGAGCCCGAGGTCGAGCCCAGCGTCGCCCAGCCGGCGAGCCCGCTCGCCAGCGCCGATGACTCCCGCCTCGCAAGCGCCGGTCTCGAGGTACTTGGTCAAGAGCTCGGTCGCTACCTTCTGCTGATTCGTGGCCAGCGCTTCGATCGCGTCGTTCACGACCGGACTGTCGCGCATGAAGAGCCGATCGAAGTCGGCGCAGCCCAGGCAACCCAATGCCAGGAGTACCGCTGCTTTCCGCATGCGACTCGGCAGGCGTCGTCGTTGCACGCCGCGTGGAGGATCTGGGGGCAGCTTTCGCTTGGGACCCAAGCTCAAGACCACATCCAAAAGGAGGAGCAGCACCGCGGCGCTCAGGGGGTAGTGGTAGATGTCGGCATAGACAGTCTCCACTCGCTCCGACAGCTCTTCGGTCATCAACTTGCGAAGGCGCTCGGTAATCTGATCGATGCCGACCTCGCCCTTCTCTGCGCGGACCACTTTCCCGCCACCGCTACTCGCGACTTTCTCGAGCTGGGCTTCTCCCTCCGGGGTGAGGAACGTCGTCATCAGCTGGCCATCGCGATCGCGACGCAGCCCAATTTCCCTGCCGTTCTCGTCGACCTCGTACATCGGCTCGGGTGTGCGTCCGCCAATCTGCACCACCTCGATGCGCGTCCCGTCGGCCGCAATGCGCGCCGCAACCTCCGCCGGGTCGCCCTCCAAATCTTCGCCGTCGGTCACGAGCACGATGACTCGTTCGTGTCGAGCGCTCAGGGGGTCCCGAGCCAAGAGTTCGCGCGCCGTGTCGAGCGCACGTGCGATGCTGGTCCCGCCGATGGGCATGTCCACCGGCTCCAGGCCCCGAAAGAACTGGGCGATTGCTGCGCCGTCGCTGGTGACCGGAAAGGCCATCGTATCGCCGGCGAAGGCCACGGCGCCGAATCGTGCGCCCCCGAGCTCCTCGATGAGTCGAGCGACCTCCACCTTCGCGCGCTTCATGCGTGAGGGAGACACGTCCTTCGCGTACATGCTCTTCGAGTAGTCGAGCACGAGGATGACATCGAGGTTGGTCGCGGGCAGGACCCGTGTGCCTCGCCCATACTGCGGGGCTGCCGCCGCGAACGCCGCCAGCAGCACGGCCAGTACCAGGAGCACGGCGCGCAGGGTGCGGCGGACGCTCGTGTTCGAGGTGAGGAGCGCCTCGACCAGCGCGACATGGCCGAAGGTCCGCTTGTCTTTGGCCAGACGAAAGCCGCGCGCGACCAGAACGCCGGTCAGCAGGAGTGCGAGGGCAGCGCCCCAAAGCCAGTCACTGGCGCCGAATCTCACGGGAACCTCCGTAGAACGAGGGTGGTGAAGAGTGCCTCGAGGAAGATGAGGAGGACGCCCGGCAGGAGCAAGTAGCGGAACAAGTCTTGGTAGGTGGCCTGGGCTGCTTCGAACTGCGTCTTCTCCAGACGATCGAGCACGTCGTGCAGACTCGCTTGCAGACTCTTGGCGTCGTTGGCGACATACGCCTTGCCGCCGGTCTTCTCGGCGATCTGGCGCAGCAGGGCCGGGTTCGTCGGGAACGCGACCGATTCGAAGCGTGCCTGCCCGAAGAGATCGCTGCCGCGATACACCTTGGCCAAGTCACCCTCCCCCACCTGAATGGGGTAGATTTGCGCGCCGATCACATTGGCCAGATGTGCCGCATACTCGGGGGCCAGCTCGCCGCCTTTGTTGTCGCCATCCGTCAAAAGGACGATGGCCCGGCTTTTGGCCTCGCTCTTGCGGAGGCGCGCCACGGCCACCCCGAGTGCGTCGCCGATGGCGGTGCCATTGGGATCGATGACCTCGAGCTGCATGCGGCTCACGAGCACGTCGAGCAGCTGATAGTCGAGCGTCGGCGGTGACACGACGTAGGCCGAGCGCCCGAATACGACCACGCCAATGCGGTCGGAACGGCGACGGGCAATGAAGTCTCGCAGCACGGCCTTCGCTGCGTCGAGTCGCGTGGGCACTGGCGAGTTCTCGGCCGGCGTCAGGTACTTCTCCAGGTCCGACGGCAGGTTCTCCATGACGGCGCGCATGGAGCCGGAAAGATCGAGCGCTACGACCAGATCGATGCCTTCTTCTTCCGCCTCGCTGGGCCCGCGTACACTGACCGGCTTGGCGAGTGCCAGGATGCAGAAGACGAGTGCTGCACTGCGCACGACGCCAGGCAAGTCGACCAGGCGCGCGCGCCAGCCGATGGGCCCACGCTGGAACGTCGCGATGCTGCCCGCCTTCACGCGGGGAGTGCGCTTGTCCTGCCCAAACGTCGACCAGTAGAAGACCAGCGGCACGACTGCGAGCCCGAACAGCCAGAGCGGCCGTTCCCAGCGCACACTCAGCCACTCGGAGCCCGCTTCAGCCCAGGGGTACGCGCTCCCCAAAAGGAGCACGAGCGCAAAGAGCCCGAAGGCCAGCAGAGGTCGCTTCATGCGTTCGCCTCTTTCGAAGCGGTCCGCGGATCCAAGGACGGGCCAGGTGTCGTCGAGCGCACGATACGCCTCACCTGGTCGAGCGCCTCCGTGCATTCCTCCAGCGTGGGCAGGCGTCGTGCAAACTTCACCAGGTCCGTGCGTTGCAGCAGCCCTCGCACATCGACGACGGAGGCGAAGTCAGGAGCGCGCTGCTCGAGCTGACGCAGGATCTCCCGGGTCGTGCACTCGAGACCGTCGAAGCCGTAGCGGGAGCCCAAGTACTCGCGCAGCGTATCCACGACGGCGTCGAGGAAGGTCTCGTACTCCTGGCGCGCGAGCAGGCCTTCCTGCTCGAGGGCACTCAGTCGCGAGAGGGCGAGCTCCCAAGGCGGGCGAGGGGGCACCGGCGGCGGGGCTTTCTTCCACGAGTCTTTGAAACGGAGATAGAGGAAGGCCAGCAAGGCAGCGACTGGCAGGGCGACGAGAAGGGCGATGGCAGCATCGCGCGCAGCCTGCCAGAGCTCGCGCTGCGGGCGTGGCTCCGGATCACGCGCCGGCTCGATGCTGGCGGAGCCGGCCAGCGGATCTTCGACGGTGATGCGCAGCGGCGCCGTACAGACGGTCTGCACCTCGCCGCTCGCGCGAGCGACGGCGATCGGCAGAGGCGGCAGCTCGAGCACGTGACGCCCTGCCTGGCGGGGTAGCGGGATCAGGGGCAGCCGAATCTCGGTTTCTGCGCGCGCTCCTGCTGCTTTGCGCGCGAGCGTGGCCTTGATGGGGCTACTGGGATGAGGCAGCACGAACTCCGCCGCGCGGAGGAGCCGCACTTCCGGAGCGTCCGCCGAAAGCTCGATGCCACCGGGCAGTACCTGTTCGCCCGCCCCGTGCTCGACGTCGATCGTGAGCCAGGCAACGTGGCCAGAAGTGCCGCGCTCCGGCAGCTTTACCTCGAGCTTCGGCCGTTCGCGTTCTTTGCTCCACGTCTCCTGGCAGCTCGCGACCACAGGCTCCTCGGCCGCGACGGGAGGGCTGTCGAGAACACCCGGCAAGGCGAGCCAGAGGCTCAATAGAGCGCGTCTCATCGCTTGGCCTTTCTTGCGCGCCGAGCGAACAGGTCCCGCAGGGGAGGGACATATGAGCTTTGGGTCGAAACGACGGCGTAGTCCAGGCCGAACTTCTTGAACGTGCGCGCTTGGGCGGCACGACGGGCGAGCACCTGCTCCTTGTGATGCTCGCGCACCTTGCGGCTCGACGTATCGACGAGGACGTCGTCCCCCGTCTCCAGATCTTCGAAGCGCACCAAACCGACATCCGGTAGCTCGTCGTCGCGCGGATCAGTCAACACGATGGGAATCACATCGTGCTTGGCAGCCGCGAGTGCGAGACTGTGCTCGTAGTCGGTGGCGAGAAAATCGCTCAGCAAGAAGGCGACGCTGCGGCGGCGGGCAACGTGCAGCAGCGTTTCCAAGCCGACCGCTAGATCCGTGCGCCTGCGCTTCGGGTGCAGCTCGAGGATCTCGCGCAGTACGCGCATGCCGTGCTTCTTGCCCTTTTGCGGCGGGACCACGCGTTCGACTTCGTCGCTGGTCGCGATCAAGCCCACCCGATCGTTGTGGGCGATGGCCGAGAACGCACAGAGCGCCGAGACCTCGGTGCAGAGCCGGCGCTTGGTCATGTTGATCGTACCGAACTCACTGCTCGCCGAGACGTCGACTACGAGCATGACGGTCATCTCCCGCTCTTCGGTGAAGACCTTGATGTACGGCTCGTTCATCCGTGCCGACACGTTCCAGTCGATGGCACGCACGTCGTCGCCGTGCTGGTACTGCCGCACCTCTTGGAATGCGAGACCCTGCCCCTTGATGACCGACTTGTAGTTCCCCGAAAGCTGTTCCTCGTTGGCGAGGCGGCTCGAGGTGATCTCGATCTTGCGTAGGGCTCGAAGTAGCTCCTTCTCGATCAAGCTTTCACCTCGCTCTTCAAGGTACTTCGACGACTTCGAACACCCGGCGCACCACGTCCTCGGCGGTGACTTCTTCCGCTTCAGCCTCGTAGGAGAGGACGATGCGGTGCCGCAGTACGTCGGGGCCGACGGCTTTCACGTCTTCGGGGGTGACGTAGCCGCGGTGTCGGAGAAATGCGTGTGCGCGTGCTGCCAGATTGAGGGCGATGCTCGCGCGGGGACTGGCACCGAACTCGATGAGTGGTCCCAGGTCCTTCATGCCTTGCTCCTCTGGATTGCGCGTCGAGAGCACGACGTCGACGATGTAGTTCTTCACTCGGTCGTCGATGTAGATGTCTTGCACCACGCTGCGGGCAGCCAGAAGGCGCTCGGGCGTGGCCACGGCCTGCGCTTTGGCCCGCACCTTGGAGGTCATGCGATCCATGATCTTCAGCTCGTCCTCGCGGGAGGGATAGCCCACCTTGATCATGAGCATGAAGCGGTCCATTTGCGCTTCCGGGAGCGGGTAGGTGCCCTCCTGCTCGATGGGATTCTGCGTCGCCATCACGATGAACGGGCTCGGCAGCGGATAGGTCGTGTCGCCGAGCGTGACCTGGCGCTCTTGCATGGCTTCGAGTAGCGCGCTCTGGACCTTGGCTGGCGCACGGTTGATCTCGTCCGCCAGCACCAGGTTGGCGAAGATCGGTCCGAGTTTGCTCGAGAACTCACCTTTGTGTTGGCTGTAGATGGTGGTGCCAACGACATCGGCGGGGAGCAAGTCGGGCGTGAACTGAATGCGGGAGAACTGCGCTGAGATCGCGTCGCAGATCGTGCGCACGGTCAGCGTCTTGGCGAGACCTGGTACGCCTTCCAAGAGGACGTGTCCGCCCGTGAGCAGGCCGATCAGGATGCGCTCGACCATGTAGGTCTGCCCGACCACGACCTTACCGATCTCGGTCTGGAGGTCGTCTACGAAGGCGCTCTCTTGGGCAACGAGCTCATTTAGGGCACGAACGTCTTGCATTCTCGATCGTCTCCATCGGGCGCCACCGAGCGGAATCGGCGCGCCGCCTCGGGTCTAGGGAAGTCGGCCGGCCGCGGCATACCCGACCGGCGGGCAGACAACCAGTAACCCTCCCGTTTGCTTCCGGCAGCCGACGGGAGGCGTAAGGGGGCGCGGGCCGGGCCCGTGGCCCGTGCGGGCTTTTGCGGCGTCGAGCCCGGCCGCGGCCGAGGCCGAGTCGCGGGTTTTTGGGTAGGCTGCGCCGGGCATGCACAGCCAGGTCGGGACGAGTGGGTTCAGCTATGCGGAATGGAAGGGGAACTTCTATCCCAAAGGTATCAAGTCGGGTGACATGCTGGCCCACTACGCCTCGCGCCTCAGCACGGTCGAGGTGAACAACACGTTCTACCGGCTGCCGCGCCCGCCTCTGCTCGAAGGCTGGCGCGCGAAAACACCGGACGGGTTCACCTTTGCCGTGAAGGCGTCGCGGAGAATCACGCACTTCAAGAAGCTCCGTGAGACCGGTGATCTGCTCGACTACTTGTTCTCCAACTTGCTGGTCCTCGGGCCGCGCCTCGGCCCGATTTTGTTTCAGCTACCGCCCACGGTCCGCGTGGATGTCGACCTATTGCGAGCATTCCTGGCCGACGTGGCACCGCGCGTGGCCGAGATCCCGGAGCCTCGCATCGTGCTCGAGTTTCGGCACACCTCCTGGTTCACGGATGAGGTCTACAGCGTGCTGGCAGACGCGGGTGCAACGCTTTGCGGCGGAGACGGCGACGACGAAGGCCGGGTGCCACCGCCCCTCGTGCGCACGGCACCGTTTGCCTACGTCCGTCTGCGCAACGACGCGTACTCCGACGCAGAGCTTTCGGCCTGGGCCGGGCGCTTGCACGACCTCGGCGCGGATGAGGTCTTCGTGTACTTCAAGCACGAGGTCCAAGGTCCCCACTTGGCCGAGCGCCTGCAGTCCCTGCTCGGCCAGCGGCTCGCTGATCAGCCCCCGCTGGCTTAACAGGGCGCTGAATAGTGCTTTTCAGCACCCTGCGTGCTTCGCCGCGCGGGCACGGTCGTTTTCGTTGGCAGGGTGCTTTTTGGCACCCTGCTTATGCATCCTGAGCGATCCAGCGGGCTTGCGTATCCGTTCAGGCATTTTGCGTCGAAAACTGGATTTGCATTCAGTAGTCTGGCTGAGTGAGGGCATGACCCACCTGAACAAACAAGTCCTCATCAGCCTCCTCGACCTCGGCCAAAGCGACGTGCGGGCCAGCGTCCAGTCCGTCTCCGTGGCCGTCGGCTGCTCCCGCCGTGAGGCGGCGGTCGCCCTGAACGAGCTGGCCCGACTGGGTCTCGTCCGCGCCGAAACGGTCCGGTTGACGCTGGTCGGCCTCATGCGTGCCGCCGGGTTGCGGGAGCGGAGTCGTCAGGTCAGCGCCGCCTGAAGCGTCTGCCGCCCCTCACGATGCCGACAGCTGGCGTTTGAGCTCCTTGGCGGCCAGCGCGTATCCGCCATCGGCCCCGTCGATGAAGTGGACGTGGTCACCCGAATAGGAACGAACCAGGCAAGTCATGAGCGCCGCCTGCGCCTCGTGCAGGCCAAAGGCGATGGCCCCGGCAGCATGCTCCCGCTCCAGATAGGCGCGCACGCTGGAGAGCTCGTCCGGGCTGAGATCGACCACCATCCGCAGGAGCTCGTCGAACTTGCGAAAGTCCGTGTTCTGCTCGAGCTCGCGCATGTAGCTCGTGGGATCGAAGCCTCCCGCCTTCTTGCGAAATAGCCGCAGCACGCGCGCAATCTGAGTGCGGAGCCGTGCTTCCTTCGTTGCCGCTGGCAAGTCGGGACGGTCTGGCTCGCCGGCGCGAATGCGAGCCTCGACCGAGTAGTCGGCGAAGGGGCCCAGCATGTGAAGCCCTTCGACCTTCACCGGTCGCGCCCGGTCCATGTCCATGCGTGCCCCGAGCTCGGAAAGCACGCGCGCGTACGTGAGAGCGCGCGTGGCCTCGTCGTCACCTTGCGCCAGGACGAGCAGGCTCACCATGGTGCCGCGCCGGCTGTCGATCGGCCGCCAACGGCACTCGAAGCCTTCGAAGTTGGCTTCTCGCTCTCCCTCCGGAGCGACCTCGTAGCGCTGCGCGAGCGCTGGATCCTTGACCCAGCGCTCGGCGAGAGGGAACGCGGTCCCGCTGAACATGGCGAGCTTGGTGTGGGGGCTCGCGCGGAACTTCGCCACCTTGGCGGTCGTCCCGCTCGCCAGGAGCTCACGGAGTGGGACGAGTGCGACGCGAAGGTCGAGGTCGAAGGCCTCGCGGGCCAACCAGCACGCGCCTCGGAGCGCCCGTTCCGCGGCGGCCTTGCGAGATCCTGGCACGAGGATCGTCGCGCCGTCGCCGCCGAAGACGTAAGCCAGCTCGACGTCGCGCATCGCATTGGCAAGTCCAATGATCGACGCGACGCCCAGCGCATTCACGTCCTTGTAGCGGCCGGCTTCGATCGCTTTCGTCGACCCGCGCACGTCCGTGAGCGCAATCCAGTAAGTGGCCGGCACGGCCGTGTAGGCGGCGGGCCGAGTGACCGCGGCGAAGTCCGTGATCTCGCCCAGCCCTCCGTAGAAGCCTTCTTCCTCTTGCTCGCCCGGCCGGTCGTTCCCCACGGCCTCCATGGTCGGGCCCTGGCCTGCGATTGGCCAAGACGCGCGCTCTCGGCGCGCAGATTCCGCGGGCCCTGGCCTTGGGCCTATTTACCGAGGCTCGCCACGCGCCGGCGAACGACCACGAACCGGGCGAGCCCCACCCCGAGCACGATGGGCGCGCTCACCAGCAGGATCTGCGAGAAGTCTCGCATGGGCACGAAGAGCTCGAGATGCAGGATGGCCAGGCCCGTGGTGAGCAGAGCCGAAGCGGTGCGGAAGTAGGCGAGGAACGTCCTCTCGTTGGCAAGATGGGTGCGCTCCAAGGCCAGGAGATCGGCACGCGGCAGGGACGTCATCTCCCCGCTATAGCTGAAACGGGATGGACCTTCCGATGCCTCGACGCACGTGCTGCTCGTGGCGGTGATCTGCCCAGGCCGCGGCATGATTCGCCCCGGGCCGGGTCCGGGGCGAATCGGTCAGGCCTGTTCGGCCAGGGTGCGCAGACTGGCGGAGAGGCGCGTGAGCAAGCTGCGCTCGAGCGCCTTGCTGCGGAGATCTCGTCCATCCCAGCGCAGCTCGCCGAGGTAGCTCCAGCGCCAAGCGCCGTCCCGACGGAGTGACAAGCAGAGCGCCGTTCCCTGCTTGCCTGAATCGAAGCGGTAGATCTGGCCGTCGATCTCCACTTCTCCCAGACCTTCCTCGTCATAGTTGACCGGGCTCGGCACGTCGTCGAGCTCCATCGGCTCGGGTGCAGGCTCGTCCGTGACGTGAGCGACCTGCTCTGCAGCAGGCACGCCATCAGCCTCGGTCACAGCGCTGCTCTCGGTCACAGCGCTGCTCTCGGCCACAGCGCTGCTCTCGGCCACAGCGCTGGCTTCGGCCACAGCGCTGGCTTCGGCCACAGCGCTGGCTTCGGCCACAGCGCTGGCTTCGGCCACAGCGCCTTCGGCTTGAGCCAGGGAGCCTTCGACCGGAGCTTCGCCCGTGCCCTGGGTCTCGCCGGCTGCCGGCAGGACGGGCAGGACGGCCGGCGGCGGGACGGCTTCAGCCGCGGCTTCGTGGCCGGGCGCCTGAGCGCTTGCCTCAGCGGCGACGGAGCTCACGAGTGCGCTCGTCTCGCTGGGTTCGTCTGCAGCGCTCGGGCGGGGCAAGGCCTCGGCCTCGTCGCTGGGCGCCGTGCCGCGCGCGGGACTGGGCGCCGCGCCGCGCGCGGGACTGGGCGTCGCTCGAGCAGCGACGGCCGCTGCGGTGCGTCGGCCGCGGCGCGCGGGGACAGGGGGCAAGGGTTCGGTCTTCGAGGTGGCGGCTGCTGATCTGCTCATGTGAGCAGTATACGGCGCGGGCGTTCAGTTGATCAAGATTGCTGAAAGCGGGGCGCGTGTCGGGAAGAGCCGGCGGTTAATGAAAAGGACTTTCAATTGCAGTCGCTGCTGCTAAAGGGTGCCCGTAGATTGACGGGACAATCGCCGAGGCCGTTGGGCCGGACGGGGCCCCGCGAAACCGAATCTGAAAACGAAAGTGAAAGGCGAGAACAAGATGTCTCCTGACTTCAGACTGGCCCGCTGGGCCCTCCTGGCTCTGGCCATTTCCGCCGGCACAGCGGCGTGCTCGGGCTCCTCCGGCGACGAAGACGGCTCCGGCGGTGGCGAAGAAGACGGCTCGGGCGGCGGCGAAGAGGACGGCTCCGGCGGCAGCGAAGAGGACGGCTCCGGCGGTTCTGATGGCAGCGGCGGGAGCGACGGCTCCGGTGGCAGCGATGGCTCCGGCGGCTCGACGGGTGGCAGCGGCGGATCTGGCGAAGGCGGCATGGGCGGCGAAGGCAGCGGTGGTGACGGCACTGGTGGCGGCAGCGGCGGAACCCCGCCGGTGTTCGATCCGATCACGCGCGCGGGCGAGGTGATCATCGCCGAGGCCGACGACTTGAAGGGCCTCAGTGTGACCCCCGAGGGCCTGGTGTACGCGTCGGGCTTCGTCATCGACGAGGACGGCGACCAGCAGCTCGTGGTCTTGCGCATGAACGCGGAGGGCGAGCTCGACGACACTTGGGGCGACTTCGGCGTGGCCCAGGTGAACGTCCAGCCGCGTGAAGTCGAAGAGGAGCAGGGCATGGCCGGTGCTCCGCCCGTAGAGACCGTCGTGAACGACGGCGTCGAGGAGTCGATGGGCGTCGTCGAGCTCAGCGACGGCTCGGTCGTTGCCCAAGTCAACTTCCGCTTCTCGGGCGTCGGCAATACCGCACCGACGCGCGTCGGCCTGGTGAAGTTCGATAGCGCAGGCGAGCTCGTCACGGGCTTCGGCGACGGTGGTCTGGCTCAGGTGACGTTCGGCTTCGCTCCGAGCAACACCACCTCGACCTGGACGGACACCTCGTGGGGCATTCAGCTCGACCAGGTGACCGAGCAGAACGTGGACAAGATCGTGGTCTTCGGCTTCGGCACGACGAACGTCGTGGCCACGCCGGCCCGCACCGACAACGACCGCTACGTGACGCGCGTGCTCGCCGCCGACGGTGCAGTCGACCCGACGTTCCGCGCTGGCGTCGCCTACCGGTACAATACGACAGGCACGCTGTCGGACGGTGGCCGTCGCGGCATCGTGCTCGAGGACGGCAGCATCGTGTCGTCGGGCTACACGAACCTCGGCGAGGGCCTGGGTAACCACATCGTGCTGATCAAGCTCGGCCCCAATGGCCAGCCCGATCCCACGTTCGGCTTCAATGCGCTCGGGGTTCCCGGCGTGGCCTGGTTCAACTCCTTCAAGGTCGATGGTGGTGCTGCCGAGTGCTACGGTGTCGGCGTGCAATCGACGGGCCGCCTGCTCACGACCGGATACGGCCGCGCAACGGGCACCGGTTTGAGCTCCACGCTCGGCTACCTGCCCACCGTCATGGTCGACATGGTTGCCTTCGGTGTGCTCGACGGCGGTCTCGACACGAGCTGGGGCAACGACGGTCACCTCGCCCTGCAGAGCGAAGACGAGCCGCAGAACTCGGACCCCGTCATCGCTGCGCAACAGTACGAGGAACGCGGCCGCGACCTGATCGTTCTGCCGGACGACCGCGTCGTCTACGCGGGCCGCTACGACCTCTGGCCGGCGCTGTTCGTCGGTCGCGTCAACGGCGGCGCCGATGAAACCGTCGGCGACACCTTGGCCGGTCGTTTCGTCTACGACGACGTGCTTCCCTACGACACGTCGCACTTCTACGCGATTGCGGCTTCGGATGACGGCAGCCGCGTCTACGCGACGACCAACTACAACGCTGGGAACACGACGGGCGTACTGCTCGCCATCCTCCAGGTTGGCGACTGAGTGCGCCTGCTTGCTTGGCTCCCCCCGGTTGTGGGCGCGGCGGGTCTTCTCGCCGCGTCCTCCTGCACCGAGCGCCCACACGAGAACTTCGTGCGGCCCGTATTCGGTTCGGGAGGCATTTCGGGGGTGCCGGGCAGCGGCGGCCAGGACACCCTGCCACCACCGAACCTCGGTGGTGGCGGCATGGGTGGCGCGCTCGGAGTGCCGGTCGGCTCCGGGGGCAGCCCGAACGCGAGCGGCGGCTCGGGCCCCATCGACGGCAGCGGCGGGACGCCGTCCTGGACGGTAGAAGACGATTGCGAGCGCCCGGTCGGTGCGACGGGCGCATTCTCGCGTGCCGCCTTGCGTGACGCAGCGGCGACTTGTGCCGAGTACCACTACTGCCGCTTCGAAGCGGTGAGCCACGAGTTGGCCGACCAGGTCGAGGCCTACGTGGACGAACCGACCGCGTCGGCGCAGCAGATCGTGCGCGAAGTCCTCAGCTTGGCATTCGAGCGCTGGGCGCTGATCGAGGCCATGCAGTTTGGCCCCGTCGCGAGCGCAACGGCTACGGCGGGTCGGGACATCTACCAGGGCCAGGGTCTGCGCTCCTTCATCTATCCGTGGCCGCAAGTCTCGCGTTGTCGCGTTGACGAGCAGGTGGCCAGTCAGAAGTACCAAACGCTCGGCATGGCCAACGTGCAGATCTCGGCGCGCGGACTACCAGCGCTCGAGACGCTGCAGTTCTACGAGGGCGCCGACACCGAGTGCGCTCAGAACTCGACCACTTACGACCTCTGGTCCCAGCTGGATGCCGCCACGCTGGCGGAGCACAAGCGCGCCTACGCGGAGGTGCTCGCGGGCGACGTGCTCGCACAGTCGCAGACGCTGGTCGACCGCTGGAGTCCGAGTGGCGACGATTTTCACGCTGCATTCGTGAGTGCCAGCGGTTATCCCGACGAGCAGGAGGCGATGAACGTCCTTGGCTGGGCGCTCCTCTACATCGAGCTCGAGGTCAAGGATTGGAAGCTGGGCGTGCCCGCCGGTTACACGGTGGGAGCACCGGTCTCAGGGCCCGAGACGCCCTTTGCCGGCCAGCAGACGGCGCTCTTGCGTGCGAACCTCGAGGGCTTCCGTCGCATCTTCCAGGGTTGCGGCGAAGACTACGCCGGAATCGGCTTCGATGACTGGCTCGTCGACGCTGGCCATCCGGATCTGGCCGTCGACATCATCGCAGCTTCGGAGCATGCGGCGTCGGGTCTCGGCAGCCTGCCGCGGTTTTCCACCGCCACGACGGCCGAGATCCAGGGCGCCTACGCTGCCGTGAAGGTGCTCACGGACTTGCTCAAGGCCGACCTGTTTGGGACGGGCAGCGTCCTCAACTTGAAGCTGCCCGCTAGTCTCGAAGGGGACACGGACTAGAGCGATGACCGGGCCGGGCTTGGTGACCGGTGATGGCGCTTCGGCACTGATGTTGTCGGAGGTGCGTGAGACCTCAGCAGGCAGCGTCTGGTCCAGGCTCGCCGCACATTTGCAAACGGCGCGGGTCGACATCGCCTGGCTTGCCGCTTTCCGCTGTTTGTTTGGGCTGACCATGGCGGTCTCGGCGGCGCGCTTCCTGGCTTACGGCTGGATCGACCGCCTGTTCTTGGTGCAGCGATTTCGCTTCACCTACTTTGGCTTCGGCTGGGTCGAGCAGCTTCCGGCGCCCGACCTGCACGGCGTGTTTTGGGCGCTTCTGCTGCTTTCGTTCGCGGTAGCTGTGGGCGCCTGCACCCGGGTGACGGCGCCGCTCCTGGCACTGGGTCTCAGCTACTTCCAGCTGCTCGACGTCTCGACGTACCTCAATCACTACTACTTGGCTGCCCTCCTGGCGTGGCTGCTTTGTTTCTTGCCGGTCGCGCGTGCCTATTCGTTCGATGCATGGCTGCGCGCGCGCCGCGGCGCAGAGATCGATCGCACCGTGTCCGTGGCGGCGCTCTACCTGCTGCGGCTCCAGGTCGGCTTGGTGTACTTTTTTGCCGGCATCGCGAAGGCGCAGCCCGATTGGCTGCTACACGGACAGCCGCTGCGCATTTGGTTGTCCGCGCGCACGGACCTGCCGCTCGTCGGGCCGCTCTTGGCGCAGGAGGGCGCAGCGTTGGTGCTGTCTTGGGCTGGGTTCCTGTTCGACACGACGGTGGCGTTTTTCCTGCTGAGCAAGCGGACGCGGTCCTTCGCGTTCGCGGTCGTCGTGCTCTTTCACACCGGCACCAAGATCTTGTTCCCGATCGGCATGTTCCCGTTCATCATGGTGCTGTCCGCGCTCGTCTTCTTCGAGCCGACGTGGCCGCGGCGGGCGCTCGAGTGGCTGTCTCGACGCCTCGGTCGCCCGAGCCCACCCCAGGTGGAGGGCGCGAGCGTTCGGCTGGGGCCGGTTCGTCGCGTCCCGCGCTGGGTCCTCTTGGCCGGGCTTTCGTACGCGCTCCTGCAAGTGGCGCTGCCGCTCCGCGCGTTCGCTTACCCTGGCAACGTGCTCTGGCACGAGCAAGGCATGCGTCTTTCGTGGCGCGTGATGGTGCGCGCCAAGGGCGGCAGCACGACCTTTCGCGTCGTCCGGGAGCCCGGTGCCGCCCCAGTCTTCGTCAGCCCGCGCACCTACCTCACGAGCTATCAGGAGAGCGAGATGAGCAGCCAGCCGGACCTCATTTTGCAGCTCGCTCATCGCATCCGCGACGACTTCCGGGCCCAGGGGTATCCCGCCGTCCAGGTGTTCGCCGAATCGCGCGTGGCGCTGAACGGTCGACGAAGTCAGCCCTTCATCGACCCATCCGTGGACCTGGGCCACATCGAAGATGGCTTTGGGCCTGCGACTTTCGTATTGCCCGCTCCCAGCGGGCCACCGCCCCACACGCGGCCCACGTTCTGACCTCCATCGACCTCGCCGATGCAATCTTCGTCTTCGCTCTCTCGTCCGCGTCCTTCCTTGTCGGTCCGCTATCTCTTGGCTTGGGCTTGCTATGCGGTGACGCCGTCGCTGTTTGCTCAAGGTCAGCCGCCCGCCGGTCCGCCGGCGTCCACGGATCCAGACGCGCTCCCCGCCGAGCCGGCCCCCCCACCCGCCACGCCTCCGTCGTCCGCGCCTGCTGAGCCGCCTCCCGGCGGCCCGAGCGAGCCGAGCGCCCCGACCCAGCCGAGCGAGCCGAGCGCCCCGAAGCCGAGCGAGCCGAGCGCTTCGGGTGAGGCCGCCGCTCCGGCTGCTCCGAGCGCAGCCCAAGAGCCCGCTGCTCTAGCGCCCTCCTCGGAGGCCGCACAGCCCGAACCCACCGAGCCCGAGCCCGAGGCCGCGCAAGCCAACGCCGACGTAGCCGATGGGGAGCCGGGGGAGGACATCGAAGTGGTCGTGGCCGGCTCGCGCATCGGCGCGCTCGCTGGTTCAGCGCACGTGATTGGGCAAAAGCAGCTCGAGCGCTTCGAGTACGACGACGCCCACGCGATTCTGCAGCAGGTGCCAGGCGTTTACGTGCGCCAAGAAGACGGCGTCGGTCTCAGGCCGAACATCGGCGTGCGCGGGGTGAATCCGGACCGTTCGAAGAAGCTGACGCTGATGGAGGACGGCATCCTCTTCGGCCCCGCTCCGTATTCGGCACCGGCGGCCTACTACTTCCCGCTCATGACACGCATGACGCAGGTGCGCGTCATCAAAGGCCCAGGCGCAATTTCCTACGGTCCGCAGACGGTGGGTGGAGCCATCGATCTGGTGACACGCTCGGTCGACTACGGCACGCACGGGGCGGTCGATCTCGGCCTCGGCATGTACGGGTACAACAAGCTCCACGGGCACTTTTCCCATGCCGACGACCGCGCGGGGCTCTTGATCGAAGGCACGCGCATCGGAACCAGCGGCTGGAAGGAGCTGCCCGACGGAGGTGACACTGGCTTCACGCGCAATGAGTGGATGGGCAAGGCGTTCTTCGTGCTCGACCCCACCGCCCGCATTCAGAACCGCTTCGAGCTGAAGGTCGGGTACTCGGACGAAGGATCGAACGAAACCTATCTAGGCCTCACGGACGAGGACTTTCGCGAGCAGCCCCTCACTCGCTACGCAGCCAGCGCGCTCGATCGCATGGAGAACCATCGCACGACGCTCGCGCTATCCCACCAGCTCGAGGGCGACCCCAAGACGAAGGTGAAGCTCCGCACCAGCTTTTACCGTCACGACCTCACGCGTTCGTGGCGCAAGCTGAACGAGTTTCGCGACAACACCGCCCTCGCCGACGTGCTGGCAGATCCGGACAATCCGGCCTTCGCTGGCTATTACGCCGTCCTCACCGGCCAGGCCGATTCGGCCACACCCGGCGAGACGCTGATGATCGGCCCCAATCATCGCACCTTCGTCAGTCAGGGCGTTCAGTCGGTCTTCACCTGGGCACCGAAGACGGGCCCTGTCGGCCATGCCATCGAAGGTGGAGTGCGGCTGCACAATGACTCGATCGCTCGCCGCCAGGAGCAGGACGGATTCGTGATGATCGGCGGCGAGCTCTACCCCGAGGGCACGCCCACCGACGTGACCGCCGTCAACGTCGAACGAACACTGGCGCTGGCCGTGCACGCGTCGGACGCACTCACTTGGGGTCCTGTCACGCTGACGCCGGGCTTGCGCGTCGAGGCGCTGCATCAGTCGAGCGAGAACGAGCTCTCGGGCACGAGTACCAGTCGCGATCTGGCGGTGGTGCTGCCGGGGCTCGGCGGCTTTTGGGCCGTCACTCCAGAGGTTGGCGTGCTCGCCGGTGCGTATCGCGGCTTCAGTCCACCGGCGCCGGCCTCGCCAGCTGATCCGGAATCGTCCATCAACTACGAAGCCGGTGCTCGCAGCCAGTTTGGCCCCCTCCGCGCAGAGCTGATCGGCTTCTACAACGACTATTCGAATCTGACGGACGACTGCACTTTGGCCAGCGGTTGTTCGGACGACAACTTGGGCATGCAGTTCTCGGCTGGCGCCGCGCGCATCTACGGCCTCGAGGCGTTTGCCAAATACGAGCCGAAGGTGGGTCCGTGGTCGTTTCCGGTGGGCCTGGCCTATACCTTCACGCGCGGTGAGTTCCTCACCACCTTCGACTCGCAGGACCCCATCTTCGGCAATGTCGAAGCCGGCGACGGCATGCCTTACTTGCCCGAGCATCAGGGCAACCTGACTGCGGGCCTCGAGCGTCAGGAGTTCGGCGTGAACATGGCGCTCACGTACGTCTCCGCCATGCGCGAGGAAGCGGGAAGCGAGCCGCTGGAAGAGTCCATGCACACCGACGAGCAGCTGTGGCTCGATGTGGGTGGATTCCTCCGGCCGCTGCCGTGGCTCGAGGTGTACGTCAACATGCGCAACGTGTTCGGCGATCTCTACGTCGTGTCGCGTCGCCCCTACGGCGCTCGTCCGAACGCCCCGCGCTGGGTCCAGCTGGGGCTCAAGGCCAAGTTCTAGGAAGCATCCCGCCCGGTCCTTTTGGCAGCGTCCCTGTTGTGCCTGGCGCTCGTGGCGGCACGATTTTCGGGAACCTTCGGGGCGGTGGGGCGTTCTACCCCTCAGTGACACCCCGCTCGGCCACCCTTTCGCTTGCGCCCGGCTCCCCGAGCTGGGACGAATCGGCCGCCGTGCCGATGCGCGCCGCCTGGGAGAGCTCCGGTCCACGCGTGGCGGTCCGTCGGGACTACGAGGAGCTGGACGATGTGACGCTGAGCCGCGCTCGGGGCGGCGACCGACGAGCGCAGGAGGAGCTGGTGCGCATGTACGAACGGCGCGTCCATGCCTTCCTCAGCCGGTCGCTGATCTGCCGTCCGGACGTCGACGATCTGGCGCAAGACGTATTCTTGCGCGTTCTGCGTGCATTGCCTCGCTTCGAGACACGGGGTGCGCGTCTTTCGACCTGGATCTTCGCCATTGCCGTACGCCTACTTTTGGATCGGCGTCGCAGTCGCTGGCGCTTTCTCCTCCCCTTCGACGAAACCCGGGCCCGCGCACGCGAGCAGACGCCCGAGGCAGGCGCCATCGATCGGCAGACGCTGACAGCGGTGGAGCGCCTTCTGCTGGAGCTGTCGGCCGAGCAGCGCATGGCCCTCTTGCTGCTGGAGCTGCACGGCCTTTCCTACGAGGAGGTGGCGGAGGCCATGGGCACCAGCGTCGCGACGGCCAAGACGCGCGTCTTCCGAGCGCGCCGCGCCCTACGTGAGGGTCTGGACGTCGTGCAGAGGAAAGGGAGCGAGCGATGAGCAACCTCGATTGGCAGCACGATTGGCGCGCCCAGGAGCCGCGACCGGACTTTGCGCGGCGGGTGATGGACGAGCTCGTGCGGGGCGAAGAGGGCGGGATCGGGTGGGGCGCACCGCCAGCACGCCAGCGGCGAGCCGGTGGGAGCACGCGGGTCGCCCCGATCGCAACCTTCGCGGTGGCTGCGCTGCTGCTCACGGGTGCCGCTCTGGGGGCGCTGGGCGGTGCGCGACTCGCAGCGGTCGAGCTCGAGGACGTGCAGCAAGAAAGCTCGGCCATCGAACGCAAGCTGCCCCCCCCGCGCATGCAGCTCGTGACCCGACCGACGTCGATGGAGCCGGAGCGCGCGCGCGCAGCGCGTCCTCCGCGGCGCGCTTCTCCACCAGCAGCGGTCGCACCTGCTCCGCCGCCAGCGCCGCTCCCGATCCACTATCCGCCCTGCCACTGCAGCTCCGGCGCGGTCGTGTGCAGCTGCGTCGACTGACGCCTTTACCAGCCAAAATCTCCCCGGAGTGGCCTGTCCGAAGGCCAGCATGTGCCGTTCACCCCCCACCGAAAGGACGTCATGATTCATCGCATCACCCTTCCCTGCATCTTCGTCGTCTGCGCCGTCTGCGCCCCCGCTTCGGCGGAGGAGTCGGCTCCAGCGCCTGCTTCGTCGGGCAATCTGGAGTACCGCTTCGACGACGATCCGCTCGACGGAGTCGGACTCGATCAGCGTGGTGAGCGCATTCGCGTGCGACCGGGGCGTGGTCGGGTCACCCTGATCCGCCCGCGCACGCATTTCATTCCCGAGCTCACGCGCGCCGTCGAGAACCTGTGAGGTCGCTCATCGTCTGCTGCGCGCTCCTGCTCGGCGCCTGTGTTTCACAGCCTGAGCCTCGCGAGCTCCGCGTCTCGGAACGTGGGCTCGCGAGCCGCCTGGCCATCACCATGCCCGAGGCAGACCTCGGGGGCGCCGCAGGGGTGGCAGCGCAATGACGGTCAGTCGCTCGTCGGCCTCGGGCACAGCGCGAAAATGGCCTGACGCAAGCTCTTGGCGCCAAAAGGCTTGTGCAGCACGTGTGCCCCGAGGCTGCGGGCGCGCGCCGTGGCTTCGTCATCCGCGTATCCGCTGATGAGCAACAGCGGCAGCGATGGCCATTTCTGACGCGCCGCCGAGAGCAGCACGAGTCCGTTCGCTCCGGGCATGCGCAAATCGGTAATCAAGAGCTCGAAAGAGCGCGCTTCGATGACTGGCAATGCCGCGCTGGCGCTGCGTTCGACGACGAGCTCGGCGAACGTTTCTCCACAGATGCGCCGAAGGATTTCGAGGACGAGCCCGTCGTCTTCCACGATCAGCACGGAGCCCAGCTTTCGTTGCTCCTGCACGGATGCTACCCGGTCACTTTCGCATCCGTGGGCAAGACCACGGTGAAGCAGGCGCCGCCGAGGGACGCGCGCTGGTAGCGCAGCGAGCCGCCGTGTTTTTGCACGATCCCGTGCGAGATCGAGAGCCCGAGCCCCGTCCCACGCCCGACCGGCTTGGTGCTGAAAAATGGGTCGAAAATGCGCGAAACGACCTCGGGCGCGACGCCCGGCCCATTGTCGGCCACGGCGACCGACACCTCATCGTCAGAACCTGCGATGTGAATGGCAATACGCCGATCACCGACGGACACCGCGCCCTCGACGGCGTCCTTGGCGTTGGCGATGAGGTTGATGAACACTTGCTCCAGTGACTCTCGATCCCCGAGCACCAGGGGAACGGCGGGGCTCGGCTCGAGTTCGACGTCGACGTCCGCTGCGCGGAGTGCCTCGGTCATCAGCGTCAATGCATCCTCGACCGGGAGGCGCACGTCGATGGGCTTGGGCGAAAGCGGTGACTCGCGCCCGAAAGCGCGCACTGCCGAGACGATGCGTCCCATCTTGCTGGCAGCGGTCGAGATGAGCTCGAGGTCTTGACGCTCCAGAGGGCGGGGGCGCTCCTGCTCCAAGAGCAGCTCCGTCAACGCCAAGATCGCGGTGAGCGGCTGGTTGAGCTCGTGGGCGACTCCGCCAGCAAGCTGACCGAGTGCGGCCAGCTTTTCGGCCTGAACGAGCTGGGCACGCGCCAATTCCAGCTCGAGGCGCTGGCTCTGCAGGTCTGCCACCATGTGCGCGACCTCCTCGGAGGTCGCGTTGACCAAGAACGCGAGGACGTCCCAAGGATCGCCCGAGTAGTCACGCGGAGCACGCGCTTCGAAATCACCGCCGGCCAAACGCACCAGCACCTGGGTGATGTTATCGAGACTCTCCGCCGTTTCCATCGGGCAGTGGCCCTCCCTCTTCTTGCACGACGGCTTGGCAAAACTCGAGCGCGCGATCGAACGAGCGGAACATGCGCGTGGGTGTCGGCGGTCGATTTAGCCCGATGAAGAATGCTCCGATGGCGCGCGAGAGTGGAGACGCGCAGACCAGTGCGAGGGCGCAACGCCGCGGGCGCTCCTGCGGCTTGGACCAAACCCGGCGGCTGGCAGAATCCTGGGAGGAGACGCGATCCACCAGGATGATGACCGCGAGTCGGCGCCCCGTCTCATCCGCGAGCCGATTGAACTCGTCGAGGGAACGCTGCGCGATCTCTTCGGTCTGGATGATGCCGAGCTCTGGTACGGCCACGAGCACGTCCTCTGCCGCCCAATAGTAGGCCCCCACGCCCTGACCCGAGCTGCCGGCCCAGGTCCACGTGTGCGTATCGATCCCAGGCAACTCCAGAGCAACCACCCATGCCTAGGATAGGATCATTAGGTTTCGCTGACTACGGCTCGCCTTCGCGCCTTGCCCTCAGGGCACCAGCGGTCGAAGCCAGCGCACCTTGGGCACCCACACCCCCAGCGCCAGCGACACGGCAAAAATCCCTAGCGTTGTGAGGAAGGCCACGGCGAGGCTGCCCTGTGAGACGACTTGCTGGAGGGGGACCTTGATCAGGTCGAGCAGCAGCTGGTGAACGAGGAAGGCGAAATAAGTGGCCCGCCCGAAGCGGGCGAGCCAGCGAACCCGAGGGCTGTTCCGCACCGCCAGGCAGAAGGCCACGAGCAAGCTGCCGAGCACGTTGGCGAACGCCCGCACTTCGGTCCAAAACAGGTGCCGGAGCGGCTCGAGCGCGAAGAAATAAGCCGCCTGTACGGTCACGAAGAGCGCGATCAGGCGACGCGCCAGGCGCTGTCGTCCCTCTCGGCCCAGCCGGCCCAAGCGCGCGCGTGCTTTGCCGTACCAAGCGATGCCGAGCAGCGCTGACAGGGCCAACGGCGCCTCTTCCACGTAACGGCCGAGCCGCACCAGCGACCACGCTGCTAGGCCGCCGTGGTCGAGGTTGGGCAGGATGACGCCGTACGCGAGCAGGTAGGTGGAAAGGGCCGTCACCACGAAGGCTGCGGCGAGGGCACGCTCCGGCAGGAGGAGCAGTCGCGGCATGGCCCAGGCAGTGAGGGCGCTTGCGAGGAACGCGAACGGTAAGAACCAGAGGTGAGGCGCTGTGCCAGCCAGGGGCCCCCACAAGGAGACGACCTGGCTGAGCCGGTAGCCCTGAGGCAGCATCGTGGCCAGGTAGAAGAGGGCGTAAATCAGCGACCAGAGCAGGAAGGGCACGAGGAGCCGGCGGGCGCGCGTGCGGATCACGTCCGCGGACCGCCGCGTGCGCTGCTTGAAGAACGGCAACGCCGACATCAGCACGGCAGCGACGATGTAAAACGACGTGCCAAAGCGGCCGAGCGCCGACGTGCGGGCCGAGAGCCCCTGCGCTTCGCTCACATGCACCCAGACGATGCCGGACGTGGCGAATAGACGGCCGGCGTCGAGGGCGAGGATCCGGCTGGTCGGACGTGCGATCACGGGCAGACTTCCGGGCACTCTGTGTCAGCGCGTGTGCCGGAGGGCGGCCAGGAACTCGGTCGCTGGCACGAAGGCTGTGAAACGCCGCACTTCAGCTCCGGCTGAATCGAAAAGGATGACCGTCGGCAAGCCACGGACGGACAGGCGCTCGAGCGTGCCTTTCACGATCTCGTCCTCGTCGTCGGTGGCGTCGACCTTCACCGCGAGAAAGCGCTCTGCCTCTCGGCTGACGAGCGCGTTGGAGAACGTGTGCGCGTCGAGCTCCTTGCACGCGCCGCACCAGCTGGCGGTAAAGTCGACCAGGAGCGGCTTTTTCTGCGCCTGGGCGGACTGCTGCGCGACGGACAGGGGCAAGGTCTGCCAGGTCAAAGAGCGGGTCGGCGTGGTGAGGGCGGTCACCAGCACGAACGACGCAGCCGTCACGGCGAAGGCGCCGACGGCCTTCATCACTTTCTCTTCGAGCAGGGGCGAGCCGAAGTCGCGGTGGACGGCTCCCAAGACCAGGCCCAGCAGGGCGGCGCCGCCGCAGGCCAGGTAGAGCACGGTCGAGGGTCTCACCCAGTCGCCGAGCACCGGGAAGGCAATGTTCAGATAGTAGAGCGCCACGACGGCCAGCACGATCGCCAGCACACTCTTGACGTGCAGCATCCAGCGGCCGCTCTTGGGCAGCTGGACGGCGAAGGTGCCGACCAAGAGGAACGGGAAACCGAGGCCGAGGGAGAAGGCGGTCATCGCGGACGCGCCGGCGAGCGGGCTCCGGCTCTGCGCAATCCAGGTCAAGATCCCGGTCAAGACCGGCCCCGTGCAGGGCGCTGCAATCAGGCCGCACACGAGACCCAGCCCGAAGGCGCCGCGGGGGCCGATGCCGCCGACGCTGGCCAAGCGATTGGTCAGCGCGGCCGGGAGTGCCACTTCGAACGCCCCGAACATGCTGGCTGCCATGGCCGCGAACAGGCAGGCGATTCCGGTCAAGACCCAGGGGCTCTGCAGCGCGCTGCCGAAGAGCGCCCCCGAGAGCCCGGCGCTCACCCCGAGCGGCACGAACATCGTCACGATGCCGAGCACGAATGCGCTGCTGAGGCCGAGGCCGTGCAGCTTGCTCTTGGACTCGCGGGCACCGAAGACGCTGACCGTGATCGCGATCATCGGATAGACGCAGGGCGTCAAGCTGACCAGGAGCCCACCGAGCAAGGCCACCACGGCAGCCTCGAACGGGCTGCGCGAAACGGCATCGGCGAAGGCGTCGCCAGCGCCGCTGTTCACGACGGCCAGGGTGGATGGAAGCGCCGAAAGAGAATGCACTGCCTGAGAGATAGCAGCAGCAACGCGGAGGCCAAGGGGTGAGCGCTCCGCGAGTGGCGGTCAGCGCCGTGCGAGCAGGGATTTGGCGTGCGCCACCTCGCCCGCGAGCGCCAGCGCCTTGGCGCGAGGCGCGCCTTCCAGCCGCCCGAGGAAGCGCGTCAGGTAACGCGCTCCCGCCTTGTCGTCGCCGAGCGCCGCGCAGAGCTCGCCGAGCACCCACAGCGCATAACCTTTTTGTGACGGCGCTTCTTCCAAGTCGCGGCGCAGCTCTTCTAGATTCAAGGTGGGTTTTCGTCCGGCTGCTTGCTCGGCGAGCGCCCACTGGCCGAGGTAGAGCAAACGATCTTTCTGCGCGCAGTCAGCCGCCGTCTCGAAGACCGGCACGGCTTCGGCAGTGCGCCCTGCAAAGCGCAGGAGGGAGCCGAGCGTTGCCAGGTGGAACGCGCGCCTTTCCCGTGGGCAGACCTCGGCCGCGATGCGCAAGTGAGCGGCAGCTACGTCGACCTCGCCGAGCGCCGCCGCCGCGCGAGCTGCGTCCTGTCGCGCGATGTCTCCGAGCGCAGCCAGCTCCACCATCTCGGTGGCGGTCTCCAGGGCCCCTTCGAGGTCGCCCTCTTCCAGGTCGGCCAGGTAGATCTGGCGCAGGAGGAGGGCCTCCATTTCTGGGTCCTCGTCGTCTTCTTGGTCCAGGCGAACCAGCCCGGCCTCTGCCAGGGCGCGCCTTTGGCTGGACGACTGGGCACGCAGGGCGCGGCCCAGGTAGTCGCCCGACGTTTCGCGACGAGCCGATTTGGGGCGACGGGAGCCGTCGCTCGAGCCGCCCGGCCCTGCCCGCCGCACGATCAGGCTCTCCCTGGGCTCCGGCGGGGCGGAATCCGGCGGTACCGAAGCCGAGGGGACTTCCGACCCATCGGGAGGCGTGGTCGACCCCGAATCCGTCACACCTGGCAGGTTAGCAAGTGGGTGAGGGGGGTCCAGAAATCGGCGGACTTGTGCCGCTGGCGTTCGTCGGCGAAAGTCCGACGCCGCGTGAACCGCACCGATTTTTCCCTTGGTATTCGCAGCGCATCCGCCCCTGGGGTCCGCTGCCTGCTCATCGCCTGGGCGCTGTGCACCGCGGGATGCGGTCGTCCGGCCACCGAGGAGGAGTGCCGCGTCATCCTCCGTCGCTCCGCCGAGCTCCAGCTGAAGAGCCAGCTCGATGTGAGCAGCGACGTCGTGAAGACCGAGCTGGATGCCATCGAGGCGTCGATGAAGGATGCCATGATGCGCAAGTGCGTGGGCAAGCGCATCACCGATGACGCGCTCGCGTGCGTCAAGCGGGCGCAATCTTCCAAGGAACTCTTGGACGAGTGCCTGGATTGATGTGGCCTTTCGCAGTCGGCCTGGTGCGCCGCGCCTTGAGTCCCTTGGGAAGGGCGTCCCTCGGAAAGGCCTGGCTTGGAGGGGCTCGGCTTGGAGGGGCTCGCTGCGGCGGGGCTCGTCTGACGCGGGCGATGCTGCTCTGCAGCGCGTGCCTGTCTTGCCGCCCGGCGTTGTCCGAGCACGAGTGTCTCAAGCTGCTGGATCATTATACCGACAAGCAGATTGACCAGGCGCGCCCGTCCACGCGCGCGGCGGAGCGCCCCGCCTTGATTGACCAGGCCCGCGCGCGTGCCCTCACCGATCCGGAATTTCGGAATTGTTCGGCCCAGGTGAGCCGCCGTGCATATGAGTGTGCCATGGCGGCTGATTCGGCCGACGCCATCGAGCGTTGCCTCCTTTGACGCCTCGTTGACGGCCCTGGCCCACCGGCAGCGCGGGTCCCGCTGGCGCGAGAAGCCGGGTGACTTCGGGCGGTGAGATTCGCAACTGACTGCACGCAGACAGTGAGAAAGAAATGAGAGCCTGCTGTCGGGCGCGAGATCCCAGCTCCGCGGTTGCTCCCACGCTCGGACGGAGGTTTGCTCCGACCAGGCGCTTGCGGGAGTGCCGATTCTGGCCGGCGCGACGTCGGCCTCGCGACCATGCTGCGCTTTCGGTTCGTCTGCGTCCTCGGCGCGCTTGGGCTAGGTGCTCCAGCGCTCAGCGGCTGCTTCGGCCTCGTCGAGTACGACCGGCCGCCGGTAGGGATTGGAGGGAACACCTGGGTAGCACCGAGCTCGGGGGGCTCCGCGAGTGGAGGAGGCGCGTCGCCGACCGGCGGCTCGGGCGTCGGGGGAGTCGTTCCGCCGCAGGAGCCGCCTCGCGAGCCGCCACGGGAACCGCCTCGCGAACCGCTCTCGTGCACGACCGATTGTTGTCCTGCCGCGCTCGTTCAGCTCACCGGCATGGGCGATCTTCCTCTCGATGCCGACGTCGAGCGTCCCTACCTGTCGGCGGACGGCCGCTCCGTCGTGTTCAGCTCGCGTGCGACGAACCTCGGGCTGCCTACGGCCGGAGGTCTGCGGCAGGTGTACGCGTACTCGCTCGCTGCACGTGCCTTCTCACGCGTGGGAACCACCGAGATGCCGCTCGCGGATGGCGACAGCGAGGCCAACGCGGTTTCGGCGGATGGGCGCTACATCCTTTTGACGTCGACCTCGACGCACTGGGCAAGCGGCGACGAAAATGGTTCGAGTGACGTCTTTCTCTTCGACGGGGTAGCGGGTGAGGTGACGTTGGTCAGTCGCAGCGCTTCGGGCAGGTCGGCGCAGGGTGCCTCGCTCGGACGTGACTTGAGTCCTGACGGACGCTTCGCCGTGTATTCTTCCGCCGCATCGGATCTCACGCTCGGAGACGACAACGACGCTTGGGACGTGTTCGTGTGGGACCGTCTCACCGGGACGACGGAACGGGTCAGCATGGGACCGGGCGACCAACAGGCGAATCCGGTCCCCGGGAATCATGCCCACATTTCGGCTGACGGGCGCTTCGTGAGCTTTCATTCGCAGAGCCAAGCGCTGGTAGGCGAAGCCAGCTCGAGGTCGTTCGACGTCTTTCTGTTCGATCGCGAGCTTGGTTCGATCGCCCAGGTCTCACGCGCGTGGTCCGGTGGTGAGACCGACGGCAACACCTTCGTGCTCGGCATGTCGGACGACGCCCGCTTCTTCGCGGCCTATGCGAGCGCGACGAACCTCGTGAGCGCTGACACCAACGGCGAGAGCGACGCCTTCCTGCTCGACCACCAGCTCGGCACGACGGTTCGCGCGAACCTGGGTCAGATGGGTGAAGAGCCCGAGACCGGCACCACGAACGTCTCTCTGTCGCACGACGGGGCCCTGTTGAGCTTTGCCTCCGCGTCGCCGCGCTCGTCGGCAGCCCAGGATGGCGTCCACCTGCAAACCTACGTGTACGACAGGGTAAGCGGTCATTTGACCTTGCTCAGCCAAAATGGGCTGGGCGAGCCCGGAAACGACGAGTCGTCCCCGGCGGAGTTTTCCGCCAGCGGGCGCTGCTTCGTCTTCGCTTCGCGGGCGGCGAATCTGACAGTGGGCAGCAGCGACGACGGCACTCGGGACCTGTTCGTCGGGCGCTTCTCGGCAGCTCGTTAGTTCGGCACTCGCCGGGCGTGAGTGCGCGACTGCCGGAACGTGTGCGTTCGGCGGCGACGCTGGTCTCGTGCTCGCTGTAGGCGTCTGCACGCACCCTCCCACTTCCCCTCTTCGGCTCGCCGACCGGCACACTCAATTTCATCCCATTTCACAAATCACATGGCGCGTGCGCCTGTGTTCAAATATTTTTACCAACGTGTCCTGGATGTTTCTCGATGTCACACGGTCGTCATTTGCAGTGCACTCCGCTCCCGCTGAGCTGCCAGCGTTTCGGCCCTGCGGAGAAACGACCGGGCGCTCTGCGCCCTTGTCGGGGGCTGTGTGATGCCTGACATGGCTACGAGCGTCGCTCCCGGCAGCTTGCGTGTGCTCGTCATCGACGATGACGACATCGCCCGCGAGATGCTGTGCGAAGCGCTCCGGGACGCGGGGCACAATGTGCACGATCTGCCCTCCGCGATCGGCGCGACGCGCGCCATCTTCGACCAGAACATCGAAGCCGTCGTTCTGGACGTGATGATGCCGAGCATCAACGGCGACAAGCTGTCGCGCCTCCTCCGTCAGGCATCGAAGGGCAAGCAGCTCACCATCATCCTGGTGTCCAGCCGTCCGGCAGCGGAGTTGCATGAGCTCGCGGACGCAGCTCAGGCGGACGCGGTGCTGCCCAAGGCTGCGGCACGTAAAGAACTCGCGCAGACGCTCAAACGCGCCCACTTCCAACGCAACGGCTCAAGGCCCACGAAACATTGATCAAAATGGGCGATTCGACCCCGGAGCTCCGCGAACGAATGAAGACCGTGACCAACACGACGCTCAAGCGCAAGCTGCTGAAGATTGTCTTCGGCGTCCTGTCGCTGGTGGCACTCTCCATCCTCGGCCTCGTTTCGTGGCTGAACACGCGCACCGAGCAAGCTCGACTGGTCGACATCGAAGGTCGCGTCCGTGCGGGCATCGAGAGCAAAGCGAAGGTGCTGGTCGACAACCACGCCCTCGCGCTCAAGGGACTGGTGGCCGACAACGTCTTCGGCGACGTGAAGACTCTGGTCGAAGGTGCGGTCGCGGACGACCCCGACATCGTCTACGGATTGTTCGTCGCGGCAGACGGCACACCGTGGGCCTACGCCTCGCCCTCTACGCTCGGGCTTCCGGCAGACGGCAAGGCCAGTTTGGAGCGCTGGACGGAGCTCGGGTTGCAGGCCGACACGGCCAACGTCCTCCGTGCGACGGACAGCTCGAAGCGCGTCTTCCAGCAGAATGTCCTGGAGGTGGCCCGGCCAGTGCAGGTCGACGGGGAGGTTCTCGGCACCGTGCGTTACGGCTTCAGCAAGCTGCCGCTCGAACGGGCGCTCACCCAGGCTCGAGCCGAGTCGCGTGAAGCCTTGCGGACGCTGCTCGAGCTGATTGCTGGCTGCGTCGTATTTTGCACGGTGATTGGCCTCTTGTGGGTGAATCAAGCGGCATCGCGGATCGTGCAGCCGCTCATGGTGCTCAAGGGTGCGACTGACCGCATCGCTTCGGGCGAGAAGGGCGTGCGCGTCGCCGTCGATACCGACGACGAGGTCGAGGCGCTCGCCATCGCGTTCAACGGCATGCAGAAGGCCAACGAAGACGCGATGCAGAAGCTGAGCGACGCGATGGAAGCCGCGCTCGAAGCTTCCCGCCTCAAGAGTGAGTTCTTGGCCAACATGAGCCACGAGATCCGTACGCCCATGAACGGCGTCATCGGTATGATTCGGCTCATCCTGAACATGCCGCTGGAAGGCAAGATGCGTCGTTACGCCGAGACGGTCGATGCCTCGGCGAGCGCGCTCATGACGATCATCAACGACATCTTGGACTTCTCCAAGATGGAAGCGGGCAAGTACGAGATCCAGACCGCACCGTTCGATCCGGGCACGGTCCTGCAAGAGGTGGCGGAGCTCCTATCGGGACGGGCCCACGACAAGGGCCTCGAGCTGGTCTATCGCCGCGATCCGGCCATTCCGCAGATCGTTTCGGGCGATCCGGACCGCTATCGTCAGATTCTGAACAATCTGGTCGGAAACGCGATCAAGTTCACGGAGCAAGGCGAGATCTTCGTCGAGCAGACGCTACAGAGCTTCGACGATGACAGCTTCACGATTCACACGCTGGTGCAGGACACCGGCATGGGCATCGAGAAGGCCGACATGGAAAAGCTGTTCAACGCCTTCTCGCAGGTGGACGGCTCGATGGTGCGCCGCCACGGCGGCACGGGCCTCGGCCTCGCCATTTCCAAGCGCCTGACGGAAATGATGGGCGGCGAGATCGGCGTTTCCAGTGAGCCGGGCCTCGGCAGTCGGTTCTGGTTCACGATTGTCGTCAAGCGCTCTGCGGCGCCGACGCGGGCTGCTCTGTCGCTCATGCCGGAAGGTCGCCGCGCCATCGTGGTCGAGAGTAGCCGTCGCTGGTGTCGGATCATCGAAGAGCATCTGCTCGCCTGGGGGCTCACCTGCGACGTTTATCCGAGTGGGCGGCCTGCACTCGAGGCGCTCAGTCAGCCCGACCTCAAGCCGTACGACGTGGCCGTCGTGGGCGCGCAGCTGCGCGACATCGGCATCGACGTGTTCGTCAAGGAGCTCAGGCAAAAGCAGCACGGAGCCCAACTGCCCCTGATTCTCCTCACGCAGCTCGGTGCTTCGGCCACGTTGACGGAAGTGGAGAGCGAGGTGGCCGCTCAGCTGGCCAAGCCGCTGCGTTTGTCCGAGCTGTACGACTGCATCGTCGGCGCCTTCGCCGGCAAGCGTGACTTCCGCAGCCAGCCACGCTTGCAGACGCGCAAGATAAAGTCACAAGGCAAGCGCATCCTGATCGTCGACGACAACGAGATCAACCAGTTCGTGGCCACGGAGCAGGTCGAACAAGCGGGCTTCGAAGTGGATGTCGCTGGCAATGGCCAGAAGGCGGTGGAACTCGTGATGGCACGCAACTACGCCGCGGTGCTGATGGACTGCCAAATGCCCGTGATGGACGGCTATACGGCGGCGCGCACCATCCGTGAGTGGGAGGGCAACTCCGGTCGCCACGTCCCGATCATTGCGCTCACTGCTCACGCCATGGCTGGTGAGCGTGACAAGGTGCTGGCGGCCGGTATGGACGACTACCTGTCCAAGCCGCTCCGCGCTCATGCGCTCGAACGCATGCTCGAGCGTTACGTGGGCGAGGATGGCGGCCCGAGCAAGCCAGAGCAGGAGACCCGGCCCAGTAAGGCGCCTGCAGAACTCCTGGACCTCGATCCAGAGATCAAGCGCTCCGAGAAGCTCTGCCGGCTCTTCGTCGACAAGGTGCCTGAAGGGCTCGACGAGCTGGATCAGGCCGTGCGGGATGAGCCCGAACGCATTCGCGAACGCGCACACAAGCTGAAGGGCAGTTGCCTGGCCGTCGGAGCCGACGCGATGGCGCACGAAGCCGAAGCGCTGCAGCACGAAGCGGAGGAAGGAAAGCTCGAGCGGGCACGTGAGCGTGCTGGGCGACTCCGCGAGCAGTTCACGCGGGTGCGTGATCTGCTCGTCGCCGAGCTCGCAGCCAAGGTCCGACCGAGCCAGAGGCCGTCTGCCAGGGACCTCAACGTCAGCTAGCTCGCTCGGGGCGAGCTGGCTCCCGCCGGCCGCCTCCAGTGAATCCTCGAAATTTGCCTATCGATTGCAGTGAGAACCGAGCTTTGAAACACCAAGAGACTTCAGCCTTCGAAGCGAGCTCCCCGCCAGTCAGGAAGTCGAGCCGCGCGCTCGGTCGCCTGGCGGCGTGGGCAGGTGTTGGCGTCCTCGTCCTTGCGTGCAGTGACGCAGCGGAGCCCGAGCCGGTGCCAGCGGATGCGATTCGCATCGGCGCCGTGCTGCCGTTCTCCGGACCGTTCGCGTCGACCGGCATTCACCTCGAGCGCGCACTGATGCTGGCCGTCGAGGACGTCAACCGCGCAGGCGGCGTCGATGGCCGCATGCTGCACCTCGAGGTACGGGACAGTAACTCCGGCTCGGATCGGGGACTGGCAGAGGCCAGGGCACTGCTCGAGGAGGTCACGTACTTCGTGGGCCCCGAGGAGGACCACCTCGCTCTGGATCTGGTCGGCGACGTCAAACGGCTGGACCGACTGAACCTGCAGCCTGCGTTCACCTCACCGACGGTGACCGAGTCAGGCACCAAAGGCGCCTGGCTTCGGCTCGTGCCTTCGGCCGTCACCATGGGCTGTGCACTCGCCACCAAAGCCATCGACGACGGCATCGAGTCGACGCGCACGATTGCCGCGCGCGATGACTATCACCTGGAGCTGGCGACCGTCTTCAGCTCGACCTTCTCGAACTTGGATGGACGCGCCTATCCGACCATCACCGTCTCCAGCGACGAGTCTTCGTACAAGAAGGCCATTGCCCAGGTGACGCGCTTCGATGCCGACGCCACCCTGATGCTGGCGTACCCGGGCACGGCGGCCACGATCATCAAGGAAATGTCGCGCACCGAGGACGTGCGTTGGTACCTGTCGCCCATGCTGCGCGACGACGCGCTGCTCGCCAATCTTCCGGAAGGAATCCTCGAAGATTCGGTCGGGGTATCTCCCAGCTTGGCGAGTAACGAGGAGTGCGACGCGCCGGAGGCCATGGGTGGCCTTGGTGGTGAGTCGAACAGTCTCAACTGTGAGGCCGACGCTGCGGAGCGCTTCGACCGCTACTACGCGGAGCGGTTCGACGTCGAAAGTCCGCTGAAGGCCGCGCACTTCTACTACGACTCGATCATCCTCTTGGCGCTGGCACTCGAGCAGGCTCGAGCGGCTGGAGTCTCGAACCCCAAGCCGCAGGAGCTTCTGCCGTACCTCACACGTCTTTCGGGCGGCGAGGAGCAGATCGCGTGGGATTCGGTGGCAGAAGGGCTCGACGCGGCGCGCCACGGCGAGCAGCTGCACTACGTCGGCGCCGCTGGCGAATACACCTTTAACCGGCGTGGTCACAATTTGCGCGCCATCGTCGACACCTGGGTCGTCGATGGGGAGCACCGCTTTCGCGAGCGGGAGAGCGTGGTCTGTCGGTTGCCGCTCACCCAATGATTTTCGGCGGGACAGCGCGTGGGTCAAAGAAGGAGAAGTAACATGAAAATAAGGTCGGCATCGGGAGTGGTCTTTACTTGTTTTGCAATCGCCGCCTGTAGCAGCGGCAGCGGTGGCGACGGCATGGGCGGAGCGGACGGCGGCGGAGAGGCCAAGGAGGTGACCCGAGAAGAGGTCCCCGATGGGCGCTTCAAGCCGCAGAACTTGGAGGACAGCATCGATGCGATGGTAGTTGGCATCGAGTCCAACGCCTCGGCTGACGACGAGGTTTCGCTCGGCGTGGTGCTCAAGGAGCTGACCGGTTTCTGGCGCCCCGTCTCCGTGGGTGCGAACCGCGCCATCAGCGAGCTCGAGGTGATCGGCTCGGTGCGTGGAACCACCGAGGAGAACCTCACCGTCGACGAGTCGGTTGCCGAGCAGATCTCGTTCGTCGAGGAGCAGCTAGAGCTCGACGTGGACGGCCTCGCGATCGCTCCCCACAACGACACTCTCCTTCCGTACATGGACCAGTTCACGGAGGCCGAAAAGCCCATCGTGACCATCGATAGCGACCAGCCCACCTCCGGGCGTGACATCTTCATCGGCACCGACAATCTCCAGGGTGGTGTCACCGGTGGCGAGACCATGGTCGAGGTGCTCGGCGACACGACGGGCGGGCGTGTGATCGTGCTCGGCAACACCGATCCCGCCTGGACGGGCGGCTACGACCGCACGAACGCCGCGGCGGCGGTCATCGAAGGAGCTGGGTTCACGGTCGAAATTCTGAACTCGGTCTGGGTGCCGGAAGACGAGGTGACCCAGATCGCCGACGCCATCGCCAACAGCGAGAGCAGCGAACCCTTGGTGGGCATGATTGGCGTCTTTGCCAACGCACATGCGCTCGCCAAGGCTGCGATGGACTCCGATCTCGAGGAAATGCCGAAGATCGTGGCCTTCGACTTCGAGCCGGACACCCTCAGCTACATGCAGGACGGCGTCATCGCTGCGACCCACGTGCAGCGGCAGTACTACATGGGCTACATGTCCGTTTACGTTCTCTATTCGATCCAGACCGTCGGCCTCGAGGAGACGAAGGCTGCCCTCGGTAGCGACCTCATCGACGGCTACCACTTGGACACCGGTCTCGACGTCATCCGCGCCGAGGATCTCGACGAGTACAACGGGTTCATGGACGATCTCGGCATCTGAGGTGTCCGCTGCCGCAAGCTCGACCTCGGTCCGACCTCATGGGGCGGACCGAGTCGAGCGGGCGGTGGATTTCGGCAGGAATCGAGCCCGTCCGACGTAGATCGAAGCAATGAAAAAGAGCCCCCTTTCCCATCGCGCGAAACAGCCTGCATCCCAGTGTCGTCGCGTCTTTCTGCTGGGCCTCCTGGGGCTCACGGCCGCTCTGAGCGCGCCACTCGGGGCGTCCGGTATGCCGCGGCTCTACGTCTTCGCTACCGCTGACATGCGCGCACAGGCCTTCGAGAAGCAGCTGGAAACGCAGCTGCCCGGGGTGGACGTGACGGTGTTCAGCCGCATTCACGAGTTCGAGACGGCGCTGGCCGACCGGCCCGACGCGGCCATTGCGCAGCGGCCGGTTCTGGAGGCGCTCGGGCTGCGCCCCGAGCTTCAGGGGCATGCCGGCGACCGGGCCACGGAGCGCTATGTTCTCATGTCGGCGAATACTGCGGTCGCACCGACGGAACTTGCGGGCAAGACGCTGGGCGTCGTCGACATTCTCGGACGCAAGCGGATGGAGGGCTTCGTGAGCCGGGTGCTCGGCACCGCCTCACCGAAGCTGAAGTACGTGACCCATGAGCGCGACCTTCTGCCACTTCTGCAGTTCAACGCGGCGGCGGCCGTCGTGATTTCGGAGACGTGGGCCAAGCGCCTGCGTGAAAAGAGCGAGATGAATCTCAGGACCACATCACTAGGTACGGAGGTCGGCCTGCCGGCGGTCGTCTTCACGTCGGCGCAAGGCAAGGCGGCCCTGGAAGGCAAGATCCGCTCGGGTAGCCGAGTCTTCAACGAAGCGCTGGGGGTGACCCAATGGCGCTGAATCGTGCCCGGATCGGAGCGAAGCTCGGTGCCTTTGGGCTCGTCGTGCTGCTGACACCGGCGTGTACGCCCAGTCCGGAGACTGCTCCCGCCAAGAAGGCGGAGCTTTCGTTCAACGACGCCCCAGCAGAAGCAGGGCGCGACACGGTTGCCATCTTGACGCCGCTCGAGGAGGAGACCCAGGAGCTCTGGACCTCGCTCGTGCAAGAGCTCGGCGCGGAGTTCAACGTTTCGACGGTTCCGGTCGGCCGCGGGACGGGCTCGCGCCATCTCGGGCAAGAACTCGAGCGCTTGAAGCCTGCGTGCGTGGTGGTGGTCGATAACCGCACGCTCGAGCTCTATCGCGAGCTGCAAGTGCAGCGACCGAACGCGGAGTTCCCCCCAGCCGTCGTCGTGATGACGTCCTTCCTGGAGCGCGCCATCGGCGGGCTGCGCGGGGCCACCGGCATTGCCTACGAAGTGCCGGCGGTCAGCAGCATCGTCGCCTTCCGTGAGGTGTCGAAGCTGGACGTCCAGCGCGTGGGCGTCGTGCACCGTCAGACCTTTCGTGACGTCATTGCCACGCAGAAGGAGCTGGCGGCGCTCGAGAAGGTCGAGCTCGTGCCCATCTCGATTCCCAACGATCCCACGCCTGAAGTGGTCGAGGACTCGTTGGACCGTCTCGTGGTCGAGCAAAAGGTGGATGCGCTCTGGGTGGTCAACGACAATCGGCTTCTCACGGCGGATCTTCTCGTGAACAGCTGGCTTCCGGTGCTGCGTTTCCGGCCGATTCCGGTCATCGTCGGCGTGTCGGCGCTGGTTCATCCAGAGGTGCATTTCGGCACGCTGGCGGTCTTGCCGCATCATGCGGAGCTCGGGGTGCAGGCGGCCAACTTGATCTTCGACTTGGCCGACAGTGAGTGGCAGCTCGAGCAAGGCGGCCAAGTGGAGTTGCCATTGCGGGTGATGACGGTGGTCGATGTGAATCAGGTGGACGACTACTTCGGTCTCGAGGCGGACGCACTCGCCAAGATCGATCAGGCGGTGAAGTGACCATGACGAAGTCGGCACTTGGACCGCGCCGAGCGGCACATTGGAGACGGCAGGCGCACGTCTCGTTCGGCGCCCTTTTGGCGGGCGTTTTCTGCGCGGGGTCCGCCCTAGCGCAGGCGGAAAGTCCTGCGCCCGCGCCAGAGGCTGCTCCCCCGGAACAGCGAGCGCCCGCTGCGCCTCCTCCGGACAGCGCCTCGCCTCCCGAGCAGGAGCCCGCACCTTCGGCCCCGCAGGGCGAAGGGGACGCTGCGCCCCCTGCCGACGCGCCGCCTGCCGACGCGCCGCCGGACGCTGCGCCGCCCTCGGACACTGCGCCTGCCGAGAGTCAGCCCGCCGCGCCTGGGCCCGCTCCCCGTTCGGCCCCCCCACCTGCAGCCGCGGCTGCCACGGACGCCGAGGCCGAGGAAGACCTGACTGCGGGGCTCGACGACCTCAGCTTGGTCGACCTCTTGCAGCTCGATCTTCGCGTCGCCACGACCAAGACCAACACGACCGTGCAGGCCAGTCCGGCCGCAGTGACCGTCATCTCGCGCGCGGAAATCGAGCGCTTCGGCTACCGCTCCGTGGCCGAGGTCTTGCGCGATGTCGTGGGCACGTACGCCGTCGACGACCACATCACGCCGAACCTCGGCGTGCGTGGCGTGCCCGGAGCAGCATTCGAAGGATCGGGCGCCGTCAAGGTGATGATCGATGGCGTGCCGGTGTCGTTCCGCACCACCGGGGAAAATTGGCTTGGTCCGGCCCTCGTGCCAATGGCGAGCGTGGAGCGCATCGAGATCGTGAAGGGGCCGACGTCGTCGCTCTATGGCGCGGACGCGTTCTTGGGCGTCATCAACGTCATCACCAAAGAGGCGGGGCAGAAAAGCTGGGGCGAGGTCGGCGCCAGCGGACTCATGACCTACAACGCCGGGCCAGGCGGTCGCGTCGAAGCGGCAGCTGGCATCGTGAAGCGGCCGTACCGCCTCACCCTCGGCGCGCAGTTCGATCAGGAGGACCGCTCGGGGCTACGCATGCCGTCGAGCTCGCCGGCCCCCTCGTTTGCCGATACGGCAGGCGAGACGTCCATCGATCAGGTGCTGCGATCCGGCGTAGCGACGTTCAACTTGTCTTTGACGCCGAGTCGCAAGACGACCTACAGCGTCGCGGGCCGCTACGCGGTTCAGCAGAGTGCCGCAGAGTTCGCGCCTTGGCTGCAGTTCACCAACGTGCCGGGGGCGAATACCGGCACCTGGCTTTCCCTCGAGCAGGGCAGCCTCACGCTCAAGGCAGGGTCGAGCTTTACCCGTCAGTTCCGGCTCGAGGCGACGGCGACCGGCTTCTTCGGTGGCACGCGTAACGACGACCAGATCGACACGGGCGATACCATGGCGCTCGCGCATCGGGACCTGCACTACTACGGCGCCGAAGGCACCATCGAAGGCATCGTCCAAGCGCATGATTCACTGCGCCTCGTCGTTGGCGTCGAAGCCAGCGCCGATCACGAGCATCTGGGCGCGCCGGACTATCGGAGTCGCACGGACGGCAGCCCCGTGGCAGGAGCGGGGACCGCCGAGGACTTCGAGACCACGCTCTTGAACGTGGCGGGACGAGCGCAGCTCACGTGGGACCTGATCCCGAAGTACCTGGTGCCGACCGGCGGCGTCCGCATCGATCACAATAGCGTCTACGGCGATCGCGTCAGCGGACGTCTCGCCATGGTGAGCAATCTGTTTTCCGAGTTCTACTTGAAGGGCTCGTACGGCACTGCCTTCAAGGCGGCCACGCCGCTCTTGCTGTACGGAAGTCCCCTCACCATCGGCGACGTCATCGGCAGCCCAGAGCTTCAGCCGCAGGAGCTGCGCTCGCTCGAGTTTACTGCCGACTACCGGCCGAAGTCCATCGTCGACCTGGAGCTCACGGTCACGCGCTGGGATCTGATCGATCGCGCCACGTTCAGGCCCGAACAGATCAATCTCATCGCGCGCAACGCCGCCGATGGAAACGGCTGGACGGTCGAAGGGACCGCGACGAGTCGCTTCTCCGAGATTGTCGGAGCATCACTCGGCTTCGAGTGGGTGAGCGTCACGCAGCAGAGCGGCGAAGACGGCTACCGCGGCGAGCTCTTCGGGGACGACCCTTCGATCTACCCCGAGTTCATCGCACGTGGTCGCGTCTGGAGTCGGGTGGGCCGGGCGCCGCTCGAAGTGTGGATGGCAACCAACGTCGTCGGCCCCCGCAGCGCCAGCGACAGCAACACGCTGGAAGCTGCCGAGCGCTACGTTCTGCCGACCTACGCGACCCTCGACGCGGGTGTCCGTACCCTCGATCTCCACCTCGTGGGAGACCGCCTGTCCGAGTTCTCGCTCCGCGGCCTGAACATCCTCGACTCGGCGGGTGCGAGCGCGGGCTACTTCGGCATCGACTACCCAGCCGCACCGCCCAAGGTCCAGCTCGAGTTCCGGCAGGAGCTCTGACGGAGGCGGGGGCGAAGAGCTCGGGTTCTGGGTGACCCGAAGCAAACGCGCTGCGGCCTCGCCTGCCGCCGCGCCCGGCGTAGCGGCCCGTTCGTAGTTCCGCGCAGGGCGGTTTGCTGTCGCGAGATGCGCGCGTATTCTGCGGACGGAAGGGGCGAACGATGATGCGCTGGGAAGGTCTGGAGGCACGTAGGTGGTCGGTACTGATGTGCGCGATCGTGGTGTCGGCGGGCGTGGGGGCGTGCGCTTCGGCGACGCCGAGCGCGGAGGCTCCGAGTGCGGAGGACACGGCCGTCGAGGGAGACGACGTGGCGGAAGGCGGCGGAGCCGACGCGGAAGCGGCCCCGAGCGACGACGTGGCGGAGGCGGGCGGCGGCGGTGACGTCGCAGCCGCGAGCGGACCCGTCGACGTGCAGACCTTTCAGAACGCGCTCCAGGCCGTGTTGGGCGACCCGTCCCTCTTGACGGCCATGGGCCTCGATCCGGAGACCGCCGGCCCGATCCTCATCTCTGGCAAAGACTTACCCGACGGCCTCGAGCGTGCGGCGGCGGTTCGCTCCGTCGAGGTGGTGCCGGAGTCCGACAAGCCGGGCAAGCGCACCATCCTGCACTTCACCAGCATCGAGCTCAGTGCCGAGCGTGGCACCTTCAAGTACCGATGCGACGCCACCGGCGCCACGGGCACCACGCGCGTCGCCTACGATGGTGAGGCCTGGCAGCTCACGAGCAGTCGCGTCTCCAAACACTGAGCGACGCCAGCGCTCCTCGAGGGGCGGTCCAGATACTCAGCTGAGGCTCCACTCGGCCCGCATTTGGTCAACCCGAGTGGAACGGCCGGGTGCACTGCGGAGCGGGGTGATTTTTCACCGCTCCCCTCGACGCCGCGCTGCCGCTGACATCGAGCGGGGTACCAGGGCAGGTCGCCGAGGGTACCGCGGTCCGCAAACTCAGAGTGAGAACGACGAGAGCATGAACGCCATCAACTCGCGCGCCACCAAGTGCTTGGCAGCGTCGCTGGGCATCCTTGCGCTACGCACCGTGCCTGCGCGCGCGGACAATCCCATCGTGCAAACCAACTACACGGCGGACCCAGCGCCCGTCGTCTACGGCGACACGCTGTATCTCTACACGTCGCACGATGAAGACGTCACGGTGAACAACTTCTACACCATGAACGACTGGCGGCTCTACACCACCAAAGACATGGTGAACTGGACCGACCACGGCTCGCCGGCTGGCCTCGACACCTTCAGCTGGGGAACGGATAGTGCCTGGGCACCGCACGCGATCGAGCGTAACGGCGAGTACTTTCTATACGTGCCGCTCAACAACAACACCGGCTCTCGCATCGGCGTTGGCGTCGCAGACGATCCATTCGGGCCGTTCGAGGATCCACTCGGCACGCATCTGGCGCAGAGCGGGACGGCCAACATCGACCCGAGCGTGTTCATCGACGACGACGGGCAGGCCTACATGTATTGGGGCAACGCCACGCTCAAGTACGTACGCTTGAACGAAGACATGACCAGCTACGCGGGCAGCATCACCAACGTCGACCTCAGCGGCTTCACGGAAGGCCCGTGGATCTACAAGCGCGACTCGACCTACTACATGCTCTTCGCCGGCATGGGCGGCGGCACCGAAAAAATCAGCTACGCGACGAGCGATAGCCCTACCGGTCCCTGGACCGTCCGTGGGGACATCATGGCCGCTGGCCCGACCTACACCAACCACGCCGGTGTGGTCGACTACATGGGGCACTCCTACTTTTTCTATCACAACAGTGCCCTTCCAGGCGGCAACGACTTCAAGCGCTCGGTCTGCGTGCAGGAGTTCACGTATGGCAGCGATGGCAGCATCCCCACCTTGAGCATGAACTCAGATGGGCCGGACGCGATTGCTACGTTGAACCCGTTCGACCAAGTCGAAGCCGAGACCATCGCCTTCTCGGAGGGCCTCAAGACCGAGGCTTGTGACGACACCGGCGGCGGACAGAACGTGACCCGCATCAACGCTGGCGACTACATCAAGGTGAAGAACGTCGACTTCATCGATGGCGTGACGTCCTTCGAGGCCCGCGTCGCGGAGTCAGCGGGCGATGCTGCGATCGAGCTCCACCTGGACGGTGAAAGCGGTGAATCGCTGGGAACGTGCGACGTGTCGGGCAAGACCGACTGGACGACGGTGACCTGCACCGTCAGCGGCGGCAGCGGCATTCATGACCTTTTCCTGGTGTTTGCGGGCAGTGGCGACGAGCTCTTCGAGTTCAATTGGTGGAAGTTCGATGGCCCCACGGAGACGAGCGAGAGCGGCTCGGGTGGGGCTGCGGGAGTCGGCGGTGGTGGCGTCGGCGGCGGCGGCCTGCCGTCAGCGGGCGGCGCGGCGGCGTCAGGCGGCGGCAGCGCAGGGGTCGGCGGTGCGGGCGGGAGTGCGAGCGTGGGCGGCGCCGTCGGGGTGGGCGGAGCGCCGTCGTCCGGGGGCACTTTTGCCGCAAGTGGCGGCGCTACCGGCGCACAAGCCAGCGGTGGTGGCGCGGGCGGACCGCCGAGCCAGGGGTCTTCGTGCCAGTTCGGTCTCGCTCCGAGCAGTGGCGCTTCGCGCGCGCTGTGGCTGGCGGCAGGCGCGTGGTTCCTGGTGCGTCGACGTGGCCGCCGCATGAGCAGGGCGGCGTAGTTCCCGCGCTGCGCGCACGCGTCGAGCGGGCGAGCGCGGGTGGTGACACTCCGCTGCTGCGGGAGAGTTGCAGCTGCGGCACGCGAGCGTGCGAAAGTGAGAACTGTTTCCCGAGTTCTGCTGGGGATTCGGCATGGCATGAGCGCTAGCCGCTGAGTCAGGATGGCGCCGATGCGAGCGCATGCTTTGGGTCGGATTCTTCGCTTCTTCGCTGCTGGCGCCAGCCAGCACTCGGCGCTGACGCGCCGCGCGCGCCGGCGATGGGGAGGCGCGCCGGGCGCAGCCTTCTTGGGGGTCGTCGTCGGCAGCGCCAGCGCTTGCGGCAGTGGCGGCGGAGTGGATGCGCCGCCGGTGGGTGCCGGCGGAGGGAGCGGAGGGAATGGAACCGGCGGCGTTGTCGGCGCGTCGGGCGGCGGTGGCTCGGGAGGTGGCTTGGCGACGGGCGGCGCGGCGACGGGCGGCGGCACCACGGTGGGTGGCTCGAGCTCGGGCGGCGCGTCGAGCGGGGGAGGACCGAACGGCAGCGGTGGTGGAGGCGATGATGGCACGCCGGTCGGGCGCCACGGCCAGCTCCGCGTGGTGGGGCCCGAGCTGCAGGATGCCTCGGGTGCGCCAGTGCAGCTCAAGGGCCCGAGCAGTATGTGGCTCAACTGGGAAGAGGACGGCTACGCCGAGAGTCTCGAAGGGCTGCGCTTCATGCGCGACGACTGGAATGCGTCGCTCGTGCGGGCGGCCATGGGCGTCACCACGACCGATCCGTACGATGCCGACTACTTCGCGGAGCCCGAGGAGGCGCTGAGTCGCGTTCGCGCGATCGTGGACCACGCCATCGAGCTCGGCATCTATGTCATCATCGACTGGCACGACCACGACGCGCACACGCGGCAGGACGAGGCCATCGAGTTTTTCACGATGATGGCCGAGGAGTACGGCGACACCCCGAACGTGCTCTACGAAGTGTTCAACGAGCCGCTGTCTCCCACGGGCGACGGTCACACGTGGGACGGCGTGCTCAAGCCGTACCATGAGGCGCTCGTAGCGGCGATTCGGGCCATCGATCCGGACAACGTCATCATCTTGGGTACGCCCAACTGGTCGCAGCACGTCGATAGCGCGGCCAACAATCCCCTCGATCCGTCAAACCCCGATCACGTCAACCTGGTGTACACGCTGCACTTCTACGCGTGCTCGCATCAGGCCGAGCTGCGCGAAGTCGGCGACGTTGCCCTCGACCTCGGTCTGCCCTTGTTCGTCACCGAGTGGGGCGCCACGCACGCCGACGGTGGCACGCCTGCCAACCCCGGCGTTTGCACCGAAGAAGCTCAGGCCTGGCACGACTGGATGGACCTTCACCACATCAGCTGGGCCGCCTGGAAGTGGGACAACTGCGGCGACGCCAGCTGCTATTTCCGGGAGCAGGGTCCCGGGGTGGAGGGCGGTATCACGGACCAGGACCTGAACGGGCACGGCGCGTTCGTCCGCGAGCGCATGCGCGACTGACGGGCTCGCGGCTGGGTGCTCCTGACCCAACCGGTGGGTCCCGCACGCTCGGCACGGGGATAGGGAGTGCCGGGGCGTGCGCCCCAACATGCCAAACGATGGATTTCGCTCGCGTCTCCCGCGCAGTCGGAGTCTGCACATCGCGCTTGACGAAATGACTAGTCTGGGTCAGAGTGACCCTAGCCACCGACAAGGCCGACGCGGCTGGAAACACCGCGGAGGAATGCCGAGCCCTACAGCGCCTGCCGCCATGGTGTCTTCGGTTGCCGAAGTGAATTTTGCACGATGGAGGCCTGTGCTCCAGCGGCGGTGCTCGTGCCCCCACACTGGAATCGCCATGCTCTCGTCCATTGCTCGCGTCAGCCCCCTGCTCCTCCTGCTTCCCCTGACGGCCTGTACCGGCATGGGCGATGACACCCGCCAAGGAAAGCAGGCCGTCGTCGAGTGGACGGACAACGGTACGGCGCTCGCCGCGCTCGTTCTGGTGGACCCAGTGGCGTGCGGCGAGTCGGGAGCTCTGCTCGGTCTCTCCGGTGAGGTCACGTCGACCGGTTCGGCGAGCTTCGTCGAGCTCATCGTCGAGATCGATGGCGCGGAGCACAGCCGCGTCACGCTCGTCGAGTCGGGTGCATTCGAGAAGCGCGACGACCTCAAGGTCGCGACCATCGCGAGCGAGATCGCGATGCCGGCAGGTGAGCACACGGCTCGCCTGTGCCTCGGGCAACGCGGGGCCAAGGGCCGCCCTCAGAAAGGGGCGTGCATTCCCGAGTTCAGCTACGCCATCGACTGCGCCCTCGCCGAAGACACGACATTGCCGACGATCGTGGCGGAGCGAGACCGAGCCCCGAACGAAAGCGGCTGGTACGACGCGCCCGTGACGGTGACCTTCACCTGCACCGATGGGGAGAGCGGCATCGAGAGCTGTCCTGCGCCGGTGGACCTCACCACCGAAGGCGCGGAGCACTTTGCCAAAGGTCAGGCGAAGGACCGCGCGGGCAACGTGATGGGGCGGCTCGATGGGCCCATTCGCATCGACATGACCCCCCCGACGATCGAGTTTCCTGGGGCGCGTGAGTACCTCGTCGACGAGGCGATCGATGTGAGCTGCGTGACCGGTGATGCGCTCTCTGGCGTGAAGAAGAGCACCTGCACGGCCCACAATGGTGATGCGTTCTGGCTCCCACTCGGCTCGCATACGATTCGCGCTGCAGCCACGGACCTGGCTGGCAACGTCGCGGCAGCGCAGGCGGAGTACACGGTGAGCGTGACTTCGGACAGCCTGTGTCGCTTGGTCGAGCGCTTCTCGACGAAGGCTGGCATCGCTGGCTCGCTGTGCGCCAAGCTGCGCGCCGCCGAGGCATCGACGAGCAAAGGCAAGGGCACCTCGCTCGACGGTCAGCTCGACGCGTTTCAGCACGAAGTTCAGGCCCAGTCGGGCAAGGCCATCAGCGCTGCTCACTCGGCCATCTTGATCACGCTGGCGGACGGCCTGCGCAGCGAGTGAGCCGCGAGGGGGCGGGGCGCGCTTGCGGGCCCATCATCCCCGAGCGCCCGCGCCGTTTGGGCAGGCGGCCCTCGCCGAGCGGAGGGCTGTGCTAGCGTCCGCTGAATGCGGAGCTTCATGGGGGGGTCGTCCGGCCCTACGCGTTCGAGCTGGACTGGGCTGGTGCTGTTGATCATGGGCGTGGGGACGCTCGCGAAGGCGTGCACGCCCGGCGATCGGACCATGGCGGATGACGGCAGTGGCGGCGATGCAGGTGCCGCGAATGCTGGCGGCACCGGCGGCGGTTCGGGGGGTGGCAGTGGCGGCGGCGATTCTGGCGGCGGTTCGGGGGGTGGCAGCGGCGGCGGCGACCCCGGCACTTGCGGCGGTGATACGTACGATCACGACGACAATCCGGACACGGAGTGCCGCGATCGGACTGATTGCGAGCCGGGCGAGTACGTCAGTGATGCCGGGTCGCCCACGGAGGATCGCACCTGCGGCGTCTGCGGCTCGGGAACGTTCTCGTCCACCGAGAACGCGGCGACCTGCACCGCGCACACCGAATGTCAGCCCGGCGAGTTCGTGGATTTCGCGGGCACCACGATGGCCGACCAAATCTGCGAGCCGTGCGAGCCGGGCACGTTCACGGACGACGAGGACGCGGAGGCCTGCACGTCCTGCCCCGAGGGCACGTTCAGTGATGTGGAGGGGGCGGACGCCTGCGAGGAATGGAGCGTCTGCGGTTGGTCGGAGTCGCTCGTCGCCGAAGGCACCCCGGAGGCAGACACACAGTGTGAGCCCGGGTCACCCTTCCGTCAGTTCGGGACTGGCGGTGGCGACAGCGCGGTCGTGGTCGCCGTCGACGCAGACGGCAACGTGTACATCGCCGGCGGCGCCGGCGGCGAGCTGGTGAACGGAGAGATTGGGCAGTGCTTCGTCCGCAAGTACTTCCCGGACGGCACGCTGGACTGGACGGACCAATTCTGCCCGCAGGTCAACAACAGTGCCATCAACGGCATCGGAGTCGACGCAGCAGGCAACCTCTACATCGGCGGCAGCGTCGAAGGTAACCTCGAAGGCGGCAGCCTGGGCGGAGCCGACGTCTTCGTGCGCAAGTACTTCCCGGATGGTACCGCCGACTGGACCGACCAGTTCGGGACGTCGACCGAAGACAACGGTGGCTACATCGCCGTGACTCCTTCGGGCAGTGTATTCGTCGCCGGCGATACCCTGGGTGTGGTCGGGGGTTCCAGTGCGGGCGGTCGAGATCCTTTCGTTCGCAAGTACAACTCGAGTGGCGGCATCAGCTGGACCCGGCAGCACGGCAGCGACACGGGCGACTGGGCGACGGGGGTCGCCACGGATGCGGCCGGCGCCGTCTACCTGGTGGGTTACACGTATGGCGACGTCTGGGGACCGAACGCGGGCGAGCGCGATGTCTTCGTGTTCCAGCTCGATACGGACGCGGGCGACGGCTGGCAGACGCAGTTCGGCACGCCTGAAGACGACTACGGCGCCAACGTCCGCGTCGATGCGGATGGCAATGCCTTCGTCGTGGGCGTGACTCTCGGTGAGCTCGAGGCGCCGGCTCTCGGCGGCCAGGACGGCTTCTTGGTGAAGCTCGACGACCTCGGCGACGAAGAGTGGGCTCGTCAGTTTGGCACCGGCGACGCCGAGAGCGTCAGCGGCCTTGTGCTCGATGCCGACGGCAACATCTTCATCAGCGGCTCCACCGACGGCGATTTCGTGGGCACCAACCTGGGCGCGCGCGACTGCCTGATCCAGCGCTACGACTCAGCTGGAAATAGCCCGGACCCGGAGCAGTTCGGCACGGACGCCGACGACCTCTTGAACGACATCACCATCGACGCTTTTGGCCGCGTGTTCGTGGTGGGGTCCACCGCTGGCACGCTGGCGGGCACCAACATTGGCGAGGGTGACGCCTTCGTCATGCAGCTCGAGTAGAAGGGCGGTACCATCGCGCACCGGGGGGGCTATGAGCACAGCGAACATCAAGATTCACAAGCTGGCAGCCTGTTTGTGGTTCAACGATCAGGCGGAAGAGGTTGCTCGCTTCTACACTTCGAATCTGCCGCATGGCGTCATTCTCGGGCACTCGACTTACCCGGAGTCGTTCGACGCCCCGGGCGGCCACCCGCGAGGGAGCGTACTCACGGTCGAGTTCGAGGCGGGAGGCCAACGCTTCACGGCGCTCAATGGTGGACCGGTCTTCACGGTCAATCCGAGCATTTCGTTCTTCGTGCACGTCGACTCGGCCGATGAGACCGACGCTTTGGCAACGCGCCTGGTGGCGGGCGGGCACTTCTCGATGCCGCCGGAGCGCTACCCCTTTAGTGAGCGCTACGCGTGGGTGGTCGATCGCTACGGAGTGTCGTGGCAAGTGTTCGCTGGGCAGCACGCAGCGCACGTGCAGCGTGTGGCGCCGTGCCTGATGTTCGCCAATGCGGTGCACGGTCGTGCCGAAGAAGCCATGCGGGCGTACGTCGACATCTTCCCCGGCAGCGCGATCGACCGCATCGAGCGCTACGGTGCGGACCGCGGCCCCGAAGGCAAGGTCGTGCATGGTCGTCTGACTCTGGCGGGCAGTCAGCTCATCGTCATGGACAGCCACGAGCCGAGCGGTGCGACCTTCAACGAAGGGGTCTCACTCGAGGTGCCGTGCCGGGACCAGGCAGAGGTCGATCACTACTGGCGGCGACTCTCAGCGGGCGGCAAAGAGGGACCCTGCGGCTGGGTGACCGATCGCTTCGGAGTGTCGTGGCAGATCGTGCCCGCGTCGCTGGCTGCTTGGCTGCAGAGCACCGACGTCGAAGCGCGCGACCGCACGTTCGCGGCCATGTTGCACATGAGCAAGCTCGACGTCGCCGGCCTCGAAGCCGCGTTTCGAGGCTAGGTTGGGTTCGGCGCTAGGCTCGGTTCGGCGCTAGGCTCGGTTCGGCGCTAGGCTCGGTTCGGCGCTAGGGGGCGTCGGGCCAGCTGCAGGCCACGTTCAACAGGTTCCCATCGCGCGTCCAGGTGAAGTCATCGAAGGACCAAACCTGATTGCCGATGCTGGGAACGGCGACTTCGCTTGGATGACGGCCAGCTGCATCAGCGCACGTGGGTGTCGAAGGCCACGCGTACATCCAACCCGAGGTCGAAGTCAGCGAACTAGCCGCTGTCGCGGATGCGTACGTCGATTGGCCTGTTGCGATCCAGCACCAGGTCGCCGCCGTCGCCTCGAGTTCGTACCCCCAGACCGGCCGGAGCGACACCACATCATCGATGCAGTGCGGAACGGGCGAGGTGACTCTCTCTTCATTCAGCGCGATCCACGGTTCGATGCAGACGTCGCCTGACCAGGTCCGACATTGGGCGAGGTACCCCGAACGCGACACCACGTCGGTGGAGCCTACGGCCATCGGTGATGGGACGGAAAGCTCGTGATCCGTGCCGCAAAGCCAGTTCGCTGAGTTGACTAGGAGTGTCGCCATCTCCGGATGCCAGATAGGATGGTGTCCTTCGTAGTTGAACGCATTGCCGAAGCTGATGACGCGGCCGTCGCCGATGCCCTCGTTGACACACAGGGCATCGTTCGTTCCATCGGTGAGAAGAGCCGTGGCTCCCGTTTTGCAGATGCCCGCCTCGCCTCGCGCCTGATGGGAAAACGTGCTGGGTAGGCCCTGCGTGATCGGATGGGTCTCCCCGGATGTCGTGAGCGTGTAGGAGAAGGTAGCGTCGACTACGATGTAGTCGAGCACGAGCAGCTCGCTGAGCGTGACCAGGTCCCCGTACGTCACTTCAACCGCGGACCACCCGGTGCTCATGAACGCTCCGCCTCCTTCGACATAGTCGACGAGCGCTTCCTGGCCTGCAGGGAGCATCGGAGATTGGTAAGTTCCGTCGAACTGAATCACGCCGCAGAAATTGTCGAGAACCGGGTTCGTGCCGTCGAACTCATGCTCGAGCACGGGAGCCAGTGTGACGGCGAATCCTGCGTCGCGGAGCAGAGTCACCGCGTCGGCTTCGGAGTACCCATCGCCCAAGATCAGAATCTCGCGCTCACAGAGCCCCGTGCAGCCATCCCCATCGTCCGTGTTGTCGTCGTCGCAGTCCTCGCCTGCAGCGCGATTCAGCACACCGTCGCCGCACTCGGGGCGCGTGCAGTCGTCGTCGCAGTACTCGGATTCACCGTCGTCGTCGCAAGCTTCACGCGCGGCGTCGTTCGTGTAGCCGTCGCCGCACTCGGCATCCGTGCAATCGAAGTCGCAGTTGGACGCGTCTTCGCCACCGGAGTCGCAGTCCTCGCCGGCCTCTGTCTCCGAGTTACCGCAGTCAGCCGAGATCGTTCCGCCGCTGCCACCGGTCACGGTCCCCCCACTCCCGCCTGACGCGCCACCTAGGCCACCCAGGCCACCCAGGCCACCCAGGCCACCCAGGCCGCCTTCGCCGGGAGTGCCACCGCTGCCGCTCGTGCCGCCCGAGCCTACGAAGATGACGTCGGCCTTGCCGCCGCACGCACCAGGAAGCAAACCCACAGCACTGGTCAGCAAGAGCCCGGCTGTCATTCGGGCGGGGGCGCGCGACAAGAGCGAAGATCCCATGAGACCCGTGGATATCACACGGGCACCGATGCCCCTTCCGAGGGCCGGGGAAGCGATGCCGGCAGCTGGTTGGCCGCCGAATCGCGGCCGAAACCTGACTAAACTCCTACGTTCGGTCGGCCGGAGGCAGTCGGTTCAGCGCCCCGTCCAGCTGGCCAGCTTGGCCAAGGTCTGGTTGAGGTCCGGCGTCTGCTCGAGCAACTCAGCCATGGGATCGCCGAGCTCCGCAATGCGGGCTGGCACGCGGCGGATGTCGAGCAGGGCCGGGTCGAGTGCGAGGTGCACTTCCTCCCAGCGCAGCGGAGTGGACACGGTGGCTCCAGGATGCGCGCGCACCGAATAGGGCGCCACGATCGTGCGCGAACGGCCGGTTTGTCCCGTGTCGAGATAGAGCCTGTCGCCGCGCTTTTCCTTGATGCGCTCCATGGTGGCGATGTCCTTGTGCCGGCCGACCAGGATGCGCCCCAAGAGCTCACACAAGAGCTTGGCGCTCTCGAAGGGCACGCCGCGTCCGAGGGCCACTAGTACGTGGAGACCTCGTTGTCCGCTGGTCTTCGGAAAGCCGACCAGGCCGAGGTCTCCCAGCACCTTGCGGAGGTCGAGCGCCATGCGCACGGCGTCCTGAAATGGCCGCGGCCCGAGATCGAAGTCGATGGTGAGAAAGTCGCAGCTTTCCGGCGAAGTTTCGCGAGCAGCGAGCACGTGGAGCGGAATGCAGCCGAGGTTGGCGATGTAGCGCAGGCCATCCAGATCATCGACCAAGAACGCGGCTTTGCCCGTGCCGCGCTCCGCTTGCTTCTCTTCGTCGTAGAGCTCATGCGCCCGCATGAAAGACGGGGCGCCTTCGGGTAGCCGCCACTGGTAGAAATGCTTGCCGCGAATGCCGTCGGGATAGCGCACGAGCACGACCGGTCGCCCGCGCAAGAACGGCAGCATCACCGGTGCCACGGCCTCGTAGTAGGCGATGAGATCGCCCTTCGTGTAGCCCTCGTCCGGCCAGAAGACCTTGTCCAGATTGGTGAGCCAGTGCGGCCGAGACCGCGTCGCGTCGCCCGCTGGAGGTTTTGCCGCGAGACTACCTTCGGCGGTGCTCGAGGTGAGCGCGGGTTCGTCGTTCGTGTCCGCCGCGAGCTCGCGTTCGGCATTCAGCTCGTCGTGGGGGGCCGAACGGCAATCCTCGGGCCGCACGTCGTCGCGGATGCCCAAGAAGACGGGCGCGCGCAGGTGCGCATCGTCGGTGTAGCCATGGTGACGCACGCGCACCACGAGCTCGGGGCGAGTGAACTGAACGGGCCCGGCGTCGGGCGGCACCTCGCCGACGAACGCTGGCTCCTCGCTGCGCAGCGCTTCGAGCAAGCCTGTGATCTCGCGGATGGCCTTCTGGTCCAAGCCGGAGCCGACCCGGCCCCGGTAGCGCAGCTCGCCGCCTGCGTACGAGCCGAGACAGAGCGCCCCCAGACTGCCGCGGCTGCCCTTGCCGGCGGTCCAGCCGACCACCACGAACTCCTCGTCGATCTCGCGCTTGACCTTCACCCAGTCGCCGCTGACCGATGGCCCGTGCTGATAGGTCGACTCGGCGCGCTTGGCGACCATGCCTTCCATGCCTTGATCTTCGATCAGCTGCCACAGCGCCGAGCCGCGCGCCTCGATGTGATCGAGCGACCGCAGGAGGCCACTTCCCAAGAGCAGCTTCTCACGAAGCTGGTTGCGGCGACGCAGCGGTAAGTGGCGTACATCCAGCACCTGTCCGCGGTGACCGAGCTCGAGCACGTCGAAGACCAGATACACCACGGGGACCTGCGCGATGACGCGCTCGAGGTCGCGCGCGCGCTGAGTGCGGATGCGCGGACCGAGTCGGTGAAAATTCGGCCGTCCGCGCTCGTCGAAGGTGACGATTTCCCCGTCGAGTACCAGGTGATCGAGCGGGAGTGCCCGGAGCGCTCGCACGACGTCCTGGTAGTTCTCGCTGCAGGCCTTGCCCGAGCGGTAGTTCAGGCGGGCGCGCCCTCCGGATTTGCTGGCGAGGATGCGGACGCCGTCCAGCTTGAGCTCGTAGAGGAAATGCGGACTGTCCTTGGGCGCCCCGTCGAGCGCGCAAACCATCGGCGGCTGAAAGCCGGCAGGCTGACTGCTGAGGGGCCGCGCGCCCAGGCTCATGGCCAGCGCCAAGAGCTCCTGCGCGAGCTCGTCTCGGCGCGGGAGTTCTTCGACGGTGAGCCCGCTGATCACGCTGCGCGGGAGCTCCGCGGCCAGATCGCGTCCTGGCTGTGCTGCCTTGTCTGGCTTCTTGATGAGCAGCCACTCGGAAGCAGCCTTCTGCGTCCCCGCGAGGCCCGACTCCGCTTTGCGCCGGCCCGTCGCGATGAGGGCGAAACGCCCGCTGAGCTTGTAGCCGCGTAGCGTGAAGTCGATCTTTCCGCGCTCCACGCCGTCTTCGGCGCTCGTTTCGTTGTAGACGACTCCGCCCGTGTCCCAGACGATCATGGCGCCAGCGCCATAGTTGCCCTCCGGGATGACGTCTTCGAACTCGAGGTACTCGGCCGGGTGGTGCTCCGTGTTCACCGCCAAGCGCTTGATCGCTGGATCGAGACTGGGACCCTGGGGCACGGCGAAGCTCTCGAGCACGCCGCCAATGGGGAGTCGGACGTCCCAATGCATGCGGCGCGCCGCGTGCTGATGAATGACGAAGCGCCCCGCCCAGGTGCCGTCCGTCGAGCTCGAGCTGGGGGCGGCTCCAGGAATGGCCCGACCTGGCAGTCCCTCCCGGTCGGCTTGCGGTACGGCAAACGGCTCGTTCGTGCTCGCCGGGTTGCGCTTCTGCCGGTAGCGGGAGAGGTCCTTCATGGCAGCGCCCAAGCGTCCCACGGGACGTCAGCCCAAGTGAAGCACCTTCCGGGCCAGCTGCGCGGACAGAGAAGCACGCGTCAGGGCGCCTTCGGCACCCTGCCCCAAGGGAAACCGTGCCCGCGCGGAGAAGCACGCAGCAGGGTGCCGAAGGCACCCTGCTGAAAGGGAAACCGTGCCCGCGCGGAGCGACAGACGGCGGAGGTGCGAAAACCCCTCGCAAAGAGGGGGTTCTTCGCACAGAACTCGCCCAGAGATGTCCG